>R20__coassemble_2_pt1 | contig 492687 bp, 436 predicted proteins | sample R20__metabat2_high_PE_049 | metagenome-assembled genome bin R20 | reverse complement strand
GTTTGGATATATTGTAAATGAAACATGTCCATTTATATCAATCATATTATCTAGTTTGTTTTTACATGAAACGGCAAAAATCGTCAGTAAAGCGGCAAAAAAAAGTATCGAAATCCTGAAAATTTTTCTCATTTTGTAATTATTTTGGTGCAAAATTAATAAAAATTCCGACAAAAGAGGGCTAAAAGTTGGATAAAAATTCTTTCCTAAAACCCTAAATTTTCATTTTTGGAAAATTTTTTGCCGAATTTTAAAAAACTATAAAATGTTTATTTTTAAGGTGTTACAAATAAAAAACTGAAAATGTTGAAAAATATTTTTCCTAAATAAAAATAATTTGCTTGTGGGATTAAAAAAATTGTTGTACTTTTGAACCCTAAAAATGTGTCCTGAAAAAAGGAAATTATTTGATAGTATAACATAAAAATTCAAGGTATGTTAAAAAAATTACTATTTTTACTCTGCATCGTGCTGACGTCGTGGTCGTTGGCACTTGCACAACAAGGTCGTCTTAAGGGTGTCATCAAGGACAAAGACACCGGCGAGCCTATTCCATTTGCCAACGTCGTCTTGGAAAACGGCGGTACACAGGTGGGTGGTGCGAGTTCGGATTTCGATGGCAATTATGACATCAACCCTATTCCACCAGGAACCTACGACCTTAAGGCAACATTCGTCGGTTACAACACATTTATTATGAAAGGTGTTGTGATCTCGGGTAACAAGATTACCTTCCAAGACATCGCTTTGAGCATGCAGTCGGAAGTGCTGGATGCCGTTGAGATTGTCGATTACAAGGTGCCTTTGATCTCAAAGGACCAGACTTCAGCTGGTGCTACCATCACCGCCGAGGAAATTGCGAAGATGCCTAACCGTTCAGCAGAAGCTGTCGCAGCTACTGTCGGTGGCGTTTTCTCACAAGACGGTGAAGTCGGTAACATGCGTGGTGCACGTTCTGAAGGTACAGTGTATTACATCGACGGTGTCCGTGTCATCGGTCAGTCGTCAGTGCCTCAGTCGGCTATCGACCAGGTCGAAGTTATGCTTTCAGGTACTCCTGCTATGTACGGTGACGTGACCGGTGGTATCATCAACATGACAACCAAAGGCCCTTCAAGAACATTTGGCGCAGGTATGGAAGTTGAACAGTCAATCGACGGCTATGGCCACACCAGAGTCGGCTTGAACGTCCAAGGACCACTCATCAAAGGTAAGAAATCAGAGACAGCTCTCTTAGGATTCTTCCTCTCAGGTGAGTTCACACGTAACAAGGACGGCGCGATCTCTGCAATCGGTCACTACAAAGCTAAAGGCGATTGGCTCAAATACATCAAAGAGAATCCTCTCCGTCTTGGAGCATCAGGCGACGGCGTCTATCCTAATGGTGAGTTCACCAGAATGGGTTCTATGGAGTATGTTAAAAACTCACAGAACACAGAAAACTGGAGCACAGCCGTTACAGGTAACGTGAGTATCCGTACAACCGAAACAATCAACTTGAGATTCGGTGGTAGCTTCAACAAATCAAGAGGCCGCGGATTCAGCCGTAACCAGGAATATTTCAACTACGACAAGAACTATATCTATGACAACCAGACATGGCGTGTTTATGGTAACTTCTCACAGAGATTCCCATCATCACCTGAAAGTTCTTCATTCATCAAGAACTTCTACTACAGCTTGCAGGTTGACTACACAAGATATAACTACAGCAACTATGACCCGGATCATAAGAAGGATATCTGGAAGTATGGTTACCTCGGTAAGTACACCGTCTACAAAACCCCTTCTTACCAGTTGTCAGATACAGCAATCACAATAGACGGTCATACATATAACAATGTTTTCACGACAGCATCATGGGACTATGATACTTTGATCGCCTTCGATCCATCACATAGCTACAACCCATTGCTCTCTAACTACACATCAATGGTCTATGATTTGTATAACGATCCTGCAGGTCACTATACAAACTTCGACGAAATCCAGCTCAACCAAGGTTTGCTCAACTCAGGTTCACCGTCAGCATTCTACGGACTGTACGCAGCTCCTGGTACAATCCAGTCGAACTACGGATTCAGCGAGAGCGATCAGTTCAATGTTAACCTCGCAACAGCTATGACTATTGGAAACCACGAGGTGAAACTCGGTCTCCAGTACGAACAGCGTAATTCGAGATCTTACAGCATCGCCGGCCGTAGCTTGTGGTACCTCATGAGAAACCTCGCCAACTTCCACATCGACCAGTTGGATATCAACAATCCTGAGATTGTGAGCTACAACGGCTTCGTTGATACAATCAGATTCTACAGAATGTACAACGCTGCTGACCAGTATCAGTTCGACAAGAACCTCCGTGAGGCTCTCGGTCTTAGCGTTACAGGCGTCGACTGGATCAACACCGACTCATACGACTTCAATGATCACTCTATTGAATACTATGACAAGGAAGGTGTGATGCACAAGGCATACCTCCAGGACGGCTTCGATATCAGCATGTTCACACCAGACGAGTTGACACAGGACGGTAACTCATACGTATCATACTACGGTTATGACTACCTCGGTAACAAACTCAAGAAACAGCCGAGCTTCGAAGACTTCTTCACAGAGACAGACGAAAACGGTAACTACACACGTCCGGTGGGTTCATTCAGACCTATCTACATGGCCGGTTACATCCAGGATAAGTTCGCTTTCAAAGACCTTATCTTCAACATCGGTGTCCGTGTCGACCGTTTCGATGCTAACCAGAAGGTTTTGAAAGACCCGTATATCCTCTACGATTACTATACAGTAGGCGATAGAATGACCAACGGTAAGTTGGAACTTCCTAACGGTACCCTGGTTGACGTTCCGGATAACATCGGTGAAGGCTATGCAGTCTACGTCGACGATATCAAGAACGTGACACAAGTCATGGGTTATCGTAACGATAACACCTGGTATGATGCAGAAGGTTTTGAAATCAGCGACCCTACCACATTAAGCGGTATCAACGGTGTTACTGCATGGGTTAAAGATAAAGACCAGCAGCACGTTGATGTCAAGTCATTCAAAGACTATGACCCACAGTGGAATGTGATGCCACGTATTTCATTCTCATTCCCGATTTCGGATGAGGCTTTGTTCTTCGCACACTATGATGTGTTGACACAGCGTCCTTCAAACATCCACACCAACATCTACGATTACTACTACTTCCAGGAGAACAGTGGTACTATTAACAACCCTTCACTGAAGCCATCACAGACTATCCAGTATGAGCTTGGTTTCACACAGAAGCTTACTAACTCATCATCACTTACCATTACAGCTTACTACAACGAGTTGCGTAACATGATCCAGATGTACCGTTACACAGGTGCATATCCTAAGGATTATTCATCATACAGCAACTTGGACTTCGGTACTGTAAAAGGTCTCACAGCATCATACGACTTGCGTAGAACAAAGAATGTTCGTCTGCGTGCTTCTTACACATTGCAGTACACCAACGCAACAGGTGCTTCAGCAACCACAATGAGTGCTTTGATCGCAGCAGGTGTTCCTAACTTGCGTTCAACATTCGCTATGCCTTGGGACCGTCGTCACCAGTTCAACATCACATTGGATTACCGCTATGGCAGTGGCAAGGACTACAACGGCCCTGTCTCAAGACGTGAGAAATCAGGCAAGAAGCCTATCCAATGGTTGTCCAACACTGGTGTCGCCATCACAATGCAGGGTGGTTCCGGTACTCCTTACACAGCATCAAGCAACGTCAACTCACCTATCTCTACAGGTACTAACTTGTTGAAAGGTTCATACTACGGTTCACGCCTCCCATGGGCATTCCGTTTCGACCTCCGTCTCGACAAGGACATCGACCTGAAACTTGGTAAGAAAGATGGTGAAAGACGTCCGGCTTACCTGAATGTCTACCTCCAGGTTCTCAACGTGCTCGATGCAAAGAATATCATTGGTGTTTACTCATCAACCGGTAATCCTGATGACGATGGTTACCTCTCAGCACCTGAATGGCAGCGCGAAATCGCCAACCAGACAAATGCTGATTCGTATGCAGAGTTGTACAGATTGTATGTCGACAATTTCTACAACTACTCATCACCACGTCAGATTAGAATTGGTATGATCTTTAACTTCTAAACGGAAAAATAAATACTGATAATATGAAGACTATAATTCGTTTATTAACTGTTGCATTTCTTATTGCAAGTGTAACTGAAGTAAGAGCCGAGAAGGTGCAGATGAATGGTCCGCAAACTCGGAATCTGAAACAAACCACTGCGGGATGTACACCTTCTTCAACGTTTGCTTGGTTGAACATCAACAACGCGAGAGTCCGTGTCAACGCCGGTGGTGATATGTGGTGGGATCTTCCAGGCGGATCAGGTGCTAAGTACTACATCCCTGCCAACGGTTCCGCAACATCATTGTATGCCGGATCTCTTTGGATTGCAGGTATGGACATCAACAACCAGTTGAAGTGCGCCGCTATCCGTTTCCGTCAGGTCGGTAACGACTTCTGGACAGGTCCTCTTACAGTCGATGGAACAGCATCTATCGATGCCGCAACATGTATGGAATACGATAAGATGTACAACATCACTCGTGCTGAGGTTGATGACTTCCTCTTGCACTGCGATGAGAACGGTATTCCAGAGCCAGGCTATGAGATTCCTGCTAACATCGTTAACTGGCCAGCCCACGGTGACCCGTCAAGAGGTATGAGCTACTATCTCGCTCCTTTCTTTGATAGAGATGGCGATGGTAACTATGACCCTTCACAGGGTGATTACCCATACTACGATATCTCTAACGAACTCTGCCACACACAGACTCCAACTATGGAGGAAATCAACGTCGGTACAGTTCACGGATCAATCCTCGCTGACCAAGTTATTAAAGGTGACCAGACAATCTGGTGGGTGTTCAACGATAAAGGTAACTCTCACACTGAGACTGGTGGTTCGGCTATCGGTATGGAAATCAGAGCTCAAGCATTTGCTTTCTCAACAAATGATGAGATCAACAACATGACATTCTATAGCTACGAGATTATCAACCGTTCAACTTACACCTTGACAAACACATACTTCTCACCTTGGACAGACGTTGACCTTGGTTATGCTAAGGACGACTATGTAGGTTGCGACGTGTCACGTGGTCTCGGTTACGGTTACAACGGTGCCGCTATCGACGGTTCAGGTCAGACAGAAGCTTACGGTGCCAACCCTCCAGCGGTCGGTGTCGACTTCTTCCAGGGACCTTACCTCGATCCTGATGGAGAGGATAACCCTAAATACGATTCATTAGGAAACCAGCTCTGCGACGAGAGTATCAATGGTGTCAACTTCGGTAACGGCATCAAGGATGACGAACGTTTCGGTATGCGCCGTTTCGTGTATCACGACAATACACAGTCGTCAGTGAACGGTGACCCTGACAAGGCAGCTGAGTACTACCTCCTCCTTAGAGGTATCTGGAAAAACGGTGCTAAGATGGAATACGGTGGAACAGCTGTTCCTGGCGCAGCCGGTACAGTGGGTCCTGCTTGCGACTTCATGTTCCCATACGACTCTGACCCATGTAACTGGGGTACAGGTGGTTTAACTCCTGGTGGCGGTTTCAACCAGAACGGCTTCTACTGGAGTGAAGAGACCGGTAACAACGGTCAGCCTAACCCTGTCAACGACCGTCGTTTCATGCAGTCAGCAGGTCCTTTCACACTGAAGTCAGGTGCTGTCAACTACATCACATTCGGTGTGCCGTGGGCACGTGCTAACACAGGCAAGGCATGGGCATCAGTCGAACTGCTCCGTAAGGTCGACGACAAATGCCAGTCAATGTTCGATAACTGCTTCAAAGTTCTCGATGGTCCTAACGCTCCTGATTTGACAATCCGCGAACTCGACAGATCACTTATCATCTATCTGTCAAATTCAGAGACTTCAAACAACGCAAATGAGGATTACGCTGAACTCGATATCCGTATCCCTGAAGAAGATTCTTTAGGTAATCCATACGACAGATACTTCCGCTTCGAAGGTTACATGGTTTACCAGCTTGCTGACGCAGAAGTCAGTGTCGACCAGCTTGATGATGAGTCAAAAGCCCGTCTTATCTTCCAGTGCGATATTAAGAACAACATCAGCAGAATCGTCAACTTCATCCAGAATGAGGATTTGGGCTTTGGTATCCCAACTCTCATGGTTGAGGGCGGTGACAATGGTATCTCACACTCATTTGTTGTGACACAAGACCAATTCACAAAGAACAACGACCCAAGTCTTGTCAACCATCACACCTATTACTTCATGGCAATAGCTTATGCATACAACAATTATATGGAATATGTTCCGGATCAGACTGAAGGCGAAGGCCAGAAACTGCCTTTCCTCGCAGGTCGTAAGAACATCAAGTTGTATTCAGCTGTTCCACATAAGATTGTGAATGGTACAGTTATCAACTCATCATACGGTGATCAGCCGGTTGTGTCACGTTGGGCTGGTATAGGTAACGGTGGCAACCACCTCGAACTTTCTGACGAAGATGTCGAGACCTTGTTATCACGTCCGATTGCAAGTGCAACCAACCGTTTCGGAGATCCTGATTACCCGGTGATCTATCACCCGACATACAAGAGAGGTTATGGTCCTGTCAATGTTAAGATCATCGACCCGTTGAATGTCAGACCAACAGATTACGCTATCTGGTTCCATGATTTCCAGGATGTTGAAATTCAACATGTTACAGGTGATGCTGCTATCGTTGGTGATAAGGCTTCAAAGAAAGCATTCAGATGGTCTTTGAAAGACCTTGAGACAGGAGAAGTGTTTGAATCAGACACAACAACTGAGCTTTCAAGTGAAAAGATATTCATCGACAGAGGTATCTCAATCAATGTTCAGCAGTGCTGGAACATCGGTCCATACAGTGTAGGTACAACAGGTAATGACAACAAGACAGCATGGGCAGTCCTTTCAACAAATAACGGTCTCCTCACATCATCAGTGACATATGCTGACAGTTCGAACCGTTGGCTCTCCGGTATCAAAGATAGCGACGCTGTGGCATCTAACGCATTGAACTGGATCCGTTCAGGTAACTATGCTGACCAGGATGACAAACAGAACAACGACTACAACGTTTCTTCATCAAGCGGTGGTACTTCTAAACCATACGACCCGGATGGATACTATGAAAAGATTGCAGACGGTACATGGACACCTTATATCTTTGGTAATATTTCAAAGAACTCAGGTTCAAACAACCCAGGCCCTGTTATGGAGACTTCAAGCCGTCAGGACTCAATCTTCAAGAAACTCGGTTCAATCGATATCGTTCTTACAGCAGATAAGTCGAAATGGACCCGTTGCCCTGTGTTTGAGATGTGTATGGATGCTAACTTGGCAGAAAACAATGCTGCAAGATTCAGTCTGCGTAAGGCTCCGTCAATCGACAAGGACGGTAATCCTTACAAGCCTACATATGCTGAAGCATTAGGACAGGCAGCCAGCTATAATGAGAGCGATGCTAACTACATCAGCCCTGTAAGTATGGGTTGGTTCCCAGGTTATGCAATCGACATTGAGACAGGTGCACGTATGAACATCGCTTACGGTGAAGACTCATTCTATCCTGATCTCAACGGACGTGATATGATGTTCAACCCTCCGGCGGTTAAGGAATCTACAGCATCAGGTGCAGCTGCATATCAGCTTACAGATCCTGTGATCTTCGACCAGATTGACGGTACACCGGTGTTCGGCGGTAAACATTATGTCTATGTCTTCCCAATGCATAAAGGTAGAGACTTGCAGACACAGGTCTTCAAGTGCCCAGCATACGACGGTGGTAAGTATTTGTTCGACAGATTGTGGTATGCCGATTCAACAGGCAACAAGGTCTTCAAGACAGCATTCTGGGGACAGCCTACATGGATTGGTATGCCAATGGCAATTGAAGGCAAAGAATGGTTACCGGAAGGCAACCCTGTGAAGATTTCAGTACGTTTGGCAAAACCATACAGAACAGGTTATGGTAATATCGCATTGGATACAGTGACAGACGCTCTCTATGATACAATCAATCATGAGGGTTACATGCCATACTACACCTTCACAACCAAGGGATATGGTCCTGTCTACAACGATTCTCACAAGGTAGCAGCTGATCATGAGCTTATCCAGATTGTTCCTAACCCATACTACGCATATTCTAACTATGAGCCGAATGCTCTTACCCACAAGGTGAAGATCACTAACCTTCCTGACCAGTGCGTTGTGACCATCTACGCAGTAAATGGTACAAAGATTCGTCAGTTCAAGAAAGACTCAGAGGTTACATCGATAGATTGGGATTTGACCAACCATGCCAACACACCTATCGCAAGTGGTATCTATATCATTCACGTGAAGGATTACACTAACGGTGGTGAACATACACTTAAGTTCTATTGCGCAATGCGTCAGGTTGACTTAAATACATTCTAATATTATTTTGCGAACAAATTAAAAGTACACGATCATGAAAAAGTTATTTAGAACTATCGTAATAGTAAGCTTGACAATCATTATTGGATTTACGAGCACAGAAGCATTCGCAGGTAATAAGGATAGAGCTGGTCAGGCTGGTGCAAACGAGCTGTTGGTTAACCCATGGGCAGTATCATCAGGATGGGGCAATGCCGGTATGGCTTGCATCAAAGGTGTTGATGCTATGTGGAGTAACGTGGCAGGTATCACATTTACCAATACTCTTGATCTCAACTTCTCATATACCAACTGGTTGGCCGGTTCAGAAACAAGTGTTGTGGCATTCGGTATGCTGACACGCGTTTCAGAATCGGTGGTCGCCGGTCTCTCGGTGATGTCAATGAGTTTCGGTGAGATTCAGAGAACAACTACAGAAAACCCGGATGGTGGCATTGGTACATATAAACCAAGTTTGATGAACATCAACCTTGCCATTGCAAAGTCGTTCTCAAACAGTATCCACGGTGGTTTTGTGTTGAAGATCATCAACGAACAGATTGCTGATATGAATGGTACAGGTGTCGCATTGGACGCTGGTATCCAGTATGTCACAGGTATTACCGATAACATCCATTTCGGTATCTCCTTGAAGAACATCGGACCTACCATGAAGTACAAAGGCGACGGTTTGTCATATTCAGTGTTGTTGGACGGCATGTCATCAAACATCACAGTGGTACAACGTGCTGATGAGTTTGAGCTTCCTACACAGTTGAATATCGCAGCAGCATACGACTTCAATTTCCAGAATTCGAGCCGTTTGACCTTAGCGTTCAACTTCAACTCAAACGCTTTCTCAAAAGATCAGATAATTGGCGGTATTGAGGGTTCATTCAGAGACATCCTCTTACTCCGTGCCGGTTATACTTATGAGGAAGGTGTATCAAAGAGTATCGAAGATTCAGACTGCACCAACGTAAACAAAGGTTTGTCACTCGGTGCAACAGTCCAGGCTCCTCTTAACAAGAAGGGTTTGAAGGTCTGTATCGACTATTCTTACCGTGATACAGCACACTGGAATGGCACACATTCAGTAGGCGCAAGAATTTTATTCTAAAAATTTCTTGTATTTGAAAAAAAAGTTGTATCTTTGCATACAATTTTACGGAAAAAAGGGCCCTTATTTCGGTAAGGGTCTCTTTTTTACAATTTAAAAAATTATAAAATTATGGCAGACGTAGAATATTTTACACAGGCTGGGCTGCAGAAACTTAAGGACGAATTGGAGAATCTTTGTGTTAACGAACGTCCGAAGATTGCAGCGGCAATAGCAGAGGCGCGCGACAAGGGAGATTTGTCGGAAAACGCAGAATATGATGCGGCAAAAGAGGCACAGCAGCTTCTGGAGATGAAGATAGTGAAGCTTCAGCTCACCATCGCTAACGCACGAATCATCGACGAGTCGAAGATGGATACATCTAAGGTTTTGATTCTCTCTACGGTGAAAATCAAAAACGTGAAGACAAAACAGATGATGTCGTACACCATAGTTCCTGAGAAAGAGGCTAACCTCAAGGCAGGAAAGATTTCCATCACTTCACCTATTGCCAAGGGACTTCTTGGCAAGGGCGTCGGTGAACAGGTTGAGATTCAGGTTCCGGCAGGAAAGCTTATGTTTGAAATCGTTGAAATAACAAGAGAATAACATGGCATCAATATTTTCAAGAATAGTGGCGGGCGAGATCCCTTGCTATAAAATCGCCGAGAACGACAAATTCTTCGCGTTCTTCGACATCAGTCCGCTTGTTCCGGGTCATACTTTGGTGATTCCAAAGAAAGAAGAGGATTACATCTTCGACATTTCGGATGCCGACCTCGCTGAGATGATTGTCTTCGCGAAGAAGATCGCTGTGGCGATAAAGAAAGGCTTCCCATGTAAGAAAGTCGGAGTGGCGGTGATAGGACTTGAGGTGCCTCACGCACACATCCACCTCGTGCCGATGCAGAAAGAGGGCGACCTCGACTTCAAGCGCGAGAAGATGCATCCGACAGAGGAACAGTTCAAGGAGTGGCAGAAGAGAATCGTTGAAAATCTGTAAGATGGAAGACACTTTTAAAATGGTTGCCAAGACTATGGCAGGGTTGGAAAACATCCTTGCTGAGGAGTTGACAGCCATTGGTGCACAGAATGTTGAAGTGTTGTATCGTGCCGTCAGCTTTGAGGGTGACAAAGAGCTGATGTATAAGGCGAACTATTGCTGCCGCACGGCGTTACGCATCCTGAAGCCGATAACGAGTTTCGTGGCGCGTAATGAGATGGCGTTGTACAACAACATCTTCAAGATTCAGTGGCATGAGATTTTCAATATTAACGAGACTTTCGCCATCGACGCGGTGACGAGCGGTAACTATTTCACACACTCGCAATATGCCGCGTTGAAGGTGAAAGACGCCATCGCTGACGAGTTCCGTCAGCATTACGGGGCACGCCCGTCTGTGGATGTCGAGAATCCAGACTTGAGAATCAACGTGCACATTGAGAATGAGAAAGTCACGGTATCCTTCGACAGTTCAGGAGAGTCGTTGCACAAGAGAGGTTACAGAAAGATTGTCGACAAGGCCCCGATGAACGAGGTTTTGGCAGCAGGTCTGATAAAGTTGACAGGCTGGAAGTGCGACTGTAACTTCGTCGACTGCATGTGCGGCTCCGGCACCATCCCGATTGAGGCTGCTATGCTTGCCATGGGAATCCCGGCAGGATTTTTCCGTAAGAAATGGGGCTTCATGACATGGCACGACTTCAACAAGGAACTGTGGCAGAAAGTTGTTTTAGATGCTGGCGCAGAGATGGAAGAGTTTGATTATGAGATACTTGCGTCTGACCATTCCGCCAAGGCAGTGGAGATTGCGAGAGCCAATATTGAAAACGCCCATCTGCATCACGATATTAAATTAAGCAAACAGGATATGTTTGAGATGGTACCACCAGAAGGCGGCGGTATCATGATTATCAACCCACCGTATGGTGAGCGATTGGAGGAGAAAGACATCGTTAACCTTTATAAAGGCATTGGCGACGCTTTGAAGAAACATTTCAAGGGGTTCGAGGCATGGATTATCAGCTCGAACAAAGATGTTTTGAAGCTCATCGGGTTGAAGCCTTCAAAAAAAATAGATGTTTATAACGGACCGCTCGAATGCAAGTTTGAGAAGTTTGAGATATTTGAAGGAAGTTATAAAGATAAAAAGATTAAGGAATCATATAGTTAATAAGCCATTAGCCATTAGCCGTTAGCCATTAGCCATTAGTATTGTTTTCTTCCTAATGGCTAATACCTAATGGCTAGTGGCTAAAAAAAATCAAAATTTTCTTGTTTTTGTAAAAACACCTTGTTAATTTTGCATTTCGTTTTAGGACTTAATTAGCAAAATTGAAAGGTATGTACAAAATAACCAAACATCCTATTCTGGACATCGCCGAGGGCGAGTCAGTAGAGTTTATTTATAACGGTCAGAAAGTGGTTGGCAAGAAGGGCTACACCATTGCTGCCGCTTTGCATCAGGCGGGTTTTCCGGTTCACAGCCACAGCCTTGACGGACGCAACCGAAGCCTCAACTGCGGCATCGGGAAGTGCGGTGCTTGCGAGATGCTTGTTGACGGAAAGATTCGTCGTATCTGTATCACGTTGGTTGACGGAGTGAAAGAAGTGAAGCCTATCAACAACGAGGCTAATGTGCTTCCGGAGGCGAAAGAACTGCAGCCACGTGAGGTGAAGGTTTACAAGACACAGGTTGCCATCATAGGAGCAGGTCCTGCCGGACTCGCTTGCCGCGAGCAGTTGAACAAACTCGGCATCAGCAATGTCGTGATTGACAACAACGCACGCATTGGCGGTCAGTTTAACATGCAGACACACCAGTTTTTCTTCTTTGAGAAGGAACAGAAATTCGGTGGCATGCGTGGCTTTGACATCGCGAAGACATTGGCAGGCGACAACCATGAAGGCATTTTGTTGAATTATGTTGTTTGGGATTTGCTCGAAGGCAAACGCATCGCTATAAAGAACATCGTGACACAAGAGATGGCGTATATCGACGCTGAACATCTTGTCGTTGCTACAGGTGCTGTGCCGTTCATGCCGACATTTGAAAACGATGACCTTCCGGGCGTTTACACCGCAGCAGTGTTCCAGAAGATGATGAACCAGGAGCACACGCTCCTTGGCAAGAAGGTGCTTACGGTTGGAGCAGGAAACATCGGTTATTTGACATCATACCAGGGAATGCAGGCAGGAGCTACCATCAAAGCCATCATAGAAGGTATGGACCACGAGGGTGGATTCCCGGTGCAGGCCAACCGTGTGCGCAGGCTCGGTATCCCGATTATGACATCACATATACTTTTGAAGGCTATCCCGAACAAAGACCACACCGGTATTGTAGGCGCCGTCATCGCGAAATGCGAGAACTTCAAGCCGATTCCCGGAACAGAACAGATTATCGACGATATTGATATCATCAACATCTGCACAGGTTTGATTCCTGACAGCCAGTTGCTTGTAAAAGGACGTGAGGTGTTTGGTTTGAACACATACGGCGCAGGTGACGCCATCCGTATCGGCGAGGGAACAAGTGCCGTTTTGAGAGGCAAGCAAGCGGCTTTTGAGGTGGCACAGAACATCGGAATGAGATTCAATTATGACGAATATCTTGAGGTTTCCAAACAATACATAGAGTCGCAGCAGCACCCGATTAGGGTTTTGCAGGAACCTAACAAGCCGAGCGCCGATAGAATGATTGCGAAACCGTTTGTCATCGCAGACTGTGTGTATGGATTCGCTTGCAACCCATGCTCGTTCTCATGTCCACAGGGTGCTATTACAAAGTCGAGCACGAACACGGTGCCAGTCATTGATTACGACAAGTGTATCGGATGTATGAACTGCGTGAACCACTGTCCGGGCTTGGCAATCTTCGGCTACGACATGAAGAAGAACACGCTGTTCCTGCCTGTTGAATATGCAGTAAACGAAGGAGTGGAAGTGTTCCTTGTTGACGACAATGGCAAGAAAGTGGGTGAGGGCGTCGTTGAGAAGGTTCTCAAGAAGAACAACAAGACCAACGTGGCACGCGTGGTTGCTAAGGATGTGGCACGCGACAAACTGACAGAGGCTCGCGGTTTCATTGTGAAAGAAAACTATCCTAAACCGATAGACTTCAAACCATTGAAGGAGGTTGAATCAGAGACATATGTATGCCACTGCGAGGATATCAAACTCGACAAAGTTTTGAGTGTCATCGGAGACCGCAAGACCATCTCTGTTGACGAGTTGAAACATATCACACGTATGGGTATGGGACCATGCCGTGGCAAACGTTGCATCCCACGTGCACGCCAGATTTTGCGTTCATACGGCATTGAGCTCGTTGGCGACGCTACACCGCGTGCTCCACTTTCAAATCAGGTGAGCTTGGATGACTTGTACAACCCGAAGACCAAGGAAACGTTTATCTTCCCGAAGATGAACGACGTGAAGAAGGAGAAGGTAGAGGTGTTCATCGCCGGTGGCGGTATCGCCGGTAGTGCTTTGTTCCGTTATTTCTCAGAAGCCGGCAAGAAGCCTGTGATGATCAACTACAGCCGTGGTGCTTCGTGGCGTTGCATCGGTGGTGGCCGTCCGGCGTTCTCAAATCCGGATATCGCTGATATCGCTGTGCACAACCACGAGATTTTCAAGAACATGCAGAAGGAGCACAACATCAACTACCACCTGACACATTACGTCAACTTGGTGCATGATGAAGCTACATACAAGTCACTTGACGCCTCACGCGCGTGGAGCGATGCATATATGATTGACCGCAAGGACTTCAAGAAAGAGATTTCGCCGTTGTGGGACGACAGCAAGACCACTTACAGTCACGCTTTGATTACCCGTGACTGCTGGCAGGCAACACCAGGCCGCGTTATCGACTACATCCGTGGCATCGGCGTGCAGAATGGCGGCCGTTACTTCGAGGACTGCGAGTTGCTGCACGTTCAGAAAGTTGGTGGACATTATGTAACTTTGGTGCGCACACATGAAGGTGCATACGTTGAATACACCTGCGACCACTTTGTCAACGCGATGGGATGGGGCGCTGAGAAATTCAACGATATGCTCGGATTAGACACCGGCTTGTATCCTGTCAAGCACCAGGCATTCATCACACGCCGTCTGCCGATGATGGGACCAAACGGAGGGCCGTTGGATATGATTATCGACCGTCGTCATTACAAAGGCTTCAGCGCTGTTTACGGACAGCAGTGGGCGCACACCGGACAGATTATCGGCTGCGCAAGCCCTGACACTGACGCATACGAGGCACGCCAGAACATCAAGTACAACAGCAAGGAGTTCTTGGAAATCGTATCTGAGGTGTTCGCAGAATGGATTCCGAACCTCGGCGAGGTTAGCTTCTTGGCATGCTGGGCAGGTCGTTACACAGAGCCACGTTACATCGTCGATCCTGAAGTCGGTTTATTGACAGGATTGCGTGGTCACGGCTTCATGCTTGGTCAGTATCTGGCGAAGATTTACGTCGACAAATATCTCGGCAAGCCGGTTCCAGGTTACATGGAAGACCTGAAGATTACAGGCAAGGGTTTGAGCGAGAACGCATTTAAATAAAAATTTTGATAAAGAAGGGGGCGGATGAAATCCGCCCCCTTTATTTTTTTAGAATCTGAAATAGATGAACGGGCTGAAGCCTGACGAGTTGAGTGCGCCGAGGCAGAAGATAAACCCGAATATCGCGAGCGCGAAAGCGATGATATGCTGACGTTGGTTGTATTCGGTAAAGTAGACCTTATCTTGCCATCTCAAGCCGAATCTCGTCATCGTGATGAACGAGAATATCGCTGCAACGATCATCGTGGTGAAGAAATGCGGGTTGTCGGAGAAATGCACTGGTGTGAACTCGAAGGCGAAGAGGCGTTTGATGAATATCCACGACAGGTCGATACGCTCGATGCGGAAGAAGCAACGTGTCAGCACGATGATGGCGAAGGTGCATATTACTGCCGGCACCCTGCCGATGCGTTCGTTGAATCTCTTAAGGAAGAGCTTGTCGGCGCAGATGAAGATACCTTGCAAGGCGCCGTATACGACGAAGTTCCAAGCTGCGCCGTGCCACAGACCGCTGATGAGGAAGCAGAACCATAGGTTGAAGTATTTGCGTCCTTCGGTCTTCACACGGCTGCCGCCTAACGGGAAATACAGGTAATTTTTAATAAACACGCTGAATGTCTGATGCCAGCGGCGCCAGAACTCGGAGATGGTTGTCGAGACATATGGGTTGTCGAAGTTTTCAGGAAACTTGAAGCCCATCATGCGGCCGAGACCTATAGCCATGTCGGAATAACCGGCGAAGTCGAAATATATTTGGAATGTGAACGCCAAGATGGCAATCCAAGCCATCGAGGAGTCGATGTTTGCTATCTTTGTGGCGATGTCGGAAAGCTGCTCGGTAGTGAGCACGTCGTAGTTAGACGGACCTAAGATATTGTCGACTTGGAATCCGATGACGTCGGCGATGAGCACTTTCTTGGCGAGGCCGAGCACGAAACGGTAGAATCCTTGCAGACGGTCAGCATATTCCGCCTGACGGTCGCGGATCTGGTCGGCGATGTCACAATAGCGGATGATAGGACCGGCGATGAGCTGCGGAAACATCACGATGTAAAGCATGTAATCGGTAAGGTTCCGCATCGGCTCGTTGACTTTACGATAAGTGTCCAAAGTATATGTGACGCTTTGAAATGAGAAGAAAGAGATACCTATTGGAAGCAGAATCTTGACCCATTTCAGCGGCTCGAAATGTACCCACCCACGCACATAGTTGATGTTTTCCATCGTGAAGTTGCCGTATTTGTAGAATAAAAGCAGCCCGATGCTTATCGCGATGGAGACGCCGCACAGAATCTTCTTGGTCAGCTGGTTGTCGGTCTTGACCATCCATTTCACGAGATAGAAGTTGGCGACGATGGAGACCAGAAGCTGTATGATGAACTCCGGTGCGCCGAAAGCATAAAACAGTATTGATGCAAATAAGAGCGTATAATTACGATGTCTTCTTGGCGTAAGGAAATATGCCGCTAAGAATATTGGCAGAAAATAAATAAGGAATATGTTGCTGCTGAATACCATTATTCTTTAATTGTTTGTGAAAATTCTTGGGAAATATTTACTTTTATCGTTCAAGATAGTGTAATTTGCGTCAAGAAGCATCATTTCATGAGTCGTCTTTCCTCTTTTTTTAGCTTTGTCTTCAAAATATTTTGTTTTTTCTTTATCGTTTTCCCAATATTTGATTAATTTGTCTACGGCAGTCTGATAATTGTTTCTGCAAATTGTGGTGTCGCAGTCGCGCATGAGAGGCTTCCCTTCGAGGATGTTCTTGGTCTCGAGTTCCATCAGGTCTTTTGTGCTCATTTTGAGATAGCGGGCGTGTCCGTCTAAGATTTTTATCCAGTTCTTGTCGTTTTTCATGCTGCTGACAGCCTTGTATACGGCTATGGCGTTCTCGTTGCGCATCGTCGGGATGCCGTCGCCCTTCAACTCGTCGAATACTTCCGGATTTTCGTTCATTGTGGTGATGGCATTATCTCGAGACATGTTGTGTTTTTGACAAAGCTCGTCGATTTTTTTCTCCACGATGCTGTCGGAGAGGCAAAGTTTTATAAGGGTTTCGCCAGCAAAACCGAATGAGATTTGATGAAGTTGCGCATCGCCGCAGAATGTGACGATATAGTCGGAAAGCATTATTTCAAATGTCTTGTCGAGCTTGCTGGTGCGTTTCATTGCCAGTGTAGCGAGGTCGCAAGCTTCTTTGTTGTAATACCATAGCCTCGGATTGCTGAAAATATCATCGAAATGGATGAAATCCTTGATGCGCCATAGGAAGGAGTTGCCGACAAAGAGCACGTTAGGCTTGACGCATGTCGAGTCGGACTCTATGGTGATGTCGGCGAGGTATAACGGATATTTTGAGTGGTCGCGACTGAATATCAGGTTAAGCATGCTCTCGATGTCATAGTCGCAACGATGTTTCACCTTCTCCTCAAACTTGTCATATTGTCTGTATTCCCCGATTTTTATCTCTGCAAGGTTAATTCCCCCGGCTTTTTCTATAAAATGGACTATTGTGTCGGCGGCATAGACGCAGGAGAAGTTCCAATGCGCTCCACCTGGTGAGAATGGCGTATAAAACAGAGTGTCGGCGATGTTTTTGTACATCTGACTCATCTCAATATAAGGTAATCCAAGTTTATCGAACCTTTGTGTGAAATATTTGGTGACATCGATGGTGGTGGTGTCGTGTTGCCTGTCGGGGATGTTGTCTGGGAACACGTAACATTTGTCAGGGCTGATGTAAACTAAAAACTCGATGTCAAAATCTTTCAAAACATGGCGCAACTTGTTCAGAACACGTATGTTTCTGTCATATTTCAATACTGCGTCGGCATTGTCTTTGAAAATGGTTTGTTGGTAGGTGCCGTAGTAGGTTTTGACATTCTTGTCGAAATAAAGCCATCCGTTTTTCCCAATCACCACGTCGTTGGCGTATGTTTTCTTGAAAAAGGTCCAAAGATATTGGTTGTATAACCTTATGGTGGGCTGCCTGAAACCATAGTTTTCTGATATGTATTTCTCAATTCCCGACTGATATTTGCCGCTTGCCAAGTTGCTGAATGTGAAATCTGGCTGGCTTGCTTTGCTGGCTGAGCCCCATAAAGGCCGGAATTTGAACACGCCGAAAGAGTATTGCGCCAATGGCAAAAACAATAATACGGTGAGAATGGTATAGAGGACAATATATGTGCGTTTGTTTTTCATTGCTGATTATTGATCATCCATTTTGCGTCAAGTGCGACCTGTTTTTCCAAAGATATTTTGTTTTTCTCCGCTTTGGTTTTTATATCGTTGAGCCAATTTTTGTCTGAATAGATATGCTGAATCATATTTATAACCTCTTGACTGACTGGAGCTTGCGTCTCTTCATCATAAAGAAGTGTCATTGCGTTTTCGATGAATCCGTTGCCGAGTTTGTAAAGTTGTACCGTGCAGTAGTTAAGCATTATGTAGTCGGCATTGAAAATCTCTTGAAGAAGGTTTACATCTTTCGTCGAATTATGGTCGGGGTCGAAATAGATGGTGCTGTTGTAATACCAATAAGGATATCTTGTGAACAGCTGTTTAAGCTTGAAATTGTATGAAATTGTCCAGAAATATGAGTCGCCGATGGTGATGAGCGTAGGTTTCACGGTTGTTGTGTCGGGAATTATCGTCACGTCGGCATAATAATGCTTGTTAGGTCTTATCGGGAGTGCAAGGTTAAACAGCTGTTCGAGGTCGTCGTCGGGCTCCCGTACCTTGTCTGCGTATTTCTCACCTATGTTCACGTTAAGCATGTTCATTCCGTTGAGCGACTCCATGTATCGCATGATGCTGTCGAAAGCATACGTCGCGGCGAGGTTCGACCAGTGTGTGCCGGTCTTTGGGAACAACGGGTAGTCGACGGCGCCTTTCAGATGTTTGAACCATTCCACGTTGTCGATGTAGTTCACTCCGAGTTCGTCGAAGCGTTTTTTGTAATAATCGTAGGCATGGATGCCGTCAGTGTGTGTGTATTTCGTGTTCTCTGGCAGATATTCCGGATAAATGACGTCTTTCCCCGGAATCATGTTCACGAAAATATATGTGCCGTGTGTTTTAAGTATCTCCTGGAGCTTGAAAAGGTTCTCCGCTGTCTCGTCGAAGCGGCGCTTCATCTCAGTTGAGTCGCTGGTGTATTTGTACATCATACTTTCGTAGTGGTCGCGCACAAATTCGCTTTCGTAGAGCCAGTCGTCCTTACCGATGTCGATCCAGCCGTTGTGTGTCTTGTGGTAGCAGCTCCAGATATATTGGTTGTAAAGGCGCAGCGACCATTCGCGGAAGCCGAAACTCTCTTTGTTGTAAGCCTCAAAATCCTTTTGGAAAGTGCCTTTTACATAGTTTTCGTAGGTAAACTTCGGCGCTTCTTTCTTATTAGTGAAGCCTTTCAGCGACTTCAGGCTGATAAACTGAAACGCTGTCTGCAGCATCAGTATCAGAAAGAATGCTACGGTGACGAATCTCAATATGTTGGGGAGTCGCTTCATTGCCAATTAGAATCTGAAATAGATGAACGGGCTGAAACCTGCGGCGTTGAGTGCGCCAAGGCAGAAGAGTAACATGAAGATTGCGATGACCCAAAGGATGACGGTGCCTGTGAGGGTGTGTTCCTCATAGAATACGGCATCCTGCAGTTTCTTTCCGAATGGGAAGAGTGCGACGAACGAGAACAAGAGCGCCACGATGAGTGTGGTGTAGAATTGTGCGTCGGCGCTGATGCTGAACGTGCTGAAGTCGAAGGCGAAGAGCCTGCCGATGAAGGTGAAGGCTTGGTTGAGGTCTTCGATACGGAAGATAGCCCATCCTACCATCGCGATGATGAACGTGATGATGACGCTTGGCGCCTTGCCGATTGCCTCGTAGAACTTCTTGAGCCCCATGCGCTCGAGCACGAGCCACAGTCCGTGGTAGGCGCCCCAGATGACGAAGTTCCAGCTTGCGCCGTGCCACAATCCGGAGAGCAGGAACACCACCCAGAGGTTGAAGTACATGCGGCGTTTCGAGCAGCGGTTGCCGCCAAGCGGGATGTAAAGGTAGTTGCGCATGAATGCTCCGAGAGTCATGTGCCAGCGGCGCCAGAACTCAGTGATGCTCGCGGAGTTATATGGGTTGTCGAAGTTCTCCGGAAAATGGAATCCCATGATTTTACCGATACCGATGGCCATGTCGGAGTAGCCGGCAAAGTCAAAGTATAGCTGCATGGTGTAGGCGGCGATGGTAATCCAAGCTGTCCCCGAATCCATGATGGCGAGGTCACCTGCAAGGAGTTTGTCGACTTGGAATCCGATGACGTCGGCAATGAGCACTTTCTTTGAAAGACCTATGATGAAACGGTTGAAGCCTTGTAGAAACTCATTCGCACTGTATTCGCGGTGACGTATCTCACCTTCGATGTCACAATAACGCACGATAGGACCGGCGATGAGCTGCGGAAACATCATGATGTAAACGATATAGTCGGTGAGCTTCTCCATCGGCTCGTTGTTACCGCGATATGTGTCAATCACGTATGTTATCGACTGGAATGTGAAGAACGAGATGCCTATCGGGAGCAGCACCTTTGCCATCCTGATGGCGTTGGCGCCGAAAATGCCGATGAGTGCGTTGATGTTGTCAATCAGGAAGTTGGCGTATTTGTAATAGACCAACAGCCCTAAACTTACAATTATCGCCAAGGCGCAATACAGTTTCTTGAGTCCCGGTTTTTCTGTTTTACGCATCATCTTCACCAAATAGAAGTTAGCGACGGTTGAGCCAAGAAGATAAAGTATAAAATCGGGTGCACCGTAAGCGTAAAACACTATCGAAAACAATAAAATCACATAGTTTCTGAACCGTTTCGGACATACAAAATAGCATATCAGGAAAAGCGGGAGAAAATATAAAAGGAAAACGTTGCTGCTAAATACCATATCTATTTGTTTTCATGTTCAATAATCCATTTTGCGTCAAGCTCGAGCATCTTCTCGACGGTGAAGCCTTTGTCTTTGGCTTTATCTGTTATCATCTTCATCCACGACCGGTCTTTTTCAATACGGTTCATCGTCTGTGCCACCTTCACCTGGTAAGGGTCTTTGATGCTCTCCAAGGCATCTTCAACAAAACCTCTTGTGCCGAGATACCATTGATAACCAACGGAATATACAACGATGAAATCGACATCGAGGATGCTTCTCAACCTGTTTATATCTTGAATCTTGTATTTTCGTTTTTTATCGAATCCTTTATAAACATTGTCGTAGTAAAACCAGCTCTCGTAATATGAAGTCATTTCTTTTTTCGGAATCAGCCATTCGTAGGCGAAGATGAACGAGTCGCCCACAAACAGCACTCTCGGTTTGCGACTTGTGCTGTCGCTTATCACACTGATGTCGGCGGTGTACAGCGGAGTGCGGTTAGGCACTTTGAACAGCAGGTTGAGCGTCGCCTCGTCGTCCTGCCGGCCTTTGAACTTGCTTTCTTTGATTCCGTTTATTTTCATCTGCGGTATTCCGAAATCGTTGAGGCTGTTCATAAATCTGAAGAGCGAGTCGTAACCCCATACGCTGGCGTATTGCCAATGCGAGTCCATCGGCATGAACAGCAGACGACGCGAGGTGTCGGCGATGGCTTGGTACCACGGCTTCATGTCAATATTCGGGAATCCTGTCTCCGCAAAACGCTGTGCGAAATAATCGGCGGCGTTGCCCATGGTGGTGTCGCGTTCCATCTCCGGAAGATGCTCCGGATAGATGAAAGGCTTGTCGGGACCTATGAATGAAAGGAGCTCAATGCCGTAATCATTTTTCAGGATACCTCTCAACTCGTTGAGCATATCCACCTGATTGTCAACAAAATCTCTTAATTCCTGATCTGACTTGAAATGTACCGGAGCTTCCAATCCATAATAGTCGAGCACACCCGGCCGGTAATACATCCAGTTGTCTTTCCCCGGCAGTAAAAAAGGGGCACATGTCTTCTTATTCTTAAAAGTGTAGTCGTATTGGTTGCGAGCGCGTATGACTATTGCCCGCGTAGCGTAGTTTTCCCTCAGATAATCGTCGACTTGTTTCTGAAAAATGCCGTCGCAATAGTTTTTAAATGTCAGTTTCGGTTTTTCACAGCTTTTGGAGTCGTTTTTCAGTTTCATATAATCAGAAAAATGCCATGTTGTCTGCAAAAACAATGCCGACAAGAGCATGACAGTGACTATACAAAGCGATTTTTTTATAAGCTCCTTCATTTTTTGAATGCTACGAGTTGCAAAATTAAGATTTTTTTGGCAATGCATGATAAAATTATTTATTTTTGCAAAGAATTTATACATCATACAATGAAGGAAGATTTCGTAGAAGAATTGCGCTGGCGCGGAATGTTGAACAACATGACCCCAGGCACAGAAGAACAGTTAAAGAAAGAAATGACCACGGCTTACCTCGGCATCGACCCGACCGCCGACTCACTCCATATCGGACACCTCTGCGGTATCATGATGCTTCGTCATTTCCAGGCTGCCGGCCATAAGCCGTTGGCATTGCTCGGCGGCGCCACAGGCATGATCGGCGACCCGTCAGGAAAGTCAGCGGAACGTAACCTGCTGAACGACGAGACATTGCAGCACAACCAGGCCTGCATCAAGAAACAGCTCGCCAAGTTCCTCGATTTCGACAGCGACCAGCCGAACCGTGCTGAACTCGTCAACAACTACGACTGGATGAAGGACTACACTTTCCTGCATTTCATCCGCGACATCGGCAAGCACATCACCGTCAACTACATGATGGCGAAGGACTCGGTGAAAAAACGTTTCAACGGCGAAGGCGAAGGCATGTCGTTTACTGAGTTCAGCTACCAGCTCGTGCAGGGCTACGATTTCCTCTATCTCTTTGAGCATAAGAACTGCAAGCTGCAGATGGGCGGCTCCGACCAGTGGGGTAACATCACCACCGGAACAGAGCTTATCCGTCGTAAACTTGGCGCCGACAAAGAGGCGTTTGCACTCACATGCAACCTTATCACCAAAGCTGACGGCGGCAAGTTCGGCAAGACAGAGAAAGGTAACATCTGGCTCGACCCTGAGAAGACCTCACCATATGCGTTCTACCAGTTCTGGATGAACTGCACCGATGAAGACGCTGCACGTTACATCAAGATTTTCACCTTGTTGAGCAAGGAAGAAATCGATGCTTTGATAGCACGCCATACTGCCGAGCCGCATCTCCGCGAGCTGCAGCGCACATTAGCACGCGAGCTCACACTCGTGGTGCACTCGAAAGAAGATCTTGAGATGGCTGAGGAAGCCACACAGATTTTGTTCGGCAAAGGCACAGCTGAGGCATTGCACAAATTCGATGAAGCTACATTGTTGAGCATCTTCGACGGCGTTCCGCAATCCAAGTTCTCAAAAGACGCACTTAGCCAAGGTGTCGGCATCGTCGATTTCCTCGTGCAGACCAACGTGTTCCCGTCGAAGGGCGAGGCTCGTAAGATGGTTCAGGGCAACGGCGTGTCAATAAATAAGGATAAAGTCACTGAGCAGAAGACCGTCGGCACCGACGACCTCCTCAACGGCAAATATATCCTCGTGCAGAAAGGCAAGAAGAATTATTATCTCATAGTTTGTGAGTAATGTATTGGATATTCTTGATTCCTACGTTGTTTATAGTACTGTTGTCGTTTGCGGCGATAGGAATCAAGTCTCTTGTTAAGAAAAACGGCAAATTTGAACGGAAATGCGCCCACTCACTCGACCCTGATGCGAAATGCACCTGCGGTGGTGATGAAGCTCAATGTCCTAACCATTCCGTTTGAATGCGTCCGTTTTCGACAAAAATAAAATAAGCCTCGACGCCTTGTCCCTCAAGCAGTTTCGAGGCTTTTTCTTTGCCTACGAGCATGCAAATTGTTGCCAAACAATCAGCCCAGGAAGCGTTGTCAGCGATGATGGTTACGCTTAACAGATTGTGCTCTACAGGATATCCAGTCTTTGGGTCGATGCTGTGCGAATAGCGGACTCCGCCCTTTTCAATGTATTTCCTGTAATTTCCGGAAGTTACAATGCCTTTATCCTTGAGCTCCAATGTAATTTGAACGGCTCGTTCTGAGTCAAAATTCTCCGCAGGTTTCTCAATGCCAATGGTCCACATCTCGCCATTGGGTTTCGTGCCTCGCGCCATAATCTCGCCACCGACATCCACGAGATAATTATAAACTCCTTTTGTTTCCAAAAACTTCCCAATCAAATCTGTCGTATATCCCTGCGCCACCGCATTGAAATCGAGCGTCATGTTTGGGTTTTCTTTCACAACTCTATCATCAAAAATCTGAACTTTCTGATAACCGACAAGTTGTCGTATTGAATCGACCATCGCAGGGGTCATCTCAAGTTCTTTTTTGTAATGAAAACCCCATGCCGATACCAACGGCCCGATCGTCGCATCGAAAGCACCGTCGGAAAACTCCGAAGCCTTGCGTGCCCACTCGAAATTGTCTTTAAATATCTGATTTACAACGATATCTTCGTTTCGGTTTACTTTCCTGATAATGGAATTCTCATTCCATAGCGACACGGCATTGTCCACTTCCCTGAAAATCGAGTCGATTTCCGTCTCAAAATGTCTATTTCCTTCGTCATAGTATGTAATTGAGAAATAAGACCCCTGCGTGATGCCGGAATAGTTGATCTTTTGCTGTTTGTGACCACAAGATAAAAGCGAAATGGAGGCTAATATGAATAGAAATCGTTTCATTTAATGCGATTTAATAACGGAATATCCAATCAGCTTATCATAATTCTCCGTCGGGTCGAACATATACACGAAAATGGTATACATGTTGTTTGTCTCCCAGAAATCTCCGTTCACTGGAACCACCGAGGTGATGCCTGTGGCGTTGTCACGAACGGCGTACATATAATCGTAATGACCTTGCTTGAGCAACAGGCTTCTCTTGTAGCCTTTTCTGTCAGTGTCATATTCCATCTTCGAGCTCTCGTCTATGCGCCAGTCGGTGAGCGCCCCGAGGATGTAAACGTCTTTTCCGAACATATACTGAGGCCATTTCAGGAAGAAGTTGACAACAGCATAGTCGGCTTCCTTCGTGGCATCTTCGCTCTCGCGCTCCAGATAGATGTATTTCTCGCCGAAGAGGTCCTCGTCTAAAGCGTAATTTTTGATATCGCGCTGCGTGTCGTCATGCAACGTCACAACATACATGTCATCCTCGCGATAAACCGATTTCGTCTTCTCCGGACGGTTAGTGAAGCTGCTTGTGTTTATTCTAAGATATTGATTACCGGATTCAAAGACTGTCTTTTCGTTATTTACATACGATGATTTCTCAGGATAGACGTAAGTCGGCTTTAGCCCGATGGCGGCATTGTCCCAGCGCCCGTTTTGCTGAATTGTGACGTTGGAATACTGGTCGGTGCGATTGTTGAAGTTGTCTTTGTAATAAACCTCAAGAGTGACTTCCTGCTTGTTGGTGCCGAGTTTGAGGTCAAACGGATAACGCGGTATCGAGGCGGCAATCGTCGCTTTGTCGTCAACAACATAAAAACGGCGTGTGAAATAGACGTCGTTGGGGTCTTCACCGGTCACGACAAGCAGATAGTTGCCCGAAATCTTAGGCATCATGTCGGCCGTTGGGAAAACGAGGTCATAATGCACATAATTTACGAAAGTGTTGACCGAAAAAGTGAAGTCTTTTATCTCATCTTGAAAATAACCTTTGATGTAGTCATTCTTCTGTAAATCCGTAGGTTGCCAACTGTTGTCGCAATGAATGAAGGTGTAATAAAGATAAGGTGCCTCGTCAGCGAGGATGTCAAACTGTAGATGCAGCCGGTTTCTCATCTGGTAAATGAAAACAACGGGCTTGTCTAAGTCTGATTCTGTCGGATGAAGCATCACAGTCCGCACCTCATCTTTGTAATTCATGTCGGCAAATGATGTCAGATTTTGTGCCGAAACGTTAACAACAAACGTTAACAATATGATTATCAATGATTTAAATTTCATAGAATGGAAAAATTTAATTTTTCAAAATTAATAAATTTTTATGAAATAAAATATTAATTTTGTATCCTGTAGGTCGAACGCATACCTCCGACCTATAAAATATGGAAAGAAAGACATTATTCGTTAGCGTGATTCTACCGTTGCCTGTTCCAGGCACGTTCTCGTATCGTGTTCCGATGGAATTGAACGACAGCGTGCGTGTCGGACAGCGTGCAGTGGTGCAGTTCGGCAAGACGAAGATAATGTCTGGTCTGATAAGCGAGGTAACCGAACAAGTCCCTGATTTTGAGCAGGTTAAGTATATCCTTGGCATCCTCGACGAGAATCCTGTCGTCAATACTTTGCAACTGAAATTCTGGCAGTGGATATGCGATTATTATCTCTGTTACGAGGGCGAGGTGATGCAGGCTGCTTTACCTTCGGCGCTGAAGCTGTCGAGTGAGTCGAAAATAAAGCTTTCCGAGGAATTTGAGCTCGACACCATGGCTCTCAACGACTTTGAATATCTCATTGTCGAGGCTCTGCAGGTGCAGCCGAAGCTGACAATCAGCGAGGTGAGCAAGATTATCGGCTACAAAAAGGTGATGCCTCTCATCAAGACGATGATTGAGAAGAAAATCGTGGTGATGGAGGAGGAGCTCGACCCTAAATTCAAGGCGAAATATGAACGTTTTGTGGCGCTCGCGGAGGATTATCACACCGATGAGAAGATGCACGAACTCATGGACGAGCTCACCAAACGTGCTTACAAACAGCTCGAGGTGGTGATGTCGTTCTTTGTCCTCGGCGGCAATTCGGAACATGACGTCCTCGCCTCAGATTTGCTCGCAAAAGCTAATGCCAACAGCACCGTACTGAAGGCGCTTATCAATAAAGGTGTTTTTAAATCTTATGAAAAACGTGTCAGTCGTCTCAAGAGCTTTAATGCTTTGACAGATGTCTCTACTATCCAACTGACTGAGAAACAACAGATTGCATTCGATGAGATACATCGTGGCTTCGCCGATACCAAGCCGGTGCTTCTTCACGGTGTAACGTCGTCGGGCAAGACTGAGATTTATATCAAGCTGATTCAGGAGGCGCTTGACAAAGGCAAACAGGTTCTTTATCTGTTGCCGGAGATAGCTCTCACTGAACAGATTATCAACCGTTTGAAGAAATATTTTGGCGACAGGGTCGGCGTCTACCATTCACGTTACAGCGACATGGAACGTGTCGAGATATGGGAGCAGGTTCTCGACTTTGAGAAATCCCATAGTCCTAAGTATCAGGTGATTATAGGCTCACGTTCCGCTATCTTGCTCCCGTTTTCCGACCTCGGTCTCATCATCGTCGACGAGGAACACGACACTTCGTTTAAGCAGATTGACCCTGCACCTCGTTACAATGCGCGTGACTTGTCAATGATTCTGGCTCGTTTCCATGGTGCCGATGTCATTCTTGGTTCCGCTACGCCGTCGTTTGAGAGCTACTACAACGCACGACAAGGGCGTTATCATCTCGTGGAGCTCCTGCAACGCTTCGGTGGTGTGGAGATGCCGGAAATCATCGTCGACGACATGCGTGTTGAGCGCCGTCGTAAGCTCATGCAGGCTAACTTCGGCAGTGTGCTCGTCGATGCGATGAAAAACACGTTGAGCGACAAGAACCAGGTTATTTTGTTCCAAAACCGTCGTGGATTCTCATTGCGTCTTGAATGCGGCGTCTGTCATTGGGTGCCTCAGTGCGTCAACTGTGATGTCTCTATGACGTATCACAAGGCGCAGAACATCATGAAATGCCACTACTGCGGCTATACGATGTCGGTGCCGTCGGAATGTCCGTCGTGTCATAGCACCGACCTTAAGATGCATGGTTTCGGCACCGAACGTGTTGAGGAAGACCTGTCGGCCGTCATCCCTGAGGCTCGCTGCGCTCGCCTCGACCTCGACACTACGCGCTCCAAAAACTCATATCAGTTTATCCTCGACCAGTTCAAAAACCGCGAGACCGACGTCCTTGTTGGCACCCAGATGGTCACCAAAGGCCTCGACTTCGACCATGTCAAGACCGTTGGAATCCTCGATGCCGACAATATGCTCTCGTTCCCTGATTTCAGGGCGTTTGAACGTAGTTTCCAACTCATGGAGCAGGTGAGTGGCCGTGCCGGAAGAAAAGGGGAGAAGGGCAAGGTGATAATCCAAACATACCAGCCGACGCATCCTGTGATTCTCAATGTCGTCAACCACGACTACGTGCGTTTCTTCGAGGAGCAGATGCCTATAAGAAGACAGTTCTGTTATCCGCCGTATTATCGCCTGATAATGATTAAGTTACGTCATGTTGACTCTGACAAACTCAACAAAGCGGCTGAATATTTCGCCAAGAGACTGCGTCCTGTGTTCAAAAACAATCTTCTCGGACCTGAATATCCTGTCGTCTCAAGGGTGAAAAACCAATACATCAAACAGATTCTCATCAAATTCGACAGAAACGACAATTCCAATAAAATCAAGGGAATCATAAAATCGGAATTGGAATCCTTCAAACACAACAACGATTACAAGGCGGTTAACGTTTCCATTGACATAGACCCCATATAAAAAAATGTAAGGGCGAATCATTATTCGCCCCTACAAATCCTGTACGGATAACACAGTGTTATCCTATTAATTACCGCCCTTACGAGTTGAGTAATTGATACGGAATGCACCGCATTTTCTAAGTTCCTGCTTCACGTCGGTGACGAGACCCATTCTCACTTCCTCATGAATCTTGAGTGATGTTGTGAGGAGCGGACGGTCAGCCTCAGCGCGGTCGAGACGTTCCTGTTCGATGAACGGGATGATGTCGTCGATACGTGCATACTGGTCGTTAAGCTGGATACGTGCTTCAGTACCATAGAGTTTTGCGTTTGTAGGAGGTCCGATGTAGATGAAACTCACGAGAGATTTCTTCTCGAGTTTCTGGACTTCCGTCGCTTCTGGTAATTTCATCTTGACTTTCAATGTGGTCTCACGCATAGAGGTAGTAACCATGAAGAAGAAAATCAACATGAAGATAATGTCAGGCATTGAACCGGTTGAAATTGCCGGAACTTCTTTTGATCCACCTTTTCTAAATTTTGCCATAATTTTTTCTCCTATTATTTGATTTCTTCAGGTTCGGCCTCGCTGACGCGCACCGGCACTGCCTTGTTGACTGCATCGATCTTGTCTTTGTCGGTCATGTCGGAATAGTGCTGTTGGAAATAACGCCAAGCAACGTCCTCTCTGAGTTCATTGAAAGCTTTAGCTAATTCATTTTGAACAGCGATGTACATCTGGTAAGAAGTACCACGGTCATTCTTAAGTGACACAACGCCCTTGTTTGTCATAAAACTACCGATAAGCTCGATATCCTTGGTCTCGACTTCAGGAGCCTTCTCGTCATTCGGGTTAGGAGTGATGAAAGCTTTTGTCTTGTCCTTGAGTTCTGAGATGTCGCATGGCTTGCCATTGACCATCAACTTATCGTATTTGTTAATCATGACGTTCAAAATGTTTCTTTCTTTCACTTTGACATCCATGTCTGGGTTTTCTACTGGTGGGGGCAGACGACGGGTGATACCGCTGTCAGTGTCCATCGTAGTGGTAACGAGGAAGAATATCAACAGCAAGAAAGAGATATCAGCCATTGAACTGGCGTTGATTTCCGGTACTTTCTTTTTCTTACGAGCCATGATAATTTCCTTCCTTATTATTTATTAATGAGTTTCGATACTGCTGAATAGATTACAGATGCGATTGTGGCACCAACAACAATGTATGTGAACACCATGAAGAAGTCAACGAAAGCTTCTGTGCCTGTTGAGACGTTCATCGATTCAAGGTATTCTGCCGGAAGTGTTGAGCCTTTTGCGAACAGCCATGCGATAAGCGCGATCACTGCCACAATAGCTGCAACAAGACCCATTGTCTTTACGCTTTTTGGATTGATAACAATACCATAAATAGGTGCAAACAAAATCGCAACCACAGCCAATCCAAGCATGCAATATGCGAATATCATGAATGTTCCGACGCTCTCTTTACCGTTGGCAATGCCAATGATTAAGAAAAGAACGTTAAGAAGCATCAGGATAACCAGCAAATATTTGCAATATTTTGTTAATTTCTCGACCATGATTTTTCTTTTGTTAGATTAGTTTTTCTTTGAATAAGCGTGGAGCATGTCCATGAATGTGATTGATGAATCTTCCATATCGTTGACGATACCTTCGATCTTGTTGAGGATGAAGTTGTAGCAGATCTGGAGGATAACAGCTGTGATAAGACCGAACACTGTTGTCAACAAAGCGACCTTCATACCGCCTGCGACAACTGTTGGGCTGATGTCACCTGCTGCTGCGATAGCGTCGAATGCCTCGATCATACCGATAACAGTACCCATAAATCCCAACATAGGTCCTAATGCGATGAACAATGAAATCCAGCTTGCGCCGCTCTCAAGGTTACCTGTCATAACTGAACCGTATGAAACAAGTGATTTCTCAACTTCATCAAGACCGTCGTTGTAACGCATTAAACCCTGATAGAAAATGCTGGCGACAGGACCGCGTGTGTCACGGCACAAATCTTTAGCTTTCTCAATGCCACCCTTGTTCAATGTCTCCTCTAACTGACCGAGAAGCTTTTTGGTGTTTGTTGTGCTTAATGTCAAATAAATGATTCTCTCGATTGACACTGCAAGACCGAGAACCAAAACTAACAAAACGACGCTCATGAAGCCCCAGCCACCATCGATGAACTGTTTCTTCAAAACCTCATGGAATGTAGGGGCTGCTGCCTCTTCTGTTTCCATAGCTGTTGTAGCGACTGTCTCTCCTGCTGCTGGAGCTGCGACCTGTTCTGTCTGAGCCTCAGTAGGTTGTGCATTTTCTTCTTGTGCAAGAAGTAAGTTGCTGATTCCAAATGTCAAAAATCCGGCAACTGTCAGTAAAGCAATTAATTTTTTCATGATTTGAATTTTGAATTACTACTTTTTAATTTGTTAATATAATTTGTTTATTTATCCTTCTTATCTTTCTTATCCTTCTTATCTTTATCTTTAGACTGTCAGCGGACCGTCTCTACTGCGGAGAGAGCGGGATTCGAACCCGCGGTACCCTTTTGAAGTACACACACTTTCCAGGCGTGCTCCTTAAACCACTCGGACATCTCTCCCAGGGATTTTCTACTCCACAAAAAATCGTGTCAAAATTACAAAATAATTTCTTTTGTATAACAAGAAATTTGAAACATTATTTCTTTTTTTTGAAAAAAAACCTACAACGCTCTCTAATCATCTTATAATCAATATCTTATCCTCATCCTTCTTCTCCTCTTTCTTATCCTGTTTCTCCTTCTTCTCCCAAGACAGTCTGCTGACCGTCTCTACACAGTCATCTCACCACGCAACGGCGACTGCAGATATTTTATCACGTCTTCGTGACTGTAGCCCTCGCCAAGCAAGTACATCATTTTCGCCAACGCCGACTCCGTAGTGATGTCGTATCCGCTGATGACACCGATCTTGTCGAGGTTCAGGCTCGTCTCGTAACGTCCCATCTCCACTGAGCCGGATTTACACTGCGTCACATTGTAAACGATCAGGCCTTTTTTGATGGCATCGGCCAAATCGTCCAAAAACCACTCCGAAGTCGGCGCATTGCCAGAACCGAAAGTCTCCATAATGACACCTCTCAAGCCCGGTGTGCTTAAGGCATGTATAACGAAATCATGGGTGATTCCTGGGAAAAGCTTCAAAATGCCAACATTTCTGTCGAACTTCTTGTGAACTATCAACTTGCCCTCTTTGGGCTTGGCAATAAACTCTCTGTTGTATTTGATTTTGATTCCTACATCAGCCAAAGTAGGGTAGTTGCCCGATGAAAACGCGTTGAAGTTCTCTGCATTGAATTTTGTCGCTCGGTTACCTCTAAGCAACTGACTTTCAAACAAGATACACACTTCAGGCACACATGGCTTGCCGTTGATTTGCGCCGCCGAAATCTCTATTGATGTGACGAAATTCTCGCGTCCGTCGCTTCTCACCATGCCCATAGGGAGCTGCGAGCCTGTGAAAACCACCGGTTTGGCAAGGTTCTCAAGCATGAAACTCACTGCCGAGGCGCTGTATGCCATGGTGTCAGAGCCGTGAAGCACAACGAAACCGTCATATTTCTCGTAGTTTTCCTCTATCTTTTCCGCCAACTTTATCCAGAACTCAGGCGTCATGTTCGACGAGTCGATGAGATTCTCGAAAGAGTAGAAATCGATGTCATAGTCGAGACTGCGCATGCTCGGCATATGCTCATACATATTGCCGAAGTTGAACGGTACGAGGCTACCCGTCTCCGGGTCTTTCATCATTCCTATCGTGCCCCCAGTGTACAGCACTAAAATTGATGTTTTATTCATATTTTAAACAATTTTCTCGCGTTTTCTGTTGTTATTTTACAGATTTCTTCTGTCGTGACACCATATATCTCAGCCACTTTTTCCGCTGTCTTGACGATATAAGCCGGTTCGTTGCGCTGACCGCGGTATGGGACAGGCGGCAGATACGGGTCGTCGGTCTCAAGCACGATGCGTTCCATCGGGATGTCGGCAAGAAACTCTTTCACGCCACAGTTTTTATATGTGATGACACCGCCGAGCCCAAGATGGAAGCCGTATGACAACGCGGTTCTCGCCTCATCGTAAGTGCCGTTGAAACAATGCATAACTCCGGCGAGGCGGCCATCCTGCTCATGGTCTAATACCTTGAACATCTCATGGAAAGCATTTCTCGTGTGCAGCGACACCGGCAATCCCAATTCCTTAGCCCAATGCAACTGCTCCGTCAACACCTCAATCTGCTCTTTTTTGAACGTGTCGTCCCAATAAAAATCCAACCCAATCTCCCCAATGCCAACTAAACATCTATTTGTCGGAGATTTCTCGATTCCGCTTCGCTCCACTCGAAATGACGAGGTGGGGATGCAGGCCATCAGTGGGTCGTCATTTCGACCGACCGAAGGGAGTGGAGAAATCTCATTTTCAATTATCCTCAACTTCTCCTTATAATCCCTCTTCTCCTTCTTATCCTCCTTCTCCTTATAAACCTCCTCAGGGTGCAACCCCATCATAACTCTCACATTATCAGGATGTTTCTCGTAAAACTCCATCATCGGCCTTATGCTTTTCTCATCGCAATTCGGCAGCAACAGCATCTTCACACCAGCCTCAATCGCACGTTGAAACACTTCTTCTCTGTCATTGTCGAAGGCTTCGTCGTAGATATGACTATGTGTGTTGATAATCATGGTGTTACGTTCTAATAAAGGAAGTTGTCGTATGGGTATCTGATGGCGTGCATGTCGCGAATCTCTTTATACAGCAGGTCTCTAAACTCTTGATAATGAGTCTTTTCCGCTGCTGAGATGAAGATACATGGCTTGCCTTTTGCCATCCAGGTTTTCTTCCAGTCGTCCAAGGTGTAGTTTTTCTTGGTGACGGGGGTTAAATCGTCTGCTTCTTTCTCCTCGTAATGATATGCATCGATTTTATTGAACACCATGATGACTTTTTTGTCGCCGGCTCCGATGTCAGACAATGTCTGGTTCACGGTCTCAATCTGTGACTCAAAGTCAGGATGCGAGATGTCGACGACATGCAACAGAATATCCGATTCTCTCACCTCGTCGAGGGTCGATTTGAACGATTCCACCAGTTGTGTAGGGAGTTTTCTGATGAATCCTACGGTATCTGACAGCAAAAACGGTAGATTTTCAATCACGACTTTCCTCACTGTGGTGTCTAATGTCGCGAACAGTTTGTTCTCCGCGAACACGTCGCTTTTACTGAGCATGTTCATTATCGTCGACTTGCCCACGTTTGTGTATCCAACCAATGCCACGCGCACCATCTGCTGACGGTTCTTGCGCTGCACCGATTTCTGCATGTCGATTTCTTCGAGTTTCTCTTTAAGAGAAGCGATTTTATTCCTGATGATCTTACGGTCGGTTTCAATCTGTGTCTCGCCAGGTCCTCTCATTCCGATACCGCCTCGTTGACGCTCCAAGTGGGTCCACATTCGGGTCAGTCGGGGTAACATGTATTGATATTGGGCGAGTTCCACCTGTGTCTTGGCGTATGCTGTCTTTGCGTTTTTGGCAAAAATGTCGAGGATGAGGTTCGTTCTGTCTAAGATGCGGCATTCCAACTCTTTTTCAAGGTTACGGATTTGCGTTGCGCTCAACTCATCATCGAAAATCGCCATGTCGATTTCTTCCGCCTTGATATATTGTTTCAGCTCTTCGAGCTTGCCGGAACCGAGGTATGTCACGCTGTTCGGGCGTTCTAACGGCTGCACGAAACGTCCTACAGCGATGCCTCCGGCTGTCTCCAAAAGGAACTCCAGTTCGTCAAGGTATTCTTCTGTACGCTCTCGGTTCTGCTCGTAGGTGCTCACTGCTACCAAAACCGCTCTCTCCTGCTTCTTCTCGTGATCAATCATAACTTAACCGGTTGGGATAAGGCATGCCTTATCCTCTACGTGATTAAAATGGCTTAAATCCTATAATCTCTCTCACTTCTTTGATGGTTTTGCGTGCGCTTTCGCGTGCCTTCTCTGCACCCATTCTCGCTACCTTATTAATATACTCGTCGTTGGCGTCGATTTCGTGAATCTTTTCGCGTATTGGCGTCACAAACTGAATCATATCTTCTGCGAGCTGTTTCTTCATGTCGCCGTAGCGGATGGTCATGTTGTTGTATGCTTCGTCGAAAAACTGCACCGTTTCTGGTTTTGACACAATGTTCATCAGCTGGAATAGGTTGGCTATAGGTTCCGGCTTCTCCTGGTTCATCTCTGTCGGACCGCTGTCGGTCTTAGCGCGCATCACTTTCTTGCGGATGGAGGCGTCGTCTTCAGCCAAGAAGATGGCGTTGCCTTCGCCCTCGCTCTTGCCCATTTTGCCGTTGCCGTCTAATCCTGGCACCTTAACTAATTGATTGCCAAAGTTAAACGCCTGCGGAATCGGGAAGTATTCAACGCCGTAGATGTTGTTGAAACGTGCTGCGAAGTCACGGGCTTTCTCAAGGTTCTGTTCCTGGTCTTTGCCTACCGGCACATATTGTGATTTGTGAATCAGGATGTCGGCTGCCATGAGGGTCGGGTAGGTGAGGAGGCCTGCGTTGACGTTGTCAGGCTGCTTGCGCACCTTCTCCTTGAATGTCGTCACGCGCTCGAGCTCACCGATGTATGCGTTCATGTTCAGGAAAAGATACAGTTCCACTACCTCCGGCACGTCGCTCTGCACATACAACGTAGCCTTCTCAGGGTCGACACCTGCCGCGAGGTATTCCACCAATATCTGACGAACTCTTCCGTGGAGGTCATCTGGATGCGGATGTGTCGTAAGTGAATGATAATCAGCTATAAAGAAATAGCAGTTGTAGTTATCCTGCAGGCGGATGAAGTTCTTCACCGCTCCGAAATAATTACCTAAATGTAAGTTTCCTGTCGGCCTGATGCCGCTTAACACGATTTCTTTCATAAGAAATATATTTTAATCTGCAAATATACAAAAAAGTTAGAAGTGAGAAGTTAGGAGTTAGAAGTTTTTTAAAAAAATGTAAAAAAAAGAGACTCAAAAATGAGCCTCTTTTAACTTCTAACTTCTAACTGGTAACTCCTAACTGTTAGAAGGTGATGTCATCACCGTTCTTATTCAGGAAATTGTACTGAAGGATGTGGAATGACTTGATTTCCTGGATGTGTATCTTTTTGTGATACTTCCATCTCCATTTTCTTTTTATGGAGAACAATCCTTTAGTCAGGTAGGCGTAGATGAAAGGATGCACCTGCAGTGTCACTTCCTTCTCGTTTTGGTCGAGGAGCAAGTACTTGAGGCTGTTTTCCATCTCGTCGATGTAAAGCAATGACGGCCTGATTTTGCCTGTGCCGTCGCAGACCGGACATTTTTCCTGTACGGTGATTTCCGTTGCCGGGCGCACACGCTGACGTGTGATCTGGATGAGCCCGAATTTTGTGGCCGGGAGGATGGTGTGCTTGGCGCGGTCTTTCGCCATCTCTTCCTGTAGCTTGTCGAACAGCTCTTTGCGATGTTTCGCTTCGTGCATGTCGATGAAGTCCACGATGATGATGCCGCCCAAGTCACGCAGACGTATCTGTCGCGCTATCTCCACTGCCGATTCCAGATTGACAGCCAATGCATTCTCTTCTTGAGATGCTTCTTTGTTCAACCGATGGCCGCTGTTCACGTCGATGACGTGCATGGCCTCGGTGTGTTCAATGATGAGGTAAACACCATTTCTGATTGTGACAATCCTACCAAACGACCCCTTTACCTGTCGTGCCACGCCGTAATGCTCAAAGATAGGCTCTTTGCCTTTGTAAAGCTTCACGATGTCGGCTTTTTGTGGGGCGATGGTGGTGATGTAGCTCTTGACTTCGTCAAAAAGACTCTGATTATCAACGGTTATCGTGTTAAAAGACTCGTTGAGAAGGTCTCTCAGCATCGCCGAGGTACGGTCAAGTTCGCTCACAAGCTTCGCCGGAGCCTTGCTTCCGTATAACGACTCAGTGACCTGCTCCCATTTGCCGAGCAGATACTGCATGTCGGCATCGAGTTCCTCCACCTTCCTGCCTTCGGCAACGGTACGGATGATGACGCCGAAATTGTTCGGACGGATGCTCTGAATGAGTTTTTTAAGACGACTGCATTCTTCGCCGCTGCGTATCTTCTGCGACACCGACACCCTGTTCGAGAACGGTACCAACACTATGTAACGTCCCGCAAACGAAATCTCTGCCGAGATGCGCGGTCCCTTGGTGTTAATAGGCTCTTTCGCAATCTGTACCGGAATCTGGTCGCCGGCTTGGATGAAGTCCGAAATCTTACCCGTCTTGTCGATGTCGGGACTCAACTTGAACTTGCTCATCACCGTCTGCGCTGTCTTGCCCTCGTGCGCTAACTTTGAATACTGTAACAACGAGTTAATCTGTGGGCCAAGGTCGAGATAGTGAAGAAAAGCGTCCTTCTGGTTGCCGATGTCGACAAACGCGGCGTTCAAACCCGGCAAAATCTTCTTCACCCTGCCGAAATATACGTCGCCTACAGCGAAATTACTGTTGATTTGCTCTTTGTGGAGTTCAACAAGCTGCTTGTCTTCCAACAAAACAATATTAACCTCTGAAACATCAGAACTGATGACAAGCTCTCTGTTGACTGTCGGAACTGTAGTTGTGTTGTCCATAATATTACAAAGGTTTTAATTCTCAATTTAAAAGCAATAACACAACATCGTTTTCCCCAATGCTGTGTTATTGTACCGTAAGAAATTAATCTTAAAGATTATTTCTTTTTATGTCTGTCCTTTCTAAGGCGTTTTTTGCGCTTGTGGGTAGACATTTTGTGTCTTTTGTGTTTCTTACCGTTTGGCATAGTTTGTAATTTTAAAAACTATTATTTGTTATTCAAATATTTAATGAAAGTCTTAGCTGGCTTGAATGATGGAACGCTGTGCTCCGGAATGACAACCTTGAAACCTTTTTTAGGTGTGCCGTCTGCCCATTTCTCGTTCGGATTGTCCTCTGTAAGTCTCTCTCTACCGATCTTCTCTTCTCTTGTGATGTTTTTGAAGCTGCCAAAGCCTCTGAGATAAACGGCTTCTTTATTTTTGATTGAATCCATTACAACTTCCATGAATGATTCAACAACGGCCTGTGCGCTGCCTTTTTCAACACCTGTTTTTTCAGCAATTTTTGCTACTATTTCAGCTTTTGTCATGATATTAGTATTTTAATGTTTGTACTTTTTTCTGGGTGCAAAAATAATAAGATTTTTGATATCGTGAGCAAAAAAAATTAATTTTTTTCATTCATTTACTGAGAGATACGTTTTTTTTGGTATTTTTGCACTATTAATTATTGTGTAAATTTTAAACTATGGCAAGTCTGAATAAAGTTATCCTAATCGGTAATTTGGGTAAGGATCCGGAAGTGATTTCTTTCGATAACGGAACAAAAAAAATGACCGTCTCTCTCGCGACGACAGAACGCTATCGTGACCGCGACGGCAACTGGCAGGAACAAACGGAATGGCATAATCTCGTTAGCTGGGGTGTGCTCGCTCAAGATATCGCTGACAAACGCCGCAACTATGTCAAAGGCGACCAAATGTATGTGGAAGGCAGAATAAAATCACGTCAATATGTTGATAACCAGAATGTTACACGACATATCACGGAAATCGTTGTAGATAAGATGATGAGCCTCGGCGGCAACCGCCAGCAACAGCAAAATCCGAACGCATCGTATAACAGCTATGCCGGACAACCGCAACAGCCACAATACCAGCAGCCACAATATCAACAGCCGCAACAACCTGTTGAGGCTCCAATGCCAAGTCAGGATTATAATGGCGACGACCTCCCGTTCTAAACTATGATTGAAGCTCCGTTTTTTCTCGGCATCACATGGGTGACAGCACTCTGCCTCGTTATCCTGTGCGTGCTGCTTTTCTTCTCAGCCCTCGCCTCGGCAAGCGAAACGGCTTTTTTCTCATTGTTGCCTAACGACATCAACGAGATGGAGAATTCCGACAAACGCTCCGACAAGTTGGTGCTCGAGCTGAGGAACAACCCGAAACGTTTTCTTGCTACAATATTGATAACCAACAACTTGGTTAATGTCACGATAACGATTTTCTCCACTTATATCATGTCGAGGATGTTTAACCTCGCGGCAAATCCGGTGTGGGCTTTTATTATCAACGTGGTGGCGGTTACCTCGCTGCTTCTCATCTTCGGCGAGATGATTCCGAAAATCACAGCGGCTAAAAAAGCACGTGCCCTGGCAACAGCAGTCGCCCCGACAATAAAAGTGCTCATGGTGGTTTTCCGACCTCTGAGTTCTGCTTTGGTGAAATCAACGGCTGTAATCGACAAACGTCTTGCCAAAAAGAACAATAACACGCTGACAATCACTGATTTGACAACTGCAGTCGATATCACTACAGCAGAAGAGACACCGAGCGAGGAGCGTTCCATGCTTCAAGGTATCGCGACGTTCGGCGAAAAAGAGGTGAGCGACGTGATGCAGCCTCGCGTGCAACTGTTCGCAGTGAGGATAAACACCGAATTCGATCATCTTATAGAACTCATTATCGACAACGGATTCTCAAGAATTCCGGTGTATGAAGACACTCTCGACGAGATAAAAGGCATACTATACGTAAAAGATTTGCTGCCTCATCTCGAAGAAAAGGATTTCCACTGGCAAGAACTGCTCCGTCCGGCCTTCTTCGTGCCTGAAAACAAGAAAATCAACGATCTTTTCCAGGATTTCCGCGCGAAAAAGATTCATATCGCCATCGTCGTCGATGAATACGGCGGCACTTCAGGTCTCGTGACCATGGAAGATGTGCTCGAAGAGATAGTCGGCGACATCAGCGACGAGTTCGACGTGGTGGTGGAAAACCAGAACTATAAGAAAATCGACGACAAGACGTATGTCTTCAAGGCGCAGACAAGCCTCGTCGACTTCTGTAAGGTGTTCGATATCAACGAGTCGTATTTTGAAGAAATAAAAGGCGAGTCGGACACTCTCGCAGGTCTCATCCTCGAAATGGAAGGTCGCATACCTCGCGCCGGCTTCTCCACATCGTTCAAGGAATTCGCGTTCCAGATAGAAAAAGCCGACAAACGCAGGATTATTGAAATAAAGGTTATCTATAATGAAAAATCTGACGATTAGCCTTGCATTGACAATGCTTTTGTTGCTGACGGCTTCGTGCGGCGATGACAGTCCGCAACCGAAACCGCGCGGCTATTTTCGTATCGACCTGCCTGAAAAACAATATGTTACACTCGATACCATGCGCCGCTACAGCTTCGATTATCCTGTTTATTCCACAATAACCAACGACATACATTCACCGAATGAAAAAGAGTGGATAAACGTGGAATTTCCAGCCTTCAAAGGCACAATACACATATCGTATAAGGATGTCGACGGCAATCTCCCGCAATATGTCGAGGATTCATATCAGATGATAACCAAACATATCAACAAGGCTACCGGCATTCGCGACAGCGTTATTATTAATAAGGAGCGGAATGTATACGGCCTGGTTTATTTTCTCGACGGTGAAGGCGTGGCATCTCCTCTGCAGTTTTACCTCACCGACAGCACCGCACACTTCCTTCGCGGCTCCCTTTATTTTAACGTTTATCCCAACAACGACTCTCTCCAACCCGTCATAAACTTCATAACAGACGATGTAAGATGTCTTATAAAGACATTGAAATGGAAATAATATAATAAATTCATTCATAACATGTTGATTATCAATAAACATCAATTTTTTTTGAGGTGGATGGTGAAAAAAGCATAAAAATGTTTGGAATTTAAAAATAATTCGTAATTTTACGCTTGTAAAACAGTATATTTAATGGAATAAATCTAATTTATAAATTATTAACATAAATACTATTAACATGAAGAGAGTTTTTACTTTGCTGATTGTCTCAATGTTATTGACAATCAATGTCTTTGCTCAAGAGCAAAATTATGGCGGAATGATTACGCAGAATGAAGACGGCACGTATTTCTACATGCGTAGTTCATTGGAAATGGTTTATCTTACCTCAGAAACAATGTTCGACAAGGCAAGAGTTGATCCGGAAGATGTCGTTATGGCATGGGAGAACTACATGGATCCTAACAAGAACTTCCCGCCTCAATACAACAAACATGGTGCAAATATTCCATCATTGTCTTTGGGACAAGTCGATGAAATCAATGAAAAAGGTGATACTATCACGGTTTCAGACGATGTTTTGAGAGCAAGAATCGAAAAATATATCGAAGATAATAAGGTGGCTAACCAACTCATTATGAGATGGTTTAACTACAATCCTAATGGTACAATCAATTATGATATTGAAAACCCGGAGAATCCAGATGCAAAATTGAACATGGCAACCATCTTCGAAAGAGGTTACTATAATGTTAACGCCGGCGATGAAAACGTCGCTATGTCAGCTTTGAAACGTGACAAAGACACACAGATCAAAGAATTGTCAATGAAACTTATCCCATTTACATTCTTGACTTTCACAGAACTTAACTACTTCGATAATGAGCCTGTCGCAAGAAGAGTGAGAGACATCGCTTTGGTGGCCGCTGCCGTTACACGTGATTTGGCTATCAAGAACGGCGTGAAGGAAATGGTCGCTGACCTCGCATACAAAGCAGCTGTTAAAGGTATCAACGCTGCATACGAATCAGCAAAAGAGGGTAGAACACTGAGATCAAAGACATGGTTGTTCAGACTCGTTTGGGATGAGGAAACAGAAGCTTACTTCAACAACGAAGTCGTGGCAAATCCTAAACTCCTTGAGACTAGCGATAAATTCAAAGTCGAATATGTCGACCACCAGAACAACAACAGTACCGTTATCTTCGGCGGCAAGAAAGGTCACACAAGAGTTGTTGAACTTACAACAGTCCGCAACCTCAACAAGGTGTTCTCGGAAATGCAGAAACGTAACGATGTGTTCAAAGTATGGACTCCGCTCCTCGACTTCTACAGCCTCGTCAGCCCAAGCCTGACAGCTCCTATCACTGTTGAAGGCAAGACCATCACTGCTCCAATCGGTGTTAAGGAAGGTTTGCGTGGCGGCGAACAGTTCTCAGTTGTAGACGAAGACGGTAACTTCTACGGTTATGTCATCGCCCAGCCGGGTATGATTTGGGATAACGATGAAGGTGAAGGCAACGATGCGGCCAGCAGATATGAACCACAGCTTGACAAGAAGAAACAGCCTGTAACAGCCACAACATTCAAGGCAAAAGGCCTCAAGAACGCAAGCACAGGCTTAATGCTCGTAAATCCTACACCTCCTAAGAAAATGCGCGTTGCCGCAAGAGTCGGTACCAAGGAAGGTATTGAAGAAGGCGATAAATTCGATGTGTATCAGTATGATGCCGTTTCAGGCAAGCTTGACAAGAAAGGCACAATGTCGGTGGTGAAAGGCAAAGTTTGGGATAATATCTATTATAACAATACAGAAGAACCTCTTCCTGCAGAAGCTGTTGAAATGGTACAAAACGCCGAAGAGCTTGGCGTTGATCCGGAAGAGATTGAAGCAGCAGCTCAAGCAGCCGTCACACCTCTTAAGAAACGTGACAAGGAAGGCCTCCGCGTTACCGAGACTCTGTTCAAAGGCAACCGCAACGTCCAACCTGGTATGTTCTTGAGAAAGGCAAAATAATTAAAGCCTAATTGATATAAAAAATGTGGGAAATGTATATTTCTCACATTTTTTTGTAAATATTCAAAAAAAAACCTTAATTTTGCATCTTTAATAGAAATCGTAATCGAATGTAGAATCTTATTTAAATAAAGAAAGGGGGACAGCATGATTGAAACACTGACAATCGGCTCGCTGAAATGGCGTCATGTGACGAATCCGGCGGAAGAAGACTTCAAGTTTTTAAAAGAGAAATTCCATTTCCACCCCTTGGACATTGAAGACTGCAAGTCGGTCAACCAACGCCCGAAAATAGATATCTACGACGACTATTACTTCCTGATTCTTCAGTATCCTAACTTCGACAGACAGAACAAGTTCATCAAGACAAAAGAGGTGAAGTTCTTCTGGGGCAAGGATTATATCATCACCATCGAGAAATCGCCTTGGTATGTGAGCCAGCTCTTCAACGAATATCAGGAACGCGACATGGCGGAGCTCGAGCAGAACCTCAAGACTTCCGATATCTTGCTGTATCGCATATTTGAGAAACTGATGATGGAGTCTCTCTATCTCTTGAAGAAAGTGGGACTCGACCTTGAATTGATAAACCGCGAGCTCTTCGGAACCAAGCAGGTGAAGATTATCGAGAGAATCAGCGTGACACGAAAGAATATCATCACGATAAACACTTTGTTCAAGCCTCAGTTGAGGGTGTTCCACTCCTTCGAAACAGGTCAGATCAGAGGTTTCGGCGACTTGGAATACATGGAAGACTACTGGGGCAACATCCTCGACTACTACCAGAAGGTATGGGATATGACCGAGGACTACGAAGACCTTATCGAGGGTCTGTCCAAGACGTTCGACTCGATGCAGACCAACAAAACGAACGAAATCATGAAGATTCTCACTCTGATTTCGTCTATCATCCTCCCTTTGACGTTTATTACCGGTATCTTCGGTATGAACGTGGTGTTCCCGTTCATTCCTGAAGGCTCCACTATTGCGCTATGGGTTATTGTTGGGGTGATGGTGGTTATGGGAGTCGGACTCACATTGTTTTTCAGGCATCGTAAATGGTGGTTATAGGTTCCTCGTCCCCTGACGGGGACTCGGGAGGGATAAGGAGGATAAGGAGGATAAGATGGATAAGATGGATAAGATGGATAAGAAAGATTAGTTGGTTTCTAGAGATTTTTTGAGTTTTGTTAATAAATAACTGACATATTCTATTTGTGGTTTGATGTCGAATAATTCATTTTCTGTTATATATCCTAAATCTTTTGAAATTATTAATTGACAATATACTTCGATTAATGATCCTTAAGATATTTCAAAAAAATGTAATCTTTCTTTGATTGATTTTTTAATATTTCCTTCAACAATATTTGATGGGATTGAAATGACGGCTCTTCTTATCTGATTAGATAAACTGAATAATTCATATTTAGGATATTTTTGTAATAATGAATAAACAGAACAAACCAAATTTCTTGATTCTTCCCAGACTTTGAGTTTCTCAAATGAATATTCCATAAATTTTCTTTTGGTTTTAATATGTTTTAAAAAAAAGGAGGATAAGTCTTATCCTTTCTTATCCTCCTTATCAGCGTAGCGCTTATCCGTTAAAGGAGTTGTTATTTAACAACAACTTTAACTGTCTTGTTGAAGCCGTTAGCATTGATTGTGCAGAAGTAAACTCCGCTTTCGAGGTCGATGCTGACTGAGTTTTCACCAAGTGTGAGGTTCTGGTTGTAGCTCTTTACAACCTGGCCGGCGAGGTTAACGAAAGTGATTGTTGCGTTTGCTGCCATTGCTGAGCTGACCATGATGTAGTCTGTTGCAGGGTTAGGATAGATGTTATAAACAACATCCTGTGCCTCTGTTTCAGGAACGTTTACGAACTCTGGGTTGGCAATGACTTTACAAGCGTGGATGTAGTTCTGTGTTCCTGCTGTCTGTGTTGCGTTTGAACCCCAGTATAAACCGATTTCATCGTCTGCCTGGAAACCGAACCAGAATTCACCGACGTTGGCTGTGTTGTCAACTGAGATGGTGAAGATACCTTCTGAGTACATAAGCATGATATTATCCATGAGGTCGTCTTCAACCTGATGCCAGTAACCTTCTGCAACATTGTAATAGCTTACATAGATGCTTCTGTAGTAATGGCGACCGTCTTCACGAGCTGTATTAGGTGCTGAGTATGCGCATGCGAGGTTGCCGTTAGGATCGCATGAGAAAGCCATCATACCTGACTGACCGCTACGGAATTTGTAGAAGTAATCGTTTTCGATATAGAATTTATCGTTGTCGTATTCGATAAGTGATCCTGTTTCATCGTAGTGCATAGGAACAAATCCGATCCATTTTGTTGAGTCGGCATCCATCTTGACGTAGCCTGGATTCTCTGTATCTGGCCACCAGAGTCTCAGAGCGTGATGTGGGTTGCCGTCAGGTGACTGGATAGGAGCCTCACGTGTGTCGTTCCAGTAGTAGATACCGTCAACAGCACGGCCTCTATATGTGGTGTAAGTGTTGCCGATTTCGTCATGTATGTATTCATATGTGTTCATTGCAACGTGGACAACGCCGTTTTTGTCGATAACTATAGCGACATTTGATGGTCCGTACATTGTGTCGGTGAAGATTGAGCATTCATCTGTTGCCCAGTCGCATCCGTAATATGGGTTCTCCCAGATAACTGTTCTTTCCCATGTCTGGCCGTCGTCAGTTGATTTGTACATGACAATGTGGCTCTGGAGGTCGTCACCGTAAATGATAGCGACGTTGTGACCGTTGGCTGTGATGTTGTAAGCATCAGCTGTATAGTGGTCGATAGCCTCATCGTCCTGTGCGAGTGGTGAGTAAGAAATTGTCCAGTTTTCAGCGTCTGTTGAACGGAGGTAAACCTGATAGTGGTGTACTTCGTCGCTTGAAACTGAGTGCTGGATGTCACCGATGACGTGGATGATGTTGTGGTTGTCGCCTGAAGTTGCAACTCTTGGCCATGAGAAGTCATCGCCTGAGTAAGGATAACCTTCCGGAACTGCAGGGAGAGTGCCTTTCAACTCCCAAGCGCCTTGGCCGGCAACTTCTCTTACCCATGCGCGGCAAGGTGAGTGTGAAATCATGATTTCACCTTCTGCACCCCACTGTGCGATTGTTGGCCAACCTGTTCTGTAGCTGCCTTCGACGCGTTCTTCTGGCATTTCGCCCCAGTCACTGCCATCATAGAAGTTGTAACCTGTACCACGGTCTGAAGCTGACTGGTTGTTTTCGTGTGACATTGTTGCAACAATACCGACTTGACCAGTTGGCAACTGGTACATACGGTTTGAGCACCAGCTGTTTGACTGAAGGTCATAGTAAGTCTCAATTGTTTCAGCGTCTTCCATGTCTTCCCATCTGTTGATGATAACGCTCTTAGCTGTTTTTGGAGCATAGCTTGAAGCTTGTGTTGTAGTTTCAGTGCCGACAACGGTTTTTCTGCTGTCAACAGTGAAAGCCTTCTTGTCATTTTTCATGACTCTGTTCTGTGCGAATGCACCTAAGCCCATGATAAGGCCTAACGAAAGTAAAAATACCTTTTTCATTGTTGTTAATTTTGAGTTAATAAATTTCAAATTCAATTAATTTGGATGCAAAGATACACATTATTATTATAGGTGTGTCTTTTTTTTTGAAAAAGTTGAAAAAATTTTTAAGGTGATATTGAAAAATGAAGTAATTTTATGCCTCGAAAAATACCATTAAAATGAAAAAAGCACTCTTATTATTTGCAGTAGTTCTGCTGTTGGCGTCTTGCGCGAAAGATAAGCCGCAAAACGTTGTTACTTACGTTGACACATTTATAGGAACCGGCGGTCACGGGCATACGTATCCCGGCGCCACGGCACCTTTTGGAATGGTGCAGCTCAGTCCTGACACGAGAATGGACGACTGGGACGGATGTTCGGGCTATCATATCTCCGATAACCATATCCTCGGATTCAGTCACACACACCTCAGCGGAACAGGTTGCAACGACTATGGCGACTTCCGTTTTATGCCGATAACGGGTGAAAAGCATTATAAATCAAGCGAATACCGTTCCGCTTTCCGTCATGAGACAGAGACTGCTTGTCCGGGCTTTTACAGCGTTGTGTTGGATGATTATAATATTAAGGTTGAACTTGCAGCAGGCGTACGTGCCGCAATGCATCGCTACACTTTCCCGGAAGGTAGCAACGCCGCGGTAATTCTCGACCTGAAAGAGTCGACATTGTCGGCGGAGAAGATTTACGAAGCATGGGCGAAAGTCGAAGGTGACAACGCCATCAGCGGATTCCGCCGCTCAGGATATTGGGCCCGCGACCAGTACATCTACTTCTACGCGGAGTTCTCCAAACCTATCAAATCGCATGAACAGAACGAAGAAGGTCTTGTCTACGCCTTCGATTTCGACAACGACGGCACCCCACTCGTGATGCGCATCGGCATATCAGCCGTCGACGTGGAAGGAGCAAAGAAAAACCTTGAGTCTGAAATCACTGACTTCGATCTGGATGCTTTGGCTGAAAAAACTTATGACTCTTGGAATAATGAACTGAGCCGTATCATTGTGAATAGTAAGAATGAAAAGGATAAGAAAGTGTTCTATACCGCACTGTATCACTCGTTTATCGTTCCTAACCTCTATTCCGATGTCGACGGACGCTATCGTGCCCATGATTTGAAGGTGCATCAGGCTGACCGTCCGAGATATACCGTTTTCTCGCAGTGGGATACGTTCCGCACCGAGAACCCGTTGCTCGACATGATTCAGACGGAGCGCGCAGTGGATATCATAAACACTTTCATTGACAATTATGAGACTGGCGGGTTGCTTCCGACATGGGAACTTGCCGCCAACGAGACACATTGCATGATTGGCTATCACTCAATCCCTGTCATGGCCGACGCTTACATCAACGGAATCAAAGGCTTCGATGCCGAGAAAGCTCTCGCAGCGATGGTTGCCAGGGCCAACGAAGACATGTGGGGTCTCAATTTCTATAGAAAATACGGTTACATCCCTGCAGATATGGCAGGTGAGTCTGTCTCAACAACGCTTGAATACGCTTACGACGACTGGTGTATCGCACGCATGGCGGAGAAGATGGGCAAACATGACATCGCAGCCGAGTTCTACAAACGTGCGCAGTATTACAAAAACCTTTACGACCCTGAGACAAAGTTCTTCCGTGGCCGTAAAAACGGAGGCTTCGTGTCACCATTCGACCCGCGCCAGGTTAATTTCATGCTGACAGAGGCCAACACTTGGCAATATAATTTCTTTGTGCCTCAGGATGTTAACAGCCACATTGATTTGATGGGCGGCAAAGAGAATTATGAAAACATGCTTTCACAGCTGTTTAACACTGCTTCTGACCTCACCGGACGTCAACAGGTGGATATCACAGGCCTCATCGGACAGTATGCTCACGGTAATGAACCGTCACACCACATGGCTTATCTCTTCAATTTTGTCGGAAAGCCTGTGAAGACGCAAAAGATTGTCCGTCAGATTATGGACGAGCTTTACACCGATCAGCCTGATGGTCTCTGCGGCAACGAAGACTGCGGTCAGATGTCGGCATGGTATGTGATGAGCGCGATGGGATTCTTCCCTGTGACACCTGCGAGCGGCATGTTCATCATTGGTGTGCCCCATTTTGAGGAGATGACACTTAATTTTGAAAATGGCAAGAAATTCACCATAAAAGCGAAAAACCTGTCGAGAGAAAACAGATTTATCGAGTCAGTGAAATTGAATGGTAAGCCGTTGAATCGCAGCTACTTATACTGCGATGAAGTGCTTAACGGCGGTAATATAGAGTTCACTATGACTTCAAACCGCAACACCACTTGGGCTACCGACGAGAAAGACTGTCCGGTGATGCGCATCACATCTGAACAAATCGTGATGACACCGATTATCAACGTAACGAAATATGTGTTTTACGACACTTTGAATGTAAGCATCACGCATCCTGACAAAAACGTTAAGATTTATTACACTTTGAATAACGACGATGAGATGGAATACACAGGTCGGTTTACTATCGACAAGACCACTGATGTAAAGGCTACAGCTGTTATCGATGGCCGTAAATCGACTGTTTCGGAAGGCTCGTTCAAGAAAATCGCGGCAGGCCGTAAAATCAAGATAAAGAATCCTTACAGCAACCAGTATGAGGCCGGTGGCGACATTGCATTGATTGATTTACAGCGCGGTAACGACAATTTCCGTGTCGGTATGTGGCAGGGTTATTATGGCGTGGATGTCGACGTCACCGTTGACTTGGGTGAGGTTACAAATTTCACCCGTCTCGCCGGCAGTTTCCTGCAAGACCAGAAGTCGTGGATTTTCATGCCGTCGCAGGTGGAGTTCTTTATCTCTGAAGACGGCAGGAACTTCAAGTCGGTCGCAGTTGTTGAAAACGAGATTGCACAAGATGCTGAAGACGCTGTTATTCAAGAACTTGACGTTAACAAGAGGATGAAAGCGCGTTATGTCAGGATGGTTGCCGCCAACCCTGGAGTGTGCCCGGAATGGCATGTGGGAGCAGGGGAGCCTTCTTGGGTGTTCTGCGATGAATTCGTTGTAGAATAATTAATCATCGTCTCCGTCATCGTCACTGCCGTTGAATTCTTCGGTGTCGCGTTGTTTCTTCGGCTGCTGGTTGATGCGGTAGTTGAAGTTGAGCGTGACTGTGGTCTTGCTCCACGAGCTGTTGTTGTATTGCCAATAGTTTGCGCCCCAGGCTTCTCCACCGTGTTCGTGTGTCCCGAATATATCGCGTACATTAAGTGAGACGGTGCCTTTGCCTTTTAACACGTCGCGTGATGCGGCGCAATCAGCCCAGTAATGAGCCTCGCGGAAGCCGGTAGGCTCGTCGTGTGGCGTCCTGAAATGTCCGGTGATTTGGAAGTTGCATATTTTCTTGAATTCAAACTTCATTACGAGACGTCCCATGAGGTTGTAAGAATCGGTGGTGTAATGCTTTTTGATGCCTGTCGTGGTCGAGGTGTGGTCGCCTACAGTCGATGACTCGAAGAAGTTGACGTTGCCGCTTGTGCTCCACCATTTGAAAATTTTCACCTGACCGACGATTTCGAGTCCGTAGTCATCGCTGATGCCGAAGTTGTGCGGCATGCTTGTGGAGATGTCGCCTGTAACCTCTGTGAAGTAACGTATCACATCGGTGCTGTGGCGGTAATATCCGGTGAGGTTGAAGTTTCCGCCTTCCCAGAATTTAAGGTATGAGAACTCGTAGCTGTCGGTGTATACTGGTTTCAGCGCAGGGTTACCGACGCGGAAGTTACGGTCATCGTTGAATGAACGGTATGGTGCCATCTGCCAGTAGCCCGGACGGCGTATGCGGCGTGTGTAGCTTACCTGCAGCTGGTCTTTCTCTGTAAGCTTGTAGTTGATGTGTCCGCTCGGGAAGATATCGTGATAACTCTGTGTGTGCTTGCCGTCAGCCTGGTTTTTGTAGTTAGCCATGGTATAGGTGTATTCATAGCGCGCTCCGATGAGGAAAGAGAAGAGTCCCAATTCCGTGCCGTAGCTCGCGTATGACGCCATGACTTGCTGGTTATAGTCGAAATTATGGCAATAATCGGTGAGCAAGCTGTCGTTTTGCATCACGATGGCGTCGTTGCTCGGCATGCCGTTGTTATATTTTACTCCCGCCTCGATGCTGTGAAGCCCGAGATGATAAGCAAAATCAACCATTCCCTGGAAACGGCGGTGCGTCTCAGTGGTGTTGGTGTGCTGTCGTATAACCGATGAGTCGATAACGATGTCGTGGTCCATGTCTTCCTGTGAGGCATAGTGTCTGTCGTAGATGTCTGACCACTCCTTGTTTTTGTTTTCAAAATAACGGAACGAAGTCTTGAGGAAGTTGTCTTTTGTAGTGAAATATTTGTCGTAATCGAGGGTGAACTCGTACATCGGGCGGCTGTTATGCCAGTCTTCCGAACGCTTTTTGTATTGTGAGTCGCCTCCTGACGGGAAATCATCGATGTAAGTCACGGTAGGGGTGTTATGGCCTTCTCCTTGGCGGTACATCGCTGAGAAAGAGATGATATCGTCGTCGGTGATGTAATAATCGAGTCCGCCTCTGATGTTGTTGCCGTGCGAGTGTCTGCTACGTTCGGTGGTCTGCCTTGAGATCTGCACCGCGTCGTCGTGGTTGTGGATGTCGGGATCATAAGGATGCTCGTCGTCGAAATACTCTGTTTTAGTATATCCGTCGCTTATGTCGTCACGATAGTTGTAGTTGTAGCTTGTGAAGAAGTTGAATCGTTTGAGGCGGTAGTTGAGGCTTGTTCCGATGCCGGCCTGGAACGGGAAAGGTTCAGGTTGTGCCTTGCCCCACTCGAACGGGAATCCGCCGCGCACGTCGACGCTGCCGTTGAAACCTTTGCGTTTGTCTTTTTTCAGCACTATATTGATGATGCCTGCTGTGCCTTCGGCGTCGTATCTCACTGAAGGGTTGGTCACCACCTCGATGCGTTCTATCATGTCGGCCTGCAGACTACGCAAGGCATCCTGTGTGCTCAGTCCCACGAGTCCCGACACTTTTCCGTCGACGAGAATCTGCACGCCGTCGTCACCACGTAAACTGACGTTACCTTCGACGTCAACGGTGACAGAAGGGATGTTTTCGAGCACTTCGATGGCGTTGCCTGCCGTGCTTTGAAGGTCTTTTCCGACGTTGAAGACGCGTTTGTCGAGAGTCATGGTCATGGTGCTCTTCTCCGCCACGATTTCCACGGCCTCAAGGAGCTCTGTGTCTTGCTGAAGCTGTATCTTGCCCAGATTCACATCGTCGACATCGTTTTTCACGGTCACATTAATGATTTTTGTCTTGTAACCCATTGACTTGATGTCGATGTAATATTGTCCTTTGCCTGCCTCGAGTGTGAAGGCGCCGTTCATGTCGGTTACCATGCCGGTCATAAAAGTGGAGTCGGGGAGGCTGAACAGACTCACTGTAGCGTATTCGAGAGCTTCGCCGCTGTCTTTGTCGAAGACTTTGCCTTTTATATTAATGGTTTTTAACGGATTTGCTAATGCATTGAAAGACAATGATATAGCAATTACTATAAATGTTGCAAATTTAATTATTTTCATGTAAACTCGTTTTCAACGACGCAAAAATACAAAAAAAATCAATACAAAAAAAAACAATTTTTTTTGTAGAAAAAGCGTAAAAATTTGACTTTCAACAAAGAATGTTTTTGTCAAGGCAGGCGCGAAAATCAAAAAATATTTGTTTTTAAAATGTTGATAATCAAATAAATAAAAAATATTTGAAAATATTCTCAAAAAAGTGTTGAAGTGTGGAAATTTATGTGTACTTTTGCACCCCGAAACAAATGGTAACAGTCAATAAAATTTTTAAAAAATGGTAAGTGCAAAACAAGTTTGGGATTACGTAGCAACCAAGAAGTTCTGGGTTGAGTTTCTCATTATGACATTTGGCATGATTTTGACGGCCATTTGTGTTCACTATTTTTTAGTGCCAAGCAAGCTCATCATCGGTACGATTTCCGGTCTTTCCATCGTTTTGGCGGAGGTATCGCAGATGTTGTTCGGTGTGCATCTTGAGGTGTCAGTGATGATTTTCATCATCAATGCCATCTTGCTTGTTTTGGCTTACTTTTTAATAGGTAAGGAGTTCGGTATCAAGACGGTTTACACCGCTTTGATATTGGGACCTTTCACAGCGTTGTTTGAGAAGTACCTGCCGTACCAGATGGTTATCACCAAATTGTACGGTGAGAAGAGTGCTTTCTTCGACGCTTCGACAGGCGGATGGTCACACGAGGTGCTCCAGAATGGTAGGGACTATGTCTCATCGTTGATGGGGGACCCGTGGTTCGACCTCGTTTGTTTCGTACTTATCCTCAGTTTCGCTCAGGCTACATTGTTCAAAATCAACGCTTCGACAGGCGGTCTTGACATTCTCGCAAAGATTGTCAACAAGTACATGCACTTTGATATCGGAGCGTCAGTGACAGTGGCCGGCACAGTTATCTGCTTGACAGCTTTCGCAATCAACCCGTTCAACATTGTGGTCATTGGCTTGATTGGAACATGGATCAACGGTATTGTCGTCGATTATTTCACGGCAGGTTTGAATAACAGAAAGCGTGTCTGCATCATCAGCCCACAGTACAAGCACATTCAGGACTTCATCATCAGTGAGTTGCAGCGTGGTGTCACCATGTACGATGTCACTGGCGGTTACAGCAACCAGAAGAAGGTTGAGATTGAGGCGTTGCTTACAAAAGACGAGTTCGCCAAGTTGATGAATCACATCAACGAAAACGGCATCAACGCGTTCATTACGGCCGGCAACGTCAGCGAGGTCTACGGATTGTGGGCAAGTAAAAAGGAAAAAACAAAGCAAGAGAGAGTAAAGCTTTGATTTTCATAGGATTAAGTTTTAAATGGTTAATTTGGAAACGGCTTCCCTCCCAAGGAAGCTGTTTCTTTTTTATGTAATCCGGAAAATTTGTCTGGTTTAGAAGAGAGACCCTTGATCGGCTCCTTTGAATATTCCCAAGTGTTTGTAGGCGAGGTCGGTGGCGACGCGGCCGCGTGGTGTGCGCATGAGGTAACCTTCCTGGATAAGGAACGGCTCGCATACCTCCTCTATGGTGCCTGCCTCTTCTCCGACGGCTGTGGCGATGGTGTTTACGCCCACCGGTCCGCCCTTGAATTTCTCTATGATGGTCAACAGGATACGGTTATCCATGTCGTCGAGGCCATGCTGGTCGACGTTGAGTGCCTTCAGTCCGATTTTTGCGATATCTATTGTGATTCTGCCGTCGCCTTTTATCTGCGCGAAGTCACGGACACGACGCAGCAGCAGGTTCGCGATACGCGGTGTGCCACGGCTTCTTCTGGCTATCTCGAAAGCCGCTTCGTCGTCGATCGGCACCTTGAGTATTGACGCTGAGCGTTTTATGATGTTTGACAGTGTCTTTGAATCGTAATATTCGAGGCGCATGTTGATTCCGAAACGCGAGCGCAGCGGCGCTGTGAGCAGTCCGGAACGTGTGGTGGCGCCGATGAGTGTGAATGGGTTGAGCTGAATCTGTACGCTGCGTGCGTTGGGACCCGTCTCAATCATGATGTCGATGCGGAAATCCTCCATGGCGGAGTAGAGATATTCCTCAACGACGGGACTCAGACGGTGAATCTCGTCGATAAACAGCACGTCGTTCTTCTCGAGGCTCGTGAGCAGTCCTGCGAGGTTGCCTGGCTTGTCGAGTACCGGACCCGAAGTCATCTTCATGTTCACGCCGAGTTCGTTGGCGATGATGTGCGACAAAGTGGTCTTGCCCAATCCCGGAGGCCCGTGGAGCAACACATGGTCAAGCGACTCGCCACGTTGTGCCGCCGCCTGCACAAAAACCCTAAGATTTGCAACGACCTGCTCCTGTCCGGCGAAACTGGCGAAGGCGTCAGGCCTCAAAACCTGCTCTATCTCCTTCTCAGCCTTGCTCATCGAAGTGCCGTATGCGTCAAGATTTTCATTCATGGTGAAAAAATTATTGACAAAATTACAAAAAATCCCTCTAATGTGAAAACTTTTCCGTAATTTAGCAAAAAATTTTGTATTTTGAAGAATAAAATATTGTTTTTGGTCTTAATGTGCTTATTATCAATAAGTTGTGTTGCACAGGACGGTGTCATGATTTTAAATCAGAGCCCGAAAATCGACACATTGATAATGAAACAGCGTCAGATTCATGACAATGACAGCACCATTGAGGGCTTCAGAGTGCAGATTTTTATGGAGCTTGGCAACGATGCGTTGAGGCATGCCGACAGCGTGAAGGAGGTTTTCGCCAAGAAATATCCTGAAATTCCAATATATCTGGTGTTCGGACAGCCTTATTACCGTTTGCGTATAGGTGATTTCCGCACGCGTTTGGAGGCTGAAAACCTGTATCAGAGGGTGAAAAAAGAATATAAAAACGCTTTCGTGACAGCCGACCGTATCGAGTTGCCGTATCTCGCACTTTGCGCAGGTGACATCAGTTTGGACACTCTGGAAACGGACACTGTCACAAAAAAAGTGTTTGTCGAGGAAGAGGAGTTTGTAATCGATACACTTCTGCTTGACAGCCTTTATTTGAACGATACCATATACGATTTTAATAACGGTATCTTTTATGATGATTAAAAAATTATCAGTTTGAAACAATTTTTGATGGCTTATTCGTTATAAATAAAGTATGGAGAACGAAGAATTAAAAAAGCAGATAGATGAACTGTTCAGGCTTTTCAAAAAGGTGATGGAGAAATATCCGCCTGATGACGTGCCCGGAATGGATAAGAATCAAGTTGAGCAACTGAAAGCCTATCTTACTCAGTATGAGCTGATTAAAGACCAGTTTTCGGTAGAGATGTTCAGCATGATGGATAGTGGCATGGCGCAGAATTTCATCTCCATACTGATAAAGAAACTTCGCGAACAGCTTGGCGAGGATGCCGACATTGACGACCTGCCTGCAGATCATATTAAAGACGTGGAACTCAAGGAAAAGGCTTTCGAGTCGTTGCAGACAGGCGAAAATTATCAGGTTCTCATCGAAGCAATCGACTCTCAGCTGAAGAATCCCGACTTGTCGGAAGAAGAGATGGACGCACTGCTTGACAAGCGTCAGAAATTAATAAATAAAATAAGAAATTGAATATCAATAAGTTGAATATGAAGAAACAAATTTTTTTGTTGGCTGTGTTGCTCACAATGTCGTTCATGGCGAACGCACAACTTCTGAAAGACCGCACAAACGGTAAGATGACAGTCGGTTTTGACTTGTTTACCGATGTCAACCAAGGTAAAGGTGGTTATGAGAATTTTAATTTGCGTACAATAAATCAGGGTTTCAACGCATACATCACATATAATATGCCGATGGGAGAGTCGAAACATACTGTTTCTTTCGGTGTAGGCGTCTCCTGCCACAATTATTACATCAAAAGCGCTTATTTGGCCGATCCGTATACTACACCGATGGCGTTTACGCATGGATACACCAAAAAAAGTAAGCTGAATTTCAATTATTTTGACATCCCGATGGAGTTGAATTTCAGAATCGCCAACAAATTCAAGATTTCTTTTGGAGGAAAAATCGGCTTCCTTTTGTCAAGCAAGACAAAGATTAAAGGTAAAATCTTCCCTGTCGAAGAAGATAGTGAGGAACTTGAGCATATGTGGGAGGTGCAATATAGGAATCTGTCAGGTACAGAGAGCGTTATTTACTCAGCTTTCGCGAGAATAGGTTACAGATGCATCAACCTTTATATAGGATACCAGTTCACAAGTTCGTTCAAGAAGGATAAAGGTCCTGAGCTTATGCCGTTGTCGATAGGTATCGGCATCAGAGCTTATTAAAGCAGGAAAAGGAAATAAAGTATAATTACTGTAGCGAATCCCATGGCAAAACCAGTGTAAATCTGGGCGTTGCTGTGGGATTTGAGTTTTAGTCGGGCGGCGGCTACGATGCCTGAAATTATGATGCAGCCGATGAAATACAGGAGATACATCCGTATCGAGGCTGTCGTCATGATGAAGAGACATGCCGTGAGGTTGCCCCATCCGAGTGAATGCAGGCTTATTTTCCAGAAAAATGTGATGACAAAAGCCAAAATAGTTACAACAATCGTTGTCGTGAGGTAAAAACTGAATAGTGAAAACAGCTCGAATCTGTTGAAAAATCTCAGTGTGGTGTAGAGGAACAGCACCATTATGAACAACGGTCCGAGACGGTCGTCACGTTCCTCCATCTCGAAAGACTTGATGACATGCCATTTCTTCATCATAACGATAATCAAGGCTGGAACGAGGCAAGTCATTGAAAATGTGATGGTTAGGAATGTCAGGTCATTGCCCGGGGTGAATCGCGTCAAGCCTGAAAGCAGCAGCATTATCATCATCCATGTTGGGTGGAATACTGGATGTCCTATTATCGAGATGATTTTTGCTGTTTTCATAACACTTTGCGTAGACGTGCTACAGGTATGCCGAGCTGTTCGCGGTATTTTGCCACGGTGCGGCGCGCTATGGTATATCCTTTTTCTTTCAAGATGGATGTTAACTCGTCGTCGGTCAACGGGTTGGACTTGTCTTCATTGTCTACGCTTTCGCGCACTATTTTCTTGACTTCGCGTGTTGAAACCTCTTCGCCTTCGTCGTTGACGAGGCCTTCGCTGAAGAAGAACTTGAGCTGGAATGTGCCGTATGCCGTCTGCACATATTTGCTGTTTGCCACGCGTGAAATCGTTGAGATGTCGAGGCCTACCTTTTCTGATATGTCTTTGAGAATCATGGGCTTAAGCTTGCCTTCGTCGCCAGTTAGGAAAAATTCTCTCTGGTAATCCATGATGGCTTTCATGGTGACGTAAAGCGTGCTTTGCCGTTGTTTGATGGCGTCGATGAACCAGTTTGCCGAGTCGATTTTATTCTTGATGAACGTCACGGCTTCGCGTTTCTCCGGGCTGTCCTTGCCTTTGGAATATTCTTTGAGCATGTCGATGAAATCGCGGCTGACATGCAGTTCCGGAGTGTTGCGGCTGTTTAGCTGCAGTTCGAGTTCGCCGCCGTTGTTGATGACCGTGAAATCAGGTATGATGTAGTCGTTGCTTTGGCTTATGGTGCCTGATGAGCCGCCCGGTTTCGGGTTGAGTGACAAGATAATGTTGAGTGCGCGTTTGAATTCCTCGTCAGACATTTCACTGCGTGCGACGATTTTGTCGTAGTGTTTTTTCGTGAACTCGTCAAAGAACTTCTCAATGACGGTTATTGCATTTTCGCAGTCTTTGCTTGGGTTTTCCTCGTTGATACGTCGTAGTTGTATCAGCAGGCACTCCTGGAGGTTTGTCGCGCCGACGCCTGCCGGGTCGAAGTCCTGTATGATGGCCAGGACCTCACGTATCTCGTCTTCGGTGGCATCGATGTTTTGCGTGAACAGCAGGTCGTCGGCGATACCGTTGACCGGTCGTGAGAGGTATCCGGCATCGTCGAGGTTGCCTATGATATACGCCCCGATTTTGCGTTTCTTCTCGTCGAGTTTGCGGAATCCGAGCTGTTCCATGAGCGTGTCCTGGAACGTGGTCTCGTTGGTGATAGGCGCCTCGTAGTGCTTGTCGTCGGGACTGCTGTTGTTGACTGAATATTTGTATGCTGCGTCGTCTTCGTCGTCATCTTTCAGATAATCGTCGAAGTCATCGAGTGGGTCATAATGTTCGTCGTCGCTTTGCTCGTCTTCGAAGGTGTCGACGTCGTCATTGATGCTTTCGTTGTTGATATCATCCTCGTAGTCGCGGTTTTCGCCTTCTTCGAGGGCTGGGTTCGTCATGATTTCCTCTTTGATGCGTGTGCTGAGCTCCATTGTCGGTATCTGCAGCAGTTTCATGATGAGAATCTGCTGTGGCGACAGCTTCTGAAGCAGTTTTTGCGTCTGAGTTAATCTCTGCGAGCCCATGATATTTTAGTAGAGGCAGTTCTTTGGAGTTCTCGGGAACGGGATGACGTCACGGATGTTGCTCATGCCTGTCACGAAGAGAAGCAGACGCTCGAAGCCGAGGCCGTAGCCTGAGTGAGGCACTGAGCCGAAACGGCGTGAGTCGAGATACCAGTTCATTGATTCCTCAGGGATTCCTACTTCATGCATACGTCTGAGCAGTTTGTCCATGTCGGTCTCACGCTCTGAGCCGCCGATGATCTCGCCGATGCCAGGGAAGAGCACGTCCATGGCGCGGACAGTCTTGCCGTCTTCGTTCTGTTTCATATAGAACGCCTTGATTTCCATCGGGTAATCGGTTAAAATCACAGGTTTCTTGAAGTGTTTTTCGACGAGGTAGCGCTCGTGCTCCGACTGCAGGTCGACGCCCCAGCCAGTGATAGGATACTGGAACTTGCCTTTCTTGTTGTAGTTGCAGTTCTTGAGGATGTCGATAGCCTCTGTATATGTCAAAACCTGGAACGGATGCTCGAGAACGAAATGCAGTTTCTCGATGAGTTCCATTGATTTCTCTTCTTCTTTTTTGTTCTTTTCTTCTTCCTGGAGACGTTTGCTGAGGAAGAGAAGGTCGTCCATGCAGTTGTCTAATGCGTACTGAATCAAGTACTTAAGCATCTCTTCAGCGAGTTCCATGTTGTCGTGGATGTCGTAGAATGCCATCTCAGGCTCGATCATCCAGAACTCTGCGAGGTGACGTGTGGTGTTTGAGTTTTCGGCGCGGAAAGTAGGACCGAAAGTGTAAATCTTCGACAGAGCTGTTGCTGCCAATTCTCCTTCGAGCTGACCAGATACTGTGAGGTTTGTCGATTTTCCGAAAAAATCCTGGCTGTAGTCGATTTTGCCTTCTTCTGTTCTCGGAAGGTTGTTGAGGTCGAGGGTTGTCACCTGGAACATCTCGCCTGCGCCTTCAGCGTCGGATGCTGTGATGAGAGGGGTATGGATATTGTAGAAACCCTTGCTGTTGAAGAAGTTATGTATTGCAAACACCATGGCGTGGCGGATACGGAACACTGCGCCGAAGGTATTGGTGCGGAAACGCAGATGTGAGATGTCGCGGAGGAACTCCAGCGAGTGTTTCTTAGGCTGCAACGGATAAAAATCCGGGTTGGCCGGACCGAGAAGCTCGATGCTGCTGACCGAAAGCTCCACGTTTTGTCCGCTTCCCGCTGATTTCACGAGTTTACCGATGGCTGAGACCGACGCGCCGGCATGCATCAGGGCGAGGTTTTCCTCAGGAATCTTCTCCAAATCGATGACCAGCTGCAGGTTGTTGATGGTCGAGCCGTCGTTCAAAGCGATGAAAGCGACGTTTTTGCTGCCGCGTTTGTTACGCACCCAGCCTTTCACATTTATCTCATTATCAAGCTCTTGCATTGCGAGAGCGGCTTTAATCTCTGTACGTTTCACGATTTTTTATCTTTTAAAATTTCAAACTACAAAATTACAAATTTTTGCTGAATTGTCATAATTATTTTTTATATTTGCAAAAAATATATGACATGAGCGGAAGCTTTGACATTAGAAAATGGTTTGGGAATCCTGAGGAATTGTTGGTCATCAGCGGACCGTGCAGCGTAGAGAGCAGAGAGCAGCTGCTTATGACGGCGGAAGGTCTGAGTAAGATACAGAGAGTCAAGGTGTTGCGTGGAGGAATATGGAAGCCGCGCACACGTCCTGACGCTTTTGAGGGGATAGGCGAGGAAGGCCTGAAATGGATGCGTGAGGCGAAGGAGAGATTCGGATTCCTTACCATGACCGAGGTGGCGACACCGGAACATGTGGAGCTCGCAATGCGTTATGACATCGATATTGTGTGGCTTGGCGCACGAACGGTGGTGAATCCTTTTTCAGTTCAGGAGCTTGCCGACAGTTTGAGAGGCTGCGACGTGCCTGTCTTCGTGAAAAACCCTATAGCACCGGATGTGAAACTGTGGCTTGGCGCCATCGAACGACTTGAAGGTGCCGGTCTGAAATATATCGGAGCAATACATCGCGGTTTTTCATCGTACGACGAGACACCGTACCGTAACGCGCCATTGTGGGAGATACCTATCGAACTGCTGCGTCTGCGCCACGACATACCGATAATCACTGATGTCAGCCATATATGCGGCTGCCGCGAACTGCTTCAGGAGGTGGCGCAAACAGCCCTCGATATGGGCACTTTAGGTTTCATGATTGAGACACACAACGACCCTGAACATGCCTTGACGGACGCTAACCAGCAGATTACTCCGGACAGTCTGAAAAAAGCGTTTGACAAATTGACATTCAGAAAGAAAAGAGTCGACGTGGACGAGGTGGTTTTGCAAAATTACCGCAAAGATATAGACGAAATCGATGACGAATTGCTGAATCTCATCGCTAAACGAATGAATATCTCAGAAAAGATTGGTGATTTCAAAAAAGAGCACAAGGTGGCTGTTTTACAGATGGACCGCTGGAAGAGTGTGTTGGAAGACCATATTAATAAAGGAGTGAAACTCGGACTTGATAAGGATTCAGTGAAAGAAATTTTCGAGATTATCCATAAAGAATCTATTGACAGACAGTTGTAATTTTTTATAAAATGAAGAAATTTTTAGCTTTTTTAGTTTTTTTGATGTGCTTCGGCGCGATTTTCGCTCAACAGAGGGTGATTGTTGTGATGAACGACAAATATGACAATTCTCAGTTGGCTCGTAAGACACAGGGCATGACGAAGTCTGAACGACGTGATTTTGTGATTCAGGACAGGATGGCGTTTTGCCAGGCATCACAGCAAGAGGTGATGGATTTTTTGAATGGTTTTAAAGATGAAGTTGGCGGCATCGAGCAGTATTGGGGTTTCAACGGATTCCGTTGCGATGCATCGGAAGAAGTGATCGCCCTGCTTGAAAAACGTGCTGATGTGGCTTACGTTTATCGTGATGATAAGAAAAAGATGGCTCCGGATATCGTTGAATCGCAGCAAGTTGAATCGAGAGACATTGCTTGGCATGTTGAGAAAGTCAATGCGCCTGCTGTTTGGAACTACAACGGCGCAACGGGTTATAACGGCGACGGTGTGATAGTGGCGGTTGTCGATTCCGGTGTCGACTACAATCATGTCGACATTGCCGGCAGCATGTGGGATGGCGGTGAATATTTCCCGCATCACGGATATGATATGTGTAATCTCGATGACGACCCTATGGATGACTACTGCCATGGAACGCATGTGGCGGGTATCATCGCAGGACAAGGTAACGCAGGCACTCAGACAGGTATAGCTCCAGGTGCGAAGATTATGGCTGTCAAAGTGTTGGACTCGTCAGGATACGGTACCGACAGTGATCTTATCTCTGGTGTTCATTTTGCCATGAATCATGGTGCGGACATTATCAATTTGTCGCTTGGTGATCCTGAAATGGGACCTTCGTCAACGTATCGCGACCTCTTTATCTCGGTGCAAGACGCTGGAATGATAGCTGCAGTAGCTGCTGGCAACGTCGGTGATACACAATACACCTATTCGGTGCCCTTTAATGTGGAATGTCCGGGCAACTGCCCTCCGCCATGGTTGCATCCTGATCAGGTGAACCTGATATCTGGTGGCACATCAGGCGTTATTTGTGTGGGTGCGACCGATTCAAACGATGCACACTGCGGCTTCTCATCGGTGGGTCCTGTGACATGGGCAGCCGGCCCGCATGTAGGCGATTACAATGACTATCCGTATGAGAATGGCAATGCCTCCCAGCCAGGCTTGATACGTCCCGACATCTCGGCACCGGGCGCGAACGTCACATCGTTGAATTATCAGACAGTAACAGGTTATGTGGCATACGACGGCACTTCTATGGCAACTCCTTGTGTGGCAGCTGTTTTGGCATTGCTTCTCGACGCAAATCCGGAACTTATGCCGGCTGAACTTGATTCAATCATAGAATTGACGGCTGCAAATGCAGGCAACACAGTCAAAAACAACATAACAGGTTCTGGTCGTATCGATGCCTTGGCGGCAGTAAATGCATTGTATCATCATGGTCCGACAAACCTCACCGCTGATTTCGACGGAAGCTATGTCGATTTGAACTGGTCAACTGCTGAAAACGCCAATTATTATGAGGTATATCGTGATGGTTTGAGAGTTGCAAATAATATAACCTCAACGAATTACACCGACCATCTGACGTATTCAGGCAAATATACCTATTATGTTAAAGCGCATCTGAGCAACGACATGACGACTTTGCCTTCGAATTATGTCACGATAGAGAAAGTTATTGATATTCAGACAGAAGTAATCAATGAAACGAAAGTCGCGTTGACATGGGATATGCCTAACTGTATCTTTGACGGCTTTGAATCAGGCGATTTGTACCAAAATATGTGGATTAACGACGGCAATTATCCTTGGGAGGTGATAATGGACAGCCCTAATAGTGGTTCGTATTGCGTGAAATCGACAAATAAAAACATGTTCTCGACGAGTAAGATTACATTGGGTGTAAACGTGCCAACTACTTGTGTAGTAACGTATTACGCAAAAATCAGCTGCTTCCCGTTGAATGGCGGCGGCTTCTTCATCGACAATGTGCAGCAGGGTGAAACAATAAAAGATATTGTGCCTTGGACAAAGTATTCGGTGGCGTTAAGTCCTGGTAATCATTTACTTGAGTGGAAATATGGCAACCAGCTGGCTGAAGGCGATTACGAGAACGAGTATTACATCGACGATATCACTGTTGGAAACGCTTACAATGTTTATCGCGCCAACTGTGACGGCAGCGGTCAGACATTGATAGCTGAGTCTGTTATCAATGCTCAATATATTGATGTTGAATGGGTTACATTGCCAATAGGACAATATAAATACGGCGTTAGTATCGATGGCGGATATAATGTCTACTGGTCGGATTGCATCGATAAAGACTATCAAGGATTGGGTGAAAACACTGCTGTAGAAGCTATGGTTTACCCTAATCCTGCAAATGATGTATTGACTATTGAAAGCAGTGGAATTCAACGAGTTACCATTGTCTCGATGCTTGGCGCTACTATTTATGACTCAAGTGTCAATACAGACAAAATGGTGTTACAACTCGCTGATTATCAGTCAGGAATGTATTTTGTAAACATTTTGACCGATAAAGGACTTGTTGCAAAGAAGATTTCGATTGTTAAATAGCGTCAGAAACGGTAGTATAGTACGAGTTCGAAGACGTCGTTGAACGCGCCCCATTGTCCGAAGCGCCATGCTCTGTATTTGTTGCCCTTGTAAGCTGAGTTTATCGAGGTTATTACACGGGTGCCTAATTGTAGTTTTTCTGTCAAATTGAATTTCAGACCGAGTATTCCGTTGAAACACATGCTTTTCCATTGGCTCGAGACGGGCTCGTTCACACCGTTGTATGTTTGTCTGACGCGGGCCAACACGTCGAGGCTGAGGCCTGTTTCAAAGGAAATCCAGTCGAATTTCTTCCCGTTTATGTTAAAGAAACCGAGGTTCGCCGAGACCACGAGAGGCACTTCGATATAATCGAGTTTTATTGAGAAATCCATTTGGTCGTCGGTGCTTGATTTGGAGCCTTTTTGGATATATTTTATCTCGAATTGCAGGTCGAAAATATCGGAAAGTTCGAGTCCGACGAATGCGCCTGCGGTGAAGCCGGCCTTGTGGAAGCCGTTGTTCTCGTCGCCATCAACCTGAGATGTCACGGCACCGGCTGCGATGCCGCCGTAGAAAGCTTGCGAGTGGGCGGAAACACACAAAAAAAGCAATATCAGTAGTGATAAGGCATGCCTTGTCCGTATAGGATATGATGATTTTTTTTGATGATATATTTTTTTCATATTTCTCGTTTTATACAGTAATACAATAGTTGTTTCAGGGCTGTTCTTGAGTCACAGTCTTTTATGTTATTTAATTGATTTTCAGCCTGTTGAATAAAGAAATTCATTTTTTCTTCACAATATTGCAGGCTGTTTTTCTCGTTTGATTGGCGGATGATACTGTCGATAGTTTTTTGCCGCTTTCCGCTGAGCCGTATCTTACTGATTATCAGCGTCCTTTCAATGGCTGAACTGTTTTTCAGAATATGGATGAGCGGCAGCGTCATCTTATGTTCGCGAATGTCGTTGCCGTAACCTTTGCCGGAATGGTTATTCGGTTGATAATCAAAGATATCGTCACGGATTTGGAATGCGATGCCGGCGTTGATGCCAAACTGGCGCATCGCTTCGGATTGTTCGGGTGTGGCACCTGTTGAGACAGCGCCGATGGCACAGCATGAGGCAATCAACGAAGCCGTTTTTTTCTCGATGATTTGGTAATAATCGTCTTCGGAGATGTCGAATCTCTTGGCTTTCTCGAGTTGGAAAATCTCGCCCTCGCTCATGTTTTTCACCGTCTCCGAAATCATGTCAAGCATCTGATAATCACGGTTTTCGAGGGCAATCATCATGCCTTTTGATAGGAGATAGTCGCCAGCGAGAACAGCGATTTTATTCTTATAGAGAGCGTTGATAGAAGCAAATCCTCGGCGTTCGGCCGCATCGTCGACAACATCGTCATGAATTAAAGTTGCGGAATGCAACAATTCAATAAAAGTAGCGGCTCTGAATGTGCTTTCATTGACCTTGCCAAAGCATTTCGCGGAGAGGAAAACGAAGAGCGGACGCAGCTGTTTCCCCTTGTGTTTCAAGGTGTAACGCCCGATTTTGTCCAATAGGAAATTGTCGGAATGCAGCGCGTCTTTATAAAACGCCTCAAACCGTTCAAGTTCGTCGGAAACCGCTGATTTTATGTCGTCGAGAGTTGTCATCATTAAAATAAAGTGCAAAATTAATTAAAAATTTTGTTATTTGAATAAAAAGTTATAATTTTGAAGTTTGAAATAAAAGGCATATTTCTTTGCAAAAAATTTATAAGTAATTGAATATCAACTAAATAAATTTAAACATGAAAAAAGACACAAAGGTTTTTAACCTTATCCGTAAGGAAAAAGAGCGTCAGATGCACGGCATCGAGCTTATCGCTTCTGAAAATTTCGTCAGCGACCAGGTGTTGAAAGCCATGGGCTCAGTGATGACAAACAAATACGCAGAAGGTTATCCTGGAAAGCGTTATTACGGCGGTTGCCAGATTGTTGACCAGACCGAGCAGATTGCTATCGACCGTGCTGGTGAACTCTTCCAGGCAAAATTCGTGAACGTGCAGCCACACTCAGGCGCACAGGCTAACATGGCAGTGCTTCTCGCTTGCTTACAGCCAGGCGACACATTCATGGGCCTCGACCTCTCACACGGCGGACACCTCTCACACGGTTCACCGGTCAACTCATCAGGTATTCTCTATAAACCAGTCGCATACGAAGTGAATAGAGAGACCGGTATGGTCGACTACGACGACATGGAGAAGAAAGTCGCACAGTACAAACCGAAACTCATCATCGCCGGTGCTTCAGCATATTCACGTGATTGGGACTACGCACGTATGCGTAAGGCTGCTGACTCAGTCGGCGCTATCTTGATGGCTGATATCTCGCACCCTGCAGGTCTCATCGCACGCGGCATCCTCAACGACCCATTGGAGTATTGCCATATCGTGACAACAACCACACACAAGACCCTCCGTGGACCACGTGGCGGTATGATCATGATGCGTGAAGACTTCCCGAACCCATGGGGCTTGACAACACCTAAGGGTGAAATCAAGATGATGTCGGCATTGCTCAACAGCGCGGTGTTCCCAGGCGTCCAGGGCGGACCACTCGAGCACGTCATCGCATCAAAGGCAGTCGCTTTCGGCGAAGCTTTGTCAGATGAATACTTTGAGTACATCCTCCAGGTGAAGAAGAACGCAGCAGCTATGGCAAAGGCATTCACCGACAGAGGTTACAACATCATCAGCGGTGGCACAGACAACCACTTGATGCTCATCGACCTCCGTTCTAAGTTCCCGGAAATCACAGGTAAGATGGTTGAGAACACCCTCGTTCAGGCTGACATCACAGTCAACAAGAACATGGTTCCGTTCGACAGCCGTTCACCATTCCAGACCTCAGGTCTCCGCGTCGGTACTCCAGCTATCACAACACGTGGTTTGAAGGAGAACATGATGGAACCAATCGTTGACATGATTGACGACGTCATCAGCCACATCGACGACACTAAGAAACTCGAGGCAGTGAAGGAGAAAGTTAACGCAATGATGGCAGAATATCCATTGTTTGCTTGGTAATACAATAACTGTTTAGCTATTAGCTATTAGCCATTAGTTTTTAGCCATTAGTCGTTAGCATATTTTGCTAAAGGCTAATGGCTAACTGCTAATAGCTATTTTTTTTGTTTATAGTGTAATTACCTCATCCATTTTTATATCATTCGGTTCGGTAGGAACTTCATCGACAAGTTGAAAATCAAAACAGATACCTATTCTTTTGACATTCAAATGCTTACATAAAAAGCGATCGTAATATCCTCTGCCGCGGCCGATGCGGTTGCCGTTGCGGTCGAATGCGACGCCTGGAACAACGATGAGGTCGTAGCCGCCAGTGTAAGGCTCGTTTTGAGGTTCCAAAATATTGAAATCGCCGACGGCAAAGCCGGTATTTTCTGCTAATTCCACAGGAATAATGTCATCGCCGACAACTGTTGGGAGGATGATTTTCTTTTTATGGCGCCATTTCTCGAGGAAAGCCTGAGTCTGCACCTCATCGGGTAATGCGCTGTAAATCATTACGATACTGGCTTTTTGAAAGTCAGGATGCTGCTCAAGTTTTGACAAAATAATCTCAGACTGCTCAAGAAGTTGCTCTTTGGTATGCTGTTTCTTGAGAAGTTTTATATTGGTGCGAAGTTCTTTCTTATCCATAATAACTCGACTTATTTTTGCAAAATTACAAATTATTCAAGAAATTGTAGGTTTTTAACAAAAAATTCTTATTTTTGCAAAAAAAAGGAATTGCTATGAAAAAGTTTTGGATTTTTATTTTGGTGCTTGTCGCGCTTGCTGTAGTTATGAAGGTGACAGTGCCATCGGTTGAGAAACATTATGATGTTGCTACAGAACGACTTTCCAAGTTTTTGGAAGACGAAATCATGGAAGGTGACGATTTCGATGAGATGATTGATGACTACGGCATCGACAAGCAGGCAGCGGTGGAATTTTTGAAGCAGGGCGATATGTACAAAACCATGATTAGGTACAATGTCGAGAACATGCTTAACATGAAAGATTATTTCGTCTGCAATGTCGGTAAGGTCACATATGATGACAAGGTTTATCCTTTGACAATAGGCGTGTTTGGTCATGTCTTTGTTATGACTGACTACATTGACGAGATTCAGGAAGCCAACGAGAAGTTGGAAGATTTGAAGGAAAAATACGATTAGTTTTATTTTACAATTTTTGCATCCCAGAACAATTCCGCATTGGTGGTGACGATGTTGCCGCCGCCGATGTCGAATGGCTCAAATCCTGAAGGCACCAAGTTGACGTAGCTGTTGCGGTCGACGCCGTTCACTTTATAATCTTCCTGATAATACGAAAGCGTTCCCCAGCAGGAGAACCAATAGGTGTTTTTCGCCATATAAGCGTAGTAATCGTTGTCTTTTTGAGCTTTTCCGAAGGCAGGATGGATAATCATCTTTTCGCCTGAGATGTAATGTTTGCGCATCTCTTTGAGCGACAGAGGCATGCCCTTATTGTCGGTAACATAATGTCCGCCCATGTCGGTATCGACCATGGCCCATTTGTTGAGTTCCGGCAGCCACACCTCGTTTACCACGTGGCAATCCATATCGTCCTTGTCTTGCGGCATGCAGGTGATATATCTCGCTGGTATATCCGCGGCAAGCATCAGCTCGAATGTCAATATGCTGTGCAAGCGGCAGTTGAAAGCCGGTGCGACATCCTTTGTATATTCCCAGAGTCCGATAGCGTTGACATGATTCGGCCAAATCTTCTGGTTGGCGTGCGGGATGTTTGAAGAAACAAACTTGCCGATTGCTACGGCTTTTTCCCAAGTGGTGGCGTTGGCAGGGTAGAGGGTGTCAAGCTGGAAATACTCGCGAATCTCCTGTGCTCTCGCCTCATCCTGAACGATTCTCATTTCAAAGACATTGGTGTCGGCGGCATATTCACCTGAAGTACGCAACAAATCAAGGCGTTTATTAAGTAAACCGTAGTTGTTTTTGTCTAAATACCAATCATATTTTGGTGATTCAATCCAAACAATAATTGCAGCAATAATAGTGATTCCGCCGATTATGGCAAGAATGCTTCTGATAATGGAGTAAGTTTTTTTCATGGTTAAGTAACGTTATTTTCTTTCATAACGCAAAAATAGGGGTTTTGCTGCATAATCTATTGAATAAATTTCGCAAATTTTTCAGCTTGTTCCTTCAGTTGAGCAATTTGTTCATCTGTGAGAACGAATTTTCCTTCTGTCCATGCTTCGAGGCCGAGGGCAATACCTGTTTGCGGTTCTTTCATCACGTCCATCTTGATAAATTCAAGCAACTCGTTGAGTTTCGCGCGGCATGACATTGTTTGGTTTTTGCCGCCTGCGCCACTTACTGTGACTTTTTTGCCTACAACGGCTGAAGGATTGGCGAAGTTGCTGATATCCATCGGGCGCGACAGCCAGTCGAGGAGGTTTTTGAGCAGCCCCGGATAGCTGAAGTTGTATTCCGGAGTGAAAATCCAGATGCCGTCGGCTGCGAGCACTTCCTGGCGGACACGCTTCACAGTTTCAGGAGTTTCAGCCTCCAAATCCTGATTCATGAGAGGCACATCTTCAAATTCGAGATACTTAATGTCGAAGCGGTCGGCGAGCATGTTTTCTGCCAACTTGGCTAATTGTCTATTGAATGATTGTTTTCTTAAAGATCCGACGATAAAGAGGATAGTTTTCATAGTGTGAAAAATTTTATGTTTGTTGGGGCAAAGATATGAAAAAATCTTATTGAATCATTTGTTTTTATCAATTTTTATAAGTATTTTTGCAAAGGATTTAAATCAATTAAAAAATGATAATCACAGCTGGGAATTTTCTGTTATTTGCTGCTGTTATTTTGATTTTCAGCATCTTGATAACGAAAGCGGGATATAAAATAGGTGTCCCGACGCTGTTGATTTTTCTCGTGGTGGGTATGTTTTTCGGCGAAGACGGGGTCGGAATTCATTTCAGCAACTATCAGGTCGCCCAGTTTATCGGGATGATTTCGCTCACCATAATTTTGTTCACTGGCGGCATGGACACGAGGTTTGAGACGATTAAGCCGGTGATAGGTCCGGGACTGGTTTTGGCGACGGTGGGAGTGCTGCTGACCACAGTGTTTACTGGTTTTTTCATCTATGGTGTGGGTTTTGTTTTTGAAAAAGCCCTGTCGGTTCCTCTTGCTTTGGCGCTGCTTCTTGCTGCCACGATGTCGTCAACCGATTCGGCATCGGTTTTCAGCATTTTAAGGTCGCAGAAACTCAAGCTTCGCGATAATCTTCAGCCGACTTTGGAGCTCGAAAGCGGCAGTAACGACCCGATGGCATATATGCTTACCATCGTGATGATTCAGGTGGTGCAAAACGGCAGTGGCGCCAATATCAGTGTGCTTCATATTATCCTGATTTTCCTGCTGCAATTTGTGGTCGGTTTTGTTGGTGGTTTCGCCTTTGGACGAGTTTACGTCTGGGTTCACAACAAACTGAAATTGGAAAACAAGGCTCTATATCAAATACTCATCATCGGCTTTATTTTCCTGACTTTTTCGATATGCGACATGCTTGGTGGCAATGGCTATCTTGCCGTTTACATCGCGGGAATTGTGGTTGGAAATGCCGGTTTGGTTGACAGTGACATTAAAATAAGAGGTAAAATACATTCGCTTTTCGGCAGCCGCAAAGTGACTGAGCGACGCAGCATCGACAAGCTTCTCGACGGATTGGTTTGGCTTGTTCAAATCATAATGTTCCTCATGTTAGGGCTGCTTGTCACGCCGCACACCATGATGACGATGGCTGTTCCGGCAATAATAATTGGAGTTTTCATCATCCTTGTCGGGCGACCTCTCGCGGTTTGGCTTAGCCTTCTTCCTTTCAGGAAAATAGGGCTCAAAGACAAGATTTTCGTTTCTTGGGTGGGGCTGCGAGGCGCTGCGCCCATCATTTTTGCTACTTATCCTTTCGTTAACGGCATAAAAGGCGGCGAGATTGTCTTTAACGTGGTGTTTTTCATAACATTACTGTCGCTTATCATTCAAGGGACTACGATTCCTTTTATGGCTAAGATTTTGAATCTTGGAGAAAAAGACATCAGCGGACCGGAGCATTTCGGCGTGGAGATTCCCGAAGAGCTTAACACAGTGTTGCAGCAGCAAATCGTTGAGGATGAGGCATTTCTGAAAGATTATCCGCTTCCTAAAGGCACTCTGGTGATGATTGTCAAGCGTCATCACAAATACATCGTTCCAAATGGCGGTTTGTTTTTGAAAAAAGGTGACAAATTGCTTTTGATTTCAGAAAATAATGATGAAAAGGCTTTAGACGTTAGTCAATAGACCTTAGTTGTATATAGTCTATAATCTAACGTCTAAAGACTAAAAACTAAAGACTATTTGATTTTTTCAATCAGTTTCATTGCCGCGACATCCTTGAAAACGTAGATGTCAGTCTGTGGTTTGTATTCAAAAGGCTCATATTTGAACACCTGAATAGCTATGTATTTATGGTCGGCAGAGAAATAGAAAACCGTTTGGACGTTGCCTTCCTGCTGACGCCTGAAACCGGCAAAAGCCTCAAAATTCTCTTCTTCAAGGGCTGCCTTGATACCATAAAAATCAACAGGATTATAGAAAATGTGGTCTTTCGACACGACGGAACCGGTTTCTTTGTTTATTAGTTTAGTTCTTTGCCATCCTAACAAAAAAATCGCAACACAAATGGCGACCACGCCAAGGAAAATCTCCGTCGAAGTGATAATATCGCTTTGTTTTATGTGGGAAAGATAAAACATTGAAGCAGCAAAAACTAATAAAACTACGCTGATAGTTATTGATGTAATGTTGGTTTTCTTCTGCAAATCCGGCAGGAAGCAGGTGTTAATATTGTCTGATATTGTAGTTTTCATGATAAATGATTATTAAAATTTAAAAATATGATTAAAAATACCCTTTGTCATCCGGTTTTAACTCTTTTAAAAATCCGAGAAACGCTACCGCATCAGCGTCTTTGAAAACCATGATTTCGGTTTCTGGCTTGAAGACAGAGGTCTGGTAACGACGAATTTGTGCGGCTGCGAACTTCTCGTCAATGGTGCTTACAACAACTAATTCGATAGGATTCAGCACCTTGCAATGAAGTTTTTTCAAATCGTTAAACTTATGATTTTCAAGGCTTTCCTTTAAGTCTTTATATTCATATTCGATGAAATAATATTCTTTTTTGCTCACTGCCATTTGTGTAGGCATATAGTGCCAGCGGCGGAAGAAGCCTTTACGCTTCAGCTCGGGTAGCTCGTATTTAGCGAGGTCCGCAATATGATTTGTTTCCATTTTTTTGTTTTAAATTTGTAAATAAATAATGATTTGTAAAGACACGATTCATAGCGTCTCTACAATGACTTTGAAAAACGAAAAAACGGAAACCGCTAAATCAGGATGCGTCTCAGCCGGAAAACGTGGTATTCCTTCGGGAACGCGATTAGTTTGATTGCTGAACGATGTATTAGCTTTGAAATTGCAGGTTTGTGCGTGGAAAGCAGCACTTGTCTGGTATTGACGTTGCTGGCGGTTCGGGTTCTGTTAGGCACCACTCGAACACTGACGTTTACTGTGTAAATATTAGTCTCTTGCTGCACGGCATTTTGGGTGTCGGCAGCGGCATTGTAAAAACTCATCAATTCGCTTCGCGTCTCATCGACAATAGTGGGGCGCTCAGCCTTTGAGTATCCCAAATTGGCAAATAAGACGAATAATATGGCGATTAGAATGCGCATTGATGAAAGTTATTACAGGGGCAAAGATAAGAAAAAATCTCAAAATGTTAAAATTTTTTAAGATTTCCTGTCATTTTTCTGCAATTTATGTTAAAAATCACTTCAATGATGTAAATAAGGGTGTTGATAGTATTGGCGATTGGATTTTTGACCATAATTTTGTTGAAAAATTTTAATGGTTAAAAATAAAAATTTAAAAAAATGTATAAAAAGATTGCAATAAATGATAAAAAGATGTATATTTGCAGTCAAAATATCATCAATATGTCACAATCAGCATATACAATCCGTTTGGATTCGGATTTGAAAGAGCGTTTTGATGCGCTTTGCGAAGGTTTTGGAATGAGTGCCACAACTGCCTTTAATATTTTTGTCCGCATGGTTGTCCGCCAGCGTAGGATTCCGTTTGAAATTGAGTTGTCGGAAAAGGACGAAAGTTATGAGAGGGGAAGAAAGGCGTTTTTGGATATCAGACGTCAAGCTACGGAAGGACGTTATCCAGACATGACTCTCGACGAAATTAATGAAGAGATAAGGTTGGCAAGGGAAGGTCGTTGATTTATGAAACATTATTTTATTGTAATTGACACCAATGTTCTTGTTTCCGGTTTGATCAGTCGCAATCAGACTTCGCCGCCTGTCGGCATTTTGAAATATCTTCTTGCCGAAAGAGGTGAGATTATTCCGCTTTATAATGACGAAATCATTAAGGAATATGAAAATGTGTTGAAGCGCGAAAAGTTCAACATTGAACATAAATTGGTTGATGATGTGATTGATAGAATCAAAACCATAGGCATTTCTTGTGAAAGAATTGCATCAAAAGAGATGTTCGCAGATGCCAATGACATTGTTTTTTACGAAGTTGCTTTGTCCAAAGATGATTCATATCTTGTAACCGGCAATATCAAACATTTCCCTAAAGTTGATTTTGTTGTGACACCGGGTGAGATGATGGAGATTATTAGAAATGGGGAAAATTGAAAAATTTGAAAATTAGAATTTGGGATGCACATAATTGTTTGTAATAATAGGATAAGACAAAGGGATAAGGCATGCCTTTTCCCAACAGGATGAGATGTGGTTTGTTTATTTGGGCGAACGCATGCGTTCGCCTATGGAAAAATTGAAAATATTGGGGATAATGATATTATAAAAATATATTGATTTTTGTTTGTATTAAAATAATTTTTATATTTGCAGTGATAATGTATGGTTTAATTTAAAAATTTGCCTATGACATAAAAGCGTAATTCGTTACGTGCATTTTAGAAATATTAGGAAAAGCGAAGTAGCTTAAACTGATTGCCCTGGAACTTCGACTAACAAATTAACTAAATCTATTAAAATTTTAGAAAATGAAAAAAACTATTTTAGCCTGTTTGTTGTTAGTACTAACAGTAATAGGATGTAAAAAAGATAATAAGTCAGAATCATTTAATTATGATTTAAATGATTTATACGGAACATGGAGAGTAACAGAAGTTTTAAGTTCAGGAACATGGATTGATGTGACGACCTGGGCTGGACAACAAGTGTTTACTCCAACTTATGCAACATTCTATAGTGATGGTACATATTCTGGTTCTGGTTACTTTGGTAATGGCTCTGGAACATACAAAGCCATTGGAAATACTATTTATACTTATGTTGATGGTTCAGAGTATCTTAAATACACAATCTTAAGTTTCAGTGGCAATAAATGTCATCTAAAAATGGGACAAGCGGGAAGCTCAACCACTATAGAGATTAAATGTACCAAACAATAAAAAAAAGGCAGGTCATGACCTGCCTTTTTTCATTATCCGATAAAAGAATTATTTCCCTTCGCTCAGTTTCTTGTATCCTTCGTAGCGGAGCTTAGCAAACTGCTCGGTCTTGGCGAACAGTTCTTTTGCTTCCTCTGGGAAGGTCTTCAGCAGTGAGTTGTAACGGACCTCACCCATGATGAACTGCTGGAACTTGCTCCAGTCAGGCTCTTTGCTGTCGAGGTGGAAACCGTTCTGACCTGCTTCTTCCTCAGTTGGGTTGAAGCGCCAGAGGTGCCAGTAACCGCAGTCGACGGCGAGCTTCTCTTCTTGCTGTGAGTGGCCCATACCAATCTTAATGCCGTGGTTGATACATGGAGCGTAGCAGATAACCAATGATGGTCCCGGATATGCTTCAGCTTCCTTGATTGCCTTGAAATACTGGGCTTGTGATGAACCCATAGCCACCTGTGCCACATAGACGTAGCCGTAGCTCTTGGCAATCATGCCGAGGTCTTTCTTGCGAACCTTCTTACCTGATGCAGCGAACTTGGCGACAGCGCCGGCTGGTGTAGCCTTTGATGACTGACCGCCTGTGTTCGAGTAAACCTCAGTGTCGAGGACGAGGACGTTGACGTCTTCGCCTGATGCCAAAACGTGGTCTAAGCCGCCGAATCCGATATCGTATGCCCAACCGTCACCACCGAAGATCCACTGTGACTTCTTCACGAGGTGATCTTTGAGGTCGAGGATCTGCATGCACTTGTCGCAGCCGCATTTCTCGCAACCGGCAACGATCTTGTCGGCCAACTCAGCTGTCTTGATGCCGTCTTCACGGTTGTCGATCCAATCCTGGAACAGCTTCTTGAGGTCGTCGCTGCAGCACTTGCAGTTGGCGATAGCGTCTTTCATGATGAGCTCGATGCGGTCGCGGAGCTTACGTGTGGCTGTTGCCATACCGAGACCGAACTCAGCGTTGTCTTCGAACAATGAGTTAGCCCATGCCACGCCCTTGCCTGAACGGTTGTTCTTGCAGTAAGGTGTCGCAGGTGCCGAACCGCCGTAGATTGACGAGCAACCTGTTGCGTTGGCGACGAGCATTCTCTCACCGAAGAGTTGTGTGATGGTCTTGATATAAGGTGTCTCACCGCAGCCTGCGCAGGCGCCCGAGAACTCGAACAACGGCTGTGCGAACTGGCTGTTCTTGGTGTTGGCGTATTTGTCGATGAGGTTGTCTTTGTAGGTGACTTTCTTCTGACCGTATTCCCAGTTCTTGGCTTCGTCGAGCTGGCTCTCGAACGGTTTCATCACCAATGCTTTCTCCTTAGCAGGGCAGACGTCGGCGCAGTTGCCGCAGCCTGTACAGTCTAACACTGAAACCTGCATTCTGAAGTGCATGCCTGCCAATTCCTTCGGCATCTTGACGTCGATGGCGTTCATGCCCTTTGGAGCTTTCTTCATCTCTGCATCTGTCATGACGACCGGGCGGATTGCTGCGTGAGGACAGACCAAGGCGCACTGGTTGCACTGGATACAGTTGGCTGGGTTCCACTCTGGAACGACTGTTGCCACGCCACGTTTCTCGTAGGCTGTTGTACCTGCCGGGAATGTGCCGTCGACGATGTCTTTGAATGCGCTCACAGGGAGGTCATTGCCGCACTGTGCCACCATCGGACGCATCACCTTGTTGATGAACTCAGGATCGTCGGCGTTGTGCTCGAACACGAAGTCTGTTGTGCAGTCGAGTTTTGCCCATTCGGCTGGGATTTCAACCTTTGTGATCTCACCGCCGCGGTCGACAGCTGCGTAGTTCATGTTGACGATGTCTTCACCCTTCTTACCGTAGCTCTTCACGATGAACTTCTTCATCTGCTGGACAGCGAGGTCGTAAGGGATAACGCCTGAAATCTTGAAGAATGCGCTCTGGAGGATGGTGTTGGTACGGTTGCCCAAACCGATCTCGTTAGCGATCTTGGTGGCGTCGATGATGTACATATTAATATTGTTGAGAGCGAGATACTTCTTCACGAAATCCGGAAGATGTTTCTTTGTCTCAGCAACGCTCCATGGTGAGTTGTAGAGGAATGTTCCGTTCTTCTTCAAACCGCGGAGACAGTCGTATTTCTTAAGATATGACGGGACGTGCACTGCCACGAAGTCTGGTGTGCCGACGAGATAAGGAGCCAAGATTGGCTGGTCGCCGAAACGGAGGTGTGAGCAGGTGTAGCCGCCTGATTTCTTTGAATCGTAGTCGAAGTAAGCCTGGCTGTACTTGTTGGTGTTGTCGCCGATGATCTTGATAGAGTTTTTGTTAGCACCCACAGTACCGTCAGCGCCGAGGCCGTAGAACTTAGCTTCGAATGTGCCCTTCGGAAGGATAGAGATTTCCTTACCGACCTTGAGTGAACGGTGTGTCACGTCGTCGTTGATACCGACGGTGAACTGGTTCATTGGCTTGTTTGAAGCGAGGTTCTTGTAAACTGCCAAAATCTGAGCTGGTGTGGTGTCTTTTGATGACAAACCGTAGCGGCCGCCGATGATGAGAGGCTTGTTCTCTGCAGGGATATCTTTGCAGTTTGCAAATGCTTCGACAACGTCGAGGTACAGAGGATCACCGTTTGCCCCCGGTTCTTTTGTTCTGTCGAGGACGCAGATGCGCTTCACTGTTTCAGGAAGGACAGCACCGAGGTACTTCACGCTAAATGGACGATAGAGGTGAACTGTTACGAGGCCGAGTTTCTTGCCTGCTTTGTTCTCCTTGTCGATGACGGTCTTGATGACGTCGTTGACTGAACCCATAGCGATGATGACATCTGTTGCGTCTTTTGCGCCGTAGTATACGAATGGAGCATATTCACGACCAGTGATCTTGCTCAGCTGTTTCATATATTTTGCTACGATGTCAGGAAGAGCGTCGTAGTATTTGTTCTGCAACTCTCTTGTCTGGAAGTAGATGTCAGGGTTCTGTGCTGTACCGCGTGTCACAGGGTGCTCTGGGTTAAGAGCTCTGTCGCGATAAGCCTTCAAAGCCTTGTAGTTGACGAGCTTGCGGAGTTTCTCCATGTCGGCTGCTTCAACCTTCTGGATCTCGTGTGATGTGCGGAATCCGTCGAAGAAGTGGAGGAACGGGACGCGGCCTTCGATTGCTGCGAGGTGCGCAACAGGGGCGAGGTCCATGATTTCCTGCACTGAGCTTGTTGCCAGCATTGCGAAACCTGTCTGGCGGGCACTCATCACGTCGGCGTGGTCACCGAAGATTGACAATGCCTGTGCTGCGAGAGCACGTGCTGAGACGTGGAATACGCCTGGGAGCAACTCACCGGCGATTTTGTACATGTTAGGGATCATCAGCAACAAGCCCTGTGATGCTGTGTAGGTGGTGGTCAAAGCACCAGCCTGCAATGAGCCGTGCACTGCGCCTGCAGCACCTGCCTCTGACTGCATCTCAACGACTCTCACTGTGTCGCCAAAAATATTTTTCTGACCTTTTGCTGCCCATTCGTCGATATACTCTGCCATCGGTGATGACGGGGTGATAGGATAAATGGCGGCAACTTCACTGAACATGTAGGCAACATGGGCCGCAGCCTGGTTACCGTCGCATGTCATAAACTTTTTTTCTGCCATATTTCTATTTTGAATTTAGATTGATTTCTTATTTGTTGTGGTTGCAATTTTCATGATTGCCGTCACATTTCTTACCATCTTTGTGGTCGCATTTGTGACCTTCACCGTGTTTGCATTCACCTTCATGCTTTTCGCATTTGCCTTCATGTTTCTTGCAACCTTCATGTTTGCCTTCTTTGCAGCAGTCAGGTTTTGGCATGTTGGCTTTCATCTCATGCATTTTCTTTGCCATTCCGATGATTTCTTCTCTCTGATTTTCATCGAGATTTTCCCAGTTGGCAACAGCTTCAACTATTTTATCCATGAAAGCTATCATCTCAGGGCACATTTCCGGTTTCTCACCGTGATGGTCGCATTCATGATGATGTTTGTCGCACTGCTCTTTCTTGTCCTTGCAGTTTTTCTCACAAGTTTCTTTGTTTTCCTGTTTTTCGCAGCATGATGTCATTAAAAATGCTACGAGACCGATTGCTAAAAAGTACTTTTTCATTTTTTTGAGATTTAATTGATATTTAACGTTAATATTTTTCTGAAATTATCCTAATTATTCTTTTTTGTCCAAAATGTAAATCACTTCGTCGTCGCGTTTCATCTTGTGTTGTTCGCGTGCCACTTTCTCAAGCAATGCCGAGTCTTTTTTAAGGTCGTGGAGCTCCTTTTCCTGCTTCTCAATCTCACGGTCGTAATACTCCACCTGCTTCTTCACCTTGCGGAGCTTGCGATAGCTCTTGCCTTGCTCAAAAACATTGTACTGGTCAAAAAACACTATTATTGCCGCGAAAATGAGTGTGGCAATGATATATTTGTTGGCAAGTTTCTTTAAAAGAACTTTAAAATTCATGTCCAATATTTTTTGCAAAAATAGTGATTTTTTTTGAAAATAATTCTCCTATTAATGTTTTTTATTATCTTTGCAGTGTTAAACATTATTAATATGAAAAAAATCATTCTGACAATAGCACTTACCTTGGTCGCAGTTACAGTATTCTCACAGGATGACGAATATCAAAAGTTCATTGAGGCACAGCGGAAACAGATGGAACAGCAACAGCAGGAGTTTCAGCAAGGCGTTGCGGATAAGCAGAAGGAATACCAGGATTTTGTCGACAAGCAGAACGCTGAATTCGCTGAGTTTGTGGCAAAAGAATGGGCTTTGTTTAATGAGTTTGCCAAGGAACAGCTTGCGATGACAGGTCCGAAGATTGAGAAGGCTCCCGTCGCAAAGAGCACCGACGACAATATGAATATAGTGTCGTCGGAAGTGTCGTATGCAGTGGAAGAGGAGCTGCCGAAAGTTACGCACGCCTTGGCGGTGGCCTACGACAGTAACAACGAGAATAATAACTACGAGCAGAGAAGCCGTCTCGATGCAAACGGCACGGTGGAACTGCCTACAAAAAGTTTCGATAAGACAAGGAAATTCAATGTCGACAACAGCTCAAACATCGTCCTGAATTTCTACGGAAGAGAGATAGTTATGCATGTCGACTCGAAATTGAAGTCGAAAAGCGTAAATATAGAGGAAAAGAACGTCGCACAGTATTTTGCGAATATTGCGAAATGCCGTCAGGAGACAGGCGAGCTTTGGGGTGAGATTGACAAGGTGGTGAAGGATTTCGGCCTTAACGAATGGGGCTATTTCTGCGTGCTTCGTACCCTTTCTGAAAAGATGTTTGAAGACGTCAACGACAGAGTGCTTTTCTGTTTTTATATGCTTCGTAACGAAGGCGGTTTCAAGACGCGTCTGGCTCGCGGTAAGGAATCGGGTAACCTTACACTGCTTATCGCTCTCGACAACAGCAAGCAGGTTTATTCTTACACTTACTTCCGCTTCGATGATGACGCGTCAGGCAAGAGCAAAGTGAAATATTATACTGTCTACGGCGGAGGAAAAGCCAAAGAAGCGGTGTATTCTTATGATTTCTGCAAACAGGATGCAGAGAAGAAACAGATGTCGCTCGACTTCACCAGCATTCTCAATATGGGTAGCTGCGATGTTGAGAGAACATTGACTCTCACGAAAGACAAGAAGGTCACGTTGCCATACAACAAAGCTCATATAGCGTATCTCGACGATGTCCCGATGACGGTGTTCCCGATTTATTTTGTGTCGCCGGTGTCAGTCGAGGCACAGCAGGTGCTCCAGACGACTTTCAACGAGATGAAATCGCAATACACTCCGACACAGTTTATCGGCATGCTTCTGCATTTCGTGCAGACTGGCTTCGATTACAAGACTGACGAGGAACAGTTCGGATATGAGAAATATTTCTATCCTGAAGAAGTCCTAGGTTATCCTTATTGCGATTGCGAAGACCGTTCGGCATTGTTCGCATGGCTCGTGCAGAAATACACCAACGCGAAAGTTATCGGTCTGCAATATGAAGGCCACGTCGCGACAGCGGTTTATTTCGGCGAAGATGCCAACGTGAAAGGCGACGGATTCATGTACGGCGGCAAGAAATATTACGTTTGCGACCCGACCTACATCAACGCGTCTATCGGTATGGCAATGCCTCAATATAAAGGTAAAACGCCTAAAATTATCAAATTGAAAAAATAAATCAGACAACTGTTTGCTATATGAAAAAGAAACTTTGGATCACGATAATCATCATTCTGGCTGCTGCTGGAATCGGTGTGGCTGCTTATTACATCTGGTTTGCCGACCATAAAAAATATTATCAGCCGGAAGTGCTGGAACCTGAGGTGTTTCATGATGTCGAATTCGACGAAGATTTGCTGATTGGTGTTTGGAAAGAGGGTGAGTTATATTATCGTTACAACGAAGACGGCACTGGTGTCACATGGGATTTGGCTGACGATGTTCAGGAAGACGAGGGCACCGAGGTGGAGTGGACGCTTGAGCATAACCTGTTCACGCACCTGTATCACATGGAAATAGGCGGTATCATCCCTAAAACATATAACATGAAAGTATTGGATCTTGATGTTATGGAATATGAGGATGATTATGGCGTAAGCCACAAGTTCAGTAAGGTAGAAGAGCTCCAGCTGCTTAATTAAACCTCTTCATCACCACGTAAGCTTCCTGAATGCCGAGTTCTCCCGCTTTGCTCAAATCTTTGACGGCTTGTGTCTTCTTGTTAAGATAAAGCAGAGTGAGAGCCCTGTTGTAATATGCCTCCGCAAGATTTTTTTCGTATTGTATTGCTTTGGTGTAGTCGTCGATGGCTTTGTCGAACTCCTGCATCTGCAGATGTATGTTGCCTAAATTATACCATAGATACGGATTCTTCCTGTTTTTATTCAGAACTTCAGTGATTGTCTGTAAAGACTGCTGATAATCAGGCTTTTCCTGTGTGTTTGAGAAGCTTTCGCCTGTCCTTTTCTGTGTGATGTAAAACGAGCTCTCGTAGTTTTTGTCGGTCACGACGAGTTCAGCTTTGGCATTTTGCAAAACAGAAAGGTTGATGCCGGCATAAAGGCCCAATACAGGGTCGTTGAGGAGCGACATGAAGAGCTTTTCGCCTCTTTGATAGTTGAAAATCTCGAAATTGTACATTCCAGTGAGTAAATCTCTAACTTCTTGATTGTCAATTTGATTTATTATAGAATCGTTAATTAACGATTTATGATTTGCGCTGAACAGGTCGTTGACGACATAAGCGAGTTTGCCGTTGAGGTTGTTGGTCTCCGACAGATGGCTCAGAGTGGCGTCGATATACGATTTTTCTTCGTCGGTGACGTTGATTATGAAACTTCCGCGAGGTTTTATGTCGATTTCAGAGAACTGCACCAGTGTCTTCTGTCGGTTTCCGTTGACGAAGTCGGATTCAAAGTTGATGATTTTGTTGTAATCCATCTTTGAATAATGGGTGAATAGCGAGTCGACATTGTCAGGCTTTTCGCTGATGAGCGCCATGATTTGTCGGGCGTGATACTGGTCTTGTTCAGCTCCGACGATGTCGTTTTTCTCGAATTTCACCACGGCACGGTTCATCCAGGCGTCGATGAAATCGGGGAACAGCTCAATTACCCGGGTGAAGTCTTGTTCTGCGTTGTCCCATTCCTTCATTTTATAGAAGAGGATGCCTCTGTTAAAGTATCCGTAGATGTTTTGTGGGTTTATCTCAATCACCTTATTATATAATGCGAGTGCCACGTCGTATTCTTCGCGGATGGAGTAGATAATGGCGCGGTTGAAATAGGTGAGGGCGTTACGTTGGTCGAGGTTGTTGACTTTTTCGTAGTCCTGAAGTGCCGCTGTGGTGTCGCCGAGGTTAAGGAAGGCAACGGCTCTGTTGAAATATATCAATGGGTTGTCCTTGTCCATCCTCAGAGCGTAGTTAAAGTCATTCATGGCGTTCTCGTACTCTGAGCGTTCCAGTTCTATCATGCCGCGTCGCACCACTGCCTCGATGTTGAAGAAGTCGTTATACACGGCGCTGTTCATGTCGCTGAGGGCTCCGTCAAGGTCTTCGAGATAACGTTTCGCGATGCCTCGTGATATGTAAGCGTTGGCGTTGTCGGGGTTGATGATGAGAGCTGTGTCGAATTCAGCGACGGCGTTTTTGTAGTCGTTTAGATGCATGAATGTGGAGCCTGAAGAAATGTGCAGTTCCTCGCTGAACGGGTCGAGGCTGATGGCTTTCTTGTAGTCGGCCATCGCGTCGGCATAGTTGGAGAGCTTGTCGTTGGATACACCGCGGTAATGATATGCCCTGACGTATAAAGGATGTATCTCAAGTGTCTTGGTGAAGTCGTCGACAGCGCCGTTGTAGTCGCCGAGGCTGAATTTTGCTATACCGCGAAGGAAATATCCTTCAAAATCTCTGGGTTTCGCTACTATGGCGATATTGAAATTCTTGATGGCTTCGGCATAATTCTCCTTTGAAAGCTCAAGTTTCCCCATCAAGACGTAATGTTTGTGGTTGATTTGGGCATTCAACTCCGACAATGGAGCGAGGATGAGCAAAAACAATATGATGAGAAGTCTTTTCACGATCTTTTATTTCTGATATTTCATGAATGCTTCCATGATGGCTTCCTGATAGGTCTTCGACACAGTGATATCCTTGATGCTTGTGGTGTCGAACTGAATGATAAATTCTGTCTGGTCTTTTTTCAGTGAGGTGACGTGGATGAGATTTATCATAAACGAGCGGTGGCAGCGTTGTATTGGCATGTCACGCAGGTCGTCGGAGAGCTTCTTGAGGTTGGTCCTGAGGAAGAAATCGACGAGTTTGTCGTTGTTTATGTATTTTATAATCACGTAGTTATCGGCAGCTTCGGCGTAGAGCACGTTTTCCACGTTGATGGAGAGCCTGATTTCGCCTTTTTCGTCTTTGAAGTGCACGATGTTGCTTTCTGGAACCCTATCGCCAATCTCTTGTATCCTGGTCTTAAGATGTTGATTGTCAAGGAATAGGAGAGATATGGTGTATGGGATGAGGAGCATCCATACTGTGTTTGCCGTGGCTTTTCTGAAAATTGTGAAGAGGGCGTCCCAAAGTGTCACGTTGGGGTTGTTGCTCAGGTAGTTGTCGACGAATCCGACTTTATACGCGATGAAGACGTAGAATATGGACACTATCACGGCGTCGCTGACGAGCCAGAGCAGGTAGTCGGGGAAGGTGAGCTGGACTTTTTTCACCACGTAGTGCATCAGTACGCGGCTGAGCGACACCACGAACATGCCGATGAGCACCATGAGTGACGAGTAGGTGACGTAGTTGGTGCTGTTGTTGTTCGGAATCCAGGTCTCGGAGTTGAAAGGCCGGAAAATATTGATGAAGACGAGGGAATACACTGTCGTGAAGAGTATCATGCGTATGACGTTGTTCTTCTCGAGCAGGTAGCTTGGCAGGTCTTTGTTGCCAAACAGTTTCAGTTTATATTTTCTCTTGTCCACTTATCAATAATTATTTCGGTACAAAGATAAACAAAAAAAGAGACATTTTGTTATGTCTCTTTTATATTTTTTTGTAAAAATGTTTTATTGCAGTTTGAAAACCACGCGGGCCATATATTGCACACGGACAGGGTTACCGAGCTGCTTGCCTGGTTTCCATTTAGGCATGCTTTGTACCACGCGCATAGCTTCTTCGTCGCAGCCGCCGCCGATACCGCGGAGGATGTTCACGTTAGAGATAGAACCGTCTGTTTCTACGATGAAGCCTACGAACACTGTTCCTTGGATGCCGCTTTCGCGAGCCATCATAGGATATTTGGTGTTTTTCTGGATATATTCGAGAAGTTTTGCGATACCGCCAGGGAACTCAGGGTTTTCCTCAACCACGGTGAACACTTCCTGTTCATCAAGCTGTTCTTCTTCGATTTCAGGGGCGTCGTAGACGTAATCTTCGATTTCCTCGTTCTGGTCGACTTCAGCGTTGAGTTCGATATCTTCCACTTCAACGTCGTCTTCCACGACTTGGATCTGTGTGACCTGCGGTTTTGGGGCTTGAACCTGTGGCTTAGGCTGTTCCTGTTTTGTGATTTCCACCATTTCTTCCTCGATGACTTCAACTTGTCTTTGGAAGGTGTCGAGGGTTTGTTTGTCGTAGCTCTTATATTCGAACACGCGCCAAACGATGAACAAAGAAACGACCAATCCGATGAGTGTGAAGGTTAATTTCTTGCCGTCAAGATCCGCTTTAGGTGATTTTTTTATTTCCATAACGTTAAATTTTAATCATACTTAAAAACGCTGCGAAGTTAGCAAAAATTATTCAATGATGAACTAATTTTTTATCATTTTTTTTCGGAAAATGATTTTAAACACTAAAATGCCTAAGATACAGCCGATTACATCAGCGATAAAGTCGTAGAAGTTGCCATATCTGCCTCTGAACAGGTGGGCTTGCAGTATTTCTGTCAAGGCGCTGTAAGATATGGATATCGCGAGTGTAATCAACTGAAGCTTAATGCGATACGTCTTTTCGCGTTCGCAATACTCGTCCCTATAGCCAAATATCACTGAGAAGGCGAAGACGGTGAACATGAGTGCGTGCACAATCTTGTCGGGTCCGAACCACTCCCAGAAAGTCCTGACTGTAGGAAAACAAGACCCCGGCAGACCGCAGAGAATCATGATTATGATACCGCAGAATAGGCCGGGGTAAATATGTCTTGTCAGACGTTCCAATGATTAACCGATGAGGGCTTTGTAAGCTTCTGCGTCGAGCAATGCGTCCATTTCAGCTGCATTGGTGACTTCAACTTTGATGATCCAGCCTTCGCCGTATGGGTCTTTGTTGACTTTTTCCGGAGCGTCGGCGAGTTCTTCGTTGAATTCGATGACTTTGCCACCCACTGGCATGAACATTTCTGAAGATGTCTTCACAGCTTCGATTGTTCCGAATGTCTCTTCTGCCTCAAGTGTTTCGTCAAGAGTGTCGACGTCGACGAAAACGATGTCGCCAAGTTCATGTTGTGCATAGTCGGTGATGCCGATGTATGCGTTGTCTCCTTCTAAACGGATCCATTCATGATCCTTTGTGTACTTTAAGTTTGTTGGAATATTCATATTTGTTATTTAAAATTTAAAATTCAATATTTAAAATTATCTTTTTTCTAAAAATTTACACTGCAAAAATACAATTTATTTTATCATGATTCACATTTCTCAAAATATTTTTTATTGCGTCAAGCTGAAGCGTGCCGTAACGCCGGCAAACACGTTGGTAGTCCTGTAAGCGTTGGCTACGAACGGGTTGGTCATGTCGTATTTGAAGAACGCCTGCACTGTGAGACGCTGACTCAGGTTGTAGTCTCCGGTGAGATATACGTTAATCTTATCCTGACCGGCTGAGACCTGGCTGTTTCTCTCGTCGATGCTTCGCAAGGTGGTGATGTCTCTCCTGAATCCGATGTCGAGTTTCAGCTTGAGATCGTTGCTTACCTTTCTTGAATTGTTGCCGTCGAGGTCAGAGAGGTTGAATCCAAGGTCTTTGAACGTGTAGCCGCATCCGATGATGATTTCCCTGCCGTTCACCTCAGTAATCTGGTTGTTGCTGAATCCGAGCGTTATCGTTCTCGACTTCTTATACTCGAATGAAGGAGTCAGTGAGTTGTTGAACGACAATGTGATACCGAACAGAGGTGAGTACTGTTCTGTAAGAAGCACCTGCGAGATGTCGTATTTCGGAATGATGGTGTTCGTTCCCGGATACAACGCCAGCTGGTCTTCCTCGTTGTAGTTGATGTTCTTTGACCACGACGATACCGAGAATGTCGATTTATATCCGTGTGACAATGTGATGTTCTTGAAAATCTTCTTCAGCGCCGGTATTCTCGTGAGTCCGGTGTAGGTGATGTTCCAGTTTGGAAGCGCCACTTCCTTGAATAGTCTCAATGACTCGTTGTTCGGGTTGTGTCCTCCATAGGCGGCGAGGAAGGAATAAGTGAGCACTTCTTGTGCGTTATAAGTATAACCGTAAGGGTGGATGGTACCGTCTTCCTCTTCAACATACGGCATGCCTGCGTCAATCCAGGCTTCGTTGTTGTGAGCGAGTCGTTCGGCTATCTCATCGCGATAGTTGCAGAGGTTGTTGAACAGCACGTCACCATCGGTGAACGAAGTGCTCGCCATCATGTATGAGATGCTGAAGTTGCCGCTGGTTGAAGGCGTGTAGAACTGGAAAATGCCCATCTCGTCGGCCCTGAAATACTCAGAGAAGTTCTGAGCATAAGCTCTGTTGCCGTTGAGTTCAATCTTGAGGTCGGCGAAAGGCTCGATATTGATTTTGTAATTGTAAGTCTCGCTCATCCTCTCTGTATAAGGTTGGTTGAATGTCGAGTCGGTGCTCAGCCAGCCGTTCTTGATGGCATTGTTCAATACGTCGTTGTTCTGTCCGATGACGAAGCCGAATCCAGGAGCCATGGCATACGACATACCGAAGATATCAGGGGTGTTCATGTATCCTGGCAGGCCGACGCCGCTGTTCTTGGTATAGGTGAATGTGATTTTTTTCACACTGAAAAGTATGCGCAAGGCGCTTTCACCTATGGTTTTACCGATATTCGGTTTTTCCTTTTCTTGTTTGTCGATACTGTCGTTTTTCCTGTTTGCGGCCGTTCTGCCTCTGCTGTTGTTATTTGTACGGCTTGGCGTCAATATCTTCTTGAGGTAACTCGACCTGTTGTATAATTTGGTGAGGTCGGCTGTCGTGGTGACCTGTACACTGTTGTCGTTTTCGATGGTGTTACCGAGTCGGGCTTGGCGTGAACGTGCGTTGGCGATCCAACGGTAGTTGCCAGTGTAGTTGATGGTGGCACCGAGCCAGTCGCAATACGGTAATTTATTAATAGGTGTCGTGTAGCTTACTTTTACCGTCTGGTTGAATCTTGATACGGAACCGAACTTCAAGATTTCATCGATGATGGTGTCTCTGTTGGCTCTCCATTCATCGGTGCCTTTGTCAGGGTTGCCTGCAGGCTCGTAGATGTATGCTATCGTAGAGGCGTTGTAGGTGAAGCTGAGATTCTTCGTCAGGTCATAGCGGAAATCGTAGTTTCTCGTCCAGTCCCAGCTTTTTGCCACTGTCTCTTTCAGAATTATTAAACCTGATGATTTGTTACGCATCTTTTGTGTATGTATCTGACGGTACATCTCGGTGTTGAACGAGAAGCTCTTTGGCAGATAATAGAGGTTGAAGTCCTTGAACAGCAACATATAAGTCGGGGATGCCCATTTCTTCTTGGCGAAAGGAGTCCACGGCTTGGCGCCTGTCGTGTAGGAATAGCCTATAGCTCCGCGGTGTGATTTCTGATTATTATATTCCATGTCAGGGGTTGACTGTTCCTGGCTTGTATAGGCGTAAGAGGCGTTGAGGTTCTCCACATCCCAGAAGTGAGGTTTCTTGTTGCCGACGCGGTTTTTGCGCATGTTGGTGACGTTGAAATTTGTTTGTGTCGTCACTTCTCTTGATAGGGCGTTGAGTGAGTCTTTGCCGTGGCTGTCGAGGTCGTCCAAGGCTCTCTTGAGTTTCACGTCGGGGTCGAGAGGGTTGTATTCAGGGGTGATGATGGTCTTGTTATGGTCAAAGTGTACCGGCACTGTCATACCAGACTTTTCAGGCGCCATGAATTTACCGAAATCGATATCGGCGGATACGCTGTAGTACTTGTTTGACTTAAGTTCGTTGTCGGTGATTTTTGTCTCAAGTGAGCCATAACCTGCTGATTTGTAGGTTCCCGCCACTGCTACGCGGCCGAGGTCTGCGAGGTTGGCTTCGACACGTCCGGTCGCCGCATAACCTCCGTTGCTGCTGAGGTCTGTCATGCGTAACTCGTTGATCCAAACAACGATGCTCTTGTCTTGCGGTATTTCTCCGTCGACTTTCGGGTTCCTGACACCTATCATCATGGAACGCACTTCGCTGATGGTAGGGTTACCTAACACCTTGATTGTGTTTTTGCCGTCGGGCTCGCAGAAGAGTCGGTTTGTCTTTACTTCGGTGTTGCCGTTGGCGATGGCTGTGTTGCGGTCTGTCTTGACTTTCACAACCTTGTCGAATTCTATGTCGAAGTTGTTTTCTTCCGGCCAGATGGCGTATTCGTCGACGATAGATGTTCCCCATGGTGTTATTTTCAGAGGCACTTCGTATTCGTAGTAGTTGTCGGTCAAGTCGGAGCCGAAACGCATGAATGCTGTCACTTCATAGTCTTGAACCGGGTCGTTATCGTAGAGACTCTCGGCGTGTACGAACATCTTCAGTCGTTTATAGAAGCGGAAGTCGAACTCTGTTGTCTTGTACACTGCGCGTGCGTCGCCGTCGACGAGTCGTTTCGCTGTGAGCTGGAGTGCCTGTTCATTCTGGCGTATCGTAGAGGTGGCGCTTGTGAACACTTCCTGTTCAATTCCTGGAGGCACGCAGTAAGGCACCGGATAACGTCCGCTGTTTTCCTCCACGTTGACAGCCGACATCTCGAAGATGGTGTAGTTGCTCTGGTCGCCTGGCTGGTATTCGCCTGGGGCCTGGATGGCGTTGAGGTATGTCCTCCATTCGCCTCTCACGAGATCGAGGGTGGCGAAACGAAGCACGATGTTGCTCTTAAATCCTTTGAGGAACATTCTCATGAAACGGATGGAGCTGAATCCTTCGATGTTACCGACTATGCGGTCAGGCTCACGCACAGGGATACGGAACTGATACCATTTGATGTGTTTAGTCTGTCCGTTGGCTACCTGTACCGTCGCGTGTCTGATGTCTGATATGAAGTTCTGACCTGATGTCTGCATCTTCTCCGGGTTGAGTTCCACAACATACTGGTAGTAGTTCTCCGACTCTCCCAGGGTGTTGTCGCCGTTGATGTCTTCCTGATCCGGCAAGCTGCTGTTATTGGTGGTGTAGCCTTCGGTGTATTGTGACTCTGACGGCGAGTTGCCTTCGTTGCCGTTATATCTCTTGTAACGTTCGAGGATGCTGGCATATAGCGGGTCGCTGTTCATGTCGCTGCCACGGAAATAGTGGTAGTTATCCGATGAAGGGTCGTTGCTGAGTTTCTCGTATGCGTCAGCGTCAAGTCTTGAACGCATCGTGGCGAGGAAGTTTGAGAAGAACGAACGTTCATCGTTGTCGCTCAAACCGTCGTAACCGATATCCTGATACTGGCGTGAGTTAGGGTCGGTGTTGAAGGCGTTGACGAGAGCTTGCAACGACGGGACGCGGCCCCACATGGTTGTGTCGACGTTCTCGACCACTGCTGATGTAGGCAATCCGTGCTCGTAAGCCTTACGACCATCACGGAGAATATCTTCAGAGACGTCACCGAGGTTGAAATACAACTGACCGACGTTGGTCTGATCCTGGCCTTCAAAGAACGGGTCCATCAACCAGAACTCGATGTATTCCACGTTGGTGGAGTTGAAGTCCGACGACTCGATGGCACGCATGATACCGCCCCATCTGTCTTCAGGGTTGGCAAACGTTCCGTCGTTGTTGACATTGTCGGTGTCGTAGTTGTAAGGACCACGCTCGTTAGGATAATATGCGAGGTTGAGCACCGACATGTTAGTTGATACTCCGACCTGGATGTCGCGGTTAGGGTACAACTCGTTGAGCAGCACCTGACGCACGCGGTGGTCTGAGAGTTCGTCGTTGGTGATGTTAGACGGTCTCAAGTTGCCGTATCTGTCGTAGAACACCGACTGGTCAATGATGTACCATGCGAGTTTTGCGCGGTTTTTGCCGTTTTCCAGACCTACGACGTTGCCTTCCGGGAAGAGGTGACTCTGGTTTTGAGGCGTGCTGGCGAGGTGCCAGAAGTTCCACTGGTGCATGTCGATAGTCGACTTGGCTCCTTCAAAGTCATCGATGTATGATGTGCCTGTTCCTGAGTTTCTGTTGATGTCTTGGATGAATCTTGCGAACTCTCCTGTCACCGTGATTCTTGACTTCGTCTTAGTCTCGTAGAGAGGAAGCTTGTCGAGCACGTCAGTGAGCCATTGTGACTCGGTCTGATAGTTGACGTCGAATCCGTAGATGGTGTTGGAGATAGGCTCGTCGTTGTAGTTTACCTTCGACGTGTAGGAACGTTCGCTGAGGTGTAAGACGGTACCTCCTACGATAAATGTCGGGTTGATTTCATGCTCCACACGCGCTCCGAGGAATGTCTTTCTGATTGTCGACATCGCTGTGTTGTTCTCGAGCGAGACGTTGATTGTCGTTCCCGAGTTTAGCAAGGCTTCATTGAGAATTGTCACGCGACCGAGGGTGTAGTCGACGGTGTAGTCGACGTTTTCAATCAACGGGATGCCTCCTGCTGTAACGCGCACCGAACCTTGCTGCACGTTGAGAGCGTTGAGGTTGATTTCGTTGCCTGATGATGAGGTGTAACGTCCTTCAAGGCGGAATTTGTTCTTTTCGGTATATTGCTGCGCCATGACCTTGGTCAAGGAATACAGTGAGTCGAATGCGTATTTGTCGGCCAAAGCCGGATAATCTTTGAAGATTTCATTTCGGATGTGGCTTCCGAAAGGTTCCAGAACGGTGAAATAGATGCGTCCGGTCGATGCGTTGATGGTACCGCCTCCTGTCGTCGCGCCGTTGATAAAGTCGAACATACCATCACCGCCTTCTATAGGGTTGTTTTGTGTGTTCAAACGGTCCATGCCCATGAGGTTCAACAGCGAGAGATCCTTGATGTCTTCCGGAGCATCGGCGAAGTAACCGGTGGCGACGCCGTTTTTGTTACCCAGATAGAGGATATTCAGCATGAAGTTCCTCGGTGCAATCTGATAAGCTTTGATGTTGTAGACGTTCTTCATCATGAGGTTCCACATAGGCATCTTGGTGTTGATGGTGGTGCTCTTCAACATCTTGGTTACAAGCATGTTCGGCTCTTGGATACCTTGGTCTGAGAACTCACCGACTTGGAACACTTCGTCATGGCCGATTATGGTATACTGATAAGCCACAGCGAGGGTCTGGTTTGAGTTCAGTGTGATGTTCAATGTGATAAAACCCAGCTTGCTGTTGACTGCATATTCGTTTGTGTTCAGTTTTCTTGCCTTTTGAATTTTCTCGAAGTCGCGGCCTGCGACGTATCCTTGTCCTGTCAGGTATGCGGTGACGCTGTTGATGTTACGTATCTGCGTCGTGTCCATGTTCTCGACGAGGTCGTTGGCGTAGTTGCTTGGCAAGTTGTCAGCCGTGTAATATGTCGGTGACACCTTGTGGTGGTTGTATATCCATTCGTCTTTGCCTTCGCCAAGGTCGGTGAACGCCACGATATTACGGCAGTTTTCGTAGTTTGAGTTGGTGTTTGTCACCCACACCTCGATTTTCGTGATGTTGATGTCTGATGTCACTGTCGGGAGTGTTGCGAGAGCGGCTTCGTAATGTTCGCGGAAATACTGGCTCAGGAAGAAGTGCTTGTTTTCTTCGTAGTCGATGCATTCGAGTGAGAAGTCTTGTGTCAGTGAGCCGCCGTTTACGGCTATGTTTTGCGTCTCGCTTTCCTGATATGAGGCGATGGCTGTTACTGTCGTCTTACCGAATTTCAACTTTGTCTTGATACCGAACAGCGACTGGGTGCCGGTAATCAAGGTGCTTCTGAGCGGCATGCTGACGTTACCTGCTTCGAGGAGTTGCAGGATGTCGTCCTCGTCGCCTTCATATTTCAGGGAGAACTTGTTTTCAAAAGAGAACTGAGTTTTGGTGCTATAGCTCATCTTGAACTGGATTCTCTCACCGATTTTCGCTGATGCGCTGATTTGGATGTTCTCGTTGAAGTCGAAGTTGGTGACTTTCTGTTGTGCCACTGTGAGTGACGGGTCGCGTCTGCGCTGGTATTTTAATCCGAAGGTCACGTCGGCCGAACCTTGCAATTTGATGTCGATGGTGTTGCTGCCGAAGATTTTGTCGAATACCTTTCCGCCTACGTATATCGGTGGAATGAGCGCGTTGCCGTTGCTGTTGCCTGATGACGACTCACGGCGGTCTTTCCAGTAATCCTTGACGGATTTGTTTTTGACATAGTCGGAATATTGTTCCTGTGTCATGTAAACCGGGTCGCTATATGTGAAATCGCCGATTTTGCTGACGAACACGTATTGTCCCGTGATAGGGTCGTATTCTATGGTGCGTGTGACGTTCGACGGTTCTTTAAGCGAGATGCCTTCCTGTGCCCAGACACTGAAGCCGAAGCAGAACAACAATAGCGTTATGATGTATTTTATTTCCTTGAAAATCATGTTCTTCATATTACAAAAGTCGCAGTGATTCTTTAATAAGCTCTTCCACGCTCGGGTTCTCCATCTGTTTGAGGAGTTTGTCGAGCGTTTTTTCAATACTTGACTTATTAAAACCTAATACCATTAATGCTGATAACGCCTCATCTTTCAATGTATTGTTTCCAATCGGAGAAATTTCGCCGCTTGCGATGTCGCATTTCCCTACTTTGTCGTGCAGGTCGACGACGATGCGCTGGGCTGTCTTGGCGCCGATGCCTTTCACTCCCTGAATCATTCGGATGTTGTTTGTGGCGATGGCTTCGACGGCCTCTTTTACCGTCATTGACGACAGTATCAGACGTGCCGTGTTGCATCCCACTCCCGACACCGTGATGAGCTGGAGGAAGAGCTCGCGCTCGCCTTCGGTGTAGAAACCATAGAGCGTATGAGCGTCTTCACGTATCGCAAGATGCACGAAAAGCTTCACCTTCTCCTGCTCGCCGATGGCCGTGAAAGTGTTCAACGTGATGTTGATGAGATATCCAATGCCTTGATTATCAAGCACTACATAGGTTGGATTCTTCTCAACGACGGTTCCTGAAATGAAACTATACATATCAAAAATTCGTATTATCTTCAAACTTGCAAAAATAATAAAAATTTTGGTACGAAAAAGGAATATTTTTTGTTAGATTTAAAAACAATTTTTGTAACTTTGCAAAGATAAAATTCGTGAAAAAATGAAATCAATAGTTATTCTCGCCGGCGGCGGTCCGGCACCAGGCATCAACACGGTGGTGAGCACTGTGGCAAAGACATTTTTGACAGACGGTTTCCGTGTAATCGGACTCCATGAAGGATATAAAAACCTGTTCAAACCGAACCCGAGAACTGTCGATATCGACTTTCTTTATGCCGACCAAATCATGAAGATGGGCGGCTCTGCACTTCAGATGAGCCGTTACAAACCGAAAGACGAGGAGTTTAACGTTGATTTCTTTGTGAAAAACGATGTGAACCTGCTTGTGACAATCGGTGGCGACGATACCGCTTCGACAGCAAACCGCATCTCCAAGTTCTTGATGAAGAACAATGTACATGTTCAGAACATCCATGTGCCTAAGACCATCGACAACGACCTTCCGTTGCCGGAGGGCAGCCCTACTTTCGGATATTATTCAGCCAAGGAAGCAGGCGTGAGAATTTTGCAGACAGTGTATGAGGACGCGCGCACCAGCGGCAACTGGTTTGTGGTGTCGGCGATGGGTCGTGAGGCCGGTCATCTTGCCTTCGGAATGGGCTATGCATGCCATTATCCGATGATTATCATCCCGGAGATGTTCTACAAGACAGAGGTCACATTCGACAAGATCATGAGGCTCATCATCAGCTCGATGATTAAACGTAAGATGTTGGGCATCAACTACGGCGTGGCGAGCGTGAGTGAGGGAGTTTTCCATTTTATGACAGATGAAGAGATTCATAACTCTGGCGTGAACTTTACATATGACGAGCACGGACATCCGGAACTCGGCAATGTCAGTAAGGCACACATCTTCAATATGTTGCTGCAACAACGTTTGAAGATGTTGGGCCTGAACATCAAGAGCCGTCCGGTTGAAATTGGCTACGAAATCCGTTGTGTCGACCCGTGTGGTTTCGACCTGCAATATTGCACAATCCTCGGCTACGGTGTGAAGAAGCTGTTCGATATGGGCATCACAGGAGCCATGGTCACCGCCGACCCGAAAGGTCAGGTCAGTCCACTGTATCTGAAGGATGTCGAGGATGAGAACGGCAAGGTGAAGCCGCGTCTCGTGAACATGCAGGGTGAGAAGGCGAAATTGGTTTTCAACCATTGTATGCAATATATCACTCCGGCCGATTACGAAGGAGCAAAGAAATTCGTTGAAAATCCGGAGGAATACGATTTCAGGAAGATACTGAATTGGGCGGAATAAAAAAATGGGGCAATCGCCCCATTTTTTTTTAACTGATAACCAACTGCAGAGTGCTTCGGCTTCGCTGCTCCACGTACACTTGTTTTCCTTTGATGAACTCTTTTTCGATGCCGTTTTCGTAATGGCGTATGGTGAAGAGTTGCAATCCGTTGTTATATCTGATGATGAACGACTGCTCGAGGGATGCAATGAGCTGCGTGAGCTTGCGCTCGTTTTCGTCGAAGCAGATGGAGAGGTTCAAGGCCGACGTCTGAATCATGTTGGCGTGGATGTTCAGCTCGTTGAGCATCGCGAAGAGTATGCCGAGGTTCTGCTCGTTCATGAAGGAATAGTCGCGTGGACGGATTGTCACAAGTGTCTGGTTGTCTTTCACTATGAACGACGGGATGTATTTGATGAACTCGTCGCTGCCGTCGACGATTGTCGGCTCAAGCGAGGCGTCGAGGAAACAGCGTACCTTCAACGGGATGTTTTTGTTTTGCAAAGGCTTGGTGGTCTTCGGGTGCAACACCGTGGCGCCGTAAAACGTCAACTCTGTGGCTTCGGAGTAGGAGAGATGCGGAATCTTCTCGGTGTGCTCGAAACGTTTCGGATCGGCGTTGCGCACTCCGTCGACGTCTTTCCACACCGATAACTCCTTGGCATTAAGCAAGTTGGCAAAGATAGCTCCTGTGTAGTCGGAGCCTTCGCGGCCGAGGGTGGTTGTCACTACAGGTTTGGTCGATGAGCCTATGAAACCCTGTGTGATATACATTGTGCCGTTGTGTTCCTCCTGCAGTTTCTGAATCCTCAGTCGGCTCTCGTCGAAGTCGACATTGGCAGCACGGAAGGTATGATCGGTGATGATATAATTTCTTGCGTCGAGAAGCTGGTTTTTGATGCCGTTGTCGTTAAGATAAGCCGAGATAATCGTTGTCGACAGCATCTCGCCGAAACTGATAGTCTGGTCGTACTGATAATCGTAGTCGTAGCCTGTTTCCTGAAGGTTGAGATACAAATCCAAAAACAAGTTTGTAACTGCTTCAAACACAGGGTGTTCAGCGTTGCCGTCAAAAAGTTCCATCATGATTTTCTCATGATATTCCATGAGGTCTTTCAGGGCGCTAATCTCAAGATGTCCGTCGTTGTCGCGGAACTCCTTGAGTGCTTTCTCGATGCCGTTAGTGGTCTTTCCCATTGCTGAGATGACGAGCATCAAGTCGCTACGGTCTTCATTCTCAAGGATTTTCTTGAGGTTTCTCACGGCGTCGGCGTCTTTCACCGAGGCTCCACCGAATTTAAAAACACGATTAATCATGACGAAATTTTCTAAATTAACGTCACAAAGATAAGAAAAATTTTATTGGTTTTTTAAAAAATTAATGCCAATAAAACGTAAATCCAGTGTGCTGAGATACCTGCCACAAGGCCGCCGATGGTGTGAGCGCCGATGGCCTTAGGGATGAGTTCGCGATGTCCGAGTGAGTCGAGCATGGCGTTGGGTGTGGTGTGGACTCCGCTCCTGCACATGCCGATGGCGGTGCATACAGCTATGGCGTTGTTGTCTATGATGCCCTCGGTGATGAATTTCGGGAGCAGACCGAGCGCGGCGCCTACGGCGCCGAGCGAGGTGATCGGGAAAGCCACCAATTCTGGGTTCTTGAAACCAAAGAGCCAGTCGAAGACAAAGTCGATTTTTCCTGCGAGATAAGGCAGCACTGGCACGCCTTCATATGCCACGCCAGTGTATTCAGCACCTGTCGCCGGACCGAATGTCAGCATCATGACCACAGTGGAGATGATGAGTACGCCCGGGATGATGGCGAGACCGATGGCCACTCCTTCTTTGCCGCCGTCGAGGATGGCGTCGAGGAAACGAAGGAACACATTGCCTTGCGATTTGAACGAAATCTGTTGCTCGTCACCGCCTTCCGGCTCTTCTTCAGCATCGAGCTCCGGATACGCTTTGAGGGTGAACTTTTGCATCAGTCGTGTTGACACTATACTTCCGATGATGGCGCCAAGCAAGCCGACCAAGGCTCCTTTCAAGAAACCGAGACCGAGCATGTAGAAAATCACCACAAGACCCATGCCGAAAGCAGTGCCGAAGTTAGTCAAAGATGTAAGCTGATATTTCTTGAAATAATGCGAGAAATGCTTGTCTTTCGAGAGTGTGATGATGGCAGGGTTGTCTGACAAAAACGTGAGGATTCCGCCGAGAGCCGCCACGCCCGGGAGGTTGTAGATAGGCTTCATCAGAGGACGTAGCACATATTCGATGAGTCGCACCACGCCGAACTCGACGAGAAGCTTGCCGAGCGCACCGGAGACGACACACACCGCCATCAGGAAGAAGACGGTCTCCAAAAGGAGATGATACGAGGTCTGCATGATAGTGTTGAGCATGTTGGCCGTACCCATCCGAGTGCCGAGGAATCCGAAGAAAAGAGCGAAAATGAGGAGGAAGATGCCTGCCTCAAAACGTCTTTTTGTTAAAAACTGCCATTGTCTTATTTTCATAGTTTTAAATTTTTATCTGTCAATGAAATTCAATCTCCAGGTTATACCGAAATTGGCTTGATATGAGGTGCCGTTTTTGGTGGTGAGTGTCAGCAAACCATTGTTTAACTCAGTACATTTGCTGGTGTCGTTTACGGCAAAGAACGCATGGATGCGGATGTCGTCCCTTCCTTTCAAAGGAAAGAATTCAAAGCCGCCACCGTAGAACTGCACGTCAGAACCGGGAAGGACGCAGAGGTCGAAAAGCTGATTCTCAGTGATGTTAAACTCCTGAGCCTCATTGACATCACGACCGGCTTTGACAAAAACATGCAGTTTTTCGCCGAAGAAGTTGCATCCCAGACGCGCGATGTATGTCATATCTTTGAAGAAGAACTCTTTTTGGTCGCCATTTGCACGGTTTGTGAAGTCGAGATAACCCACAATAGGACCAAACTGATATGTTGTGCCGAGCGCGATGACGTTGAGGAATGTGCCTTCTTTGTATTCGTACATGTTTACAGAACAGACAGGTCCGAAATGCTTGAAATTGCCGCGCCAGTGCAGACTGTAGTTATACAGCTTGTCATATAATTTGCTGATAAAAGGCGAGTTGGTTAACTGGAATGTGATGATGTTCTTTTCATCGTTTGATGTGTAGATGAAATTTGTACCGAATCGGTAGCAGTTGAAATTACTCCAAAACAGCGAATGAAAATACACATCGATAGGGGCGAGGTCGTATTCGATACCACCCATCGCAATCACTTCCTTACCGACCGTCAACGAGAAATTCTTGTTGATGCGCCAACCGATATACAGGTAATCTGTGGCATCAAAGAAACTGTTATCGCTTTGCACCTTGTTGAGCCTCTGACGATAAGCGTAGAAAAAATCCTTTGTGATGTCACCGGAAATGACGAAGTTGAGGTATCTGCCGCTGAAGCCCGAGAAACTGCTGTCGTTTTCAGTAAGATAGTCGAAATCAGTTCTGACCTCCAATCTTAACTTGTTGATTTTGAAATCTTTAAGGTTTAATTCCTGAGCGAACGACGCTGTCGCGAAAAGTGCGAAAAGTGTTAATAACAGATATTTTTTCATATGAAAGTATGTCTTCTAATTTTTGTGCAAAATTATGAAATTTTTTAGTATCTTTGCATGTTGTTAAAAATATAAAATCATGAATTTCACATCTTACAATTATACTGAGGAGCAACTTCAGGCCCGAATCGACACAATTATCAGGGAACAGAGCGAAAGCAGCGACAGACGCGAGGCGTTGAAGACCATTTTCCAAAGCATTGATTTCACAACTTTGGAGGCGTTTGACAATGCGAAAAAGATTGAAGAGTTCTGTGCTAAAGCCATTGATTTTCATAAAAATAGCATGGGAATATCGGTTCCGGCCATCTGCATCTACAGTCCGTTTGTGAAGCAGGCGAAAGGTCTCTTGAAAGGCAGCGGAATCAAGGTGGCGACGGTGGCTTGTTGTTTCCCTTCTGGTCAGATGCCGTTCGATTTGAAGAAAAAAGAGGTGGAATATTGTGTTGAACAGGGTGCCGACGAGGTCGATATGGTCATTTCTCGTGGGACTTTCCTCGCAGGAAATTACGACGAAGTTTACAATGAGATTCAGGCTATCCGTGAGATTTGCAAAGCACCGGTTCATCTGAAGGTCATCCTTGAGACCGGCGAACTGAAAACCGTAGCTAACATCCGTAAAGCCAGTGAGTTAGCTATTCTTGCAGGTGCTGATTTTATCAAGACTTCGACAGGAAAAATCGCAGTCAATGCGACCCCGATGGCGGCTCTCATCATGTGCGATACCATCAAGGAATACTACGAGGCGACAGGCCAGATGATAGGCTTCAAGCCTGCCGGCGGCATGTCAACAATCGAGGACGCACTCACCTATTATTACATAGTTAAGGACGTCCTCGGTGAAAAGTGGCTCAACAAAAACTATTTCCGTGTCGGCACAAGCCGTTTAGCCGGCAAGGTGATGGAAGAACTTACAAAATAAGGATAAAAAAGGATAAGAAGGATAAGGATGGATAAGTCTTATCAGCCGTAGGCGCTTATCCTCTCTTATCCTTCTTATCTTATTTATTTATTACCAGTTTGGTGGTTGTTCCGTCTATATTAATAAGGTACATTCCTTCTTCCAAATCTCTTACGTCAATCACATTGGCTGCTTCAACTGTTTTCACCAATCTTCCGTTGAGGGAATAAATCGAAACAGGCTGAGTACCGATGTTTTCTATGAAAATGAAATCTGATGTCGGGTTAGGATAGATGCAAATATTTGAATTTTGAATTTCTGAAATGCCAGTGTTGTCGAGTGTTTCAAAATAATGAGGCTCGCTGGTCAGGATAACGCCGTCGTCAAATTCCATATTGATGTTAAAAGAGTAGAAAGTGTTGGGCTCGAGGTCTTCCAAAGTAACTTCCACAAAGCCGTTGTTAGCGATGTCGATCTCGGTTATTTCGGTTGAATCCAATATGCCATACGAAAGATATGCCCGTGTCACCTCGCTGTTGCCTTTATGCAGGTCTGCCGACAAATACGCAGAATGTGCTGTTATTTCTGTTGCCTCAAACACTCTTGAACTTGTAAGACTATGGATAGGATAGCCGTTGTTTGTGCCGTTGTCCATCACGAAAATGTGTAAACCGTCAAGCTGGGCCAGGAAGTCTTCGGTCTGCATCTCGGCCGATGTCTTGCTTGTGCCGTAGTTGGTGTTTCCGCCGCAGGTGTTGAGGTAATAGCAGTTCCACACCTCGATGGAAGTCTCGTCTTTTGTCGGGTTTATCGGGCTCACCATGCCGAATATGCCTCCTTTGGTGCTGGCGCTAACTGTTCCGACGTTGTAACAGCATTTAACGCTGACGCTGTTTTCCTGTAATGTAGCTGCCACGATGCCTGCCGCCACGTTTAGCATAAAGGAACTTGCTGTGATGTTGCCTGTGTTATAGCAGGAAAATATCAAGGAGCTGTCCAGGGCGATGCCGACGATGCCACCGGCGCCGGCGGCGCCGGTGAAGCCTCCGCTGTTTGTAGCGGTAATGCTACCACGGAAAGAACATTCACTGATATAGCTGCTTTCAGCCGCTGCTGCCGCTATTCCGCCCGCACCGCAGTATGAACCACCGTTGCTGATGCTGATGGCACCAGTGAAACTGCACTGATAAACCCATGCTTCGCCAAATGTAATGCCCACAATGCCACCTGCTCCTGTGCCTGTCGACGTGATGCCGCTGTCGGTTACCGACAGGCGCTGTATGATACCATTGTCACCAAGCCCCCCGAACAAACCACAGACATCGGCACTTGACTGAATATGCAAATGCTCAATGTTATGATACCAGCCGTCGAAAATGCCAGCAAAATAATAACCTTGCATGTTCATATTGACATTCCCAATCGGCGTCCAATTGATATTGTTCATACTGAAATTGTCAGTCATCAGAAAATAGACACCTTTGAAGACCGCCTGACCTTGGGCCTGATAGCCTTCGTTGACTTTCTGTGCGAGATATGCCAGGTTAGCTGCTGTCTCAATGAGATAAGGATTGCTGACAGTGCCGTCGCCTTGCGTCCAAGGTTCAGCGCTGCCGTTCCAAACATCCAATGCAAAAGCATTGATAGTCAATAAAATAGTTGTTAATAATGTAAGAACTTTTTTCATGTTTATTATTTTATAACATCATTTCGTGAACTCTAAGCATGTCATCAGCGAGATATTGTCCTTCAGCATGGCCGTTGTGCCCTGATTTCTTAAACCAGCAGTAGGCGGTGTAGTCGTCTTTAGGCACGCCTTCGCCACGGAGATAGCACATTCCAAGCTCGTACTGCGCGTCTTTATGACCGGCCTCGGCTGCTTTACGATACCACTCAACGGCAACCTCATAATGGTTTTTGAAATTGCCGCGAAAAGCTCTCTTGCCGCGCATGTACCAGCTGTAGATTTGTAGTCTTGTCGGATGTTCGTCGCTCATTACATCAATTTTTTGTATCTGAACTTCTTAGGCTGTTGGTTGCCAAGACGTTTAATCTTGTTTTCCTCGTATTCTGAATAGCTTCCCTCGAAGAAATAAACCTGCGAGTCGCCTTCAAAAGCAAGAATATGTGTCGCGATTCTGTCCAAGAACCAGCGGTCGTGCGAGATGATGACGGCGCAGCCTGCGAAGTTCTCCAGACCTTCTTCCAAAGCGCGCAAAGTGTTCACGTCGATGTCGTTAGTCGGCTCATCGAGGAGCAGTACGTTGGCTTCCTGTTTCAAAGTCAATGCTAGGTGCATTCTGTTCCTTTCGCCGCCTGATAAAACGCCAGCTTTTTTCTGCTGAGCGTCACCACCGAAGTTGAATCTAGAGACGTAGGCTCTGGAAGGCATGGTGCGCTTGCCAAGTTGGATGAGCTCGTTGCCGCCTGAGATCACTTCCCAAACGGTCTTTTCAGGGTCGATTTCGGCATGTTGCTGGTCGACGTAGCCTATTTTCACTGTCTCACCGACCTCGAAAGTACCGGCATCTGGCTTTTCGAGTCCCATAATCATGCGGAAGAGGGTTGTCTTGCCGGCTCCGTTAGGTCCGATGACTCCCACTATGCCCGCCGGTGGCAGACTGAAACTGAGGTTCTCAAACAACACCTTGTCACCGAACGCCTTTGTAACGTTCTTAGCCTCGATGACTTTGTTGCCGAGACGGTCGCCGTTAGGGATGTATATCTCGAGTTTTTCTTCTTTCTCTTTCACGTCTTCATTGAGCATCTTCTCATATGACTCCAGACGTGCCTTACCTTTGGCGTGACGTGCCTTCGGTGCCATGCGCACCCATTCGAGCTCGCGTTCCAAAGTCTTGCGACGTTTGCTTTCGGTCTTTTCCTCCATTGCCATGCGCGCGGTCTTCTGGTCGAGCCACGATGAATAGTTGCCTTTCCACGGTATGCCTTCGCCTCTGTCGAGTTCGAGGATCCAGCCTGCGACGTGGTCGAGGAAGTAACGGTCGTGCGTCACTGCGATGACGGTACCTTTGTATTGCTGCAAGTGGCTCTCTAACCATTGTATTGCTTCGGCGTCGAGGTGGTTGGTCGGCTCGTCGAGGAGCAGGATGTCGGGCTCCTGTAGCAGTAGTCTTACCAGCGCCACGCGGCGTCTCTCGCCACCCGACAGATTCTTCACCGGAGTGTCACCATCGGGACAGTTCAAGGCGTCCATTGCGCGTTCGAGCTTGCTGTCGAGGTTCCAGCCGTCGTGCTGCTCGATGAGCTCCGTGAGTTCGCCTTGGCGCTCGATGAGTTTGTCGAAATCTGCATCCGGTTCAGCGAACTTATTGCTTATCTCCTCGTATTCCTTGAGCATGTCAACGACTTCCTGTGCGCCTTCTTCAACGACTTCGCGAACGGTCTTGGCGTCGTCGAGTTGAGGCTCCTGGTCGAGCATTCCCACTGAGTAGCCTGGCGAGAACACCACTTCGCCGTTGTATGACTTCTCTTTTCCGGCGATGATACGCAGAAGCGTCGATTTTCCGGCGCCGTTCAATCCGATGATGCCGATCTTCGCTCCGTAATAGAACGAGAGGTATATGTCTTTCAAGATCTGTCGTGACGGCGGGATGATTTTGCTCACGCCGACCATCGAGAAGATTATCTTTTTATCGTCATTTTGTGCCATAATCACTTATTTTTATCCAAAACCTGATTCATTGCGTCTTCCATTATCTTTGTTGCTGCACCCCAGTCATAGACGCGGTTCACGAAGTTGTAACCTTCCTCGGCGAGCTCGGCGGCCTTTTCGGGACGCTGCAGCAGGTATACGATGTCGGCGGCGAGTTCCGATGAGCTGTTGTCGACCAAAATCTCTTTGCCATTCACCGCATGGAGCGAGCCGTTTGCCAATGATGTTGTGATGCATGGAATCTTCATCGACATGGCTTCGAGAAGTTTGTTTTGCAGTCCTGTTCCGATGCGCATTGGAGCGATGAAGATGCGGCTTTGTGCATAAGCCTCGCGCATGTCGTCGATCCAGCCGCTCACTATAATGTTGTCGCAAGCCACCTTTTTCACTCTTGGGTCAGGTTGCGCTCCGGCGATGTACATCTTAGCGTTCGGAATCTTCTCCCACACCTTCGGCAGGATCTCGTATGCTAAGAACTCCACCGCGTTGACGTTAGGCGCATAGCCCATGTTGCCTGTAAACACGATGTCGTATTTCTTTTCCCTCTCGATAGGCTTGTAATATTCGTGGTCGACGCCGTTCGGTACGATAAGGATTTTATTCTTTTCAGGATGGTCGATGTTAGCCCTGTCTTGCTCGCTGATGATGGTTTTCACGTCGAACTCGTCGAAAATCTTGTTTTCATATTTTCTGAGACGGTTGTATTCCATTTCGAAGAAAGGCTTGGTGAAGATGCCTGCAATCTCAGCGCGACGTTTCATTCCCATTGAGAAAACGTCTTGATAGTCAATGGTTTTGGGAAGTTTTACCTTGTGTAGATATGGTGCGACTCTCAAAAGCTGACCGAAAAGCATGTCCGGCTTGTGGTGCTCGATGAGCTTATGAACCTTCTTTTTTGCCTTCGAGCTGTAGAAATATCCGCATTGTAGCGGCAAACCGAGCAGATATGACCTGAAAACGTTGAACAAGATGCCTATTTTCGGTAAGTCGATGAAGTTTACCGAGGCGCAATAAGGCTGCATCGCCTGAAAAGCCGCTTGTTTGTCGACTTTCTTGTTATCGTTCAGGGCGCAGAGGATTATCTCGTTGTTTTTCGCGAGCTGCTTGATTTGGTTGTAAGCCCTCAGCTTGTCGCCTTTCTCAAGCGGCCACGGAATTCTTGGTAATAATACAAATATCTTCATTAATTCAAAACCGTTATCTCTCTCTTGGATTTTATTTCTTTGTAGAAAATCTCTAACCTGTTGATTATCTTTTTGTTATCGTATATCTCCTCAATCAGGCGGCGTGCATTGAGACCGATGGCTTCCGCTTCTTCAGGATGCTTGTACAGTCTGCATATGTTCTCCACCATTTTCGGAGCGTTGTCGGCGATGATTATGTCGTCAAACTCAGTGTATTGTATGCCTTCGGCGCCGACCATGGTGGTTATCACGGTCTTGCCTAACGCCATCGACTCAATGATTTTAATTCGCATTCCGCTTCCTGAGAGAAGTGGCACGATGGCTATGTTGTGTGCGTTGACAAACTCGTGAGCGTCAGGCACTTCGCCGACTACGATGACGTTTTTCCTGTTCTTTTTCTTCAACCATTTTGGCATGTTGCGTCCTGCCAGATACAGTTTCGCTTCGGGCAGACGTTTCTGGACGATGTTCCACACGTTTTTCAGGAACCATTTTATGGCTTCTTCGTTTGGCATCCAGTTCATTGAGCCGATATGATAGAATGTCGGTGTGTCGCCGACCTCGAAGACTGGGTCGAATTTGTCGATGTCTACTCCGAAAGGCAGGTCAATGACCGGTGTTGCCGTGACACGCCTGAAGTAGCTGGCGTCTGTTATTGTGATAGCCGCTATGCCGTCGACTTTGTCGAGGACACTCATCTCGTAGTTGCGCAGGGTGCGTACCAAATGGTTGATGTACCATCTCTTCGCGAAGAAAACCGTCTTTTTCGCCATGCGCTCCCAAATCTTATGTTCCACGTTGTGCGCCCTCAGCAGTATTGTGGCGTCGGAATGTTCCCTGATGGTCTCTATGTATGGCGCCATGTAAATCATCTCAAGCTGCACGACGTCGAATTTCTCCGCTTTTAAAACCTCAGTAAGCCTGTTTTTGAATGTCTCCGAAACGAATCTCTTGACGTGATACGACTCTTTTGAAAAAAGGTTTTTAAAAGCTTCTGAAGGCTTGATACTCAAGTCAATATCAATAAATTCTATTCTTGTTTTCTCACGATAGTCCTGTGGTATGCTGTCGATGTCGACATGATATTTGTTGCTGTTGAAAGCCATCACTTTCACGTTATGTCCGGCCTCGATCAGTCCTGTGACGATGCTGTTCATTGCCATAGGGCCGCCTTCACTCGGCGGAAACGGCGATTTGTTGCATAATATTAGGATATTCATGTCGTCTTGCTTTTGTTACGTTTTGAAAATAGTTTTTTCCACGAGTCGGCGTCGAGCAGTGCGGCGTCGGTGGTGGCCTTGAAGGTGAGGAAGATTCCGATAGGGAAGAGCACTATTGAGGAAATCCAGGCACCGAGGAACACCGACATGTCTCCGTTCACAGCCACACGTTCCCCGATGATGGTGATGACGTAGTAGATTACGAAAAATACCACGCTGACCACCACAGGCATTCCTAATCCTCCTTTTCGGATGATGGCTCCCAACGGCGCTCCGATGAAGAAAAAGAGTATGCATGCCACGCTGAGCGTGAACTTCTGGTTCAACACCTGCTCGTGCTTCCTGATATTGATCCTCTGACGTTTCATGTCGTTGTTGGTGATGGAGATGCTCTCCTTCATGTTGCTTGTGCTTGACGAAGCTATGCTTAACACCGCCTGGCGGTCTTTTTCCGGCAGGTTGCTTAACAAAGGCCATTCAAACACCGTGATGGTGTCGTTGCTCACCGCGTCGCCATGACGTTTTTTGAGTTTTTTGTCTGATCTGACGAAATGTTCAACGTCTGCGTTCAGATTCTGAAGTCTGTTTATCAACGTTTTGCTGTTCGATGCCAGCTTGTTGTCGTATAATATGTTCAAGGAGTCGATGGCGATGTTTAACTGCCTGATATTCAACATCGTCTGATGGTTTTTGAAAGCGTCTTCGCTCATGTGTTTCATGTCGAACTGCGACATGTCGAACATTACAATCTGACGTTTGAACTTCATTTTTTGGAACGGTCTGTGGGTGCGATAGTCCTTATCGTCAATCACTTCGTTGTAGTTGTAGCCGTCGTAGAGTGTGAAAATCATCTCGCGCTGGCTTGGTGTCATTGCCATGTAGCCTGAGTCGGCGACGGTCACTTTCACGTTGCCTTTGCCGTCGGTGTGGTCGTAAATCATAACGTCGTACATCCAGTTGCCGTCCTTGCTTTTCTTGGCCACCTTGATGACATATTTGTCGATGCCGCGGTAAAACACGCCTTCAGGAATCTCCAACGTCATCTTTTTATGGCTCACGTCGTAGAGCGTCGACTGCATTTTAAGGTTTGCGACAGGCATCACGTTGTTGGAGAAGAAAAATCCTAACACGCTCATTGTCAATGAGAAATAGAGTAGTGGGCGCATCACTTTCCAAGTGGAGATGCCGCTGGCTTTCATTGCGACGAGCTCGTAATATTCGCCGAGGTTGCCGAAACACATCAGGGACGAAAGCAGGATTGCCAAAGGAAGCGCCATCGGGACGAAGGTTACTGAGGTGTAGAACAACAGTTTGAACATCACCGCGAACTCCACACCTTTGCCGATGAACTCGTCTACCCAAGTCCATAAAAACTGCATCAAAAGGATGAAAATGGCGACGAAAAACGTAAAAATGAACGTGCCAATGTACTGTTTGATTATGTAGATATTCAGCTTTTTCAAAACGTATAAAATAAACTGCAAATATAACGTTTTTCTTTCAATTTAATTATAAATTATGTAATTTTGCAAAAATTTTAATTTTTTAATGCTATGATTAATGATTTTTTCAAAGGAGTCAATGTCGCGATTACTGTGAGCGACGCAGAGGGAATCGTTGTGTATCAAAATGATAGCTCTATCGAGGTAAACGGTGATGTGCGCGGAAAGAACATGATGGGCTGCCATAACGAGCGCTCGCAGCAAATCATCAAACATATGTTGAGTGCCGCTGCCACCAACGTCTATACGATTTCTAAAAAAGGCAAAAAGAAACTTATTTACCAGACGCCTTGGTACGAAGACGGCGTGGTGAAAGGCCTCGTTGAATATTCAATGGTCATTCCGGAAGAGATGCCGCATTACGATAGAGGATAAAAGCCATTAGATATTAGCCACTAGCCATTAGAAATTCTAAAAACTGCTAATGGCTAACAACTAATGGCTAATGGCTATTTGACAAGGTCAAATGTATCCTTAGCAATCATATATTCCTCATCTGTAGGATATACGACCACTTTCACCTTTGAGTCAGGTGTTGAGATGACGGCTGCGTCGCCCATGATGGTCTCGTTCAGCTTCTTGTCGATCTTGATGCCGAAGAATTCCATGTTTTCGAGGATAGCCTCACGCATGAACCAAGCGTTCTCGCCGATGCCGCCTGTCATCACGAGGACGTCCATGCCGTTCATGATGGCTGCATAGGCGCCGATGTATTTCTTTACGCGGTGTGCGAACATGTTGAAGGCGTAGGTGCAACGTTCGTCGCCAGCGTCACGGCCGGCACGCACGTCACGCATATCCTGTGAGTTGCCGGTGATGCCGATGAGTCCTGACTTCTTGTTCACCAATGTGTTCATCTCCTTGGTGCTGTAGCCTTCCTTGTCCATGATGTACATGAAAGCTCCGAGGTCGAGGTCGCCGGTGCGGCTGCCCATCACGAGGCCTTCAACAGGGGTGAAACCCATTGATGTCTCCACTGACTTACCGTTTTCGACTGCTGCGATAGATGCACCGCTGCCGAGGTGGCATGTGACAATTTTACAGTTTTTCCAGTCTTTTCCGACGTATTCAGCGGCTTTCTCAGCGACGTATTTGTGGCTGGTGCCGTGGAATCCGTAACGACGTACACGATATTTGTCGTAGTATTCGTAAGGAATTGCATAGAGATATGCCTCCGGTGGCATGGTGGCGTGGAACGATGTGTCGAACACTGCTGCCATCGGGATGCCTGGAAGCACTGCCTGCATTGCCGCGATGCCCTGCAAAGCGCCCGGGTTGTGCAACGGAGCGAGGTCGCAGAGGTCCTTAATCATGTTGATGACGTTGTCGTCGATGCGGACGCTGTGAGTGAACTTCTCTCCGCCGTGAGCCACGCGGTGACCCACTGCCTTGATTTCCTTCAGGTCGCTGATGACGCCGTATTCTTTATTTGTAAGTGCCTGAAGCACAATCTTGATGCCTTCTGTGTGGTTCGGGATAGGAAGCTGCTCATAGTGCTTCTGTCCGTTCCATTTGTGGGTGAATTCGCCCATCTTGAGGCCGATGCGCTCCAACAGACCCTTGGCTAATACCGAGTGGTTCTTTTCGTCCATCTCAATCAGCTGATATTTGATTGATGACGAACCGCAGTTTAATACTAATATCTTCATAATTTTAAAATTTATTTCATGTTACACCGTCATTTCGAGCGGAACGTAACGGAGTGAAGTGTAGTCGAGAAATCACCGGCATTTGAATTTTTATGTACATTTGAAATTATTTGGCGGTGATTTCTCCATTTCGCTCCGCTTCAGTCGAAATGACAATTGATTGTTACTTTTTCTGTGCGATAGCCTGATTACATGTAATTGCCACCAATTTGTAAACGTCGTCGATTGAGCAGCCGCGGCTGAGGTCGTTGCAAGGTTTTGCCAATCCTTGGAGCACTGGGCCCACTGCTTCGGCGCCGGCGAGACGCTGCACGAGTTTATATGCTATGTTACCTACTTCGAGGCAAGGGAACACCAATGTGTTGGCTTTTCCTGCTACCGGGCTGTTAGGAGCCTTGCTCGAGCCTACTGACGGCACGATGGCGGCGTCAGCCTGAAGCTCACCGTCGAGGACGAGGTCAGGACGGCGCTCCTGTGCGATGCGTGTTGCCTCGATGACTTTGTCGACGACTTCATGTTTTGCCGAGCCCTTGGTTGAGAAGCTCAAGATAGCTGTGACAGGGTCGATCTTGGCTATTGCCTTGGCTGTGTCGGCTGTGCAGATGGCGATTTCTGCAAGCTGTTCGGCTGTCGGCATCGGTGTGACGGCGCAGTCGGCGAACACCATACGTCCGTTGGTGCCGTAAGGACAACCTTCCGGTAAGAACATTGTAAATGCTCCTGAAACACATGTCACGCCAGGGACGGTCTTGATGATCTGCAATGCCGGACGGAGCATGTCGCCTGTGGTGCTGCGTGCGCCGCTGACAAGACCGTCGGCTTCACCTGCCTTCACCATCAAAATGCCGAGGTACATGAAGTTGCCTGCGAGGTCGTATGCCTGCTCAGGTGTCATGCCTTTGCTCTTGCGGAGTTCGAAGAGAAGGTCGGCATATTTCTGACGCTCAGGGTTGGTCTGAGGGTCGATGATGCGTGCATTCTTGATGTTTTTCAATCCGAATTCGGCGACCATGTCGTTGATTTTCTGAGCCGGTCCGATTAAAATCACATCAGCAATGCCGTCGGCGATGATACGGTCGGCTGCTTTTAATGTTCTTGGTTCATCTCCCTCTGGGAGCACAATGCGCTGCTTGTTGGCTTGCGCGTTCTGGATGATTTCTTCAATTAATCCCATTTGTATAAAAATTAAATATGTTATGCGTAAAAAATATTCCGCAAAATTACAAATCTTATATTAAAAATCCAAATTTTTTATATATTTTTGCAGAATAAAATTTTAAAGAAATCTGATGGGGGATGTTATTGAATATCAATTAGTTACAGAAAATGTAGCCACAACACTCGAGCCTAACCTTCGCGTGGTGGAGTATATTTCGCCCTCGTGGAATTTCATTGTCGTTTTCGCGGCGATAATATTAATGCTGTTCAACAAACAACTTTTCACCCAGCGTTTCCGCATGATGCTTTCGGTTTTGTCGATGTCGTCGGACTGCGACAGGATGACGCGCGAATGGAATCCTATCGTGAGTGTCAACGGACTGACGGTTTTCATCTCCTACGTTGCTCTTCTTGCGCTCGTCGTGCAAAAAATAATACTTGTTTTTTCAAGAAACATCATACTTTACAGCGGTTTTGGCTTCTACATGGATGTCTGTGTATTTATCATGGCTTTCATGATAATTCAATACTTAATAGTTACCCTTTACGGATGGCTTTTCGGTATCGAAGCCGCCACTACACATCACGAGGTTGCACACCTTTCAACAATGACTGTTCTCAACATCGTGATGAGCTTTTTCGGACTCATTATAATTTTTTATCCGATAAAAATTATTTTAATAATAACAAGTGTCATTATCTTGATAATCATGGGAATTCGTATAATAAAAACTTTTTTTGAATTCCAAATTTTATCAAAAATGAATTTGTTAAATATTTTTTTGTATTTTTGCACCCTCGAAATTATACCGCTGTCGGTTGCTATCACGATGATATGCAGATTGGTCGTAACTGATTGTGTATTATAGATTTATATAAAAGTGTCGTTGAAAGATGAAGATTAAAAACATTCTCGTTTCACAGCCAAAACCGGTTGATATTTCCAAAACTCACTTTGAAAGTATCATTAAAAAATATAATGTCAAGATAGATTTTGAAAAATTTATCAAGATTGAGGGCGTGGAAGCGTCGGAGTTGAGGCAGGATCACGTGAAACTCACTGATTATACCGCCATCATCCTCACAAGCCGTAATGCGGTCGATCATTTCTTCCGTATCGCGAAAGATATGCGCTACGCCGTGCCGGATGACCTCAAATATTTCTGTGTCAACGAGTCGACGGCTCTGTATCTCCAGCATTACATCCAGTTCCGCAAACGTAAGATTTTCTACGGAAACCAGACATTTGCCGACCTCGTCGAGATTATGAAAAAACATCGTGAGGAGACATATTTCCTGCCGACATCTAATATCGTCACAAGCGAGGATTACGTCGAGCTGATGAACGCCGCGAAGCTCAACTTCAAGAAGTCGATGCTCTTCCGTACTGTTCCGTCAGACTTGAAAGACCTCGACATCACAAAATACGACATGCTCGTGTTCTTCAGCCCGGCCGGTATCGACTCGCTGAAAATCAACTTCCCTGACTTCGTACAAGGCGAGGTGGCGATAGGAGCTCTCGGCTCAGCCACTGCAAAAGCCGTCACCGACGCCGGTTTCAACCTCAGCCTCAGCGCTCCTACCAAGACCGCCCCGTCAATCACCATGGCGATCGAGGAATATCTCGAGGCTGAAATAAAAAAAGCAAAGAAAAGATAATTGGAACCCAGAGAAGGACTACCGAAATCGCAGCGCATATATCTTAAAAAAGCTGTCCAGACTTTATTTGAAGAAGGAAAAGGATTCTCGTTGTATCCTTTCCGTGTGGTAGTGCATCTTTATGACGCTGAGACTCAGGATGTTGCGATTCCAAGAATACTTGTTTCCGTCTCCAAAAAAAGATTTCATCATGCGGTGAAACGCAACCGCGTAAAACGTCTGATTCGCGAAAGCTGGCGTAAAAACAAAGCGGAACTGATGAAATTGTGCCAAGCAAACAACAAAACGCTCGATGTTGCGTTAGTATATAATGCCACAGTCATCTTGAAATACGATGAGATTGCGGAGAAAATGAAAAAAGTTGTTGAACGTTTGGTCGAGAAACTATGTTGAAATTCATTGTAAACCTGCCGGCGAACTTCTTGATTTTACTGATAAAAATATATCAGTACACGCTTTCTCCATTCATAGGCCGCAACTGCCGCTACACCCCGACATGCTCAAACTACGGCATCGAGGCGATACGGAAATACGGCGCAATCAAAGGCGGATGGCTGACAATAAAACGTGTGGCGTCGTGTAATCCATGGGGCGGCTCGGGATACGATCCGGTTCCGTAAAAAATATAGAAACATGAAATATTTAAAACTGGTACTTATTTTATTGGTTTTCACCGCAATGACAGCGGTCGGCCAGACTAAGAAAAACAATTTCGAGATTTCAAAAAGCATAGATATATATAATAATGTGTTGCGTCAACTCAATATGTATTACGTCGACGAGATAAATCCGGCGGAACTCAACGAGTCGGCGATAAAAGCTATGCTCGACGGCCTTGACCCTTACACGGTGTTCATCCCGGAATCGCAGATTGAGGACGTGAAACTGATGACGACAGGTGAATACGGCGGCATAGGAGCAATTATCCAATATTCTGATGGCAAGACGCAGATTTCCGAGCCTTATGAAGGCTTCCCGGCAGCGAAGGCAGGCCTCGTCCCGGGTGATATCTTCTTGGAAGTCAACGGAGTGGATGTGTCAAGCAAGAATTCCAATGAGATAAGTGATCTCCTGAAAGGCACGCCGGGCACCACCGTGAAACTGAAGATGCAGCGTCTCGGCGAGAAAGAGCCGATAGTGAAGGAACTGAAACGCGAGAAGATAAAAATCGACAACATCCCTTATTCAACGGTGTTCGACAACGGCGTCGGATATGCTATTCTGTCGCAGTTTACCAAAGATTGCGCCAAGGAGCTGAAGGATGTCATCGTCGACATGAAGAAAAACCACGAACTCAAAGGTTTCATCCTCGACTTGAGAGGTAACGGCGGCGGCTTGTTGAACGAGGCAGTAGATATCGTGAACATGTTCGTGCCTAAAAACAAACTCGTTGTGTATCAGAAAGGTAAGGTCGCTGACCAGAACTATAACCACTATACTAAGCACGAGCCTCTTGACCTCGACATCCCGTTGGTGATTCTCGTCAACGACGGTAGCGCGTCGGCATCTGAAATCGTGTCAGGTTCCATCCAGGACTTCGACAGAGGCGTAATCGTCGGACAGCGCACATTCGGCAAGGGATTGGTACAGAATATCTTACCTATGAGTTACAACACTCAGATCAAGGTGACAGTGGCACATTATTATCTGCCAAGCAACCGTTGCATCCAGGAGATAGATTACTCGAAAAAACACAGTAAGACAGCTGATACATTAGCGAAAAACGACACATTGGGCAAGGTTTTCCACACCGCAAACGGCCGCGTTGTGTACGAAGGCCATGGTATCCAGCCAGACGTGAAGATCGAACCTGAGACAGTATCGCCTATCACGACGAATCTTTATGCGAAAAACATGTTCTTCAAATATGCCAACAAGTTCTACAGCACTCATAAATCAATAAAACCGGCAAAAGAGTTTAAAATCACTGACGATATCTACAATGATTTTATGCAATTTGTTAATAATGAAGGATTTACGTTCACAACGAAGAGTGAGGCTGATATTAAGGTGCTTGAGAATACCGCAAAAGTTGAAGGCTATCTCGATGAGATAAAACCGATTCTGGATCAGGCAGTTGCGAAGATAGAGGAGGAGAAAGGCAAAGATTTGGTCGACAACCGTGATGAGATCGAAGACCTCCTGAAATACGAGATTGTGAGCCGCTATTACTATCAGAAAGGCCGCATCATCTCCACTTTGGAGGACGACCCTGAGCTGAAACGCGCGCTTGATGTCATCTTGAACCAGGAAGAATACAACGGAATTTTAAATGGAACAAATTAACAGACATGAAAAAACATAAACTCACACTTTCTTTTCTTGAGTTCAACTCTATCGACGAATTGAACGACGACGACCGCACCCTTTTGCTGAAGGCGAAGGAGGCGGCGAAAAACGCATATGCGCCATATTCTAAGTTCAGAGTGGGCGCTGCCGTGCGTCTCGCTAACGGCACGATTATCATTGGAAGCAACCAGGAAAACGCAGTTTATCCTGTCGGATTGTGCGCAGAGCGTGTGGCGTTGTTTTCAGCACAGGCAAACTATCCCGATCAGCCTATAGTGGCGTTAGCAGTGACGGCAATCGGTTCGGATGGCACGATTTCGCAGCCTGTTCCGCCATGTGGCAGCTGCCGTCAGGCGATGATAGAGGCGGAGAGCCGTCACAACCAGCCGTTGCGCGTTATCATGCAAGGCGAAGAAGGCCCGATTATCATCAGCGATAAAATGGACAACCTGATGCCGCTGATTTTCGCCGAGGATTTCCTGAAGAAATATACGGAATTGGTGTAAGACTATTTAAACGTAAACAGCACGTTTGCGAAGAAGTTCCACAGCGTCGCCACGCCGATGGCGAAAATCTTGCTGATGTAGAAGTTCCATTTCAGCTTATCGGTCAAAAGATAAAGCGTTAGCGAATTGATTCCCAATCCGATAGCGGAGACAAGCATAAACTTTCCATATTCAGTGGCGACGTTAGCGTTTTCGCTCTCAAAGGTCCAGATGCGGTTTAAAATATAGTTCGATGTTGCGGCGCAGATGAATCCGATGGCGTTGCTGATGTATTTGTTGATTTTTATCTTCTCCTTGCAGAGATATGTGATGCCGAAATCAACGAAAACGCCAGAAAAGCCGACGACTCCGAATTTCAAAAACTTTAATATGAAAAACTTATCTATTGTCATTCTTTGATTTTAAACGATTACAAATTATAAATATTGCCACTGTCGCGATCAAACTTAAAATAATCACCAAAACATTGTCGGTGCTACCGAATTTTTCAACGTCGATGTCGATGAAACCTCTGGTGCTAAGGTAATAAATCAGCACAATAGTGGCGTTGTTGACGAAGTGCATCAGCATCGAAGGGAAAATTGAGCCGCTGAGGTAGAACATGTAGCCGAGCATTATCCCGAGAATCATACGTGGGAAGAACCCGAAGAAATCAAAGTGGAAAGCCGAGAAAATTATGGCAGTCACGATGATTGCGACATGCGCGTTTTTGAAAAGTTTTATCAAAGATTTTTGTATCACCGAACGGAACAGCAATTCCTCGCTGATGGCTGCCAAAGCCGCGATAATCAACAGGCTGGAGCAAAGCGAGCCTTGTGATATGAACATTTTGATGATTTCTTCTGACTTCTCTTGAGTGAAGCGCAGTTGTTCTTCAAGCGCGCGCATCGATTCAGGGAAGACGATGCCGTCGTTCCATTCCGTCACCATGCTGAGGAACGGGATTACAGCGAACATTGCCACGACTCCGAGTAGCGACCAAGTCGGTATCTTTTTGAACCCCAAATAGTTAAATGGTTTTTCCTTGACCAGTATCACATAAACCGCTGCAGGCATCATGAAGCCGATAACTTGACTTAAAATTTGTGTAATCTGCAGATTTTTTAAATCGTTAAAGCCTTCACCGTTCATCATGGCTATCAAAATACCGAGTATGCTGCTGAAAATCAGCCCAAAGATCAGCAACAGTGTGAAAATCAGAAGTCTGCTGCCTTGTGTCGTGTTTTTTATCAAAGGTAATGACATAATTATCGATTATATTTTTTAACAATATTTTTCAATAGTTTCGTCAGCTTTTTGTTTCTTAAAAGTTCCTCTACGCTTTGGTGCATGCGGTATTTCCAGCGCCATTTCGGGTCGGCCGGCTCGTTGATTTGCTCGTCCCAGGTGTTGTCCCAGCGGAAGTCGCCGTCCATTGCGATGTAATCCTGAATCGGGAGTATGACCCACTGTGAGCTGCTGTTGAAGTGCTGTTCCACAATTTCCTGGCACACCCATGGCTCGCAGAAATACGGCGGGTTATCTGTATGATGCAGCATCTCGTGGTAGAAACGCGCCGAGCGTTCACGGTCTTGTTCCCACCATCCGCGAATCGTAGGCATATCGTGCGTTCCGGTGGTGTCGACGCTGAGATAAGGGTTCTCGCGCGGGTCGCTGAACGGGCGGCCGCTTTGTTTCGGCATTCGTTGCACCTCGAGGCTAAGGATGCCCAATTCTCGCATCACGCCAGGCACGCATGGAGCCACCATGCCGAGGTCTTCACCACAGATTAACAATGGTTTGTCACCGAAAATTGTTTTCAACCGTTTCCGTCCTTCAATCTCCCATAATTTCGGGTTTTCGGGCGAATAATGTCCGTAACTTGCATCGGGGCTGCCTTTTGGAATCTCCCAGATACGGAAAAAGCCGAGGATATGGTCGATGCGTAGGGCGTCGAAATATTTTTTGAACCAAGCCACGCGTTCCTTCCACCATTGGAAGTCTTCTTTCTCCATCGCAGTCCAATTATAGGTCGGGAATCCCCAGTTTTGTCCCTGAGGCGCGAAGCCGTCAGGCGGAGCGCCGGTTTCCATGTCCAAGTTGAAAAGATGCGGATTCTGCTTCACATCGTCACTGTTTCGGTTCACGCCAATGGGGAGGTCGCCCTTCAGCATGATGCCATTCTCATGCAGATAATCAACGGCTTCAGAGAGTTGCCTGTCGCAATGAATTTGCAAAAACTCGTAAAAATCAGGTTTGCGTCCGCGTTTCTGGTCGTAGATTTTATGCAAATACCATATCTTCGCCTTGAAAACTTCGGGATAATCGACGAATTCCTTGGCGTTGAGTTCTTTTTTCAGTTCATGAAAACGCTTTCTGTCGTTTTCATCTTTCAAAATCCCGACGCGCTCCAAGTTGAGGTAAATAGGATGTAACGCCTTGGTGCTTATCGACTTATAAGGATATGAATCGTCCCAGCCGCCGTCTGTCGTGGTGTCGTTAATCGGCAGAATCTGAATCATTTTCAGACCTGTGGCAACACACCAGTCAGCGAGCTTCTTCAGGTCGAGGAACTCGCCGATGCCGCAACTTTCATCGCTTCTCAGCGAGAAAACCGGTACCGCAACGCCACTGTAATAGGGGTAATTCATATTTATATGGATAAGCGCTTTGCTGATAAGAAGGATAAGAGCCTTCGGCGGATAAGCCCTTATCTTTCTTATCCATCTTATCCTCCTTATCCTTTCTTATCCTTCTTATCTTATTTTGTCAATTTCTTTGCAAAGGTTGTTGAAAATCTCGCTGATTTCTCCGACACCGTTGATTCCGATGAGGTTGCCTTGTTTCTTGTAGTAATCGAGGACAGGAGCTGTCTTCTCCTTGTATTCCACGAAACGATGTTTGATGCTGTCGATGTTGTCGTCAGCGCGACCGCTTGTCTTGCCGCGTTCGAGCATACGGTTGATGAGGATTTCCTCAGGTACTTCAAGACTCAAAACGGCATTGATTTTCAGTGAGAAATCTTTCATGATTTCGTTAAGCATCTCGGCCTGTTTCACTGTGCGCGGGAAGCCGTCAAACAAAAATCCGGCAGATTTCAGGTTCGCGCCTACTCTTCCTTTGATGATTGAAACGACGATTTCGTCTGACACCAAGCCGCCTTTGCTGATGATGTCCTTCACCTTCTTGCCGATTTCTGTTTCGGCAGCCATCTCTTCGCGGAGGATGTCGCCTGTTGAGAGGTAGGTGAGGTTGTATTTTTCCTTAAGTTGTTGTGACTGAGTGCCTTTGCCAGCACCTGGAGGTCCAAAAAGTATGATATTCATTATTCAACAATTTTATAGATTTCTTTGAGATTTCGTCCGTATTCGTTGTAGTCGAGGCCGTAGCCGACGATAAAATCGTTGCCGATTTCCATGCCGACATAGTCCATTTTGAGGTCGTATTTCAAAGCTTTCGGCTTGAACATCATCGTGGCGATTTTTATGCTCTTCGCGCCTTTTTTATTAAGGTCTTTAAGCAACTCGCTCATGGTGAAGCCTGAATCGACGATGTCTTCCACAATGACGATGTTGCGGCCGTTAATCTTCTCAGGTTCAATGCCCAACAGCTCGTTAGGCTTGCCAGTGCTGTGCGTCCCGACGTAAGTTTTATACTTCACAAACGCCATCTCGCAAGGCATGTCGAGGCTCTTGAACAGCTCGGCGGCAAACATGAAAGCGCCGTTGAGCATGACGAGAAACAGCGGTTCCTTGTCCATCATGTCACGCTTTATTTCAGTGGCGATGCGATGAATTTCATTTTCAATTTTCTCTTGTGGGATAAAAGGTGCAAAATCTTTGTCGGAAACTCTTATGATACTCATAGTCAAAGTGTTATATATTTATGTTAAAAATTATTAACTTTTGCAAAAATAAAAATTAATTTAGTAACTTTGCAAAAAATATTTTTGAAATATGAATCCGTTAGTAAGTGTAATTATGGGAAGCACGTCGGACTTGCCGGTTTTGGAGAAGGCGCTGACGTTTTTCGATGAGATGGAGATACCGTTTGAGATGAACGCTTTGAGTGCGCATCGCACGCCTGAATTGGTCGAAGAGTTCGCTAAAAACGCCCAGAAACGTGGCATCAAGGTGATTATCGCGGCGGCTGGAATGGCGGCACATCTGCCTGGTGTGATAGCGGCAATGACACCGATACCTGTCATCGGAATCCCGGTAAAATCGGGCAACGACGGCATGGACGCGCTCTTCTCGATAGTGCAGATGCCTCCTGGAATCCCGGTGGCGACGGTGGGTATTAACAACTCTTTGAATGCGGCGATTTTGGCGGCTCAGATTCTCGCGGTAGGTGACGCTTCGATAGCCAAACAGGTTGTCAACTACAAGGAAAACCTGAAGAAAAAAATCGCGAAAGCCAACGAGGAGCTGAAGGAGATTCATTACAAATTCAAAACCAACTGATGAACAGCGGCGATGTCAGGGAGGAAAGGCAACGTCTTCTGCGCAGTTTCATCGTTCCGATAGGCTTTGTCGTCCTCATCTGGATTGTGAAATGCGTCGAGGTGGTCTTTAATCTTGACTTCTCTTTTCTTGGTATCAAGCCGTTGCAAACCGACGGAATCCCAGGCATTGTTCTGTTTCATTTCCTTCACGGAAGTTGGAATCATCTCTACGCTAACACCTTGCCAATCATAGTGTTAGGTGCTTGCCTGTATTATTTTTATCGTCCGATAGCCACCAAGATTTGTCTTCTTTTGATGTTTTCCACGGGCTTGCTGACGTGGTGCGGCGCTCGTGGCGGCGTCCACATCGGGGCGAGCGCTCTCATCTACGGCTTGGCGTTTTTCCTGATGCTCAGCGGCTTCATCAGACGCAACAAAAGCCTTGTCATTGTCTCGTTTCTTGTGATTTTCCTTTACGGAAGCCTCGTATGGGGACTTTATCCGAAATATGCCATTGACAATCACATCTCTTGGGAAGGGCATCTCGCCGGCTTCATAATGGGAATAGCTTTTGCTATAGTTTATCGTAACGAAGGCCCTCAACGGGAAGAAAATGATGACGATGCTGATGACTCAGACTCCTCAGATGATTCCGATAATTATTGGGATGTTCCCGAGCCTCCGAAGGAAGAATTGACGCAACCGAGGTATTTCAGGCATTAGACTTTAGCTGTTTTTTGCATCACCACCGCGCAGGAGGCGTCGCCGGTGATAGACATCACTGTGCGGCCCATATCGATGATACGGTCGATGCCTGCGGCTACTGCCACGCATTCAACAGGGATGCCTGCCGAGGCGAACACCATAGCCATCAGTGCCAAGCTGCCGCCCGGGATTCCTGGAGTGCCGATGGAAGCTATTGTTGATGCGAAGGCGATTGCCATATACTGACTCATGGTGAGGTCGATGCCGCAGCAGTTTGCCATGAACACCGATGCCACGCCGAGATAGATTGCTACGCCGTCCATGTTGATGGTAGCGCCTAACGAAAGCACAAAACGTCCGATATCTTTACTGACGCCTAATTTCTCAGTGCATTGCATTGAGTAAGGCAACGTTGCCACCGACGAGTCGCTGGAGAAGGCGAATAACATGGCAGGTTGCATGCCTTTGAAGAACTTGAGAGGGGAGAGGCCGCCTAAAATCCACACTGCGGAGGAATAAACCAGTCCTGCATGTACTACGAAGCAGAAATATGCCAATGCCAGCAATGCCGCATAGGAGCCAAGCACTGCGGGACCGTTTTCCACGACAACAGGTGTCAGCATGCAAAATACTCCAATTGGGGCTAATGCCATGATGTATTCCAGAATCTTGCCCACCACGTCATTGAAGCTGAGCGTCACCTTGCGTACAATCTCGCCTTTCTCGCCTATATGCACCATGGCGATGCCGAAAAATAGCGCAATCACAATGACTTGCATCATAGCCATTGAACTCACGGGTGTTAGGAGGTTGTCGGGAAACATGGCGACTATCTGGTCCATCACCGACAATTTCGGTGTTTCGATGGTCTGGGTTATAGCTGTTGTGCTGATTTTTATTGTGGGCAGAAAGCCTTTCACCAGACTCGGCACTATCAGTCCGAGCGCTACCGCGAAGAGTGTTGTAACAATAAAATATATCAAGGTGCGTAGTCCGAGCTTGCCCACTTTCGAGACATCGTTCATCGAGAGTATGCCTGCCATGATGGAGAAGAGCACCAGCGGCACCACGATAAACTTCAATAAATTAAGGAATATTGTTCCAAAAGGTTTGATATATGTGTTGACAAACGAGGCATGGTCGTGCAGCAGCACGCCGGCTATAACTGCCAGTAATAGGGCGATACCGATTTGGGCGGTGAGGGAAAGCTTTTTCTTTTCAGTCATTTTTTGATATGCTAAACGTTCGTCGCTATTGGCGAGATGAATGATTCCGCAATATTTGAAACCGTGTTTCTCGATATTATGCTGCATTATTTTATTATCGCGATGCGTATCGATGCGGATGTTGCGTTCTTTAGCGAAGCAGAACTCCATTATGCTTTGGAAGATGCCATGCGCCTCAGGAAAACTCGCGATGCGATGGATGACATGGTAAGGCTTTGTGTCATCGAGCCATTTGCCGTCATAAATCTTATCATATGTCGGTTCCGGCGAAGGTAGAAAGGCGAAATAAGCCACAATTTTCCCATCGTCTTCAACCACGAAACTGCCGTATTTCTCAATGTCAGACTGTACAATATCCAGTGATGGATAGCCGTCGGTCCATTGTTTCACGTTGCCGTCAGCTGCCATGATGTTTTTAGCTGCGGCGAAGACTTCCATCAGCTTCTCGCTATCTTTGGGGAGAGAGGCCTTGCGTATGTTGCGGTTTGGTGTGGAATCGGTAGATTGTGACATAAAAAGAATGTTTATTGGTGCAAAGATATAAAAATTTTTTAAATCTCATCATCAATTATGATGACTCCCAAAACCAAAAATCCCTAAAAATGCTGACCCCGACATTTTTACAGCGACAACATGTTTCGTTACTCGCATCCCGACCGTTATAAAAACGCCAGAGGTCATGGCAGAATCGACTTGCCGCATGTGGTGATAAATATCGGCTACGATTTCGGTAATGGCTGGACTATGGGCAGCGAGATAGAGTTTGAGCACGGCGGTAATGAGGTCGCGGTGGAAATGGAACCAGAGGAAACAGGCGAGTTTGAACACGAAATTGAACGTGGCGGCGAGGTGGCGCTTGAACAGTTCTGGATTCAGAAATCTTTCAGTAAAGTATTGAATATTAGAATGGGACATATCATCGTGCCAGTAGGACAAACCAACAGCGCACATCTTCCTACGCAATTTTTCACCTGCTATCGTCCAGAAGGCGAACTCACTATTTTGCCTTGCACATGGCATGAGACGGGCATCAGCGTATGGGGAAAAATAGGGAAATGGCGTTACGAAGCCCTTGTGGTTCCAGCCTTGAACTCGAATATGTTTGACAATGCGAACTGGGTGAAAAACGGCTCCGCTTCGGCATATGAGTTTCGTGTGGCGAACAACCTCGCTTATGCGTTACGCATTGATAATTACTCAGTTAAGAACCTTCATATAGGCGTGAGCGGCTACATCGGAAACACCTTCAACAACGACATCGTGACCAACGAATCCGACAAATACAAAAACGTGAAAGGCACACTGCTCATCGGTACCGCCGAGTTTGATTACAACTGCAAATACCTTATTATAAGAGGTAACCTCGATTACGGTCATCTCAACGACGCCGACATCATATCGGCATACAATAAAAACCAGAACCATCAGAGTTTCTCGCCTTATCCGCGTTCGCTGGTGGGCGAGGAGGCGGTGGCTATCGGAGGTGAAATAGCGTATGATATCTTCAATTTAATGAAAAATATGGACGACCGCAGGCTTTTTATCTTTGGCAGATATGATTATTATGACAGCTATATCCCTTACGAGGGCGCTCTCACGGATTATCAATGGACCGAGCGCCATGTGATGACCCTCGGTTTGAACTATTATCCGATAAAACAGGTGGTCATCAAGGCTGAATATGCCCAGCGTTTCCTCAAAGAGCAATACAACACCGAACCGATGCTACCAACTTGAAGTGAGCTGGCTTGGCGACAACGCGCCGGCGACACACCGTGAGAAGATGGAGGAACTGGAGCTTAACACCACTGTCAATGGTAGCGACAACAGCTACGGTGATAATATGCGCAACGCCGGTAAGGCAGGAAGCACCTATCCGACACTCACCAACGCGCTTCAGGCAATCATCGACGGCAGCATTGATATATCAGACGAGGTGGGAACATCGAAGATTGGCAAGCCGCACACCGGCGAGGACCCTACATACGTCGAATCGCCCTACAGCCAGAAGTCAATCATCGATTTTTATGACAACATCACATCCATTAAAAACGCTTACATGGGCGGCAATGAAGGCGAACGTGATGAAAGCAAGTCGTTGCATGCATTTGTTAAAAGCGTTGATTCTCAGTTAGATAACAGGATTACAGAGGCTATTGACAATGCCCTTGCAAAAATCAACGGCATGGCGGTACCTTTCGTCCTGAATTACAGCGATGCAAGCGCTGGCGAGGCGATGGAGGCATGCCAGACATTGTCTGATGTCCTCTCGGAAGCTAAAAGTGCTATCAATGATTTGTAGTCGATTATAAATTCTAAACTATTTAATATGATGAAAATCAACTATTTAACAGTATTTGCGGCAGTGGGGCTCTTGGCTTTCGGAATGGCCTCATGCAAGAAAGAGACCAAGAGCGCACCATCTCCGGCGCCATCTCCTACTGTAATGGAAGGCACCTATGCCGGCGGTGAGCTGGGCACCACTTTCAACAACACACAGTCGGCTTACGAAGACCCTACACCTGCCACGGTGCAGGCTGGATTGACGTCACAGTTCAAGTACGGCGAGTATTTCTTCGAGCGCACTTACACCCAAAACAACGAGCCTTTCAATGGCTTGGGACCACTTTACATCCGCAGCTCTTGTATTGCCTGCCATCCTGGATACGGTCACGGCATGCGCATGGACCGTTATCGTGCCGACGACTGGGGCAACGGATATCTGCTTGTCTTCACCGACCGTAACGACACCTATCTGAGCTCATACACAGGCATGCCTCAGACTAAGGCTGTCGCGCCTTTCAAGGCTCCTCTCGATGAGACGAAGATTCAGATTACTTGGCTCAACTACACCGACGAATGGGGTAACAGGTTCGCGGACGGCGAGACGTATAACCTCACTTATCCTGAGGTCTACATTCCTGAAGATGCCTTTTACGTGCCTCTTGAAGTGGGCGGAAGTCCTATCTCTTACGGCGATTTCGTGTGGCGTCTTGAGTCGACAATAGGTATCTACGGCACAGGCTTGATTGATGCTATCCCCGATGACTCACTGAAAGCTCAGTATCAGAAGGAATTCAATGACGGGTACATGAAAAATGGCATCAACCCTGCTATGTGGGATGGCAACGACTGGGCTCCGACAGGTCTTTACGGCAACACAAACCACCCGAAACGCTACACTTACGCACTCACACGCGGTCCTCTGCAGGATGCTCTTGGTGCCAACGCCATCTGGAACATCACTAACGTGACGCACCGCACCAAGATGGGACATTACATGACGGGCGCTTATGCACTCAAAGCTTCGCAAGACCCTGACGTGAAAGCTGAGTTTTACAACTATTTTCCACAGTTTAACCTTACGGGAAATGTGGAAACGGATATCTATAACTACCTTATGATGAACGACCAGATTCCTGACGAACTTAAGGTTCCAGAGATGAAAGACGAGGATTATGTCAACTTCATGGTGTGGCACCGTGGATTGGCTGTCCCGGCCGCCCGTAATCTCGATGACTCTGAGGTTCAACGTGGTAAGGAATTGTTTTCCAGTTTAGGCTGTGCTTATTGCCATCGTCCGTCGTGGACCACTGGCGACGATGTGTTTACCGACCCTGCTGGCTTCTTCTCAACGGCCGATTCAAGATTGCCTCGCTATCCGCATCAGAAGATTTGGCCTTATAGCGACTATATCCAGCATAAGCTCCACATGGAAAACGACATTCGCACGGGATGGTGTCGCACAACGCCACTCTGGGGTCGCGGACTATCGGCGATATGCACCGGCTCGAGTGACAGACTTCATGACTGCCGCGCACAAACGGTGATAGAGGCCATCATGTGGCACGGAAACCCACAGAGCGACGCACGCCGAACAGTGGAGAAGTTCCGCGAACTGTCTAAAACCGACAGGGACGCTGTAGTGAAATTTATTGAAGCAATTTAAAAAATAAGTATTTTTGCATGTTAAAATTTAATCATGAAAACTAATATCCATCGAATCTCGTTAATTGTGTGGATTATAACTATCCTCACATTGATAGTCAGCACTTTAGTGAAAACTCCGTTTTATGACAAATGGTGGTTCGTGACATTGTTGTTCATATTCGCCGCCTCGCTGGTTTTCAGCATCATTAAAGAGAAAACCTGGAAAAATCCTGCTGTCTTCGGCACTCATATAGCGATAGTGCTGATTCTGCTCGGCGGCTTCCTGACCTATACTACAAGTCAGAATTTTAGCATGCATTTTGTTGAAAATGAACCGGTTAAAGGCGATTTGCCGTTTTTTGTCAAACTGCATAAATTTGACATTGTCTATTACCCTGGCACCATGTCGCATGCCGATTATGTTTCATACGTGACACTCACTGACGACGATGGCAATATCCTTAAAGAAGATATGATTTCGATGAATAACATCTTGAAATACAAGGGATTCCGTTTCTTTAACGAAGACTTCGACGAGGACCTGAAAGGCTGCACTCTCACTGTTCAGCACGATCCTTGGGGCATCGCCGTGACTTATTGGGGTTACTTGCTTTTGGCAATATCGATGCTGGTGATTTTTATTAAAAATATCGTTGGAAAACAAGTACCGCAATATGCGAAAACTATTGCTATCTTGCTGATAATGATGATGATAGCTCCAGTTGCCAATGCCAATGAACTCAAGACGTTGCCGAAAGACGTAGCGGCTGAAATCGGCGACCTTTACATCTATTATGGCGGAAGAATCTCGCCAATGCAGACGTTTGCGAAGGATTTTACCGTGAAACTTTACGGAAGTACTACCTATCAGGGCTTCACGCCAGAACAGGTGCTTGCCGGATGGATGTTTTACCCGACATATTGGAAAGGCACTGAACGTCAGGTGAGTAAGCGTGACGAAGTGAAACATCTTGTCGAGTCGTTCCAGACCGGTGCCTTGACGAAGATTTATCCTTGCCAACAGCCCGACGGAACGGTGAAATGGCTGAGTCCGAATGACAATTTGCCTGAAAAATTAAGCGATGATGAATGGATATTTATCAGAAAATCAATGGGTTACCTTAATGAGCTCGTTGTAAAACAGGATTTTGCTACACTTTCGGAGACATTGGCAAAAATCAAGGCTTACCAAAGGAAAAACGGAATTGCTGCCGACGGAACGACATCGTTGCCTTCGGATTTCCGCTTCAAAACCGAGAAAATCTACAATGTCTGGGCAAAATACAATTATGTCGCTTATCTTTCATTGTTTTTCGGAATAGTGTTTTTCGTGATATTCTGCGTCTTCACGGCGATTGGAAAACAGATGTCTAAATTCATCGCAAATGCTTCATTATCAATAAATTGGATAATCTTTGTCTTCTTGACATTTTTAATAATATTGCGTTGGATTGTGGCTGGATATATCCCGTTGACGAAAAGTGCTGAGACTCAACATTTTATGGCTTGGGTGTCGCTTCTGATAGCTGGTGTCATGGCTTCACGCAAGAAAACCGATGGCGTTAATGTTGTCGCTACGGGTTTGATAGTCTGCGGTTTGATGATGCTGGTCGCGGTGATGAGTTCGAAAAACCCGAAAATCACGCCTTTGGTGCCGGTGCTTTCGTCGCCACTGCTTGGCATTCACGTCGCAGTGATTATGATTGCATACGCCTTGCTCGCTTTCATGTTGATAAACGGCTTGGCCGCTGTGATTATCAGGATTTTCAATAAAGACTCGATGCCTGCTGTAACACGTATGGCCGATATTTCGCATGCGATGCACTATCCTGCGGTGATGTGCCTGACACTCGGTATCATGATTGGCGCTGTGTGGGCAAACATCTCATGGGGCACTTACTGGGCTTGGGATCCGAAGGAGACGTGGTCGCTGATAACGTTGATGGTTTACGCCATCGCGTTGCACAAAAACATGACTCCTGGTCTACAGAAACCTTTGAATTTCCACATTTTCAATATTTTGGCATTCCTCACCGTGCTGATGACGTATTTCGGCGTCAACCTTCTCGGCGGAATGCACGCATACGGTAGTTGATTATTGATAATCAATATAATACTGTAATTTTGGATTGATTGCGTCGCCAACGACTTTCCTCAGTTGTTCCCACGATGCAATCATTCCTTTTTGTTCGCGGTGATTCACGATTTTCTTCACGTCGTCGAATTCGAGATAAGGGTGTTTTAACAAAACTTTAAACGCATCTTGGTTGATTCTCAATTTATTAGGAGTAAATGACGAATCGATTTTCAGCTGATTTTTGAAACCTTCAAAGCGTGTGCCGTCCATGCCGTATACTTCAAGCAGTTGTTCTGTCTCGCAATAACCGCCCAGTTTATCGCGATAAGTCACTATGCGTTTTGCGAACGAGCTGCCGATGCCTGGCAGTTGTTTCAAAAGCGTGGTGTCGGCGACGTTGAGGTCGAGGACTTCGCATACCTCATTAGTTGGGACAAGGCATGCCTTGTCCTTACGGGTTGTTTTTGATTTATTTACATTTTCCGTTGAAGTACGATGCTTTTCTGTTGGGGTGATTTGATATCCCGTTGTGGCAAGGCATGCCTTGCTTTTTTTAATTGAATCCGCTATTCTAATGGAGTCAAACATCATTTCCCTTCTCGCGATTATCGAGTCCAAATCATGCAAGTAATACGTCCTTTTTGGTGGATTGGTGATTAGTAAGTGTTTGATAATCAATATGATAATAATCATCAAGACGATGGTGATGATTGCGATGCGCTCGCTACGTGAGAATGTCAGAAATGTTTTAAGGTTGTCGGTCATAAATTTTGATTTTTGGTTCAAGTTTTATTTGATAAACTGTGTAATCAAAATCAATGTAATCGCTACTGGGGCAAGGAATTTTATAATAAAATAAATGATTTTTCTCAATTCCGTGTTGACTGTGCCGCCGTTGGTGTATTCGTCCATAAAATCGGCTTTCTTAATCTTCCAGCCAAGGAAAATGACAGTCAGCAAGCCACCGATGGTCATCAGGAATGTTGATGTGAATGCGTCAAGGGAGTCGAAAACGCTTAGTCCGAAAAGTTTCAGCGGTGAGCCGTCGTGCAGGCTTTCACTTGAAACAACACACAGTATAAACGCTGCGATTGCCGAATAATAAGTGGCTTTTTTACGGCTTATATGCAACTGTTCGGTGAGATACAAAACCGGCACTTCCAGCAAAGAGATGGAGGAGGTGAGGGCTGCTATTGTCAGAAGCAGGAAGAAAATCAGGCAGAAGAAATAGCCGCCGGCCATCTGGTTGAAAAGCATAGGCAGGGTGACGAACGCCAACTCATTGCCTGCTTCAGGCTTGATGCCGAATGAGAACGCTGCCGGGAAGATGACGATGCCAGCCAACACCGCGATGAGAGTGTCGCTGATGCACACAGCGAATGCGGTGGAGGTGAGGTTGTCTTTCTTCGCGATATACGAGCCGTATGTTATAAGACAGCCCATTCCCAGACTTAATGAGAAGAAGGCTTGACCGAGTGCGCTAATGAGCACCTTGCCTGTTATCTTAGAGAAGTCGGGCTTAAGGAAGAATTCTATACCATCAGCTGCACCTGGCAATGTCAGTGATTTGATGCCGAGGATAATCAAAATTCCGAGCAAAACAGGCATGAGTATTTTTGAGTATTTCTCAATGCCTTTTGTCACGCCTTTCACAATAATGAAAGCGGTTAGGAAGATGAAGATGCCTTCGCTGAGGATAGGTTGCCACGACTCATTCATCAAGTTGTTGAAATCATTTCGGATGGTATCCTTATCCAAGCCATGATAATAGTTGATGATTGATTTCCCGACTGCGTCGATGGTCCAGCCTGCCACTGTGCAGTAGAAGGCGAGGATGAGGAACGCGCAAACAACGCCCATGTAACCGATTCCTGACCAGCCTTTGGATTCTGGAACCAGTGCTTTGAACGCGCCTACCGGATTTTTACCCGAGCGTCGTCCGATGACGAACTCCGACACCATGAGAGGCAATCCCATGAGCAGTACAATGGCGAGATATACAATGAAAAATGCGCCGCCGCCGTTGGCTCCAGCCTCACATGGGAAACGGTAAATGTTACCTAATCCGATGGCTGAACCTGCCGCCGCCGCTACGATTCCAAATTTTGAACCGAAACTTTCTTTATTACTCATACTTATCCTTTCTTATCTTTCTTATCTTTCTTATCCTTTTTTATCCTTCTTATCAATATGGCGAAAGCCTTTCCGCCCCTCTTTTATTCTTTCTCACCGTATGCTAAATCTCCGGCATCGCCGAGTCCTGGCACGATATATGCCTTCGCTGTCAGCTCGTCGTCGATGTTGCCGACCCACAATGTAGCGTCGTAGTTTCTGAGTTTTTTCTTGACATAGTCGACTCCTTCGGCACTTGCGATGACAGCCACGAGATGCAGTTTCTTAGGCACCATCTCCTCATGAAGCAGACCCTCGAGGCACTGCACAAGCGACGAGCCTGTTGCAAGCATCGGGTCGACAAGCATCAGAACGCGACCGTCGATATTGGCGGCGGAATAATATTCGATACGGATCTCAAAATCCTCGTTTTTGTCATATTTTCTGTACGCCGCGATGAAAGCGTTGTCGGCCTTGTCGAAAACGTTCAGAAATCCTTGATGCAGAGGCAAACCGGCACGCATGATGGTGGCGAGTACAGGCTGTTCAACCAAAACGTTCATCTCTTTCTCCCCAAGAGGTGTCCTGACGCAAACTTTTTGATAATCAAGGGTCTTGCTGATTTCGTAAGCTGCCAGCTCGCCTATACGTTCCAGGTTTTTGCGGAAACGCATACGGTCGCCTTGCACGTTGACGTCTCTCAATTCCGCGATGTAGTTGTTGATGATGGTGTTAGAAGCACCGAATTCTATGACTTTTACCATAAGTTTGTTAAGTTTTATGTCGTTTTAAAATTTTCAATGCAAATTTAGAAATTTTATTTAATTTGTTGAACGTCAATCCGTGATAAAAAGTTTCTTTTCCTCCGAAACCCTTGTAAAATCTGGCCAATCCATCGTTGTCAGAGCCTTCAAAATCCAAAATGTTTTCAGTTCCGCTGTATTTCCCGATGACGTAATCGAGCAAAAACGTGAGTCCGTGACTCTCTTTGTTCGACTCGTCGGAACCTGAAAAAAGAAACACTATTTTGTTATAGCTTATCATGAAAAATGCACCTGCAACAATTTGATTATCAGGGTTTTGTACTCCTAAAACCAAACATGCCTCATGCTTTTTGGCTGTTTCGACGAGTTTCAATAGTCTTTCATATTCCTTATCTCCCCAATGTTTGATTTCCTTGCCTCTGTTTTTCCTGAAAAGCGCTATAATCACTGATGGCTCAGCGTTTTCAACAATCTTTAATTCTTCTTTTTTCGCTTTCGCGAGATTTCGCTTGGTGTTGGAGCTATAGTTTTGGCTTAAAACCGAATAATCCTGATTCAAATCAAGTTCAATGTTTCGGTGAGAAGTAATTATTGCGCTTACTTTAGAGTCCTTAAAGTCTTTAGAGACACTAAGGTTAACGCAATTAATCTCCGCAAACTTGAATTTGTCAGGAATAGCATTCAAAAACTGTTCAATCTTCTCTTCTGAGACCTCGTTTTTTGAAAAAATCCCCAATTTTTGAGTGAAAAACGGCTGAAAAAGGTAGTTTATTCCGAATTTTTTGCCTCCAGTTAGGGGCATCACGGCCTCATAATCGTCTTCAACCAAGGCTTCCCAGTTAGGATGCACCATGTCGAGATACCATGACAGGCAATAGACATTTCCATCGGGACTTTGTGCGATACATTCATCCCAACGTTGCGTATCTATCTGATTATGAGTTAAATAGCGTATCATGCCTTGTCCAAAGCGTAGTCGAGGATTTTTCTGTAGAGTGTGATCCAGCCTTCCCAGCGTTTCTCGCCGCTGAGCGTCTCGTTATGCCATAAAAGTATGAATGTTCCGTTCACATTTTTCACCTCTTGAATGAGTTTCGTGACTTTTTCATACGATTCGTCTATGCTAAGCTCGAGATAATCGCGCATTGTGCCGTCCATCACGGCGAACGGGTGGATGTTGAGGTTGGTGACGTTGTCGTGCTCGAGGTCGAAGAAACGGAAAGTGTCGGCGATGCCTGCGCGGAATCCGGCCAAAGTGGCGTAACCCATGGTGTAGTCGTCGGTGATGTCCAAATCGATGAGAATCTGGTAGCTGAGCGGCATGCGGAGTCGCAGGAAATGCTGACGGCTCATGGTGATTTCGCGGTTCAGCACATTAGAGAGCCTGTCAATCTCCATCTTGACTTTTTCCTTGTTGAGATACGAGTTGTATGACGGGTGGATGCCCACTTTCGCATAGTCGCCGAGGCGTTTTATCAGATTTTGGAAGTTAGTGTTACGCAACGAGATGTTCTTGTCGTTGAGGTCGTATTCTCCGCAAAGTATGAAATATAAGGGATGCAGGTTGAGCTCTTTCTGAAGCTGAAGCTGATAGTCGAAGGTGTCAAACGGGTCGGTCTCCTTGCCTGAGATGACATGCCATCTTCTTTTAAATTCTTGAAAATCAAGATTTAAGATGTCGCGTGCCGATGATGCGACGGCTCTAAAGATGCCTTTGTTCTTATATGCCCATGCCGCGTCGACGTCGTATGTCGGGATGAAGTTAAACGACTTCTTTTTCAACTGGATATCGGGATAAATAGCCTTGAAGATGTTGCCTAATTCGATTGCCCAGATATTGACCAACGGCTTCTCTAACATATTCATTTTGAATAAGATAGAGTCTTTGGCTTGAAAACGGTTGTGCTTGTCGTTGATGTGCGGCAGGTACTCCTCGTAACGCGTCACGAGATAAAACGAGGCAGCGAAGATGTCGAATGGGAACACCGACTTTTCGTTGTAGACTGGGAAAAACGCCTTAACATCTTTATAATCAACGATTTTCAACTCTTTTTCGGTGATGTCGTGCTCGAAAAGAATGTTCGTCGCTTTTTGGAAAGGCTCGTTCCAAAACTGGTTGTTGCCGTAATGAAACTTCGGGCCGTTATAAGATGCAAAAGTCTCGTTATCTGTCGTAAATTTAAACGAAATACCAAGTAAGTCTTTGATAATCAAGTCAAAGATATAGTGCAAACGGTTAGTCGTTTTCGGTACTAAAATGAGCATATCCATATTGCAAAGATACAATTTTTCTGAAAAAACAAATTAAATTACAATTTTTTCTTTCAAACGGATGTCGTCCGACGATGCGCCAACCATAATAGTGAACTCGCCAGGCTCGAGGTTCGCTGTTGGGATTGTGAGCGTAATGTGTTGAGTGTCAGATTTTTGAATATAAACACGTTTGAATCCTTTGAGCAGTTTCTCGGCTGGTGTGATGGTGGCGTATTCATCGCGGAGATAGAGTTGAACCACCTCGTCGCCGTCATAGTCGCCGATGTTTTTCACGTCGAACGAGACTTCTAAGACGTTATTCAATTTGTTGACAATCAGATTATTGTATTCAAAATGCGTGTAACTCATGCCATATCCGAAGCAGAACAGAGGTGTGCTCGCGCATTCTACGTAATCGTGCGGTTTGGGTTGTGAATAATATACCGGAATCTGGCCTGTGTCGCGAGGCTGCGATATAGGTAGGCGTCCTGCAGGGTTGTAGTTTCCGAACAGCACGTCGGCGATGGCGTTGCCGCCTTGTTCGCCAGGGTAGAAGGCGGTGAGGAGCGCGTCGGCCACCTCTTCGGCTATGTTTTTAAACAATGGTCGACCCTCTATATAGATGATAATCAACTGTTTGTGCAGCTTCGCGATTTCCGCTATGAGGTCTTCCTGCAAACCGGACAGTTCAATGGAAACGCGGTCGTAGCCCTCGCCGCTGTCCATGTCGGAGATGTGGTCGTTGACGACAGCGGCGCCTGTGGATTCGTATGATGTCTTGAAGTCGCGTGCTGATGAGCCGCCGACAACCAAAATAGTGACATCTGCTGATTTCGCTGCGTCGATGGCGCTTTTGAAATCCGCATCATGCGTGTCGCGTATGGAGCATCCTTTGGCGTAGACGATTTTCGTGCCTAGATTGGCGCGGTTACGGATACCTTCCAACACTGTGACGATGTCGTCTGAGTATTGAGGCGCGGTGTAATCACCCAGTTCGTTGTACATATTGTCGGCGTTAGGTCCGATGACGGCAATCGTAGAGACGGACCGCTGTCCGTTTCCATATAATGGCAGAATTCCATTGTTTTTCAACAAAACGATTGATTTTTGTGCTGTTTCCAACGCCTGTTGAGATGCACGGCCATGCGTCTTTACAACGTCGTTTTTGTCCGGCACCGGAATATACGGATTGTCAAACAACCCGATTTCGTATTTAAATCGCAGTATGCGTCGCACTGCATCGTCGACGTTTTTCATTGGCACCATGCCTTGTTCTACGGCATCTTTGAGATATGCCCCGTAATTCGATGCACCCAAGTCGATGTCGACGCCGGCGTTGATGGCCTGTGCGGTGGCGTCTAACTGGTTTTCCGCTGTACGATGTGTGCTGTGCAGCGCCCAGATGCTTCCGAGGTCGGAGAATACTATGCCGTTGAAGCCCCATTGTTTGCGAAGCACGTCTTTAAGAAGGTAACTGTTTGACGAGCAAGGTATTCCGTCGATGGCGTTGTATGAAGTCATTATGCTTTTTGCGCCGTTTTTGACTGCCGTTTCGAAGTTTGCAAGATAATCTGACATGAGATAATGTGGCCCGGTCTGAGCGGCAGCGCCGTTATGTCCGCCTTCCGGGATGCCGTATGCCGCGAAATGTTTCACCGTCGCCGCGAGATGGTTCTGCATGCCTCGTATAACGGCGCTGCCGAGTGTCCCGGAGAGATACGGATCTTCACCGAATCCTTCTTCCACTCGTGACCAACGAGGATCTCTGGCTATATCCAGTACTGGCCCAAATGCATATTTGGCTCCTCTATTGGCAGCTTCTTCACCGATATTGTCACCTACCTTATATAATAAATCTTCATCCCATGTCGCAGCGAGCCCCAATCCCGTAGGATAAACAGTGGCTCCAACAGCCATCAAACCGTGAGGGCACTCCTCAGCGAAATAGATAGGGATGCCTAATCGTGTGTTTTCCACCGCATAACGCTGCATCTTATTGAAAATCAATGCCGACTCGCGAGCGTCAGGTCCTGTCTCGACGGTTTTCTGCGACCAGGGGTCGGCACGCAAGACTGCCCAGAATCCGCCACAAGGCAAAGTGTCCATCAGGCGATGATACGACTCGTCGTCAAGGTTGAATCCAATCGGACAACATAACTGTCCGATTTTTTCTTCTAAAGTCATCTGACTCAACAAGTTATCGACTTTCTTATCAATGTCGTCTTTCTTCGGCGCTGAGCACGACATCAGGAAAATCAGCGTTAGTATGGCAAAAAATTTCATTTTCATTTTACAAAAGTACAAAGAAATCTTTTTAAAAAAGAAAAAAAGCCGCGATGTTTCAAAAAAATTGTATCTTTGCAAACTTTTAAGATTAATCATTAAAAATTCATACAATGAAAAAAGTTACATTTTTAGTATTTCTGTCGATAATGAGCTTAATTACTTTCGCTCAGACAGTTGAGATGACTTATCACTTTGATAATCCGAAAGTTACAGAGTTTCGCGGCTATCAGCAAATCGGTTTTGAAGGCTGTATGCAGACCGCTTTGGCAGGTAATCCTTCACTGCCATATCATGTTGTAAGCTTGATGCTTCCTCAAGGCACCGAGGCTGAGTCAATAGAGGTGGAACTTTCTGATTTTCAGGAGATTGAAGGTGCTATCAACCTTTTCCCTTATCAACCGTCAAGGACGATGAATGACGTTGAGAAGAGAGATTTGGTGATAAATGAAGCCGTTTATGCTTCAAAGAGTGTGTATCCTGCTGAGAATCATGGTATTGTGACTACTCAATACAAGAATGGATATGGTTTCGCGTTCTCGTCATTCACCCCGGTGCAGTACATTCCTTCAGAAGGCAAAGTGATGTATGCCAAGACAGCTAATGTAAGAGTGAATGTCAAGGCGTCAAAAGACGACCATAGCAATATGCTTTGGGGTACACAGGAAATCAAAAACAGTGTGAAACGTCTCGCCCAGAACCCTGAGATGGTTGAAAACTACCAGACCAAGGGCCGTGATTTGACAGCTTACGATGTTTTGATTATCACAGGTGCCGGATATGTCGAAGGTTACAGCGAATATTGCGAGTATTACAACTCTATCGGTATGCGTAACAGAATCGTTACTACAGATGAGATTTACACTTCGATGACGGGCATCGACAATCAGGATAAGATTCGTAACTACATCATTCAGGAATATCAGAACAACGGTATCCTGATGGTGGTTTTGGGCGGTGATGTCGAAATCGTTCCGTATCGCGGTTTCTATTGCTATGTGACTTCAGGCGGCGGCGACCAGGAAAGCAATGACATCCCGGCAGACCTTTATTACAGCGGTCTCGACGGAACTTGGAACGATAACGGAAACAACCGTTACGGCGAGCCAGGTGAAGACGACCTTCTCCCTGAAATCGGCATCAGCCGTATGTCGTTCCAGAATTCAACAGACCTTGCCAATATGATTCATAAAACTTTGTCATATCAGCAGACCCCGGTGCTTGGCGAGTTCCAGAAAGTGATTTTGGCCGGCGAGCATCTCTATGATAACCCTGTGTCAAACGGTTCTGATTATCTTGAACTTCTCATCGGTTACCATGAGGATAACGGATATTCTACTTTAGGTTATCCTGAAGATTATGATTTCACAAAGCTTTATGAAGAAGAAGGCAACTGGAGCGGTTCTTTGCTGAAGAGCGCCATCAATGCAGGTACAAGCTACGTGCATCACGACGGACACGCCAATACAGGCTATGTTGCAGGTTGGTATGGCATTTCCAACGACGACTTCGCTGGTGCCAACGGCGTTGACCACAACTACACATTCTTCCATACACAAGGCTGCGATTGCGGTGCTTTCGATGAGAACTGCATCCTTGAAAAGATGGTGAAGATTCAGAATTTCGCTGTCGCCGTCATAGGAAACTCACGTTACGGCTGGTTCAACGAGGGTCAGACCGAGGGCCCTGGCGCTCACCTCGAGAGAGAAATGACCGACGCTCAGTGGGCTGACCGTTTGGGATGGCTCAGTATGGCTCATGCTAATGGCAAATATATGACTGCACCTTGGGTCACAGCTCCTGGACAGTGGGAGGAAGGCGCATTGCGCTGGAACTTCTACGATATGAACGTCCTCGGCGACGGTGTCGTCAACGTGTGGCTCGACGAACCTATGACAGCATCGGTTGACGCTCCGTCACAGCTTGTCGTCGGTACTCAGTCGTTTACAGCAACAGTGTCAGACAATAACGGCAACGGCTTGATGAACTTCCGCTGCCTCCTCTTTATGGACGGCGAAGTCATCGCAATGGGCGTTACCGACGAAAACGGCGTGGCTGATATCACAATCGATGGCGGTTTGCAGAATGTCGGCACAATGATTATGAAAGTCTCCGGCATTAGCTCATATCCGCAGGATGTCGAGATGCTTGCTGTGCCGAGCGACACTCCATATGTTGTCTACGAAAGCTATGCTCTGAACGGTGGCACACAGATAGAGTTCGACGGTGAATATAGCTTCAATATGACAATGACAAACGTAGGTAGCGTCAACGCCAACAACGTGACCGCTACTATTTCATGCGATAGCGAATATGTGACATTCAACGAGACTACAGCTACTTTGGGTAACGTGGCCGGCAATCAGAGTGTTACACTCGAAAATGCCTTCGCGTTCACTGTGAGCGACGATGTTCCGAACAACACCCTCGTGCGTTTCAACCTCGTATGCACCGACGGCACCAACACTTGGGAGAGCCACTTCAGCGCTAGAATCTACGCTCCTGAGTTTGAGTTGGTCAGCGCGGTTCTTGAGACATCTACTGGCGGCGCCTTGAATCCTGGTGACAGCGGAACAGTGCGCTTCACACTTAGAAACAACGGCGGAGCAGCAGTGCCATCGGCGGTGTTTAAAATCTTCAACTCACACGATGTGATTACCATACCGACAACAGAATGGAACTATGGTATTATAGAAGCAGGCGAGGAGTTTACAGCCGACATGGCATTCACTCTCGGCGCAAGTGCAGAAATAGGCACTATGTATCAGTTGTTCTATGCAGCATATTATGACAATTACATACTCAATGACGCTTATTTCATCAGCGTTGGACAGTCGATGGATGGCTTCGAGACCGGCGACTTCAGCGCATTCGACTGGCATAGCGTGAGCCCGATTTACGCTTGGGAAGTAGTGACACAGAACCCTTACGAAGGAATGTATTGCGCCAAGTCATCTGCTATATCGGATTATGAGACATCGACACTGTACATCACTGTGGAAGTCGGAACAGATAGCGAAGTCAGCTTCTATTATAAGGTGTCGTCAGAAAGCAACTACGACAAACTTCATTTCAGCATTGACGGCGTGGAGAAAAACAACTGGTCTGGCGAAGTCGCATGGGCACAGGCTACATACCCATTGAATCCTGGTACACACGAACTTAGATGGGAATACACCAAGGACGTATCAGTGTCGAGCGGTTCTGACTGCGCCTGGATTGACAACGTGGTGCTTCCGGCATCGACAGTCATCACAAATGTCGCTACCGTTGTCGAGAGCAACGTCGCGGTTTATCCAAATCCTGCAAACGATGTATTGAATATCCAACTCGGTGAGAATCAGTCGGATATGGTGATTTACAACAGTGTCGGACAGGTCGTGAGACGCTACGACAACGTTTCAGGCGACATGCAAATCAATATCGCTGACCTCAACGCAGGAATTTACTTCGTGAAGACAAACAACGGAGTTACTAAGATGATTAAGAGATAAGGAAGGATAAGTAAGGAGAAGAAGGATAAAAAAAGAGACGGATGGAAATCCGTCTCTTTTTTATTTATAACAGATTATTGACAAAATGATATAAAACAGGAAAACGAACGGCAACGCTACCACTTTCAAAATGATGATTGCGACAATAGCGAATATCACCACGAAATAGCGCAGTATGTTTTCCTTGAATTTCAGGTTATGAATCTTGAATGAGAAGAACGGCACTTCGCTTACCATCAGCCAACTGAAGACGGCAACCATGATGAGGAGAAAATAAGGATTCACGACGAAATGATACAATGCGCTGTGGTTTCCAAGTTTGAAAAGCATGAACGGTAGCGAGGCTATGAACAGTCCGACGGTAGGTACCGGAAGCCCTATGAATGATGAACTTTGACGTGTGTCGATGTTGAATTTTGCGAGACGTATCGCGGCAAATGCGGCCAAAATGAAGGCTAACACCGGGAATGTGTTGAAGTTATACACCCACCAGCCGACACCGGTCCTGCTGAGAAACCATGCCACGATAAACGACGGCGCCACGCCGAATGAGACCACATCCGACAAGGAGTCAAGTTCGCCTCCGATGGGAGATTTCGCGTTGAGAGCGCGAGCTGCAAAGCCGTCAAAGAAATCGAAGACAGCTGCGACGAATATCATCGCTGAAGCCCATAAAACACGCTCGTGGCATAAGAAAAGTATTGAAACGCAGCCGCTTATGAGGTTGCAGCATGTGATGGTGTTGGGAATTTGTTTTACTATCGACATAATTCAATTTTTTTGCAAATATAAATCTTTTTTATTTCTGACGATAATAATTTGGCGTGCAACCGGTGTGCGATTTAAAATATTTATAGAAAAACGACTGGTTAGGGAAGTTGAGTTGGTCGGCTATCTCCTTGATACTCAAATCGGTATGACGAAGTAAGTGCTGCGCCTCGAGAATCACATATTTATTGATAATCTCAGGAGCAGAAAAACCGCTAACGTTCTTGATGATCTTAGAAAGATATTTCGGCGTTATGCATAGCTTGTCGGCATAAAAACCCACAGAACGCTCCTTGTCGTGGTATTTCTCAACGAGTTGCACAAATGTTTTAAAAACATTTTTATGATGTGTAGAGGCTGCTTTCTCAGAGTTTTCTTCTTCGGCGACAAGGCGTTTCATGAGAATTCCCCCGATGAGATGGAAAATCGATGCGAGTAAAAACCTGACGCTGTCGTCGCGGTAAGCTGAATTTGTATTTATCACATTATCAATGAGATTCAGGTATTGCGTCGCGATGTCGACTTCTTCCGGAGCCATCTCCAGTATCGGACTTTTCAGCACGGTGAGCGCATCCATGAAAATCTTGTTCAAGTCAGAGCCAAGCTTAGTCATATATTGCGGCGACATGGCGAGAATCGTCATTTCGACAAACTCATTGTTGTCGTCGAGAGGCTCCAACTGAATAATATTATTAGGTGTGTTGACTGCCAGCATGCCGTCGTGAATATCATATTCCGTAAGGTTGATAGTGCATTTGAAACGACCTTTCTTGCAATATGCCGCAATGAATCCGTCAATTCGACTTGGAAACTTCAGTGGCTGAATGTCGATGTTGTTCGTTTGATGAGCAAGGATGAAATCATCACCAATGCCTACGATATAGTCCTTCAGGAAAAGTTCCTTCACCTTTGAAAGCGAGAATTTATTGTATGATTGATTATTCATAGAGCAATGTTTTCGACAAAATTACATAAAAAATCATTTATAATGTTTAAATTTATGCAAAAATTCGACCAATAGATATCTTTTGTCTATAATTTTATATTTATTGTTAAAGAATTATTTTTGTATTTTTGCGAGGTGATTAACATAAGCTGAAAAATAAATTGTTAAAAATATATGAGAATAAAAACTGTTAGAAAGAAATTGGCGGTTTTGGTTTTGATTTTATCTGTCGCCTGCCAGCTTGTCGCGCAACAGGTCCTGTCGCTTCAGGATTGCCGTGACATGGCACTTGAGAACAACAAAAATCTCAAGATTTCGCAGGAAAAAGTGAATATTGCGAATTACGACAAGAAAATTGCGTTTTCCAATTATCTGCCAAAGATTACGGCACAAGGCACTTACACTTACAATGAGAAACAGTTGCAACTGCTCAGCGATGACAAACTTAGCGCCCTCAGCTCATTGGGCTCGACGCTTCAGGGTGATATCAACGGCTTCGTGGACCCTATCATCCAGAACTTGATGCAGAATCCGTCGCTGTATGAGATTATCGCTCAGAATCCGGCGTTGTTGAATCTTATTCAGAACATACATCATATCGGCGCGTTGGAGGCTCTCGATGCCATCGGAAGTGAGATCGCAGATCAGTTCAAGCTTGACACACGTAACGTTTATGCCGGCATGATAACCATTCAGGAGCCTGTGTACGCCGGAGGTAAGATCCGTGCTTACAATAAGATGGCCCGTTATGCGCAAGACCTTGCCGAGATGCAACTCACAACAGAACAACAGGATATCATCGTCACCACCGACAAGGCATATTGGCAGATAGTGTCGTTGGCAAACAAAGAGAAACTGACGATGAACTATGTTCAGTTGCTGCGCACCGTGTCGGATAACGTCGACAAACTCGTTAACGAAGGCATGGCGACGGCTGCCGACCGTCTCTCCATCAGGGTGAAACTTAACGATGCCGAGCTGACATTAATAAAGGTGCAGAATGGCCTCGTACTGTCGAAGATGCTTCTCTGCCAGAGCTGCGGACTTCCTCTTGACAGCAATATCGTATTGGCGGACGAGAACTTGGAAGATGTTGTTATTCCTGCATATAATCCGGTATATACTGAAGAGGATATCATGCAAAACAGAAGCGAGCTTCAGAGCCTCACGCTTGCAACCAAGATTTACGACAAGAAGGTTAGCATCGCGCGTTCGGAGTTCCTGCCTACGGTGGCTGTCTTCGGCAATTATATCGTGACGAACCCTTCGATGTTCAACGGTTTTGAGAAGGAATTTCACGGTTTCTACAATGTCGGCGTGATTGCCAAAGTGCCGCTGTTCCACTTCGGAGAGGGTTATTACAAGGTACGCAAGGCGAAATCAGAGGCCTTGATAGCCCGTATGAAACTCGACGACACCAAGGAACTCGTAATGCTTCAGGTAAACCAGTATGCGAAACAGATTAAAGAAGCCGAGTCACGCCTTCAGATGACGACGGAGAAGATGTCGGATGCCGAGGAGAACCTGCGCATGGCGACGGTGGGATTCAACGAAGGCATGATACCTTCAGCGACACTCGAGGCCGCACAGACGTCATGGATGCAGGCACACACAGAGTATATCGACGCTAAAATCGACGTCATCATGGCAAACACATATCTTAACAAAGCAGTTGGTAATTTGAGATAAATAAAATAAAAAATATAGTTATGGCTACATCAGAAAAAACACAGAGAATAAACACATTCATCGCATTGACAGTGTTGGGAGTGGTAATTGCTACGGTCTGTATCATAGGCTCTATAACCTATGGTAAGATAACAGAGATAATGCAGGGGCAGATGGAGGCCACGGAATACCGTGTGTCGAGCAAGGTGCCTGGCAGAATCCTTGAGTTCAGAGTGAAGGAAGGCGACAAGGTGAAGGCTGGCGACACCCTTGCAATCATCGAGGCGCCTGAGGTGATGGCGAAGAAAGCTCAGGCTGAGGCTGTCAAGACCGCTGCACAGGCTCTCAACGACAAGGCTGAGGCTGGCGCACGCGAGGAGCAGATCCAGGGCGCTTACGAGCTCTGGCAGAAAGCTATCGTGAACCGCGACATCTGGGAAAAATCGTTCAAACGCGTGTCGAATCTCTTCAAAGAAGGCGTGGTGAGCGAGCAGAAATATGATGAGACCAAAGCTCAGTACGACGCTGCCGTCGCTACAGAGAAAGCCGCTAAGTCGCAGTACGACCTCGCCGTGAAAGGCGCTCAGAAAGAAGATAAGGAGATGGCCGCTGCCAAGGTTGCGCAGGCCAAAGGCGCCGTGGCAGAAGTCGACTCGTATATCAGCGAGACAATCTTGCTCGCATATGCCGACGGTGAAGTCACTGAGATATTCCCACACATCGGCGAGCTTGTAGGTACAGGCGTTCCTATCATGAATGTCGCGATGATGGACGACATGTGGGCTACTTTCAACGTGCGCGAAGACCATCTCAAAAAACTGCCTATAGGAAGCCGTTTCACAGCGGAGTTCCCGGCACTCGGAGCATCTGTCGTCATGGAAGTCAATTATATCAAAGACAGAGGCGACTATGCCGCTTGGAAAGCCACGAAACAATATGGACAGTATGACCTCAAGACGTTCGAGGTGCGTGCAGTGCCGGTGGCTGAAGTGGAAGGCCTTAGACCAGGAATGACTGTTATTTACAGAGTCGGTGAGGAGTCAAAATGAACGGACTGAAACAAGTTTTGGCTGTCGCGAAGCGTGAGAAGAGCAGGCTCCTGGTGCGCCCGATCTACTTGTTTTGTATGGTCATCGCCCCAATCATAGCTTTCATCTTCTTCACCACGCTGATGAGCGAGGGACTGCCGTCGGATCTGCCTGCAGGCGTCGTCGACGAGGACAACACCTCCACGACACGCGAGGTGATACGAAACCTTGATGCGTTCCAGCAGACCGATATCATCGAGCATTATCCTGATGTCGCATCGGCGCGTGTGGCGATGCAGAAAGGCAAGATATATGCGTTCTATTACATCCCGAAAGGAACTACACAACTCGCAATCACAGGCAAACAGCCGACGGTGTCGTTCTACACCGTGGCATCGTATATCATCCCGGGCTCGTTGGCTTACCGCGACATGAAGATGATGTCGGAATACGCAGCTGGCGCCGTGGGTCGCGCCTCGTTGTACGCCAAAGGATATACCGAAGACCAGGCGATGGCAGTGCTCCAGCCGATAAAGATGGAGATACACGCCGTCAATAACCCGAGTCTTAACTATTCGGTGTATCTTTGCAACACATTGCTCCCGGGTATCATCATGCTCATCATCATGCAGGTGACAATTTATTCTATCTACGTAGAGTTGAAAGAAGAGACTGCGAAGGAATGGTTAGCTTTAACAGATAACGATATCGTGAAGGCCGTGATAGGTAAGCTCTTGCCTCAGCTCTTAGTGTGGCTGCTGATGGGAGTTTTCATCCTCTTCGTCCTCTATGGATGGTGGCGTTTCCCTCTCAACAGAGGCATTTGGCCGATGGTTCTTAATATGTTGATGCTCATCAACGCTTCAATAGCCTTCGGCGTGTTTTTATGCGGAGCCCTGCCTTCATTGAGATGGGCATTGAGTCTCGCGACATTGTGGGGAGTGCTGTCATTCCCTATCTCAGGATTCTCTTTCCCGCAGATGGCGTTCCCTAACCCGTTAAAAGCTCTTTCGTGGCTGTTCCCGTTGCGTCATTATTTCTTGATTTATGTCGACCAGGCGCTAAACGGACTCCCGCTGTACTATTCGTGGCCCAACATCGCCATACAGATAGGATTCCTGGCATTGCCTGTGATGGTTATGGGACGGTTGAAGAGATTCCTGCTTGAGTTCCATTATACTCATTAAATTATTGATTATGAAATGGTTAAGAAATATAATAGAGGTTTGGGCTTATGAGATGAGATGCGCCTTGTTCGACGAGGGTGTTGTAGTGTTCTTCGTCATAGTGCCGCTTCTGTACCCGCTTCTTTATGCGTATCTTTACAATAATGAGGTCGTCAGGGAGGTGCCTACAGTGGTTGTCGACAACAGTCATTCGCAGATGAGCCGTGAGTTTGTCCGCCGTGTGGATGCCACCGGTGATGTCGAGATTGTCTCACATTGCGCGGATATGCAAGAAGCCCAGCAGATGATTCATCAACGTGATGCTTACTGCCTGATTTATATCCCTAAGGACTTTGAAAAAGACATAGCGGAGATGCGTCAGACCACTGTGGAGCTGTACTCCGACATGAGCGGACTGTTGTATTACAAGGCAGTCTTGAGCAGCTGTACTGAGGTCTCGCTCGACATGAACAAGGAGATAAAGGCGTCGAGGATTCCGGGTGCTACTGAGCAACAGATTTCAGCGTTTCAGTATCCTATCGAATACAAATACGTCCCGATGTTCAACACTCAAAGTGGATTTGCATCGTTCATCATTCCTGCGGTGCTGATGCTTATCATACAGCAGACGATGGTGCTGGGCGTGGGTATGATGGCTGGCGAGGAGCGTGAAAAGGTGCGCAAACATGTCGCGGAGCCGCATATCATCGGGAAAAGACCTATCGAGGTGCTTTTCGGAAAGTCGACGACGATATTCACTATATATAGCATCATCGCAGTGTATCTCGTATGCATCGTGCCTATGATTTTCGACCTCATCCACATCTGGAGATGGCATACACTGCTGGCTTTCATGGTGCCGTATCTGCTGTCGTGCATTTTCTTCAGCATCACAGTGTCGTCGGTTGCTCACGACAGAGAGTCGTTCATCGTGATGTTTGTGTTCATGTCGGTGCCGTTGTTATTCGCAAGCGGCATCTCGTGGCCTGCCAGCAACATCCCTATATTCTGGAAAGGATTCTCCTGGCTGTTCCCGTCGACATTCGGCATCAACGGATTCGTGAGAATCAGTTCGATGGGCGCCACACTCGCCGACGTGCAATATGAGTTGAATGCGTTGTGGATTCAGACGTTCGCGTTTTTCGTGATGTCGTATATCGTATATAAGAGAACGTACGGCAAACAGCTGTGGGCGTAAATTTATGTTAAATTACTTTGTCGGAGTAATGTTTTTTTTATAATTTTGCAATTTTAATTCTCAATTATGTGGAATAGAATTGCAAATTATATTTTAAAATATCGTGTCTTAAATCTTTGCATAGTATCTGCTATCTTGATATTCATGGGGCTGAAGGCAGTTAACGTGAAAATGGGGCACAACCTCGCCAACACCCTTCCGGAAACCGACTCTACGATGGTCGTTTACAGACAGTTTCTTGACAAATACGGACAAGACGGCAGGAGCATCTTTGTCGGAATGTATGACAAAGATCTTTACATACTCGGACATTTTCAAGATTATTACGACCTCAACACCAAGATAAGGGAGATTGACGGCGTCACCGAATGTCTCTCTGTTACAAGGATTTACAATCTGAAGAAGAACGACAGCATCAAAAAATTCGAGCTCTCGCAGGTTGTGACGCGACGTCCTGAGACACAAGAGGAAGTGGATGCAATCCGAAATGAGATACAGAGCCTCGCTATGTACGACGGGCTGCTTTTCAATCAGGAGACCAATTCCATCATGATGATTGTTTCCATTGATGATGAACATGTTACGACGAACGCACGCAAGAATTTGGTGCTCTCATTGAGAGAGGTCTTAGACCAATATGGACAGAAAAACGGCGTAGAGATGTGTATCTCGGGCATGCCATATATCCGTGAAATCACGACACAGAAGATGGTGAAGGAGATTGTATATTTCACCATTCTATCTATTTTTGTCGCAGGCTTCATCCTTTATCTGTTTTTCCGTTCGTGGCGTCCGCTCGTGTCGGTGGTCGCGATAGTCTTGGTGTCGGTGGCTTACATGTTCGGAATCATGGTGCTGCTGAAATTCGACGTGACGATTCTCACTGGCGTGCTTCCACCGTTGTTGATAATCATCGGCGTGGAGAACTCCATCTTCATGCTCAACAAATATCACCGTGAGTTCGAGGTATGTCACGATAAGTTACAGGCTCTGCACAACGTGATAACACGTATCGGTCCGGCGAACTTCCTCACAAACACAACAACGGCCGTCAGTTTTGCCTCGTTTATCATCACGAGAAACGTGCTCTTGGTGCCGTTCGGCATCCTCGCGAGTATATGCATCATGCTGACTTACGTGCTGACGATGCTGCTGCTCCCGACATTCTTCAGCTATCAGAAAAAGCCGGAAGGGAAGATGGTCAACTACATGAACAACCCGAAGATCAATTACATCATGATGGAGGTCTCAAAATTTGTTCTGAGCCGCAAACGTTATATCTATGCTGTGCTCGGAGTCCTGATGATAGTGGTTGTCATCGGGGCGATGAGAATGTCTACATCAGGCCGTGTTGTCGATGACATCGCGAAGAGCGACAAACTATACAAAGACATCATGTTTTTCGAGAAAAACGTGGGCGGTGTGATGCCTTTCGAGATTTCCATTGACACCAGGAAACCTAAAGGTGTCATGAATGCAGCCTTTATCCGTAAGGTGCAGCAGCTGCAGGACACTCTGGCGCTTTATCCTGAGTTCAGCAGGCCTCTGTCGATCGTTGAGGTGGTGAAATTCGCCCGTCAAGGGTTCTTCAACGGAAAAAGCGACCAATATAAGGTGCCAAGCAACAACGAATTCGGTTTCATCTTGAAATACTTGCCCGACAATAAAGGCGGCGAACTGCCGAGCGTCATCACTCAGTACATGGACAAGGAGATGCAGTGCACACGTATCTCTGCGCAGATGGCTAACGTCACGACACCGAAAATAGACAGCATTAGCAAAGCGTTACGTCCGGCTATAGATAAGATTTTCCCGAAAGAGAAATACGACGTCGTAATGACTGGAAGCGCCATGGTGACCCTGCAAGGCACCAACTACCTTATCAGGAACCTGTCGTATTCGCTGTTGCTCGCTTTCGTGGTAATAGCTTTGCTGATGGCGCTGACGTTCCATAAGTTCAAAATGGTGGTTATCTCGTTGATACCCAATCTGATACCGCTTATTTTCACTGCCGGAGTGATGGGATATACAGGCATCCCGTTGAAGATGTCGACAATCATAGTGTTCAGCATCGCACTTGGAATCAGTGTTGACAACACCATACATTATCTTGCCCGTTACAGACTGCAGATGAAAAGCAACAATTATGACATCAAGAAATCGGTGATGGCGGCTATTCAGGAAACCGGCCCGAGCATGATTTATTCAGCCAGCATCTTGATTTGCGGATTCCTCATCTTCGCTTTCTCGTCGTTCGGCGGAACGAAGATTGTAGGATTCTTGGTGCCGTTTACATTGCTTGTCGCTTTGATAACCAATATTTTAGTACTGCCGGCTTTGGTTTTGACATTTAATAAAAAAAAGATATGACATCTGTTCAACAAATTCAGGATAAGATAACGGAATTCATTGAGTCTCAAGATTTTATGGGTACTCCGAGTGAACTTTACGCTCCGATAGACTATACAATGAGCCAGAAAGGCAAACGTATGCGTCCTACCTTGGCGTTGCTTGCTTGTGAGATGTTTGGCGGCGACATTAACGAGTGTCTCACACCTGCTGTGGCTGCTGAGATTTTCCATAATTTCACGCTCATTCACGACGATATCATGGACGAGGCGCCTTTGAGAAGAGGCTTGGAGACCGTTTATCATAAATGGAACTCAAATATTGCGCTGCTTTCTGGCGATACTATGCTTATCAAAGCGTTTCAATATGCGCTGAGTACCAATAAGATGTATTCGCAAAAGATTCTTGCAGAGCTCTGCAAGGTGGCGCTTGAGGTGTGCGAGGGACAGCAGTACGACCTGAATTTCGAGACACGCGACGATGTCACTCTTGAGGAATATATTGAGATGATTCGTCTGAAAACAGCTGTTTTACTCGGCTCAGTATTGAAGATAGGAGCTATCGTGGCTGGTGCCGACGAGAAAAACATGCAGGCAGTCTACGACTTCGGCATCGATTTAGGCATAGCGTTCCAGTTGCAAGACGATTTGTTCGACTGCTACGGCGACGTCAAAATCTTCGGTAAGATGCCGGGAGGCGATATTGCCGACAACAAGAAGACATACCTTTATCTGAAGGCGTTGGAACTCGCTTCCGCTGACGACAAAAAACAACTCGAAGGCTATTTCTCGATGCCCAAAGGCCGTGATGACAAGAAAATGCAGGCTGTTTTGGACATCTTCGCAAAATACAACGTCCGCGACATCGTGACGAATGTCATGACAAACTACTACGAAAATTCGCTGAAACACCTTGACGCCATTGATGTTCCGGAAGAGAAGAAGGCGGTGTTGAGAAATTATGCCGATTACCTTTATAATCGCATTAAATAATTTTAAGGATAAGTTTATCATTTCTTATCCTTCTTATCAGCGAAGCGCTTATCCTTAATTAAGGAATAAACAAACAGGAATCGCCGTAACTCAAAAACCTGAACTCGTGTTCCAGCGCGAATTTATACGCCTCTTTCCATTTTTCACCGATTAAGGCTGAAACCAGTAATAGAAGTGTGCTCTTCGGCTGGTGAAAGTTGGTGATGAGCGCCTTAGTAATCATGATAGGGCAGGAGGGGGCAATCATCAGGGCTGTGGTGGCATGCAAAGCGTCGAGATGATGCATCTCCAGATATTTTAAGATTGCTGCAAGACTTTCCTTAGCGGAAGGCAACGTCGCTCTGTCTTGATACGGAAACCATTGGTTGACATGAAGGTTACGTTCGTCGAAACCTTGTTCGAGCAGCATCACTCCGAGCCAGTACACCGACTCGATAGTGCGCATGCTTGTGGTGCCGACAGGTATGATGGTCCTGCCTATGTTATCATGCAGATGCTCGATACATTGTTTTTTGACGATTATTGACTCTGAATGCATCTCGTGCTCACCTATGGTTTCCGTTGCAACAGGACGGAACGTGCCGGCGCCGACGTGCAATGTCACCTCTTCTATTGTGTGACCTTGTTCTTTCAGTTTGGCTATCAGAGGCTTGGTGAGATGCAACGACGCAGTCGGCGCCGCTACTGACCCCTCGTATTTCGCGAAAACAGTTTGGTAACGGTCTCTATCGCTCGGCTCCGCCTCGCGATGCAGATATGGCGGCAACGGTATCTCTCCGGCAGTCTCGAGAACATCCGCGAAACTGATTTCGGCAGGCTCCCATGAGAAACGAATCACAGAATATGCATCGGTTTTCTCAACGCGTTCGGCTTTCAAAACCACGTCTTTGCCTTTGATATTCAATGGCATGGTGAGTAATCCGTCCTTCCAACGGCGTGAGTTGCCGACCAAGCAATGCCATTCCACAGGGGAGCATGCCGAGAACGCCAACTGATAGTCGCCGTTGCCTGTTATAGGTTCCAGACAGAACACCTCGATGGCGGCACCGGAATCCTTCACAAACTGCAATCGCGCGCGAACGACCTTGGTCTCGTTGAAAACCAACACGGATTTTTCCGGCAGGTAATCGCCTATGTTACGAAATTGATTCTCAGAAATATTATTATTTTTCAAAATCAATAGTTTCGACGCGTCTCTCTCTGCAAGCGGATATTTGGCAATCCTCTCATCCGGCAACGGATAGTCGTATTCCGTGATGTTTATATTTTGAACGTTGGAAATCAATTTCAATCTTCTCCTTTCAGTTTATCCAAGATTCTTCTGTCTTTCTTAGTAGGTCTTCCTGCGCCTCTGTCTCTGTATTCGGCTTTGTAGGCGTGCATGAACTCAATGCGTTCGTACTCCTCAGTAGGCGTGCGGTCGATATATATGTTCACCACATCTTTCGGCGACACTCTGCTCTTCGGGATGCTCAAGACTTCCACAACTTTGTGCAGTTGCCCGAGCTGCACGGCAATAACCTCGCCTACTTTCACGTCATGCGAGGGTTTCATCGAGACCTCGTTGACCTTCACCTTGCCGCCTTTGCAAGCATCAGCAGCCAACGTCCGCGTCTTAAACATTCTCGCGCACCAAAGCCATTTATCGATTCTTAATTCTTCGTTATCCATGTTTTAGCCATTAGGTATTAGCTATTAGCCATTAGCTATTAGTCGTTAGTAATAAAACTAATGGCTATCGGCTAATGGCTTTATTTCTCTCTAAAGAACAATTGAATTGGCACCCCGTGGAAGTCCCAGATGCTCCTGATTTTGTTCTCCAAAAACCTCACATAGTTGTCTTTCACATCCTTTGGCAAATTGCAGAAGAAGATGAACTGTGGAGTAGGGCTCTTCAACTGTGTGATGTATTTTATCTTGAGATAACGTCCGCGTGACGCGATTTGCGGCGGCTGACTGTTGATGATTTCGAGCATAGTGTCGTTCAACTCTCGCACTGAAACTTTGCGTTCACGGTTTTCGTAGACTTTATGTGCCGTTTCAAGAACTTTGAAGGTTCTCTGACGGTTGATCGCTGATGTGAAAATAATCGGGTAATCAACAAAAGGTGCGGTTCTCTCGCGAATCACATTCTCAAACGCAAGGTGTGTGTTGCTGTCTTTCTCCACCAAATCCCATTTGTTCACGACCAAAACGAGACCTTTTTTGTTTCTCTCGATGAGACGTAAAATGTTCATATCCTGAGCGTCAAAACCTTGTGTCGCGTCGATAATCAGAATGGCAACGTCGCATTCCTCGATGGCTCTGATGGAGCGCATCACCGAATAGAACTCTATGTTTTCGTATACCTTGCTTTTCTTTCTCAAACCTGCTGTGTCAACGAGCATGAAATCCATGCCGAAAGCGTTGAAATGCGTGTTGTTGCTGTCTCTCGTGGTGCCGGCGATGTCTGTCACGATGTTCCTCTCCTGACCCAAGAAAGCGTTAATCATCGACGATTTTCCAACGTTCGGACGGCCTACAACGGCGAATTTCGGTAAATCCGAATAGTCTTCTGTGGTGTCGTTTGGCAGATATTTCACCACCTCGTCGAGAAGCTCGCCTGTGCCTGTGCCTGTCATGGCTGAGAACGGATAGATTTCGCCTAATCCGAGGGCATAAAACTCCGCTGCCTCGCCGAACTTACTTGGGATGTCGGTCTTGTTCACGCCAAGAAGCACTTTTTTCTTGCATTTGCGCAAAATCAAAGCTACGTCTTCGTCCAAGACATGCACTCCTGCCTGTCCGTCGACAACAAAAATTATGACATCGGCTTCGTCGATTGCAAGGTCGACTTGTTTCCTAATCTCTTCTTCAAAGATGTCATCTGATCCGACCACATAACCGCCTGTGTCGATGACGGTGAACGACTTGCCGTTCCAGTCGCTGTGTCCGTAATGACGGTCGCGTGTCACGCCGCTGCTTTCCTCCACGATGGCTTGTCTTGACTGCACCAAACGGTTAAATAACGTCGACTTTCCGACGTTCGGTCTTCCAACTATTGCAACTATATTACTCATAATCTTATCCTTTCTTATCTTTTCTTATCCTTCTTATCTTTTCTTATCCATTCTTATCCTTCTTATCCTTTTAAATCATGCTTCATACCCGAAATGCTTCAACTCCTCCTCGTTATCTCTCCAGTCTTTGTCGACTTTCACTCTCAAATCCAGGAAAATCTTCTTTCCGGTGAATTCCTCGATGTCGGCGCGCGACTGTATTCCCACCTTCTTGATGGCGGCACCGCCCTTACCTATTAATATAGCCTTCTGCGACTCGCGTGATGCGAAAATCGTCGCCTTGATGTTGATGAGCTTCGCGCTCTCTTCGTATGCGTCTACCACAACCTCAACGCTGTAAGGGATTTCCTGCTGATAATTCAACAAAATTTTCTCTCTGATGATTTCCGTCACGAAAAATCGCATCGAACGGTCGGTGAGCTCGTCTTTCGGGAAGTAAGGCGGACAAACAGGCAGTTTCTCGATGATGCTCTCGAACACGAATTTGATGTTTGCCTGGTGCATTGCCGAGATAGGGAACACTGTGGCTGCTGGCAGCGCGTTTTTCCAAAATTCCACGGCTTTTTCCACGTCTTCTTGGTTCGAGAGGTCGATTTTATTCAGCAAAACGAAAACCGGAACCTCCATTTTCTTGATGCGTTCCACTGTCTCCTCGTCGATTTTCTTGTCGGTGATGTCGACCACATATAGTATCAAGTCGGCGTCGATAAACGCCACATTGATATACTGATTCATGATTTCGTGCATCTTGTAGGCCGGATTTTTGATGATTCCAGGGGTGTCGGAGAACACTATTTGGAAATCATCGCCGTTCACTATGCCCAAAATGCGGTGTCGGGTGGTCTGCGCCTTCGACGTGATGATGCTGATTCTCTCGCCCACCAAATCGTTCATAAGCGTTGATTTTCCGACGTTTGGCTTGCCAATTATATTGACGTAACCTGCTTTATGATCCATATTTTTTAAATATTTCAAAAATTTTTCAAAAAACACTTGACACGAGAGCGAAAATGTTGTAATTTTGCACTCTCAAATCACGATGCGGGGTGGAGCAGTCCGGTAGCTCGTTGGGCTCATAACCCAAAGGTCGGTGGTTCAAATCCGCCCCCCGCTACTAAAGGAGGTCAAAAGACCTCCTTTTTATTTTATCTTCGCTTCAGCCGCCATCAAAACCTGTCGGGTGTTGTGGTCGGTAATGAAAGCCACGATGTAGAACTGGTCGGCGTTGTATTTCTCGTCGACGTTGAACTTCATGTTTGTGGCGAAATATCTTCCAGACTCAATAGTGCTCCCGCTGTTGATATCAAGCACTCTTCCCCATGTGAGGCCGTCAACAGTGCCTCTGAACACATGACGGTGCATGTAATTCGTATTTACACCCGTTGTTGTTTGCTGCGGACCTACGATACTGTCTTCCATCATGCAAAGCGTGAGACGTACATCGTCGCTCTCCACTGTTGTGAGGAATTTTGAATACACGCTGAGACTCACTTCTCTGTCTGATTCGTTATAAGCTGTCTTTACTATAAGTCTCACAGGAGCGTCGCTGCCGATTACGTTGTTGACGGCAGCCGTCCATTCAGGATTGCCGATGGCTTCTTTACGGTTTACGGTGCCTGAAGGATATGAATCGATGTTAAAATAGTTGTTCCAATCATTTCCTTCTTCTGTTCTGAAATCAGTGACATCATTGTAAGGTATCTGGTATGCTGTGTTAGGATGCACGCCTAAAACGATGAGATGTCCCTCATTCTGCTCCTGCAACTGTGAAGCTATCTCGGCGGCTTCCGGACAGTTTACGCATCTGACGCCAGTGTAATCTTCAAGCAGAACAACGATTTTACCATCGAAATTCAAGGTGTCTTCAGCAGTCAACTGTACTAAATTAGTGTCGACCACTATGACTGGCGGCTCGATTTTATATGGCTCTTTTAATTTATCGCACGATGTCATTGCGAAAACTAACGCCAAACTTGCTAATATTACTGATATTTTCTTCATATAACTTCTAACTTCTAATTACTAACTTCTAACTAAAATGATGTTGTTATTGTTATTGAAACTCCACTTGATGCAGGCACTTCACGGCATACGCCGCCGACGCAAACCAAGCCTTGGCTCTGCCGTCCGCCGCTGAGTGCAATACGTGTCTGGTCTTTGATAAAACCGATTGAGCCTGTGACATAATGGTCGCGGTTGTCGGAGATAGGGTTGCCGTAGTTGTATTTGTCTGCTATCGAGAAGAACAGCTTAGGAGCAATGGTGTATTCCACCAGAAATGCCGCCCAGTTGCCGCGTTTTACATAAAAATCGGGGTGCATAGGGTCAATGTCATAATTTTCGCCGATATTGTCCCACATATGCTGCAACTCCACGCGCACACTGTGTTTTCTGTTGATTTTATAAATCACCTCGCCGAAAGCGAAATTGGCTTCCACGTCTTCGGCTCCCTCATGGCCTTCGATTTTGTCCAAGTCATAATGCAGGTTTATGTACATCAATGTGAGATTCCACTTGGCGTTGATTTTCTTCTCAATTTCAAAATTGATATCACGGTAGAACACACGGTCGCCGATTTCAAAAAACGGTGAGTCGTAGCCTTCTGTACCTGGCTCGTTAACAGGCACTTCAACTCCGTCGACCTTAATAGGGTTTCTCTTGATATCGTTGACCTGGCTGAAGTTGAAAGCGAGCTTGGTACCATATTTGCCGCCGAGGAGAGTCTTCTTCGGGATGGTGTAGTTCACTTGGAACTGCATTCCCATCTCGCCGAGAGGCTGTGTCGAATAAGAGAACATCGACGGCAGACTGTGACTGTGAGTGTAGTTGATAGGTGGGATGAAACCGATGTCAAGATCGTTTTTCAATGCAGTGTTCATCGACTTGAAACTCATATTGTCGACGCGCTTCACCTGCAACACTATGCCGAGTCCCTTTTGTGAATATGACAGTGATGCCAACAATTCCTGACCTTCGCGGTAAATCCAGTTGTTGAATGCCGACGGGTCGTTGATTTTACGTGCATATTCCGCCGACAGACCGATTTTACCATAGCCGAGGTTCATTCTTCCCGCGTAGGCTCCGACGTTTTGTGGAAGGATATATTTGACGTCGCCGTCGACATGTTCCTTCTCGCTTTCATATTTGCTCACGAAGCTGGCGCCAAAGGTGGCTTTGAACTTGGTGTCGTTGAGTGCGGTGATGCTGCGGTTCAAGTCCCATTCGCCGTCGATACCGCGCACAAGACCTCTTTCTTCATCGTATGAGACCCAGTAATATCTCTGCTTTCCGTAAAGACCTTTGAATGTCACGCCGTCGCATGGGCGGAAAATGGCTCTGACACCTCTCAAAGAGTTGTCGTAACCTAATGTCCATTCTTCGTATGTTCTGAAAATCAGACCGTTACCGAATTGGTCATAAATGTCACCTACGGTGATGCCGATGGTTCCGTTATCGTAAGTCGCGAAATAGTTGGCTATGCCATTGCCTTTCACTCGTGCGTCGAAGCCCGACATCGGAGTGGTCTGGTATGCCTCGTAACGTATGCCTGCGGTGAAGTTTCCAAGTTGATACTGCAGTTTGCCGAATCCGTAGGCGCCGAATAGCTGTCCGTCGAGGCTTTCCTCGGTGATGTCTATGCCTTTATCCTCCCAATAGTAGTTTCCGTCAACCTGGAAGCTGCCGCTGACTTTTCCGCCAGAGAGGATGTCCTGGGCGTATGCTGCTGTTGCACAAAGCATTACAGCTGCGATTAATAATATTTTTTTCATATTTTTTTATTTGGAGATTTTTAAGATTTCCTGATACAAATCTTCCTCGCCGCCGTCTAAATATCCGGTGTGCTGCCAAACGATTTTGCCGTCGCCGTCAAAAAGGAAGGTGTGTGGCGGGTTGCTGACGTTCATGGCGCGTTTCAACTCGCTGTTCACGTCGAGTAAAATCTCGAAAGGCCAGCCCTTGCCATCAACGAAAGGCTTGATTTTCGCTGTTGCACGTGCGTCGTCTATTGAAACTGAGAAAATCTTGATGCCGGTTTCCTCAACCCAGTCGTCGTAAACGTCGCTCAAAGCGTTGTGCTCCTTGATACACGGACCGCACCAGGTGGCCCAGAATGTCATCACAAACGGCTTGCCGTCGTTGTTGATTTCGGCGATGTTGACTGATTCACCGTCAAGGTTTTTCAATGTGATGTTCGGCAGATCCGACTTGCTCTGTGCAGCCAAGCCGAAAAACATGAAACCGAAAAGTAAGGTTGCCAATAATTTCTTCATGATATAAATTTTAAAGGTTAAACAATATAAGTTTCTAATATTTTACAATGCCCTAAGGCCTTGATTTCCACTTTTTTGATGATGTTTGGAATCAAAATGCACTCGCCTGTGTTGACGATTTCCTCGCCGTCTTCGTATTTCAAGGTGAAGCCGCCTTCAACACATGTCAAGATTACGAAAGAATCAAGTTCTGAATAATCTTTTGCCAAAATCGCTTCCAAATTGATGTAATTTGTAGTGAAATAAGGACATTCCACCATCTTTACCGTGGCGTCTTTCTTATCTCTTTGATATTCGGTGCGATAATTGTCCTCGTGCTTGTAATTCAAGGTGAACAGCGACTGTGGGATATGCAGTTCGCGGTACATTCCGTGCTGGTCGAGGCGATCCCAGTCGTAAACACGGTAGGTGGTGTCGCTCGTCTGCTGAATCTCCGCCACCATGCAGCCCGGACCTAAAGCATGAATCCTTCTTGCCGGGATGAAAAACACATCGCCGTCGTTAACTTTCTCATAGTTAAGGACTTCTGAAATCTTTTTCTCGTAAATCAACTTCTCAACTTCAGCTTTCGTAACCTCGCGGTTGAAACCTGAAACGAGTTCAGCGTCTTTGTCGGCATGCATCACATACCACATCTCAGTTTTGCCGTTCTCAAGCCCGATTTTCTGAGCAATTTCATCATCGGGATGCACCTGCACCGAGAGCCATGTCAAAGGATCGATAATCTTTATCAGAAGAGGGAAAGTTTCGCCGTATTTGTCGAAAACATCGTCGCCGACGAGGTCGCCCATGAAGGTTTCAACGAGGTCGTTGAGTTCGTCGCCCTCAAAATTGCCGTTGCAGACCACGCTGTTCTGGCCTTCAACACCCGAAAGCAGCCACATCTCGCCACAGTTCATCAGCTTGCTGAAGTCCTTGTGCAGCAATGTCTTAACGTTTTGTCCACCCCAAATCTTCTCCAAATAGATGGGCTGAAACTTCAATGGATATAATACACTCATTTTTATCTAAATCAAACGTGCAAAGATATGAAAAAAAACTTAATTTTGCGGAATAAATTTTGAAATATGCAAAACATCATAAATCTTCGTCACATTCTTCATGAAAACGCTGAGCTTTCAGGCAAAGAAGTGAAGACGAATGCTATTTTAAACGAGTTTTTAGAGAAACTGAATCCCGATGTGCATATCCGTAACATCGGAGGCAACGGAATCGCCGTGGTTTTCAAGGGAAAGAACAAAGGAAAACGTATTTTGGTGCGTGGCGATATCGATGCGCTGAACATCCCTGAGGGGAATCATCACTGCTCGCATCGCTGCGGTCACGACGGACATGCCTCGATAATTGCCGGATTGGCACAGAGATTGAGCGAAAAACGCCCTGAATACGGCGAAATTGTATTGCTTTTCCAGCCTGCTGAAGAGACAGGACAAGGTGCGAAGGCCGTCATCGCTGACCCACAATTTGAACAGATAAAACCTGATATGGCGTTTGCTCTGCACAACATTCCGGGATATGCGAAAAACACTGTTTTGTTACGAAAAGGCTGTTTCGCAGCAGGCTCTCTTGGCTTGAAACTCGTTTTTGACGGTGTCACGGCACATGCCTCGCAGCCTGAGACGGGCCACAGTCCGCAGCATGTTTTGTCGGCGTTGATTGACATCTTCGGCAAGAAAGCAGCCATGTTGCAAAACGAACAACCTCTCACGATGATGACGATGACGCATGCTGTATTGGGCGAGGAGACATTCGGTGTGGCGCCTGCTCATGCTGAGATTTGGCTCACGTTGCGCTCGTATGACAACGAGAAACTGCAGCATCTTACCGCCGACGTTGTCCAGCTGTGTGCTATGGTCGCAGAGAAACAGAATTTTGACTTCGGAAGCAGCATCCACGAGGCGTTTTCAGCTACCATGAACAACGATGAAGCAGTAAGCGTAGTGGAGAATGCTGCAAAATCGTTAAACCTTGATTGTCAATATCTTGAAGAACTGTTCCGCTGGTCGGAGGATTTCGGTCGCTTCGCCGATGTGTGCCCGATTTGCTTGTTTGGCTTGGGGTGCGGTGAGGAGCACTTGCCACTTCATAACCCGGAATATGAGTTTGAAGACGAAATTTTAGACGCAGGAATTGATGTTTTTGAAAAAATTTGTACCTTTGCAAAAATTTGATAATGAAGAATATTTGTGTTTTTTGCGGAAGCAGCATGGGGTTCGACAAGCGTTACGCTGAGGCGGCGTCACGACTTGGTGATGTCCTCGCTGACAACGGCTGCACCTTATACTATGGTGGCGGAAGCGTCGGCCTCATGAATGTGATAGCGGACCGTATGCTGTCGAGAGGCTGCGAGGTAGTCGGCGTGATGCCTGATTTCCTGCTGTCACATGAGATTGGTCACAACGGAATCCAGAAGATGATTCCGACCAAGACCATGGCTGAGCGTAAGGAAATTCTGATTCGCGAATCGGATGGCTTCATTGCGATGCCGGGCGGCTTCGGTACCCTCGACGAGTTCTCGGAAGTCGTTGTCGCTGACCAACTTAGACTGATTGAGAAACCTATCGCGTTATATAACACTCTCGGTTATTACGATGATCTGGTGCGCTGGATTGATAGGGGTGTGAAAGACGGCTTCGTGCGCGGCGACCATTATAAAAATGTCATTGTCACTGACGATCCGAAGGAATTATTCGCAAAAATGCAGGATTACAATCCGGTTAGAATCGAAAAATGGATTCACGATATTAAATTGGAAAACAAATGAATATTATTGGAATTACAGGAACTCTCGGTGCCGGAAAAGGCACAATAGTCGATTACCTCGTGCAGAAAAAAGGCTACGTTCACTATTCGGTGCGCGCATTTTTGTCGGAAGAGGTGAAACGTCGCGGACTTGAAGTGAATCGTGACACCCTGACATCGGTGGCTAACGATTTGCGTGCGAACAACAGTCCAAGTTATATCGCTGAACAGCTTTACGACCTCGCATACAACAACGGCAAGGACGCTGTCATCGAGAGTATCCGCACCCCTGGTGAGATAGCGGCGCTGCGTTCGAAGGGTAATTTCCATCTCTTCGCTGTCGATGCCGACAGAAAAGTGCGTTACGAGCGCATCACGGAGCGTAAGTCGGAGACCGACTCGGTGAGTTACGAGACTTTCGTTGCCAACGAGGAACGTGAGATGAACAACGCCGACCCTAACAAACAGAACCTCGGCGAATGCATACATCAGGCGGACTATGTGTTCCAAAATAACGGAAGCATAGAGGAGTTGCACAAAAGGGTGGAAGAGGTCTTGCAAGATATTGAGAATCAGAAATATAAACGTCCTTCGTGGGATGAATATTTTATGAATCTGGCTGATACCGTGGCTGAGCGTGCCACTTGTGACCGCGGCCGTAGCGGATGTGTCATCGTAAAAGACCGTCAGATTCTTGTGACAGGCTACGTCGGCTCGCCACGTGGACTTCCGCATTGCGACGAGGTGGGACATCTTTTCAGAAAGATGATTCATGCTGACGGACGAATCACGGAACATTGCGTGAGGACTGTGCACGCCGAGCAGAACGCCATCGCACAGGCGGCGAGACGCGGCATAGCTCTTGAAGGAAGCACTTTATATTGCAGGATGACACCGTGCCGCACATGCGCTATGCTGATTATCAACTGCGGTATTGTGCGCGTGGTGTGCCAGCGCAAATATCACGACGGAGCCGAGTCGGAGGAGATGTTCCGTCAGGCCGGAATAAAACTGGAATACGTGTACGACGAAGTACAGACTTACGAAAGGCAATAAGGATAAAATGGATAAGAAGGATAAGAGCCTGACGGCTGATAAGATTTATCCTTCTTATCCTTTCTTATCAGCGTAGCGTTTATCTTCTGTTATTAAGGATATCAATTGCAAGATATATCGCGTGCCTCATTGCATCGGGGTCCGCGATATTTTTATTTGCGATGTCGTAGCCTGTGCCGTGTGTGGTGGATGTCCTCACCACCGGTAACCCTGCGGTGAAGCTGACTCCACCGTCGACAGCGAGGACACGGAACGGGGTGAGTCCTTGGTCATGATACATGCTCAAGATGCCGTCGTATTTGCGCCAGGCGCCGGAACCGAAGAAACCGTCGGCAGGGAACGGCCCGAATGCCATAATCCCCTGACTCTTAGCGACTTCCATCGCTGGCTGTATGATTTCTTTCTCCTCGCTTCCCATGATGTTGTTGTCGCCTGCATGCGGATTGAGACCCAACACTGCAATCTTCGGCGCCACGATGTTGAAATCCGTGACCAAAGAATTATTTATAAGTTTTAACTTCTTGATAATCAAGTCTTTGTTGATGACATGCGGCACGTCTTTCAGTGGCAAGTGATTCGTTACGAAACCGACACGCAGATTTTCCCACACTAACAGTGTAATGTATTCACTTTCAGGGAAAAACGACTTGATGTAATCGGTCTGGCCATTGAATTTATATTGTTCGGATTGTATGTTGCTCTTGTTGATTGGCGCTGTCACCATTGCGTCGATGAGGCCGTTGCGCAGGTCGTTGGTGGCGAGTTTCAGTGCCGCGAACGAGGCCTTTCCTGCTATCGGTGTCGAGAATCCCGGCTCCACCTTCAGCTCCTCGTCGGTGTGGTTGATGATGTTTATGCGTTTCGGCTGAGCCTGCGACGCGTCACGAATCACAGTGTAAGACATCTCTTCCATGCCAAAATTTTTCTTGTAATAAGAAAACACTTTCGACTGCCCGTAAATTATCGGGATAAAAGATTCAAGGATGCGTGAGTCGGCTAAAACCTTGAGTATCACTTCGTAACCGATTCCGTTGATGTCACCTTGGGTGATACCGATTTTCGGAAGATTTAAGGTCTTAATTTGTGGTGTCATAAGGAAGCTCGTTTTGAAAGGTCAAAATTACAAAATTATTTTTAAAAAAGCAAATTATTTTTAATAAATTTTTAAAAATCAATTATTTATGTGAAAATTTAGTAAATTTGCGATATGCAAAACGAAGGGTATACAGTAAAACGGATAGCCTCGATGATTGGAGGTCAAATAGTTGGTAATCAATTAGATACGCTTGTTGTTAACGATATTCTGTTCGATAGCCGATTGCTCATCGATGCCGAGAATACGTTGTTTTTCGCACTTTACAGCGGACGTAATGACGGTCACAAATATATCACCGAATTGTATGAAAAAGGCGTGAAAGCCTTTGTGATTTCGAGGAAAAACGTTGAGAAATACGATGTTAAGGCTCAAATTGAGGCGTTAAAGAAGTATTCCGACGCCGTTTTTGTGGTTGTTGACGACACCCTTGCCGCTTTGCAAAAGTTGGCCGCATACCATCGTGAACAATTTGACATTCCTGTTGTGGGAATCACCGGAAGCAACGGAAAAACCATTGTGAAAGAATGGCTGTATCAGATATTGTCGCCGTCGTTATCGGTGTGTCGCAGCCCGAAGAGCTACAACTCGCAAATCGGCGTGCCGCTGTCGGTGTGGCAGATGAATTCAACTCACGAAATCGCGCTTTTTGAAGCTGGAATATCACGTCCGGGCGAGATGGAGAAGTTGCGCGAGATAATAAAACCGACAATCGGAGTGTTCACAAACATCGGGCCGGCGCATGGCAAGAATTTCGAGAGCGTGCAGCAGAAAATCGAAGAGAAAATGAGATTGTTCAGTGATGGAATTGAAAATCTTGTTTACTGTAAAGATAACAAAGAGATTGCTGAAAGCATAAAAAAATATAGGATCCCGACGTTTTCGTGGAGCAAACTTAACGAGGACGCGAATCTTTTTGTTATATCAAAAAAACATGCCAATTTTACCGAAATAACAGGTGTTTATAAAGGCGATTCAATAAAAATCACCATCCCTTTCATCGACGACGCTTCAATCGAAAACTCCATCAATTGCTGGTGTGTTGCGCTTTTGCTCGGTATCCCGAATGAAACCATAGCTGAACGCATGGCACATCTTGAGAGCGTGGAGATGCGAATGGAACTCAAAGCAGGTGTGCGTAACTGTTTGATAATCAACGATTCATACAATAACGACAGAAACGCGCTCGCCATAGCCCTCGACTTCATGAATGCGCAACATCACGATAACAAAGTCCTGATTCTCTCAGATATCCTACAAAGCGAACTGAAAGAAGAAGAACTATATAAAAACATTGCGCAACTTATTGAGAATAAAGGTGTTGACACATTCATCGGCATCGGTCCTGCAATATCAAAATACATGTCATCCAGTAGGGATAAGGCAGGCCTTATCCCTACTGGGAAAATCAAATCATATTTTTATACCTCGACATCTGATTTTCTTGCCAATCATCCGATGAAAATGTTTGAGAATCAGATTGTTCTGTTGAAAGGTGCGAGAAGTTTCGAGTTTGAGCGCATCATGAAGGTGCTGCAACAGAAATCGCATGAGACGGTACTCGAAATCAACCTCGACAACCTAGTGAAAAACCTCAATTATTATCGCGGAAAACTCAAAAAAGAAACCAAAATGATGGTGATGGTTAAGGCTTTCGCATACGGTAGCGGCAACTACGAGGTCTCAAACGCTTTGGCCTTCCATCATGTTGATTATCTGACAGTTGCGTATGCCGACGAGGGTGTCGAACTGCGTAACAAAGGTATCAAACTGCCTATCATGGTGATGACACCGGAAACTAACACTTTCGATATCATCATCAAACATGGTTTGGAGCCTGACATCTATAGCTTCCGTTGTCTCTCGCAACTTGAAGACGCTATAAATCAATTAGATACGGAGCTGACTGAGCCTGTGGGCATTCATATCAAAGTGGATACCGGCATGCATCGTCTCGGATTCCTCCCTGAAGATATCGATGCCTTGATTGAGCGTGTCAAATCCAATCCGAAACTGAAAATAAAGAGTGTTTTCTCACATTTCGCAACGAGTGACATGCCTGAGGAGGACGATTTCGTGATTCATCAGATAGACCAGTTCGAGATGATGAGTCAGCGCATTGTGACGGCGTTTCCATATAAGATTATGCGTCATCTTTTGAACACTGCAGGCATCTCACGATTCACTGATTATCAATATGATATGGTGCGTTTGGGTATCGGTGTCTATGGCGTGGCTGTGTGCGACGAAGACCGTGGCAAGCTTCATAACGTGATGTCGCTGAAGACGACTATCAAACAGATAAAGGAATACGGACCTGGTGAGACTATAGGTTACGGCCGCCACGGAAAGATTACGAAACCTTCAAGAATAGCTGTGATTCCTATCGGTTACGCCGACGGACTGCGCCGGCAGCTCGGCAACGGCAACGCCTGTTTCTGGGTCAACGGCAAGGCGGCACCTATCATCGGAAACATTTGCATGGACCTCACCATGATTGACGTCACCGGCATCGATTGTCAGGAAGACGACACGGCAGTGTTGTTCGACGACAACCATCCGATTGACATCATAGCGGATGCATGCGACACGATTCCATACGAAATCATGACGCGAATCTCACAACGCGTGAAACGAATCTACGTTAAGGAATAAGATAAAAAAGATAAGAAGGATAAGCGCCTTCGGCTGATAAGCCCCCTTATCCTTCTTATCCTTTCTTCTCTTATCTTATCTTATCTTATCCTCTCTTATCCTGATTATGCTAAAGTTTCTTCAGTAAAATCAAATAAACCGGGAAGTGGTCGGAATAACCACCAAGCCACACACCGCCAGCGAATGAACGCCACGGATAGCCTTTGTAACGTCCGTCGTGCTGTTTGAGAAATGCCTTGTCGTGTACCATCGGCTTGAAAATCTGATATGTGGCGAACGGGTCGTTCTCGTCTTTGAGCAATGCCGGCGTGATGATGCATTGGTCGAGCACGCCTTTGGTGTCACGGTAATAGTTTGTCCCTTCGCCGTTTTTATGCATCTTCCACATAGGATTGAAAAAGTCGCCATCCTGCATGTCTTCAACCTTGCCTTTGGCACGAAGTCCGTCGATGATACTGGTGTTGGTCGGATAGTCGTTGTAGTCGCCCATCATCACGATTTTCGCGAAAGGGTTCTCAGCCAAGATGGAGTCGGCGATATGACGGCAGAGGTCGGCAGCAGCCAAACGTCCGGGAAGTGAGCGTTTCTCGCCGCCGTAACGTGAAGGCCAGTGCATCACTATGAACGACATCTCTTCGTCGTCGAGGATACCGGTCACCACGAGTTGGTCACGGGAGATGAAGTTAGGCTGTCCCGGGACATTCAGACGATATGATTTGTGGTTGGTAACCTTAAAATATTTCGGGTTGTATAGCAACGCTACGTCTACACCACGGCGGTCTGGCGAGTCGTAATGCACAATCTGGTAGTTTCGGTCGGCAAGCTCAGGCTGTTTCACCAGGTCTTCAAGCACGTTACGGTTCTCGATTTCCGATACGCCAAGCACCATAATGCCATCCGGAGAGTAGAACTTGTCATTCTTATCCGTGCCTATCGTCGAGATGGCATACGCCATATTGTGAAGCTTTGTGATGTATTTCTCGGTGTTCCACGCGTTCTTGCCTTGAGGCAGGAATTCCTCGTCGTTCTTATGCGGATCGTTCACAGTGTCATAAAGATTTTCGAGGTTGTAAAATCCGACAAGACCCATCTTATACTGCTGTTGGGCGTAAGAGGCGGTGACGACAAACAGCATCACAGACACCAAAATGCTTAATTTTTTCAACATAGTTTTACGAAAATAAATTTGGGTACAAATATAGTGAATTATTTTCATATAAATTTTAAAAAAATATTAATTTATTTTTCACCTTTTTTATTTAGTAAGCGAAAAAACTTGTAAATTTGTGCGATTAAATTTTGTTAAATGAAAAAGTATCTACTGTTAATTCTGACAATGGCTTTTGGCCTGAACCTGATGGCACAAGAGCTAACGACTGACACTGTCAGTGAGAGCATTACGTTGCCGACAATCATTATGATTGACACGGAGTATGACGAGACTAACAGCTCGACGGATATCTCGAGTTTCCTGCAGTCGTCGCGTGATGCATTCAACAACATCGCGGCTTACAACCTCAGCACGAGAAGATTCCGCATCCGCGCTTACGACTCAAAATACACCGATGTGATGATTAACGGTGTTTTGATGAACGACCCTGAAGGAGGACGTCCTTACTACTCCAACTGGGGCGGACTCAATGACGCGATGCGTAATTCAGTCATTTTGGTCAACACGGGCTTGGCATACGAGAGTTTAGGCGGTCCTGGTGGCGTGACAGCAATCTCAACGAGAGCCGGTAACTACCACAAGCAGATCTCGCTGAGCTACTCTCTGTCAAACCGCTCATATAACCATCGTATCATGGCGACAGGTAGCACCGGTATGATGGAGAACGGCTGGGCATTCACCGCTTCGATATCAGGACGTTACACCCCGATGAACAGCTCGCTGAGTTGGAATGACGGTACATGGTACAACGGATCAAGTTACTTCATGTCGGTGGAGAAGAAACTCAACAAGAAACATTCGTTGGGATTCTTAGTGTTCGGCTCACCATCAAGCCGTGCGAGTTCATCACCTGCAGTGCAGGAGACGTTCGACCTGCTCGGGGAAAATTACTACAACCCTAACTGGGGCTGGCAGACGGATACCGATGGCAGCAGATTCATGCGTAACGCTCGCGTGAGCTCATATCACCAGCCGATGTTCCAGTTGCAGCATTACTGGACTCCAAGCTCGACATGGCAGGTCAACACTACAGCATATTACTGGTTCGGCAGAGGCGGCTCGACTTCTCTCGAATGGGGTGAGGCAGCCGACCCGCGCCCGGATTACTATAAAAACCTCCCGAGCTATTACAAATACATGCTCGACCTTGGCAAAGAAGGTTATACTGAGGAAGGTTATTATGAATATATCCGCCAGTGGATTGACGATGCTAATATGCACCAAATCAACTGGGATAATCTCTACGCAGCCAACGAAAGAAACCTTAAGACCGTGGAAGACGCCAACAACACTCCAGGCAACACCGTGCAGGGTTATTTCTCAAAATATATCGTAGAGGAACGCCGTCAGGACAAAAAACAGGGCGGCTTGGTGAGCACCTTCAGACATGATATCAGCGATCATCTCCATTTGCATGGCGGTATCAGGATGGGTATCTCGAAGACCCATTATTACAAAAAGGTGGCCGACCTCCTTGGTGGCGACTATTACCTTGATATCGACAAATACGCTGACGGTGAGGCATTTGAGATTACCGATGCACAGCAGACCGATCTCCGCAATAAGAACCACGTCGCAAAAGTCGGTGATGTTATCGGATATAACTATATCGCAAACAAAAACGACGTCGTCCTCTGGAGCCAGCTGAGCTACATGAAAGGTCACTGGTCGACATACGTTGGCCTTGAAGGCGCCTACACCCAGATGTACCGTACCGGTAACTTCGAGAATGGCCGTTTCCAAGGCAGCGAGTCATACGGCGATTCCGAAAAACTCGATTATTTCAATGTCAGTGGTAAACTCGGTGGCAGCTACGCTCTCAACGGACGTAACTACGTTGTGGCTAACGCCATTTTGAAGAGTCTGGCTCCTGACTTCAGAAGCGCTTTCGTGGCTCCGCGTGTGCGTAACACCGTAGTCAAAGGACTTGAAAGCGAAAAGATTTATGCTTTTGATCTCGGCTACGAATACCGTTCACCAGTGGTTAAGGCACGTTTGAGTGGTTATTACACATTGTTCAATGACCTCACATGGAACCGCTCGTTCTACTATGAGGCTACCGGAAAATATGTCAACTATATCATGAACGACATCAACCAGTATTCAAGAGGTGTTGAACTCGGTGCCGACATCAACATTACCCCAACCATCAGCGCACAGCTGGCAGGAACCATCGGCGAGCACTGCTATTCAAACAACCCGAAAGTCAATGTGTATGAGGATAACAATGCGCAAGCAATCTATGAAGGCGAGACAGTTTACCTTAACAACTACTACGTCGGCGAGATGCCACAGACAGCAGGTTCTATCGGTTTGAAGTACAACTCACCTAAATATTGGTGGATTAGCGTGAACGCCAACGCATTCGCGGAATATTATATGGCTGTGAACCCGACAAATCACACCTACGATGCAGTCGCGCAGACAGACCCTGCCGACAGAAGCAAGCTCCTCGCTCAGAAGAAAATCGACGACGCTTTCACTCTCGACTTGTATGCAGGAAAGTCATGGACGGTGAAAGGTGTTTACATTCTCCTGAACTTGAGCGTCAACAACATCCTCAACAACCAGGATATCGTTCTTTACGGATATGAGCAGCTTCGTAGCGATTACAGCGATCTCGACAGATTCCCTGAGAAATACTCATACCTTTACGGAACTAATTTCTTCGCAAGTTTAACAGTAAGATTTTAAATAGAAAACAGAAATATTAACTAATAAAAACTAATTATCATGAAAAAGAGCTGTTTATTATTAATTATAGGTGTAGCGCTCGCATTGGTTACATCTTGCAAGAAAAAGTCAGTGGATAATCCTCCAGTCCCTAATACAGGTGACGTTATGACAATGCCATATACGGTGTCGTTTGAAAACAACTTCGGAACTTATGCGACATACAACGTAGTCGGTGACCAGGTTTGGCATATCGACTATAGCTCAGCAGTTATGTCAGGCTATGAAGATGGTTCGAGATATGATAACGAAGACTGGCTTGTTTCATCACCGGTTAAAATCAAGGGTGTTGAACATGCTAAGATTGTTATGAGTTATGCAGCTCAGTATCAAGGAGTTGCTAATGACATTACCATGCAGGTGTCAACAGATTATGAAGCGGGGAATAGCCCTACAACAGCCACATGGACTGCTCTCCCAAATGAAATCGTGAATACAGAAGGTTGGACATTCACCAATATGGAATTTGACCTTGATGCTTATCTTAACAGCACAATCACTGTGGCTGTCAAGTACACTTCAACAACTGATAAGGCTCGTACTATCGAGGTGAAGACCTTGAGTATTGAGGAAGGTCAGGCTTCTGGTGGCGGCAGTGGCGGCCAGGGTGGCGAAATCCAGGATATGCCATACGAGCAGAGTTTCGCTTCATCGTTTGGAACATATTGCACAAAGAATGTTATTGGCGACCAGGATTGGCATATCGACTATAGCTCAGCTGTGATGACAGGTCATGTCAAAGTTGGTGATGAGCATTTTTACTATGAGAATGAGGACTGGCTTATATCTTCGCCAGTGAAGATTGAGAATGTAGAACATGCCAAAATGGTGATGAATTATGCCGCCAAATATAATGGACCAGCAAACGATATCACAATTCAGGTGTCATCAGATTATACTTTTGACACAGCGCCGGCAACTGCGACATGGAATGAATTAACGGCAACCATTGAAAACCAGGCCGGTACTGCATGGACATTCACAGATATGGAAGTAAGTCTTGATAATTACATAGGACAGACAATTACTGTTGCTGTCAAGTTCACTTCAACAAATGAGGCATCACGTACTATTGAAATTAAGAACATCACTGTCATGGAAGGTGAAGCTGGTGGTGTGACACCACCGACACCTCCGACACCAGGTCCAGGCAGCGGTAGCGGTACAGCTGAAGACCCGTATAACGTGGCTTCGGGTATTGCTTTGCAAAGCGAAGAACCAATCGCTTGGGTGCAGGGATATATCGTAGGTGCCGTGAAGTCGGGATTGACTTCAGTGTCAGGCAACGACGACGTGAACTGGAGCGCTCCTTTCGATTTGAACACTAACGTGGTCATTGCTGACGATGCTGATTGCCATGAGATTGCCAACTGTATCATCGTGAACCTGCCTAATAACAAGCCACTCCGTGCACAAGTTAACCTTGTTGACAATCCTGATAACTTAGGCAAGCTTCTGGCTGTTAACGGCAAGCTCCGCAAATATTTCGGTCAAGCAGGTTTGCGTGACAGCGGCGGAACAGAAAATGACTTCGTCTTGGAAGGTGGTGTAACACCTCCTCCAACACCAGGTACGGAAATCTTCTCGGAGACATTCGCAAGCGGTCAGGGCATGTTCAGCATCCAGGATGTCGTGATGCCTTCAGAACTGACATATGTTTGGGCACACGCTGCTAACTATTCATGCATGAAAGCCAGCGCATACGTTGGTCAGGCTTATGCAACTGAGAGCTGGCTCATTTCACCAGACATTAACATCTCAGGCGTCAGCACAGCAACACTGAAGTTCGACCAAGCCGTCAACTATGCTTCACCTGAAGGTGCTTTATCAGTCATGATTACAACCGACTTCACCGATGATGTCAACACTACCGAATGGACTGAACTTACCCTCAGCGCATGGCCTGCAGGTAACAACTGGACATTCATGAACTCAACAGTTGACCTGACATCTTATGTCGGCAAACATGTGACAATAGCATTCAAATACACCAGCACCACCAGTGCAGCAGCCACATGGGAGATCAAGAATTTCGTAATCTCAGAATAATTGCTGATTTAAAAAATCAAGAAAATGAACAAAATAATGAAATATGGTTTGCTGACTTTAGCCATTGTGGGAATGTTGAGTTCCTGTAATGATCTGAAGAACGCAAAAGATAATAACTACCCGGCTCCGCAAATCCCGGAGCCGCCGGTAGGAACTGTTTTCACAATCAGTGAGCTTGTGGAGATGGTTACAATTTCCGGTGACCCGGATTATAAAAATGATACTATCTTTAAAGACGACTGTTCTATTTATGGTATCATTACCGACGATGAGACATCAGGAAACCTCTATAAGGCTTCGTTTATCCAGGAGAGAGCTACCGGAAAGGCCATCGAGCTTTATATGAAGAGCGTGACAGGCCTCCGTATCGGAGATTCAGTGCGCGTGTGCCTTAAAGGTGCTACACTCGGCGCTTATAAGAACACTCCTCAAATCCAGGATCTTAGTCCTCTCAACGTTGTAATTCTTGAGAATCTCAAGTTCATCGAGCCAGAGGTTACTTTGATTACAGATGTCATTGCACAGAATAAAATATGTCAGCTTGTGAGATTGGGAAACGTCCAGTTTGTCGCTGCAGATACGACAAAGAATTGGGCAGAGAATGATGATTATGGCGAGCGCACGCTCGAGCAGTTTGTTAAAATTGATTCTGTTACCTGGAATAAGGTGGGCGAAATCATGGTTAGAACAAGCAATTATGCCGCTTTCGGAAACAAACCTCTTCCTACAGGAAACGGTTATCTTACCGCCATCGTGACACGCTACAGGGATACTTGGCAGCTGGTTGTGAGAGATGACAATGCAAGAGATGTCTACATGGAAGGCGAAAGACATTGATAGTCAGATTGGTTTATATCTTATAAAATAAATAAAATGGCAGAAAATTTAGTTATCATCCCGACGTATAACGAGAAGGAGAATATTGAGAAAATCATACGGTACGTCTTCAATCTCCCAATGGCATTCGATATTTTGGTCGTTGAAGATAACAGTCCTGACGGCACTGCTGACATCGTGAAACGACTGATGCAGGAGTTCCCTGACAGGCTTTTCATCGAGGAGAGAAAAGGCAAACTCGGGCTTGGTACGGCTTATATCCATGGTTTCAAATGGGCTTTGGAACGTGATTATCAGTATGTTACAGAGATGGATGCTGACTTCTCGCATAACCCTGACGACCTCATCCGTCTGCACGACGCCTGTGCTAACGGCGCTGACCTCGCTGTCGGCTCACGTTACAAATGCGGCGTGAACGTGGTGAACTGGCCTATGGGTCGTGTGCTGATGTCATATTACGCCTCGGCATACGTGCGTTTCGTCACCGGAATGAAGGTGCGCGACACCACAGCAGGCTTCGTATGCTACACACGCAGAGTGTTGGAAACCATCGACTTCGACAGAATCAAATTTATAGGATACGCCTTCCAAATCGAGATGAAATACACCGCTTGGAAACTCGGATTCAAGATTGACGAGGTCTCAATCATCTTCACCGACCGTCGCGAAGGCACGTCGAAGATGTCGGGCGGTATTTTCAGAGAAGCCATTTTTGGAGTCATTAACCTGAGATGGAGGGGCATGTTGGGTAAGATAAAACCAAGAAAGAAATAATGAAATACATCATTAAAAACGCGACACTTGTCAACGAGGGTAAGACCACGCTGGCAAGTGTTGTCATTTCCGACGACAAAATCACAAAAATCATTTTTGGAAAAAATGATTTTTGTGATGGGAATGTCATTGATGCCACGGGATTATACCTAATCCCCGGAATCATCGACGAGCATGTGCATTTCCGTGAACCTGGACTGACACAGAAGGCCGATATTTATACGGAAAGTAGAGCTGCTGTCGCAGGTGGAGTGACTTCCTATATGGAGATGCCTAACACAAGTCCACAGACGACCACACAGGAGCTGCTGCAACAGAAATTCGACCTCGCGGCACAGAAATCAGCGGCGAATTATTCGTTTTATCTCGGTGCCACCAACGACAACATCGCGGAAATCGTTAAGACCGACCCTAAAAAGGTGTGCGGAATCAAGTTGTTCATGGGCTCGAGCACAGGAAACATGCTCGTGAACGAGAATGACGCCCTGATACGCCTATTTAACGAGTCACCGTGCCTTATCGCGGCACATTGCGAGGATGAACAGATAATTCACGAAAATACCGTATGCTGTAGGGATTTGGTCTCTAAAGGTGAAGTTATTCCAGATGCTGGAATACATCCTTTTGTACGTACAACGGAGGCTTGTTACAAATCGACGGCAAAAGCGGTTGACATGGCAACGAGATTTGGCACCCGTCTGCATATAATGCATATCTCGACGAAGTCGGAACTGACATTGTTCAGAAACGATATCCCGTTGAAAGATAAGAAGATTACAGCTGAGACATGCCCTCATTACCTGACATTCTGCGATAAGGATTATGACGAAAAAGGTTTCGCGATAAAATGCAACCCGGCCATCAAGATGGCTTCCGACCGTGAGATTTTACGTAGAGCCATTGTCGACGGTCACATCGACACCATAGGAACCGACCATGCACCGCATCTGTGGCATGAGAAGTTCACCGACGATTATTTTACGGCAAAATCGGGATTCCCATCGATACAAAACAGCCTCGACATAATGCTGAACCTATATCATCAGGGCTTGATTTCACTGACAAAAATAGTTGAATTGATGTGTCACAATCCTGCGACATTATATCAGATTAAAGGACGCGGTTTCATCCGTGAAGGCTATTATGCCGACCTCGTTTTGGTCGATTTGAATCATGAAAAAGTGATAAAAAACGACGACATGCTCTACAAATGCGGCTGGACACCATACGACGGCATGACGGTGAAATCGCAAGTCACACATACTTTTGTGAACGGAAATCTCGTTTATCATGATGGAATAGTTGAAGATAATATCATTGGAAAACCTTTGGAATTTGAACGTTAGAATATGAAGAAGTTATTGATAATCACCGCGTTAGCGCTTGTGCTCGTCTCTTGTCAGGATAAAAATGTGCGTCACGTGCAGAAAGTGGCTCATTATTATGCGGAAACCAATTTGCCATGGGTAATTTATTACTACGATGTGGTCGGAAAAGATTCGACGTGGGTCGAGGAGAAGTGGTTTCATGAGAACGGAGTGCTGCAACTTGAAGGTAAAATTGTTGACAATCAACGTGAAGGAGTGTTTAAGGGTTATTTCCCTACAGGCGAACTGATGAGCGTCGGAAAGTTTGTGAAAGGCAAACGCGAGGGGAAAGGTAAAATTTATTATGAGAATGGCAAAATCAACATCGAAAACGAATACCGTGACGGCAAACCGGCCGGAATCTGGAAAGTTTACGATGAAGAAGGAAATTTGCGTGATGTAAAACAATATTGATGTTATCAATTTTTTCAGATGAGAATTACATGCGGCAGGCCTTGGTTGAGGCCAAGGCTGCGGCGGATGCCGACGAGGTGCCCGTGGGTGCCGTCGTCGTTGTGAATGACAAGATAATCGCGAGGGCACACAACCAGGTGGAGTTGCTTAACGATGTAACCGCTCATGCCGAGATTCTGGCTATTACCGCTGCATGTAACGCTTTAGGAACCAAATATTTAGACGACTGTACCCTGTATGTCACACTTGAGCCTTGTGTGATGTGCGCCGGCGCTTTGGAACATTGTCATATCAAAAAGGTGGTGTGGGCATGCGACGACCCGAAAAACGGGTTCCAGCGTTTCGGCAACCTACTGCATCCGAAAACCGAAATAAAAACAGGCATCCTCAAGGAAGAATGCCTGCAAGTCTTGACTGATTTCTTTAAAAAGAAACGGTAATTTACTTCACCATGTCTCTGAAGTAACGCATCAGCAGCCTCACATGTATGCCGACGCCGCCTGCTGTCTTGTAACTGTCGGCAGCTTCGAGGAACGCTGTTCCCGCGATGTCGAAATGCACCCAAGGATAGTCGGTGAAATGCTCGAGGAACTTGCCTGCGGTGCTTGCGCCGCCGTATGCTCCACCGATATTCTTGATGTCTGCGAGGTCTGACTTAATCATTTCGCCATATTCCTCATACAGTGGAAACTTCACGAGACGTTCATAGACGCGTTCTCCTACTGCCTCAAGCTGTTTGTAGATGTCTTCTGCGTTGTGTTCCATCGCCACTGTCGCCACTGGTCCGATGGCTCTTGACGCTGCACCTGTGAGTGTCGCGAAATCGAACACCATCATAGGATCGTATTTCTTTGCGTATGCGAGTGCGTCGGCGAGAATCAGACGGCCTTCGGCGTCAGTGTTAAGCACTTCCACTGTGGTTCCGTCGTACATGGTGATGATGTCGCCGCATACCCGTGCGTTGCCGTCGATGCGGTTGTCGGTGGCCGGGATGAGAGCTATCACGTGAATCGGGAGCTTAGCCTTAGCCACGGCGTACACGGTGCATGCCACCGTAGCGGCACCCGACATGTCGTCTTTCATGTCGTTCATGAAGTTGGATGTCTTGAGGTTATAGCCTCCGGTGTCGAATACGATGCCTTTGCCTACGAGCACTATGGGTTTCTCGTTGACAGCGTTCTTCGGCTTCCATTCCAATATGGTGAACGTAGGCTCGTCGATGCTTCCGGCGTTGACCGCAAGCAGGCCGCCCATCTTCAGCGCCTCAATCTTCTTTTTATTGAAAATTTCAGCGTTTCCGCCTACGGAGCGTACTTTTTCACTGACAAATTCCGCCAGTTTTGAGGCGTTTAGGTGGTTCACAGGCTCGTTCACTAGGTCGCGTGCCATCAATGTGGCCTCGACGGTGATGTTGAGTTTCTCCACGCAGTCGTCGCATGCCGTGCCTTCAAGGAAATAGATGGTTTGCAAGGTGTTAGCCTTGGCGTCGGTCTTGTATTTCTTGAACTCGTAGTTGGCGAGCATCATACCTTCGGCCGTTCCCATCTTCACACAACGTTTCTCGCCGATATTTTGAATTAAAACGTCATTATACTTGTTGGCATTCAACCACTTACAGATAGATGCGCCTTTCTTGCGGCATCTCTCCATAAACTTGCTCTCGGCTTCTGTGGTGTCGACGAAAAAGATATGGTAACACTCTGTGTATCTGTTGATTACGACGGTTTTATCCTTGTTGTCATCGTAACTTTTCTTTACGTAATCGGATTCTTTTTTGAGAAGCCCGATTTGCTCAATCTGGTCTGCCGATTCCAGGATGAAAACCTTGGCATTAATCTTGTCGTCTTTTCTAAATTTTAATTCTGTCATGATAAAAATCCCTCCAAAACGCGCATAGTCTTATCTGTTGCACCGATTTTCCTTGCCACGTAGTCATGGCAAATCTTCGATGCTTTCTCGTAATAATTGTCGTCGTTGATTAAACGGTAAAACACGTTTTCCAATTCTTGTTGGTTGTTGATTACAAACGCACCTTTCAGTTTCACAAGGTCGACTGCCTCTTCAAACTCATGATATTTCGGCCCGAACACTACAGGCACATCGAATACGATGGCTTCCTGTATGTTGTGGATTCCGTCGTAGAAACCTGCGCCTATGTATGCGAAACGGGCGTATCTGTAAATCTTTGACAAAATGCCTATTTTATTGATAACCAATGTTTTGTATTGATTATTTGGATCGAAATCAGTATATAACTGGTAATCTTTAAGATGCGATTCTATCTGTTTGACGTGTGAGTTGGAGATGTCGTGCGGCACCATGATGAAGCAGTAGTCGCTCGGCATGTTCTCAATGAAATTATAGAGAATCTTCTCGTCTGACGGCCAGCTGCTGCCTGCGATGATACATTTTCTGTTACCGATAAACTGCTCAATGTCGGGGAAACGTTGGGCTTGGCGCGCTATCTCGTACACTCTGTCGAAACGGGTGTCGCCTGCTACAGTAAAGTTCTCGATGCCAATCTTTGACAGAAGCTTAGCGGTTTCGTTGTTCTGTGTGAAGAAAAACTTAACTTTACGGAAATGATTTCTGAACCATCTGCCCCAAGGCCTGAAGAAATACTGGTTTGGACGAAGCACCGTCGATACGTAGAACAGAGGTATGTGCTTGTCTTTCAATACTTTGATGTAGTTGAACCAGAACTCGTATTTGACAAAGATGACAGCTTTGAAATTGAATCTTTTTGTCAGATGTCGGGCATTTTTCAGTGTGTCGAGAGGCATATATGCCACGATGTCGGCAAGTGGAAAGTCTTTCTTCACTTCATATCCTGAAGGTGAAAAGAAGGTGAGGAGCAGCTTATATTGCGGATAATCGCGTTTCAACGCTTCAATGATAGGCAGGCCTTGTTCAAACTCGCCAAGTGACGACACGTGCATCCATATCCATTTGTCTTCAGGGTTGGCTGATTTCAGTTTGTACCATTGTCCTTTGCGGCCTTCGACCCATAATTTTGCTTTTTTGTTACCTAAAAATGCTGCAAATTGAATCAGTGCTCCATAGCAGAGAACTGTAAAAGTGTAAAATAATCTCATAGTTTAGTTGTAATAAAATTCTGCCGGCTTACGTCTGTATGTCGGGATGTAAATAGCTGCTCTAACGCCGATGTATTGGTCGATGTACGACTTGGTGTCTTTTTCCATCAGGTGGAAATCCCATTCACGCATCGGTTGTGTATAAGCTTGGATGAATTCAAGTGATATTGAGAAATTCAGGATTCTGGAGTTGCTCATGAAGAGGTATCCTATCTCACTTGACCATGCGAAGCCGCCGCGCATTCTGTCGTAACCGTAGAGATAGTCGCCGGCCATTGCCGGAGGTGGTGAAGCGTATGAGCCGAACTCGCATCTGACCCTGTTAAAAAGATATCCCAAGCCGCCTTGTACGAAGAAACCGCAGTTAGGGTTCGGCGACAAAACAGGGAAAATCTTTCCGACTTTTGCCTGAAAATGAGCGCCTCTCTCGAACAGAGCGTAGCTTCCGTAGATGCCGTCACCGGTGATGATTTCGCCGTTGCTGTCCAAAATGTCACCGAAAAGTTCTTGTCTTGAAATATTTACCTCGTTGCCGGATATGAAGTTACCGTTAACGCTGAACATCCAGTTGCTTTTAGTCTTGAAAACAACGCTGCCGCCGACGGAATGGTTGTTGCCAAACAACGTCTTGGTGTCCTGCCCCGGAACCTGAAAAGCATAAGTAGCCTGGAACATCCAGGTCGAAATATGTTCTTTCTTGATGTCATGTTGGGCATTGACAATAAATGGTAGTATTGTTAATAGTATGAAAATCAGACTCTTACGATTCATGTGGTAAAATATTAATCCCTTGCAAATATAATAAACGTTTTTTAATTTTATTTATTATTTTTAAAAAATGTTTTATCGTTTGGAAAATAATTAGTAATTTTGCGGTTGCATAAATAAAAATTTAACTTTATGAATAAGAAATTTAGACTATTCTCATTGATTCTCACCACATTGGTGTTGGTTGTCGTTTTATGCTTTGTCTCATGTAAGAAGAAAGACAAAAATACAAATGAGAATCCATGGGAAGATCCATGGTCGCCGGAACCAAATTCTGGTGGAGTTTTGCCCCCAATAGTTTTTCCGACAATAAATGATAGTGTGACTATGGTGGATAGTTTATTGTACGAAGCTGTTACGGCTCACATAAATTACATCGGGGAGAATCCTCCTGCGATTTATGGCCAGTTTCTTTCACATCCACACATACTGATACATTCAACATTTTCACAGGATACTATTGGTTCCCAATATAGCGATCGTTATATTGCGTTTGAGAGAAATGGCGACAAAGTCAATTTCTATGGGAAACAAGGGGATTATGAGGAGGTTTATAGAGATCTTTATGTGATAGGCGAAGGTGAGAATTTCACTTGTTATTATATCACAGAAGGTTATCCGGATGGGTTGTATGCTAAGCAGTCGACAATTTTCAGTGGCAACTGGAATGAAACACTCGGTGGCTTGGGCGATTTCAAGGTGGCTGTTATCTTGTTAGAAACAAGTGGTAACCCGAATCTTGCGCCAAAAAATTCATTCCGTATCCTTGGCGACGGCGATGGCTTAGCTGAGAATGATCCATGGCTTTTTGGCAAGGGTGGCGATTTCGGCACAAGAGAAATGTCGGATGAGGCCGCATTCCGTATGTTTAGAATCAAATAAAATGTCAGACGAAAAGATAATTTCGCAAGCAATCTTATCGAATGGAATAAAGGTAATTCACCGGCATCGCGCTGGTGAATTATCGCATTTGGCGTTGATGGTGAATGCTGGAATGCGCGACGAGAAGGAAAACGAGAACGGACTGGCGCATTTCATTGAACACCTTGTGTTTAAAGGCACTAAGCGCCGCAAGGCTTATCATATCCTGAGCTGCCTCGAGAACGTGGGTGGCGACCTTAACGCGTTTACCACAAAGGAAGAGACATGCATTCACGCCTCTTTCCTGAAAGAACATATCGACAAGGCGATGGACCTCTTCGCCGACGTCATGTTTAACAGCACCTTCCCGGAAAACGAGATGGAGAAAGAGAAGGAGGTGATTCTCGACGAGATAAACTCTTACCGTGACACGCCTGCCGACGAGATATTCGACGAGTTTGAAAACTTGATTTACCGTGACCATCAGTTGGGACGTAACATCCTGGGAACCATTGACTTGGTGAGTAAATACACAAGGAAAGACATAGTGAGATTCCGTAATCAGCATTATGCGCCTGAAAGGATGGTGCTTGCATGCATCGGAAACATCTCTTTTGAGTCTTTTTTGAAGCTCGCAAATAAATATTTCTCTGATTATCAAGGTGATGCGATACCGTTTGAAAGGGTCCCATTTGTGGGTAATATTCCGACAACGCGCATTGAGGTGCGTAAAAACCACCTTACACACGTCATAATGGGAGGTCTGGCGTATCCTTACAACGACGAGCGTAAGCTGAAGCTGATACTTTTAAACAATATCTTGGGCGGTCCGGGCATGAACACGCGACTGAACCTGAACATCCGCGAGAAATACGGCTTCGCGTATACCATCGAATCGCAATACAACGCGTATTCAGATACGGGAAACTACACCATTTATATGGGCGTGGACCCACATTCGCAGGAACGCTCTATTGAGTTGGTTTACAAGGAGTTAAACAAACTGATGACGCAGAAGCTCGGCACTTTGCAGCTTTCAAACGCAAAAAAACAGCTCATCGGGCAAGTGGCGTTGAGTAATGAGTCGGGAATGAACGAGCTGCTTAGCATGGTGCGTGCCGGATTCTTTGAGGAACATATCGAGACACTGCCTGAGACGATAGCTAAATTAGAAAAGATTACATCAGGCGACTTGCTCGAAATCGCCAACGACATTTACGATAAAAACAAAGTTAATCTATTGATTTTCAATAGTAATGAGGATTAGAACTCCTTCTTTCTAAGCTCGAAGTTAGAACCGAGATAATGGCTCCGCACGACAGGGTCGCTGGCGAGTTCTTCCGGTGTGCCTGCTTTCAACAGCTGTCCTTCAAACACCAGATAAGCTCTGTCGGTGATTGACAGCGTCTCGTTGGCGTTATGGTCGGTGATGAGAACTCCGATGTTTTTCGTCTTTAATTTAGCCACCACACGTTGGATATCTTCCACGGCGATAGGGTCGACGCCTGCGAAAGGCTCATCGAGGAGGATGAACTTCGGGTCGATGGCGAGTGCGCGCGCTATCTCGCAACGACGGCGTTCACCGCCCGACAGCTGGATACCCTTGCTCTTGCGGATATGCTGCAAACCGAACTCATCGAGCAACGACTCGAGTTTTTCCTTACGTTGCTCGTTGGTCATGCTGCGTTTGTACTGCATAACCGAATAGATGTTGTCTTCCACCGACATCTGACGGAACACAGAAGCTTCCTGGGCGAGGTAGCCGATGCCAATCTGAGCGCGTTTGTACATCGGGAATTTTGTAATCTCTTCATTATCAAGGAAAACATGTCCCGAGAAAGGTTTGATAAGTCCCACAATCATGTAGAAAGTGGTGGTCTTGCCGGCGCCGTTAGGACCTAAAAGTCCAACAATCTCACCTTGGTTAACCTCGATGCTGACACCTTTTACTACGGTGCGTTGCTTGTATTTCTTGACTAAAGTATCGGTTCTGAGTAACATTATATAATTCCTTCCTTGATGATGTCGTGAATATGAATCATGCCGACGTATTTGCCGTCTTCCATAACCGGGAGTACTGATATTTCCTTGCTTTGCATGATGTTGAGTGCGTCGGCTACGTGTGCCGATTTCTCTATTGTTGTCGGGTTTTTCGTCATGATTTCGTTGACGCGGACGGTCTCGATGTTAGGGTGTTTCATCAGCATGCGGCGCAGGTCGCCGTCGGTGACGATGCCTACGAGTCTGTCGTTTTCGATGACAGCTGCGGCGCCGAGCATTTTCTCAGAAATCTCTATGATGGCTTGCGTCATGATGTCGTCAGGTTTGACTTGTGGCACGCCGTTTTTGATGCATACGTCGCCCACGGTGAGGTAGAGACGTTTGCCGAGAGCGCCGCCTGGATGGAACTTTGCGAAGTCCTCAGCTGTGAAGCCGCGCATCTTAAGAAGTGCCACCGCCATGGCGTCGCCCATTACGAGCTGTGCCGTGGTGCTGCTAGTAGGAGCGAGGTTGTTAGGACAGGCCTCACGAGGCACGGTGGTGTCCAAGACGAAGTCAGCCTGGCTCGCAAGATATGACGATTTGTTGCCAACTATGGCAACGAGTTTGTTTTTCCTAATCTTAATAAGAGGTATCAACACCTTGATTTCCGGAGTCTCGCCGCTTTTCGACACTATTATCACCACGTCGTCGTCGCGGATGATGCCGAGGTCACCGTGCATGAAGACAGCCGTAGTGCCCGTGGAATTGAGAGTTGCGACGATTTTTTGCGCTATGTTTGCACTTTTTCCTATGCCGGAAACGATGACGTTGCCCTTCGAATTATATATTAATTCGACCACTTTTTCAAAATCATCGGTCAGGAGAGCCTTTAATCCAGTGATTGAATTAGCCTCAGTATCAATGACTTGCAGTGCAATTTCGCGTAAATTTTCCATCTTGAAAAAATTTTTAAAAATTTTCTTGCTTTATTAAAATTAAAAGTTATAACTTTGTAAAAATAACGATGCAAAGATAATGATTATTTTTTAATGCTGAAACTATGGCAAAAATTGATGAAAAAAGTTTACATGATTTGCTGAAGAATGTCTTCGGATTTGACCAGTTCAAGGGCAACCAGAAGGCCATCATTAAGAGCATTCTGTCGGGAAACAACACGTTTGTGCTGATGCCGACTGGTGGCGGTAAATCATTATGCTACCAGCTGCCTGCCTTGATGAGCGAGGGCACGACGATTGTGGTTTCACCACTTATTGCCTTGATGAAGAATCAGGTGGATATGATTCGTAACTTCGGCGCTGACACAGGAATAGCCCATGTGATGAACTCGTCGTTGTCGAAAGCCGAGTTGCTGCAGGTGCGCGAAGACCTCGTGAACAAAAAGACTAAGCTGCTTTACGTGGCTCCGGAGTCATTGACGAAAGAGGAAACTCTCGAGTTTCTGCGTGGCCTGAACATCGCTTTCTTTGCCATCGATGAGGCACACTGTATCTCCGAATGGGGACATGACTTCCGTCCGGAATATCGCCGTCTGCGCCCTATCATCAACGCCATCAACCCGAAGCTGCCGATTATCGCTCTGACAGCAACGGCGACGGTGAAGGTTCAGCAGGACATCATGAAAAACCTCGAAATCCAAGATGCCAAGATATTCAAATCGTCGTTCGACAGACCAAACCTTTATTATGAAGTACGTCCGAAGACGAAAGATGTGGTAAAAGACATCATAAAATATATAAAATCGAACCCCGGAAAATCGGGAATCGTGTACACGTTGAGCCGTAAGAAAGTGGAGGAACTCGCTGAGACTCTGCAAGTTAACGGCATCAAGGCGTTGCCATACCATGCCGGTTTGGACAGCCAGACGCGTAAGGAAAACCAGGATAAGTTCCTGATGGAGGAAGTCGACGTCATAGTGGCAACCATAGCATTCGGAATGGGCATCGACAAGCCTGATATCCGTTTTGTGATACATCACGACATCCCGAAGAGCCTTGAAGGCTACTATCAGGAGACAGGACGTGCCGGTCGTGACGGCGGAGAAGGCAACTGCATCGCTTTCTACGACTACGAAGACATCCATAAACTTGAGAAATTCAACAAAGGCAAGAACGTAGCGGAACAGGAGATTGCACGCGAGCTGTTGAATGAGACAGTGACATACGCCGAGTCGCCGGTGTGCCGCCACAAGCTGCTGCTGCATTATTTCGGCGAGGAATACGACAAGGAAAACTGCGGCGCATGCGATAACTGCCTCAATCCGAAGGTTCGTTTCGACGGTCAGGAAGACATCAAACTCGTCATCGAGGCGGTGCTTGCGACAAAACAGCTGTTCAAAACCAAACATATCTCTGAACTCCTTGCAGGCAAAGAGACTGGCGACATCAAGACAGCGAAACACGACACCAATGAATATTTCGGTGCCGGTGATGACCACGATGAGAAATATTGGACCTCGATAATACGTCAGGCTTTGGTTAACAAGCTGTTAGTCAAAGATATAGACAATTACGGAATCCTTAAAGTGCCGAAAGAAGGCAAGGATTTCGTCAAGAAACCATACCCTGTGATGGTGGCGATGGATCACGACTATGACAAGACTGACGACGACGAATTTGATGAGGAAAGAGTGGCACTTTCAAAGGACTCAGGCACAGATAAGACATTGTTCTCGATGCTGAAAGACCTCCGAAAGACCATCGCGAAGAAGAAAAATCTGCCGCCGTTCGTCATTTTCCAGGATCCGTCGTTGGAAGACATGGCAATCCAGTATCCTATCACGATGGAAGAGTTGACACAGATTGCAGGTGTCGGCGCTGGAAAGGCACAGAAATTCGGTCAGCCGTTCATCGACTTAATCAAAGAATACGTTGAGGAGAACGAAATCACCCGTCCGAATGACATGGTGGTGAAGTCGGTAGTGAACAAATCGGCGTTGAAAATCAGTATTATACAGAATATCGACAAGGAAATTCCTCTTGAAGACATCGCTTATTCTAAGAACCTCGAGTTCGATGAACTCTTGACAGAAATCGAGAGCATCGTGGCAAGTGGAACGCATCTCGACATCAGATATTACACCCGCGACAACATCGACCAGTATCATCAGGAAGACATCATCCAATATTTCAAGGAAGCTGAGTCAGACGACCTTGAGACGGCGATGCGGACTCTTGGCGAGAACGAATACGAGGAAGAGGAAGTGCGTTTGATGAGGATACAGTTCCTGTCGGAGGTCGGAAACTAATGAAAAAACTATTGCTTTTATTGTTCGTCATTTGCCTGTTTTTCAGTTGCGAAAGCGACAAGAAGAAACAGGTGCCGGCGGTGTTTCTGTCTGAGCCTCAGATGGTTGACATCATGATGGACGTTCAAATCATGGAAGCTACGATAAGCTACAAGAAAAACGTTAACCAGAAGACGGCGTATCTGAAAACTATAGGTTATGACACGCTTTTTGCGCATTACGGCATCACAGATTCTATCTTCACAGAGAATATGACTTATTACTATGAGGTTGAGCCTCAGGTATTTATAAGGATTTTAGATTCTGTAGAGATGCGTCTGACCAAGATGAAGAATTAGTGGAAATGTTCATAGACAATCTTCGCCTTTGCCGGGCCTATGATGTCGCTAAGTTTTTGTAAATCAGCGGATTTGATGTTTTTTACCGATTTCAGTTCGAGAAGCAGTTTCTCGGCTGTTGTCTTTCCTATTCCTTTTATTTCGTTGAGTTCGGAGTGCACGAAGCCCTTCTCGAATTGTTTGCGGTGGAACGAGATTGCGAAGCGGTGCACCTCGTCCTGGATATGCATTAGAAGGTGGAAAACCTCCGAATTAGGCTTCATTTGCACCACGCGAGGCGGGAAACCGAATAAAAGTTCATTTGTGCGGTGACGGTCGTCTTTGGCGAGACCTGCAATCGGGATGTTGATATGCAGTTCATCTTCAATGACTTGGCGTACGACATCCATCTGACCTTTGCCGCCATCGGTGATGATGAGATTGGGCAGTTCCTTGCCTTCTTCCAAGAGACGCGAATAGCGGCGGCGCACTACTTCTTTCATTGAGGCGTAGTCATCGGGACCCTCGACAGTTTTGATGTTGAAATGACGGTAACCGGCCTTGTTTGGCTTGCCGTTGACGAACTGCACCATGCCTGCAACGGCGTAGTCGCCTTGGAAATTCGAGTTGTCGAAACATTCGATGACAGCCGGAGGCTCAGGCAGATGCAAGTCTTTCTGCAGCTCCGCCAAGATACGTTTGGAATGACGCTCGGGGTCAACCAAAGAACGCAGTTTCTCGGTCTCGAAACGATATTGTTTGGCGTTGCGGGTCGAAAGAGACAGAATCTCGAGTTTTTCACCTTTTTTCGGAATGGTGAACTTCACGTTTTCCAGTTCCATGTCGAGTTTCAGCGGCACGATGATTTCTTTGACGGAGCTCTCAAAACGTTGACGTAACTCAATAATTGCCAATGATAAAAGCTCTTCCTGCGACTCTTCCAACTTTCGTTTCATCTCTATTGAAAACGACTGAATTATAGCGCCTTGGATAATGCGCATGTAATTGACATAGAATGAGTTATCGGCGTCATCGAAGGAGAAGACCTCCATATCATGAAGCGTGTTGCTGCTCACTATGCTGCGGCTATGATAGTTTTCGAGAAGATCGTATTTCCGTTTGATGAGTTGCGCCTGCTCGAATTCGAGGCGTGAAGCGTGGTCCATCATCTGTGCTTTCAAATCCTTCAAAACACCTGATATATTACCTTTTATAACCTCTTTTATATTGAGAATCATGGAGTTATAATCCTCTTCTGAGATGAGATTGGCGCAAGGAGCCTTGCAGTTGCCGATGTGATATTCGAGGCACGGACGTGAAAGTAAATGCTTGCAAGTCCTAAACGGATAGACTTGTTTTAAGATGTCGAGCAGCGTTCTCGCGGTCATCACGGAAGGGTAGGGGCCGTAATAGATCGAGCCGTCGCTGACTTTCTTTCGTGTCAGGAAAATACGTGGGAACTTCTCGTTTTTGATACAAATCCAAGGATACGTCTTATCGTCCTTGAGCATGATGTTGTAGCGCGGCTTGTACTGCTTGATGAAGTTGTTTTCGAGCAGGAAAGCCTCGGCTTCGCTGCCAACCACGGTGAAGCGGATGTCGGCGATTTTGCTCACGAGGAGACGCGTTTTCCCTGATTGTTCCTTGTTGAAATAGCTTGATACTCTGCGTTTCAGGTTTTTTGCCTTGCCGACATAAATAATCTCGCCAGACTCGTCGAAGTACTGGTAAACTCCCGGAGATGTCGGGATGGTTTTTAATATCGAGGTTATTTTGTCGGAAGCCATTTAAAAATGCTTAAATCCTTGAGCTTCAATTGGAACTTGGTGATTATCAGGCGTTATGAGGTTCGCTTGCCCTTCGTCGGCGGTCATGTAGCCTATGATGCGGACGTCGTCCAGATCCTTGACCTTCTCGTAGTCGCTTTGTGCGATGGTGAACAACAGTTCATAGTCTTCGCCACCGTTGAGCGCTGCGATGCTCGGCACGATATTGAAATCCTTCGCTGTCTGTATCGTCTTCTGATTCATCGGGATACGGTCTTCGTAGACCATGCATCCCACCTTCGATTCCTTGCAGAGATGCAATACCTCAGAAGCTAAACCGTCGGAGATGTCGATCATCGAAGTCGGTTTCACCTTTATTTCCTTGAGTTTTTCGACGATGTCGCGACGAGCCTCCGGTTTCAGCTGACGTTCCAAAATATAATCGTATCCTGCAAATTCTGGCTGCATGTTAGGGTCGGCCATGAATGCCGCTTTTTCTCTTTCGAGAATCAGGAGACCAGTGTAAGCAGCACCGAGATTACCGCTCACGCAAAGCAAATCGTTGGGTTTTGCGCCGTTACGATAGACAATATCTTCTTTTTTAGCCTTTCCAATCACCGTCACCGAGATGAAAAGTCCAGATTTTGATGCTGTTGTATCACCGCCCACGAGGTCAACATGATAGCGGTCGCATGCGAGGCGGATGCCACGGTAAATCTCTTCAATCGCTTCTACGGAATATTTACTGCTTATGCCAAGTCCGACCACAATTTGTGTCGGGGTGCCGTTCATCGCGTAGATATCTGAGAAGTTGACGACGGCGGCCTTGTAGCCGAGATGTTTCAGCGGACAATACGTCATGTCGAAGTGCACTCCTTCGCAGAGGATGTCGACGGAGACAAGCGTCTGCTCGTCTTTATGGTCAATTACCGCTGCGTCGTCGCCGACGGCTTTGAGTGTTGAGTCGTTGTAAATCTTGACGTTCTTGACGAGTTTGTCGATAAGCGCGAATTCGCCCAATTCCGAGAGATTGGTGATGTTTTCCTGATCTGCCATGATACTGAATATTAAAAAAGTCCCAACGTCAGTTGGGACTTTTTTGTTTTTGTGCTCCCACTAGGACTTGAACCTAGGACCAACTGATTATGAGTCAGCTACTCTAACCGACTGAGCTATAGGAGCTGGAAAAATTCCGGATGCAAAAGTACAAAAAAAAATGAATGTAAAAATTATTTTTGCAAAATTATTTATAAAACTCCTGAATTTTTTCGAGAATCTCCATTACTTCGGCAACTGTCGGCACCTCCATTAGTTTCATTTTGAATTGTTTGAAGTTCGGGAATCCTTTGAAATACAGGCCCCAGTGTTTTCGCATCTCGATGACGGCGTAGTGCTCGTCTTTGTAATTCAGCGAGTCGTTGAGGTGCATCTTCGCCACTTTTACGCGTTCCTCGACGGAAGGTTTCTCATCTTCTATTCCTTTTTCAAGATAATCGTGAATCTCCTTGAAAATCCAGGGGTTGCCGTAGGTGGCGCGACCTATCATGAGGCCGTCGACGCCGAAAGTGTCTTTGAAATATTTCGCTGACTTACCATCCACCACGTCGCCGTTGCCGATGATAGGAATCGTCATGCGAGGGTTGTTTTTCACAGCTCCGATGAGCGTCCAGTCGGCAGGCTCGCCCCATTTCGTGGTGCGGAGTCGTCCGTGTATGGTAAGCGCCTGAATGCCGACGTCTTGAAGTCGCTCGGCGATTTCCACGATGTCTTTATGCTCGCTGTCGTAACCCAGTCTCGTCTTCACCGTGACAGGAGTCTTCACTGCTTTTACCACGGCTTCTGTGATGGCAACCATCTTCGGAATGTCGTTCATTATTCCCGAACCGGCGCCTTTCGATGCCACTTTTTTCACAGGACATCCGAAGTTGATGTCAATGATGTCGGGGTTGTATCTTTCAGCATATTGTGCTGCCTCTACCATTGGCTGAACTGCGTTTCCGAAGATTTGCACTCCGAACGGCTGTTCGCTTTCTGTATAACGTAACTTATTGATACTCTTGACTGCATCGCGAATTAGTCCGTCTGACGAGATGAACTCGGAATAGACGATGTCGGCGCCGTACATCTTGCACACGTGCCTGAACGGCGGGTCGGTGACGCCCTCCATCGGTGCCAGAAGCAGCGGATAATGCTCGAAAGAAAGATTCGCGATTTTCATGCTGCAAAAATACGAAAAATAGTTTTACATTTTTAATGCCATTTTCGAAATGCTCACAGTACCCTGTGGTAGGTCGCATTTCTGCAAATGGCATCAAAAATGTTAAAAAATATAAAGGCTAATGGCTAATAGCTAATGGCTTTTTTGTAATTTTGCAGCCGTGAAAGAAAATCCTATCTCATATTATAAAGACGACGCCAGAATCTTGCAACTCGTTGATTATCTTAATGATAAGAAAAGTGTGTTTTGCAAAGGCATCGTCGGTTCGGCTAAGGCTTTCGCTGTGGCGGCGGCGTTCGAGAAGATTGGCGGACAGCATTTTGTGGTGTGTCCCGACAAGGAGAGTGCGGCGTATTTCTACAATGACCTCGAGAATATCTTCGGCGAACGTGAGCAAGACTACGCCAAGAAGATGATTCTGTTCTATCCGACGTCGTACAAACGCCCGTATGAGCCGGAGAAGCCGGATAATACATATATTTTATCAAGAACAGAGGTTTTACAACGTGTTTCGACATCTGAGAGAAAGACAATAATCGTTTCTTACCCGGAAGCGTTGAGTGAGAAAATCGTCACTCGTAAGATATTGAGCAAGAACACTTTAAAGCTTGCGGTTGGCGAGAAGGTCGACATGGATTTTGTCACCGACACCTTGCTGGAATATAATTTCGAGCATGTCGATTTCGTGGTGGAGCCAGGCCAGTTTGCCATCCGAGGCGGCATCGTCGATGTGTTTTCGTTTGCCAACGACTATCCTTATCGCATCGTTTTCGATTTTGACGAGGTGGAGTCGATTCGCTCGTTTAACCCTGTCGACCAACTTTCGCTTGAGAAGCTGCAACGCATCGTTTTGTTGCCGAATCTGCAAGACCATAACCTCTCAGAAGAACGCGAGACGATATTCCAATATCTTCAGAATCAGACGGTTATGTGGCTTGATGAGACTGATTTTCTGAAAGAGAGAATCGATGCCGAGTACAAAAAAGCTGTCGAGGCATTCGAGGCGTTTGAGGAAAGCGAAGGCATGAAGTCGCCCGAGACTTTGTTCGCGCAAAGCGATGAACTGCTTACTCAACTCGATGATTTTAAATTAGTTGCGTTTGAGACATATTCCGATTCGATAGGGAAGGAGATTGTGGAGTTTAACACCACGACTCAGCCTGTGTTCAACAAGAACTTCGAGATGTTGCAAAACACTCTTAACTCGTTGAAAGACAGAGACTACCGCATACTTTTCTTCTCCGAAAGCAAGCGTCAGCTGGAGCGAATCCAGAGCATTTTGAACGATTTGCAGCAGAAAGACGAGTCGAATCACGATTTCACACCTATATTATATTCAATTCAGGCCGGTTTTGTCGACAACGACCAGAGACTGTGCTGCTTTACCGACCATCAGATTTTCGAACGTTATCACCGCTTCCATCTGCGCGAAGGTTTTGCAAGCAGTCAAGCGCTGACAATCAAAGAGTTATATGATTTGAAACCAGGCGATTACGTCACTCATATCGACCACGGTATCGGACGTTTCGACGGTCTGGAAATCATCGACCATAACGGAAAACAGCAGGAGGCGCTGCGACTGATATATCAAAACGGCGATTTGCTCTATGTGAGCATTCATTCTTTGCATAGAATATCCAAGTATTCCAGCAAGGATGGGGCAGAGCCTTCTTTAAGTAAGTTGGGCTCGAATGCTTGGAACAAGCTGAAAGCAAAGACAAAGAGCAAGGTCAAGGACATCGCGCGCGAGCTGATAAAACTCTATGCGGAACGTAAGAACTCGCAGGGATTTCAGTTCATGCCTGATACTTATTTGCAGACCGAATTGGAAGCTTCATTTATGTACGAGGACACTCCCGACCAGCTCAAGGCGACCATCGACGTGAAACGCGACATGGAGAAAGAGTCGCCGATGGACCGCTTGGTTTGCGGCGACGTGGGTTTCGGAAAGACAGAAGTGGCAATACGCGCTGCATTCAAAGCCGTTAGCGACTCCAAGCAAGTGGCTGTTTTGGTGCCTACCACGGTGTTGGCTTTGCAGCATTTCCACACGTTTTCAAGTCGTTTGAAAGGCTTCCCGGTTACCATCGACTACATGAACCGTTTCAAGACCGCCAAGGAACAGAAAAAGACACTCGAAGAGGTCAAGGCAGGTCATGTGGATATATTGATAGGAACACATCGAATCATCAGTAAAGACGTGGAGTTCAAGGACTTGGGTCTGTTGATTATCGACGAGGAGCAGAAGTTCGGCGTTTCCGCTAAGGAGAAGCTGAAACAGATGAAAACCAACGTCGATACCCTCACTTTGACGGCGACGCCAATCCCAAGAACGCTGCAGTTTTCGATGATGGGCGCACGTGATATGAGCATCATCACAACTCCGCCACCGAACAGATATCCTGTTGAAACAGAGTTGCGTTCATTCTCACCAGACGTGATAAGAGACGCTATCCAATATGAGCTGGCGCGCGACGGACAGGTGTTTTTCGTGCATAACCGCATCCAAAACATTATGGAGGTGTACGACATGATTATCAGCTGCGTTCCGGGTGCGAAGGTAGCCGTCGGTCACGGCCAGATGGAGGGCGACAAGCTCGAACAAATCATGCTTGACTTCATCGACGGCAAATACGACGTGCTTCTGTGCACCACGATCATCGAGGCGGGCTTGGATATCCCGAATGCTAACACCATCATTATCAACGACGCGCACAAATACGGCTTGAGCGACCTGCACCAGCTGCGTGGCAGGGTGGGACGCTCCAACAAAAAAGCGTTCTGCTACCTCTTGACGCCGCCGTTGGCGATGCTAAGCGACGAGGCGCAAAAACGTCTGCGAGCCCTAGAAGAATTCTCCGATTTAGGCAGTGGCTTCAACATCGCAATGCGCGACTTGGACATCCGTGGAGCAGGCAACTTACTTGGCGCCGAACAGAGCGGATTCATCAACGACATCGGATTCGAGACATATCATAAAATCCTTGACGAGGCCATCATGGAACTCAAGGAAAACGAGTTTAAAGACCTGTTCGAGAAGCCCGAAGAAGAGAAGAAATACGTTCGCGAATGCGCCATCGAGTCGGATTTGGAGATACTGTTGCCGAACGAATATGTTGACTCATCAGCTGAGCGTATCAGCCTTTACAACGAGCTCGACCACATTGAAAATGAAGAAGGTCTGATGCGCTTCACCGACAATCTTATCGACCGTTTTGGCGAGATTCCGCCTCAGGCTAACGATCTTTTGAATACAGTGCGTTTGCGCTGGATTGCCCGTGATTTGGGCTTTGAAAAAATCGTTCTCAAAAAAGGCGACATGACCTGTTATTTCCTGCAAGACCAGGAGTCGGATTACTTCAAAACTGAGACTTTCAATAAAATCATACGTTACGCTTCGGAGCACCTGAAGCGTTGTCAGTTTAAAGAGCAAAACGGCAAAAACATATTGATTTTTAAGGTTGTAGATAGGGTAAAAGACGCTTTGGATTTATTGCGTGAAATAAATTCTTGATTTCGAAAAAATGTTTATATTTGCAAAAAATAAATTAGAAATATGACAACATTATTTTTAGGCGGTATCGGAACCGGTGAAATAATTCTTATCGTGCTGGCGATTTTGCTGCTTTTCGGCGGCAAGAAGCTTCCTGAGCTGATGCGCGGAGTGGGCAAGGGCGTCAAGGAATTCAAAGATGCCATGAACGAGCCAAGCGGCGAGAAAAAAGAAGAAAAACCAGAGGAAAAGTAGCCAAAAATGGCATTCCGAAAAAGTGAAGATGAATCCGAAGACGTTCAAATGACCTTCGGCGAGCATCTCGATGAGCTTCGTAAAGTGTTGATGCACATCGGGATTGCTTTTGTTTTGCTCTTCATAGCACTCTTCACGTTTTTCAAAGGCGACATCATAAACATCGTTTTCTATCCTTCCGAAAGCGATTTCATTACCAACAGACTTTTTGCGAAATTGGCCGAGTTGACTGGCACTGAGGCGTTGAAAATCAATGCGAATCCGTTAAATCTTTATAACACCAAGATTGCCGGGCAGTTTATGCTTCATATCAAAGCATCGGCAGTCGGGGCGCTTGTGATAGCTTTCCCTTACATCATCGGTCAGCTATGGGGCTTCATTAAGCCGGCTCTCTCGTCAAAGATGAAACGCCGTACCCGTTTGATTGTCTGGAAGATAGTATTTTGGTTTTTCCTAGGTGTGGCGTTCAGCTACTTTGTGATTGCACCTCTTGGTATCAACTTTCTGGCAAATTACGAAGCCAACGGAAGCATACAAAACATCATCGATGTTAGCTCATATATCAGCACGGTTCTGGGTGTTTGTCTCGCCGCAGGATTGGTGTTTCAGCTGCCGCTTCTGATAAGATTATTGGCTTCGATAGGCATCATAACATCAGCTTGGCTAAGGAAAAACAGAAAAATCGCCATCGTTGTCATTTTGGCGCTCTCGGCACTCATCACGCCGCCCGACATCATCAGTCAGCTGCTGATTTTTGTGCCGTTTTACATTTTATACGAATACGGAATTAGGATAGCAAAAAATATTGAAAAGCAAAATGCAGATAGATAAGACAAAGGAATTGGAGACGAAAGGCATTGGCACTCTGTTACTTATGTATGCCTTGCCGTCGGTGGTGAGTCAGATTATATCGTCGGTTTACAACATTTGTGACCGCATCTTCATCGGACACGGAGTTGGAGCGCTCGCCATTGCAGGCTTGGCCATCACATTGCCGATAATCAATATCATTCACGCTTTCGGTGCTTTGATTGGTGTTGGAGCAGGGGCGAGGATGTCGATAGTTTTGGGCAAGAAAGACGTCAACTGGGCTGAGCATATCCTTGGCAACAGCGTCATTTTCACCGTCGTGTTGAGTGGCCTGGTGATGCTGTTTTCGTATATCTTCCTCGATAAGATTTTGTTTATGTTTGGCGCGACTACCGAGACCGTGGCTTACGCCCGAGAATACATGCTCATCGTGCTTCCTGGCATGTTCCTGACCACCATGGCGTTTAACCTCGTCTCGCTGATGCGTTCGTCGGGATATCCCAACAAATCGATGATAGTGCTGGTGTCGGGAGCAGTGCTCAACATCGGGCTCGATGCCTTGTTTATCTTCGCTTTTGATATGGGAATCGCAGGTGCGGCATGGGCTACCACCATCTCGATGGCGTTTGCGACCTTCCTCGCGATGCTGCATTTCCTGAAACGTGACTCGTTCATCCGCTTCCGCAGACACGGATTCCAGCCGAAAGGCTATATCTTCAAGAATATCTTCATGATTGGTATGAGTCCGTTCCTGATGAACGTGGCTGCTGCAGGCGTCGTGGCGATTCTGAACAAGCAGCTCATCCGTTTCGGCGGCGATATGGCAGTGGGCGCTTACGGCATCGCCAACAGCTTCATCATGATTATGATCATGATCATCCTCGGCGTGTGCATGGGAATGCAGCCAATCGCTGGCTACAACTACGGCGCCGGTCATCCCGACAGACTCAAACGCGTCTATATCCTGACGATGAAAGTGTGCGTGGCAATAGGTTTGGTGACAGCCATCCTGGGTTGTACCATGCCTCGAATCATCTCGATGGCGTTCACCAACGAGACAATCCTGCTCGACATTTCGCAGATGGCGTTGCCTTACATCACTATGATGACGCCACTCATCGCGTTCACCATCGTCAACTCCAACTTCTTCCAGAGCATCGACAAGCCGTGGATCGCCATCGTAACCAGCCTCTCGCGTCAGGTCATCTTCCTCATCCCGATGATGTTCCTTATGCCGATTATTTTCGCCGACCTTGGCCTCGACAGTCTCCAGGGAGTTTTCGCTTCCTGCACCGTTTCCGATGTCTTTGGAGCGTTGTTAGCTTTTGTTCTGCTGCTGGCGCAGAGGAAGGTTTTTAAATATACGGCTAATTAAAACAAATAGAGACGTCGTGTTATGGCGTCTCTAATAGTTAAATCATTGATTTTGTGGAGGATACCGGATGGTTTGGACTATCAAGTTATTATGTAGATATTTAAAGAGTTTATTGATATTCAACTCGTTGAAATAATTTCTTTATCTATCATCAAATATCTATTATAAAACAAAAAATCAGGTTTGGGGACTACATGGTTTCCTTTTTTATGCTTTCTGTCGCTTGAATAGTCCCCAGAATACTTGCCGATGGTTAGCTCATGCGCCAAGATAAAAATCTCTATCAATCTACATTATTCTAATATATATTGGCATTAAGTGTCAATACGTTGCGATCACACCTTATTTTTTTATATTACTTTTGCAGTCCAGCCGCCAATAAAGGCGCTGAAAAGACATTATGAGAGATATTAAATTTAATACGAGGGTGTTTATTGACCCCAAAACGAAACACATTAAGATTAGAGTTAGGTGGAACAAGAATGAAACAACATTTTCATTGGCGTATCGCGCGGATCCAAGCAAGTGGGATAGTAAGGCGCAAAGACCGATTCCGGGTACTATTCATAAGATAGCAGACCAGAATTGCAGCGCACGCATCATCACAAATGGCATTGAAGAGAGTTTGGATCAAATAAAAATCGTTTTTAAAAAATGCGAAATTGAGTCTGTGGTGCCTTCAAAGGATATGTTGAAATTGATGATACGTGGAGAGCAACCTAAGAAAGAAGATGTCGTAGTGAAAAAGACCTTGGCTGAATTGTATGAAGAGTTTCTTACAACTGTTAGTGATGAAAGAAACTGGACTAACAGTGTTCATTTCAAATATCAGCAAACGTGGAAACATCTTAATGCCTGTTGCCCTAAAATTACTTTGGAAAAGCTGACTAGAGATAGAATGCGTGATTTGAAAAATTGGTATGTTGACAGTGGTTACAGCAATGTCACTATCAAAAAAATGTTTACATTTTTAAAAACATTTATAAAGTGGTTGAAATCAGAGGGTTATGAAATACAACCCGGCGTTTTGGAATATGAGCCTAATCTTACTGTAGTGCCTAGAACCGTGACGTTTCTCACATACGAAGAATTGATGCAGTTTTATAATTTCAAATATCCTGAGAATGCTAAAAACTTGGAGTTGGCTAGGGATATGTTTTGTTTTATGGCGTTTACATCATTGAGATACAGTGACTTAGCAAATCTTAAGGTGGCAAATGTGTTTGAGGATCGTCTGGAGGTGTGTACACAGAAAACACATGACAATCTGACAATACCGCTAACGATTCATGCAAAAGAAATCATTGAAAAATACAAAGATCAAGATCATCCCAAGGGAAAACTGTTTAGAGTTTATGCTAATCAGAAGATTAATGAGCTTCTGAAAGTAGCAGCAAAAATGGCGGGACTTGACAGATTGGTCGTGAAAACTCAATATAAAGGCACAATCAGACATGAAGAAGTGAAAAAGTTTTATGAAATTATCGGTTGTCACGATGGAAGGAGAACGTTTGTGTGCTGCTCTTTGGCTTTTGGAATCCCTCCAACCGTAGTGATGTCGTGTACAGGTCATAGCACTTATAAAGCAATGAAACCGTATATTGAAGTTGCTGACGAAACTCAAAAGAAAGAGATTGCAAAATGGAATAACATTGATAAACAGAACAAAATCCGTGATGATATATCTAAAAAACTGGAAGATGTAGATGAAGATACTTTGAAAAAAGTGCTAGAGATATTGAAGTCTGCTTGATAATAGGCTGAAATGTATTAAAACTAAAGAATCCAATTTGTTGGGTTCTTTTTTTATGCCTTAACCTGTCTGAAATCGTCGTTTTGCGTCTCAAAAGCAGTTAACTCCTTGATTATGAGTTAAAAAAAGAAAAGAATGATCATAAAAATGTTAGAGGAACTGTTCTGTCATGAATTGCGGACAACGGAACAGCCCTCTTTAAAAAAGGAAAATGAAAAGCCGCAGCAGATTAAGGTCATCATCCCAGAGCAATTCAAAGATGATGTTGAAAAATTGAAAAATCATGTTGGAGATGAGAATTGGTTGCCTGGTCTCGTTATAGAGTTGACGTTACAGGAACTTTTGGCGATTTGTCCTCGAAACCGCAAAAGATCTGATGCTTTTGCCAAACTGATTGCCTACATGAACGACGAATTACAAATAACATTAAAAATTAAACAAAAAAGATGAATAAAAAACCTTTACTACCGAAAACAGACAAATTCGGAAACAAACTGGTATTCAGCCTGAGAGTATATGTATCAAGAGATGGCAAATACGTCCACTCGGAGAAGCAGAGACTAACGATATATGGTGAAGCTTATGAGGAGCCATACATATTAATTAATAAGCGTCAATATGAAGTTGCCACACTTGTCGCAACCTGCTATCGTCCCAAGCCTAAAGATGGCAAGGTCTATGTTCTTGTTCACAAAGACGGCAACTTGCAAAATTGCGATATGTCAAATCTGGAATGGCAACCTTATGTTTACAAATTTAACACAAATCCTACAACGGGTATTCCTGTCAATGGCAAGTATCTTGTCGTTACATGCAAGGGTGAAGTATTGCTCAATAACCAAGAATTAACCAAGCGTGACGAGTTGTTTGACGGGGACACGAATCTTAGTGTCTGTATAAATCCATTTGTTATCGTGGATAGCAAAAGAGTGTTCATGGATGACCTGATGACAAAAGCCCAGTACATCCAAGGTGACAGGGATAGTCTTAATGATCCGGTTATACTACATAGAGACCACGACCGAAATAACTATGATAGCTCGAACATGGAGTGGGTGGAGAGAACCGACTCGAGGTACATTGCATATCAAAAAAACGAGATTGCCTATATCAACAAACGCAATGAAGAGCTTAATCCCGGTATAGAATTCCCAGATTTTATGAAACGTAAAATCGACCTGATATAAAAGGCTCATCACCTTATATATAGGATAAAAAAACAACAAAAATCAGACAGCCGTTTTGATGCTGGTCTTCGAGGAGAGGATTAGCGAAGATCAAGATGGTGGCGGTCAGATGGAATGGCACTGAAGATAATTGCCATATTCCCATCTGATGTTCGCTTGTCTGATGTCAGGAACCGCATAAGCCCCATATCGTGAAACGGGGCGAGGTTCCTATTTTTTTTGCTCCTCGAAAGCCTTATTATTGTATATAAACTATTTATTATCAATTTATTAACAATTAAAAAAAGGAGGAAATTATGACAAGATTATTGATTCCAGCCAGAATTGCGGCTGACATCATCATCAGTGTACTTGGACTTTTGGAGCTTAAAGAAAAGCTTCAAGCAAGAAGACTGAAAAAACAACAATCCACATCTTCATCCGATGACAAACAAGACAGATAAAGCAGAGATTATTATTGTAATCCTAGAGCTTATCCTTGCTGTGATGAAGAATACAAAGAAACTAACCAATTTATTCAAGAAAAATGGAAAACCAAACGAAAAAACATGAACAACAACAAAAACACTATGGATGACAAATTTACTGAAATTGAATCAGAACAGTATCATCCATTTATCGAGGGGAATACAGATTCTATTTCCCTTTCCGATCTTAAAACCAAATGTATCATCCCAACATTCGGAATGACCAACGAACTTACACTTTCCCATCAGGATATTGCAGAAGGCATATATAACGCTGCTGCCGAAAAATATGGGAAAAATAATCTTAGTTTGATGGAGTTTAGAGTGTCACACCCGATTTCGGGGCGAACTCCAGATGCCATCCACAAGAAAACCAACGAACTTCTTGATCATGAAAAGACGCTGTTTTATCAGAGAATTGCAGCTTGTCTAACGGTCAAGAACAAATCAGGAATTTTATGCGGACAAGACACTGATTTCACAATCGGTTTTGTCCGCTCCTACCACACGACAAACCTATATGGCTCAAAAGTTCCCGAAAAGATAACTTTATTTTGCGGCACTAGAGTGAAGGTTTGTAGCAATATGTGTCTGACGGTGAATGGGCTTCGAGATAATATTGAATGCCTTACAGCTGCCGATGTATTACAAAACACGACTGAGCTGTTGGATTCATACCAAGCCCATGCAGAACAGGACAATGAACAACTGGAAGGCTTAGGCCAGACCAGAATTAATACTTCAGACTTCTGTAGGCTGATTGGAAGATTAAGATTATTCCAAGCTCTCAGTGTACAGGAACAACACGAGCTTCCTCCCATGTTATTGGGGGATGCTTTATGCAACGAGGCCACGCGTCTTTTCGTCTCTTCTCAATGGGGACTTAAAGAAGGCCAAGACAGCATCAGTTGCTTTGAATTACTCCAATGCTTCAACGAGGCATGTAAACAAAGCTACATACATAACTGGATGCCCAAAAACTTAAATTGTACTGAACTTTGTCTTAATGTACAAAAAGTGTTGGAGGGCGACAACGAGAACCCATATTCGTGGTTCCTCAGTTGAATTATTGAAATGGGGCGTTTTTTGCTCCTTATAAGTACCAATAAAGCGGTACACGACATCAAAGTATTCATTTACAATGTGTTGTGTGCCGCTTTATTTCATTCTCAGATTACTAACATAAAAAATATAATTATGAAACAACAACAGAAACTTGTTATTGACATTGCTGAAGATGCAACAATAGATGAGAGAAGGACGGCTTATTTCAACGCTCTCTACTCTTTGAACGTAAACGAGAAGACCGAGGCCAAGAACGGTCTGACCTATTTGACATGGGCTTTTGCTTGGGCGGAATTTAAAAAGATTTATCCAAGTGCAAGCTATAGAATAATTAAAGATCCTAATACCAATTTGCCATATTTCAAAGATGACAAGACAGGCATTATGGTGTACACCGAAGTTACAGCTGATGACATGACCTACGAAATGTGGCTTCCTGTCATGGATGAAAAGAACAAAGCCATGAAACTTGAGCCTTACACATACTCTTTATGGGACAAATCATCAAGAAGCTACGTCGATAAAAAAGTTGACGCTGCCACAATGTTCGACATTAATAAGACAATCATGCGATGCCTTGTTAAGAATTTGGCAATGTTTGGATTAGGATTGTATATCTATGCAGGCGATGACCTTCCTGAAGACATCGAAAACGAAGCCACGGCAGAACCCGACAAACAACCTTCAGTATCAAGAAGGACGGCAAGAAGGTTGAGAACTTCTGAGCAAGACCGCTATTCTACAATCAGGACGGCTCTTGAAACAACCAAAGATACGACGGCATTGTTGACTCTCTATCAACAACATAAAAATGAAGTTGACAGTAATCCTGAAATTAAAACGATGTTTTCATTAAGAAAGAAACAATTACAATCACAAGGTTAAAACTATGGCAAAAAGTAAAAGAATTGAGTTGCAAGACTCAGGTGTGGTATTTGAAGAAGAATCCCACACATACGAACTCAACGGACAATATCTATCTGGAATTACTGGTATGCTGCATAGACAGCTATTCCCGAATGAGTTTGATAACATTCCCAAAGCAATTCTAAATGCTGCTGCTGATTATGGAACAAATGTTCATCAGAGCTGCGAGAATTTTGACAGGAATTGGATAAATGATGGCACACAAGAGGTTCAAGACTACATTCAGTTGTGCCAAAAACACTCACTGACCCACGAAGCTTCGGAATACACGGTGACTGATAGCGAACATTGGGCATCAAACATCGACAAGGTTTTTAGAGTTGATGATAGCACATTTGACCTTGCTGACCTTAAAACTTATAGTACAATGACAGCCGACAAACTGGAAAAAGCTCGTTGGCAACTGTCGATTTACGCTTATTTGTTTGAATTACAAAACAAAAAGGCTTGTGTGAGGAATTTATACATACTTCATATTCGCAATAAACAAAAGGAAAATGGAGAATTCGACCATATATCAAATCTCATACAAGTCAGCAGAATTCCATCTGACATTTGCAAAGAATTGTTGGATGCAGAATTACATGGCGAACGGTTTGCTAATCCTTTAGCAATACCAGACAAAATTCGGAAGCAGGAACATCACATCCGTCGGCTTGTCGAAGTGAAACAACGTATTGAAGAGGAGCTTTCCTCTATCAAATCGGCAATACTAACCGAAATGGAAGCAAAAGACATCAGGTCATGGTTTACAGACACTATACGAATCACCCGAAAACTTCCATCTACTAGAACGGCTTTCAATCTGTCGTTACTCAAAACGGAGCATCCTGAACTGGATTACTCAAAGTACACAACGACATCACAGGTTTCAAGTAGTATAACAATTACTATTTGAGGCCACAAATCTGGCATAATGCCATGAATACACTCGAAGAGAGGGGTATCAATAAAATGATGCCCCTTGTTTTTTAAGACATTTATAACCAACGTATTATATTCACAATCATGATATTAGAATGTAATTGCACCCAGATTTCGTATCTGGAATGGGAAAAGAAAATGAAAGGAATTAGACCAATTTCTTATACATGACTAATTAGCAGGATCAAGAAACATTTGCCGGAACTATATAACGTCTTGGATCTGGAGTTCTATAACCCTTTTGAAAATCAGTGTGGTGTGAACGACAGATACTACATATTGGTTCATTCGGCTATTGAGTACTTCATATTAAAAGATTAAAACAACCTAACATGAAAACAGATATTAATAACGAGCTATTTAAAAGATATGCTCCGAAGAAAAAGTTGGAGATTATCGAATCTTTAACGCAAGACGAATTACTAAGAACCACTCCCGATACCATAAAGCGGATTGTTAGGGAAGCTGGTACACACATTTACAAATCAAGAGACAAAAGACTTAGTATTGCTGTTGAACGGCAAACTGGGAATAATTGGAACTCAACAATATTGGGAGCCGAAATTTGCAAAGGGAAACTGATTGTATTATATGACATTGAGTATTCAAATACAGACACAACCGATGGCGTTTATTTCAGTGAGTTTATGAAAGGTGACACATTCCGTGGTACATTTACAACAACCGACCGTTTTGGTAATCCCCAAACCTACTACTGTCTTTATTATGATGCGGATAGAGCCAACGCTATCAAATCCCTGCTTTTGGAATATGTCTATAAGAAATACGATGATAAACTTAATTTCAAACAAGGTTAAATATGGAAAGCATTGATTTGGAAAAACCACTATTTCAGTGTACATTAGGAGATCTTAAAGCGATACTTACTGATATACAAATAGGTGAAAATCAAGAAATTATTTCGGATAAAGTCAATAGACGTTATGTATATGGCATAGCAGGTCTGGCAAAATTATTCGGATGCTCATTGCCGACAGCACAACGTATCAAATCAAGTGGCGAAATAGATGATGCCATATCACAAATCGGCAGCATTATAATTATTGACGCTGATTATGCATTGGATATTATAAAACTTAGCAAAAAGTACAGAAAATCATTAAAACTCAAAAATCAAGGAACTTAATAACTAGTCATTAATGTGTTCAAACCATTTTGTGTTCATTTAATTGGGATATGACTTGGTTTGAACAACATTTTAGTAACCGTTTAACTCAAAGAATTATATGAACAAAATTGCAGTGATTTATTCAAGGGTATCGTCACAGGGCGACCGACAAGACACAGCCCGACAAGTGAGAGACCTTGAATTGTTAGCGAAACAACGTCATCTCAGCGTTGCCAAAATATACGAGGAACATATATCTGGCGCCAAGAAAACTCAGGAAAGACCGATTTTGAGAGAGTGCCTGGAATACTGCTTCGCCAATGATGTCGAAATCCTACTTATCTCAGAATTGTCGAGATTAGGTAGAAATGTTGATGACGTATTGGCAAATGTGAGATTATGCAAGGAAAAGCACCTCAACGTGTATTTCCAGAAAGAACAGCTGTCGATCTTTAACGACGACGGCAAGGAACACCCATTCTTAACCATCTTCATAGCAGTCCTTGGAACCTGTGCTGAGATGGAGCGTGAAAATATAAAATTCCGTCTTAACTCCGGGAAGGCAAAGTATATAGCTGAAGGGGGTAAAGTCGGACGAAAGCCGGGATACAAGAAGCCTGACGAGAAAATGCAAGAAGAGTATGCAGGAGTTATCAAGATGCTACGGAAAGGCTACCCTGTACGAATGATAGCCAAATCCGAGGGCGTTGGCATATCTACTGTAATGAGATTAAAGAAAAAATTTAAAATCGTGTAATTATGAAAATCTGGAATTTTATCAAAAAAGCATTCTACAGATTTTTGGAAGACATTTTTATCATTCACTAAAACAAAGGAGGTAACAATGGAGCCGAACTATCTGATTTTGCTCGACTACAACACCGGGCAGATCGTAAAAATCAAATTAACTGAGAACGAGAAATCCAAGAGCGAGAGTTACGAGGATTTTGAGGACTTTATGAGAGAAGAGCTTGAAGACCGCTACCAATTCAGAACCAAGGACGTATGCTGGATGACGGTGGAGGATTTGAGCGAAAGAACGTATAACATTTAAAAAAAGGAGGAATTATTATGCCAAATTGGGCTACAACAAATTACGCTTTTCATTCGACAAAAGAAGACGTACAAGATCTAAAACAAAAAATCGACGAACTGAACGCCATGCCCGAACCTTATGTGAAAAATGGGTTCGGAAAGCTATGGTTCGGATGCTTGGTTAACTATCTCGGCGGCGACTACGATAAAGTGTATTGCCGTGGAGAAATCATCAGTTACGAATTCCACAACGATGAAGCACTGTCATTGTGTTGTGAGACAGCTTGGGGAGAGACACCTGAGTTCCGCCACTTCCTCGAAAGCAAATACCCCGGCTCGAAGATCTATTATCAGGTCGAAGAGTCAGGTTGCTTAGTTTATTGCACTAACGATCGAGAAGGTAAATACTTTCCGGAACGTTATATGCTTGACTACTACGATGACTGCGACTATTTCTACAACATTGACGAAGCTGCTGAGTTTATTGGTAAGTATCTGTTAGACATGGAATTAGAGCATACCGTCGAAGCCATAGAAAGAGCTATCGATGACTGGCTGGAAGAACACGATGATGAACGGGATTGGATGTCATTTCACAAGTTTGATGTGGAAGATGACTGATCCACTAACAAAAAGATGCGGCCTTTAAGACCGCATCTTGGTTTTTTATTTTTTCTTCTTTTTTGCAATGAGATAACCGCCGCCCAGAGTTGTTAGGATTAGCAACCCACTTCCAAGAGGGGCGTTTTCGTCATTTGTGGATCCAAGTATTCCTGTAGGCATCAGTAAACCGACCTCGTTAGGATTACTCATCCTGTTTTCCCAATCGTCGCTATTTGATGTGAAAAAACCATCGCTGCGTTGAGCAAACATATCAAAACTCATCGCAAACACTAATGCTAATATTAAAAATATCTTTTTCATAACTATTCCTTTCATTTTCAATTATTTAACAATAATTTTTTGAGTTTTGATGTTGTCGCTAATCATTCTCAAGATATAAACTCCAGTTTGTAATGACGAGACATTAACTGTTTCAAAACCGAAGATGTCTTTCGTCATAATGTGTCTTCCGAGTGCATCGAATATTTGTAATGTACCTTCGCCTCTGACCATGAATTCATTTCCATTTTGATATGCAAACAGTTCGTCATCATTGTTAGCAGACGATGTATATCTGAGTTTAACTATGAATCGGTTATCATTGTCGGAAGATGCTCCGATAAAGGAATATTCATCTTCAAGGAGCAAATCTATATCTTCTCCTGTGATGTTATCGATAAGATGCAGATAATTAAAACTGCCAGTCGCCTTTATCTTCATAGTGTATTTACCTGTTGTGGTTGCATGGAAGTTGAGGTTAAATGCCTGAACATCTTCTTCGATATTGGCGATGGCAAAGTCTTCTCCGTTGTGTTGTATATAGAGTTTCTGGATGCCTTCGTTCCTATGCTCAATTTTATTCAAACCATGACCTTTCTTAAACACTGCATAAGCCACGTCTTCATAGTCGCTATTTGATACAACGAACATAATATTGTCTTCAAGGCTTTTTGCTGTACCGGTAGCTGTTGTGTTCGTGAATGTCAATTTTTCATTTGTGACAGAACTCAACGCTTGTACCAGAATAGCTTGACATGGAGCTATTGCTGTAGAATGGTCAGTTCCAGCTACCCATCCGCCTGCACTTGTTAGTGTGTAGAATCCTTCTTCAAGATAAGTATTCGGAATGGCTGCACCTGCACCTTTGTAAATATTGTGTGGATATGGATTGCCGATTAGATGGAACCCTTTGGTTGTGGATGAAGTATATGATAATGGATACTTTATGGTTCCAGCATTTAATGTGCCATTGAACTCTATTGCAGTGTTATCACCTTTGCGATATAGGTAGCCACGTCCATTCTCAAATGACGTAAAGTCGTCGTGACTGCTATTTTGGCTATTCTCCCACACTAGATTTGTTTCGTTCAATCTATATACGTTGTATTCGGAACTCGTAAGATTCTCTACATTAGCAAAAACTACATTAGTGACTGGGCTTGAAATAGCGTGCCAACCATTATCAGGTGATGTCGTCCATTGTGTAATACTCTTTTTGACAGTGGCGGTGATTCCTGAAGTAGCATTGACTAACTTACCTCCATTTTCAATTATTATATTTGACCCTGTTGATTGTGTGATGGTTCCTGTTACTGTAAGAGTTACGTCCGAATTAATTGTAAGAGTTACATTTTCATCAAGTGTGAGTGTTTGTATTGTAGCATCTACATTAGCAATAGCATTAGCTCTTATTAATACTTTGGCTACAGTGCTGGGTAATTCGTTTGGAATCCAGTTATCGGTATTATTCCATGATCCAGCCTCACTAAAGATATAAGTTGTCGGAGCAGAACAAACTAGACGGACACTACGACCAAAGTATTTTTCATTTATCTCGTTCATGTAGATGTTATTGGTATTGAAGGATATAGAATACGAGTTGTTGACGCTTTCGTCAGTTGAGGAAGTCCAATAACAACCGAGTGAGCCATCTTGATTGACCGTTGTTCCTTTTCGAGATCCTCCCGTAGGAAGAAATACAGCTCCTGCGTTTTCAAGTGTTAACCACTGAACGGCTGAAATGGTGTTGCTGCTACAAGAAGCCTTGCTGTCATTCGTGTTATTTAGACTATATGTGCTTGTATTCCAGCCATCAGGTAGAATGATAATGCCGTTTATATCATTTACTTGTGCTTTAGCGAAACGAATACCAGAAGAGGTAACTCTAGACATCAACACATAATACCATTCAGTCTTGGTTAAAGTACGCCACTGGTTTTCTGAATTTCCGCCATTGCTTATTCGATTGTAACCCCAGTCGGCCCGTCCTGTCTGATCGTAAAGATTGTATGTGTAGTCGCCATATGCATAATAGTAGGAATAGGATTGATAAACGCACCATGGTTGGTAATAGGTTGCGCCGTGGTTATAACCACTAGTAGCCCAACCAAAGAGATCGCGATCAACATCTTCACTCGCAGAATTTTGTCCTGTCGATGTACCTAGATATTCCCATTGATTATCGGCAAACTTCCAATAAGGTATATAAGCACTCCCAATATATTGTAAATTGCCTTTAGAGAAACACACTTGATTGCCATCCGAATTTATAGTAAATCTGCCATTGATAGCACCGGTAGGAACGTTATTTCTAAAGCGTACAGGTCTTATAGTCATATCGTGATCGTCATATCCGTTCTCCATACTAACACTATTATAGTACGTATTATAATGAAAGTACCATCTCTTATATGGGTTGACTAAAGCGGTTGATGACCAATAAAAACATTCAGAGCCTTCCCCCCATATATCATATTCACTATCATATTGTCCTGCGCAAGGCAAAAAGATGCTGTTACCATTTGAAGCCCTGAATAATAATCCGTTTACTCCATTTAGAGATGTCAATGTGTAAGTTGTACATTGATAAAGCTCAACCCATTCATCATAAGTGGGCATACACCAATTCGCTCCCCAATTTGAAGTGGCGTAATCGTTTACAGACAACCCGAAGTAGTCACCGTATCCCTCTGGAACACTGGCACCAATATTGCAAGTTGCCCACAAGGTTCCACTTGGAAGACCTAGATCAACGTAATCATGATCGCGTTGGGCATTTGTGTTATTAACCCCGACGATTCCCATCATCAGGATCAGCATCACAGCCCTCATAGCTGTTTTCAATCGTAAAAATCTTTTTTTCATTGTATTAGTGTTTATTTGTATTTCCGTTATGCTTTCGGGAAGAGTATAAAAAAACGTGGAACTTTACTTCAAGTTGGTTAACGGAGGCCTTCGACTGCCTAACACTACAACTAAATAAGTAAAGCCCACGTGGAATACACGTGAGCATCGGCTTACTTGCTTGTAGTGTTGTTAAAAAGTGTCGAAGTTTCCGCCAACACAAGCATAAAGCTAATGCTTTTCCAAGATGCTGTCGTTATACTATGCGCCGAAACGCGAATTCTTCATAACCATATATATTAAGTTTGACAATATTTAACAGTTGCAAAGATAATAAAAAAAGGAATGGGACGCGGTTATGTTGTAAAATTTTTCAAAAATGTCGCTTCTGCCGTGACGCTTTTTATTTACTCGATGCTGCTTTGTGCGCCACGTTTTAATTTTACCAGATTTCACGACAAAACACAAAGACAGCGAGAATTTCATCACGAAAATGTCGCCCTCGCTGCCTCTGTCTTATAGCTTACAGGTCGTTTTAGTTTCCAGACTCCTCATCAGAACAAGCAGAGATCACAACGAGGGCATAGCTGTTTTCACCCTTATCGAACACAGTACCAGAGCTTTTCTATAATGATAACGCTCGGATTCTTAAAAAATTGCCTGAAAATACCATACAATCGCAGCCACCCATATCACAATCCACAGAGGCACAATAATCCTGAACTTGGTGTGTTTGGTCTTATGTCTGAAGGTTTTGATGCCGAGCCAAGACCCAACACCGCCACCAAGTCTCGCCATCCATAACAACACACTCTCCTTGATCCTGTACTCATTCCTCACAGCTTTCCTCTTGTCAACGCCATACAACACAAAAGCTAAGACGTTGATTATGAGAAGGTAGTATATTAAAAAGACGGTCTGCACTGTTACTTATTTCCTCCTATTTGAACCATTTTTTTAGACTTCCCTATAGATAGTTATAGTATATAAATATAAAAAAGGTTGTAACTATAATCGTCCGGTTGATTTTGAGGTTTTTTGTGGTTATGCTATCGCCGCCCCCAGTATCATCATCGCCAGAAACACCAATAACACTATAGTCACAATCGCCAACACACTACCCAAGCATCCCCAGTTCCTATCTCCATCAGGCAACTTATCCGACAATAACGCAATGACCAGGCCTATAAACGGCGTGAGCAATACCGACAAAAAGAACGTCCAGCCGAATCCAATCCTCCTTCTCGCTCCGACCAATCCTACCAATGCAGCTAGGAATGTGTCAGATAATAACCCGAAAATCAATAGTGTTAGAGCCATAGCGTGATATTTTTTTGCAAAGATAGGAAAAAACAAGTAATTTTGCAGTTGTGATATAAATGATTGTGATATGATTGACCAGATTATCAACTACAACAAGACTTTCGTAGAGAATAAAGGCTACGAAAAATATCTCACCGACAAATATCCCGACAAGAAACTGGCGGTGCTATCTTGTATGGACACCCGACTGACCGAACTCCTTCCTGCGGCTCTGGGCTTGAAGAACGGCGATGCTAAGATTATAAAGAACGCTGGCGGTTTGGTGATTTCGGCTTTCGACTCTGCAATGCGAAGCCTGATCGTCGCCATCTATGAACTTGGCGTGAAGGAGATTATGGTGGTGGCTCATTCTCATTGCGGTGCCTGTCACATGAGCTACGACCACTTCCACCACGAAATGATAGCCCGTGGTGTGACAGATGAAACGCTTGACACAATCAGGAAGTGTGGTATTGACCTTGACCAGTGGCTGGAGGGGTTCAAAGACACACCGACATCAGTTCGCAAAACCGTCGAGACCATTAAGACCCATCCGCTTGTGCCGAAGGATATAGTGGTCAGAGGTTTTATAATCGATTCGGAGACTGGAGCATTGGAGGAGATTAGATGACTGTAGAACTTGAAAAATGGAAAGATACATTACAATATTTATAATGGCGGTGTTCTATTCCGCTTACGCCACAAAGAAAATGCATCAACGTAAGCAGGGAATAACCACAATGCTGCTTGGGAAAGGTGACAAACCTGCAAAACAACGCCGTATCGAGACGTGGCTGAAGATATCGACTTTCATTATTCCTTTTGTAGAATTGGCAAGCATATATTGGGACTTGATGAATGTGCCTGCCTACGTGAAATGGATAGGTATTGCAGTAGCAGCCTTGGGTGTTACAATATTCATTATCGGAATGCTGACAATGCGTGACAGTTGGCGAGCAGGAATCCCGGACAAAAAGGAAACCAAGCTTGTTACTACAGGCATCTTTCGTATAAGCCGTAACCCAGCGTTTGTCGGTTTTGACCTAATGTATCTTGGCATATTAATAGCTTATCCAAACGCATGGCACGCTGTTGTTGTGGCACTTGTGATATTCCTTTTCGACAAACAAATACGGAACGAGGAAGCTTTTATGGAAGATGCTTTTGGCGAAGAATATCTGGATTATAAAAAGAAAGTGAGGAGATATTTATGATACAGAAACATTGCTTCGAGTGTGGAACAGCATTGGTTGAGAGGGAACTGGAAGGAGAAGGCATGGTTCCTTATTGCCCGAAATGCGAACAACACCGTTTTCCGATGTATAACGTGGCGGTCAGTATGATTGTTATTGACGAACAGACTGGCAAGATACTGTTAATCAAACAATACGGAAGACCTTCATATATCCTTGTGGCAGGCTATGTCAATCGGGGCGAACAAGTGGAACATGCCGTCTGTCGTGAGATAAAGGAGGAAACTGGCATGACGGTAAGTAGGCTCAAGTTTAATCGCACACAATTCTTTGAGCCGTCGAATACTCTGATGTGTAACTTTACGGCTTTTGTAAAGGATAGCAGCGAATTGTCAACCAATAAAGAGATTGACTCATACCAGTGGTTCTCTCCAGACGATGCACGGAAGAATATAAGGCCAGACAGTCTCGCTCAAAAATTTCTGAACGCATATTTAGACGAATAGAATTATGATAACCCTCGACACCACCAACCTTTGCTCACATTTGCAAAAGAAGCTGTTTGAAGATGATGGCATATATCATCGTCTGTGGCTGGCTATACAAGATGACCCGGAACTGACAGCAGTGGTTAGATCTCGCCAGCTTCATGTTTATCGCAATGGCAAGAAAATATTGGTGCTTGCAGGGAAATCAGCTCCTAAAATTATCAGGGAAGATAAAATTTGTGAAATGTTAAATGAAAACAAATAAACATGAAACAACCACCTGTCATCGGCGTTACACCACTTTGGGATTCAGAGCGTAAGAGCCTTTGGATGCTGCCTGATTATTTGGACGGAATAAAAACTGCTGGAGGTATCCCTGTAGTTTTGCCTCTTGAATTTACAGAAGAGGACGCAGATCGTATCATTGAAACCTGTGACGGATTCCTTTTTACAGGCGGTCAGGATGTTGATTCATGTCCAGAGCGAGATAATCCGGAAACGTTATTGCTGTCGAAAGCCCTCCAAGCCGACAAACCTATCCTCGGAATCTGTCGTGGCCTTCAGTTTATCAATGCGTTTTTAGGAGGCACACTCTGGCAGGATCTTCCATCAGAACATCCGTCGGATATAGTTCACCGTCAAGCAAAACCATACGGCATCCCAACACATACAGTTACGTTGAGTGGAGAGCTTAAAGCATTGTTAGACAAAGACATCCTCGAAGTAAACACCTTGCACCACCAAGCCATAAAAGATCTGGCTAATGGTTTGACATCGATGGCTGTTGCTATGGACGGTATCATTGAAGCTGTACGGATGACAGATAAGCGTTTCGTCTGGGCAGTTCAATGGCACCCTGAGTATATGTTCACAACGGATAAAAACAGTTTTAAAATATTTGAATATTTTGTTAATTTTGCAAAAATAAACCACGATGATACTTGACGAGAATTATAAAAAAGAGCTAGAAAAAGCCGCATTATTGCCTGACTACATACCACCTTTTGAGGATGATGATAAAGAAGAGGTTGCTGTATTTGCCATTACAACAATGATCCCGTTTTGGCGTGTCGTTATCTATGCAACGTTACATGAGAAAATGATGTTCGAGGCTATTATGAACGAGGTGTTAAGCGCCCAAATGCCTGATTATTTTAACGAAAGGTTAGATGCTAAACAATTATTCAGAGCATTGTGTATGGTGGACGGGGATTGTCTCCGTTATATTCTTGATAAGCTTGATGGAGCTGATTCGGTATATAATCGATTGTTGAATTCTGTTAACGACAATAATGAAGCTGGTTTTAACGAGATAATTTGTGATGGAGTTACCGATACAAGACCCATTGTCAAGATATGTAATTGTTTGAGGCTACTTTATGAGTTTTATGACGGAGTGGATGAATTGAACAAAGATTTAAAGCAATGGGAAATGGCAGAGAAGAGTAGCGACGACGATTTAAATCGTATATTTGTCACATATATAGAAAAAGCTCTGTATAAAGTAAAAATAGTCCTATCTGGCGTTGACTATACAGATGAAACACATAAAGTTATCAATAAAATATTTAAAACCTTAAAAGATTTTGTTGATGATTTATTTGAACATACGGACAACGATGTGTTTCCAACAAAAGCGTTGAATAATGGTTTGGCAGCATTCAAACTTTCCCCACTATCTCAAGATCACTTGTCTTTCTGGTATGGCATTATGTTGTACTTGTATTTTTCCATGAGAGACGGATCTGCGCTCAAGACTAGCAAATATACACTCGATGTTCTAAGAGGAATCATTCTTACTCCTCAACAAAAAGAAATCTGGTCAGAATACGATATAAGTGATAATGCTCATGAAAAATTTGAGAGCGTTTTGGATGAGATGATGAAGAAAGTTATTCCACAGCAAGATGCCACTTCACAATCGACTGAACATCCAAACGAAATTGAGGTATCGCAAACCGAGTACGAACATGTCTTTGATGTTATCACCTCGATTATTGATAACATTGATGAGCAAATACACGAATCATACGACAAAGAGAAACTAGTCGCCATCTTTAGAACAGTTTTGCTTGATGGCTCCCCGGACTACCAAAAGATGAGAGAATATATCGTGTATAAAACAGGCAAAGCTACTGTTTATAATAAAGTTAATATTACACATTTATGTTACATATTTGGATATCTTATGTATAAAAAGGTGTTCAAGGATTATCCCACGGCATTAGCTAAACTTATTAATGAAGTGGTGGATCCACGTTGCTCGCAAACGGAAAAGAATATGCGATCTTACATCCAAAAGAGTAAGGATGGAGAGAAACTTAATCCCGGTCAAAAAACAGTGCTTGACAATGTGTTGTCGAAGAGTGCCTAAGTAAAATTTATTATACATTTGAATGAAATGGCGAGTGTTGAAAAACATTCGCCATTTTTTATTTCCCAGTAAAATCAGTGAGTGCCAGCGATAGTGCTAGCACTTTGGCACTAGCCTATCTAAACTCTACAGGATTCCGTTTTTTTGCATCCGCAATCGGTAATAAGACCAGTGCAAATTGAAAACAGTCAGTCGAGAGACTCGCGCATATATAAACAAGGTGTGGCTGGACGGGTTACGGCAGCCGACAAAAAAGAATGGAAAATTGAATGAAAGAATTTTTAACAAATATGGAACAAAAAGTATTGAATGACCAAATCGAGGTCAAGGACATCGAGGCGGTTTCTGCGGCAGGTGCAGAATCAGTTAATCCTGCAAAAGTAAACGAGGCTGATAACAACGCAGCCGAAACTTCTAACAACGACGAGAAATCGCCAGTTGACACCACCAACGTAAGTTTAAACACAGAGAACCCGGAGCAGATAGAGATGTCACCAGAGCTTACCGCCACGGTGTTGTCTTTCCTTAATATTGGTGTCAAGACCAAGATGAGAGTTCTGGTCTCACACCAAGATGCTGTGAGGAACGGTTTGAAACTTGCATTCGTGAAGGGAAACCGCAACGTTTATAACGCTCAGATCGACAAACTCTGGAAAGAGATATCCGCAACTGCTGAGAAAAAGTTCTCACGCTCATGTGTTGTCATCAAAGCAACGCAAATCCTTGAACTGAATGCAACGCTCCCAGAAGACAAGCGTGTTGTGCTGCTCGACTTCAACGGCAATGTAATCAACCTCGACACACCTGAGATTGAGAGCTACTATGCCGTGATTGACGGACAGCATCGAGTGGTCGTCTGTATGGAACATCCTGAAGTAGATCTTGACTTGGAAATTCTTGATTACAGCGGCGACATCATGGAATTAATCAAGATTTTCAACTCAACCGACCGCAACTGGACCAACAATGACCTTTATCAGTCTAATATCGATACAGGTAAAGTTGACGGGGCGCTCATGCAGTCCACCAGAGAGATGAAAGACTGTATCAAGTGTTCGGACAAGGTCGCTCAGTACTTGCTGACATTCAAGAAAGACGCTGTTAAAAAGGCGGATTGTATAAAGGGCAAGGACAACTCGGGCTTCACCAGCAGCAAGGGTGAAAGAGGTTTGAACATAGCGAAGGCCATCCGTTACAAATTCGGGAACATCCTGATCAAAGTGGAATTCGTCGATGCAATCGTTGGTGCATATACTAATTGCGAAGATGGCGATGCCAAACCACTCGGTCAGCTAATGGTCGGTTACATTGCGGATTTGTCTGAACCCATGAAGAACACATTGATTGCAAAAATCAAAGAGTCAGATTACGGTATCGTGAAAGAAACCGTCAAGACAGGATTCAGTGAGTATGTGAAAAAGCACGAAAGCGACATCCACGAACACATCAAAGAGGTGCAGGCGATGATTGATGCGGAAGTGCCAGCACCAGATCCGAGCAAGAGTACGTATGACGAGGTTAAGGCTGGATTCCCGGGCGACATCCTTCTCAGCAGACTGGAGCAATCCATAGATAGAGCCTCTCAAGAGGTTGTGAAGCTTGAAGAAAAAGAGAGCAGCCTCCAAGACATGGTCACAAAGCTCGAGAGCAAAGAGAATCCAAAGGAGACGGAAAAGAAAAAACTCGTTGAGAATAAGGCTAAATTGGAAAAGGTACGTAAGTCACTCGAATCAGCAAAAGCATCATTGCAGGAGCTGAAAGACAAACGTAAAAATTACAATCAGGTAGCTTAATCATTAACCCAGCCATCGCCTCTCTGCTATGGGGAGGCGAGGCTTAAAAAAAATGAAAAACATGAAAAATATGATATTATCTGCAAGCTGTATGACGGATATGCCAGCGTTCTATCCTAAAGAGCTGATTGCCGAGGTTGAGAAACGTCGAGCAAATGGGATGCCTCATACGTTGGTTTTGTGGACTAAACATCCGGGCAGTTTGTTAAGAGAACCGTTGTATAGCTATCTACAGGAGATTCGTAACTCCGGTGTACAGCTCTACGGCCAGATTACGATTACAGGTATGGGGCAGCTTCCGATGGGAGTAGATGTCAATGGCAATCCTATCATAATCGAACCTAATGCACCGAAGTGGGAGGATGCTGTTGCTGAACTACCCAATGTGATAGATTTGTTCGGTAATCCATTGAGAATCAGGCAGAGGACAGATCCATTGCTGAGATTCATGGATGCAGCCGGAGCAATTCACAGCAATTACGAGTTCATGCCCAAGATTATAGCGGCCACATCACCTTTTGGAATTAAGACCTACAACTTCAGTTTCGTAGAAGATAAAGACGATACGGAACTAGGCAAAGGTCATACAAAGGTAAATCGCAGCTTTAAGAAACTTGGCGCTACCATTTTACCACCCACACTTGACGAAAGAGTTGAGATGAAGGCTTGGATGGACGGACTGGCAAATCAATATGGAGTCAAGATTTATGCCTGTTCCACTCCGGGCTTCGAGAAATCAAGCTGCATTTGTGGATCTTTTTTGGAACAGTTACACGATTCAAAGATGCCAGTGTCTCATAAGGAATGCCCGACCAGACCATTGTGTGGTTGTACCGAGAGTATAGACATTGGCGGCTGGCCTCCTAAGAAGTGTTTTACAGGATGTCTTTATTGTTATGCAAATCCCCAAAAGTAAGTATGGAAAATAATAATGTTTTCGGTGAAGCCGTCCCAGATGGCGGCAACACCAGTGCAAAGAAAGACCAGAAAACAACTGGTCAGGATGTTCAACCTACTAACAGCGATGCAACCAAGCCATCAGCTGACAAAAAGGCTCAAGACAACCGAGGCATTGACAAAGAAATTTGCCAAGCAATCGACGACTGGGCAAACAAATCGACCCCAGAAGCGAAGAGGCTACACAAACAGAAAGGATATACCCTCAGTCAGTACATAGGTCGGAAGCTGTATCAAGCTGGTGTCCCATACAAAAAAGGGTTGTCGTTTCTTAAAGCCAAGTTTCCATACATGTTTAAAGACGTTTTGTTCGTCGGTTACTTTTTTGGTTGGGAAATTCTCAGCCTTTACAAACTTATGTTTTATATTACGGGTAACTTTCCTATAAATAACAATGGTAGTGCTGCATTCCATATAGGAGGCATATTTGAACTTAATAACAGGTTCTAATAATCACAACGGAGGCTGGTGTGACAGCCAGCCTCCACTAAAACTTGGAGATATTATGACAGAATTAAAACTGGATCCTGTGACTGGAAAAGAAACGATGTGCTTTGTCAACGGCTCATCTCAACTGCCGACAACAAAAGGGCTACACATCTCGGCTTCGGCTTGTGGTGCGGGGAAGACGACACTGATTTCGGAAATAGCTAAACAACATTCTACTGACGGAGTATTGATTGTGGTGGCGACTATAGAGGCTGCCAATGAGTTGTCAAAGAAGATACCACACGCTTATGTTCTTCATTCTCAAAACCTTATAGCCATTGAAGGCTATAAGAACAACCCGGTGCAGCTCAGGTATAATGACATCCTTATCGTTACATCGGCCAGGCTAATCATAGATCCGGTAGAGTTGTTTCTTGATTATAAATTTGATAAGAAACGTCGGTATGTCCTTATCGACGAGCTAATTAATTTCTACCCCGAACCGTTTAATATCCCAGAAAAACTTACTGATACTCTTACATTTATAGACAAATCGAGATATCATAAGAACAGCCACACAATAGAAGCAACAACCATAGGCTCGAAGACATACTACAAACATACCTACAGCACCGTCGAGGAAATGAAAGCGGCGTATAAGAGAAGCAGCAATCGTCTTTTCAGTGGCCGTACAAATGCCCTGATTGAATATAAGACCGAGAAGATGTTCAGGCACGTTATCGACAACGGTTTCACTCCGATTGAGCAGAAGATTATTGATTTCGCCAATGACCACATAACCATATTATTCGACGGTACTGCTGATATAATATTCGGTAATGATAAGAGAGTGCTGCCGATAAGTGGGTTCAAATATAACAGCGACATAGAATTTATAGAGGTTGAGTTGCCGATTAAACGAAAGAACAAAGAAGGTTTCCGGATTCTTAGCTTTGAGAAATATGCCGAAGCCCTGTTGAAAGATATAGTAAGAATAACCCAAACCGAGAAACTGCTAATTGTGACATGGAAGACTCTCGATGTTTTTAAGAATGATGGTGAGGCTGATAAGTTTGAAACGGCGAAGGTAGAATATGACTTCCCGGGGCTGCTGAAGAAAAAGCTGGTCGATATGGGGGCGGTTGAAAGTAATTTGGAGGTTATTTATAGAGGTTCGGGGCAAGACAGGGGCAGCAACGAATATAGGGCGTTCGGAAGCATTATGTTCTTTGGTGATTGGAATATACCTGATACCATAACAAAGGATATCAATGCCATGTTTTCCTGTAGGTGTAAGTTCGAGGATTATAAGAAGGCGTTACTGGTACAAACGATATGCAGACTAAGAATCAGACAACACAAAGGACTGCCGATCAAGGTTTACTACTCCTCCGACATCGATTATAACAGTATGTATGCCGTTCAAGAGTATTTTATAGCCAATTCAGATTCGGTTTGTAAGATTTCCGGCATAATAGATCCATGCCCGAAACATACTAGACCACAGAAAGGGTATCTCTTCGATTTGGCAGTACTGGAGGGGTATGACGGAAAGATAAGGGATGCTGTTGATAATGATTGGCCGTATGGTTTTGACATCACACTCAACGACCTATACAAACTAATCCCCCAATCGAAAAAAGCTAAAGACAGGTACAAACGATTGGTTAACTACTTGATTACTAGGAAAATAACAATGAGGATAAGATGAGGATGTACAATGAACACTATGGGTTACTTTGCTCCGCCAAGTAACACCACAATTTGAACCACTTTTTTCTATCTCTCTATAATAGATATATATAAATAAAATAAAAAATGGCACTACAGACGTCCAAGTAAAATTTTGTAAAAAATGAGGTTTATGAATGAAATTATAGTAAGTGTATTCGATAACATTATGGAGACTAATCTACCAAAGCAATGTCTTCTGTCAGATGTTCTTGATTCCATAAAAAATCCGTCACAAGATTTAAAGTCTCGTATAAATCAAATCAGGAAAGAGAAAGATCCGAGTAAACGAAATGAATTGAAAATAAAGCTGTTACCTGTTATCTGCTTCTCTGGAACGTTCTCCCAAAGAACGGACAGCGGCTTGATTGAACTGAACCCTATCATCTGTATCGACCTTGACCACGTTGACGATATTGAACTAGTTCGAGAAGAATTGAAGCTGAATCCAAGTGTCTTTTCTATTTTCACATCGCCAACTGGGACAGGTCTGAAGGTACTCGTTTATCATGACCTTAACAACCCTCTGGATCACAAGGCATTATATTCTGACCTTGGAAATGCTTTGGGATTGACGGGGCGGACGGATTTGAAATTTGATCTAGCCTGTAGTAATGTGTCAAGGGCTTGTTTCTGGTCTGCTGATACGAAATTATGGATCAACAGAAATGCATTGGCCTACCATTTCATACCAACAACAACACCTGCTTCACCTATAACTACAACAATCACAACAACCAGAGACATAACGTTCCCTGCCACACCATTGTCAGATTATCCTAAGATACGTGAACAAATCCAGAACACACATACCCTGTTCGAGGCTCATTATAATATGTATCCGGGTTGCAGAAATATTAATTTATTTATCTTGGCTAACTTTTTCAGATACGACGGCATACCAGAACAAATCGCATCCGACTACCTCGTGGCATATTACAGGGACGATCTTCATGGGTTTCCAGCCTCTGAAATTAGAAAAACTGTTTTTTCAGCATATAATTAATGATTCATGAATCAATTTGTTAACTTAAAAATGAAAGGAGGTATTGCCTATAAATCAAACAAATAATCAGGAGGGATATATATTGAATATGATTATGTTTGAATTAATAACAATTAAAATTAGAAAATTTGCTGGATTTTAGCAAACCATTGTTTCAAGCCACAATCGGTGATTTGAAAGAATTACTTACAATAGTAATGAACGATGTTGCGTTGGAAAGTGATGACAAAACTCAAGCTACCAAAAAAAATCTTGTTTATGGTATAGCAGGTATCGCCAACCTTTTTCAATGCTCAATGCCAACAGCTCAAAAAATCAAGAGTAGTGGAGTTATTGATGATGCAACATCGCAATATGGTGGTATAATAGTAGTAGATGCTGATTATGCCCTTGATTTACTAAAAGTTAGTAAGCAATATCGATCCAATCTCAAGAAAAGGTTTAAGAAATAATGGAAAAGTAAAAAATTAGTTAGGGGAGGGTGTCTTTTTTCTGTGTCTGACACCCTTCATTTTTTGTACATTTTAAAAGATAGTTTGGGTATTGTTTTTGTATAACAAAATCCATATTTGTGGAGCAAACCGACTCCACTAATTTTTATTCAAAAAGGCTAAAATAGGGGACTAAAAAAGGTACTTTGATTTTTGCAAAAAGAAAAACCTGCTGATTTTCAGCAGGTTACAAAGCTTTTATGTGGAGGATACCGGACTCGAACCGGCCACCTTTAGATTGCGAACCTAACGCTCTACCAGATGAGCTAAACCCCCAAATTTTACGACCGCAAAATTACAAAAATTTTATTACTCCAAAAACATTTTTTTAGAAAAATTATGTATATCTTTGCAAACAATTTTGAAAACAAAAATTAAAAACTTTATACAATGGAAATCGAACTTTATATCTTAAGAAGAGTCAACGCTTTGTTACAAGCAACCGATGCTAAGATTGTGAAACGCCTCGAAGGTGGAATGAGTAATTACACTTATGTTGTTGAGTGTCAAGGTGAAATGTACACATACCGCGTGCCGGGTAAGTTCGCAGAACGCTTCGTCGACCGCGTGGAAGAAGACGCCAACATCAAGGAAGTGGAGAAACTCGATTTGAACAACGAGACTGTTTACGTCGAGATTCGCTCAGGAGAAAAACTCGCAAAATACGTAGAAGGTACCATCATGTCGACAACCGATGTCGTCTCTTACAATGAGATGTCAGTGAAGGCATTGAAGAAGCTTCACAACAGCGACGTCAAGTTCAGCGACTACAACGCTTTCGGTCGTCTCGACACATACGAGAAATACTGCACCGACCTCGGTTTCAAACATCCTCAGGAATATATCGAGCTCCGTCACACCCTCGACGAGATGCGCAAGCTCTACAAAGAGGTGAAGAAAGTGCCGTGCCACTGCGACTATCAGCCTACCAACCTCGTCATCGCAAAGGATAAGTTCTATGTCTTGGACTGGGAATTTGCAGGTATGAACGACCCGTTCTACGATATCGCTTGCTACGGAAACGCCGGTTTCGACAAGGCTTTGTCACTGCTCGAGGCTTATGTTGGCCACAAACCGACACAGGAAGAGCTTAACCGCCTCTATTTCCACCGCGCATTCCAGTGCCTGCAGTGGTTCAACGTCGCCATCTTTAAAGATAAAGTTGGCTTAAGCAAAGATCTGAATATGGATTTCAACGCCGTTGCCTTTATGTTCTTAGGCATGGCGAAAGATCTGATCGGAAATTGCAGTAAAAACTAATACATCATATCGGCAAGGCCGAAACCTTCGTCGAGACCGAGCTCAGCGCGCACCTCTTCGGAGAGGCTCGCTGGACTCCATGCCGGCTCGAAGGTGAGCTCCACATCACATGATTTAACGCCCATTATAGCGTTGACTTTCTCCTTAACGAAATTAGGGAGATAGTCGGCGACAGGGCAGTTCGGCGCGGTCACCGTCATCAGAATCTTCACAGCGCCTTCATCGTCGATGTCAATATCATAAATCAAGCCCAGTTTGTAGATGTCAACTGGTATCTCAGGGTCGTAAATGCCGCTTAAAACAGCAATAACCCGCTCTTTCAATTCATTTTTCTCTTCTTCTTTCATATCTTCTATGGACAAGACATGTCTTGTCCCAACTGGTTTTAAATTATATCCTGTATGGATAAGGCATGCCTTATCCGTTCATAACCTCTGCATACAACATCATCTGTTTCACCATACTCAGCAAGCCATTAGAGCGGGTAGGAGAGAGATGCTCCTTCAAGCCAATCTCATCCAAGAAACTCATGTCGGCAGCCAAGATATCGGCCGGAGTCTGTCCCGAAAAAACCTTTATCAATAAGTTGATGATGCCTTTGGTGATGACGGCGTCGCTGTCGGCAGTGAAATAAATCTTACCGTCTTTCAACTCGGCATGAAGCCAAACCCTTGACTGACAGCCGTTTATGAGGTAGTTGTCGTTTCGATACTGTGGGTCGATGATTGGACATTCCTTACCCATCTCGATGAGCATGGCGTAGCGGTCCATCCAGTCGTCGAACATCGAGAACTCCTCAACTATTGAATCTTGAATCTCTTTAATTGTCATTTTTTTTAGCTATTACCTAATGGCTCATTTTAACATATTTGCTGCCCTTTCAACAGCCTTTACAAAAATATCAATTTCTTCTTTCGTATTGTACATCGCAAACGAGGCTCTCACCGTTCCCGGGATGCCGAAGAACGTCATCACCGGCTCAGCGCAATGATGTCCGGTGCGTACTGCAACGCCCATTTTATCGATGATGGTGCCGAGGTCGTAAGGATGGATGCCGTCTATCACAAACGAAATCAATCCGTTACGCTTAGGAGCCTGTCCGATGAAACGCATGCCTTCGATGCCTGAGAGCTTCTCGGTGGCATATCTCAAAAGCTCGTCTTCGTAGGCCTCAACAGCTTGACGGTCAAAGCTTTGGATGAATTTCACTGCTGTCTCAAGACCTAATGCCGCACCAACATTCGGTGTTCCTGCCTCGAACTTAAACGGAACTTTGTTGAATGTGGTCTTCTCGAAGCTCACGGTGTCGACCATCTCGCCGCCAAACTGATACGGAGGCATCTTCTCGAGCCATTCCATCTTGCCATACAAGCCGCCGATGCCCATAGGAGCGTACATCTTATGACCTGAAAAGACGTAAAAGTCACAGTCAAGATCTTGAACGTCAATTACTTGGTGCGCCATCGACTGTGCGCCGTCTATCACCACCGGGATGTCGTATTTATGCGCCATCGCTATCATCTCCTTGATAGGATTCACAGTGCCTAAAGTGTTGGAAATGTGAGTGATGGAAACGATTTTCGGTCTCTGCTTCAGCAATTCTTCATAATGATTCAAGTCAAGGACGCCATTTTTATCCATGCGGATGACAAGCAATTCGCCTTTTGAGCGGAGCAACATCTGCTGCCACGGCACCATGTTGGAGTGATGTTCCATGGCACTCACCACAACCTTATCTCCTTCATTCACAAGAAGTTGTCCCAACGAAGTCGCCAACAGATTCAGCGATTCCGTTGTGCCTTTGGTGAACACAATCTCCTGTGCCTGTCGCGCATTGATGAACTGTGCCACGGTCTTGCGGGCGTTTTCGTAAGCTTCCGTCGCCATCTGGCTGAGGTAATGCACTCCGCGGTGGATGTTGCAGTTCTCATGCAGGTAGTAATCGCGCTCGCGCTCAATCACGCAAAGCGGTTTCTGCGTGGTCGCGGCGTTGTCGAAATACACCAGCGGCTTGCCGTAAACCTGTTGGTCAAGCACCGGGAATTGAGCCCTTATCTTGTTGATATCTAATTGATTAGAAGTCATTTTAATCTCAAAGATTATATCTTACTCATATCAATCTTAAAAACCTTCTCTTTGTTGCTGCACTGGAAGATACAGGTGTCGCAGCTGGAGAGTTCGCCTTTCAGGCGGCGTTTTATCATGTCGTCGATACTGTCGTGAACGCTCTCAATCTTGATGTGATTGCTGATTTCGGCAGCGAAAGCGTACATCAGAAGCATTCTGGCATCCTCTTTCTTGATGCCGCGCTGGCGCATGTAGAACATCGCGTCTTGGTCGAGCTGGCCTGTCGAGGTGCCATGCGAACATTTCACATCGTCGGCATAAATCTCAAGGAACGGCATGGTGTTAATCTTCGCCTTGTCAGTCAAGATAATATTGCTGTTGTTCTGATATGCGTTGGTTTTCTGTGCGTGTGGAGCAACCATCACGTGTCCGTTAAACACTGCCGATGCCTCGTTGTCCAAGATGCCTTTGAACTTCTCGTTGCTGCTGCAGTTTGGCACGTTGTGGTTGATTTTCATCAAATTTTCAACGTGCTGTTTCTTGTCGAGGAGGTACAGACCGTAAATCTGTAGGTCAGCGCCCTCGCCGTTGAGGTCTACGTGGATGTTGTTCTGCACGAAACCTGTGTTGAACGTCACCAACACGAAGTGCACGCTGCTGTTGCGCGCCTGTTGTATGGTGATGTGTGTGGTCAGATGGGAGTCGTCGTTGAGGTTCTGAATCCTGTACAGCTCAAGCGTGGAGTTTTCCTCCATCACGATGTCGCATTGTTCCTCATTCGACTGCAAATGACTGCTGTCGTCCAAGATAACGAGCTGCCGACTCTGGTTTTTTCCGACCGTTATGTTGTTTTCGAGATAAGCCATCGCCGTAAGTGTTAGAGTTTCAGTTCTTTAACCCATTCGTAACCTTTCTCTTCGAGCTCGAGCGCGAGTTTCTTGTCGCCTGACTTCACGATGCGGCCGTCGTACATTACGTGAACGAAATCCGGAACAATATAATCCAGAAGTCGTTGATAGTGAGTGATTACCACAAAGGCGTTATGCTCGTTGTGAAGCTGGTTCACGCCGTTTGCCACGATACGCAAAGCGTCGATATCCAAACCTGAGTCGGTCTCGTCGAGGATGGAAAGCTCAGGTTCGAGCATTGCCATCTGGAAGATTTCGTTTTTCTTCTTCTCGCCGCCCGAAAAGCCCACGTTGACATAGCGGTTCTGCAGTTTCTCTGTGATTTCCACCATGGCCTGCTTCTGCTTCATCATCTTTGTGAAATCTATCATCGACATCGGTGGAAGTCCCTGATATTCACGCTTTGCGTTGACTGCTGTGCGCATGAAGTTTTGCATCGAAACGCCCGGGATCTCCACTGGATACTGGAAACTCAGGAAGATGCCGAGGTTTGCGCGTTCCTCCGGTGGCATCCCGACGATGTTCTGGCCTTTGTACCAGATCTCGCCTTCGGTGATTTCGTAGCCCTCACGTCCGGTGACGGCGGCAGCCCATGTGCTCTTGCCTGTTCCGTTAGGTCCCATGATGGCGTGAATCTCGCCCTCGTTCACTCCGAGGTTGAAGCCTTTTAATATTTCCTTGCCTCCGATTGAGACATGTAAATTCTTAATATTCAGTAACATATATTATATCCTTTCTTATCTTTTCTTATCCTTATTTATCCTTCTTATCCCACACTTCCTTCTAATGTAATCGACAACAGCTTCTGCGCCTCCACTGCAAACTCCATCGGCAGCTTGTTCAAAACATCTTTTGCGTATCCGTTGACAATCAAGCCGATAGCTTTTTCTGTCGGGATGCCGCGCTGGTTGCAGTAGAACAGCTGGTCTTCAGAAATCTTCGATGTGGTAGCCTCGTGTTCGAGTATGCTGCTGTCGTTGCCGCATTCCACGTAAGGCCAGGTGTGCGCGCCGCATTGGTCGCCCAACAACAGCGAGTCGCATTGCGAGAAATTACGGCAGTTCGATGCTTCAGGAACGACTTTCACCAATCCGCGATATCCGTTCTGGCTGTGACCTGCCGAAATACCCTTCGAGATGATGGTCGAACGGCTGTTTTTGCCGATGTGAATCATCTTTGTGCCGGTGTCGGCCTGCTGATAGTTGTTGGTGACAGCCACTGAATAGAACTCAGCCACTGTGTTGTCGCCTTTCAGTATGCAGCTTGGGTATTTCCAAGTGATGGCTGAGCCTGTCTCTACCTGTGTCCACGAAATCTTTGCGTTGTCACCACGGCAAATGCCTCGTTTCGTGACGAAGTTATAGATGCCGCCTTTGCCGTCTTTGTCGCCCGGATACCAGTTCTGCACTGTCGAATATTTCACTTCTGCGTCTTTCTCTGAAATGATTTCCACAATAGCCGCATGTAACTGATTCTCATCGCGTTGCGGAGCGGTGCAGCCTTCCATGTAGCTCACGTAGGCGCCTTCGTCGGCGACAATCAAAGTTCTTTCGAATTGACCAGTGTTGGCCGCGTTAATTCTGAAGTATGTGGAGAGTTCGATAGGGCAGCGCACGCCTTTCGGCACATAGCAGAACGAGCCGTCGCTGAACACTGCCGAATTCAATGCTGCGAAGAAGTTGTCGGTGTAAGGAACGACCTTGCCGAGATATTTCTTCACCAGTTCAGGATGCTGTTTAACCGCCTCGCTGAACGACATGAATATGATGCCGTGCTTTGACAGCGTCTCCTGGAATGTGGTCTTCACCGATGTCGAGTCCATCACGGCGTCGACGGCGACTCCTGAGAGTTTTTTCTGCTCATCGAGCGAGATTCCGAGTTTGTCGAATGTTGCCAAAAGCTCCGGGTCGACTTCGTCCAAACTTTTCGCTTTGCGCTGTTTTGGTGCCGCGTAATATATAATGTCTTGATAATCAATAGGTGGAATGGTGAGATGTGCCCAAGTCGGCATCTTCAAAGTCTGCCAGTGACGGAACGCCTTCAAACGGAAATCCAACAGCCATTCCGGCTCCTCTTTCTTCTTCGAGATAAGGCGTATGATGTCCTCATTCAGACCTTTCGGGATGAAATCGGTCTCTATATCAGTCACAAAACCGAACTCATAGTCCTTATTCGTTACCTCTTCAATAATATTTTCCTTTGGATTTGAATCCATAATCAAAAATTCTAAAAATATTAATTTGCAAAAATACAAAATTTTATCGAAATGACGTTTATTTATCAAAAATCTTTAACTTTGCATCATAATTGTCAGATATGTCGGAAAAAAAGTTTTGGAATAGGATAAAAAACAACAGGTTTTGTCGCGGAATGCTTTGGCTTTTGGGAGCTATCTTGTTGATAATCATGGCAATATATCTTGCTGTGCCGTCTTATTCTTTTGCGGATATTGAGCCGTTTAAAGGTGATTTCATATACAATCCTTATGCGGACATTAATCGTATAAATTATATTGATTTTCGCTCTGAAAATATTGATAATCAGGGTATTAAAGTGTATGAATACGGCTATGCCCTGACTGGCACGCGTTATCTTTGCTTAGGTTATGAGAAACAGCGTAAAATCGATTATCCTTTTTTCCAAAACGTTCATTATAAGCAGTTTAACATCGATAAATTGAATAAAATCACGCGTATTGTGGCGCCTGCGCATCCGAATAAAGGCTTTAAACATGTCGATATGACGCGCTTGGATCATTATCGGGTGATTGAGGCTTTGAGTGATGGTGATAACTCGTTGTATTACTGGGATATAGCGCTCTCGAACGGGCATCGTGTGAACATCATTGCGACTGGAAAAAATCATGTGACGGCTTGCATTGGCGATAATGATGTTGAGTCGGTTTTAAATTCGCTGGAAACCGGAAATTCTTATGCTGTGACTTATAATGGCAGTCTGATTGAAGTGCCTGAACTTCAACATGTTACGCTTAAAAACGATACGATTTTTGTGTCGGTTTCTGCAAAAGCTAAGGAAATGCGTTTCATCGGACAGAATGCCGTTGTAAAACAACGTGTTAGCGGTGTTTCGGATGCTTTTTATCATTTTGAGAATGATGACACTTATATCCGTACTGAGATTGAGTTTGAAAATGGTAACATCTTGTATCTCAATCCGTTAGTGCGGCATGAATATCAATATTTCTTTGATTTGAACAAGGCTAAGGTCATGAAAGGCCGCACTTATCTGATGTGGGTGGTTTATATACTCGTGGTCGTGGCTTTTATAAGACGTTTTATTATTTTGAGAAAACATGAAGATTCAGGAAAGTAAAATCGACAAATATATTGCTTGGCTGCTGGTAATCAGTGTGTTAGTGCGTGGTTTTCTTGCGGCTTTCATTGAATTCGGCAATGATGAGGTTTATTATTGGACCTATGCCATGTATCCTGATTGGAGTCATTTCGATCATCCTGGCATGGTAGGCTGGCTGATGCAGATTTTTAGTCTTAACTTATTGTTTGACAGTGAGTTCGCGCTTCGTCTGTCGTCGATAATCTTCATGACAATCGACACCTATATTATATATAGGATTGGTTGCTTGATAAAAAATAAACTGACCGGATTTTACGCGGCATTGCTGTATACGTCATCATTTTATTGTTTCGTCATCACAGGCGTTTTCATCATGCCAGACACTCCTCTGATGCTGTTTACGCTGTTGGCGATTTGGTGCTTCCTCGTATCATTCCGAGCGCAGCGCAGCGAAGTCGAGGAATCTCATGCTTTTAAGAGAGATGGCAAATATTTGTTATTAGCCGGATTATTGTCAGGTCTCGCTCTCCTCTCTAAATATTCAGCAATCTTCATCTGGGCCGGCGTTGGTATGTATATTCTGTTTTTCGACCGTAAACAGCTGAAAAACAAGTATTTATATCTTGCGGCGTTGATTTCTGCCGTGTGCCTGCTTCCTGTCTTGATTTGGAATTTACAGAACGATTTCATCAGTTTCACCTTCCATGGCGACCGTGTCAGTTTCTTCGGGAAACTGCAGTCTGCCGATTTTTTGGCTGAGATTCTTGGCGAGATGGGGTACAACAATCCTATCAATTATGTGTTGATAATCATCGCGTTAGTGTCTTTATGGCGTGGAGATAAATACCTCGACGGTATGCCAAAGCGTCTTTTGCTTTGTTTCGCATTGCCGTTTGTCGGCTTGTTCTGGTTTTTCTCATTGACACGCCCGATATTGCCTCACTGGTCGGCTCCTGCGTTCTCGCTATTATTGCTTTTCCCGGCGGCATATCTTGCTGATAAACAATCAATTAAAGATTTTGAAATTAAATTGCCCAAACCGATAATAGTCACTTTGTCTTTGCTGGTTTTTGTCTTGTTTTTTGGCGTTGTGGAGATAAAAACAGGTTTTATTCCGTTGAGATTTGGCGAACGCTCAAATTCTGTGAGGTATTACGGTGAAAGTGATATCACCACGACGATTTACGGATGGCGCTCAATTAAAGACGATTTTCAGAAAATCAGGCAGAAGAAAATCGATGAGGGCGTTATGAGAGCTGACGACGGCATGATTTGTCTGCAGTGGTTCCCTATGGCAAATTTTGATTATTATGTTGCTAATCCTTTAGGAATCAATATGTTCGGTATGCGTGACATGGATGCCATTCATAAGTATGTTTGGATAAACGAGATTCGTGGAGGACTTCAGAAAGGCAAAGACTACTGGTTCCTTGATGAAAGTTCCGACTATTATGCGCCTGAACGTTATCTTGACAAACATTTCAAGGAGGTTGTGCCTTGCGACACCATCGTTGTGGATCGGTGCGGCAAACCGGCGAAATACGTCTTCGTTTACATGTGCAAAGGCTTAAAATAAGGGCTTATTTCTTTAATTTTTTTAAGATTTATTTAAAAAATCTGCAAGTTTAGTTAAAAATGCGTTGAAACAGTGAAAAAGTTGCTGTTTTTTGACTCCTCTTTTTATAATATGTGTATTTTCGCAGAACCAAAACTCATTGTTTATGAAAGAGGATTTTATTTATTATCTCTGGGAGAACAGGTTGCTGTCGAAAAATCTTTGTACGATCGACGGAGAACCTGTTTGTGTGCTGTCAGTTGGGAATCGTAACTATGACTCGGGTCCTGATTTTCTTGATGCGAAGATACGTATTGGGCGCACTTTGTGGGTCGGACATGTTGAGATTCATGTGAATGCTTCGGATTGGTTCCGTCATGGACACCAGAACGATGAGGCGTACCGAAACGTGATTCTGCATGTTGTGTATCGTAATGATACTGAACGACTTGACATACCTACGGTCGAAATCAAGGGACAGTTCGATGAGAGTATTTACGAGAGGTACGACGGCTTCTTAAAGTCGAGGAAATGGATTCCGTGCGAGCGCTTAATTTCTGGTATACAGCAGTTTACATGGCTTTCGTGGCTCGAGCGTATCGTGGTTGAACGCCTCGAGGCGGAGGTAAAAGACGTTTTTTCAAAACTCGCAGGAAACAATTATGACTGGGAAGAGACTCTGTATCAACGGATTATGCACTATTGTGGGTTGAAGGTCAACAACGAAACTTTTGAGAGACTCGCAAGATTGTTGCCGTTGCGCGTTTTGCGAAAGCATAGCGACAATCCTCTTCAGGTTGAAGCGATGTTTTTTGGCTGTGCTGGCTTTCTCGAATGTGAGTTTACTGAGAGCTATCCTGTTCTTCTCCAGAGAGAATTCAACATATTGAAAGCGAAGTTTAACTTGACAGAGATGCCAAAGGCTTGTTGGAAATTCTTGAGGTTGCGGCCGCCGAATTTCCCTACGATACGTCTGGCGCAGATGGCGTCAATGGTGTGCTCTTATGAAAATTTGTTTTCTAAGTTGCAGACTGTCAAGGACTTGTATTCTATGCGAAATCTTTTTAATGTTGATGTCAATGAATATTGGAACACACATTTCCAGTTTGAAAAACCTTCGAAGACGATGAAAAAGAACTTGGGATCTACTGCCATTGATGTCTTGATTATCAATGCGGTGGTTCCGGTGATGTTCAGTTATGGCATCTATCACGACGATCAGAATTTGAAAAACAGAAGTTTGGAATTCTTGAATGTGATGGAACCGGAAGATAATGTCATTATCCGGAAGTTCGTGAATCTGGGGGTGAATGTGCGGAATGCCCAGCAAACACAGGCGTTGTTGCATCTTTACGATCGTTATTGTAAGAAGCGTAATTGCTTAAAATGCAGGGTGTTTTGTGCCTCGAAATAATTTTTTTCTAAAAAAGTTTGCGTAATACAATAATTATGCTTATCTTTGTGGCAAAATTCTAAAGCAAACTGTAACAAAAGAAATGGCTGATTTAAGTGTTAGACTTTCGGAAATAGAGTTGAAGCTGAGAAAGCTCGTATCGCTTAAGAATCAACTAGTTGAGAATAACGGTGAGCTTGTTCGTCAGAATGAGGAGCTTCAGCGGAAAGTTGAGATTCTTCACGCTGAGAACGAAGAATTGAAGGATAAATTAAATAAAACAACTATTGTTAACGCACTCGGAAACGAGAAAGAAATTGAAGAAAGTAGGCAGTTAATCAAGACATTGGTGAAAGAAATTGATCAATGTGTTGCGATATTGAACGCCGAACAGTAATAAATAATTGACGGTCATGAGCGAAAGTGAAGAAATAAAGATTAGTATTACCGTTGCTGAACGCAATTACCGTCTGACTATTGACAAGGCTGATGAGGAGAAGGTGCGGAGAGCCGCTGACATGATTAACGAGCGGGTGAAAGACTTTAAGAGAGTGTACACGGATAAGGATTATCTGTCGCTAGTCTCAATGGCATGCATCCAGTTCGCGACAAGCGTGGTGAAGTACGAGACGGACTCCGCGTTCAAGGATCAATATCTTGACAAACAACTTGATGTCATCGATGATTTGTTGACTGAAAACTTATAAGATTTGTCTGTCTGTCCACCGCATGATGTAACCTTAACAATAATAACAATTTAACCGGTTGACTCATGGGTACAAAAACAGGCCTCATCCTCGCAAGAGGAGCTTTAACGCCAGTGGACGTTTGCGTATCGTGGCAGCCATAAGCGTGATATACAAGGGTTTACGATCCCTTTGGGCAGACAGATTTTTTCTTTTTCGCGGAAGAGTAAAATCAATTATTAAAAAATGGTTTTACTATTTGAATCAATCAACATTATTTTTTACGCAGTGGCTGGCGTTGTCGGCGTGGGATTAGGCGTATTGCTGGCAACAACCATCATGCGTAACGCCCTGACAAGAAAAGGTCAACAGATGCTTGAGGAAGCAAAGGAAAAAGGTGAAGTGATTAAGAAAGACAAGATCCTCCAGGCAAAAGAAAAGTTCCTTCAGATGAAATCTGATTACGAGAAGGAGACAAACGAGAAGAAACGCGAACTGCAGAAAGTGGAGTCAAGAGTCCAACAGCAACAGCAGCAGGTGAACCAACGTAACGAGGAACTGAACCGTAAGGCTAACGAACTGAACAACCAACAGCAGAAACTTGCAAATCAACAGGAAAACCTGACAAAGAAACAAGCAGAACTCGACAAGCTTCAGGAAGAACAGAAGAAGATGCTTGAGTCAATCTCAGGTCTCACCGTCGCTGAAGCCAAGGAACAGCTGAAAGAGGCCGTGAAAGACGAAGCTCGCGCAGAAGCTATGGTGCTCGCAAAGGAAATCGTCGAAGAAGCCAAGATGTCGGCTAACCAGGATGCGAAGAAAATCGTCCTCGAGACAATCCAAAGAACAGCATCAGAACACGCAATCGAGAACACTGTTTCGGTGTTTAACATCGAAAACGACGAAATCAAGGGACGTATCATCGGTCGTGAGGGTCGTAACATCCGCGCCCTCGAATCACTTACAGGAGTTGAAATTATCATCGACGACAGCCCTGACGCTATCCTTCTCTCAGGTTTCGACCCGATTCGCCGTGAGATTGCACGCCTGTCGCTTCAGAAACTCGTAACCGACGGCCGTATACATCCGGCTCGTATCGAGGAAGTGGTGAAGAAAGTGGAGAAACAGGTGGAACAGGAAATTATCGAGACTGGTAAACGCACCGTTATCGACCTCGGCATCCATAACCTCGCTCCTGAACTCATCAAGATGATCGGTAGGATGAAATATCGTTCGTCATACGGTCAGAACTTGTTACAGCACTCTATCGAGACAGCGAGACTCTGCGCAACAATGGCTGCTGAGCTCGGTTTGAACCCGAAAGTGGCGAAACGCGCCGGCTTGTTGCACGATATCGGTAAGGTGGCCGACAACGAGGAAGAGCTTCCGCACGCAATCCTCGGTATGAAGACCGCTGAGAAATACAAAGAGAAAGCTGATGTCTGCAACGCCATCGGTGCTCACCACGATGAGATAGAGATGGAATCACTCATCGCGCCTATCGTCCAGGTATGCGACGCTATCTCCGGCGCACGTCCAGGTGCACGCCGCGAGGTCGTCGAGGCTTACATCCAGCGTCTGAACAAGCTCGAGAAGATGGCAATGTCATATCCGGGCGTGGTGAAGACCTATGCTATCCAGGCCGGTCGTGAACTCCGCGTCATCGTAGGTGCCGACAAGGTCAGCGACCAGGAGGCAGACAGCATCGCATACGACCTCTCACGTCAGATTCAGACTGAGATGACTTACCCGGGACAGATTAAGATCACTGTCATCAGGGAGACGCGAGCTGTGCAGTTCGCTAAATAAAAAAAAGCGCCGCGAATTCTCGCGGCGCTTTTTTTTTATTTAAGATGATTATTTCTTTATAATCAGTTTGTTTGATTTTTCTGTTTTGCCGTCTACGATGAGGCTGTAGAAATAAACGCCGGCGGCGAGGTTGCTAACATTGACGCTTGCCTTGCCCTGGATGCCGTTGATTTCATTGCGCATCACCTCCTGACCCATCATGTTGTAGATGGCGATTTCAGCGTTCTTGCTTGAAGTAAAGTTGTAGTCGAAATTCACCACATCCTTTGCAGGAACCGGATAGGCGTTGCTGAATGTCTCGGCGCTGCTGTAATCCTCAATGCCGTCCAAAGAGAACTTGAAAGTCACATTGACTGTGAACTTGTTGTCAGGATCACCTTCTTCATAAAGATGGTATTTCATGATTTGTTCCATGCCTGCTACATCACTGATTTCTCCCGTTGCCATGTAGTGCATAGCGAAGTCTTCTGAGTGTCCGGTAGTAAATGGTACGACTGGTGACACATAAACGGTAGGAAGGTAGCAGCTGCCTAAACAAAGCATGTTGACTGTGTTTTCCACTACCTGGATTTCCTCTTTTTCACCGATGAGGTTGACAGGTTCGTTGGCTGTTACTATAAACTCTGCTATGAGTTCATTGAATGAGCCCTCGCCGTAGATGTAATACATGGCGCCGTTTTCCACGACATTGCCGGTTGCTTTTTCAGTCACGGTGTATTTCTGTGCCGACAATGTCAATACAGAAACGATTAATGCTAATGTAAAGAATAATTTTTTCATACGCGATTTATTTTTAATTTGTTAGTATTCATTTTGAGCCATTAGCCGTTAGCGATTAGCCATTAGCGAGTCAAAACCTAACGGCTAATGGCTTATAGCTAATGGCTGATGTCTTATTTCACGATTTCTGCAATCATCTCGTCACTTGCTATGTTAGGCATCGTCACCTTGAGTCTCGGTTCGACCTCCATTGCGCGTTTGATGGCGAACATGGCCGGTTCGTTGCGAGCCCAGCTACGGCGGGCGATACCGTTGTTCACATCCCAGTGCAGCATGCAGTGCAGACGTCTGTCAGCCTCTGGTGTTCCGTCAAGAACCATGCCGAAGCCTCCGTTGATAACCTCGCCCCAGCCTACGCCACCGCCGTTGTGGATTGAAACCCATGTGGCGCCGCGGAAGCCGTCACCGATGACGTTCTGAACAGCCATATCAGCGGTGAAACTTGAGCCGTCGTAGATGTTGGATGTCTCACGGAACGGTGAGTCGGTACCTGAAACATCATGGTGGTCACGACCGAGAACGACCGGTGCTGTCAAGCGGCCGTCAGCGATGGCTTTGTTGAATTCGGCGGCAATCTTGGTACGTCCTTCGCAGTCTGCGTAGAGGATACGAGCCTGTGAGCCCACAACGAGGTGGTTGGCCTGTGCGCCTTTAATCCACTGGATATTGTCGTGCATCTGCTGCTGAATCTCCTTAGGTGATGACTTGGCGATGTCTTCCAAGACCTTGCATGCAATGTCATCGGTGACCTGCAGATCCTCAGGTTTTCCTGATGTGCAGACCCAACGGAACGGACCGAAGCCGTAGTCGAAATACATTGGTCCCATGATGTCTTGGACGTATGATGGATAACGGAACTTGCCGTCTTCTTTCAAAATATCTGCTCCTGCACGGCTGCTTTCAAGCAAGAATGCGTTGCCGTAGTCGAAGAAGTACATTCCCTTGGCTGTCAGTTTGTTGACGGCTGCCACATGACGGCGCAATGAGGCGTAAACTGCCTCTTTGAACTTAGCCGGCTCGTCTGCCATCATCTTCTTTGACTCTTCCAAAGAGTAACCGACAGGGTAGTAGCCGCCTGCGAATGGGTTGTGCAGTGATGTCTGGTCGGAGCCTAAATCCACCTGGATGCCTTTGTTTGCGGCATATTCCCAAAGGTCGACAACGTTGCCTTGGTATGCAAACGAGCGTGCTATCTTCTTGGCGCGTGCGTCGTTCACCTTTTCGAATAATTCGTCAAGGTTTTCGTGAATCTCATCGACCCAGCCTTGGTTGTAGCGTTTCTGTGCCGCTGCCGGGTTGATTTCAGCTGTGATTGACACCACTCCTGCGATGTTGCCTGCCTTCGGCTGTGCACCTGACATGCCGCCGAGACCTGCTGTGATGAACAGCTTGCCTGCCGGTGTGCCGCCTTGCTTACGCGAAGCGTTTAAAACAGTGATTGTAGTGCCGTGCACGATGCCTTGTGGTCCGATGTACATGTATGAACCTGCTGTCATCTGTCCGTATTGTGTCACACCGAGTGCGTTGAAACGCTCCCAGTCGTCCGGTTTGGAATAGTTCGGAATCATCATGCCGTTGGTGACGATGACGCGCGGAGCCTCTTTGTGTGAAGGGAACAGTCCCATCGGGTGGCCAGAATACATCACGAGAGTCTGCTCGTCGGTCATATTGGCGAGATACTGCATCACGAGGCGATACTGTGCCCAGTTCTGGAAAATGGCGCCGTTGCCGCCGTATATGATGAGCTCATGCGGATGCTGTGCCACTGCAGGGTCTAAGTTGTTCTGAATCATCAGCATGATGGCCGCTGCCTGACGGCATTTTGCAGGATATTCGTCAATCGGACGGGCGTACATCTTGTAAGAAGGACGATAACGGTACATGTAAATGCGGCCGTATGTCTCCAACTCCTCGTAGAACTCAGGCGCGAGCTGTGCATGCAACCTCTCCGGGAAATAACGCAAAGCGTTTTTCAGAGCCAATCTCTTCTGCTCTTTCGTCAAGATGTCCTTACGTTTCGGAGCGTGGTTGATGTTTTTGTCGTATTCCTTCACTTCCGGCAGCTGCTCAGGGATGCCGGCAAGTATTTCTTTTTGAAAATCATTCATTTAGCTATATTTTTTATATTAATTTCAATATTTTAACCTGCAAATTTAATAAATTTATATCTTTGCAACATCAAATTAACGAAAAAATGAATAAAAAATATTTTCATAAGGTGATAATAGCGCTTTTCGCAATAGTGTTTTCAATGAGTGAATTGTTTGCACAAAGCTTTGTAAATGAGTCGTTTGCGAAAAGAATAGGCACTAATTTCATTTCAAAAAAAGCGCAGAAAAGTGATGCCCGGTTGAATATTTTCCATGTCGAAAATGGTGACGACGGCCAGCCTAATCTTTATATTTATAATGTCGAAGGCGGCGGTTTTGTGATTGTTGCGGCTTCGAGAAACGTGAGACCTGTGCTCGCTTACTCTGTAAAGAACAGTTTTGATGGTGAAATACCGGAGACAGCTTGGTATTTTATCAACAGTTACAGTAAAAATGTCGATTATTGCGATGAGCGTGGCATTTTGATGAATTCTGATGTTGTTGAAGAATGGAACTTGTTGGAAAACAATGAGTTGCCTGCTGCTAAAAACGCCAAGACGGTCGCCCCTTTGATTCAGACGTTGTGGAATCAGGATTATCCTTATAACTATTATGCTCCTGAAACTTCAGGTGGCTGGTGGGGAGGCGGTCCTGGCGGTCACTGCTATGCCGGTTGTGTGGCTTGCGCTATGTCGCAGATTATGAAATATTGGGAGCATCCGGTTCACGGACACGGCTCGCATTCATATATTCACGGCACTTACGGCGAGCAGTCGGCAAATTTTGAAGCTACGAATTATAATTGGTCGATAATGCCTAACGAGCTTGGTTATCAGGCTGACGACGCTGCCAAAGCTGTAGCATTGCTTATGTATCACTGCGGTGTGAGTGTTGATATGAATTTTGCTCCCGACGGCAGCGGTGCATATTCAAAAGATGTGGAGACAGCTATGCGCCAGTATTTCGGCTATTGCGCCGCATCATATCAGGAACGCAGCAAATACACTGAGGAAGAATGGATTGCTCTTCTGAAAAACGATCTCGACAAGGCGCAGCCGGTGTATTTCTCGGGTAACAGTGACTCAGGTGGCGGACATGCTATCGTTTGCGACGGCTATGACGCCAATGATTATTTTAGTTTCAACCTCGGATGGAGCGGCTCGGGCAATGCTTATTACAGCATCAACGATGTGGCTGGCTATCATAACAACGAGGCTGCTGTGGTGAATATCATCCCTATGGAAATCAACGCCGACGAAAACGGCATCATTTATGTCACTCCTGACGGTACAGGCGACGGCTCTTCGTGGGATAACGCGACACCTTATATAGAATATGCCACAGCACGTGCCACTGACGTTTCTAAGATGGTTTGGGTGAAAACTGGAACATATTATGGTGACGTGAACAACTCCAACGGAGCATTCCTGATTTACAAAAACAACCGTGTTTATGGCGGTTTTGCAGGCAACGAATCTCCGAACTTCAACCTCGATGACCGCGATTTTGAAGCGAATCCAACCATTCTCGACGGACAGAACGCACGCCGCGTGCTATATCAGGTCGACCATTTCATGAATTCGGAATATTCAATCTGGGACGGTTTCACCATTCAGAACGGAAACAGCGGCGGTGGTGCAGGTGCATATCTTTGCTGCAATAGCCGTTTTGTGAATTGTAAGTTCTTGAATAACAACGCTAATGGATTCGGCGGAGGTGCTTATCTTATCACTGCTTACTATGAAAACGCGACGGTGAAGTTCACCAACTGTACCTTTGAAGGATGCAGCGGCTCGCTCGGCGGCGCAATTTGCGACATGACAGGTGCCCATATCCTGAACTGCAGGTTTACAAACAATTCCGCGATGACAAAAGGTGGCGCATATTATGTCTATGCCAACAAGGAAAGCAAGATCGTGAACACCATCTTCGATAATAATTCCGCCCAATCCGGTGGCGCTATGTACAACAAGGGGAAAATCACTGTGGTAAATTGTGATTTTATTGACAATCATGTGGATGAGAACGGTGGAGGAGTATATAACGAATCACAATACAGCAAGTTCTATAACAGCGTTTTCTGGGGTAATACTAAAAACGGCACGGCAGACCAGATCTACGGAACGTCGAAATTCGACCACTGTGCGATACAAGGAGGATTCTCAGGAACTAATATCATCAATTTGAGTAGTGCTAACGACGGCTCCGACAATGAGAACTATCCTCGTTTTACAGATTATCTTGCCGGTGACTTTTCTATCGCGGAGAACTCTGCTTTGGTGGATGTTGGCGATAATGGCGTGACAGGTGTTACAGGCCCTGATTTCCTTGGTAATCAACGTATTGTGAATAATGTTATCGATATGGGAGCCATCGAATATCAAGCTGACTTGTCGGTCGACGATGTTGATGCCGCATCATTTGTGATATATCCTAATCCTTTTGATAATCAGGTGTTTATAAAGAGAGACGGCGCTCTGAAAGTTGAAGTTTATAACTGTCTCGGACAGAAAATAGCAGCTACGGAAGCCCAGGATGAAATGATTCTGAATACCTCAGATTGGGATGGAGGCGTTTATCTCGTCAAAGTGAACGGTAAAACAGTGAAAGTTTTAAAATAGTCTTTAGTTTTAAGATATTTTTAATGCCATTTTCGAATTGCTCTCAGTACCCTGTGGTAAGTCGCAATTCTGCAAATGGCATTAAAAATATTTTACCATGATTTCGGCTTGGAAATAGTGTTCCTGATTCCAAGTAATGTTGTGAAAATAGTGAAAAAGACATCGTAAAACGGCGTGAAGAAAAGATATAAGTTCTTCTCTCCCAGCTGTTTGGCTGATTTTATGTAAATCCAATCCATGCTGACATAATGCAGTAATGCGAAAACTCCTATTGTCGCGTAATACATGTAACCGCCGATGGCGAAATCAAATGCATGTGGCAGACAAAGCAAAGTTATTAACGAAGCGTAATAGAACACTCTGCTTGCTAACAGTGTTCCTAATATACTGTTAGTCCGTGGCTTATACATGTTGGCAGTGGAGTAGTGGCGTCTTTTTTGTCTTATCCAGCTGCCAAAACTATGTTTCGGCTCCGACTCCATGCGACAGTTCGGGTCGATGAAGATGCGTGTGTTCTTTTTGTTTGCCACCTGGCTTATGAAGATGTCGTCGTCGCCCGATGGGATGGTGTAATGCGACGTAAACCCTTTGTTTTTATAGAACAGGTCACGATGATACGACAGGTTTCTGCCTACTCCCATGTACGGCATCTTCGCCAAAGCCATGGATAGATATTGAATGGCGGTGTAAAGCGTATCGAAACGTATCAGCTTGTTTAACAAGCCTTTACGAGTGAAATAAGGACCGTATCCGAGAACCACTTCTGTGCCTTTCTTGTATGCACTGACCATTCCCTTGATCCATTGGTCGTTTTCCGGCAGACAGTCGGCATCGGTCAACAAAAGCAAATCATGTTTCGCTGACTTGATTCCCATGCTGAGCGGGAATTTCTTGCCATGAAAAAAGTTGAGGCTCTGTGTGAGTGACACAACGTTGATGTCGGGACGTCTGTCGACGAGTTCCTTGAGATAATCGGTGGTCTCATCAGTGGAACAGTCGTTAACGATGACGAGCTCAAAATCCGGATAATCCTGCGATAATATACGCGGCACGAGGTCGATGAGATACTCGTAAGCGTCTTTGGCACAGACAATTACTGAAACAGGCTCGTAGTTCGGCTTGTCGTTGTCGTATTTCTTTTTCTTGAAAAACGCCAGCCGGCTGAACAATCCCCAGAGATAGAGCATCTGAATAAGCCAAGCGAGGCCGAATATGCATAAAATTATGAAACTCAGTGAGTTATAGTTTAAAATAATATCCATAGCATTCAATATTTACAATTTGCAAAGATAATAAAAAACTTTTTTGTATTTTTGCACAAAATTTATAGATGAAGTATAGTTTAGTTAAAAGTGATGCGAAAAGCAATGCGCGTGCTGGCATTCTGACCACCGACCATGGCGATATTGAGACTCCGATTTTCATGCCCGTGGGTACGGTGGGAAGCGTGAAAGCCGTGCATATCAGGGATTTGGAAGAGGAGATAAAAGCACAGATTATATTGGGAAACACCTATCATCTGTACCTTCGTCCCGGCTTGGACGTGCTGCATGAATGCGGCGGTCTGCATCAGTTTAACGGCTGGCATCATCCTATTTTGACCGACAGCGGCGGCTTTCAGGTCTTCTCGTTGACAGATATTAGAAAGATGAAGGAAGAAGGCGTGGAGTTCCGCTCACATATCGACGGCTCAAAGCATCTTTTCACGCCTGAACGTGTGATGGATATTGAACGTTGTATCGGTGCCGACATCATGATGGCTTTTGACGAATGTGCTCCCGGCACTTCAGACTACAAATACGCTAAAGAAGCCATGGGACGCACCCATCGCTGGCTCGATAGATGCCTTAAACGCTTCAACGAGACAGAGCCGCAATACGGTTATTATCAGTCACTGTTTCCTATTGTGCAAGGCTGCACCTATCGTGATTTACGCGAGGAGTCGGCGGAGTTCATTGCCTCGAAAGACTGTGACGGTCATGCTATCGGCGGACTTGCTGTAGGCGAGCCGACGGAGACGATGTACGAGATGATTGAGGTGGTGAACGCCATTCTGCCGAAGGATAAGCCACGTTACCTTATGGGTGTGGGCACGCCTGCTAATATTTTGGAAAGCATCTCACGCGGCGTTGACATGTTCGACTGTGTGATGCCGACAAGAAACGGCCGCAACGGCATGCTGTTCACATCAGAAGGAATAATAAACATCAAAAACGAGCGCTGGAAATACGATTTCTCACCTCTCGATGAGAACGGCTCCGTGTTTGTTGACAAACAATATTCTAAAGCATATCTGCGTCATCTCATAATCTCGAAAGAGATCCTTGGCCCGATGATTGCTACGGTGCATAACCTCGGTTTCTACCTCTGGCTTGTGCGCGAGGCAAGGAAACACATCATCGCCGGCGACTTCACTGAATGGCGTGATATGATGCTGCCGAAAGTTACAAACAGAATATCATAAAACGTTGAAAATCAATGATAATGAGAAAGTTAGACTGGTATATCTTTAAAAAGTTCATTGGCACGTTTTTCTTTGCCATCAGTCTGCTCATTGTTGTGGTGATAGTGTTCGACGTCTCTGAAAATGTCGACAGCTTCATTAAAAACCACGCTTCGTTTTATGAGGTTGTGTTTCATTTCTACATCCCGTTTATACCTTATTTTATTAATCTGTTCATTTATCTGTTCACGTTCATTTCGGTCATTTTCTTTACCTCTAAGATGGCTGGGCATACCGAAATTATCGCGATTTTGAGCAGCGGAATCAGTTTCAGAAGGTTTTTATGGCCTTACATGATGGCGGCCTTGCTGCTTGCCGGTGGTTCGTTTTATCTCGGTAACTTCTTGATTCCCAAGATGGATACGGTTCGACGCACCTTCAAAAACCAGTATATGGAAAACCTTAAGAAGAGTTCAGGCTCGAACATTCACGTACAGATAGGTAAGGGCACTTATGCCTACATGGCTAATTATGATTTGAAGCGTGCCACTGGATATAAATTCACATTGGAAAAGTTTGATAATCATGAACTTACGTATAAATTAAGTTCTGATAAGATTATTTACGACACCATTGGCAATAAATGGAGTCTGGTGAATTATGTGGAGCATCGTTTTAAGCCTGAGGAGATGCTTAGAAAAGGTAAAACGATGGATACTACCTTGATGATGAAGCCGACGGATTTTTATTTCGTGAAGGAGGATTTCGAAGAGATGAACCTCATTGCGCTCAACAGATATATCAGGGAGTCGAGGGAGAAGGGCGCCGACAATATTTTGCCTTATGAGATAGAGAAACACAAACGTTTGGCGTCACCTGCGGCCATTATCATCCTGACAGTCATTGGTGCGGCGTTGTCGAGCCGTAAGACGCGCGGCGGCATGGGATTGAATCTCGGAATAGGCATCACTATAACCTTTGCATACATCATTTTCATGGAATTTTTCAGGGTTTTCGCGATTGCCGGAATCGTCTCGCCGGTCATGGCAGGATGGCTCCCAAACATAATTTTCGCGACTATTGGCATTTACTTCTTGGCGAAAGCACCGAAATAACGGATTGTCATTTCGACCGCAGTGGAGAAATCTCATTTTAAAAAATTAATGATTTTTTTAGTTTTACTTTCGAATTTTTTTGTATTTTAGCAAAAAATTTGGAGTACTATGCATATTGCTATAGCTGGAAATATAGGCTCGGGTAAGACGACGCTAACTCGTTTATTATCAAAGCATTTTGGATGGAAGCCTCATTTTGAGGAAGTTGACAACAATCCGTATTTGGAGAGTTTTTATGAAGATATGAAACGCTGGTCGTTCAATCTGCAAATTTATTTCTTGAACAGCCGATTCCGTCAGGTGATGGATATTCGTAAGAGCGGCGACGACATAATCCAGGACCGCACGATTTACGAGGACGCTTATATCTTTGCCGCGAACCTTTATGATATGGGTCTTATGGAGACGCGTGACTATCAGAATTACGAGCAGCTTTTCGAGTTGATGAGCTCATTCCTTCAAGCTCCTGATTTGCTGATATATCTGCGTGCCAGCGTCCCGACGCTCGTGCGTCAGATTCAGAAACGTAACCGCGACTATGAGCAGTCGATTCGTCTCGATTACCTTAAGGCGCTCAACAAACGTTACGAGAACTGGATTTCGAACTATAACAAAGGCAAGCTTCTTATTATCGAGAGCGACGACATCGACCTTGAAAAACCTGAGGATTTGAGCGTCGTCATCGAACAGATTAACGGCTCATTAAACGGATTGTTCTGATTATGAATATTTTAGGAATTATTCCGGCAAGATACGGCTCGACACGTTTCGAGGGTAAGCCTTTGGCACTCATCAACGGAAAGATGATGATTCAGCGTGTGTATGAGCAGGCGAAGAAAGCCGACAAGCTCGCGGATGTTGTGGTTGCCACTGATGATGAACGTATCTATAATGCTGTTATTGGATTCGGCGGCAAGGCGGTGATGACATCGACAAAACATAAAAGCGGCACTGACCGTTGTTGCGAGGTGGTGGATAAAATCGGCAAAGGCTTCGATGCGGTGATAAACATCCAAGGTGATGAACCGTACATCAACCCGTTGCAAATCAATCAGATAGCGGAACTGATTTCTGATAAGGACACGCCTCTCGCATCGCTGTGCAAGCCGGTTCACGACGAAGACGAGCTGAAGAGCCCGAACGCGGTGAAAGTGGTTTTCGATAAAAACGGAAAGGCGTTGTATTTCAGCAGGTTCGCCATCCCGTATCTGAGAAATCAGGTGGATCGCACGTTTTACAAGCACATTGGAATCTACGCGTATAAATGTGACGCTTTGAAAGAAGTTGCGTCACTTCCACAGTCGGGATTGGAACTCGCGGAGTCGTTGGAACAGTTACGCTGGCTCGAAAACGGCTATACCGTCCGTATGGGAGTCACGGAATTTGAATCGTATTCCGTCGATGTGCCGGAAGATATCGTAAAAATTGAGAAAATTTTTAAAGCATGATAATAAAATATATAACAGAACTATTATTTGACCATGAATGCGTGATAATCCCGGAGTTCGGGGCGTTCATCTCGAAGGAGTGTCCTGCAACAATAGATTACGTCAATAATCGGTTGACACCTCCATCGAAGGAGTTGGCGTTTAACGGACAGTTGCTTTCTGACGACGGCTTGTTGGTGGACTATGTTGCGAAACGCGAGAATATCACAAGAAATGAGGCATCGCAGATGGTTCATGACTTTGCCATGGAGAGCCTCGCTGTCGTTGAAGCCAGTGGCACTCTGCGTCTTGACGGCATGGGTATTTTGAGCCGTGTCACCGATAAGGATTATGTTTTCCAACTTGACGATGACCTGAATTTGTTCGGTGACGCTTTCGGACTCACATCGTTCTCGGTGCAACCTATCTACAGACGCGAGACATATCAGCATATAGCGACGAAAATTGCTACGGAACATAAGGCTAAGAACACTCTGATGACAGTGCACGACGAAGAGCAGGTGGTAAAGCCGCATCGCGTGAACCGTTACAATTACCGTTGGTTCCGTGCCGCCGCATATTCGATGATGATAGCCATGGTACTTGTGTTCCTCGGCTGGGGTGCCGACAAGAGTAACTCAAAAATAGCATCGTGGAACCCGTTTTTCTATTCATCACCTAACGAGTTCATCGCCAAGCATTTAAATGCCAAAATGGATGCTATTGAATTCGTCAATGTTGAAACACTGCCGACAATAAAGGTCAGTCAGCCTTTTGCCTTGAAGACTGTTGATAATATTCAACCTGTTGATGCTGAATTACTTAAGCCTGTCGACGTTGATTCATACTATATCATAGGAGCATCGTTAAAGAGTGATAACGACGCTCAGAAATGTGTGAGAAGATTTAAAAATCAAGGTTTTGACGGTGCCATGGCACTTCCTAAGAACGACAAAGGCAATGTGCGTGTTGTTTATGAACTCGTGATGGGTAAGGATGCGGCACTTAAACGCCTGGAAATCATTAAAAAAGAATATAACGAGGCCGCTTGGCTGTTACGTAAAAAATAGAGCTGTGGGAAAGAAAAACAAATTAGAGCGTTTTGCCGAATGCAAGACTTTTGACAATCTTTTCGAATATTCATTCGAGCGTATCAAGGAGGAAGGTTTCCCTTTGAAAGGACATTGGCATGAGTTTTTCGGCAACGACAATCCTATAGTTCTTGAGCTCGGCTGCGGCAAAGGTGAATACACCATCGGTTTGGCGAAGGCACATCCTGAGGTGAATTACATCGGGGTCGACATCAAAGGCGCGAGGATGTGGGTCGGACTGAAACAAGGCATTGCGGAAGGTCTGAAAAATGTTGCATTCGTGCGCACACGCATCGAGTTGATAGAGCATTTCTTCGGTGAAAATGAAGTCGACGAGATTTGGATTACTTTCCCTGACCCTCAGATACTTAAGGCACGCAAACGTCTCACCGCACCAATCTATCTCGAACGTTACAAGACGTTTTTGAAAAACGACAGCTACATCAACCTCAAGACTGATAGCGACTTGCTTTACGAGTTTACTTTGGACGTGGTGAACGAGGCCGGTTATCCTATAGTTTACAACTACAACGACCTGTATGCCAACGATGACGAACTCGAAGTCAAGACGATTCGTACCTATTATGAGACTATGTGGCTCAAACAGGGCTTGACCATCAAATACCTAAAATTCAAGGTAAAATAAGACTAATCGTTACCTAATTCCTTTAACATCGGGACGAAACGGCAGTCACCGAACTCTTCGCGGAGCATGGTGCCGTCGGGCTGTTTCGTGAGACGAAGCATGCGCTGTTTAGTGGCGTCGGTCTCGTCGTTGAGCGGTATTACCATTATACCGCCTGTTTTCAGTTGATTTACAAGGTTTTGCGGTATCTCTGGAGCCGCTGCGGTAATCAAAATTCTGTCGAAAGGAGCGAATGTAGGCAGTCCTTTGTTGCCGTCGCCGAGGAAAGTCTTGATATGATAAGGAAACTCTGCGAGGAACGTTTTTGTTTTAGAATAGAGGTTACGTTGCCGTTCGACGGTGAACACTTTCGCACCCATCTGAGCGAGGATGCATGCCTGGTAACCGGAGCCGGTACCTATTTCGAGAACCTTTGTGCCTCTTGTCACTTGAAGGAGCTGGCTCTGCATAGCCACTGTGAACGGCTGTGAAATAGTTTGTCCGGAACCGATAGGGAAGGCCTTGTCCTGGTAAGCGAACTCAACAAACATCGATTCGAGGAAGACATGACGCGGCACGATGCCGATGGCGTCGAGTACAGCTGAGTCCGTAATGCCTTTATCCTTAAGCACTTGCACCAAATTCTGGCGCATGCCTTTGTGTCGATATGTGTCTTCCTGCATGATAAAAATTTATGTTACAAAATTACAAAAAATCCGTATATTTGCAAAAATTTTGAATATGTTAAAAATAGGAGTTTTAGGTGCAGGACATCTTGGAAAGATTCACATCAACTGCATCAAACAGATTGATAAATATGAACTGGTCGGATTCTACGATCAGGATGAGAAGACGGCACAAAGAGTTGCTGAGGAAGCAGGAGTAAAGAATTTTAAATCCATCGACGAACTCATTGATTCTGTTGATGTTGTGGATATAGTGACACCTACCATAGCACATTTTGCATGTGCTTCAAAAGCCATCGATAAAGGTAAGAACGTGTTTATTGAGAAGCCTATCGTCGCCACTGTTGACGAGGCCAACAAGCTTATCGCCTTGGCGAAGAAAGCCAACGTGAAGGTGCAGGTGGGTCATGTGGAGCGTTTTAACCCGGCGTTTATCGCGGCTCAGCCACATATCGACGACCCGGTGTTTATCGAGGTGCACCGTTTGGCGCTGTACAACCCTCGCGGATGCGACGTGCCGGTGGTCCTCGACCTCACAGTGCATGACATCGACATCCTTCTCACTATAGTGAAATCAAAGATAAAGTCAATCGTGGCAAGCGGCGTGTCAATAGTAAGCCCGACACCGGACATCATCACGGCAAGGATAGAATTCGAGAACGGCGCAGTGGCTAACCTCACGACAAGCCGCATCTCGATGAAAAACATGCGCAAGTTCCGTATCTTCCAGAACGGCGCATATATCACCATGGATTTCATGGAGAAGAAGACCGACATCGTGAGAGTAGAGGATGTGAACGGCAACGTCGGACCATTCGACATGACCATCGCGCTTCCTGACGGCACGGAGAAAAAAATCTCTGTCGAAGAACTTGAGACAAACCAAATCAACGCCATCAAGACAGAGTTGGAACGTTTCCACGACGCCATCGTGACGAACACCGAACCGCCTGTAACTATCGAGGACGGAGTGGAAGTGCTCAAGGTCGCATATATGATTTTGGACGAAATCGACAAGCATAAAAATCAGCTGAAAAAACATTTGAAATAAGACAATATTTTAAATTTAACTACGTTAAAGGTAAAAAAGGCTGCCTATGAAGAGTCTTCGTTACATTTTTATATTCGGATTAGTTTTATTGTTGTTTTCGTGCAAGAAATTCAAGGGAAGTCAGGAAGTTCCGGCATATCTTCGTATAGAGCCTTGGACGTTAAACGCAAATAACGGTTATGATATAGAAGGTGCTTTGACACATGGCATCATCGATGCTTGGCTTTATGTCAACGGAAGTTTTCAGGGATGTTATGAAATGAGAAGACATGACGACGGCGAAGTCTATGCGTTGATACCTATCCTTGAGGAAGGCGAGAAAAATTTGCAGTTTTACCCTGGTATTAAGATGAATTCAATCTCATCAACAAGGATTCAATACCCTTTTTACAAACCATATAGAATAAGCGGGCACAACTTTGTCCCGGGACAGATTGACACTATACGTCCGGTCACGAAATACTATAGTGTTGACAGTTCATATATGCAATTCACCATTGAAGACTTCGAGGAAATAAACAACATAATACTTACTCCACTTGACACCACATACGCCGCGTTGCAGCAGATCAGCCATCGTAGCGACACAAATGCATGGATTGACCCTCGTAATCCGGCTGATTCCATAAGTCATTATCGTTCAGGACACGTTCATTTGGCCGACAGCACGCTGAGCTTCTGGTTGCAGAGTCCTTATTTGACTGACTTGCCGGCGGATGGAAGGTCGTATGTGCTTCTTGAGATTGACTACAAATGCACTTCGGATTTTCTTATCGGATTGCTTGTGAGATCCCCTCAGGATGGTTTGGTTGAGAAACAGTTGGTGTATCTTAAGGCCACAAATAAATGGAAGAAGGCTTACATCAACTTCACGCCTACAATCATTGAGAATTATAATGCGTCATATTTTAGATACTATCTGAGAGGTAGCGTTTTTGAAGGAGAATCGGCAGATTTCTATTTTGATAATATTAAATTGATTTACAATTGAGCAGCAAGATAAATAAACGCAGACAGACTTTTAAATACGTCTTATGGGATTGGTTCGCATCATTTGTGAGCTGGATATTGTTTTTCTGTTATCGTAAGAAAATCGAAAATCCTGATGTTTTCAATGATATTAGCGTTATCTACAACGACGAGAATTTCTGGTTTGGCATCGCTTTCATCCCGATAGCGTGGCTGTTTTTGTTCCTGCTTTCAGGTTCTTACAGCAAAGTTTATTTCAGGTCGCGTGTCAGGGAGCTCGGGCAGACCATCTTGGTGACACTTATCGGTACGGTGGTGCTGTTTTTCGCCATGATTCTTGACGACCACATCACAAATTACAAGACATATTACACCTTGTTCGTGATGCTGTATATGCTGCAGTTTACCCTCACTTATCTCGGCAGGTTGGTGATTACAACAATTACGGCGAAGAGGGTTCATAGAGGCGAACTCGGTCTAAACACTCTGATTATAGGCAGTAACGGCAACGCTTGTGCGATATACGAGGAGATAGCAGGGCAAAAGTTCTCCGCTGGAAATATCATTGTCGGCTTTGTGAATGTCTTTGACAAGGATGTTTATAAAGTAGAGAAGTATATTCCGCATCTCGGAAGTTATAAAGATATGGCTGATGTCATCAGGAAATATGATATTAAGGAAGCCATCATCGCGATAGAACGTTCTGAGACTGAGACTATCGAGAAGATTCTCATGATGCTCGAGAATACTGATGTCACGGTGAAAATCATCCCATTGATGCATGAGTTTGTGTTTGGAGCCGTGAAGCAGGAAGGCATCTGGCATGCTTCGTTGATTCAGATTACTCCTGAGCCTATGCCGGTATGGCAGCAGGTGGCAAAACGAATGTTCGATGTCATTGCTTCCGTGATGGTAATTGTCTTATTATCACCGGTTTACATCTTTACGGCCATCATGGTGAAACGCTCGTCACCTGGACCGATTTTCTACAAACAGGAACGCATCGGACAGCATGGCAAGCCGTTTAACATGCTGAAATTCAGGAGTATGTATGTCAATGCGGAGGACATGGGACCGCAGTTGTCTACCGATGATGACCCGCGTATCACAAAGTGGGGCAAGTTTATGCGTAAGGTGCGTCTCGATGAGATTCCACAATTCTTTACCGTTCTTGGCGGAAAGATGTCGATTGTGGGTTATCGTCCTGAGCGTCAATACTATATCGATCAGATTGTGCAGAAAGCGCCGCATTACAGAATGCTTCTGCGAGTGAAGCCGGGCATCACAAGCTGGGGCGAGGTGAAATTCGGTTACGCTTCAACAGTGGATGAGATGGTCGAACGACTGAAATACGATATCCTTTATATCGAAAACATGAACCTCGCCGTTGATATCAAGATTTTGATTTACACAGCGTTGATAGTTATACAAGGAAGAGGAAAATAAGGATAAGAAAGATAAGAAGGATATGTTTTATCAGCCGTTAGGCGCTTATCCTTCTTATCCCTGAACGTTAAGTTCAGATATCTTCGATTTCTCAAACTTTTCTTTTGCGTAGTTGAGGTCTACTACGAGTTCTTTCGCGTCGGTTGAAGGCAGGTCGAACATGTCGTCGTTGAGTATTGCTTCGAGTATGGAACGCAGTCCGCGTGCGCCGAGCTTGAATTCGATGCTCTTGTCGACTATAAAGTCGAGGACTTCATCTTTGATGATGAGTTTGATGTCGTCCATGCCGAACAACTTGGTAAACTGCTTTGTGATCGCGTTTTTAGGTTCGGTGAGAATACGTTTGAGAGTGCTTCTGTCGAGTGGGTTGAGGTATGTCAGTATCGGGAAACGGCCTATTATTTCCGGAATCAAGCCGAACTTCTTCAAATCTGACGGTGCGATATATTGAAGCATGTTGTCTCGGTCGATCTGCTTCTTTAGGTCGGAGCCGTAGCCGATGGCGTTGGTGCCCACGCGGTTTGCTATGATTTTGTCGATGCCGTCGAAGGCGCCGCCTGCGATGAAGAGGATGTCTTTGGTGTTGACCTGTATCATCTTCTGTTCAGGATGCTTGCGTCCGCCTTGTGGTGGCACGTTGACGACGGTTCCTTCAAGGAGTTTCAGCATCGCCTGTTGCACTCCTTCACCCGACACGTCACGTGTGATGCTCGGGTTGTCGCCTTTACGCGCTATTTTATCTATCTCGTCGATGAAGACGATGCCTTTTTCCGCCGCTGCCACGTCGTAATCTGCAGCTTGCAGCAACTTCACGAGGATGTTTTCCACGTCTTCGCCAACGTATCCTGCTTCAGTGAGCACTGTGGCGTCGGCGATGGCGAAAGGCACATTAAGCATGCGCGCTATCGTCTTGGCTAACAAGGTCTTGCCTGTTCCTGTCTCGCCCACGAGCACGATGTTCGATTTCTCGATTTCGACCTCGTCAGCTGTATCTTTCTGGTTGAGACGTTTGTAGTGGTTGTACACTGCTACCGACAAGACGCGTTTTGCGGCATCTTGTCCGATGACGTACTGGTCGAGGAAATTCTTGATTTCCAATGGCTTCAGAAGCTTGAAGTCGGGGACCATGGCACGGCTGCGGTGCGCCATCTCCTCATTGAGCATCTGATGGGCGCGACCGACGCATTCGTCGCAGATGAAACCGCTGACGCCAGCAATCAAGAGGTTGACTTGACTCTCTGGACGTCCGCAGAAGGAACAGGAATTTTCTTGTTTTTTAGACATTATTTATTCTTTACTAACACTTCATCAACCATGCCGTATGCTTTGGCCTCTTCCGCTGTCATCCAGTAGTCGCGGTCTGAGTCGGCCCACACCTTGTCGTAAGGCTGTTTTGTGTGCTGAGCGATGATTTCGTAAAGTTCTTTCTTCACTTTCTGAATCTCGCGAGCGGTGATTTCGATATCCGAAGCCTGTCCTTGCATGCCGCCCATTGGCTGATGAATCATGATGCGTGAGTGCTTGAGGGCTGAGCGTTTTCCGTCAGCGCCGGCGCACAAAAGAACAGCTGCCATAGATGCCGCCATGCCTGTGCAGATTGTCGCTACGTCAGGCTGGATGAACTGCATGGTGTCGTAGATGCCGAGGCCTGCGTACACCGAGCCGCCAGGAGAGTTCAGATAGATTTGGATGTCGCGTTTAGGGTCGGCTGACTCGAGGAAGAGCAGCTGTGCCTGTATGATGTTAGCGACATAGTCGTCGATCTGGTCGCCCAAGAAGATGATGCGGTCCATCATGAGGCGTGAGAATACGTCCATCTGTGCTACGTTGAGCTGACGTTCCTCGATGATAGTCGGGGAGATGTAGTCGACGATGGTGTTGGCGTACTTTTCGAGGCCTAAACCGTTGATGCCGCGGTGCTTGGTGGCGTATTTGTAGAATTCGTTATTCATCTTTTTTAGTTGACTTCTTTGTGGTTTTCTTTGCAGGAGCCTTCTCTGTCTTCTCAGTCTTATCCTCCTTATCCTTCTTCTCCTCCTTATCTGCAACTTTCTTACTGGCTTTCTTTGCCGGTTTCTCTTCCTGTGGAAGGACGGCCTTCACGAAGCCTTCGTAGTCGGTGTCGACAACCTTAACCTTCATTGCCTTCTTCAGGAATGCGGTGACTTTGTTGTCAGCGACCTGATTCTTGATGTTCTCGCGCTGGTTTTCGTCTTTCAACACTGAGTCGACGATACCGTTGAGACGCTGTTTCATGTCGTCGTCCATGCCTGCGAGGTCGAGTTGGCCGAAGTACATCTTTGTCACGAATTCGCGAAGTTCTTCCTCTTTGAGGACGAGTTCAGGATTAGCCTTTGCGATTGTCTCTTCAATGAGCTGCCATCTGAAGGTCTTTGAATACACGTTGTCGTAGTTCTTTTCGACATCCTCTTCAGTGATTTTGCCTTCGCTGTTGGCGACGATCCAGCGTTTCAGGAATGCGTCAGGCATGTCGAACTTGATTTCGCTCACGAGTTTATCGATGGCGTTGTTGAGGAACATACGTTCTGCCTCGACGACATACTGGCGTTCCATTTCTGTTGCGATTTCCTTGCGGAATGTCTCGACGTCTTTGATATCCTTTGTAGGGAAAATCATCTTGAAGAGCTCTTCGTTGAGTTCAGGAAGCTTATCGTCTTTCTTGTTGCCTTCCTGGATGCGTTTGATTGTCTCGTCGATTTCCTTGTCAGAAGCCTTGATGTTGTAGTCGTTGATAGCGATTTTGCCGAGTTCGACCTTGATTTCAGGTTTCAGACCGACTTCAAAGAAGAAACTCATTGTTTCTTGAGTCTCAGGGTCTGTAGGCTGCTGTTTGTCTGGATCTGACAGCGGATAACCTATCACGTCGAGTTTGTTTTCGAGAATATGGTTGTTGAGAGCTTCGGAAACCTTCTTGTTCAACTTGTCGAAAGTGACTGCTGAGCCGTACATTTTTTCAATCATACCAAACGGCACTTTACCCTGGCGGAAGCCTGGAAGAGTGGCTTTGTGCTGATAGTTCTTTAATTCTTTCTTAACATCTTCTGCGTAGTCAGCTTTGTCGATGTCGATTTGGATTGTGGCGAGAAGGTCGCCTTTTGCTGTCTGTAAAGTCTTCATTATCAATAATTTATTTAATTATTCGTGCGGATGAAGGGACTCGAACCCATACTCCTTACGGAACCAGATCCTAAGTCTGGCGCGGCTACCAATTACGCCACATCCGCAGATTTTTTTTTGAGGGTGCAAAATTACAATTTTTTTTTGAAAATCAAATGAATAAAATCAACTTTTTTTAATAATTTTGCGGTCGTTAAATGATGAAAAGACATAGACATATTTTTAGAAATGCAGGAATTCTTGTTTTGATGCTGTTTTCTTTCTTTACAAACAACATCTCGGCACAGTTTTTAGGTAGCTCCACGAATTACTCAGGTTCGAGCGGACTCGCAGTCAATCCGTCATTGATGACAACGTCGTTTGTATATTCTGATTTCGGACTGAATGTTGGGATTTCCGCATACAACAATTTCGCCTTTGTCAAAGCTTCTGATTTATATAATATCTTGACAGGCGGTGGTTTTTCCGATTATTATAAGAATGGAAAGCGTTATGATTTTGACTTTGTGATGAACACAAAGCCGAAATATTTTTATGAAACTCTTGATTTGAAAGTCCTTTCTACGATGTATAACTTCAACGGTAAAAATGCCTTTGGTTTGTTTGTCAACAATCGTGTTTATGCAAGTGGGACAAGAATTCCTTGGGAGATACTTGAAATAGGTGTCGTTTCAATGGAAGACGGCGATTATAGTGGTAAAAATTATCATTCGGAGAATTCAAAAGCCGGTGTTATGGCTTGGTCGGAGGTGGGAATTGCGTATTCTTTGACTGTTAAAGACCGGTATTATGATAAGATTGATGTCGGTGTGACTGCGAAAGGTCTGCTCGGTTATGCCGCAGCTGCGGTGAATCTCAAAGAGGTTGACAAATATATCATCAACAGCGATTCGACCATTATCCATAAAGTTGACATGACGGCGGCTATGTCGGCTCCGATTGATTATTCTGCCGACTTTGCTGATGGCGAGGTGTTTGATAAAAATAAGATAGTCAACGGATGGGGCGCCGGTGTTGATATCGGTGTGACCTATACTCACAAGAGGGAAGAAAAGATGGCCAGTGTGGTGAAACGTCCGTGCACTTTCCCGAAGATTCCTTATGTTTGGCGGCTTGGTGTCTCGCTGTTGGATTTCGGTGCGATTCGTTACAACAAAAATGCGAGAGTTTATAAGATTTATTCTGATACCGACAAGATTTTCGATGTTGATAAATTGAAAGATGTCAAGGATTTTGACTCGATGATGGACACTATAACCATGACTTTTTATGACAACACTGACGATGCTTTTGCCGGTGACGGTTTTCTTATGGGACTGCCGACGGCTTTGAGCGTACAGTTCGACTATAACATTTACAACAATTTTTATGTTAACGCCTCATGGATTCAGCCGGTGCGTTTCTTTGAATATTCGGTGAGCCGTCCTCCGCAGCTTGTCGTAGAGCCGCGTTTTGAGAGTACTTACTTTGATTTTACATTGCCGGTTACGTTGTATAATTACCATAGGTTCTTGGTTGGAGCGGAGATGAGACTCGCATTTTTGACTGTCGGGACACAGAATATTTTTAATTTTTTAAAATATGGGGATTCTTATGGTCTCGATGTGTACGTGGCGTTGAAATTTAACCTTTACAAAGGCAAATGTCCGAATAGGGTCAGAAGAGACGAGTGTTGGAATGCCAATTTCAGATAAATCCTTATTTTTTTACGTTGAGAGCCTCGCGCAAGGCATTGCCCATGAGCATGAAAGCGAGCACGAGCAGCATGATTGCGATGCCGGGTAGGATGGCGAGGTAGGCGTCGTTGAGGATGATGTAAGCGTAGTTTTCCTTAATCATTGAGCCCCACGACGGCATTGGAGGTTGCACGCCGATGCCAAGAAAACTCAAGCCCGCTTCGAGCAGGATGGCAGTTGCGAAGTTAGCCGCTGAGATGACGATGATAGGGTTGAGGATGTTCGGGATGATATGCCTTATGATTATTCTCGCGTTTTTGAATCCCAAGGCACGTCCGGCTTCCACGAAAGTAGTCTCACGGATTGATAGAATCTGACCTCTTGTGACGCGTGCCACCTCGACCCACATGGTGAGACCTACGGCGATGAAGACTTGAACGACACCCTTGCCTAATGCAAATGTTATCGCTATGACTATCAACAAGGTAGGCAGCGACCACACTACGTTGATGAGCCACATCGTGACGTCGTCGACGCGCCCGCGGAAGAAGCCGCCGAGGCCTCCGACGAACAGACCGATGACAACAGAGAGGAACACCGCTATGAAACCGACGCTGAAGCTGATACGGGTGCCGAGGACGAGGCGGCTCAGGAAGTCGCGCCCGAACTGGTCGGTGCCGAGATAATACTTTCTGTGGATTATAGAATTGTCGGGAATGAGAGAATTATCTATGATTTCCTCTTGAACGCTGCCGCTGTGTTCCGGGTTGAAAAGATAAACAGTGGTCGTTTTTTCTTCGATTTTCAAAGAATCGAATGGGATTTGACGGTAAGGCGAGGGCTGTCCGCTCCAAAGTTTCTTGAAAAATCCAACTTTCTCGACTTGTGTCGGCTTGTTGACGAGCAAGATATCGACTTCAAAGCCTGGTTTCTGTGTCGAGATTTCGAGAATCTGGGTGTTCGCGTCCGGGGTGTTATCCGGAATGATGAAATAGGCGAAGACCGCCATCAGTGCGCATAAGATGATGAAAATCAACGAAATCATTCCGGCGGCGTTGCTTTTGTAACGACGCCAAGCGAGCTGCGATGGGGAAAGGAAATCGTTGTTTTTCATTTGAATAAAATGTCATGCAAAGATATGAATTTTTCTTAAAAACTTGTTTTTGTATTAAAATATTTGTAATTTTGCAGAACTAATTCACGGAATAATAACAAAAATAGTTGCTTATGAGATAATCGCATTTTTAAAATGCACATCATAGAATAAAGAAAAGCGAAGTAGCTTGCACTGGAATCTTTGAAACTTCGACACTTTCAAAAAGACATTCCCAGAGTAAAGTAGCTACGCTCCCGCTGGTTGGCGTGGGCTTTACTCGTTGTAATTGGGAATGTCAGGTAGTCGAAGACCTCAAAGATTCCAATGAAAGCGAAAAAAGTGCCACGCTTTTTCTGTGTGCAGTCCCGAATTGGCACGTAATAAAAAACTAATCACGTAACAAAAGCTGAGGAGTCAACAGTTTAAAACGACATTTTTTTTATGAGTGACAATTGGGCTAAAGAAAGATATGCAAAATGCGCATGGTGTGGAAAACAATATAAATATCTATTAGGCGAAAGGTTTTGTTCGGAAAGATGTAAAATTGCTTATGACCGTGCTCACGGAACTGTAGATGGAGGTTATCGAGAAGGTTCTTTTGGACATAAAATAAACAATTTTTTCAAAGTTATTGAAATAATTATTGCCGTCATAATCATTCTCGGGCTGGTAATATCTGTCATAAAGAAAGCAATATAATAAAAACAAACAACAAATATAATCATGGGCTTATTTAGAAAGAAAAAAGAAACAGTCAATAGGTTACCCATATGGGAACAGACTTCGTCATTTATGTGTGATGAATCGGAAGGCGATCATGGCAAAGAAGCCATTCTTGACTATGAATTGTCTTGGCTTATTCGACAGGCTAAAGATGGTAATTATCCATTAGATGTCATTGCTAAAAAAGCATTATTACAATTAATCGAAAAGCATGACATTATCGAATATGTAGAAGAAGACTCCGACAATTATTATGATGTTGAATTTCCTGAAGTGAAAGTCTGGAAACAATGGAAGCGTATAGATTTAATTGCCGAAGTGACATTGTGTTTTAAAGATAAAGAGGAGAAACATCTTGTTGTTATTGAAGACAAGGCATATACAAGAGTTCATGACAACCAACTTGATCGTTATTCAGATATTGTCAATGAGTGTTACAATACTGATGAATTTAAAAAGCATTTTTGTGTGGTAACTTTCTTCGGAGACTATGACCCATATTATGATGAATTGGGCAATGAATGTAATGCTGCAAAAGAAGATTGGACGCTTATTGGTTCAGAAGATATTATTAATCTTAATGACCAAGAAAAAGAAAAGTTTATCGATTCTTATTTAGGCACTGGCGATGAAAGGTTTGACGACTTTTGGTTGAGAAGATGGAGCTGAATCCAGAAATTGCATAAATAGTCAACAGGTAATATGCTATTTTGCGATCTCAATAATATTAACCCCAAGCGCTTCTTGAATCAGAGCGATGGTCTTGCAAGTGAAATTATGCCCAAAAGCAAACCATCTGGACACTTCAGACTCTTTCTTGCCAGTCATTCGAGCCAATTCGCGTTTTGTAATTCCTTTCTCGGTAATAACTTTGTATATCTTTTCAGATATACTGTAATTCAGTTCAAAAACAGCCCTTTCTTGCGGCGTTATTGAATCGTGTGCTTCTTGCAGGATTGATGAATAAATCCTTGTGTTGGTATCGTTTTTCATTTCAATTGGAATACTTTTCCTTCATTCGAATATTATGACAAAAATAATAAAAAAAACAATTCATTTAACATATATGTGAAATTTATGCAAAAAATTTTAAATTTTGTAGAAATTTCTTATCTTTGCAAAAAATATTCATTATGAACTCGATGAAGAATATCATAGAAAAAGCATGGGACGACCGCTCGTTGCTGGCGAAAAACGAGACAAAAGACGCCATCCGCGAGGTTGTGAGACTTCTTGACAAGGGCGAGATCCGTATCGCTGAAAAGATTGAAGGTCGATGGATTGTGAACGAGTGGCTGAAGAAGGCCGTCATCATGTTTTTCCCGATTAACGACATGGAGGTGTCGAAAAGCGGCATCTTTGAATATTACGACAAGATTCCGTTGAAGGGCGGTTTCGAGCAGGCTGGAGTGCGCGTAGTGCCTCCGGCGACGGTGCGTTACGGTGCGTTCATCAACCGTGGCGCGGTGCTGATGCCTTCATATATTAATATAGGTGCTTACGTCGACAGCGGCACTATGGTCGACACTTGGGCGACGGTGGGCTCGTGCGCGCAGATAGGGAAAAACGTGCATCTCAGCGGCGGCGTGGGCATAGGCGGCGTGCTTGAGCCTGTGCAGGCGGCTCCTGTAATCATCGAAGATAACTGTTTCATCGGCTCACGTTGCATAGTGGTGGAAGGAGTGAGGATTGAGGAAGAAGCAGTGCTTGGCGCGAATACCGTCATTACACAGTCGACGAAGATTTTGGATGTCACCGGAACTGAGATTAAGGAATACAAAGGCGTGGTTCCGGCGCGTTCGGTGGTGGTGCCGGGCTCATACACGAAACATTTCCCGGCAGGCGACTTCCAGGTGGCTTGTGCGTTGATTATCAAGAAGAGAAACGAGTCGACGGATAAAAAAACATCTCTCAACGAAGCGTTAAGAGATGTTCAAGTTTGAGGGTAGAAGGTCGGATTCGAACCGACGACCCACGGAACCACAATCCGGTACTCTAACCAGCTGAGCTACATCTACCATCTGGATTTGCGGTTGCAAAAGTACACATTTTTTTAATACAAAAGCAAATTTTTCATTATTTTTGCAAAAAATTTTTCAGGGATGGGCAGAATCATGGCAATCGACTATGGCAGAAAGCGTTGCGGCATCGCCGTGACCGACCCAATGCGTATCATTGCCAATGGGTTAACGACGGTGAGGGCGTGCGATTTGGTTGCTTTTATCCAGGATTACGTGAAGAAAGAGGATGTTGACGAGATAGTGGTGGGGGAGCCTAAGGACATGCACAACAACCCTTCTGAGTCGGCACAGTACATCGAGCCATTCCTGAAACAACTGAAAAAAATGCTGCCCGACATGGTGGTAAAACGTTTTGACGAGCGTTTCACCTCCGTGATGGCGCATCAGACCATGCTCGACGCCGGTTTAGGCAAAAAGGCAAGGCAAAACAAGGAGCTCGTCGACACCATCAGCGCGACGATAATCCTGCAATCGTATATGGCATCGATAAAATAAAATATAAAATGGTATTACCAGTTGTGGCTTACGGTCATCCGGTGTTGAAGCACGTGGCCGAAGATATTGAAGAAAACAATCCTGAGATTCAGCAACTTATAGCTGATATGTTCGAGACTATGTATCATACCGAAGGTGTCGGTTTGGCAGCCCCGCAGATTAATAAGTCCATTCGTCTTTTCGTGATGGACAGCGACCCGTTTAAGGACAAATATCCGGAGGGCGCCGGTGTGAAGAAAGTGTTTATCAATCCTGAAATCATTGAGCTTTCGGGTAAGCCGTGGACGTTCAGGGAAGGTTGTCTGAGTTTGCCAGACATGGGTGAAGACGTGGAACGCCCGAGCAAGGTGAAGATAAATTATCTTGACGAGAATTTCGTTGAGCACGAAGATGAATTTGACGGAATAGTTGCCAGAGTGATTCAGCATGAATACGACCACCTTGAAGGGAAATGCTATGTCGATAGAATCAGTTCAATGCGTAAGATGCTGCTGAAGAATAAGTTACGTAATATTTCGGAAGGCAACGTCGACGTAGATTACAAGATGATATTCCCCAATAAAAAACATCGCAGATGAAAAAATTATCATTTATATTATTAATCGCATTGATTTTCATCGGTTGCAACAATAATGACCCGGCGAAGAGAATCGAGAAATTGGAGAAGCGGGTGTTTGCAACGGAATCGCAGATAGATGCTGATATCGCAAGCGATTTGGTGTCGGCATATTGCGATTTTGCGGATGCGAATCCTGATGATGTGAATGCGCCGGAATATCTGTTCAAGGCAGTGGATGTTTTGATGAATCTGAACGAGCCGCAGCGCACCATTTCCATCATCGACAGGATGTTGAAGGATTATCCGGAATATCCTCGCACTCAGGCGGCGTTGTTTGTGAAGGCGTTCATTTTCGAGACGAAATACAACAACCTCGACATGGCGAAGAAGATTTACGAACAATATCTTGAGATGTATCCTGACGGTGAGTTTGCCGGGGATTGCAAAGCATCGATTGAAAATTTGGGATTGTCGCCGGAGGAACTTGTGAAGAAGTTTGAGGCGCAAGAATAATCCTGTTATTTTGTAAACTCCTTATTGTAGAATTCTATCAGATCCAAAACATTGTCTCTTCCGATTTTCTTTTCGGAGGAGGTGACAATCATTGTGGGGAGCTCTTCCCATTCTTTCAGAAGCTCATTTTTATAAACTTCGATGTTTGCTGACAGTTGGCCGCTGCCGAGCTTGTCGGCTTTTGTGAATATTATCGCGAACGGCACCTGGTTCTCGCCGAGGCTTGAGATGAAATCCAAATCTATTTTCTGCGGCTTGATGCGGCTGTCGACCAAAACAAACGTCATCACTAAATTCGGACGTCCAAGGATGTAGGCGTCGAGCATCTTTTTCCACATCTCACGGTCTTTCTGCGAACGTTTGGCAAAGCCGTATCCCGGAAGGTCGACCAGATACCATTCGTTGTTGATAATGAAGTGGTTGATGGTGATGGTCTTGCCTGGCGTTGACGACACCTTAGCCAACTTGCTGTTGCCGGTCAGCATGTTGATGAGCGACGATTTTCCCACATTGGAACGCCCGATGAAGGCATATTCAGGCTTGTCGGGTTTCGGAAGCTTGTTGACATTGGTGTTCGATTGCAGAAATGATGCGGATTTGATAATCATGATGATGTAATTTCACGCAAAAATAATGTTTTTTTTAATTCTCACGCAGAAATTGTGGAAATCGCAGATATTTTTCGATCGTCAAGGATTTCTCGATTTCGCTTCGCTGTACTTGAAATGACGAGCTATGTTAATAACTTTTTTCATTGTTGATAACCCTGTTGATAAAATTTTTAAAAATTTTTGTAAAAAAGTGGGAATAAGTGGGGAAAAATGTATAATTTTACAAGCTGAAAAATTGTATTGAGATGGATTATCCGATTGGAGAATATTATTGCAAATTAGACGCCAAGGGAAGGCTGCTGCTTCCCAGTAGTTTCAAGGAACAGCTGGGTGATGCGCTGAACGAGGGTTTTGTGCTTCGTCCGGGCTTGTTTGAGACGTGTCTTGACGTGTATGGAAAGGACGATTGGCGTAATTTGCAGGACAAACTCGGTAAGCTGAACCCGTTCAAGAAGGAAAATCTGATGATGATGCGCCGTATAAATGCCGGAGCTAAGGTTGTGATGATGGATTCGAGCGGCCGTCTTCAGATTCCTAAGGACCTCGTGGAGAAATGCGGCATGGTGAAGGATGTGGTGATTACCTCGTTGCCCGACAGGATGCAGATTTGGGCAAAGGAGAAGATGGACGAGAGCAACGCGCAGATGACTGACGAGGAGTTTTCGCAGCTTTTGGAAGACCGACTTGGAAACATTGATTTTGAATAAAATTGGGGGAAATGTATCATAATCCTGTGTTGTTAAACGAGTGTGTCGATGGCTTGAACATCAATCCTGACGGCATCTATGTTGATGTCACGTTTGGCGGTGGCGGCCATTCGAGAGCTATCCTTGAGCGTCTCAAGGGTGGCCACTTGTATGCTTTCGACCAGGATGCCGACGCTGCAAAGAATGCATTTGAGGATGAACGGTTTACATTCATTCCGCAGAACTTCCGTTACATGAAGAATTTTATCCAGCTTTATGCTAATTCTAAAGTCGACGGAATTTTGGCAGACCTTGGGGTTTCTTCTTATCAGTTCGACACGCCTGAAAAGGGTTTCTCGACACGTTTCGATGGCCGCCTCGACATGCGTATGAACCAGAACGACCCTGTTGACGCGGCGAATATTGTTAACTCATACGATACTGCTGCCTTGGCAAGCGTGTTCTCACGTTACGGCGAGTTGAAAAACGCCATGGCGATAGCCCGTGACATTGAGATGGCTCGCGACATCAATCCGATTGAGACAACGACGGATTTGAAGAACGCTGTCGCGTCACATCTTCCGAAAGGCTCTGAAAACAAAGTCTTGGCACAGATTTTTCAGGCGTTGAGGATTGAAGTTAACAAAGAGATGGAAGTCCTCGAGGCGTTTCTGGCACAATGTGCCGACGTCTTGAAACCGGGCGGAAGACTTGTGGTGATGTCGTATCATTCGTTGGAAGACAGGTTGGTGAAGAACTTTATGCGTAGCGGTAATGCAAACGGTGAGGTGGAGCAGGATTTTTTCGGAAACCGTAACACGCCTTATAAATTAATAACGCATAAGCCGATAGTGCCTTCGGATGATGAGATTGCGAGGAACAGCAGGGCACGAAGCGCAAAATTAAGGATAGCGGAACTCCTGTAGGGACCAATGTATGCCTTGTCTGCACAGGATAAGAATGATGAAAACAAGATAAGAAAGATAAACAAAATAAGAAAGATGAAAGAAAGTAAAGGTTCGTTTTTCAATAATTATCTGGGAGGCGATGTCTTCTCGAAGAAAACGGTGATTCAGCAGTTGCCGTTCGTGTTGTATGTTGTATTTTTGCTAATGCTTTATATCACAAACACTTACATCGCTGAGGATGTTAACCGTGAGGTGCTGACGAAGACCAAGCTTTTGGAAGACCGTCATGTGGAATATGTCTACAACAAGTCGGAGATAACAAGGATGACTAAACAATCGGAGCTTGCTAAGATATTGAAAAACAAGGGGATAAAAGAATCTGTAGAACCTTTGAAAAAGATAACTGTCAAAAAATAGTGCTGAATTATGAGTAAAATGAATTTTAGCGATGTCTGGCGTGTGATGCTGCTCTACATAGTAATGCTTGTAGTGGGAGTGGCTATTGTCGCTAAAATCATTGTTATTCAGACAGTTGACAGAGAGGAGCTGCTTGAGAACGCTCGTAAGGCTGACATCAGAATTGTGAAGGTGCCGGCTGTGAGAGGCAACATCTTCTCGAAAAACGGTACGCTTCTTGCCACCACGATACCTGTTTTTGATGTTTATTTCGACCCTGTAGCGGTGCCTGAAGACAGGTTTAAAAATGAGATTGGGGCGTTGGCTGACAGCCTCTCGAATATGCTGAAGGCGCACACGAAGTCGCAGTATGTGAACATGTTCACCAAAGCGCGCAACAACAACAAACGCTATGTCAAAATCGCGAAGAAGCTGAAGATGGATGAATATGAGAGAATCAAGACGTTTCCTATCTTCAAAGAGCGTCTCGGCAATGGCTTTATTTCTGAGAAACAATTAGTTAGGGAGCGTCCTTATGGGGATATCGCTATGCGTGTGATAGGTTATGTCAACTATAACGACACCGTGAATCCTGTTAAAGTGGGTCTTGAAGGTGCCTACGACACCTGTTTGAGAGGCCGTGACGGTCTGCAGATGCGCCGTCGTATCAACGGCGGGCGTTTTATCGATGTGCCGGCTTCGACGAATATCACTCCAAGGAACGGGAAAGACATATACACATCAATAGACGCAAAGATTCAGGATGTGGCGGAAGAGGCGTTACGCCGCTGTCTCACTGAAAACGACGCCCAGCAAGGCTGTGTGATAATGATGGACGTAAAATCGGGATTCATCGAGGTGATTGCGTCGCTGAAATATAACGAGACGAAGAAAAAATATGAGGAATCATATAACTTCGCCATCGCGGAGAATGTGGAACCGGGCTCTACATTCAAGGCCATCACCATGACGGCGCTGCTTGAGAATAACCCTAACTTTAGCATCGACAGGGTTTTGAACCTCGGTACGACGGGCAAGATGCGTTTCGCTAACCGTGTTATGACCGACTCGCACGTGGTGGGTGAGGGCGTCCCGACGGTGAAACAGTGTTTCTGGGAGTCGTCGAATATCGCGTTCGGATTTCTTGCGACAGAGGCGTTTGAAGACAACCCGCAGCGTTATATCGACCTGATTTACAAGACAAAAATCAACGAGCCGTTGAATCTCGACATCAAAGGAGAGGGCAGACCTTACATAAAAAGTACCAGCAGTAAGCTTTGGTCGAAGGTGTCGTTGCCTTGGATGTCGATAGGTTACGAACTCACTGTGACGCCCATCACGCTGCTGACATATTACAATGCCATCGCCAACAACGGAAGGATGGTGAAGCCGCAGTTTGTTAAGGAGATACGTCACGGCAACGAGGTGGTTTATAAGTCAGATACTGTCGTCATCAACGAGCAGATCGCGTCGGAGAGAACCATCAAGACGTTGCAGCGTCTGCTTCGTGGTGTGGTTGAGAACGGCACCGCTAAGGCGTTGAGCAAATGCGCCTTCCCGATAGCGGGCAAGACAGGCACGGCACAGATCGCGAAAAACGGAAGCTATAACAAGAAAAACTACACCGCGTCGTTCGTCGGGTATTTCCCTGCCGACGACCCGAAATATACATGCATTGTGGTCATCAGCAACCCTATGGGAAAGAGCTACTACGGAGCATCGGTGTCGGCACCGGTATTCAAGGAGATAGCGGAGAAGGTGTATGCCACTGAACTCGGCATCAAAGACGAGACACACAGCTATCCGGCCAACTGCGACAAGTACACTAAAGCGACGATGGCATATTATGAAGACGTCAACGACTACTGCACCATGGCGGGAGTGAGGATGGTCGACAGCGAGCTCAGCTCAGAGTGGGTGAAGGTCGGCCAGTCGAAAAACGGCGGCGTGACGATAAAGAGCATCGACCTTGAGAACGGTGTGGTGCCTGATTTGAGCGGCATGAACGTGATGGATGCGGTGTATCTCGTCGAGTCGATGGGATGGAAGGCCGGATTCAGCGGCAGGGGCTTGGTAGAGAGTCAGAGCGTGAAGGCCGGAACGGAATTGGGAAAAGGAGAAATGATAGTTTTGAAATTGAATTGATATGAATATTGAAGAGATTATCAAAGGTGCGAAAGACCTGCAGTTCGATTCGAGGAAATGCAGCGATGGCAGCGTGTTTTTTGCGGTGCGCGGCACACAGGTCGACGGTCACGATTACATTGAGAAGGCGGTGGAAAACGGAGCACGGGGCGTGGTGTGCGAGCATCTTCCTGAGACACAGGCTGAGGGCGTACATTATTTCGTGGTCGACAACAGCGCTAAGGCGTTGGGATTGGCCGCCTCGGAATTCTACGGCAGGCCTTCGGAGAAGCTGCATCTCGTGGGTGTGACAGGCACCAACGGCAAGACAACCATCGCGACATTGCTGTATCGTCTCTTCACCGACGCCGGATATATGTGCGGACTCCTCTCGACGATAGAAAACATCATCGGAAAGAAGGTGGTGCCATCGACACATACCACTGGCGACCAGCTGGAACTCAACGCGTTGCTTGCACAGATGGTGGAGGCAGGCTGTGAATACGCCTTTATGGAGGTGAGCTCGCATTCCATCGACCAAGACAGAATCGCAGGACTGCATTTCGACGGCGGAATATTCACGAATCTGACACAAGATCACTTGGATTATCATAAGACACTGGCAAACTACCGTGACGCGAAGAAGAAATTTTTTGATAATCTTCCGGCGACGGCCTTCGCTCTTACGAACCTCGACGACAAGAACGGCATGGTGATGCTGCAAAATACCAAGGCAGCCAAGAAGACATATTCTTTGAAGCACGACGCTGACTTCAAAGGCCTCGTGATGGAGAGTTATTTCGATGGCATGGAGCTGAAAATCAACAATAAAGCCGTGTCGACGTACCTCGTGGGACGTTTCAACGCATATAATCTTTTGGCTATCTATGGCGCCGCTGTCTTGCTCGGCATGCCGGAGGAAGAGGTTTTGCAAGAGGTCAGCAAGCTCCACAGTGCGTCGGGACGTTTCCAGATGGTGAACTCGAAAGACGGCATAGTGGGCATCGTCGACTACGCTCATACGCCTGATGCTCTCGAAAACGTGCTCTCAACAATCAACGAGATCAGGACACATAACGAGACACTCATCACCGTGGCGGGTGCTGGTGGCAACCGTGATGCCGACAAACGTCCGAAGATGGCGGCAGCGGCAGTGAGACTGTCAGACAGACTCATCATCACCAGCGACAACCCACGCTTCGAGGAAGCTGAAGATATAATACGTCAGATGAAAGCCGGCGTTTCCGGCGAGTATTATAATAAGGTGTTGTGCATCACTGACCGTCGCGAGGCGATAAGAACGGCAGTGGCGTTGGCAAAGAAAGGCGATATCATCCTCGTGGCAGGCAAAGGTCATGAGACTTATCAGGATGTGAAAGGCGTGAAGCTTCATTTCGATGACAGGGAAGAACTTGAGAATGCGTTTAACGAAAAATAGGAGATTAAAAAATGTTTTATTATCTTTTGAGATTTCTTGACGGCAGATTTAACATTCCGGGTGCCGGTGTGCTCCAATACGTCACCGTGCGTGCTATTTTGGCTATCATTTTTGCACTTTTCTTCTCGATATGGTTCGGAAAGAGATTCATAGGATACATGAAACGTCACAACATCTCCGAGGTGCAGCGTGACGCGAAAATCGACCCGTTTAACGTGAATAAGAAAGGCGTCCCGACGATGGGAGGCATCATCATCATCTCATCGATGCTCATACCATGCCTTTTGTTCGGCAAAATCCTGAACATCTACATGATTCTGATGCTCATCACCACCCTCATCTTGGGCGGCATCGGATTTACCGACGATTATATCAAGACTTTCAAGAAGAGAAAAGACGGCTTGAACGGATGGTATAAGATTATCGGTCAGGTGACGCTTGGACTTATCGTCGGACTGACACTGCGTTTTAGTCCGCAAGTTGTTATGAATGAGACTGTTAGCACGAAAATAGAAGATAACAAGGAAATCGTGATAAAGAGTCCTGACGTGAAGTCGACGCGAACCACGATACCGTTTTTCAAGCATCATAACTTGAATTACGCCAGTCTTTTCGACTTTATGGGAGAGCCTTACAAATACTGGGCCGGCTGGGTGTTTTTCGTTGTCCTGACGGTGTTTGTCGTGGCTGCCGTGTCGAATGGTTCTAACCTCAACGACGGCATGGACGGTATGGCGGCAGGTAACTCCGCGATAATCGGGTTAGGCATCGGCGTGCTCGCGTATCTATCCAGTAACGCGGTGCTGTCGGGTTATCTGGATATTATGTATATCCCCGGCAGTGAGGAAGTTGCGGTCTTTCTGATGGCTTACGTCGGCGCTTTGATAGGCTTCCTGTGGTATAACTCGTTCCCGGCACAGGTGTTCATGGGCGACACCGGAAGTCTCACCATTGGCGGCATCATCGCGGTGTCGGCGGTAATCATTCACAAAGAGCTGCTGCTGCCTATCATGTGCGGCATTTTCCTTATCGAGAGCGTGTCTGTCATCATACAGAAGGCATATTTTAAGAAAGGGAAACGTACAGGCAAGCATCAGAGAGTGTGGAAACGCACCCCGATTCACGACCATTTCAGAACCTCGATGGATAAAGTGCTGGAATGCGACCCGACATCGACGGTGATTTTCAAAGGTAAGTCGGATCTTCTCCATGAGATGAAAATCACGGTGAGATTCTGGATTATAACCATCATTCTGGTGGCTTTCGCAATATTAACATTGAAGATAAGATAAAATTAGATATTATGACGTTAGAACAGTTGGCAAAACAAGGTAGAAGAAAAGAGATTTTCACGACGGCTTTTACCATAAACCAGAGCATCTGCAACGCTCGTAACGAGTTTTTGAAAAGCAGTTTCGTTGATTGTGAGCATATCAAGCATAGAAACGAGTTTATCGCTATGCGTAACGGTGTGAGATATATCAACGACAGCGCTGCAAAGAGCCTCTCGGCGACGTGGTTCTCGATAGAGAATGTCAACGAGCCCACAGTGTGGATTGCGTTGGCTGGCAATGAGGACTACGAGGATTTGATTCCTATTGTGCGTCAACATGTCAAGTCGATAATATGTGTCGGTGGCGACGCTGAGCCTATGCGTTCGGCTTTGGGATGTCTCGTACGCGACGGTGTGGTGACGGCTGATAGTATGGAAGAGGCAGTGCGTATGGCGGTGGAGAAGGCTATTTCGGGATACAGCATCCTCTTCTCGCCAGGCTGTGAGTTGGATGGCTGCGACACACGTAAGATGGAGAGAGTTTTTGTCAAAATGGCAAAGGAATAGACTATGATAATAGACAAGGAGACGGTTTTAGAGAAAACGAAGGGCCTGTTTCAGGGCGACAAGGTGATATGGGTCGTGGTGGCTATCCTGACTTTCATCTCACTGCTTGCCGTGTACAGCGCCTCGGAGTCGGTGGCGAACAGAAGCTATAACGGCAACAACGCCTTCGTGCTGCTGCGTCATGCCATGATGCTGATGCTTGGATTGGTGTGTATGTTCGGTGCCTCGCGTCTCAACTACAGAAGGTACTCGCGACTTCTGGTGCTCCTTTTCTGGATTGCCATCCCGTTGCTTGTCTATACTCTGTTTTTCGGAAAGAATCTCAACCACGCACAGCGTGTCATCGGCATTGCCGGCGTGACATTCCAGACCAGCGACCTCGCCAAGATAGCCCTCATCGGTTTCCTTGCCAGGATGATGACACTGCATCGCGACGACCTCAACAGCTTCAAAGAGGTGGGAATCAGGGTGATGCTCCCGATATTGGTTGTCGTAGGACTTATTTTCCCTGAGAATTTCTCGACGGCGGCGATGCTCTTCGCTACATGCATCGTCATGATGTTCCTCAGCAAGGTGAATATGAAGTTTATCTTCGGTTTCATCGGACTCATCATCGTGGCCGGAGCTTTCTTCATGCTGATATCGTTCGCTTTTGCAAAAGATAACCGAAGCGCCACATGGGTAAACCGTATAGAGAGGTTCTTCAGTAAGGAAGAGGTAGAAGACGACACCGCCAATTTCCAGGTGATGCAGTCGAAGATTGCCATCGCGGGCGGCGGCATCATCGGGAAGTCGCCGGGAAAGAGCACACAGAGGAACGTGCTTCCGCATCCTTATTCCGACTTCATCTATGCCATCATTCTTGAGGAATACGGACTCTTGGGAGGTGTTTTCGTGCTCGCGCTGTATCTTATATTGCTGTATCGGGCGACGCGTATCATGCTACAGGCGCCGCAGTCGTATGCGGCACTCCTCGCCATGGGACTCTCGTTCAGCCTCGTGATGCAGGCGATGGTGAACATGGGCGTGGCGGTCGGACTGTTCCCAGTGACGGGACAGCCTCTGCCTTTCGTGAGCATGGGTGGCACCTCGCTGCTGTTCACAGGCCTCTCGCTTGGCATCATAATAAGCGTTACTAAAGAAGTGGAAAAAGTTAAGAACAATGAAAGATATGCAGAATCAGAAGAAGAGCCCGAGGCTGATAGTTAGCGGCGGAGGTACGGGAGGACATATCTTCCCGGCTATAGCCATTGCCGACGCATTCAAACGCCGTCATCCTGATGCCGAGATAATGTTCGTCGGAGCGAAAGGAAGGATGGAGATGGACCGCGTGCCCAAGGCAGGATATCCTATAGAAGGACTGTGGATAAGCGGATTCAAACGTCAGCTGTCGCTCGATAACCTGAGTTTCCCGTTCAAGCTGATAAGCAGCCTATGTAAGGCAAAACGTATCTTGAAGAAGTTCAAACCCGATGTGGTGGTCGGCGTAGGCGGATTCGCCAGCGGCCCTACGATGCGTAAAGCTACGTCGCTCGGAATCCCCGTGGTGATACAGGAGCAGAACTCATTCCCGGGCATCACCAATAAGATAGTGGCACCGAAAGCGGCGAAGATATGCGTGGCCTACGAGAACATGGAGAAATGGTTTCCGAAAGATAAAATCGTTCTGACGGGTAACCCTTTGAGAAACAATGTGGTATCCATTGAAGGCAAACATGATGAAGGCGCAAAATTCTTCGGTCTCGATCCACAGAAACCGATAATTCTGCTTGTGGGCGGAAGCCAAGGCGCTTTGGGTATCAACAAAGGCATCTCGGCTAAGCTCTCGATGTTTAAAGACGTTGACTATCAGCTGATTTGGCAGACAGGAAAGTTGTATATAGAGCAGGCACAGAAGGAAATAAAGGAACTCGGACTTGAAGACAAGGTGAAGCCGACGGTGTTCATCGACAGGATGGACCTCGCATACGCCTGCGCTAATGTGGTTATTTCCAGAGCCGGCGCGATGTCGATTTCAGAGCTTTCGTTGGTGAAGAAAGCTGTAGTTTTCGTTCCGCTCCCGACGGCTGCCGAGGATCATCAGACGAAAAACGCCCAGAGTTTGGTCGACAAAGACGCGGCGATTTTAGTTAAAAACAGCGAGACGCCGGAGAAACTTATCCCGACAGTTTTCGATTTGTTGAAAGACGAAGAAAAAATTTGTAAAATGCAAGAAAATATTGCTAAATTTGCAAGACCAAATGCGGCGGAAGATATTGTAAATGAGATAGATAAGGTATGTTGTATTTCTTAGGCATAGGAGGCATCGGGATGAGCGCCCTGGCAAGATATTTCAAAGCCAAGGGCTATGAAGTGGCGGGTTACGACCGTACCCCGTCGCCACTGACTCATTGTCTTGAAAATGAAGGCATTAGCATTCATTATGTTGACGACCCGAGCCTTATTCCTGAGAATATTGAGTTTGTGGTGCTGACTCCGGCAATACCAGCCAACGCTTTGGAACTGAAATATTTACGTGACAAGAATGTCAGGATTGTGAAACGCGCCGAGGTGCTTGGAATGTTGTCGAGGGAGCACAAGGCACTCGCAGTGGCCGGCACACACGGAAAGACCACCACGACAGCTCTCGTGACACATATCCTCATGACAGCTGGCAAGAGAATGTCGGCATTTATCGGCGGAATCTCACGAAACATCGACAGCAACGTGGTGATTGGCGAGGACAAGGACGAATTCATGGTGATGGAAGCCGACGAGTTCGACCGCTCATTCCTGCAGTTGGCGCCGTTTGTGAGCATCGTGACATCAATCGATGCCGACCATCTCGACATCTACGGTGACTATGAGCATCTTGTGGCGAGCTTTAACGAGTTCGTGGACAAGACTTCCGATGACGGATTGGTGATATATCATGCCAATCTGCCGATAAAAACAACGAAGAAACACGTCACTTACGGCCTCGAAAACGCTGATGTGACAGCGGAAAATATAAGAATTGTTGATGGAGAAACGCAATTTGACGTTGTGGTTACAGCTAACAGTGCCACTCAGAGTGTTCTGAGCTCTCTGAGTGCTACGAGTTCTTTGAGCATGCGCCTATATGGCAACCACAACGTCCAAAACGCTCTCGCAGCCATCATAATGTGCTCGTATCTCGGTGTGTCTCAAGAAGATATAAGAAAAGGCCTCGCTACCTTCAAAGGTGTGCAACGCCGTTTCGATATACGCGTGAAAAACGAAAAACACATTTATATCGACGATTACGCACATCATCCGGAAGAGATAAGAGCGGCGTTGCTGGCGGCACGTAAGGTGTTTTCCGACAAGGAGTTAACTGTTGTGTTCCAGCCACATCTTTTCACGAGAACACGCGACTTCATGGACGGTTTCGCGGGAAGTCTCTCACTCGCCGACAGAGTGATTCTGCTAGACATCTATCCGGCACGCGAGCTCCCGATAGAAGGCGTGACATCGGCGGCACTTCTCGAGAGAATAACATCGAAAAACAAGATGCTTTGCTCGAAAGAAGAACTGCTTGATACAATAAAAAGCATTGAGCCTGAGTTAGTTATGACAGTAGGGGCAGGCGACATCGACCGCTTCGTGCCTCAAATTGAAAATATGTTGAAATGATGAACAAGTTCCTTAAAATATCAGTATGGGTGCTGACAATCGCTGCGATTGCCTGCCTTTGGTATTTTACCCATAAGGAACATGTCGGGCATCCTCTGAAAGGCGTCGAGCTGACTCTTTTACGTGAGACAGAACACGGATTTATTGATAAAGACGTTGAATATCAGAAGATTATGGCGATCTGCGATACTGCGCGTAACAAAGATATCATGAGAATCCCTCTCGATAGCGTCAGAAATTATATCAAATCGATTCCGTGGGCCATCTACACCGACGCGAACATCACTCTTGACGAGGTTCTTGTGGTGAATATCGCTGAGTGTCAGCCGATTATGCGAGTGTATAACAAAGAAGGCCGTGCCGTTTACATCGATAATGACGGCAGAATCTATCCGACGAGCTCGAATTATACGCTTCATCTTTTGCTCGGCAGCGGAAATCTGAATTTCAAAGCTCTGAAAAACAAATCGGCGAGCATCTACGACGAGGAATATTCAAAGAGCGATCTCCCGAAGATTTATAAGGTGATGAAAAGCATTCTAAATAATTCATATTCAAATTGTTGCGTGAAACAGGTTTATTTCGACGGGAAGAATTATGAGCTGGTGATGAACAATGTCGACATGAAAGTGATTCTTGGCAATGATAACGACGTCGACGAGAAGCTGATGAATATGAAGTATTTCTTTGAACAGATGCAAGGTTCTCCTGAGCTGAAGAACTATTGTAAAATCAATTTTAATTTTGAGAATCAAGTTGTTTGTACGAAAAATAAAACTAAAAAATAATGAGTAATCCTGTGTACATAGTAGGCCTTGATATCGGTACTACAAAGATCGCCTGTTTCGTCGGCGAAAAAGTTGAGAATGGTAAGATTGTCATCCGTGGTTATGGAAAAACGGAGTCGACAGGTGTTAAACGTGGCATGGTTTTCAATATCGAGGAGACCGTCAACGCCATCCGCAGAGCTGTGGATATGGCTTCAGAACAGTCGAATGTCGACATTAAAACAGTGAACGTCGGTATCGCCGGCCATCATATCCGTAGTGTGCAGCATCGTGGTGTGCTGATGCGCGACAACCCGGAAATAGAGATTACAGAAGACGAAATCGAGAGACTGAGACAGGACGTCTTCAAGCTCGGCATGACACCGGGCGAGGAGATCATCGATGTCATCCCACAGGAATATATCGTCGACGACGAGATGGGCATCCGTCATCCTAAAGGCATGCTTGGCAGCAAACTCGAGGCTAACTTCCATGTCATCATCGGTCAGGTGGCGGCGGCGCGTAACATCGTGACATGTATCAAGCAGGCCGGTCTTGAGATGGAACACATGATTCTTGAGCCTATAGCTTCGGCTGAGGCAGTGCTCGGCGAAGACGAGAAAGAGGCTGGCGTGGCGCTCGTCGATATGGGCGGCGGCACAACAGATATCGCCATCTTCTACGATAACATCATCTATCACACCGCAGTCATCCCGTTCGGCGGCAACGTCATCACTGAAGACATCCGTCAGGGTTGCGCCATCATCAAGAAACATGCGGAAGAAATCAAGGTGAAGTTCGGCTCGGCGGTGGCAAGCGAGAACCGTGACGACGAGGTGGTGTCGATTCCCGGCATCCGCGGACGTGAGCCGAAAGAAATCTCGTTCAAGACACTGGCATCTATCATCCAGGCACGTCTCAGCGAGATTTTCGACATCGTGAACAACGAGATTCAGAAAGTGAACAGCGAGCATAAACTCATCGCAGGCATCGTTCTCACAGGTGGTGGTGCCATGATGAAACACATACAGCAACTTGCGGCATTCAAAACCGGTCTCGACGTTCGCATAGGCTATCCTAACGAATATCTTGCCAACGATACGGCGGAGGAACTTGCAAGCCCGATGTATTCAACAGGCGTCGGACTCGTCATCGAGGGTATCGCACGCTATGAGAACGCTCTGAAACACGGTCAGGCCGTGGCAAACAACGATGCTAAGAGAGAGGAATACATCGACGAACCGGTGATTATTGAGCCGGAGCAAGAGAAGACGACAAGCAATGGCGGACTGTTCCGTCGCTGGGGACAGTCAATCATCACCACGTTCGCAGGTAAATTCCTTAAAGAAGATGAGATAGATAATGAAACAATCGATTAAAACAATATAAAATGACTGATATAGATATAGTAAAATTTGACGCACCGGAAGAAAAACCTAACATCATCAAGGTGATGGGCGTCGGTGGAGGTGGTAGCAATGCTGTCACGCACATGTTTTCGGAAGGTATTACAGGTGTTGACTTCATACTTTGCAACACCGATGATCAGGCTTTGCAGAAGAGCCCTGTAGAAAACAAGCTGCATTTAGGTGACCATGCCCTTGGTGCCGGTAACGTCCCGGCAGTGGGACGACAGGCAGCGGAGCAGACAGAAGAACGCATACGTGAGGTGCTTCAGGATGATACCAAGATGCTGTTTATCACAGCCGGTATGGGTGGCGGTACAGGCACAGGAGCCGCCCCTGTAGTGGCAAGGATAGCACGCGAACTCGGTATCCTCACTGTGGGTATCGTCACGCTGCCGTTCAGCTTTGAAGGCAAACGCCGTCAGCAACAGGCACAGGAAGGTATCACAGAGCTGCGTAAACAGGTTGACGCACTGCTCGTCATCAGCAACGACAAACTTCGTGAGGAATACGGAAACATGAAGCTCACCGAGGCGTTCAAGAAGGCCGACGACGTGTTGAAAATAGCAGCGAAAGGTATAGCCGAAATCATCACCGTGACAGGCTACGTCAACGTGGATTTTGAAGATGTCAACAACGTCATGCGTAACAGCGGAAAGGCCATCATGGGCTCAGGCTACGCTACAGGCGAGGATAGAGCGCTGCGCGCAGTGGAAGAGGCGGTGCACTCACCGTTGCTCGACGACTCCGACATCACAGGAGCCAAGAATATACTCGTGTATATCACCTCAGGTACTGAAGAAGTGTCGCTCGACGAGGTCACCGAAATCAACGAATACGTGCAGGATGCCACCGGCAAGGTGTCGGAGGTTATTTGGGGTAACGGAGAAGACTTGGCACTTGAGAAAGGCCTCCGTGTGACACTCATCGCAACAGGATTCGGCGAAGTCGAGGAGACAAAAGAGGTGCATAAAGTTTATACTTTCGCAGATAATAAACTCAAAGACCCGGAGAAAGAACTATCAAGACAGCCAGTCGCAATGGTTTTTGACGATGTGGAAGATGAAAATGCTGAAGAAGAGATTACTGAGGAAGAGAAACCTATAGAGGAGGAGAACCCTCAAGAGGAGGAGAACCCTCAAGAGGTGGAAATGACATCTCAAGATGAGGATGAGAACCCTCAAGAAGACGAAGAGATTAAGGTTGTCATCAAACATGACGAGATGCCTGTTGAAGAGAAGAAGGAGAAACCGCAGGAGCCCTCACAGCCGGTGAAACGTCACACGCTTTACGACGACGATGTCGTTGACGATAGCAAGGATAACGACGAAGATTATAATGACGGTGGCGACAGCGGCATCATTGTGAAAAGAGTTGCTCCTGAACATACTCGTGACAACGAATCGGCGACACCGTCAGTGAAGAGATTCGATAATCCGTTTACTTTTGACGATGACGATGTTGATGTGCCTGGCTTTAAAAATATGGTCGCTACGAAACCGGCTCAGGTCAAACAACTCGACCAGAAGGAACTTCTTCGTCGTCAGCGTTTCATGTCGTTCAACACCGATTTCAAGAATCAGACAAATCTTGAGAATCTGGAGAACGTTCCGGCATACGCTCGCATGGGTTTGAATATCGCCAAAGAAGATAATGAACTGTCGAGTTATTCGGTGAACAAGGAGTCGGGATTGCGTGAAGAGAACTCGTTTCTTCATGATAATGTAGATTGATTATGAAGCGGTTGGCTGTTTTTGTATCGGGAGGCGGCACCAATTTGCAACGGATTGCGGAGTATTTCGCACCCAATCAGGATGTCGAGATAGCATGCGTGGTGAGCAACAATAAAGATGCTTATGCCAATCAGCGTGCGAAGAACCTCGGCATACCGCTGCTGTTGGTCGAAAAGACTTATTTTACCGGTGATTTGTTTGTCGAGCGTATGAAGTCTCTCGACATCGATTTGATAGTCTTGGCAGGCTTTTTATGGCTCATTCCGCAGCGTCTCATCGAGGCTTTTCCGAACAAAATCATCAACATCCATCCGGCTTTGCTCCCGAAATACGGAGGAAAAGGTTTCTACGGACATCATGTCCACGAGGCGGTGGTGGCGGCACATGAAAAAGAGTCGGGCATCACGGTGCATTACGTGAACGAACATTACGACAGCGGAAATATCATTTTTCAGGCAAAAGTAGCACTTTCAGCAACCGACACTCCAGACGATGTGGCGGCGAAGATTCATGTCTTGGAACAGGAAAACTTCCCTCTCGTGATAGAGAAACTACTGCTTGCGAAATGAAAAAATTGTTGCTGACGATATTGTTTTTCGCTATGACGCTGATTGCCAATGCACAAGTGGAAAAGATTTTGGGCGAATGGCGTACTGTCGATGACAGGACAGGGGAGACGAAAGGCATTGTTGAGTTTTATCAGGATTCCATCAGCGGGCTTTATTACGGCAGGACTACACATGTATACGATAAAGGCGTCGAACTCTTTGAGCCTCAATATATTGGGTTGATTCTTTTTAAGGATTTCAAAGAGGACGACGGCATGCTGAAAGGCGGCACGATTTGGGAGCCGCATGAGAATAAGACATATCACGGACGATTATCATATAATGCAAAAGATAACACGTTGATTATAAGGGGTTCCATTGACAGGTTCGGCTGGCTCGGACGAACACAGATATGGGTAAAATAATAAAAAAATTATAAAATATGAACAGATACATTAAAAAATTTGCTGATATTGTGAATATCAGGGAGCACGTCGATTATCATACAGCTGATAATTCCATACGCAATAATATTGCATTTAGAGGCCCGAACGTCATAATTTTGGCATGCGCCATCGTCATCGCGTCAGTCGGTTTGAACGTCAACTCTATTCCGGTCATCATCGGCGCCATGTTGATTTCGCCGGTTATGGGCCCGATCTTGGGCTTGGGTCTTGGTCTTGGCACCGAGGACAACAACTTATTGAAGGATTCGCTGAAGAATTTCGCTATCATGGTGAGTATCAGCATCTTAGCGTCGTCACTGTTCTTTTTCTTAAGCCCTCTGACACTTGAGAATCCGTCGGAACTGTTGGCGCGTACCAATCCGACGATTTATGATGTTTTGATTGCGCTTTTCGGCGGTTTTGCCGGTATTTTGGAGACATCGCGTAAGGAGAAAGGCACAGTGATTTCAGGTGTCGCCATCGCGACAGCCCTCATGCCGCCACTCTGTACGGTGGGCTACGGCATCTCAAGAATGAACTTCGTGTACATCGGCGGAGCCTTGTATCTCTTCCTCATAAACACGATTTTCATTGCTCTCGCCACTTTCCTTGCAGTGAAATTTTTCAAATTCCCTGTCATTGAGATCGCCGACGAGAAACATAACCGCATGAAAAAAGGCTGGTATGCCGTTCTTCTCATTGTCATCATCGTACCGAGTATCTGGACAGCTTTCAACGTAGTGAAAGAGAATAATTTCAAGATTCACGCGGCGCAGCTCGTGCATAAGAACAAAAACATGGGCAAGAGCTTTATCTATGACCATACGACGAATTATTCGCGTAAAAACTCGACTATCGATATTTTTGTCGCTGGAGAGATGCTGTCTAACGAGGCGAAGGAGAATCTTTACAGAGATGCCGAGGACTATGGTTTTTTGAGAAATCAGATTATCATTCATGAGGATGCGACGATAGTGCGTGAGGAGTTGTCGGAAGCCGAGATTTTGAAAGGCATTTACGAGCATACCGACAGGCAGATTAAGGTGCTTAATGACAGCATAGTGAAGCTCAACGCACGTCTCGAAGCTTATGACGCGAAAGAGATCGATGTGCAGTCGATAGCACAGGAGCTGTTTGCAGTACATCCTTCGATTACCAATATCAGCATTACTCGCGGCTCAACTGTCGATGCCGAAACATCCACTGAATCGGAGCAAATCATAGCATTCATCTCATGTGGTGAGCATATAAACAAGGCTCTTCACGACCAGATTGAGCGTTGGATGAAGGTGCGTCTTAAAACCGAGAATGTGTTAGTTATAGAGGCTAAATAGCATAAACGCGACATATCCGAGGGTGAGAATCAGTCCCTCGAAACGTGATATTTTACGGCCTTTACCGGTGAAAACCGTCGTCAGCATGATGGCGTTGGCGGCAAAGAGTATCAGCAACTGTTGGTTCATCTTAGTGTCGAACGGCAACGGGATTATCAGCGAGCTGACACCAAGCACCATAAAGATATTTAAGATATTTGAACCCAGCACATTGCCTATCGCGATGGCTGAGTTCTTTTTTAGTGCCGCCACGATAGAAGTGATGAGTTCGGGTAGGGAAGTGGCTGTCGCGACCACTGTGAGGCCTACGGTGCCCTCGCTCATGCCCCAGCTGACAGCTAAAAACTGGGCGTTTCTTGAGACAAGCTCGCCTCCAATGTAAAGCCCAATAATTCCTAAAATGAGTTCTAAAACGGTTTTGCTCCAAGGCAATTCTTGTGGCGTTTCTGAGTCATACAAGTTCTCTGAGTTCTCTAAAGTCTCCGAATTCTTCTTAAAAGTAATCCAAAGATATCCCATTCCCATCATCAGTAGCACGATTCCTTCCACCCAGTTTATTGTCGCTGAAGTCCCTCTGAAGAAGTCGTTTGCCATTAATGTTATAGCCAATGTGGCGATGAAACCCGCCGGAATGTCTCTTCTAATCGAAACTTTACTCACGTCAATGGGGAATATCATGGCACTCACTCCTAAAATGAGCAAGATATTCATGGTGTTGCTTCCTATGATATTCCCGATCGCTAATCCCGGACTTCCTTTTATACAGGAAAAAACATTTACAATCATCTCCGGCAGTGACGTCCCGAATGCAACTATCGTCAACCCGATAATGAGCGGCGACAACTTAGCTCTAACCCCCAAACTCGTAGCTCCATTCACGAGCCAATTAGCACCGAGAATTAGTGCGGCGAAGCCGAGGATTAGAAGGAATAAAGGAAGTAATGCTGACATTTATAACATTTTATTAATGCGAGTGGCAAAAATACAAAAAAAGTAACAAAAAGAGTTGTGTATATTGTAATTAATTGTATTTTTGCAAATGAAAATATTGTCAAAAACAAAATTTACTAACTTTTTAAACAATGTATAATATGCGAGACATTAAAGACATAGCGCGTTATCTTGGAATTTCCTTGTTATCTAAAGGGTTGTCTGTAAGTCCGTTAAAACTGCAGAAAATACTATATTACTCACAATCGTGGCACATGGTTCTGTTCGGTCGCAACAACACTCTTTTTGCTGATGTTCCACAGGCTTGGGTCAACGGACCGGTTTATCCGGTGATTTTCCAAGAGTATAAAAACAAAGTAGATGGAATGTGCGACCATCTTCATGCGTCTGATTTTGATTGCAAAGAAGACGAACTAGCCAATGAAGCGAGCAAATTGGCAATGAAAATGAATCTATCAAACGAAGAAATCGAATTTCTTGATTCAGTTGTTACATTATATGGCTCCAAGTCGCAGAACCAACTGATTTTCATGACACATAGCGAACAGCCATGGGCAGAACAACGTGAGGGATTATCGCCGTTTGATTATTCTAATCGTGATATCTCGTTTGACACGATGTACAATTATTACAAAGCACGATACGACAAAAACCACAAGGAGGCAGAATGAAACTTATTGAAAAAGACATATTTGGTGACGATATAAACATCGCTCACCTTACCGACCGTATTAATTATCAAGATTTGCAGGAATCGCAGGACTGCCTGATATCTGTCCAGTACAATGAGTCGGATTTTGGAAAGACTGCCTATGGATTCAATCAGCCTTTTTCAGAGATGACAATCAACGACATCATTGACAAAGATATTCATTCATGGCACTTTCATAGAACTGACATAAAAGGGAATCTTAAGAAAATATTTGATAATATAGATACTGGTATTGCCAGATCTGATCCGATGATTTTTCATTTTGCCCTTGACCCGAATTGTAAAATAGAAGCAGATAGAAAATCGGGTAGTCGTAATCCTCGAATCTATTTCATGGTCGGTTACAAAGGAATGATTCATCCCATTTTCTTTGACCCACACCATGAGTTGAATCCGATATAAATAAAAAAGGAGAAACCATTACGATTTCTCCTAATATTTGTTTGAAACAGTCGGTATTACAGAAGCTTCTTCTTCAGCGTGTCAATCATATCGACTGTCATCTTGTCAAGGTCGTACTTCGGGTTCCAGCCCCACTCAGCGCGAGCGCAACTGTCATCCATCTTGTTCGGCCAGCTGTCGGCTATAGCCTGACGGATAGGGTCGAATTTATACTCCATCTCGAACTTAGGATAATACTTCTTGATGGCGTTGTAGATGATTTCCGGGTCGAAGCTCATTGCTGTGACATTGAATGAGTTGCGGTGCACGAGCTTCTTAGGATCTGCCTCCATGATGTCGACCATTGCGTCAAGAGCGTCAGGCATGTACATCATATCCATGTAAGTGCCTTTGCTGATAGGGCAGTAGAATTTCTCGCCCTTTACTGCTGCGTAGTAAATCTCGACAGCGTAGTCTGTGGTGCCGCCACCTGGCAATGTGAGGTTAGAAATCAAGCCTGGGAAGCGCACTGAACGTGTGTCGACACCGAAACGTGTGAAGTAATAGTCGCTGAGCAACTCGCCAGTCACCTTGGTCACGCCGTAGATGGTGTTAGGACGCTGGATGGTGTCCTGTGGTGTGTTGTCGTGTGGTGTCGATGCACCGAAAGCACCGATTGACGATGGGGTGAACACTGCGCAGTTGAACACGCGAGCCACCTCGAGGCAGTTCACCAACGAGCCGATACCGACGTTCCAACCCAGCATAGGATTCTTCTCTGCTGTCGCCGAGAGGATAGCTGCGAGGTTGTAGATGGTGTCGATGTTATATTTCTTAACCACTTCGACGATTTGCATCATCTGTGTCGAGTCGATGCGCTCAAACGGACCGTTCTCGACGATTTCACCTGTCAAAGGGCGAAGATCCGATGCCACAACATTCTGGTTGCCGTACGTAGCACGGAGCTTCTTCACTAATTCTGTTCCGATCTGACCGCCGGAACCAACGATTAATATCTTTTTCATTGAATTTCTTATTTTATAACGCCTAATTCTTTTCCAATCTTCACGAATGCGTTGATGCACTTGTCAAGATGTTCTTTCTCGTGTGCTGCCGAAATCTGAACTCTGATACGGGCCTGGCCTTTAGGAACGACAGGGTAGTAGAAACCTGTTACGAAGATGCCTTCTTCCTGCATCTTGGCTGCGAACTTCTGTGAGAGCGGAGCGTCGTAGAGCATCACGGCGCAGATAGCTGACTCTGACGGTTTGCAGTCGAAGCCCTTAGCGAGCATCTGCTTGATGAAGTAATCGGTGTTGGCGTGAAGCTTGTCCTGAAGCTCGTTGGTCTCTGCCATCATCTCGAACATACGGATACCTGCTGCCACGAGGCCCGGTGCCATTGAGTTTGAGAAGAGGTAAGGACGTGAGCGCTGACGCAGCATGTCGATGATTTCTTTACGGCCTGTTGTGAAGCCGCCCATGGCGCCGCCGAATGCCTTGCCGAGTGTGCCGGTGAGGATTTCGATCTTGCCACGGAGGTTGTAGCGTTCTGTCACGCCGCGGCCTGTCTTGCCGACCACGCCTGCTGAGTGGCTCTCGTCGACCATCACCATGGCGTTGTATTTCTGTGCGAGTTCGTAAATCTTGTCGAGAGGGCAGACGTTACCGTCCATCGAGAACACGCCGTCGGTTACGATGAGGCGGAAGCGGCATTTCTGTGCATCCTGGAGCTGTTTCTCGAGGTCAGCCATGTCGGCGTTGGCATAGCGGAAACGCTGTGCCTTGCAGAGACGCACGCCGTCGATGATAGAAGCGTGGTTCAAAGCGTCGCTGATGATAGCATCCTGCTCGTTGAGCAATGGCTCGAACACACCGCCGTTGGCATCGAAGCAAGCGGCATATAAAATAGTATCCTCAGTGCCGAAGAACTCAGCGATTTTCTGCTCAAGTTTCTTGTGCAGATCCTGGCAGCCGCAGATGAAACGGACTGATGCCATTCCAAAACCGCGCTCGTCCATGCCTTTCTTTGCTGCAGCGATAAGCTCCGGATTGTTACCAAGTCCGAGGTAGTTGTTTGCGCAGAAGTTCAAGCATTTCTTGCCTTTCACAAGGATTTCAGCACCCTGAGGGCTTTCAATGATACGTTCATTCTTATAGAGGCCATCGGCTTCAATCTGAGCCAATTCCTTCTTCAGATACTCTTGAAAGTTTGTATACATATGATTAATTTTAAAATTTTTCTTTGGCTGCAAAATTACAAAATCCGTTGGGAAATTGTACCGCTAAAATTGATTTTTTTATCACTTGAAATTGATGGGTAAATTGATGACAACTCTCACAGGTTTGCCATTTTGCGAAAGCCTTCCAGGCTCCCATTTGGGGAAACTCTTCACTAAACGGACGGCCTCTTGGTCACAGGCTCCGCCTATTCCTTCCTTCACTTGCACATTCGAGAGTGTCCCGTTAGGCTCAACGATAAAGCTGACTGTCACCTGGCCTTTTTTGCCTTGAGAGCGCAGATTCTTCGCAATAAACGCATTCATTTTCTGTTCTCCGCCAGGAAATTCAGGCATGTATTTTATCTTTTTATAGACTTTCATCTTGCTGAAATCGTTGGTCTCCGGATCTGCTTTCTGCTGCTTGTTCTCTTTGTTAGCCTTTTCTGTCTTTGCAGGTTTGTCGGTTTTTTCAGACTTGTTGGCGCTTGATTTCTCTTTTTTGCTGTCTTTCTTTACCTCTTTTTTCTTTTTGGTTTCATGTTTTACGTTTTCTTCACGATATCCATTGTTATCGTCGACATAAGTGTCTTGGGTAGAATGATTTTTCTTCTCAATTTTTTGAGTTTCAATGCGTTCTGATGATGATTCTTCTTTGTCTCCATTGCTCGAGAACAAATATCCGAAAAGCACTGACAGTCCGATGATAATCGCGACGACTATGGCTATGTACTGCCATTTTAAAAATTGTTTGATGCTCTGGTTGCCGTTTTCATTTGGCTGGTTGTTGTCTTGAACTGGTTGATTTTCCATAATAATTCAATTAGATTAGGTGAAATTTATTGCTAGAATTTTCCAATTACAAAAATAAATGTTTTTTTCAATCAAAATGTAATTTTATAATAATTTTACAAAGCGATGTTACAAATCATTTCGCTATGAAAATTTTTCGTACCTTTGCAAAAATTTTGATATCATGGAAGCTTTATATATTTACAACAGCTTGGCTCGCATGAAGCAGCCTTTCAAACCGATTCATGAAGGTTACGTGGGAATGTATGTCTGCGGTCCGACCGTCTACGGCGACGCTCACCTCGGTCATGCACGCCCGGCAATAACGTTCGATTTGGTTTACCGCTATCTGAAACATCTCGGATATAAGGTGCGTTACGTGCGCAACATTACCGACGTGGGTCACCTCGAGCATGACGCCGACGAAGGCGAGGATAAAATCGCAAAGAAGGCGCGCCTCGAAGACCTCGAGCCGATGGAAGTCGCTCAGTATTATACTGTTAGGTATCATCAGGCTATGGACAAGCTCAACGTGCTGCGTCCTTCCATCGAGCCGCATGCCTCGGGTCATATCATCGAGCAGATAGCGATGATTCAGAAGATTCTCGACGCCGGCTTTGCTTATATCGAGAATGGCTCGGTTTATTTCGACATCAAGAAATACAATGAGAAACATCATTACGGCATCCTTTCGGGACGTAACATAGAGGAGATGATAAACAACACCCGCGAGCTCGCCGGACAGAGCGAGAAGCATAACCCTATCGACTTCGCCTTGTGGAAGAAAGCTGAGCCGAAACACATCATGCGCTGGCCTTCTCCTTGGAGCGACGGCTTCCCAGGATGGCACATGGAATGCTCCGCAATGGGCTGCAAATACCTCGGTGAGGAGTTCGACATCCACGGCGGTGGCCTCGACCTGCAGTTCCCGCACCATGAGTCGGAGATAGCGCAGTCGATGGCGGCAAACGGCAAGGCACCGGTGCATTACTGGATGCATAACAACATGATTACCATCGCCGGACAGAAGATGGGCAAGTCGTTGGGCAACTTCATCACCCTCGATGAGTTCTTCCGTGGCAGCCATATCAACGCGAAAGGTGAGGAGATGCTCGCACAGCCGTACAGCCCGATGACTATTCGTTTCTTCATCCTCCAAGCACAGTATCGCAGCACCGTCGATTTCTCGAATGAGGCATTGCAAGCTGCAGAAAAAGGCTACAAACGTCTCATGGAGGCTGCAAACTTGTTGGATAAGTTGACGGCCACAGAAGGTGCTGAAGACCTTGGTGTTCAGAAGATTATGGATGCTTGCTACGACGCCATGAACGACGACTTCAATAGCCCGATAGTGATTGCCAACCTCTTCGAAGCAGTGCGCATCATCAACTCTGTTAAAGATGGTCACTCGAAGATAAACCCAGTAGAACTTGAGCTTTTGAAGAAGCTGTTTAATATTTTTGTATTTGAAATTCTCGGCTTAGTCAATAATGAAAACGGTTCCGACGACTCTGGCATCGTTGATGGCTTGATGGATACCATCATCGACATCCGCAAGGAAGCCCGTGCCAAGAAAGACTGGGCCACCAGCGACCTCATCCGCGACAAGCTCGCCGCTCTCGACATCGTTCTCAAAGACGGCAAAGACGGAACTACTTGGGGACGCAAATAATTAGTTCGCTTCGCGACGGCATCCGACATTTATGGCATTAAAGCCCTTAACGCCCTTAAGGGCTTTAATGCCGGATGCCGAAATTATATAATATAAAAAATTATGAAAAGATTTCTATTACTATTCTTACTCGCCATTATCTCCACCAGCATTCTTGCTCAATCAAATTCTATTGGAGTGTTTGGTGGAATCAATGTTAGCAATATGAAAATTGAGAACTATTATAACAATGATTCAAAGAGTTTAACAAGATTTGTTTGTGGTATTAAGTATCAAAGAGTTTTTAGCAAACCGTTTGTTATTGATGCAGGCATAGTATATAATACCATTGGATGTAAAATCGAAGTTAACTGGCGAAATGAGAATAATGAAGATTTAGGAACTTATGATACTCCGTGGATTCATAGATATGTATCAATTCCAGTGGCTTTTGGATATAAATTTGGTGATGCATTCTCTATAATACCGAAAATTGGCTTTCAGATGTCATATTTAATGGATAGTAGGATTAAAGGTGCTAATAATGGTGTTACGTATGATAATAAACTGGATTTAGAATATTATAATCGGTTTGATTTTGCTGGTGTTGTTGATGTAGAATTGTGTTATGATTTTAGCTCAAATTGGGGTATGTTTTTTGATTTATCTGGAAAATATAGTTTTACAAATTCGGCAAATTTCGTAAATATTTATAAAGATACGAAATTACATCATTATTCATTATCAGCAGTTTGTGGTGTAAAATATTCATTTTAATAAAACAAAAAAGCAGGATTGAAAATCCTGCTTTTTTGTTTCAAATTCCGTGTTAATCTGTGGAATCTGTGTGAGGTTTAGCCGAGTTGTACGCGTTTGAATGCCACAACTGTAGCTTCCTTGTCAGCCTTCTGGATGAACTGGCGCACTGTCATGCTGCCGTCGAGCAATGAAGCCTGGTCGAGGAGGCAGTTCTCTTTGAAGAACTTGTTCACACGGCCGTTGGCGATATTCATCACCATCTGCTCCTTGAGGTTAGCGAGAGTGTCGGCTGTGACCTTCTCACGAATCTCGCGGGCCTGCTGTGCCTGAGCCTCTGTGATCCAACCTTTTGCCATGTTAGAGTTGATGTGGTCTTCGCTGTCAACGTGAGCTGGGTTGATGCCTGCTTTCTTCAAAGCGACGTCAACTGCTTTCTGAGCCTGCTCCTGTTTTGTCTTCTCGATAGCGACTGCCATCTCACGGTCTTTTGTCTCCTGTGGGACGTCGTTCTCGTCGATAGCGATAGGTGACATAGCTGCTGCGTGCATTGCCACTTCGTGAGCTGTCTCTTCAATACCGTTGAAGCTCTTGTTGAAACCAACGAGTGTTGCGAGGCGGTTGCCCTGGTGGTTGTAGTTGGCTACGTAAGGAGCCTCAACCACTTCGAGGTGTTTGAGCTCGACTTTCTCGCCTGTCTTGGCTGTGAGGTCGGTGACGAGGTCAGCGACTGTGCGGCCGTTGATGGCGAAAGCCTTGAGAGCGTCGAGGTTCTTGATCTTGTTGTCGATAGCTGCCTGGAGGAATCCCTTGGCTGCTCCGACGAAGTCGGCGTTAGAACCTACGAAGTCTGTCTCGCAGTTAAGCATGATGACAGCACCGTATGTGTGATCGGCTGTTGTTGCTGAGATGACAGCGCCTTCAGCGGCCTCGCGGTCAGCGCGTTTTTCAGCAATTTTCTGACCTTTCTTGCGGAGGTAGTCGATAGCTGCTTCCTTGTCGCCGTTGCATTCAACGAGGGCCTTCTTGCAGTCCATCATACCTGCGCCGGTCATTTGTCTGAGTTCATTGACTTGAGCTGCAGTAATATTCATTGTCTTGCCTTTCTTTTTTAATGATTAGTTTTTCTTTGCGACAGTCTTGCGAGGACGACGTGGACGTTTTGTCTCTTCGTCTTTCTCTTCCTCTTCAACTGCTACGTTTTCGTTCATTTCCTCGTCACCTTCAGCCTCTGCCATGTCGGCGTCCTTCATGGTGTTCTTGCGCTCGTTGAGGCCTTCTTCAATGGCTTCAACCATCTTGCTCACGATGAGGGCGATTGACTTCGATGCGTCGTCGTTTGCCGGGATCGGGAAGTCGATGAGGTTAGGATTTGAGTTGGTGTCGACGATGGCGTAAGTAGGGATGTTAAGTTTTCTTGCTTCTGCCACTGCGATATGTTCCTTGATAACGTCAACTACAAACACTGCGCTTGGAAGGCGGTTCAGGTCGGCGATTGAACCAAGGTTCTTCTGGAGTTTCTCGCGCTCACGCTCGATCTGGAGACGTTCGCGTTTTGAAAGGTTATTGTACTGGCTGCTTGCGATGAGCTTGTCGAGGCTGACCATCTTACACACTGCCTTGCGGATTGTGGTGAAGTTGGTGAGCATACCACCAGGCCAACGTTCTGTCACGTATGGCATGTTGACTCTTGAAACGAGTTCAGCGACGATATCTTTCGCCTGTTTCTTTGTAGCTACGAAAAGGACTTTCTTTCCTGATCTTGCTAACTGACGAAGAGCGTTTGCTGCTTCATCGATCTTGGCCTGTGTCTTGTACAAGTCAATAATATGGATACCGTTACGTTCCATGAAGATGTACGGTGCCATGTTCGGGTTCCATTTTCTTCTGAGGTGACCGAAGTGACAACCTGCATCTAATAATTCTTCGAATGTTGCTTGTGTCATGATGTTTCCTTTTAATAGACTAACGTTTGCTGAATTGGAATTTCTTACGTGCACCTGGCTGACCTGGCTTCTTACGTTCGACCATACGTGGGTCGCGGCGCATCAAACCTTTAGCCTTAAGGATAGGACGATATTCAGCGTTGATTTCGCACAATGCGCGGCTGATAGCGAGACGGAGAGCTTCTGCCTGACCGTTGATACCACCGCCATCGAGGTTGACTTTGATGTCATATTTACCCAAGTTCTCTGTGAGCATCAATGGCTGTTCAACCACATAATGCAGGATGCTTGTTGGGAAATACTCCTTGTAGTCACGTTTGTTGACCGTAATTTTGCCTTCGCCAGCTTTCATGTAAATACGTGCGACGGCTGTCTTTCTTCTACCTAACGCGTTGATTACTTCCATGATACTTATTTCTTAATTGTTAATACTTGTGGTTGTTGGGCCTCATGCGGGTGATTAGGTCCTTCATAAACGTAAAGATTACGGAAGATGGCACTGCCAAGGCGTGTCTTAGGTAACATGCCCTTAACCGCGTGTTCGATGACGAAGATAGGTTTCTTGTTCAAGAAATCCTTAACGGTTCTAACGCGCTGACCACCAGGGAAACCTGTGTAGTGTACGTAAACCTTCTTGTCCATTTTGCTGCCGGTGAGGATAACTTTCTCGGCATTGATTACGATGACATTATCGCCACAATCACTGTGGGGAGTATAGCATGCCTTCCTCTTTCCTCTTAAAACCTGGGCGATTTCTGAAGCCATACGGCCGAGAACCTGACCCTCAGCGTCGACGACATACCATTTTTTGTTGGCATGCTCTTTGTTGACGCTAACTGTTTTGTAACTTAATGTATCCATTTAATTTAATTAATAATTTGTTATGTGTTTTTACACTAATTTTCCTACTAAAATTTCGGACTGCAAAAGTACAAAATTTTTTAATACAAAAAACATTAATAAAAATTAATTTTTTAACATCTGTTTTTTTGTATTTTTGCACATTGAAAAATAACATTATCATGTCAATAAAGGTAAACCACGTAACGAAACGCTATGATCAGCAGTTGGCGCTGAATGATGTGAATCTGGATATCGAAAAAGGTCAGATTGTGGGACTGCTTGGCCCAAACGGTGCAGGAAAATCAACGCTGATGAAGATCATTACCTGCTTCATTCCGCAGACCGAAGGCACCGTTTCAGTTGAAGGTTTCGACACCATCGACAACCCGATGGAGGTGCGCCAACGCGTGGGATATCTGCCGGAGCATAACCCACTTTACCTCGACATGTACGTGCGCGAATATCTCGAATTCATCGCCGGAATTCATCATATAACTGGCAAAGAGGCCAAAAACCGCATCGACGAGATGATTGAAAAGACCGGTCTCACCGTCGAGATGCGCAAGAAAATCGGGGCTTTGTCGAAAGGCTACCGTCAGCGTGTCGGCCTCGCCCAAGCCATGATGCATAACCCTTCAGTTTTGATTCTCGACGAGCCGACATCAGGTCTCGACCCGAATCAACTCATTGAGATTCGTGGACTTATCACTGAACTCGGCAAAGAAAAAACCGTCCTTCTCTCGACTCACATCATGCAAGAGGTCGAGGCAATGTGCCCCCGCATCGTTATTATTAATAAAGGTGTAGTCGTCGCCAACGACAGCATCGAAAATATCAAACTTAACGTAATGCACAGCAAAGACGCCAGCATTGAAGCGGTTTTCCAAGCATTGACAAAATAACAAAATAATTTCGTGGCTGTGCCCCACGTCGCTTCGCGGTGCGGTGGCCCGCGCAAAAATACGGTCCGAGTATATTTTTGCGCTTGACTTTTTGGTTACTTTTTTGTCAAGAAAAAAGTAACAAGAAAAATTTTATTTAAAATAACACTTTTATATTGTTTTTTGTTGTATTTTTGCAATCCAAAATCACGTGGACAGATTTGATTGATTGCAACCACAAGAAAAAATGCTAAAACAGTATTTCTTTTAACAATCTCAAATTATCCATATTTATTAACAAAAGCCGAGCTGGAAGAAAGATTCTGACTTCTGACTTCTGTCTCCTGGCTTCTAATTTAAAATAAAAATGGGTTATTATTTCACTTCAGAATCAGTTTCAGAAGGCCATCCGGATAAAGTGGCCGATCAGATTTCAGATGCCGTCCTCGACGAAATGCTGCGTCAGGATCCGGAATCAAAGGTAGCATGCGAGACATTGGTGACCACAGGTCTAACCGTCGTGGCAGGCGAGGTTAAATCAAACGGATATGTTGATATTCAAGGCACTGCGCGTCGTGTCATCGAGCGCATTGGATATACAAAGGCGGAATATCAGTTCGACAGCAAGTCGTGCGGCGTGCTTTCGGCAATTCACGGTCAGTCGCAGGACATCAACCGCGGCGTGGAACGTAAAAAAGAAGAAGATCAAGGCGCTGGCGACCAGGGCATGATGTTCGGCTACGCTTGCAAGGAGACGCCAGAATATATGCCTCTCACTATAGTGCTTTCGCACATGCTTTTGCTTGAACTGGCTAAGATTCGCCGTGAAGGCAAACGTATGAAATACCTACGTCCTGATGCCAAATCGCAGGTCACGGTGGAATATGGCACCAACTGGAAGCCTCTGCGCATCGACACCATCGTCATCTCAACACAGCACGACGAGTTTATGGACGACGACGCTGCCATGATTGACAAAATCGAGCACGACGTTCGCACAATATTGCTCCCACGCTTGAAAAAGCTTCTGCCTCAAAAGGTTAGAAACCTCTTCAAGTCTGATATGAAGCTCTTCGTCAACCCGACTGGCAAGTTCGTCATCGGCGGACCTCATGGCGACACTGGTCTCACTGGCCGTAAAATCATCGTCGACACTTACGGCGGTCGTGGCGCACACGGCGGCGGAGCTTTCTCAGGCAAAGACTCATCGAAGGTCGACCGCTCAGCAGCATACGCGGCACGTCATATCGCGAAAAACATTGTTGCAGCAGGCGTTTGCGACGAGGCTCTCGTGCAGATCGCTTACGCTATCGGCGTGGCACAGCCTGTCGGTTTCTACGTCAACACCTATGGCACCGCTCATGTGAAAGACGCCAACGGCAAGAAGATGAACGACGCTGAAATCGCCAATAAAATCAAGGAATTGTTCGACCTCCGTCCTTATGCCATCGTGAAACGTTTCGGACTGAAGAACCCGATCTTCGAGCCAACGGCATCGTATGGTCACTTTGGTCGCGACCCGTTTACCGCTAAGGTCGAGGTGCAGTACAAAGACAAGGACACCTTCACCGAAAACGGCAAGAACTACAAAAACGTGGAGTTTTTCGCATGGGAGAAACTTGATATGGTTCCGGAGATTCAAAAAGTTTTCGGAATTTAGCTATTAGGTAATAGCCATTAGCCGTTAGCCATTAGCCATTAGAAATAACTAGCAGCTAATGGCTAATAGCTAATAGCTAACGGCTAATGGCTCGTTTTTCCTAAATTCCTAAAATTTTTTTCCTAAAACCCTTTGGTCAGGTAAAAATACTTCTTTATTTTTGCAGCAACTAAATCCTACGAAAATGAAGAAGTATTTACTTTTAATTGCTATGGCATTGTGTGTCAATGTCTTATGTGCCCAATTTATTGACCATAAGGGCAACCGTAACCAAACTTATCCTTTGGTGACCCAAACCAATCCCGCTATCGTCGATATGCTGAATCAGGTCGATACGCTGAGTATTTATTATGCCATCGAGTTTATGCAGATGTATATCCGTGAATGCAGCTCACCATCGGCTCTCATTGTTCAGAATGTTCTTCTTGACTGGTTCGACCAACTTGGACTTGAGACCTACGTGCATCATCACACTGGTTATATTGGGTATGGTGATACTCTCGATGCCGGCAATGTCATAGCCATTCAGCGCGGTACTGAGTTTCCTGACGAATACATTATCATTGCGGCGCACTACGACCATCCCGATGGTCCGGGTGCCGACGACAACGCTTCGGGAACCTCGGGAGTGCTTGAATGTGCCCGTATTTTGCGCCAATATCAGTTCAAACGCTCGATTCTCTACATCCCGTTTAACGGCGAGGAGCGTTGGATGGTCGGAAGCTATCCTTTTGTTGAGAAATGCGCTCGCGAAGATATGAATATCCTCGGCGTTTTCGACTTGGATATGATTGGTTTCTGGCCAGGTCCGGAATATGGTCCGGTCACGATGTATTCAGGCTATTCGTATATCTCTGAAAGGCTTTTCGATTATTATCAGAATGTGGCAAATCTCTATATTCCTGAGATGCCGACATATCGTTTTACGGCTAAAGATTCGTACGGCGGCGACCACATGTGCTTCAATATCCACGAATATCCGGCGCTTTACATTGGCGATATAGAATATCACGCTCAAAATCCTCATTATCATCATCCTTCGGATACAATTGGCGCTGGATTTAACTGTATGGATTTGGCACAAGGTTTTGTGAAGGCCGTGATTGCATCAGTTGCCGAATTGGCCGACGGTTGGCTTGCCCCTCAGGATTTTACTGCGACCGTCAAAGAAGGGGAGGCCTTCCTGAGCTGGAACGACGCTCCGGAAACTGTGTCTTATAAGTTGTTTAAAGACAATGAGTTACTTGCTGAAACAACTGAAAATTCATTTGTTGACGAGAGCTTTGAAGACGGCGAATGGCATCGTTATTTTGTAAAAGGTGTCAATGCTGAAGGTGTTGAAAGCGCTGCTTCGAATATGGACTCGATTTTCTCGCGCGAACCTCTGCAAATCCCGGCGGTTTTCGACTTTGATGACGAAACGGCTGATGGCCTGCATTTGTACAACACTGATAATTGGTATTTTGGAGAATTTAAGCAAAGAGTATGTCTGACAGCAAAGACATATACAAATGATAATATCTTGCAAATGATTGAAACACAATGGTTTTCAATTCCTGAGGATGCATCTGACGTCACTTTTGGATTTAAGATGAACAGGAAGTTTTCATCGATATGGTCGCCATTGAATGCCGGCGTTTACATCGATGTCACTACCGACAGGAAGACTTGGCATAAGCTCGATAATGTCTGGAATGAGCAAAATCGTTGGAATGATTATGCCTATTCGCTTAACGATTATATCGGCGAAGATTATGTGCAGGTGCGAATCCGTTTTGAAGGAAGCGGTCAGGGCAATACAACCACGACCTATAAATATACTGCTGTCGATGATTTGTACATCAACTTCGACCATACGGCTGTGAATGAGAACTTTGTGGAAGAGAAATTCAATCTTTCGCTTTCACCGAATCCGTCTAATGGCACAGTGAATGTCTCGACGGGATTGGAGTGCGATTACTCTGTTGCTGTTTATAACATGGTGGGAATCAAGGTGTTGGAATGCAAATCGTTCAGCGACGGCACTCTTGATTTGACTTCATTACCATCCGGAATGTATTTCATCTCCGTTGATAACGGCATTGACATGCTGACAAAGCGTGTGGTTATTAAATAATTTTAGTTTAGTGTTACTCTCGTTATTCCAGCGCCGCCGGTCTCCAAGCTGGCGTCGCTGAAATTTTTTACGCATGATTGTTTGCTCAGGTATTCTCTGATGAGCTTCCGTAATATGCCGTTGCCTTTGCCGTGGAGTATGCTTACTTCTTTGATACTCAATAGATTAGCCTCGTCGATGTATTTTGCTACGTTGTCGACGGCTTCATCGCCACGCTGACCGCGGACATCGAGGGTGAGGTTGAACTTTTGCGCTTTCTCGTTGATATCGTTCATGATGCTTTTGCGTAGATACGATGGGTTCTGTTGCGCTTTCCGTGCCTGCGAACGACTGATTTTACGTAGCTTGTCGGCTGTTGTGCGAAGTCTCACACCGCCAAACTGAATTGTGACATCGGTGTCTGATATCTCCAAAAGTTCTCCGACGACCTCCAACTCGTTGATGCACACTGTATCTCTAACTTTTAAGTCGAGGTTTGCAAGTTCTTCTTTTTCCTCAGCTTTCAGCTGCTTCGAGAGGTTTTTCTCCTCGTCGACGAGGTTCTGTTTCATCTCTTTCAGTTCCTCGCGAAGCTCCTTGGTGCGGTTCTTCTCTGCCTGCGCCTCTTTTATCTCACGAATCGAGCGTTCAATCTTGGCGTTCGCACCGTCGATGAGCGCCTGTGCTTCTTTATTAGCTTCGTGAAGCAACTGTTTTTTCTTCTTCTCAATCTCCGCGAGATGATTTTTATATTTCGTGACAATCTCGTCAAGGAGTTTGTCGGCGACTTTCAGTTCATATTCCTTTTTACGAACCTCTTTTTTCTCGATTTCGAGTTGCTGAAGCTGTTGGTCGAAGTCGAGGTGTTCGCGACCTGAAATTTCGGCTGCGCTGTCGAGGATTTCATTAGGAAAACCAATCTTTTTAGCGATTTCAAAAGCAAATGATGAACCTGGTTTGCCAATCATCATCACGTAAAGCGGTTGCAGATAACGAGTGTCGAACAGCATGGCTCCGTTGACGATGCCTGGATGGTTGTCGGCCAAAAGTTTAAGGTTTGCGTAATGCGTGGTGACCACTCCAAACGAATTCTTCTCGTTCATCTTCAACAAGATAGCTTCTGCTATTGCACCTCCGAGTTGTGGCTCAGTGCCTGTTCCGAACTCGTCGATGAGGAACAAGGTGCGCTTGTTGCCATGCTTAAGAAGTTCCTTCATATTGATGAGGTGTGAGCTGTATGTTGAGAGGTCGTTTTCCAACGACTGCTCATCGCCGATATCGATGAACATATCGTGGAATATGCCACATTTCGAGTCGATTTTAACAGGAATTGCCAAACCGCATTGCAGCATGTACTGAATCAAACCTATTGTCTTGAGGCACACTGACTTACCGCCGGCGTTAGGACCGGAAATGACGAGAATCCTGTTGTCATTACCCAATTTCAAATCCAGTGGCGTAATCTGTTTTCCTTGCCCTTTCAGTTTTTGTTCCAGCAGCGGGTGCCGTGCTTCAATCCAGTCGAACATAGGCTCGTCGGTGAGCTCAGGAATCACGCAGTTATATTCGTGGCTCAAAATAGCTTTGGCTCTAATGAAATCGAGCAATCCGAGGAGTCGCCACGCCATCGTGAGGTTCGGAATCTCTGGCCTAAGAATCTTCGTGAAAGCGAGCAAAATCTTGTTGATTTCGCGTCTCTCGGCGTATTCCAACTCCTTGATTTCGTTGTTTGTCTCGAATATTTCCGCCGGCTCGATATAAACAGTCTGTCCCGTTGCCGATTCGTCGTGTATGAAGCCTCGCAGCGCGCGTTTGTCGGCGGCTCTCACAGGAATCACAGGGCGACCGTCGCGGATGGTCATCTCGGCGGTGCTGTCGGTCCAGCCTGAGTTCTTCGCCTCGACGAGGATTTTGTGCATCCTGTGGTCGATGGAACTCTGTTTCCGCCTGATGTCGCGGCGTATCTCGGCGAGTTCCGCTGAAGCGTTATCAGGAATCTCGCCTTTGTCGTCGATGAGGCGGTTTATCTCTGTAAAGATATGATTATCAATGGATATGCCTTCTGCCAAAGCTTTCAGATACGGCACTTTCTCGGATGCCTCCGAATTGAAGAATTTGAAAACGTAGAACAGAGCCGATAGTGTAGGTTTCAGCGCAAACATGCTTTCGAGGCTGATGACGGTGCCGTCGATGGCGAGGTGCTTGAACTCGTCGCGTAAATCATTGTAATCCCTTACCGGGAAAGGCACTCCGTCTTGCATCAGGGTCTGGAAATCCTGAATCAGGCGGAGGTAGGTGCGAATTTCGTCGACATCGGTGCAAAAACTCATCTTGTCAACGAATTCTTTGCCCATCTCGCTGATACACAACTCATTAAGACGCTCTCTTATAGCCTTGAAGCCTATCTTGTTTTCAAAATCCGAAGGATATATCACATTAATTATTTTTAAGGCTGCAAAAATACAAAATTTTTCGTTTTTGTCATCATTAGTCGTCATTCTTTAGCTGCCACCTTCCTTCGAAAGCTGAAGGCTAAAGAATTGATGACTAATGATTCCGTGAAATCTGTGAGCGTCAGCGAACGAAATCGATGAGGAAGACTATGTGATGGAAAAATCTGTGTTATCTGTGAAATCTGTGAGAGATTTTATTAACTTTGCAAAAATTATGTCATAATGAGATTTGAACTTTGTGCAAACGGTTATCAGTCAATAAGAAACGGCGCTGAAGGTGGTGCTGATTGCGCCGAGCTTTGCGAGGCGCTTGAAGTCGGCGGCGTGACACCATCATACGGAACGTTGTCGCGTTGTAGAAATATTATCCCGACACGCGTGTTAATCCGTTGTCGCCTTGGAAATTACATCTATAATGATGACGAAGTTGCCATCATGTGCGAAGACATAAAAACGGTGAAAGGCCTTGACTATGAAGGTGTTGTAATAGGTGCGCTCAACCAAGATGGCGACATCGATGTGCCAGCAATCAAGAAGATGATGGCGGCAGGCGAGGGGTTGAAATTTACGTTCCACCGTGCCATCGACGCTTGCAGCAATCCGCTCGACGCAATGGAAACGTTGATAAGTCTCGGATTCGATAAAGTGCTCACATCCGGTTGTAAACCATCGGCTTACGAAGGCATTGACATGATTCGGGAGTTCCAGACTTTGTTTGGTGACCGCATCAATATCATGGCTGGCGGCGGCATAAATGAAAAAAATGTTGAAAGAATTATCACGGCAACAGGAGTGAAAAACGTTCATGCTTCGTTGACATCGTATTTGCCTGATAATCACAGCAACTTGTATCCAAATGGAGTTGATAACACTGGCGCTGACATGCGATATAAAGTGTCAAGTTTGGAAAGAATTATGGAATTTGTAAAAATCATCAAATGAAAAAAGTATTTGTCATATTAGCCCCATTAGTTCTATTGGTGTTATTTGCCTGTTCGAGCAAACAAAATGATATTCAATCACTTAATCAAGGTTGGAACCTCAAAACTGACACTTTGAACATCAATTTGCAAGTCAACATTCCATCGGAGGCTCACGCTGATTTGTATGAAAATGACCTCATCCCGCATCCTTACGGAGAAGGTGATGAGGAAAAACAACTTCAGTGGATTCCGCAGCATCAATGGGATTATTCATTGAAATTTGATGTTGATAAAAATATTTGGCAAAACGATAATATCGACTTGATTTTCAATGGCTTGGACACTTATGCCGACGTTTGGCTCAACGGCGAGAAGATTCTTCATTCCGACAATATGTTCGTCCGTTATGAAAAAGATGTGAAAAATCTTCTGAAAAAACGTGATAATGAACTGAAAGTGCGTTTCTATCCTTTTGATGCTCAGCGAGATAGCCTTATAGAAACTTATCGGCTTCGTTTTCCTGAAAAATATGCCGTGATGCGCAAAGCCGCCTACCAAAACGGTTGGGACTGGGCACCTCGTTATCTCAATATAGGCATTTGGAAAGATGTGGAACTTGTAGGTTGGAGCGGCTTCAAGGTCGAAAATGTGTCTGTTTTAACGGAAAATCTTTCTGGCAATGATGCTGAGATGTCAGCAAACATCGAGGTTTCCTGTGATGGCGAACATGAATTGAAATTCGTGGTGCAGCATAATGGCACTGAACTTGCAAAGCAGATTGTCTTTGCGGAAGGAAAAAACTTTGTGAAGATACCGTTTGAGTTGAAAAATGCCAATCTTTGGTGGCCTAACGAGATGGGTGAACAAAACATGACGGATTTTGAAATAAACATTTATAAAAATGACAAACTCGTTGATACTAAAAAAGTTATGACAGGAGTTCGTCAAATTGAGCTTATAGAAGAACCTGACAGCATCGGATGCGCTATGTATTTTAAGGTGAACGGAAAGAAAGTTTATATAAAAGGTGCGAATTACGTTCCAGAGGAGATGATCGAGACATGGATGTCGAGAGAAAAGACTGTCAAACTGTTGGCGGAATGTGTGCCTGCTCATTTCAATATGCTTCGTGTGTGGGGCGGTGGCATCTATCCCCCTGATTATTTCTTCGATGTTTGCGACAGTCTCGGCATCATGGTATGGCAGGATTTTATGTTCGCCGGCACCACATACCCTTATTCTGACGAGTTTTTAAATAATGTAAAAGAAGAAGCCATTCAGCAAGTCGTTCATTATCAGAATCATCCGTCGTTGGCACTGTGGTGCGGCAACAACGAGGTGAGCGAGGGCTTCGTCAACTGGGGGTGGCAGAAATCGATGGGCTGGACAGATGACGATTACGCCGAGATGAAACGCGGAATGGACACTTTGTTTGTCGATATCTTTTCGCAAGTCGTTGATACATACGACGGTACGCGTTCTTATTGGCCGAGCTCACCGAAAAACGGTTGGGGAAAACCCGAGAGTTTGACCGAAGGTGATGTGCACTACTGGGGTGTCTGGTGGGGTGAGCAGCCTTACGAGATGTACCTCGAGAAAGTCGGTCGTTTCAACAGCGAATTCGGCTATCAAGCTTACCCGAATATCGCGACAAAACACCAGAAACACCCTCGTGGCGAGGAATTGATCCAGAAACATATCGAACGTTACATTTGTAGAGACATTTCAGGAAACATATCTACACGCGACCAATATGTGTATTATTCACAATTATCCCAGGCTTACGGCATCGGTCTCGCCATCGAAGCTCAGCGCGCCTCGAAACCTTACAGTATGGGCTCCCTTTACTGGCAACTCAACGATGCTTGGCCTGTAATTTCTTGGTCGTCAATAGATTACGAAGGCAATAAAAAGATTTTGCATGAGAATCTCACCGAGTTGTATGCACCTATATTAATAGGTGTGCTACCGAAGACAGACGGCAACTTTACTGTTTATGCCGTCAGCGACCTGTATCGTGAAATCAACGCCAATCTGGTGCTGAATGTGAAGAATTTTGACGGACAAACGTTGAAATCTTATTCCGAAAACATCTTGATTCCTGAAAACGGCTGCATTCATCTTTCACTTGACGTGAATGATTTTGTTAAGGATTTCAAGAAAAATGAAATATATATTGAGATGCAACTCATTGAAAATGATGAAGTTGTCGCTGAAAGAATTCAATATCTCGTTTATCCTAAATATCTAATGTCTAATAGCTAATGGCTAACTGCTAATAGCTAATAGCTAATGGCTAATCCAGTTTCAGCACTGCCAAGAACGCCGACTGTGGCACCTCCACGTTACCGATCTGGCGCATACGTTTCTTTCCTTCTTTCTGTTTCTCAAGGAGCTTGCGCTTACGCGAGATATCGCCGCCGTAACATTTTGCGGTAACGTCCTTACGAACCTGGCGCACTGTCTCACGTGCGATAATCTTCGCTCCGATAGCGGCCTGAATAGCGATATCGAACTGCTGTCTTGGTATCAATTCCTTGAGTTTCTCGCACATACGGCGGCCGAAAGAGTAGGCATGGTCAACGAAAATCAAGGTTGAGAGGGCATCGACAGTATCGCCGTTGAGCATGATGTCGAGTTTCACCAGCTTCGATGGCTTGTAGCCGCAGATGTGATAGTCGAAAGAGGCGTAACCTCTTGATATTGACTTGAGTTTATCGTAGAAGTCGAACACGATTTCGCTCAGAGGCATCTCGAAAGTGAGTTCCACGCGGTCGGTTGTGAGGTAGACTTGGTTTTTCAGGATACCGCGTCTTTCAATGCACAATGTCATGATGGAACCGACATATTCGTTTTGCGAGATGATTTGCGCCAAGATGTAAGGCTCGTCGATGTGGTCGAGTTTCGTGACATCAGGCATTCCGCTCGGGTTGTGCACGTCGACGACGCTGCCGTCGGTGAGATATGCTTTGAACGAAACGTTAGGCACTGTGGTGATGACATCCATGTTGAACTCACGGTCGAGGCGTTCCTGGATGATTTCCATATGGAGCAGTCCCAAGAATCCGCAGCGGAATCCAAATCCCAATGCCGCTGACGATTCCGGTTCCCAAACCAATGATGCGTCGTTGAGCTGCAGCTTCTCCAACGAGCTTCTAAGTTCTTCATAATCATCGGCATCGACAGGGTAGACGCCTGCGAAAACCATAGGCTTCACGTTCTCGAAGCCTGCAATAGGCTTGTCGCAAGGGTTGTCGACCGAAGTTATAGTGTCGCCGACCTTCACCTCTTTTGAGGATTTAATACCTGAGATGATATATCCCACGTTGCCCGCCGAAAGTTCTTTTTGCGGCACCTGTTTCATCTGCAAGACTCCAATCTCGTCAGCGTCGTATTCCATGCCGGTGTTGAAAAACTTGACGTTTTCGCCAGTATGGATTGTGCCGTTCATGATGCGGAAATAAGCTATGATTCCGCGGAACGAGTTGAAAACGGAGTCGAAAATCAATGCCTGGAGAGGTGCGTTCGGGTCGCCTTTAGGTGCCGGAATACGTTTTACGATGGCTTCCAAAATCTCCGGAACACCGAAGCCTGTGCGCGCCGAACAGCGTAAAATATCCTCACGGTCACAGCCTAAAAGGTCGACAATCTGGTCTTCGACCTTCTCCGGTTGCGCACTCTCCATGTCGATTTTATTCAATACCGGAATGACTTCCAAGTCGTGGTCGATTGCCATGTAAAGGTTGCTAATTGTCTGGGCCTGAATGCCTTGGGATGCGTCTACAACGAGAAGCGCGCCTTCGCATGCGGCGATGGAACGGGAAACCTCGTATGAAAAGTCGACGTGACCGGGGGTATCGATAAGATTCAGGGTGTAAACATCGCCTTCATGCTCATATTTCATCTGGATGGCGTGGCTTTTAATAGTGATTCCGCGCTCGCGTTCAAGGTCCATGTCGTCCAAAACCTGATCCACTAACTCTTTCTTTGTCAATGTGTTAGTGATTTCAATCAACCTGTCTGCCAAAGTGCTTTTTCCGTGGTCTATATGGGCAATAATGCAAAAATTTCTGATCTTATCCATCGAAAAACAATTAATCTTGCAAAGATACGAAAAATCTGGATATTGCGTCCTAAAATTTATTTTTTAAAAAATTATTGAAATTTGTTTGCTTTTATAAAAAATAGTGTCTAACTTTGCAAAACATTTCTAAGTGTAAATTTTTGTTAACAAAAAAATATCATCATGGCTAAGAAAATTAGAATAGGTATCAATGGACTTGGACGAATCGGTCGATTGGTGCTGCGTGCCGCCCAGAAACGTGACGACATTGAGATTGTGTACATGAATGGAACGTGTCCTGTTGATTATCAAGCATATATGCTGAAATACGACACAATGCACGGTCAGTTTGACGGAACGATTGAGTACAATCTGGAGAAGAGCACGCTGATTATCAACGGAAAAGAAATTCCTACGAGTGTTAGCCGTGACCCAGTTGGCCTGAAATGGGGCGAATATGGCGCGGATTACGTCATTGATTCAACAGGTAAATTCCTCACAAAGGAGGCTGTTCAACCACACCTCGATTCAGGTGCGAAATATGTCATTCTCGCCGGCCCTTCAAAGGACGACACTCCTATGTTCGTCTGCGGCGTCAACGATAAGACATACGTGAAAGGCACTCAGGTCGTTTCAAACGCATCATGCACCACAAACTGCTTGGCACCTCTCGCTAAGGTCGTCAACGACAAATGGGGCATCACCAGCGGTTTGATGACAACAGTGCACTCAACCACAGCGACACAGAAACCTATCGACGGTCACTCATTGAAAGACTGGCGTGGCGGTCGCGCTGCAGCAGGTAACATCATCCCTTCGACAACAGGTGCCGCTAAGGCAGTGGGTAAGGTTATTCCGGAACTCAAAGGCAAGCTCACAGGTATGTCGATGCGCGTCCCTACCTTGGACGTTTCAGTTGTCGACTTGACCTGCAACCTTGCAAAACCTGCGACATACGATGAGATTTGTGCTGAGATGAAGAGAGCTTCTGAGAATGAACTCAAGGGCATCCTCGGCTACACCGAAGATGCAGTCGTTTCGAGCGACTTCCTCGGCGACATCCGTACATCAATCTTCGATGCAAAGGCCGGTATCGCACTGACCGACACTTTCGTGAAGCTTGTGGCATGGTACGACAACGAAATAGGCTACTCCAACAAGCTCCTCGATTTGATTCACACAATGGCAGTGATCAACGGAGATTATTAAACACTTTGACGTTAACTGCAAAAAAAATAAGGGCGCCATTTGGCGCCCTTTTCGTTTTTATTCATCACGACGTTTTTTAAGTGCATATCCTGCACCTAACGCCGTCAACACCACGAGGCCGCTGCCGAGCGGAGCAGGGGTGTCGCCATTACCGTGACCAGGTGTGTTAGGTCCGCCGCCTCTTAAGAGATCGTTGTTGAAATCATCGAACTCGTCGAGACCGTTGCTGATGTCGCTCCAGTCGTTGAAGAAACCGTCTCTTCCGCCGCGCTGCTGGGCACTTGCGCAGAGACCTACTGTCAGAACCAATACTACTGCTAATAATATCTTTTTCATATTCGTATTCATTTAATGTTATTTCTAATCCAAATGCTTACTCCAAACTATCTGACGACAATCTTCTGTGTCTTCACTTCCGTTCCAACCATTCTGAAGATGTAAACTCCAGTGTTGAATTCGGCTGTGCTGATGCGTTTGTCGCCGTTGACATTGTAGCCTGTCACGAAGCGTCCGAGGACGTCGAACACCTGCAATGTGCCTTCGCCGCTGACGAAGATTTCGTCGCCAATCTGGTGAGCGAAGTTGTCGTTGGTGTAGTTCTCGTTGACACCGGTGTAGTTGTTGAAGTCGAACACGAGCTTGAAACGATCGGCGTTGTCGATTTCCGAAGCTTTGAAATGATAGGTCGGTGATTCCAACAAATTTACGGTTGCACCTGTGAAATCGTCGTAGAGGAGCATTGTGCTGGCCTCGAGGTTCTTTGTGTTGACAGTGATTGAGTATTCGCCGTCTTCAGCAGCCTTGAAGTTTACAGGGATTGCGCCTGCAAGTTCGTAAACCGTTGTTGCAGCATAGTCGTCGCCGTCGTTCATCACATAAACCATTGACTTGTCGCCGTAGAATGTCATCTTGCGCAAGGTGTTACCGCCGCCGATTTGGATGTAAGCTTTGTCGAAGTAGCTCTCGTTACCGGCTTTGATGCTGATAAGTCCGATTTCGCTTGCGTCTTTCGATAATGATGGGTTGAACGTCAATTCCTGATTTTCAGCTGTAGCCTGGATGAAGAATCCTTGGCCAGGTTTGATTGTGCCTGATTCCAAGAAGTTGCATGTTTGATACTCCTCGTCATTGTTGAGAATCAAGACGGATGTGACAGGTTCTCCATCGAGTGTCATATCGCCACTGCCGATGTTACGTGTGAACGGGTTACCCATGAGGTTGTAGCCTTTCACATCGTCATATGAACAAGCATAGCTCAAAGTTTTTGAAATCTCTGTAGCGGTGCCAATCATTGAACCTGAGAAGTTCAAAGTTACATCGGTATCGTTTGCGTAGAGGTAACCGATGCCACGTGTGAGCGTATTGAAAGTGTGGTTTGCAGGCTGTCCTGGAATTGCGTGGTCAACCCACCAGTAAGCTGTTGCCTCGTCGTATGCAAACAAGTCGTATGTGCCGAGTGTTATGGCACTTGTTGAATAGTTGTTAACCGGTGAGGCTATAAAATACCAGCCGTCGCCATCCTTGCTTGTATAAGCTGTAATGCCTTTCTGAGCTGTAGCTTCAATTGCGTTGACGTGTATAACCTGACCGCCTTCTTCGATGAAGAGGTTTTCTGCATCTCCATCAAAATTGCCGGCAATGGTGAGTGTTGCACCGCTTTCAACAATGATTACAGCATCGTTTTCGATGTTGATGTTGTTTGCGTATGCATTTGTACCGCTTGTAACTTCAACATCTCCGCGGATGATAACATCGTCTTCTGTTGTCGGAGCGCCGGTCGGCACGAAGTCGCCTGCTGTCCAAGTGCCATCTTCCGGGAACACGATATTGTTCTCAGGCAATGTTGTGAAGCTGATGATTTTGCTGTCTGAACTTGGTGTACCACCGCAGTTGCCTATAACTTTCACGTTATACTTGGTATCTTTGGTGAGACCTGTAATAGTATAAGGTGACTGAACTCCAGATTCAGCTGTTGTCCAATCGCTTATTTCGATGATGCTGAAATTGTCGATGTACAGTGCATATTGGTCATCGGATGTATGTTTTATAGCTATATACTTGGTTCCTGATGGAATACTGTTGCTATAACGTGTCCATTGCTGGTCGCTTGCGGTTATTGTCTCGCCAAAATCAAATGATGTAATCTCATTATCTGTGCTTGAGAAACCAACTTGGAATGTTTCGCTATAAGCGACATTATAGTAATAATTTCTATAATAGAATTCCAAAACCAGATTGGAACCGGTTATATAACTTGATAAATCAGGTGAAATCAAATATTGAGGAGGATTCTGGGTGTAGTTGATGTAAACGCCATAATTACTATTGTAAGCTGCACTAGAACTTATATAAAATTGAGATGATGATGCAGTGTTACCATCTTTATCAAGTTTGCTCCAACTGTCTAATGAAGTTGATTCTTCAAAGCCTTCGAAGAATTTGTTTGTGACAGAAGCGTATTGCACCGTGTAGTCGTCACTTGATCCTGTCCAACTAATGTCGGCGGTGTTCTGTGAAAGATTTGTCGCCTCATTGACTGTCGGTGCAGGGCAGGCTTCGAGAGTTTCGAAACTGTCATCTGTCAATGCTACCCAAGCACTGTACCCATCGGTACCGCAATTTGCTCTGATCCATGCAAAGTATTGAGTTGACGCTGTTAATTCATCAATTGATACAGGATTTGTATTAACAACGTGCTTGTTCTCTTCTACTGGCTCTTCTGGTGTGTCTGTACCTGAAGTGAGGTAGATTTCCCAACTTGTTTCGTAGTCGCCGCCACCGTTGGTCCAGCTGAATTCAGCAGAGAAACTTAAGACTTCACTTGTTTCGAAGTTAGATGGAGCAGGGTTACCAATTTCAGTTGTGAAATTGATAGTTTCGCTCCATGTGCTTGTGCCGTCGCTATCACAGTTGCCGCGTACACGCACGAAATATTCAGTGCTTGCATCCAATCCTGACAACCTGTATGCACCATCTGTTAATGTAACAGCTTCGTTCAGATGTGTTGCTTCACCATCTGGGAATATCGCATCTGTAGAATACTGTACATCCCATGCCTCTTGGTTCTCATCTATGATATTCCAGGTGAGTTGAACTGAGTGGGCTTTCTTTGTGTTGTATTCCAAATGAGCAATCGGATAGCATGAAGGTTCTGGAAGCACACGCAAAGTGTAGTCGTGGAACACGGCGTATTTGTTACCTGTCAAACAAGGATCGTGAGCTCCATCAAAGTTCAGATCGCCATTATTGTAGAAATCGTTAAAATATGAGTCGGCACCAGCTATGCGTATGCGATAGTCGCCTGTTTCTTGTGTGGATGGAACGTCGAATGAAGCGTTAAGTGTTCCAACAGCATTTGTACACTTGTTGACATAAACAATTTCATCGTCTTCAAATTGAAGGTTATTATCCCAATCAACCCAAATTATGAAAGTATATGGATAATCGTATGATGAATGAGTATTTGTTGTAATATCAACATTAGCTGTCAAGCCTGCTTCAACTGCACCCACCATATTGTGGTAATCGCCGTAATATGGAGATGTTGCAGGTAAACCGTTTGTTGCGTCGCTGTTGTTTACAATATTTTCACCTGTTCCGAAGTGTACTGCAGTAATACCTTTGCCGTCTCTGTTGGTTGTTCCTGGTGTGCAATAGCCGATGAAGAATGAAACAGGACCTCTCCATTCACTATGGTCGGTGTTGCTGCAAGAAGCGCGTACCCATGCGTAATGTGTCTGGTCAACGGTTAAATCCTCAATTATGCACTCGGTTTCACCTACATTTGTAATAAGCAAATCATCCGGGTCAGCATCAGGATTGGTTGAGTGAACAACTTCCCATCCAAGCTCAGGTGTGCCGTCCTGCGTCCATGTAAGTGTTACAGAAGTGCCATCCGTAACTGCGGCTAAATCTGAGCTCGGAGTCTCGCAAGTTGGAATTAATTTAACTTTAACATCGTCAACGTAAATGAATGTACTTCCTTCATTCCAAATGCTTTGGATAGCGATTCTGCCTTCTGTTAAATCATCTAAGCTATTGAAATTGACTCTGTATTCATACCAGGATTGGGTGACATTAATTGTTTCAACGTTGGTGAATGTGTTGTCTCGGTAATATCCAATGTTTAAAGCATTGTCGTTACTTTCAGATGACATTCTTGCCCAGAACAACAACTGAACTGTGTTCAATTGAGCATTTAGTCCTGGCACAATAGCTATTTCATTGCTGTTTGCATCGGTTGAGCTTTTGTAGAAACAAAGGCTGTTTGAGTTTGTATGGGCATAAGAGCTTGAAACCATAGGATAGTTTCCGTTTGTCACTTTGTCCCAGCACATTGGAATAGGGTTTGAACCGCTTGTGTTAGGTCCTTCGAAGCCGCAATAATATGGCAACGGGTAATCGTCCGGACATGGTGTCAGGAAGTCGGTTGTGCTTAAAGCGCTCTCGTTTTCTCCGTATATCGCTTTAATGCGGAAATCATAATTTGATAATGGAATAAGTGGGCTCAATGTTGTAGAAGTTGCATCGCTTCCCAATGACTCCCAATTATCTGTCCAATCGTCAGAAGACAGTTTGTACTGATATTTATATCCTGTAACATTATCCGAAGGTTTTATCCAAGTTATAGTCGCTGATGTTGATTCAGGGTCAATTGGCTCGTTGATAACAGGTCTTGGATAAGGTGTTGGTAAATAATTAATAGTGGTCTTTGGATAATAATTAGTTCTGTAATAATACATGCTGGAATTATAATATCCATAAAGTCCGGAATTGTTATTGCTGCCACCATTAACTGATGTCCAAGACACTGATGATGAAGAACCAACCTCATTTATTTTAATGCCAATCAAAAGGTTGTTGCCACCATATTCAAATGGTTCGGCAAAACTGATTGTCATCTTGCCGTTATTAACAGAAAGTGCTCCGGTATATACCAGTGTCATAGATTCCCAATCTTCAACATATGATGCGGATGCTCCGCCAAAAGTGGTGTAATCTACTTCTTTTACATACACTTTTACTGTTGCTGAGCCCCAGTTTGGGCTAGAGGTGGTATAATATGTCAAACTTCTAATGGCGCCGCCAACTACACCGCTCAGTTCTGTAGCTGGAATAATGTATTGGCTTATGGTTCTTGTATCGTTGGCACGATATCCATAGAATGGGATGTTGCTGTTTGTGGTTGATGCTGATTCACCGTAAGTGTAATCCACATAGTTTGTCGGCGTAAACACAACCACATTGCTCCAGTTGCTTGATGAGGTCGGGCCGCATGTGGCTTTCACGCGGGCATAGTATGTCGTTTCAGCAGTGAGGCCAGTGGCGTTGTAGGTAACGTTGTTGCCTTCGGTAGTGAAACCATCAGTCACTTCAACAAGGCCTTCCGTAAACTCATTGTCGGTAGCATATTGCAGCATCCAAGCCTCTTCGTCGTAGCCTTTAGTCCAATTCAAAGTGGCTTTAGTACCTTGTCCTGGCGTCGTTGTTGCTGTAAGAGCTGTAGGGATTGCGCATGCGTCGAGAGTAGGAAATGATGTGCTTGCGAAGTCGCTTTCTCCGCCTTCATAGATAGCTTTCACTTGGAAAGTATATGTTGTGCTTGGCTCCACTTCGATTGTAACAGATGTTTCGGTTGTTTCTGTCAAAGCAGTCCATTCGCCTTCGCCAGCCTTGAACTGATAAGCGTACTTCAAAGGAGTAACATTAGGTTCGTCCCATGTCAATGTTGCTGAAGATGAAGTGACATTGCTGTACTGGAGATTCTTAGGTTTAGGTGTGGGGTTTGAAAAATATGAAACCGTAGTCTGTGGGATGAATTGGTAACGAGTGACCGAACTCTTGTTGCATATAGCGGTATATTTGCTCTGGTTTTCACCCTTCCAGTAAATTCTTGTGTCGCTGGCTTTTGTCTTGATATAGGTGCCTATCATCAGATTGCCTCCGTGATATTCAAAAGGAGTGGTGAATACAATAGACAACTGATTGTTTGCGATATTCAGATATGCAGTCTTAACCAACACAGCACCGCTTCCCCAAGTGTGGAGCGTCGCACTTGCAAATTCATCCTCTTCAACCTCCTCAAGTCTTATCTCAAATTCTCCCATAGTAAGACTTTCATTTGTGCAATAGAACGTTAACTTATTGATGGTTCCATCTGTGACATCGCTAAGTTTTGATGCTGGGATGATAAATTGGCTAATGGTTCCTTGAGTGTCACCATAAAAACCGTATATAGGTGCATATTGGTTGGTATTGTCTCCACCATTGTTGTAAACGGTCTTGTCAATAGCATTTGTTGGAACAAATTCATAGACATCACTCCATTCGCTGTAATCGTCGCCGGTGCAGTCGGATTTCACGCGGGCATAATATGTCGTTTCAGCGGTAAGTCCTGTAAGGTCGCGTGAAACATTGGTTCCGTCAATGCTAAATCCATCAGTGATTTCAACAAGGCCTTCGGTGAAAGTGTTGTTGGTTGCATATTGCAGCACCCATGCTGATTCGTTGTTGCCTTTTACCCAGTTTAATGTGGCAATTGTACCGTTGCCAGGTGTTAAGGTAGCTGTTAAATTTGTTGGAACAAGGCATGTTGGTGTGTTGCTTAATGCTACGTCGTCGAAATATATGCTTGAAGTGGAATTGGCTTTAATAGCGATATATCGAGGATCGCCTGTGTACTCACCAAAGTCAACATAATTAGGCGTTGCTGGATATGATGATGTTCCTGTTCTTGTTTCTACAGCGACAAATGTGGAAGTGTTGTCTGGGTCGGTCATATAGCCAATTGAGTAGGAAGAAGCACCTCTTTGGTAATACGAAAGCCTTTTGCCATTTACGCCGCCTTCAATTTCGGGAAGTACAGCATAAGTTGATGTGGTGTTGTAGAAATAGAGCTCAAATGAACCTGTACGAGGAGAACCATAGTTGTATACACGAGGATATGTAGTACTTGAACCAGTTCTTCTCCAACAAGCAGGTAATGGATAAGAAGTTGTTCCTCCTGTATTTGGGCCTTCAAAACCACATTCGTAACCTGCATCAATGGTGCCGCATTTTGTTAAGAATGATTTTGATGTTGTCCAGCCACCACTGATTTCAGGGTCTTCTGCTGTGCCGCAGTTACCTCTCAACCAAACATAGTATGTTGTAGCTGAAAGGAGTCCTGTTATTTCTTTCGAGTTACCGCTCACATTGCTGTAAGATGGGGTTGTGCTTTCTTCTGGAGCAACATTTGTTGTTGAATAATAAATATCGAACAATGTTTGTCCTTCACTGTTAGGAGTCCATCTTATTGTTGCTGAGTTGGCTTCAATGTCTTCATCTGCCACTTCGTTTAATGTTGGCTTGGGGCAAGAAGCTGGAGCTCCATAAGTGAAAGTTGTCTGGGGCAAAAAGTTTATGACCTTTGCTGTTTGTGAGCCATATTTATATACAGCGGCACTAGTGATTTCTTTGCCATAGAAATAAATGTGTCTATAGCTTGCTGTGGTTGGGTGATTGAAATCCACAAGGAGATTGCCTCCGTGATAAGTGTAACCTTCGTCAAACGTAATCGTCATTGTTGTGTGACCGCTATCAAACGTCATGACGCCGGAATAAACTTGTGTAAGTGTTGTCGTGTTATCCAGACCGGAGAGTGTTGTTGCTTCAGTTTCTCCAAATGATACAATCCAATTTCCAGGAAGACCGTCTCCACTCCAAGGATCGCTTCCCCATGATTGAATATAAAATACCATTTCGGTTATTTCTTTGCCGTTCATTGGAGCAAGTTCTGCCGCAGGATAAAGCATTTGATTGTGTTGTGTGTTGTCGGCGTTGTAACCATAGATAGGGACATATTCATTTTGTGTTGTCTGATCGCCAATGGTGACCGTCTGTCCTTTTGCCGCCCACGGCGCCATCAACGCCATCAGCAGCATTAGAAGTAAAGATTTTTTAAACATGATAAAATAGTTTAGTTAATATTTGTTTTAGTTATTTTGATACCCAATAAATTGTCTTTAAAATCGCATGAAAACCGCCATTTTAAATGGCTGCAAAGATACGGAAATATTTTTTAAAATATTTCAAAAAAAACCAAAATATTTGCAATTTTTTCCTTGTAATTTTCCAATATCCTTTATAATTTTGCATTGTTTTTAGTTTAGGATTATGATGACGCTACCGGATACATATTCGCAAGACGAGAAAATCGAACTCGAACGGCAATTTAATGTTCTTTTAACATGTTGGAAATCAAGGAAAAACGAGCAGGATGTCGCCCTCGTCACAGAGGCTTATCTACTCGCCGCCAACGCTCATAAAGACGCTCGCCGCCGTTCAGGCGAGCCTTATATGTATCACCCTCTCGCCGTCGCAACCATCATAGCAGGCGAGATGGGCATGGGACGCACATCGATAATCGCGGCACTGCTGCACGATGTGGTGGAAGACACCGACTACTCTTTGGATTATATCAAAGAACATTTCGGCGATAAAGCCGCACAGATAGTCGACGGCGTCACCAAACTTACGAACGAGGACTTCACCGAAGGCGTCAATAGCCTGCAGGCGGAGACGTTCCGTAAAGTAATCATGAGCATGTCATACGACATCCGCGTCATCCTCGTGAAACTCGCCGACCGCCTGCATAATATGCGCACGCTGAGCTCTATGCCGCATCATAAACAGCTCAAGATAGCATCGGAAACGACACAGATATACGCCCCGATAGCTTACCGACTCGGTCTTTATAAGGTGAAAATCGAACTCGACGACCTATGCCTGAAATACATCAACCCGCAAGTCTTCGAGTCGGTGCAGAAGCAGCTGTGCGATGTGAGGGAAAAGAAACTCAAGGAGTTGGAAGACTTCCTCACACCGGTGAAAGCCGAACTGGAGCAGCGTGGCATCAAGGTGCGCACCATGGCCATCGAGCGTAATGTGAGCTCGGTGTGGGAACGCATGGTGAAGTTCGGGATGTCGCTCGAAGAGGTCTACGACGCATATGTCGCACGTATAATCATCGACTGCCCAAACCTCGACGACGAGAAAGTGCAGTGCTGGGAGACATTCGCCGTGTTCACGAAATATTATTATCCCGACAACAAAAAGATGCGCGACTGGGTGTCGTTCCCGAAAACCAACGGATATTCGTCGATTCATGCCGTGTTCATGAGCAAGGACGGCAACTGGGTGGAGACGCAGATACGCACGGAGCGCATGGACGAGATAGCGGAGAACGGATTCGCGGCATATTGGAAATATCGCGCCAAGAATTCCAACGCCGAGTCTGGGCTCGACCTCTGGATGAATGTGGTGCGAAACCTCGTGCAGCAGGCCGACGAGAACCATGTGTCGGCAATAGAGTTCATCGACAGCTTCAAACTCGACCTCTTCAACGACGAGATATTCGTTTTCACTCCTGACGGCGACAAAATCACCTTGCCGAAAGGCTCTACGGTGCTTGACTTCGCATATAACATACACAGTGACCTCGGAAATCACTGCGTGGGCGCAAATATCAACAAGAAACTGTCGCCGATACACACTGAGCTGAAGATGGGCGACCAGGTGGAGGTGATTACCTCAGAGTATCAGGAACCGCAAGAGAAATGGTTCGATTATCTCGCCACTTCAAGTGCCAAGAGCCGACTGAAAAACGGCATCAAAGATTTCCGTAAGGCGTTCAAAGACAAGGGTAAAACGATGCTGAAAGAGTATTTTGACCATGCAAATATCGACTTCAGCAAGCAGAACCGCAACCTTCTCGCCGCGAAATTCAACCTCGCCACACGTAACGACCTTTATTATTACGTCGCGGTAAACAAAATCGGACGGCAGGACGTCGAGACTATCCTCAAAAAGAGCGACTTCAGCTGGTCGAATTATCTTGTGAAATATCTCACTTTGGGTTTCGTCAAGCCGTCGTCACAGAAGAAAAGCGACGATAAAGACGGTGTCGACATCTCTGGATATACCATCTCGACATGCTGTAACCCTATCCCCGGCGACGATGTGGTGGCGATAAGCCTTCCGGGAGAGTCTGTACAGATACATCATCCCGACTGTCCCGAGGCGATGAAACTGATGTCGCGTCACGGAGAGAGTATCGTAAAGGCACGATGGCAATTCGGTGAAGATTTTGCATTCCTTGCGACACTTAAGATATTGGCTGTCAATAAGATGGGCTTCGGAGCCACGCTGTTCGACACCATCACCAACCAGGAGAAACTCGACATGCAGGCCATGGAGATGAAAAACGAGGGCGGAATGGTCGTCGCGATAGTCTCAGTGTATGTCAATAACCTCAAAACCCTTGAGAATCTTATAGATAAGATTAAGAAAATCGATCTTGTGAAAAAAGTTGAGCGAGTGGGGAAGCGATTGTGAATTTTTTCGTAAATTTGCAACCGTAATTCTAAATATTTAAATAATAACATGGCAAAATTGGATTTGCTTCTTGGATTGCAGTGGGGCGACGAAGGCAAAGGTAAGGTTGTCGACGCGCTCACGCCTAAATATGATATGGTCTGCCGTTTTCAGGGCGGCCCGAATGCCGGACACACCATCGAGTTCGACGGTAAGAAGTTTGTGCTTCATACCATCCCGTCGGGAGCGTTTAACGATAAGTGTATCAACGTGATAGGCAACGGCGTCATCATCGATGCAAAGATCCTGAAAGACGAGATTGACAACCTCGCGGCAGCCGGCATCGACCTCAGCCAGCGTCTCGTGATTTCAAACAAGGCACATCTCATCCTTCCGACGCACCGTGTGCTCGACGCAGCCAACGAGAAGGCTCTCGGCAAGATGAAGATAGGCTCGACATTGAAAGGTATTGGACCTACATACACCGACAAGACGGCACGTCGCGGCTTGCGCATTGGCGACATCATGATGAACGATTTCAAGCAGCGTTATGAGAATATCAAAGCCAAGCATTATCAGCAGATTAAGGATCTGGACTTCGATATCAACGAGGTGCGTCTCGACGGAATGAACTTCGCTGATTATGAGAAAGTGTGGTTTGAAGCTGTCGAATTCCTTAAGAAATTCCAGTTTGTCGAAAGCGAATACCTCATTAATAAGTACCTCGATGAAGGCAAAAACGTCCTCGCTGAGGGTGCACAGGGCTCTATGCTTGACGTCGACTTCGGAAGCTATCCTTTCGTGACATCGTCGTCGGTCATCGCGGCAGGCGCCTGCTCCGGTCTGGGTGTCGCGCCAAGCAGAATCGGTAAGGTTTACGGCATCTTCAAGGCTTACTGCACAAGAGTCGGAACCGGTCCTTTCCCGACGGAACTGTTCGACGAGACTGGTGAGATGCTACGTGCCAACGGCCACGAATTCGGTGCCACCACCGGACGTCCGCGCCGCACCGGATGGCTCGACATTCCTGCACTTCGTTACGCCTGCATGCTGAGCGGCGTCACCGACCTCATGATGATGAAATCCGACGTCATGGACGATTTGAAGGAAATCAAAGTATGCATCGGCTACGAATACAACGGCCAAATGATTGATTATCTGCCGTATGACGCATCAACAGTCACGATGAAGCCTGTTTACACGACGGTTAAGGGCTGGAACTGCAAAATCGACGGAAAGATTCCTCAGGAACTTGAAGATTACATCAAATTCATCGAAGAAAAAGTGGGTGTGCCGATTAAATTCGTGTCGTACAGCCCTGATAGAAACGCTAATATTTTGAGATGATAATTTTAGAAAAACCATATGTCTCAGCTCCGTTGGTCGAATATCTGGAGAAAAGTCAGATAGCAGTGCTGAGAAACGAGATGTCGGAGCTTTTGGTGAAGCAGGGGCATAATCTTAACCTATTGAACGACAACGAGTTCGTTGCAAAATATCAGCAGACAGGAAAGCTTTACGCCGTGTCGGAAAACGCCCTCGTGTGGCTGTATCCGCATCTCGCCGGCTCAGAACTCATCGAGAAGGTGAAGATTGTGAAGGACAAGGCCGAGTTCCGTAAGATATGCGCCAGTATTTTCCCTGATTTTTTCTATAAAGAAGTGGAAATGAAGGAGTTACGCTCGCTGAATCCTGATGAATTGCCGTTGCCTCTCGTGATAAAGCCGGCAGTGGGTTTCCTCAGCGTGGGTGTGTATATCGTCCGCAACAAAGAGGAGTGGAAGAATGCTTTGGACGACATCGACAAGAACTTCGCCAAGCAGTGCGCGGTGTTCCCGGAGACTGTCGTAAAGAGCGGCAAATTCGTGCTTGAAGACTTCATACAAGGTGAGGAATATGCTGTCGACGCTTATTATGATAAAGACGGAAAACCTAATATTATAAATATATTTCATCATATATTTAAATCGGAAACCGATGTCAGCGACCGTCTTTACTGCATGAGTAAAGAGATTTTTGAGAAGAATTACGGTCCGTTCAACCAGTTTTTGATTGACTTGAACGGCGTGCTGAATCTTCGCAATTTCCCGATGCACGTTGAGTTCCGTGTCGACAAAAACACTGGCAAGGCTATCCCGATTGAAGTCAATCCGTTGCGTTTCGCAGGCATGTGCCTCAACGATTTGACACGTCACACCTGCGGTTTGCTGCCTGTGCAGGCGTTCTTCGAGGGCATCCGCCCGGATTATGCGACGATGTGGGATGGTATCGAAGACGATGTGTTCAGTTTCATCGTTCTCGACAAGCCTTATGAGACTACGAAAGCCATTGATTTTGAGAAGATTAAGAAACATTTTCATGGCGTTCTCGAGACTCGTGACATCCAAAATCCGGCAATGAGCGTGTGGGGCTTCCTGTTCATGAAAACAGACAAGGCACATCGTGCGGAATTGCAGGAAATATTGAATTCTGACTTGACAGAGTTTATACTGTAATAATTTGTCATTAATTGTCATTCTTTAATTGCCACCTTTCTGCGAAAGCTGAAGATTAAAGAATTGACAACTAATGACTTAGGATAATTATAAAACAATAAATTATGAAAAGAATATTTGTTATACTATTGATGTTTTTGTTAGCATCGTGTACAAGTCATTTTATCTCCGATTCTTCGCAACGTGCTGAGGTTCACAAGGATTTTGAGGCAAAGAAGGCGGCGATGCCATACGGTGATTTATTTTCCGTTTTTAATGAGAATTTGACTGTAAAACAGCGTGAAGCCCTTGAGTTTCTGTACGCATACATGCCGTCGTGCGATGTGGCGGATTATTCCGGAGATTATTTTTTGAGAAATGTCGATGCTTCGTTTTTGGCGAAAGACGAGCTGTCGTGGGGCAGGAGAGTGCCTGAACGCGAGTTCAACCATTTTGTGATGCCAGTGCGTGTCAACAATGAGAATCTTGATGATTTCCGTTTCGTTTATTATGATGAGTTACGCGACATAGTCAAGGATTTGTCGATGTATGACGCCGTTTTGGAGGTCAACCACTGGTGTCATGAGAAGGTTAATTACAAAGGCTCCGACTCGCGTACGAGTGCCCCGATGGCGACAATCAAGACATCTTGGGGGCGTTGTGGTGAGGAGTCGACATTGTTGGTGGCAGCTCTGCGCACCGTGTGCATCCCGGCACGTCAGGTTTATACACCGCGTTGGGCGCATTGTGACGACAACCACGCCTGGGTCGAGGCTTGGGTCGATGGCAAGTGGCATTTTTTAGGAGCATGCGAGCCTGAACCGGTGCTTGACTTGGGTTGGTTTAACGCGCCTGCGTCGCGCGCATTGCTGTTGCATACACGGGTGTTCGGAAAATATTTCGGACCGGAAGAGGTGATAGACAGAAACGCGAATTATACTGAGATAAATGTTATCGACAATTACGCTAAAACCGCTAAACTGAATGTCAAAGTCGTTGACAATGAAGGCAATGCAGTTCCCGACGCACGTGTCGATTTCAAGATTTACAATTATTCGGAATATTGCACCGTTGCCACTAAACATGCTGATAATGAAGGAAATACATGGTTGACGGCAGGCCTCGGCACGATGATGGTTTACGCATCTAAAGACGGCAAATTCGGTTACGAGGTTGTGAAAATCGGTGATGTTGATAACATTATGATAGAATTGTGTAGAGACGGACGAAAGTCCGTCTCATCGTCGGAACAATTTGAGGAAGATTTCGACATCATCCCACCTGCCGAGAACGCCTATATTCCTGATGTTTCCGCCGAAATGCGTGCCGAAAACAACCGCCGTTTAGCTGTTGAGGATTCCATCAGAAACGCTTACGTCGCAGGATGTATCGCTGCACAGAACGAAGGCGATTATGACCGTGAAATTATGGCGAAGACATGGGGTAACTACCAGACAATCAAGGATTTTGTCGATTATGCGAGGACGTTGGATAGGGAAGAGGATGCATATAAAATCTTGCATAACCTCACCGACAAGGATTTGCGTGATGTCACATTGGATGTTTTGGTCGATTGTATAGATAACAACGTGTTCAATCCGCGTGTTTCAAATGAAATGTTGCGTCCCTTTTCTACTGCAGGTTGTGATGTTGACACGATTATCGTTAACGACGATTTGAATGTCCGTCATATTCCTATGTCACCTTCAGGTGTGGCGCGCGCCCGTGTCACCGACTCGCATTCGTATGAGATTTTTAACGTTGCATGCTCACGTCGTAATGGCGATGATGTCCCTGCCGCTACAAAAACAGGCATTTTGAAAATTAATTTCAATGCTGATGCCGACCCTCGTTATTACACCCATTTCAGCATCAAGAAATTCAACGGTAATACCTTTGATTTATTAGCTTACGACGCCATGGATCCCGGGATGGATGTGGGACTGCTGTACTCGCAACTGATGGAGGATGATGGCCTGTGCCTTGAGCCTGGTTACTACGTCATGAGTTCAGGCCCGCGTCGTGCTGACGGCAGCGTACTGAATCATATTGTGTTTTTCACTATTGAAGAGGGCAAAACCACCGAAATAGAATTGGTGATGCGTTCCGACGTGTCATCGCTAATCGGTGAACGTATCGTAGCGTATCTCGATGGCGGCAGCGAACCGACCACACACGCTATGCAGGACATCTCAATATTGAAGGATAGATTCAATAATTTGGGCGGAAACATGACGTTTTTCTTCCAAAATGAGGATGATTTCAAGAATTTCAAATTGAAAAATTTCAATGATTTACCACAAAACATAGTGTTTGAAATAAATCAGGATATTCCTACGACAAATCTTCCTATCTTTTTGATTTTCAATGAGAAAGATGAAGTGATATTTGAGTCGAAAGGCTATACGATCGGGCTCGGAGAACAGCTGTTAAAACATTTTAGTGAATAACGCACACCTTGCTGACCACGACTTCTTCGTCAGTGGTGATGCGTATATTGTAATATCCGTTCGGCAAGGTCGAGACGTTAATGGTATTATCCGAAAATCTTGCAATAATTCTGCCGTATAAATCAATAATCTCCGTTGAGATAATATGTTTTTTTGTAACTATATTCAGCATTCCGTTGGCCGGATTAGGAAAAACTGCCAATTTGTTATCTGAAATCTCATCGGCATTATCATACTCAGTGCTGTATGTCCAGTTCTCGGCGAGACTGTTATCCAGTTCTAAATCAATGAGTTTTAAATATGGACCGTTGCCGTCCGGCTCTGTTGGCCAAGGCTCGCTGTCGGAATAATGAACCTCGTCAATTACGTTGCCCCAGGCGTCGGCTAACACTATTTTTTCCGATTTATTGGAGAGTTTTCGCTGATATTCTCCGAATGGGAACTTGTTATAGTATTGGATATAAGCTAACGAGTCGGAACATAATACCAAGGCGTCGCGTGCTGCGAGATGTGAGCCGTTCGGGAAATTATAAGTTATGCCGAGCTCACGCAGATATATTCCCGTAAGGTCGATGTCGTCGTCACTGTTGTTGTCAATCTGGATGAACTCAAGCTGGTTGCCGTTGAAAGGCTCTGCATCCATCGGATGATAATGTATTTTAGATATCACGAGAGGCGGCAGCTCCATGTTACAGTTATTATAGGAGCCAATGTTTTGGTTTAACCAGTTGATTCTCTGTTGAATCCAGGTCTTCATGGCCTGTATTTCCGAAGCGTGTTGAGTCATCTTGCTCCAACGCTGGTTGTCGCGACCGACAGCTTCTATAATCAAGTCGTCTAACTCGTCCATGCGATTACATACTTCGTTGTAATTTAATGGATTACCTGCGGCTGTAACCTCAAACCAACGTTTTGCGAAAAGGCATCTGAACATGCCAGTGTCAAACAGGTCTTTCCAAAACTTAGGCCCCGTGTTGTCGTTGTTGTCAAACTGCCAGACGTCATAACGGCTGCGGTTTCCGAACTCATCGTGACCGAATGTCAGGTTGTAGTCCCACACCGGACCGGCGCGTAGCTTGCCTTTTCTGTCTTTATGGAAGAACGTGCTGAACGAGTAAACGTCCACATTGGAAGAAAACTCGGCGATCATCATGAAATCCACAAACGAAGGTATGTCAATGATTGACGAGATGCCGTTTTCTATTGATGTGTTATGGCTTCCGGCCTTGTCAGCAATGTCGAAAAACACGCTTTTGATGTAGTTGTGTTGTGCGTTTGTGATGTTATCAGGTTTCGGATAATGGTGTATGAAATCCGTGCTTGGACCTCCCCACCAACCGTTGCCATAGCCCTGCATAGTCCATGCCACTTGGTCGTTTCCGGTCGTCTTGTCGGCCTTGGTGATGTAGCCGCCAGTGACTTCAGGATAGCTGTTGCACGTCTCGTCCATCTTCTCGATGTTGACGCGGTTGTCGTCAGCTTTAATCTTCTCCATGAAGACATAAAGCCCCTTGTAATCGTTGTTTATCACCACTTCGCAATAAACACGGCGCGGCGCGTATTGTCCCATTTTTTCCGAAAGTTCATACGAAATGACGTCACGCATGCCTGTCTGGTCGAAAGCGAGGGAATTCAAAACCCAGTCGTTTTCCTTTGGCATACCGAGAATGCTGACGTTGTTGTTAGTGACGTCGTCAGCTTGTAAAGTCTCGAGACCATATGGTTTCTTCGGCAGGTTTTGCGATGAACTTCCGCGAATTTCTATGCCGATACGGCCGTCATAATTGAGAAATTCAGGGTTGTTGACATCTGTAAGATAGTTTCTTGAGCCGTCCTGATGCCAGATGATTTTCATGGTGGCCAATACCTTAGGCTCGTCAGGAATGGTGACGCCGCCGTCAGTGTTGATGACCACAATAGGCAGGTTGCTGTCGGTCAAGATTTGAGCCTGCACCAGCAATGGTAATATTAAAAGAAATATGAAGATATATCTTCTCATCGGATTATGACTTTCTTTGTTACCTCGTTAATCTTCACGAAATAAACACCGCTTTCAAGGCTAACTGTCTCTTTGTCAGTGATTTGTTTCTTTAAGATCTCTTGTCCGAGTACGTTGGAGATTGTCACGGTGCCGTTGCCTTCTATTGTGATGCTTCCGTTTGAAGGGTTCGGATATATACTCATCGTTGATAGTTTGTACTCACCTGTCGAGTCGTATCCTGCTGTCGCCCATAATGTATACATCGCTGTTGCGCAGTCGCAGTCGAGGGTGAACATGATGTCGACAAAGCCCATTGTTCCCAAAGGCATGTCGGGATTCAATGTCGCGATACCTGTGAAATCAACCGATTCGTCTGGCTCAGCGTGAAATGAGGTACATGCCGTTCCGTTTAAAAAGAGTTGTGTGCCGGTGAAATCATCGCTGATACATGTTATTAAAACATTCGCCGGCTCGTAGCCTAAGTTCGTGAATCTGCAGTTGAACTCAGTCTGAGTGCCAGGTGGGGTGACCGTGTAAAAGTTAACAGGTTCAACGGCAATGTCATATTTACCGACCATATCAACAACGACGTCGTCGATGGTGAGTATACAATCGCCGCAGTATGACTGCACAGCATGTATGCCGAAATACTGATAGTCTGATGAGAGATGTTCCACGTACACCGAGAATTTCTCGTAGCTGCCGCTGCTGACGATATCATCGAGCAGAAGCTGTGTCATGGCACTGCTGTTTGCTGCGTTGCCTGCCCAGATCTCAAGCTGATAGCCACCGTCCGAGATAGCCCAGAGTGAAAAACGGTATTTCAGTTCTGAGTTCATGAACAGAGGCATGAACATCCACGACTCGGCGCCATTTGTGTAAGCATACCAGTTGCCGGTGTGCGGCGTGCGGTTGTGGTCTTGCTCGAGATATCCGCTAAGCCAGGTGCCGTTGGAGCCTTCCCAGCCAACTGGCGTCTCGCCATCGTGGTTGCCGTATTCGAAACCTTCAATGAGCACGCTGTCGGCATATGAAACCGTCGCCGCAAACATTATCAATAATGTGATTAAAATTTTTTTCATAAAATTCCTAAATTTTTCATCCGGTACGGATAACGCATGTGTTATCCTACAGTTTTCTGCTAATTTCTTTCTCGGTGTATCCTTCGATGATATCTCCGACTTTGATGTCGTTGAAGTTCTCGATGTTCAAGCCGCATTCGAAGCCGGCGGAGACTTCCTTCACGTCGTCTTTGAAACGTTTCAGTGAGCCGAGGTTGCCGGTGAATACCACGATGCCGTCGCGTATTACGCGGATCTTCGTCTGGCGGTTGACTTTTCCGTCGAGGACCATACATCCTGCGATACGTCCCACCTTGCTGATGTTGAACACCTCGCGGATCTCGATGTTGCATGTGACAACTTCTTGAATCTCAGGTGCCAGCATGCCTTCGATAGCTGCCTTGATTTCTTCGATGGCGGTGTAGATGATGGAGTAGAGTCGGATGTCGATCTGCTCGCGTTCCGCAATCTTTCTTGCCTGCATCGTCGGACGCACGTTGAAGCCCACGATGATAGCGTTTGATGCCGATGCCAACATGATATCGGCTTCGCTGATAGCACCCACTGACTTGTGGATGATGTTCACCTGGACCTCTTCTGTCGAGAGTTTCAGCAATGAGTCTGACAACGCCTCCACAGAGCCGTCCACGTCGGCCTTGACGATGATGTTGAGCTCTTTGAAGTCGCCGATTGCGATACGACGTCCGATTTCGTCCAAAGTGATGTGTTTCTGTGTACGGATGCCTTGCTCACGCTGCAACTGCTGACGTCTGTTGGCGATGGTCTTCACCTCGCGTTCGTCTGTCATCACGTTGAAGTTGTCGCCAGCCTGAGGTGCACCGTTCAAACCTAACAAAAGCAATGGGGTAGAAGGGCCTGCTTCTTTCAACGGTTGGTTACGCTCGTTGAACATAGCCTTCACCTTGCCGTATGTGGTGCCGGCGAGTACCATGTCGCCAACATGCAAAGTTCCTTCCTGAACGAGAATCTTAGCCACATAGCCACGCCCTTTGTCGAGAGCCGACTCGATGATGGTACCCTTGGCGAGTCTGTTCGGGTTGCCCTTGAGGTCAAGCATCTCAGCTTCGAGAAGCACCTTCTCAAGAAGCTCATCGACGCCGATACCTTGTTTTGCTGATATCTCTTGTGACTGCACCTTGCCGCCCCATTCCTCGACGAGGATGTTCATGTCGGCAAGCTGTCTGTAAATCTTCTGCGGGTCTGCCGTAGGCTTGTCTATCTTGTTGATAGCGAACACGATAGGCACGTTGGCGGCGTGTGCGTGGTTGATAGCCTCGATGGTCTGTGGCATCACGCTGTCATCAGCGGCGATGACGATGATGGCGACGTCGGTGATCTTGGCACCACGGGCACGCATAGCCGTAAACGCCTCGTGACCAGGAGTGTCGAGGAATGTTACCTTCTTGCCTGAGCTGGTCTTCACCTCGTAAGCACCGATGTGCTGTGTGATACCGCCGGCCTCGCCAGCCACCACGTTGGTGCTTCTGATGAAGTCCAATAACTTTGTCTTACCGTGGTCGACGTGACCCATGACGGTTACGACAGGTGCCCTTGGTACGAGGTCTTCCGGATTGTCAGGCTCGTCGGCTTCCGCCAAGGCTTCCTGAACGTCGATGCTCGTGAACTCGATCTTGAAACCGAATTCTTCTGCCACGACTTGTAAAATCTCAGCGTCGAGACGCTGGTTGATGGAGACGAACATGCCGAGGCTCATGCAGGTGGCGATGACCTTGGTCACAGGGATGTTCATCATGGTTGCCAACTCGTTGGCGGTGACGAACTCCGTGACCTTGAGGACTTTCTGTTCCTTCATTTCGTGCATTCTCTCCTCCTCAAGCTCGTTTTGGATGTTGTGACGTTTCTCGCGACGGTGCTTTGAGGTCTTCGATTTTCCAAGTGGCGACAGTCTCGCGAGTGTCTCCTTGATCTGTTTCTGGATTTCTTCGTCCGAAAGCTCCGGCTTCTCTTCAAAGACAGGCTGTTTGCCTTTCTTGAAGCGGTCTTTGCTGCGTTTCTCGTCTTTGCCCGGCTTGCCGCCCTGACCCTGCGGTTTCCCGCCTTGTCCTTGCTGCTTGCCGCCCTTGTCTTTTGGCTTGTCGGCACCTGCCACCTCGTTAGGGTTGACAGGGCTGTTGCCTATACGTTTGCGTTTTTTCTTCTTGTCCTTTTTGTCCTCACCAGATGTCGCGACAGGCTTACCCTTGCCTTTGTGCTCTACAGGAAGCTCTATTTTGTCGAGAATCTTCGGGCCTTCCAGTTTCTTGAATTTGGTAGGGATGAAGTTAACATCAGCATCTGTCTTCTCCGCCGGCTGTGCCGGTTTCTCTTCTTTAGGCTGTGGTTTAGGCTGTGGTTTTTCCTCTTGCTTTACGGCGTCCTTGGGCTGTCCGTCACCCTTTTGTGCCTTGGCTTTCTTGCCACCGTCCAAATCAATTTTACCGACGACATTCAACTTGATTGTCTCAGGCTTCTCTTCCTTCTTCTCAGGTTTTTTCTCTTCTTTTTTCTCCTCTTTCTTCTCCTCTTTATCTATCTTCTCCTTCTTCTCTACCTTTGGCTCTTCTTTTATCTCAACCTCTTTCTTATCCTTCGTATCCTTCTTATCCTTCTCCTCCTTTTTATCCTCTTTATCTATCTTCTCCTTCTTCTCCACCTTATCCTTCTTATCATTAATAAGGATATTGGATTTGATTGACACGATGTCTTCCTCTTCCTCAATAACTTTAGGCTTCTCCGTTGTTTCAACGGTGATGGTTTTGCCTTTGAAAGCGATGTTTCCGAGCTGGTCGGCGTTTTTCTTCACTTCTTTCTCACCCTGGTATTCCTTCACGACGAGGGCATACTGCTCCTCTGTGAGCTTGGAATTTGGAGACGGGTCGATGCTCATGCCTTTTTTGGCAAGAAATTCCACAATAGTCGAGGTGCCTACGTTGAACTCCCTCGCAGCCTTTGATAATCTGATGTTTTTAACTTCTTCGGACATAGAAATTTATTTTAATTATTCTGCAAATTCTGCCTGTAAAATCTTAAATACCTCGTTCACTGTCTCAATTTCGAGGTCAGCGCGTGATGCCACTTCCTCTGGAGTGTAAGCGAGGACGTTCTTGGCTGTGTCACAACCCATTCTTCTGAGTGAATCGATGATCCAGTCTTCGATTTCGTCGTTGAATTCCTTCAGATCGACGTCGTCTTCCATGTCGATCTCGTCAGAATTACGGTAAACGTCGATGTCGTAGCCTGTGAGTTTGCCGGCGAGTTTGATGTTGTATCCGCCCTTACCGATGGCGAGGCTTACCTGGTCGTTCTCCATATATACTTCAGCGAGTTTCTTGGCCTCGTTGATGTTGATGGAAGTGATCTTTGCCGGGCTCAATGCTCTGCTGATGAACAGTTCTGGTTTCGTAGTGAAGTTGATGACGTCGATGTTCTCATTACGGAGCTCTCTCACGATGCCGTGGATACGTGAGCCTTTCATACCGACGCATGCGCCCACCGGGTCGATTCTGTCGTCGTATGACTCAACGGCGATTTTTGCTCTCTGACCTGGCTCGCGCACAATCTTTCTGATAGTGATCAAGCCGTCGTAAACCTCAGGAACCTCCTGCTCGAACAAGCGCTGCAGGAAAATCTCCGATGTTCTCGACAAAGTGATGACAGGTGTGCCGTTTTTGTTCTCCACACTCTTCACGATGGCGCGGATTGTCTCGCCTTTCTTATAGACATCGGCAGGAATCTGCTCGATTTTTGGCAACACGAGCTCGATACCGTCTTCGTCGACAGCAATGATTTCCTTGCGCCATGCCTGTGAGACTTCGGCATTCACGATTTCACCAACTTTATCTTTGTATTTCTGATAGATGTTCTCCTTCTCGTATTCCATGATTTTGGTCTGGAGGTTCTGACGGATAGCCAAAATCTCTCTTCTGCCAAAGCTGTGAATATCAACTACTTCCGCTACATCGTCACCGACTTCAAAGTCAGGCTCGATTTTTATTGCATCGGAATAAGCTATCTCTGCGAGCTCGTCCTCTACAGCGCCGTCCTCAACCACAGTGCGGTTGTGATAAATCTCAAGGTCGCCCTTGTCGATGTTGACGATGATGTCGAAATACTCGTCGCTGCCGTATTTCTTGGCAAGCATGGCCTTGAACACGTCGCTCAGGATGTGCATCATGGCCTCACGGTCGATGTTCTTAAACTCCTTAAATTCGGAGAAGGTGTCTATTAAGTTAAGTGTGTCCATTTTAAAATTTAATATATGGTCTGACTTCTTTTAATTTGTTGATTTCCAATGTTGTAGCATCGTGATAGATGATTTTTGTCAACTTGCCGTACTTCTTTGCCTCGGCTTCCTCTACTTCAAGCAGCAAGTCGTTGAACGACAAAAGTTTATACATCTTTTTCACGCCTTCGATATCGGTAATTATCAAATCCTTGCCGATATATTTTTTATACTGTCTCATCTTCAGAAGAGGCTCGTCTATGCCAGCCGACGACACGCTGAGCTCGTAATCCTCAACGTCACGGTCGAGTTTCTCGTTGATGTAGTTACTCACCGCAACGCAGTCGTCGATGGTAACAGAGCTGTCCGCGTCTAAAAAAAGCTCGATGACATTATCCTTGTGTATCAACACGTTAACTACATAACGGTCGCTGTCTTGCATTGCCTCTTCGGCCAAACTGATGATTTGTTCTTTCGTTATCATTGCTTTAACAATAAAAAAACCTGTTACATTCCGTAGCAGGCCTTCAACTCTTTCCTAATGTTGTCGAGCAAGGATTCGAACCTTGACAGGCAGAACCAAAATCTGCAGTGCTGCCATTACACCACTCGACATCATTCCAATTCTGAATGCGGGTGCAAAAATACAACTTTTTTGAATATCAACGGAAAAAAATGAAAAAAATATTTTTATTGGCATTGTTTCACAATTTTTGCTTATTTTTGCAATTTAATTGGCGTAGACCTTAAAGCCATTAATACATTAATGGTCTTAAAGGCAGCGCAGAAAAATTATCATTAAATGAACTTTAAAAAGTTAAATAATCTTGTTGGATGGGCCATTTTCGCCATAGCGACAATCGTCTACTTTTTGACCATGGAGCCTACTGTAAGCTGGTGGGACTGTGGCGAGTATATTTCTACGGCAAATAAGTTACAGGTGGGACACCCTCCGGGAGCACCTACTTTCCAGCTCATCGGACGTTTCTTCTCTCTGTTCGCCTTCGGTGACGTCACCAAGGTGGCAATGATGATTAACATCATGTCGTGCCTATGCTCGAGTTTCACGATATTGTTCCTGTTCTGGACGATATCCATGCTCGCGCAGAAGTTGAAACTCAGTGATTTTGCGGTGCTGGCAGCTTCAGCAATCGGTGCGTTGTCTTACACATTCACCGATTCATTCTGGTTCAACGCTGTGGAAGGCGAGGTCTATGCAATGTCGTCGCTGCTTACAGCCATAACATTCTGGGCAATTCTCAAGTGGGAACAAGTCGCAGACCAACCAAACCATTATCGCTGGATTATTTTCATAGCCTATATCATAGGTCTTTCAATCGGTGTTCACCTGCTGAATTTGCTAACGATTCCTGCAATTACATATATCGTTTATTTCAAGAAATACAAATTCTCTTGGAAGGGATTTATATGGGCAGGCATCATCTCAGTGCTGATTACAGGATTTATCCAAGTGATACTAATTCCTGCTATCGTTTCGCTGGCAGGCGACTTTGAATTGTTCTTCGTGAACACCATCGGAGCTCCGTTTAACTTCGGCACGATATTCTATTTCATCCTGATTATCGCCTTGATAGTCTGGGGATTATGGTATACAAACAAGACAAACAAACCGATTTGGAACACGATAATTTTGTCGTTCATGTTCATCCTTATCGGTTATTCTTCGTTCTTCATGCTTGTGATTCGTGCCAATGCGAATACCCCTATTAATGAAAATGAGCCGAAAGACGCCATCTCGATGCTTTCATATCTGAAACGTGAGCAATATGGCAGTTGGCCTCTGCTTTATGGTCCTTATTATATGGCAAAACCATACGATATGACTGAGGGTACACCTATTTATTATAAGGACCACAATAAGGGTAAATATGTCGAAATAGCGAAAAACCCCGGAGAATATATCTATGATGACAACGTCCAGACGATTTTCCCTCGTATGTGGAACGGCTCTAAAAAGACTTTCACTAACGTCTACGAGCGTTATATCGACAAATCTAACATGCGTGTCACAACGCAAAGACGTGGCGACGGCTCTACTGAACGTGTGATGATTCCGACATTCGGTCAAAATATCCGATTCTTCCTTGATTATCAATGTGGTTGGATGTTCTGGCGCTATTTCATGTGGAATTTCGTCGGCCGTCAGAATGATACAGAAGGACAGGGCGAACTTGAGCACGGAAACTGGGTCAGCGGCATCGGATTCATCGATAATCCGCGACTTGGAAGCCAGAAAGACCTGCCTCGCACCATGCAGAGCGCAGCTCATACCGAGTTTTACTTCCTCCCTCTGATACTCGGCCTCGTCGGACTGTTCTATCAACTCAAGAAAGACCCCAAAAACTGCTGGGTGGTGTTCCTGCTGTTCTTCATGACAGGTATAGCTATCATAATGTACCTCAACCAGACACCATATCAGCCTCGTGAACGTGACTATTCATATGCCGGTGCTTTCTACGCTTTCGCAATATGGATGGGCTTCGGAGTGCTCGGTGTGATTGAAGGATTGCAGAAAGTGGTTAAGAATCAAGGTGTTGCGACTAAAATCGCAGCAGCATTATGCCTTTGTGTGCCGATTCTCATGGCTGAACAAGGCTGGGAAGGTCATAACCGTTCCGGCAAGACTTCAGCCCTCGACTGGGGCAAGAATTATCTCATGGCTCTGCCTGAAAACTCAGTGATTTTCACGCGTGGCGACAATGATACTTTCCCGTTGTGGTATGTCCAGGAGGTGGAAGGCTACCGTACCGACGTTCGCGTGTGCAATTTCATGCTTTCGTCAGGTTATTGGTATGTGCATCAGATGGGCAGAAAGATTTACAACTCAGAAAAACTGCCGCTTTCGCTGACACCTGAACAGTATAACAACGGCGTTAACGAGCCTGTTTATATTCAGGAAGTGATCGCAGGACCAGTGGAACTCAAGGATGCCATCGATTTCGTGAGAAGCGACGATCCTCGCACCAAGGCTACAGATATGTCGGGCAAGAAAATTAACTATTTGCCTACAAGAAAACTGAAAATAACTGTCGATAAGGAGAAAGTGGTCGCTAACGGCATCGTTCCTGAGAATATGAAAGACCAGATCGTTGACGAAATCGTCTGGACTATCGCCGACAAGGTTCAGTATCTTACGAAAAACGAGCTCATGCTCCTCGATTTCATGGCTACTAATAATTGGGAGAGATGCGTGTATTTCACAAGCTTGAACGATATATCCAATATTCTTGGAATCGACAAATATCTGCATCAGCAAGGCCTTTCGCATCGTTTCATGCCAGTGCTTGCTCCGGAATATTATAAAAATGCCGGCGGCGTCTTCATCGACGGCTCGTATGATTTCCTTGTAAAGGATTCTCGCTGGGGCCGTCTCAACGAACCTGGTGTCACAGTGGACCCTGAAAGTGTACGTAACATATCATTTATCAAGATGGCGTATATGCGTCTTGCTCAAGCACTTGTGAATCGCGAAAGATATGAGGAAGCCGTTGCGGTTATGGACAGATGCCAGGAGTTGTTCCCGGATGAGAAGCTGCCTTACGGTTTCTATTACGAGGGCTATTTCCCTGAACTGTATTATAAATCAGGCGAGATGGAGAAAGGTGATGCCGTATTGCAGAAGATAGCAGCCAACGCCACCGACGAACTGCGTTATTTCAAGACGTTGAAGCCTAAATTCGTTGAATATTACAAGGAAAACATCCACGAGGCCTTGTCATTGGTCAACACGATGGCCGACACCGCGAAACGCAACCGTCGCTACGATATCCAACAGGAACTTGACCAAATAGTTAATGATTATATTGACTATTTCTTGGCGTACCTTTAATCAGTTAGGAGTTAACTTTTAACTCCTAACTTGTTTGTAGCTTCTCACTATAAAGAAAATTCCGGCAATAACAAATGGGATGCTCAGCAATTGTCCCATGTCGAGTGTCATGGAACTCTCAAATTCCACTTGCGGCTGTTTTATGAACTCGATGAGTATTCTTGAACCGAAGATGGCGGTGCAGAACAACCCGAAGAAGAATCCCGGGTGTTTATATGCCGTGTCTTTCCTGAAATACAGATACATCAGCACCACAAACACAATGACGCATACCAAAGCCTCGTAAATTTGTGTCGGGTGGCATGCTGGGATGACGTCAAGAGGGGTGCCGGGAGCCCAATCGCGTACGAATTTGAAACCCCACGGAAGCGTAGTCTCATAGCCGTAAATCTCAGAATTCATCAGGTTTCCGATGCGTATGAAGGCACCTCCGATTGAAGTTGGAATCACAATTCTGTCGAGAATCCAGAGATACGATTTCTTCACTTTTTTCGCATAAATCAGAAGTCCGATCAAGATGCCTATGGCGCCTCCGTGACTTGCAAGACCGCCTTCCCAGATGAACAAAAACTTCTCCGGATTGGCAAGATAATATCCTGGCTCATAAAATAGGCAATGTCCAAGACGAGCGCCTAATATGCTGAAAATCAACATGTAAATGGTGAGCTTGTCAAGAAGTTCGTCGCTGAGTTTTTCCTTGCGATACACCTTGCGCATGATGTAGTAACCCACTACGAACACCATGGCCCAAAGCAGGCCGTACCATGCCACCGGATGCCCTCCAAGAATCGGAAAGCCTTCCGGAAATTTGAAAATATACGGGTTGACGTCCCAAACAATGTAATCTAATATCATTTTAATTCAAGTTTTCTGTCCAAATTTGAATGAAATCATCAATAAGACTCTCGTTGTCGTTGTATTTCTCCTTGATGGAAATTTTTGATGTTGAAACTTTATCTAATTGAAAATCAGATTGTTTGCACCAGTTGAAACAGCCGTCTTGTTTGAGATGTCTCGCAAGATATTCCTGCTCTGTCTGCCCCGGAGTAGGCACGAGATAAGCCGTTCTGTTCAGCCTTACGAGGTCCATCAACGATGAATAGCCTCCGCGGCATATGATATGTTCGGCACTGTTTACGAGCTGCACGAACATCTCGTCGTCTACATGGTTGAACATGCTGACATTCTGAGGAACGTCTCTCAAGAGGTCGCTTGACTCGGGTTTTGCCCTGAGAATCAGTACATTGTCTTTAGTTTTTTCTGCCTGCTTCAATACCATGTCTTCAAACATGGTGCGTTGTGGCTCAGGTCCCGAAAGAATCACGAGATATTTGTTTGTTTTTTTTGCATCTCCTTGTTTATCAAATTTAAAACGGCTCAAATAACCGATGTATGATGCTCTTGGACGTTTAGTGGCCGGACGTGACAACTTTCCTGCAAGTGAAGGCTCAAACTCATTGTCCGGAATCCATACCTCATCATATTTCCTGATGTAGCTGTTGTTGAACATATTAATAATAGGAGTGGTCCAATGCAGCATTTTCGGGACTCTGATGTGCAGTTGATGCGTGATAAACACCGAGTATACGTAATTGCTCCAGCAGCCGAACCGGTTGTCGGAAATCACTATGTCGATATTGTGACTTTTCACAATGGATTCAACGGTTTTGTGGTCTTTCCAGAAAGCTCTCAAAGCCTTCGGAAACAACGTCATCATCTTGAGAACCTGGCTGTTTGACCTGCTGTAAACCGGGTCGAATCCTGGAAATTCAATGAATTCAAGGTTTGGGAACGCTTTTTGAAGAAAAGCCAAAGGACCTTTGTCAGCGGCAATAATAATCTTATGGCCTTGATCTATTAAGGCGTTAATGATTGGTACACAACGAGTTGCGTGACCCAAGCCCCAGTTTAACGGACATATTAGAATCTTCTTTCCCAAAACATTATATTTTTTTGCAAAGATAATGATTTTACCAATAGCGAGATTCGCTTTATGAAAATGTTAATAAAAATTAACACAGTTTGCGTAAAATTGAATGAAAACGTATTGAAATTATGCGTAATTTTGCATCATGACAAATGATCAAAAACTATATGAAATCGCTCTTACTCTTGTTTCGGGTATTGGAGACGTAAACGGTAAGAAGTTGGTGGCCTACTGTGGTGGCGCCGAAGCGGTGTTTTGTGAGACGAGAAAAGCCTTGATGCAAATCAGTGGGATAACTGAAAACATCGTGAACAGCATTTTTTCTAAAGATGTCATGCTACGTGCCGAAGAAGAGGTGTGTTTTGCTGAAAAGCACGGTATCAGGACGTTTTTTTATCTTGATGCTGACTATCCTAAGCGGCTTCAGCATTGTCACGACAGCCCAATGATGCTTTATTACAAAGGCAATGCCGATTTGAATGCTGCGAAAGTCGTCGGAGTGGTCGGGACACGTAATATTACTGATTATGGCAGGTATGCTACCGAAAAGATAATCGAAGAACTGGTAGATGATAATGTATTGGTGGTCAGTGGCTTGGCGTATGGCGTCGATGCTATGGCGCACAGAGCCGCTATAAAATATGATCTTGCTACCGTGGGCGTGCTGGGACACGGAATGCAAACTGTTTACCCGGCGGAAAATAGGAAATTGTCAATAAATATGTTAGAGAAAGGAGGTATATTAACTGAATTCATCAGCGGGACATTGCCGGATAGGGAGAATTTTCCGCAACGCAACCGTATCGTAGCCGGAATGGTCGACTGTTTGATTGTCGTGGAAAGCGCACTCAAAGGCGGCGCGATGATAACGGCGGAGATAGCGAATTCCTACGACCGTGAAGTATTCGCAATACCAGGCAGAGTCAGGGATATGTATAGCGAGGGATGTAATCGTCTCATCAAGGCAAACAAAGCCAACCTCTTGACTGGCGCAGCAGATATCAGATACATCATGCGTTGGGATGTCGACACTAAAGTGGTTGCAAAACAAATGCGTTTGTTCCGTGATTTCAGTGAAGAAGAGAAAAAAGTGATGGATGTTTTTGAAAAAAGCAATGTTATTCATCTTGATGACATTATCGTCGGAACGGATTTGTCGCCATCGAAAATCGCGTCAATACTGCTTTCGCTGGAGTTTGACGGCGTCGTGACAGCATTGCCGGGAAAACGTTATCAAAAGTTGTGATGTTTTTTGCTGTAATTCAATAAAAAACTGTACCTTTGCAACAAATTTTTGTTGCGAAGATGCCGATAGGAAGAGTTATTAAGTCAACCGGAAGCTGGTACGACGTCAGAGATGACGCCGGAACGGTGTCGCAATGCCGTCTGAGAGGCAAGATACGCTTGGATGGTCTGCGTACCACTAACCCGGTGGCTGTGGGTGATCTCGTGAACTATGAGAAAGAACGTGACAAGGATACTTGCGTCATCGACAAGATACTGCCACGCACCAATGTGATAGTACGTAAATCGGTGAATCTCTCAAAAGAATCACACATCATCGCGGCAAACGTCGACCAGGCTATACTTGTGGCTACAATAGCGCAACCAAGGACTTCTACTGGTTTTATCGACAGGTTTACAGTGACAGCGGAGGCTTATCACATACCGGTGATTATAGTGTTCAACAAATGTGACTTGTACAACGACGAACAGAATGCCTTGGCTGAAGAACTCATGAAAGTGTATAACGGCATCGGTTACCAATCATTTGTGATTTCCGCTAAGACCGGATACAACTGTGAGAGACTGAAATCTCTTATGAAAGATAAGATGAGCATGTTCTCGGGACATTCGGGAGTGGGGAAGTCGGCTCTGGTTAACAGACTTGACCCGAATCTTAACATTCGTGTCGGCGAGATATCGGAAGTTCACGAAAAAGGTAAGCATACAACGACGTTCGCTCAGATGTATCAACTTGGTTTCGGAGGCTATATCATCGACACTCCGGGAATTAAAGAGTTCGCACTCTTTGACATGGAGAAAGAAACCCTGGCCCAACGTTTCCCTGAGATGCGCGCACTGATGCATGAGTGCCGGTTCAATAACTGCACACATCTGCATGAACCTCATTGCGCAATAAAGAGCGCCGTGGAACAACACGTGATAGCCGGATGGCGTTATGAGAATTATTGCAACATGATGGATGATTGATGAAGAGGAGTTTGCTTGCCATATTGTTTTTGCTGGTGTCTGCTGTGACGTTTGCACAACAGGGAAGTGAAGACTATATCATAATCTCAAAGATTGATTTTCAAGGCAACAAAATCACCAAACCGTCAACCATTTACAGGGAGTTGTTGTTTCGTGAAGGCGATACCATCTATCTTAATGACACTCAGGATCTGATGAAAAATGAAACCATCAAACAAAGTCGTGAGAACCTTCTCAATGCATCTTTGTTCAATTTCGTCGATTTTGAATGGTCGGATGATGCTGATGTTGCTAATGGTAAAGTGCTGGTGATCGATATGCAGGAACGATGGTATCTTTGGCCGATGCCTTATTTCCTGTATGCCGACAGAAACCTGAAATCTTGGTATGAGGCGGAAGATGCTACACGACTGAGCTATGGTTTCAACATACTGTATTACAATATGTGGGGACGAAAGCATAAGCTTATCCTTACGATAATCGGCGGTTACAACCAGGTGTTCGGTGTTACGTATGATATTCCGTATCTTACACGCAGACAACATCTTGGAATGGAGACATCTACAGGATATACACGCAACAGAGAAGTGCCGTACATCACCAAGGATGATAAGATAACTTACTTCAAAGGTGACGATGACTATGCTCATAAGTCGTTTTATGCATCCGTGATGCCTTATTACAGATTCGGATACCGTAACAAACTGTTGCTGCAGTTGCGATATGAGGACAGAAAGTTCAACGACAGCATCAAAAGTCTGAATGCTGATTTCGGAAATCTTGGCGGCTCACGTTTCCAGTACTTTATCCTGTCGTTGGTTTTCAAGAATGACTACCGCGACGACCAGAACTATCCGCTCGACGGTCATTATCTGGAACTGGAGCTCACGAAAATGGGACTCGGTCTGTTCGACTATTCGCCGGATATTTTCTATCAGAAAATCACGGCTGACTGGTATACGCCTATAACAGGCAGGTTCTATTGGGCATCAAACGTCACCACAAAAGTCTCGGACCGTAGGACGGCACCTTATTTTTTGTCCCAAGGCCTCGGATACGGCAACGACTACGTCAGGACTTATGACCTATATGTTGTGGACGCCTTGAACTATGCGCTTTTCAAACATAACCTGAAATTCGCAATATTAAGACCTGTCACGAAACATATCCCGGGTATCAGAAATGATAAGTTCGGCAAAATACATTTGGCATTCTATGCTAACCTGTTCTTCGATTTCGCATATACTTGGGATGTAATGGTGCCCGATGGTTTCCACACAAGGTTGGCTAACGAGTGGATATACGGCACCGGTATAGGTATCGACTTTGTAACATATTACGACAAGGTTTTACGTTTGGAGTATGGTGTGAACGGGCTCGGGGATGTCGGCTTTTTCGTGCATCTTGTCGCACCGATATGATTTGAAAACTTAAAGTTATGAGAATAGCATTGTATGGAAGAGGCTTCGGCCTTGATTATGACGGACTTATGAAAGACGTCTTACGCGTGCTCCACGATGCGGGCGCGGAAACAATCGTTTATTCAGGATTGCTGAAAGATGTTAAAAGATGTTCTGGAGATAACATTGATTATCATGTTTTTAACTCGTATGAACAGCTGAAGGGAAACGCTGATATCCTGTTTTCGTTTGGCGGTGACGGCACTATGCTCGACTCTTTGGAATATGTTCGCGACGCTGCGATTCCTGTGTTCGGAATAAACACAGGCCGACTCGGTTTCCTTGCAGGTGTGTCGCCTAATGAGACGATAGACGCAATAAAGAAAATCCTGAACGGCGAATATGAGGTGGAGAAACGCTCACTTCTGGAACTTGTTGGGGAAGAGGAGCGTTTTAATGGCATCAATTTTGCATTGAATGAACTGAGCGTCATGCGAAAAGACGGCAGTAGCCTCATTGTGATACAAGTGTTCGTTGATGACAAACTTCTGAATACTTACTGGGCCGACGGCCTAATCCTTGCCACGCCGACAGGCTCTACAGCCTATTCGCTGAGCGTGGGCGGACCAATCGTCGCACCGAATAACGACAGTTTTTTGATAACTCCTATATCGGCACACAATTTAAGCGTGCGTCCTGTCGTTATATCTGACAAAAGTGTCGTGAAAATCAAGGTTGACGGCCGCTGCGACGCCTATGACCTGAACCTCGACTCACGTACTAAGTTGGTGGACAAGAGTTTGGAACTTAAAGTGAAAAAGGCCGATTTCTCATTCAATATGGTGAAAATGCCCGACAAAGACTTCTTTGAAGCTATCAGAAAAAAGCTTCTTTGGGGTAATGATGTGAGAAATTAGAAAAAAATTGCTGGTGGTTATTAAAAAATTTTGTAAATTTGCCAGTTTATTATACAAAAGTCTAAACGATTGTCTGTCAAGAGAAAAGAAGTTTTAAACGAATGAAAAATTGTAAAAAGCATTTTATCGTTGCGTTGGCTGTCCTGTTTTTAGGACAGATTCTTGCACCTAAGATGACCCGTGCTCAAATTGTTGAGGTGGGTGCATCTGCCGGACTTTCGTATTACATGGGCGATATCAACCCTAATAAGCCTTTCAACCAGAGTCAGCTGGGATTTGGCGTGCTCGTAAGGTATTACAGCAATACCAGATGGGCGTTCCGTCTGGCTTATTCCAACCTTCAGCTGAATGGCAGCGACGAAAAGTCAGATTATCGTCCTGAACGTGGACTGTCGTTTAAAAACAATGTCCATGATCTGGCATTTATAGCGGAATTCAACTTCTTCGACTACTTCACCGGAAGTAAGCGTAACGCGGTGTCTCCGTATATCTTCGGAGGTGTCTCGGCTCTGCTTTTCAACCCGAAAGCCGATGATGGCACTGAGTTGTGCAATGTTTTGACTGATGTGGACTATGATGGCACTATTCCTGCTAATGGCGAGGATAAATATAGTAAAATCGCCATGTCAATACCTTTCGGCGTAGGCGTGAAATACAGCCTCGGCCCGAAACTCGGCATCGCCCTCGAATGGAGATGGGACTACGCATTTACCGACTGGCTCGACGACTGCCACGCCTATTATCCTCTTTATCAGAGTGGTGACGGCTACGCTCATTACAGCGACCCGACCGGTTTTGCGGCTGATGAAAATGGCGCGAACAGCAATCAATACATCCAACGTGGCAACAAATCGACCAACGACTGGTACGGATATCTGAATTTCTCGATAGTGTACAAGTTCGTTCTGCCCGGCTCAAATGATTGTAACAGAGGCGCGAATAAAAACAGTTATAAAAATTATTGATAAATGGAGAGTTTGAAAGATAAGATAATTATGGAACGCCTGCCACAGCATATCGCTGTCATCATGGATGGCAACGGACGCTGGGCGAAACAGCAGGGTAAAATGCGTGTGTTCGGGCATCAGCATGGCGTTCAGGCAGTGCGTAACACCGCGGAAGCTTGCGCGGAACTCGGCGTGAAATATCTTACACTCTATGCCTTCTCCACAGAAAATTGGAAACGTTCTTCGTTTGAAGTCGACGCCCTGATGGGATTGCTGACAAGCGCTTTGAAAAATGAGCTTAAGACGTTGAACGACAATAATATACGACTTAATGCCATAGGCGACTTGAAACGTCTGCCGACGTCACAGTACGAAGCCCTGATGTATGCCATCGACAATACGAAGAACAACGACAGGATGACGATGACGCTGTGCCTCAGCTATTCAGGACGTTGGGAGCTCGTGAAAGCCATGAAAAATATCGCTGACGAGGTGAAAAACGGCTCACTCGACCCTGAAAAGATTGACGAAGCGCTGATAAGCAGACATCTGGCAACCGCCGATATGCCTGACCCTGACCTGCTCATACGCACCAGCGGAGAGGAGAGAATCAGCAACTATCTGCTGTGGCAAATAGCGTACTCGGAACTTTATTTTACCGAGAAATTCTGGCCTGATTTTTCAAAAGAGGATCTGTATCAGGCAATAGTTGATTATCAGAACCGCGAACGCAGGTTCGGAAAGACAAGTGAACAAATTAAAAAGTAGGGAAATGACTTTTTTGAAAAGGTTTAAAATATTTGCATTAGTAGTTTTTTGTTGGGTCTGCCTCATGACAGGCGGCGTCGCGAACGCACAAATTCAAGTCGGTAACGACATGTCGGAGGTCGACTACTCTTTGCCTCGTGAATATGAAATCGGCGGTATCACCGTGACTGGCGTGCAATATGTCGATCCTGCCGTCGTAGTGATGCTCTCAGGACTGCATGTCGGAATGACCGTGAAAATTCCTGGCGACAAGATAACGAAAGCTATACGCAACTTGTGGGAACAAGGCCTTTTTGAAGATATCCAGATAACACAGACACAAAAAGTCGGCGGAAAGGTTTTCCTCAATATCGATATGAAAGAACGCCCGAGAATCAGTAAGTTCTCATTCAAAGGCGTCAAAAAATCAGAAGCCGAAGATCTTAGAAAAAAAATCAACCTGAGCCGCGGCGATGTGGCAACGGAACACACATACACAAAAACAACCGGCATCATCAAGGATTATTTCGCAAACAAAGGATATCTCAATGCTGACGTGAAGATAACCCCGGTGTCGGATACTACGATGGACAATTACGTGATCCTCGTCATCAATATCAACAGAAAACGTAAAGTCCGCATAGGAGATATCATCGTGAATGGCAACGAAGTGCTGACGGATGGTCAGGTGCGTTCGGCAATGAAAGAAACGAAACGTAGAGGCAAATTCGACCCGTTGCGCCCTCTCGGTGCCGTCATCGTAAACACATTCTACGACCTCGTTACACTGAAACCTCTTGAGGCGGAAGATGAGGTGGTATGGTATTTCTCAGAAAATGTCCGCCCTCGAATTTTCAAATCATCACGGTTCAATGAGGATGATTATGAGGATGATAAACAGTTGATTATCAAGAAATATAACGAGAAAGGCTACAGAGATGCCAAGATAGTCAAGGACTCGGTTTACGTTATTGACGACAAAAATATCGGAATCACCCTCGATATCAGCGAAGGCCATAAATATTATTTTGGAAACATCACTTGGGTCGGTAACACTAAATACGACACCACTACACTCAATAGGGTGCTCGGCATTAAAAAAGGCGACGTCTATAACCAGGAACTCCTCGAACAGAACCTGACTTATAGCGAAGGCGGCTACGACGTGTCATCGTTGTATATGGATGACGGATACCTTTTCTTCCGCGTCGAACCTGTGGAAATCAGAGTGGAGAACGACACCATCGACCTCGAGATGAGAATGAACGAAGGCGAACAGGCGACAATCAAACACGTGACAGTACAAGGCAACACCAAGACTAACGACCGCGTGATTATCCGTGAGATGTACACCAGACCTGGTCAACTCTACAGCCGTAGCGACATCATTAGAACAATACGTGAGCTTTCAGCTTTGCAATATTTTGATTCTCAGAAACTTATGCCTGATATCCAGCCGGATCCGTCAGACGGGACAGTGGATATCAATTACATAGTTGAAGAGACTCCGAACGATCAGATCGAGCTTTCTGCAGGTTATGGCTACGACCGTCTCATGCTCTCTTTGGGATTGAATCTCAATAACGTCTCATTGAGAAACTTCTTCAAGGGAGACGCTTGGCGCCCGATTCCTACAGGCGACGGTCAGAAACTGTCGTTCAGAATCCAGACTTACGGAACGACGTATATCAACTACGGCGTGACGTTCACGGAGCCTTGGCTCGGCGGCAAGAGGCCGAATTCTTTGACAGTGTCGGTGTACCATTCGTCATACAAGAACACTTACACCGCAACAACAGGTTACTTCAAACAGACCGGTGTCTCAGTCGGTATCGGAACACGTCTGAAATGGCCTGATGACTACTTTACACTTTACAACGGTATCAACCTGATTCGCTACACGCTGAAGAACTATAAGAACGTATTCAATTTCGGTACTGGTAACGGCGATTTCAACCTCGTCGGTTATAACATCACATTCGGACGTAACTCCACAAGCCACCCGATCTATCCTCGCTATGGCTCCGAATTCATCCTGTCGCTTGAGATGACGCCGCCATATTCGCTGTTCAATCCGGTTGATTATGAGAAAAAATATTCTGACCAGGACAAGAGAGAAGACGAGATGTACCACTGGGTTGAGTTCCATAAATGGAAGTTTAAAGCAGCGGTATACACCGAAATCGCTGATAAACTCGTTATCATGACCCGTGCACGTTTCGGCTATTTGGGATACTACAATCCAAGTATCGGCATCACTCCGTTCCAGCGTTTCTGCCTCGGTGGTGACGGTCTGTCGGGTGCCTATAACTTCGACGGACGTGAACTCATAGGCATGAGAGGTTATGCCAACACATCATTGACACCTGGTTATACCTCAAACAATAGCGAAGGTGGTAATATCTTTGCGAAATACACTATGGAGCTGCGTTATCCTTTGACACTCAACCCTCAGGCGACGATTTTCGCGCTGACATTCGTGGAAGCGGGTAACTGCTGGCTCGGATCAGAAAACTTCAACCCGTTCTCATTATACCGCTCGGCTGGTCTCGGCTTGAGAATCTACCTGCCGATGTTCGGTATGCTTGGCCTTGACTGGGGCTACGGCTACGACGAGGTGAAAGGCGCTCCTGACGCATCAGGCGGCCAGTTCCACTTCTCAATAGGCGGCTCAATCGATTAAAAATGAATAATTTGAAATTAAAAATGACAGATATGAAGACAACAAAATCATTATTATTACTGGCATTTCTGATGATGCTCGGATTTTCTTCAGCATTAGCTCAAATAAACCAAAAATTCGCTTACGTCGATACGGAATATATCCTGCAAAATATTCCTGAATATGGTGACGCACAGGAGGAAATCAACCAGATGTCGGTGAGATGGGAAAAAGAACTCAGGGCTTTGCGTACCAAAATCGACCAGATGAAACGTGACTATCAGACCGAGTCGGTGCTTCTTTCAGATGATATGAAGAGGAAGAAAGAAGAAGCCATAGCCGCAAAAGAACAGGAGTTTGCGACTCTTCAGATGCAATATTATGGTCCGGAAGGCGAACTCTTCTCAAAACGCAACGAGCTTATCCAACCTATTCAGGAGAAGATTTATAACGCCATCAACCAGGTGGCACAGGTGAGAAACTTGGCTTTTGTGTTCGATAAAGCCGCAGGTGCCACAATATTGTATGGCAATGACAAACTCGATATCAGCGACGATATCCTCGATGAAATCGGAAACGTGATGCAGACAGTGCGCCGTCAGGATAGAAAACGCTCCAATACAGTGGGTGGCGGCTCAGGAAATACAGGTGGCTCGAAACCGGCTGGCAGCGAAAAACCGGCAGAAAAGAAATAATCACTGAAAAATATTACGGATTAACAAAAAAAGTAGTATTTTTGCAAAAATTTAGAGAATAATCAAATTTAAATAAAAATGAAAAAATTAGCTAAAGTATTGGTTTTATTGGTGTTAGCATTAGGAATTGGTTATGGAGCTAACGCACAGACACAGAAAATCGGTTATGTTGACTCACAAGCCATCATCGAGTTGATGCCTGAAGGCGCAAAAATCCAACAGGATCTGCAAGCTTATTACAGCGAGCTTCAAGCTGAACTCCAAGCAATGGCAACGGAATACCAGAACAAGATGAGAGAATATGAGGCAAACCAAGCCACAATGTCAAACATTCTCCGTCAGTCAAAAGAAAAGGAAATTGTTGACCTTCAGGGTAGAATCCAGGAGTTCCAGGCTAATGCAGAGAATGACCTCGCCGCAAAGCAGGAAGAACTCTCAAAACCTATGCTTGACAAAATCAAAGCCGCTATCGACGCTGTAGTGAAGGCAAAAGGCTTGGCATACGTGTTCGAGAAGACCGTCATTTTGTCAATAGGTGACGGAGCTATCGACATCACCGCTGATGTCAAAACAAAACTGGGACTCTAATATAGTTAGCAGTTAGAAGTTGGTAGTTTACAGTTGATTTATAAGCGCGAGGAACTCGCGCTTATTTATTTTTATTAAAAAAATAAATATTGTTCGCATACAGTAAATATTTTTACTATCTTTGCGATTTGAAATATAAATTTTAATAAAATGGAAATTTTTGAAAGAATAGCTCACGATTCTGGTGGTCCAATCGGGCAGTATATGGACCGTATTCACGGATATTTTGCATTCCCGCGTTTGGAAGGCGAACTCGGACCTCATATGCGTTTCAACGGTGTTGATGTTTTATGCTGGAGTTTGAACAACTACCTTGGCTTGGCGAACCATCCTGAGGTGAGAAGAGTCGACGCTGAGGCTGCTGCACGCTGGGGTCTCGCATATCCTATGGGCGCCCGTATGATGAGCGGCAACACACGTCTCCATGAACGCTTGGAACGCGAACTCGCCGACTTCGAACGCAAAGAGGACGCTTATGAGTTCAATTTCGGATATCAGGGCATCGTGTCGACCATCGACGCACTCTGCACACGTAACGACGTCATAGTGTTCGACGCTGAAGCACATGCCTGCCTCATCGACGGAAAACGTCTCCATATGGGTCAGTCGTTCCACTTTAAACACAACGATATCGTCAGCTGCGAGAGAATGCTCCAGAAGGCCACTGAGGTGGTACAGAAGACAGGCGGCGGCATCCTTCTCATCACAGAAGGCGTGTTCGGAATGACAGGCGCTCTTGGCATCCTCGACCAGATTGTGGCTCTCAAGAAGAAATATCAGTTCCGTATCCTCATCGACGACGCTCACGGATTCGGATGCATGGGTCCTACAGGACGCGGCACATCAGAACATTTCGGCGTGATGGATGATATAGACCTCTACATCGGCGCATATGCCAAGTCAATGGCTATCATCGGAGGTTTCGTTGCCGGCCCGAAGGTCATCATCGACTACCTCAGATACAATATGCGTTCTCAGATGTACGCCAAGTCACTTCCAATGCCTATCGTAGAAGGCTGCCTGAAACGTCTTGAAATCATCCGCAGCGCTGAAGGCGACGAGCTACGTAAGAAACTCTGGACTGTGACACGTACCTTGCAGAATGGCTTCCGTGACCTCGGATTCAATATCGGACCGGCAGAGGCTTGCGTGACACCTATCTTCCTGCCAGGCAACGAAGTACAGGCGGCATGGATAGCACGCGACCTCCGCACAAACTACAAGATTTTCTGCTCCATCGTGACATATCCTGTCATTCCGAGAGGCATGATCATCTTCAGAATCATCCCGACAGCGGCACACTCTCTCGAAGACGTGCAGTATACCTTGAACGCCTTCAAGGAAATCAAAGAGAACCTCGCCGCAGGTAAGTACGATAATCCTGAGATGCCACAGATGGCAATCCTTTAATATGAGAGATAAATATTTTAAAGATAAGGTAATAATCATAACTGGCGCCAGCTCGGGAATCGGGCTGGCCGCTGCCAGACTGTTCGCCTCGATGGATGCGAAAGTGGTCATCGCAGCACGCTCCGCCGATAAACTCGATGAGGTGAAGGCTACAATGCCTAACACGGATAACATCCTGTGCGTCAAGACTGATGTGTCGGTGGAAGACGACTGCAAGAATCTGGTGCAACAGACCGTCGATAAGTTCGGACGTGTCGATATACTTGTCAACAACGCAGGTATCTCGATGCGCGCGATGTTCCGTGACCTCGACCTCGATGTCATCAGACATCTGATGGACACCAATTTCTGGGGCACCGTATATTGTACGAAATACGCTCTTCCGTATATCCTCGAGTCAAAAGGCAGTATCGTCGGCGTCATCTCAATAGCCGGACTTACAGGATTGCCGGGAAGGACAGGCTATTCAGCGTCGAAATTCGCCATCAGAGGATTCCTTAACACCCTACGTGTGGAACATCGCTATGACGGTATTCATGTGATGGTGTTCGCACCTGGTTTCACGACTTCTAACATCAGAAACGTGGCATTACTTGCCGACGGCTCTCTGCAAGGCACGACACCTCGCAACGAGAGTAAGATGATGTCAGCGGAAGCTGTGGCACAACGAATGGCCTACGGCTTGAGAAAACGTAAAAAAGAGATGATACTTACCCCGGTCGGAAAACTGACGAAGTTATTTAACTTCATCATGCCTGGATTCGTCGAATGGGCCGAATATAGGATGATGGCCAACGAACCGGACAGCCCGATAAAAAAGAAATAAAAAACATTTGCCCTATGATGCTCATTAAGGAAATAGCCGTCTATGTGAATATTCTTAATTCAAGGATTAAGAAATGTTTTTTTGACGACCTGCAGAACAATGGAATCAATGTGACACCGGAACAGTATCTGGTGCTGGATATCTTATGGGAAAATCAGCCGCTTTCACAGCAAAAAATAGCTGATATGATCCAAAAAGACAAGAATTCAGTGACAAAAATCATCGATTCCCTTGAGAAAAAGAACCTGGTGAGCCGTATTGTGGACAAAAACGACCGTAGAATTAACATAATAGAGCTTACGGAAGAGGGTAGGAATCTGGAGAAAATTGCGACAGATGTTGCGATAAAATTCATGAATGATGTAGTGCAAGGTATTGATAAACAAGATCTTGACAGCTACATGAAGGTTATGAGACAGATGAAAAACAATCTCGAAAGAGAATAATATTTAACAATTAAAAAAAACTGTTTTATGAGAATTAGACTGATAGGATTGTTGTGCCTCGCGGTGCTTGCCTTTTCATCTTGTAATAAAAAAGAAGGTGTGGGAGGAACAGGTACGGTTCAAGGTTACGTGAAACTGATAAACCATCCGGACGATAACTTCACGCTGCCTGCAGATACTGTTGACGCTGTGAAAACCGATGTCTTCATCGTATACGGCAACTCCGATTTCTATGGCGATGATGTCGAAACTGATGACAAAGGATTTTATAAGTTCAAATACCTGACATCGGGCACTTACACTGTGTTTGCATATTCGACACTCCCTGATGGTAATAAAGTTCCCGTCACCGCTTCTGTCTCAATAGGCAATGGCGGTACCGGTCGAGTCCCTACACTTTATATCCACTCTGGGAAAGCCTACGGAACTTCTATCGTGAAAGGTAAGGTGTGGGCAAGATATATCAACAAAAACAACTACCAAATCGGTGCAGGTTGGGCTTACGAACACCGTGTATATATCAGAACTCTCGGCGACAGCTATCATTTTGATGACACACGTGTCAGCCTTGACGGTGTTTTCGCTTTCCAGAAACTGCAACCGGGTGAGTATGAAGTGTTTACATTCGAGGAAGACGTAAATGAGATAGTGTATCCGATTGTCGATACTGTCATAGTGGAGGAAGCCGGACAGATAATCGAAATGGTTCCCGATACAACTTTTGTTGTTAGAGTAAAAGTTTGATAATCAATCAATTAGATAAATATGAAAAAGTTATTGATATTTGCGTTCTTGGTGGCTCTTATAGCTCCTGCTTTCGCTCAGCAGGTCACACCGGAGACATTGATTAAGCGTCAGAAACGTAAAGGCTTGACAATCAAGGAGTGGAATACTCAAGTAGGCTCAAAACAAGCTTTCCTTGACCATGTCACTACATACGACTCGCTCGGAAGAAAAATCGAGGAGATAGAATATGCATCATACGGACAGAAATCGCGTGTGGTGTGTGAATACGTCGACCCGCTCGACCCGGCATCGAAAGTGTTGCGCGAGATAGAATACAACGACCGCGACAAAGTGACACGTATAAAAAAATACGAGTACAACGAAGACGGCAGCAAGAAACGTCAACTTAACTATTATCCGAACGGCAAGCTCGAATCGGTGAAGGAATATGAACTAATATTCAGATAATGTTGAGTGTCAGCGACATATTGGTGAATATGGATCCTATCAGCCTCGACGAGATGAGCGCCGTGAAGCTGATGAACCGCATCGACACTAAGTATGTCGCCGATGATTTGACAGTCGCCAAGCTGTTTTCGTTTATCAAAGACGAATATTACGTGCAGGAAATCGATGGGAAACGCATTGCCTCATATGACAGCGTTTACTATGACACCGTTGATAATCACATGTATATCATCCATCAGGATAAGAAACTGAAACGCGATAAGCTGCGTGTGCGTAATTATGTAGATACAGGAAACTATTTCTGCGAGGTGAAACATAAAAACAATCACGGGCGCACGAAAAAGAAACGTATCGAAGTGGGCGAGGATGTGTTCAGTGATTTGAAATCGGAACCGGCAGTGCGGGATTTTGTCGAGAACCAGCTTCCAGACTACGATTTCGACGACTTCGTGAAAAAACTCTCAACCACGTTTGAGCGAATTACAATAGTCAACAAAGGCAAAACAGAAAGAATAACGATAGATTTCAACGTCAGATTCCATAATTTCGAGAACGGCAACGACGAATGCATCGCGCCTCTTGTCATCATGGAGCTGAAACGCGACGGACAGTGTGAGTCGTTTTTTCAGAAAACGCTCTTTGAGATGAGGATTAAACCTTTTAGTATCAGTAAATACTGCATCGGAAGGGCTCTGACAGACAAGACATTGAAACAGAATCGTTTTAAAAAGAAAATCATAAAATTGAATAAACTTAAAAAACTTAGAGAATATGCTGTTACTACAGTCAATGCAGAACTTTGACCCCGACATCGCCCGTGAGTTCGGCGGTGACGCTTTTGAATCTGGATTTCTTGGCGTGCCGTTAGTCGACATGACCAGCCTGTGGACGCTTTTGGTGCGTTTCGCATTCCATTTCATTGTGTGTTGGGTCATAGTGAGATGTTTTTACTACCCGAAGAGCCGCAGAAACGATTATTATTTTACTTTCATGCTCTTCGCAGTGACGATTTTCCTCCTCATCATTCAGATGGACAATATGAAGATGGCTATCAGTTTCGCTTTGGGACTTTTCGCCATTTTCGGAATGATACGATATCGAACGGAGACACTGAAGGTGAGGGAGATGACGTATCTCTTCATCATCATCGGACTGTCGATAATCAACGGTTTGGCTTTGACTGTGAGCTACCTCGAACTTGGCGTAACGAACTTGCTGTTTCTCATCTCGATATGGCTGTTTGAAAGCGATATCATCACTACGAGACGCACCGAGACGAAAATTATCCTTTACGATAAGATTGAGAACGTGAAACATGGTAAGGAAGAGGTTCTTCTCGCTGATTTAAAGGAGCGTACAGGCCTCGACATCACTGAGGTTGAAGTCGGTCACATCGATTTTCTCCGTGACGTGGCGTATGTGAAGGTGACCTACAAACCTTTCGCAAAGACAGCGAACACAATCAATAATATCACAAAACTGAAAGATTTTTCGTAATGTTTACGAAAAGAGACATATTTAAACTTTGCGTCGCGGCAGTTCTGTTGCTGTCGACGGTGATGGCAGTTGCGCAAAACGAGACCGACTGGGGCTGCATTCTCCGCGCTGAATATCAAGTCAATATCAGTAAACCTCTCAATTTGCCGATTCGAAATGACAAACTCGATATCACGGTGAAGGAAGATTTGCGTTTTGAAAACAATATGTCGAGATATTCGCGCTCGAAAACCACTCTGGGAGTCGATTATAAATTCACGCGCCTTGGCATCAAACTCGGCGCCGGCTTTGAATATATCAATAGGTATACAAACAAGTTCATTTACAGAAACAGATACCGCTATTTTTTCAATCTTTCATACGAATATGCCTATAGAAACTGGGAATTCGGATTCAGAACACGTTTCATAACGATGTATAACGACGAAGCGAGGGGATACTACAACTATAAGGCACATTATTATTGGAGAAACAAGCTCGTGGTGGCGTATAAACAGCCAAACAGCAGATTTAAATATTCTTTGTCGGGCGAAATGTATACTGAAATTAACAAAGACAGGGATCTGCAACTCAACACCATGATGTACGAAGGCTCTGTCGATTACCGCCTGACACGTCGGCAGTATCTGTCGTTTTTTGTTAGAGATTACAAGGAAGTTTTTATTGAAAGCGACCAAATTCGGACGGTTTATTTCGGAATCGGTTGGAAATTTAAACACTAAATATGAAAAAGACTATATTTATTGCTATCTGTTTGATTATCAGTCAAATGGCAATGGCTCAGTATGCTCCGGCGGGCGACAGTTTGAAAACTCGATGGGCTGCTGAAGTCACACCGGAAAACGTTTGGCAAGAGTATCCGCGTCCGCAGATGGCGCGCGAAGACTGGTTGAACCTGAATGGATTATGGGATTATGCTATTCGCTCGAAAGATGTAAATAGTATTGATGAGATTTTTGTTGATCAGTTGGATGGAAAGATTCTGGTTCCTTTCTGTGTCGAATCCGCACTGTCTGGAGTGCAGAAATACGTTGGGAAAGATAATGTGCTATGGTATCAGCGGGAATTTGAGGTCCCGAAATCATGGAAAGGGAAACATGTTATTCTTCATTTCGGTGCTGTCGATTGGAAGTGTGATGTGTGGGTCAATGACATAAAAGTAGGTTCGCACACTGGCGGTTACACTCCGTTTAGCATGGACATTACTCAAGTTTTGAAAAAGAAAGGTAATGTGTTGAAAGTCCGCGTTTGGGATCCGACCGACCAAGGTGAGCAGCCTTGCGGCAAACAACATGTGAAACCTCATGGAATCTGGTACACTCCAGTGACTGGAATCTGGCAGACGGTATGGCTTGAGCCTGTCAATGAGAACCATATTGTTGATTTGAAAATCGTGCCTGATATTGATAATAAAACAGTATATGTGACGCCACAAATCGCCAATGCCTCGGCTGATATTATGGTGAGAATTGACATTAAGATGGGTTCGGATCTGGCTGTGGCTAGTGAGCAGTCAATAAATGAAGAAACTATAGAAGTACCATTTTATTTAAATAAAATTAATCTTTGGACACCTGACGATCCATTCCTTTATAACATTGATGTGTTTTTGTATAAAGATAATAAGATTGTTGACCATGTAACCAGTTACTTCGCGATGCGCAAATTCGGCACAGAGAAAGACGAAAATGGCATCGTGCGCCTGATGCTCAACAACGAGCCGATTTTCATGTTCGGTCCGCTCGACCAGGGATGGTGGTGCGACGGCCTCTACACCGCTCCGTGTGACGAGGCTTTGAAATATGATATTCAGAAAACCAAGGACTTTGGCTATAACATGATTCGCAAGCATGTGAAGGTGGAGCCTGCGCGTTGGTACTATTGGTGTGATAAACTTGGAATCATAGTGTGGCAGGACATGCCTTCTGGAGGCAAAGGTCCGGGCTGGGTTACCGACAGATATTTCGAGGGCTCGCTGAGTGAACGTACCCCAGAATCGGAGGCTACTTACAAGAAAGAATGGAAAGAAATCATCGATTATCTCTATTCAGTGCCTTCAATTGGTGTTTGGGTGCCGTTCAACGAGTCGTGGGGACAGTTTAAAACCCCTGAAATTGTTGAGTGGACCAAGAGTTACGACCCGTCGCGATTAGTGAATCCTGCTTCTGGCGGCAACCATTATCCTGTGGGCGACATTCTCGATTTGCACAACTATCCGCAACCTGATATGTATTTTTATGATGCTTCACGTGCTAATGTTCTCGGCGAATATGGCGGCATCGGCAGGAAAATCGAGGGACACACTTGGGTCCCTGAACAAGGCTGGGGCTATGTGGAATACGACACAGAGGAGAAAGTCACCGATACCTATGTGGAATACGCTAACATCTTGCTTAATCTTATTCCGCGCGGATTCTCGGCGGCAGTTTACACCCAGACCACCGACTGCGAGGTCGAGCTCAACGGTCTGATGACATACGATAGGGAAGTGGTGAAGCTGGACGAGCGACGGTTGCGCGAGATAAACCTAAAAATTTCCAATTATTTCAAGAAATAAAAAAAATATAGGGGCGAATGATAATTCGCCCCTACGTGTTTTCGATAATCTGTGTGATTTCTATTAGTCCTCAACGATTGCTTCGTTCGGGCAAACGCTTGCGCAAGTGCCGCATGAAACGCAGTTATCAGCGTTGATTGAATAGATGCTACCTTCTGAAATAGCGCCGACTGGGCACTCGTCGATGCAAGTACCGCAAGCTACACAGCTGTCTAAAATTTTGTATGCCATAATATTATAGTTTAGAAAATTTCTGCAAAGATATGGGTTTTTCCAATACACAACAACATTTTGAAAAAATATTTTTTTTTGCTTTTTTTATATAAAATATATACTTACCTTTGCAGAAAATTTGGGGATGACCCCTGAAAAGGTGAAAAATTATCTAAGTTATTAAAATACAATAAATTAAATTCAATTTCCTATGGCTAACAGAACAAAAGTTGTAGAACTTGAACACGTTGTCATTCGTTTTGCGGGTGACTCTGGCGACGGTATGCAGCTGACAGGAAACCTGTTTTCCGATTCAACAGCTTTAGCAGGCAATGATTTTGCCACGTTCCCAGACTATCCTGGAGAAATTCGTCCACCACAAGGCACAGTGTCTGGCGTCTCTGGATTCCAAGTCCATTTCGGACATAAACCGGTCCACACAACAGGTGACCTCTGCGATGTGCTCGTCGCAATGAACCCTGCTTCAATCAAAGCCAACATGCGCTGGCTCAAACCTGGCACAACAATCATCTTCGACGTCGACTCAATGAACGACAAGGCTCTCGAAAAAGCCGGTTACACAGCAGACCCGACAACAGATGACACACTCAGCCAGTATAAAGTCGTCAAAGCCCCTATCACTTCGATGACACTCGAGGCTTTGAAAGACTTCGGTTGGGACCGCAAGGCAATGCTCAAGTCAAAGAACATGTTCGCTCTCGGCATCGTGATGTACCTCTTCAACCGCGACATCACTATGTTGAACGGATATTTCAATACAAAATTCAAAAACAAACCGGATGTCATCAAGGCTAACCAGACTGTAGTAGCAGCAGGTTACAGCTATGCTGACACAATGGAAATCTTCGCCAACACATATCGTATCGAACCTGCAAACCTCGCTAAGGGCAAATACCGTGACATCACAGGTAACGTTGCTACAGCATGGGGTTTGATGGCTGCAGCAGAGCGTTCAGGCCGTCAGATTTTCTGCGGTTCATATCCTATCACTCCTGCTACAGATATCCTCGCAGAGTTGGTGAAATACAAGAACTTGAAAGTCAAGGCCTTCCAGGCTGAAGATGAGATTGCAGGTATCTGCTCATCACTCGGCGCATCATTCGCCGGCTGCTTGGCAGTGACCACAACATCAGGTCCTGGTCTTTCATTGAAGTCAGAAGCCCTCGGTCTCGCCGTGATGACAGAGCTTCCTCTCGTCGTCGTCGACGTTCAGCGTGGCGGTCCTTCAACAGGTCTCCCAACCAAGTCAGAACAGAGCGACCTCATGCAGGCTCTCTACGGACGTAACGGAGATGCTCCTCTCATCGTCTTGGCAGCACGCAGTTCGGCTGACTGCTTCTATTCAGCATACGAAGCCGCTAAGCTTGCAATGGAGCACATGACACCTGTCATCCTCCTCACAGAAGGTGCTCTCGGCAACGGTTCTGAGATCCTCCGCATCCCAAGAGTCGCTGATCTCCCGGCTATCGTGCCGCCAATCGCAAAGGCAAACGATCCTGAATATCAACCATACAAACGTGACGAGGCAAAACTCAGCCGACAGTGGGCTCTCCCAGGAACAGAAGGTTTGCGTCACCGTATCAGCGGTCTTGAAAAGGCCAACGGTTCTGGTAACCTCTCACTCGACCCGAAGAACCACCAGCTCATGACAGAGCTTCGTGAAGAGAAAGTGCAGCGCGTCGCCAACTTCATCCCTGAACAGGAAATCGTCGGTGACCCGAACGCTGACCTCCTCGTGGTGAGCTGGGGCGGCACATACGGCGTTGTCCTCTCAGTCGTCGAGAAGATGCTCGAAGAAGGCAAGTCAGTCGCTCACGCACACTTCCGCCACATCATGCCTCTGCCAAAGAACACAGCAAAGGTTTTGAGCGGTCACAAGAAAATCGTCGTCTGTGAGAACAACAACGGTCAGTTCGTGAACTACCTCAGAGAGAAGATGCCTGACTTCAAGTATGAGCAATTCAACAAGATTCAGGGTCTCCCATTCCTCACAGCAGAGTTAGAAAATAAGTTTAATGACCTTTTAAAATAAGATTACCATGGAAAACACAAATTTAAATAATCAGGTTGTTAATCTTACTAAAGAAGATTTCGTTTGCGATCAGATAGTGAAATGGTGCCCAGGTTGCGGTGACCACGCTATTTTGAAGGTTTTACAGGACGTGTTTCCACAGCTCGGCAAGAGAAAAGAAGACATCTGCGTCGTTTCTGGTATCGGCTGCTCATCACGTTTCCCGCACTATATGAACACTTATGGATTCCACAGCATCCACGGCCGCGCTTGCGCTATCGCAACAGGTGTGAAGCTCGCAAATCCTAACCTCTCAGTATGGGTTGTCTCTGGTGACGGCGACTGCACAGCTATCGGTGGTAACCACTTCATCCACGCTGTCCGCCGTAACATGGACATGAACCTCCTTCTGTTCAACAACCGTATCTACGGTATGACAAAAGGCCAGTTCTCACCATGTACATTCCGTGGCACAGTCACAAAGACATCACCACAAGGTACATACGAAGACCCATTCAATGTTGGTGAACTCGTTATCGGTGCCGGCGGCAAGTTCTTCGCCCGTGGCGTTGATGTCAACACCAAGGAACTCACCGACATCTGCTTGAGAGCTAAGAATCACGACGGTATGTCAGTCATCGAGGTGCTCCAGAACTGTATGATTTTCTCGAACGGCGTTCACGAAAACATCACAGGCAAGGACGTCCGCGACGATATGCAAGTGAAGTGCGAACACGGCAAACCTCTCATCTTCGGTAAGGAGAGAAACAAAGGTCTGCGTCTCAACGGCAACAAGCTTGAAGTCGTCACAATAGGCGAAAACGGCATCACTGAAAAGGATATTCTCGTTCACGACGAGAAAGAAGAAACTACAGGTATCCACATGATGCTCGCCCACATGATGCCTCCGGCGTTCCCAGTCGCTATCGGCGTTATCCGCAACGTGGAAGCTCCTACATACGACGACTGCCTCACCGACGTCATCGAGCGCGAATCAGCCAAGTCGAATATCAAGACCGTTGATGACCTGCTCAACAGCGGCACAACTTGGGATATCAAATAATGTAAAGACGTACGGCTGTACGTCTCAATAAAAAATGAAAAAATCCCGTCATTAAGACGGGATTTTTTTTATCTTTGCACCATGAAAAAGTCATTTAAACCCGGAACAATGCTATACCCATTGCCGGTGGTGATGGTCTCTTGCGGTGATAGCCCCGAGAACTACAATATCATCACGGTGGCGTGGACTGGCATTGTATGCTCCGACCCTCCGATGTGCTACATTTCGGTGAGAAAAGAGCGACACTCACATCCAATCATATCAAAAAACAAGGAGTTTGTTATAAATCTCACGACAGAAACTCTCGCAAAAGCCACCGACTGGTGCGGCGTGCGTTCAGGAAGAGACTACAACAAGTTTAAGGAAATGCATCTCACTCCTGAACAAGCTGATGTAGTGAAAGCCCCGATGATAGCTGAATCGCCAGTGAATATTGAATGTAAAGTGGTGGAAATCAAAGAGTTGGGTTCGCATGACATGTTTATGGCAGAAATAGTTGCTGTTCATGGTGATGAGAAATATTTCGATCCGAGCACTGGACTTTTCCAGCTCAATCAAGCGGAATTGATAACCTATTCGCACGGAAAATACTACACTTTAGGTGAAAAAATCGGCAAATTCGGCTTCTCCGTCGAGAAAATTCAACATAAAAGAAAAACTTCCTCACCGAAAAACAAATGATTATGGATTATATAAAAGTAAACGGTCTACCCAAAGATGAAGTTATCGGTTTAGTCAAGGAATGGATAAAATTGTATCCTCATTCTTTTAATCCGGAAGTGAATTTTTGGTTTTATCAACTCGCTGACAATCAGGTGATTATTGGTTTACATGATGATTTGAGCACTTTGGCTGTGAGTCTTCTTGTAATCTATCTGACTTCGGCGGTGAAAGAGGTACAGGATGCCGAACCCGTCGTGGCATATCTGACTGTCGATGACAATGAGATTCTTCTGAAACAGAATTACGGCCGTCGCGCGAAGATTGTGGCGAAAGCAACTGATGATGATAATACTGGTGTTATAATCTTGTTGGAAAACAACTATTGCGTTGACTATTATTTCCGTGGAAAGGCGCATAAAATCAAAAATTCCGAACTCGTTTTCATGGAGCCGGCGCTCTCTGAAGCCGTTGAAAATGTTGAGAAAGACGAGGTTTTTGTCGGTGACGTCATCCCGAAGAAAAAGATAGAACAATCTCTCGAACCCGACGCATCGCCATGGAGCAAGCTGATGTGGTATGCCATATGCACCGTCGTCGGCCTTGGCATCGGATTTTTACTTGTTTATTTGTATTTCTAATGTTAGAAAAATTCCGCAAATACATTAACGACAACCACCTTATTAATAAAGGTGACCGAATCCTCGTTGCTTTGAGTGGTGGCGTCGATTCTATGGTGCTTGCGGAATTATTGAGACGTGAAGGATACGATATCGCTTTTGCACACTGCAATTTTCATTTGCGTGGAGCCGAATCTGACGGTGACGAACAGTTTGTGCGCGACTACGCCGAGAGGGTAGGAGTGAAGCTTTTTGTTAAGCAGTTCGACACCATGGATTTTGTTGAAAACAATAAGGTTTCCGTGGAGATGGCAGCCCGCGAACTGCGTTATGCCTGGTTTGATGAACTGCTTGGTTCCGGGTTCGATAAGTTAGCTCTCGCACATCACGCTGACGACCAAATTGAGACGTTTTTTATCAACCTTTTGCGTGGCTCTGGAATCAAGGGACTGAAAGCTATGCAACCTCGCAACGGCATGTATATCAGGCCTTTACTATGGGCTTTACGCGAAGATATTAAGAATTTTGCTGTTGAAAACGGCATCCAATGGCGCGAAGACAGTACCAATAATGACACTGTTTACCTTCGCAATAAAATCCGTCATGAACTGATGCCGGTGCTCGACTCAATCAAACCTGAAGCACGTGAGAAAATCCTTGAATCAGTCAATTATTTAGCCTCTGAAAATCAATTATATAGGGAACTTTTGAAGGAAAAGATATCTCAAATCGAGAAAATCGACGGCGTCTTGCACTCAATTCCTAAACGTCATTTCGACCGCCAGCTCCTTTTCGAGTGGATTCGTGATTATGGCTTCTCTTATTCACAATCAGAGTCAATTTTTGCATCTCTTGGCGGTGAACCTGGAAGAGAATTTTATTCTAATGATTATCAATTAGTTGTTGAAAAAGAATCGGTCGACATTTTTCCTATCGATCCCGTGCGGACAATGCATGCCTTGTCCCAACAGCTGACGATGCAACCAGTACAGACAACGAATGCCTTGTCCCTGCTGATAACGGATAATCCGAATATCGCTCAGCTAGATTATGATACTTTAAAATTGCCTCTCCGAACCCGTTTTTGGCAGCAGGGCGACCGTTTCCGTCCTCTTGGGATGCACGGCACAAAACTTGTGTCTGATTTCTTTAACGACAATAATTTTACGACTTTTCAAAAGAAAACAACCCTTATTTTGGTTGACAACGACGGCCAAATCGTCTGGATTGTCGGCCATCGCATCGACGACAGATTTAAAATCACCGACAAGACCAAAACTATTTATCAAATAAAATTTGGAGAATAAAAAAATATTTCATATCTTTGTAGCTTGTATTGTAAATACGAGTTTTGAAATTAAATCATTGACAATCAATCAACTATGAAAAAACTTAATTTGTTTTTCGCTTTAATTATTGCATTTATAGTGCCTTTTACCTCGTTGGGCCAGATTTACGACCCGGTTCAGTGGAGCTTCTCAACCGAAGCGCTGGGAAATAACGAATTCAACGTCATTTTCAAGGCAGATATCGAAGCCGGATGGCATGTCTATTCGCAAAATATCGATGGCATTGGCCCTATTCCGACGTCGTTTATATTCACTGAAGACGCGAATTATCAAAGAGTTGGTGAAGTGACAGAAGGCGATGCGATTGTTATCCACGATCCATTCTTCGATATGGAACTGCGTTATTTTGAGAAAGAGGCTATATTTACCCAAAAGGTGAAAGTCCTTGGAAAAGAACCTGTTACAGTGAAAGGCGAACTGGAATATATGGTTTGCAATGAGGGACAGTGCCTGCCTCCGACACAGGTGGAATTTGATATAAACCTTAATAATACAGCTATCTCTAATGCTGATGCTCAGGCAAATGAAGGCGACAGTCTCCTTTCAATGATTTTGCAGGCTATCCTCTGGGGCTTGGCGGCACTGCTCACACCATGCGTATTCCCTATGATCCCGATGACAGTGTCGTTTTTCCTTCATGGCAGCGAAAACAAAGCCGCTGGTCGCTTCAAAGCCATTATGTATTTCATTTTCATAGTGTTGCTTTACACCTTGCCTATCGCAGTAATCATTATGGTGACATGGATTTTTGGTGGCGACAGCGTTACTGGTGACATATTCAACTGGTTGTCAACACATTGGCTCCCGAATATCATCTTCTTCTTAGTGTTCATGGTGTTTGCGGCGTCGTTCTTTGGAGCGTTTGAGATAGTGCTCCCAAGCAGCATCGTCAACAAATCTGATGCCAACTCTGATAAGAAAGGTCTTGCCGGCGTTTTCTTCATGGCTCTGACTTTGGTGCTCGTTTCATTCGCCTGCACCGGACCTATCGTCGGTACCGTGTTGATTAAGTCAACATCTGGTGAGTTCTGGACTCCGATTCTCACCATGTTCTGCTATGCCTGTACCTTTGCGTTGCCGTTTGCACTTTTTGCATTGTTCCCGTCAATGCTGAAGAATCTGCCAAAGAGCGGCGGCTGGCTTAACACAGTGAAGGTTATCCTTGGCTTCATCGAGGTCGCTCTCGGTTTCAAGTTCTTGAGCGTCGCCGACCAGACATATCACTGGCATCTTCTTGATCGCGAAGTCTATCTTGGCATCTGGATTGTGTGCTTCGCTATGCTTGGCTTCTATCTCCTTGGCAAGATCAAATTCAAAAACGATGACCCTGTCGAGTCTGTCGGCGTAGGACGTCTGATATTGAGCATCATAGTGTTCACCTTTGTCGTTTATATGATTCCTGGCATGTGGGGCGCTCCTTTGAAGGCTCTCTCAGGCTACCTGCCACCACAACAGACTCTTGATTTCGACCTCAAACGTATCAATCAGGAGAATGCCGACAAGATTATCGAATACATCCAACAGAATGTGAGGGCAGTTCCCGCCGGTCAAGCTGAACAAAATGAAGCGAAACCGACTGCTGAGATATGTGAAGAGCCTCGTTTCAACGATATCTTCCATCTGCCTCACGGACTGAAAGGCTACTTCGATTATGAGCAGGCATTAGCTTGCGCGAAAGCTCAGAACAAGCCGCTTTACGTCGATTTCACCGGTCACGGATGCGTCAACTGCCGTGAGATGGAGGCCAACGTTTGGAGTGATCCGCGCGTCCTTAAGATGTTGCGTGACGACTTTATCATAGTGGCGCTTTACGTCGACGATAAGACCAAACTTCCGGAGGAAGAATGGGTTAAAGGTGGTGACGGTAAGATGAAGAAGACAATAGGCCGCAAATATGCCGACTTCCAGATCTCGAAATTCGGTACCAATGCTCAGCCATATTATTGTCTCATGGGCCACAATGGCGAGCTACTGCACGAGCCTCGCGCCTATAACCTCGACAAAGACGGTTTCGTCCAGTTCCTCAAAGAAGGCCTCGAAAACTTCAAAAACGGGGTTTCGGTTAGGAATATCAACGAATAATTTCAAAAAAAACTTGCATATATCAAAAAAAATTGTAATTTTGCAAACTGAATAAAATAGATTAAATATAGAATAAAACAATAAATGAGATAAAACACGTTAAGTAGCCTTGGCAGGAGGACTCCTGAAATCTCGACAATTTGAGAAGCCACCCACTACTGAAGACTATGTGACAGATCTACGACGATGCGTGGACTTTGCTTGTTTTGATTAGGGATGGTTGGGCAGTCGAGAGCCTCAGGAATCCGAATCAAAATACAGAGCACCACGCTATTTTTATATCATGTGAATAATAAAAAATAATTGCCTATGGAGAAACCGCGCTGAAAGCGCAAGAGAATAACACAATCGATGACGTTTCTTGGATTTCTGAAATCTCGACACTTTCATAAATCATCCCGGGAAAGTTTTGACAAAGAGTTAATATTAATATAAGTGAACTTTGTTGTGTAAATTGTACCGGTTAAGGAATGTCCGAACGATACGATTTGAAACAACAAAGTTCACTTTTTATTGATAATTAAAAACGAATTAAATGATAAAAAATACAAGGAAAATATTACTTTTACTGATAATGTTGGCTACAATTGGCACATATGCTCAAAATGATAGATTCTTTAATGGTTATGAACACGACGCTTATGGCAAACGTGAAAGCGGAACATCATTGTTCACCAATCAGGCTTTCGGCGCGTCGGATGAAGGTCAATTTACCAATGAAACATTTGGCGCACCATTGGGCGGCGGTTTGTTGATCATGCTGTTGGCCGGTGCTTGCTATGCAGTGTGGAGAACAAAAACAATAAAAAATTTAAAACAAATAAATTGATAATGAAATGAAAAGACTCGGTAATATTTTAATAATGTCATTGGCATTGATGGCAATGATGATACAATGCAAGAAAAATGTAGAAATTATTCCCAATGGAGTTGAAAATGAAACAGAAATCATCCTCAACGTTAATGATTCAAAAGTAGATGTGAATACGGTGACTGGTGCGGTCAGATTTGAAAATGGTGATGTCATATATGTCGCCAGCGACGGAAAATATGTTGGAACTCTCACGCATAACGGAAGCCATTTCGCCGGAACACTTACAAATCCAACTGTCGGCATCCCTCTGCATTTCTATTTCCTTGGAAATATTAAGCCGGGTGTCGCACTTACGCCGGGATCATCAACGAGTTGCTCGGTTTTCATAACAGACCAGGTCTCCAAATTGCCGGTAATATCTTACGCCACGTCCAAAGAGGACTATTCATCGGAAGTCTCAGTTTATTCGGCGCATCTTAAAAACCAATGTGCATTGGTGAAGTTCAATGTGAATACACCCTCGGGCGCGTTGGTCTGTATTACGGGTTTCAACAACAAAGTGACAGTTGATTTCTCATCGGCTACAATAACTCCAAGCAAGTCGGGAGAAGGCGTCATAAATCTTGGCACAGGCAGCGGTGAGAGATGGGCGATACTTCTTGAACAGGATGCATTAAGCGACGGAGAAGCTTTCACTACTGACGGTGGCTACGTGGGAACATGCGGCGAAGTGCCAGCAATATCAAAAAACGATTTCTTGAAAGACGGCATCGAAGTCAATGTCCTTACTGATAACGATGGAAAGCTGAGAGGGAAATTCTCGGTTGGTTCATCTGAACAGGTGTATTTCTCAAAAGGTAATCTTCAATACATTGGTTCCGCGTCAACACCATATTGGAAATTCGCGGAAGAACAATATGAGCGTCTTGGTGACAATGGTCAGGGCTCGGCCAATATCGATGTGGACCGTGACTTGTTCGGACGTGGAACGAGTGGGTATGATGGCAAACATCCTTATATGACATCGGAAAACACATGGGATTACGTCCGTGGTGATTTAAGCAACACCAACTATGACTGGGGTGTTTACAATCCTGTCAGCAACGGCGGCAACGTCGCTGGACTGTGGCGCACTCCGAAAGGGGAGGATTTCGCTTATATTTTCAGAAGCAGGAGCGGCCATAGGTTTGCGCCGGTATATATTGATGATGTTTATGGTGTGATGCTATTCCCCGACGGCTGGGATTCTGATTTGTATAAATTTGAACTGATAAACAACGAATACCCGAGTGTCAGCACACAAATCACGCTTGGTGACTGGAAAAACTACCTTGAGGCCAATGGCGCCGTGTTCTTGCCGGCGGCATATTGGAGAAATGGTATCGTGATTAGAAACAGCTTAAACGTTGGTGATTATTGGGCGAGCAACTATCCTGTCACCAGTGAAAGCCATGGCTATCGGTTGTATTTTTATGAGAACAATTGGATATGGCCTTATGACCTGACGGCTTCCTTCGCCTATGGTTTTTCGGTACGTCTCGTCACCGACGTTGAATAATGCAAAACAAAAACAACTTCCAATATAAAGATTATTTTTTGTGGCGCGCCACACATGACAAGAACCCCGAAGTTGGATAAAAAAACTTTCGGGGTTCACGTCATTTCAACCGCGTCTATTTTTCTGCGCTTTCTGCTTTATCTGCGATAGACTAATTCCCAGCGTAATGCTGATAGAACTGCACTATCGTCTCGATTCCCTTGAAGAAGTGGTCGAGTCTGTAATTCTCGTTAGGCGAGTGGATAGCATCTTCTCCTAATCCGAATCCCATCAAAATTGACTTGATTCCAAGTACTTTCTCGAATCTTGCGATAATCGGAATCGAACCGCCGCTTCTCATCGGGATTGGTAGCTTGCCGTAGGTGTCGAAATATGCCTGCTCAGCAGCCTTGTATGCTGGAAGCTCAATCGGACAGCCGTATGCCTCGCCACCATGCAAAGTAGTAACCTTAACTGTCACATAATCAGGAGCGATGCTCTCAAAATATTCCTTGAACAACTTGCCAATCTTCTCATGATCTTGGTTAGGCACCAAACGGCATGAAATCTTGGCGTATGCTTTCGATGGAAGCACGGTCTTTGAACCTTCACCGGTGTAACCGCCCCAGATACCGCATAAATCGAAGGTCGGACGGATACCGACTCTTTCAATCTTAGTGTATCCTTCTTCACCGCGTAATGCTTTGACGCCCAACGATTTCTTGAATTCTTCTTCGTTGTATGGCGCCATGTTCAGCATCTCGCGTTCTTTTGCTGATGATTCTACGACATCGTCATAGAAATGAGGAATGGTGATGTGGTTATTCTTATCCATCACGCCTGCCACCATCTCGCATAAGGTGTTTAATGGGTTCGCTACTGCACCGCCGAATAATCCTGAGTGCAAGTCTGCATTCGGGCCAGTGACTTCCACTTCCCAGTATGCTAAACCGCGTAATCCTGTTGTGATAGAAGGTGTGTCGTGGTTTATCATGCTTGTGTCGGAAACCAAAATGACGTCGGCTTTTACGAGGTCTTTGTATTCCTCAATCCATTTTGAGAGACTGCCTGAACCGATTTCTTCCTCTCCTTCGAGCATGAATTTCACGTTGCAGGGGAGGGTGCCGGTCTGCATCATCGTCTCAAATGCCTTGGCGTGCATGAAAGCCTGACCTTTGTCGTCGTCAGCGCCACGTGCCCAGATCTTGCCGTCTTTGATGACCGGCTCAAACGGGTCGGTGTGCCACAGCTCAATCGGGTCGACTGGCATTACGTCATAGTGACCGTAAACCAACACTGTCGGCTTCTTAGGGTCGATGATTTTCTCACCGTAAACAATCGGATTGCCTTCTGTCGGCATCACTTCAGCTTTGTCGGCTCCTGCCTTCAAAATGCTGTCTCTCCAATATTCAGCGGCTTTAATCATATCCGGCTTGTGTGCCGATTCCGAGCTAATCGAAGGAATTCTAATCAATCCAAATAACTCGTCCAAAAAACGCTGTTCGTTTTCCTTGATGTAATTTTGTATTTTATTCATATTATTTAATTTTTGTAATTTTTCAAAGTCATTTCATTCCCGTCAAACACTGCATACGTGTAATCCCAAATCCAGTTTCCGACCACTGTCGTCACCGCATGCTCGCCGGTTTTGTACTGCATCGGCTTGTGCTGGTGCCCGAACACAAAGAAATCAATCGTCGGGTCTTTCTGTGCCTCGTCCAATGCGTATTTGTAAAGACGTGTGTTTTCAATGTCGGCGTAAAAATTGCTCTCCGATTCTTTTTTGAGTTTCTTAACTCTATGATTATGAGACCATTTCAGTGCTACTTTGATGCCGAAATCGGGATGCACATGTCTGAAACACCATTGTAAAAACTTGTTTTCAAACACGCTTTTCAGGAATTTATACCCGTTATCGCCTTTGCCGCGTCCGTCACCGTGAACAAGGAAGAATTTCTTACCTTTCAGCATCATCACTTCAGGTTCTCTGTGTACTTGAATGCCGAGCTCTTCCTGAAGGTATGAGAACGTCCAAAGGTCATGATTTCCTGCAAAAAGATGTACAGGTATGCCGCTGTCGATAAATTCAGCGAGTTTCCCGAGCAAACGCACGTGTCCGCGCGGCACAACGGTTTTGTATTCGTACCAGAAGTCGAACAAATCGCCCATCAGAAACAGCTCCTCGCAGTCGTCTTTTATTGAACTCAGAAACTCAATAAGCATTTTTTCGCGCCTCTGGCTGTCCTCCAAAGTCGGCACTCCGAGATGAAAATCTGTGGCGAAATAAATTTTCTTCATGGGTGATTATCAGAATGTTATCTCATCCAAACGTTTCAGCATCTCCTTCAAGATGGCTGTCATCTTAGGCTCAGCCACGTTCGCCGCGTTGATTACTTCTTCGTGCGTCACCTGTACTGCGATGTCCTTGCCTCCAAGGTCGGTGATGACTGACACTGCGAACACTGGCAAACCGCAATGGCGTGCCACAATAACCTCAGGCACCGTCGACATTCCAACACAGTCGCCGCCGATGACGCGGTAATAATTGTATTCGGCTGGTGTCTCGTAACTTGGACCGGTGTCGCCAACGTAAACGCCATGCTGCACTTGGATCTTAAGCTCGTGAGCAATCTTATCGGCTAAAGCCAGAACATTTTTATTATATGCCTCGCTCATCTCCGGGAAACGTGTTCCGATGCGGTCGTCATTCTTGCCAATCAACGGGTTAGGCAGCAGGTTGATGTGGTCAGTGATGAACATGATGTCGCTCACTCTGAAGTCAGGGTTGATGCCTCCGCTGGCGTTTGAAAGCACTAACAACCTGATTCCCAAATATTTAAGAACACGTATAGGGAATGTTACTTCTTTTGTGCTGTAGCCTTCATAATAATGGAAGCGGCCCTGCATCGCAATAACTTTTCTGCCGCTCAAAGTTCCTAAAATAAGCTTTCCTTCATGTCCGTGAACCGTCGAAACAGGGAAGTTTGGGATATCTTTGTATGATATAGCGTATTGGGTATCAATAACATTAACTAACCCACCCAAGCCTGAGCCTAAAACAATGCCTACTTCCGGTTCAAAACCATTCGTCTTCGATTTGATAAAATCTACTGTCTCAAGAATTTTTTCCAACATAATTTAAAATCAAATTTTTAAAAATAGCCTCTTCCTTATCATTGTTAAAACTTACCTCGATCGGAATGGTGAATAGAGGCGTGTTGTCAAATCTGTTGATATAAGAAGCGTTCTTTAATCGCATTAAATCTTTTTCTGTTGTCACAATGATTTTGTTCCTGCCAATAACACTGTCGTAACCACTCAAAATCATGTCGATATCATGGTCATCAAAGTGATGATGATCTCCAAAATAATTGGTAATCAATATGTTGTATTTTCTCTTTAGATAATCTTCAAGAGGGTATGGGTTCGCTATGCCACAAAACAGATAAACCGATTTTACATCTTGCAATGTGGTCTCTTGGGCTGTTTTGTTGGTAGGGTTAAGTTTCTTAAAATCTATATATGTGAAGAAAACTTTCTGATATGGCTTCGCGTTGATGATCTTTACGACGTGGCGTTTGTCGTAAGGTAACAGCACTCTTGGCGATTTCGTGACAATGATGATGTCTGCGCGTTTCGCGGCGCATTTTATGTCACGAAGGTTGCCTGCCGGAACGAGCATGTCTTTTTTGTAATTATTGTAATATTCAGTCAGAAGAATATTCAGTCCCGGCTTGATTTTACGGTGCTGATAGGCGTCGTCGAGAAGTATCACTTCCGGTGTCCGCTCAAGGCGCATCAGTTTTGAAACACCATCACAACGGTCTTCGTCTACAGCCACGGTTATGTTGTTGAATTTCGACTTATATTGAAGCGGCTCGTCTCCGATTTGTTCGTAAGAAGTGTTTTCGTCAGCAAGGATAAAACCAGTCGATTTTCTGCCGTAACCACGACTCAAAACAGCCACATTGGCCTTGTCTTTCAACAATCTGATTAGATATTCGGTGTGCGGTGTCTTGCCTGTCCCGCCAAGAGCGAGATTGCCAACGCAGATTGTCGGGACACTGAAACTCCTCGATTTCAATATCCCACAGTCATACAGCCAATGGCGAATGCCCAAGACAATCGCGTAAAGCCATGATAACGGTGCTAACAATCTTTTCATTGGTCAATTTTCAATATAAACGTACAAATATACGAATTATTTTTGATTCGCGCGTTATTATTTTTATTATTTTAGCGAAAAATTTTGAAATGAATAAAGTTAGTGAAATTGTCGGATGCATTACTGATATCGCTCCGCTTAAATGGCAGGAGTCGTGGGATAATGCAGGCCTTCTTGTCGGTGATGCTAACATGCTGATAGACAAAGCTTTAATAACTCTTGATGTGACCGAAGCCGTTATCGACGAGGCGATAGAGAAAGGTTTTCATCTCGTGATAAGCCATCATCCGTTGATTTATAAGCCTTTGAAACATCTTCTGCCGGAAAATACTATCGAAAGAACTATCATGAAGGCTGTTAAGCATGATATCGCGATTGCCTGCATGCACACCAATCTCGACAATAGCTATCTCGGTGTGAGCAAATGGCTTGCAGATAAAATCGGACTGAAAAACCTTGAGATTCTTGAGCCAATCAAGACGGATGATGACGTATTGACTGGCGGTGGCATGGTCGGGGAACTCGAAAACGCTCTCGATGAGACCGAATTTTTAGCTCTCGTGAAAAAAAATCTTAACGCGAAAGCACTTCGTCACTCCGATTTTTTAAACAAAAAAATCAAAAAAGTTGCTGTTTGCGGCGGCTCTGGATTCTTTTTGCTGGAAAATGTAAAGCATTGTAATGCAGATGCTTACGTTACCGGAGATGTCAAATATCATGACTTTTTCGAGGCCGACGGCAAACTGCTTTTGGTCGATGCAGGCCACTATGAAACAGAACAATTTACAAAAGAATTAATTGCTGATGCAATTATTAAAAAATTTTGTAACTTTGCAGTTTCAATTTCGAGTGTCAAAACTAACTCGATAAACTATTTTGTATAAATATAAAATTTAACATAAATGGCTGATAATCAGGAAATTAAACTCAACGAGGAAGAACAGATTGAAGTTACCGTTGAAAGAAAATTGGTTGCACTTTACACCCTGCAACAGATTGATTCGAAGATAGACAGAATCCGTATCGTGCGCGGCGAGCTGCCGGAAGCGGTGCAGGACCTCGAAGACGAAGTGGCCGGTCTCGAGACTCGTATCGAGAACTATAACACCGATTTGAAGAAATTCAATACCGATGTTACAAACTACAAAATCAAAATCAAAGAGACACAGGCTCTCATTAAGAAATACGAGGAACAGCAGAACAATGTCCGTAACAGCCGTGAATATGATTCTTTGACAAAAGAGACTGAGTATCAATCACTTGAGATTCAGCTTTGCGAGAAGAGAATCAAAGACGCGACAATCAAAATCGAGGATATCAAGACAAATCTCGAGGCAACTGAAAAGAAACTCGCAGAACGTAAGAACGACCTCGTGGTGAAACAGTCGGAACTCAACTCAATCGTTGAAGAGACTGAGAAAGAAGAGAAAGAACTCGTCGAGAAGTCAAAGGAAAGTGAAGCCTTGATCGAGGAACGTCTCCTTGCTGCTTACAAACGTATCAGAAAAGGTGCGAGAAACGGTCTGGCAGTGGTACAAATCGAACGTGACGCCTGCGGCGGATGCTTCAACAAGATTCCACCACAACACCAACTCGACATCCGTATCCACAAGAAGATTATCGTTTGCGAATACTGCGGACGTATCTTGGTTGACCAAGACATCATCGACCAGTACAACGCAAAGAACTGATTTGTCAGTCTAATCTGAATTTTAAAGAGATGACCACCTGATTCATGTTGGTCGTCTCTTTTACTTTTGTATTGTCGACAACCCACTCGCCGTCTGAATCCTGATAATATGCCGGATACATCGAATATTGTGAGTATAAGTCATACGTGTTTTTACGCTGACTGAAGACATACGCCGCGTCGATTGTGAAGCGATGATGGGTGAAGCCCAATCCACATGAATATGAGTTCGTGCTCAAGTCGGTTTTGTCGAGGCCATACGGACTACCGTAGAAGGCGTAACCAGCCCTGAAACACAACGATTGCCAACGCCATTCGCCTCCGACTCTGATATTCGACGTAGGTCCGTACAACGACTTGATATAATCGTTGAAATACGAATAATTATAGTCGTAACTTGACGCTTTCATCTTGCTGTAATCGACAAACTCGTAATCGGCAGTGAGCATTCCGTAATTGCCGAAAATTAAGGCTGTGCTTGCATTCAAACGGTACGGTGTCGTTATTGTGTATGAGTATGTACTGTTTGGTGTGGTGAAAAACTCCGAGCCGTCCTCAAACAAAGCATAAGTGTCCGTATACCAAGTCTCGTCTATTTTATAGAATGTAGGCGAATGGAATGCGGCGCCAATTCTCAGCCATTTGGCCGGGTATACGATGACGCCTAATTTTGCGTTAACGCCTCGTCCAACATTGGAGATGTATTCTTCCTGATCCCAGTATTTGAAATAATCATTTGCGAGGTTGCGCTCTTTATATTCTGTGGTCACTTCTCTTTCAAAATATGGGATGTTTAACGATACTCCCAAGAACCATTTGTCTTCAAAATTGAAACCTGTCGCGAATGAAAACTCATGTGTGCCGCCTGTTTTTGAAACGCCATATTGCTGATTCAGATTGCCTTGAGGGACTAAAGGTACAAATTCGTGGTTAGCATCGTCATAAACCATCACATCTGTTTCGTACAAAGAATACATGTTTGTCGAATAGTTGCTCAATGCGGAAATATTGTTTATGCCGTTCATGTCCATCTCTGTAAGATATGCATCGAGGAGCGATGTGTTCATGTTGTCGCCGTTCACTAATGAATTATATGAGAAATTGTTTAAATGGTTGATACCCAGTGAGAAACTTATAGAATTCAATGCTCCTTCATTCATCTCTTGTGTCCAGGTGATGCCAACGTTGTTTAACGGTGCGTGGAATGTCCTGTCGATGCCATTGCTGCCTTTGTAGTTCGATTCTGTCGATGTCGCATAAAACGAAGGCGAGAACAGGAATGTCGACTTTCTGAAAAGGCCTAATCCTGCAGGGTTGATTGCTATAGCTGAAAAATCTGAGCCGACAGCGCCCATGGCGTTGCCCATTGCCGTGCTCTTTGCCGTTCCGTTGTAATAAATGGCTGAAAACTCAAACATGTCGTGTTCAGTCTGCGCTATCGTGAACAATGGGGCTAATATCGTGATTATCAAAAATATACGTTTCATCTTTTAATTTTTTTTATTTTTTTATGTCTATCTACGGCCGCCTCCACTGCGTGTGCCGCCTCCACTACTACGTGTGCCACCTCCGCTGTTGCCGCTTCTCGGGGCTGAATACGAACTTCTCGACTGACTGCCGGTGCTTCTTGGTGCACTCGGTTGCACGGTGTTGTTATTAGGTCTTACCGTATTATTGTTTGGTCTTGTTGTGGTCTTGTTATTGCTCGGCCTTACGGTGTTATTGCTCGGCCTTGTGACGGTATTATTGCTCGGCCTTGTGACGGTATTATTGTTACTTGGTCTTACTGTGTTGTTATTTGGTCTTACGGTGTTATTGTCCGATTTTCTTGTAGTGGCGTTTGTTCTGTTGGTAGGACGCACATATTCTGAACTTGAGCGTGTCTGACGGTTTACGTTTGCCGGCGTGTAGTCCTTGCTTCTTCTTTGTGTGGCTTCGCTATTCGCCGGTCTGCGGACCTCATTGTTTTTCGGTGTTACAGTCCTTCTGGGTGTATTGTTGTTATTAACTTCACGTCTTGGATGATTTCCGTTTCCGTGATGTATCGCCCCGTGATGGTTGTTGTTGTAGTAACCGTAATTGCCGATTGAACTGCCGTGAGGATGATGTGGGTGATGTGGATGGTGATAATAATGATAAAATGGATAATATGGATAATAATAAGGATAGTATGGATAATAAGGATAATAGCCTGCGAATGACCAGTATGGTGACCAGCTTGGATACCAGTACGGATCCCAATAATATACTCCCCAACCGTAGCCTAAACCTAAACCGACGCCAAATCCCGTTCCAACGCTGATTGTCAGACTCCTTGACGGCTCATTCTCAACGATGTATACGGTGTCCACAACCACATCGAGGCTGTCGGTGGATGCGTATTCCTTATAAATTTTACTCTTTTCAGTCTTGACTGAGTTTGAATCAAAATAACCGCTGTTAGAGGTCACGAGAGAACTGTTGTAACTGCTGTTATCTTCATAAGGAGAATAATAAGCATCGTCTTTGATGACATTACCGGTTGATGCACAGGCTGTTAGCAAAAATATCACAACTGCTGACGAAATAATTAAACGTTTCATATTAATTCACTTTTTATTATCCAATTTGCAAAAAATTTTTGTAATTTTGCGCACTGAAATTCTAACAAAAATCGTACCAAACTTTTAAAAATGGCAAAAGAAATTACAACACGTCAAGAAAATTATTCACAGTGGTATAATGATATCGTGAATAAAGCCGAGTTGGCAGAGGGTTCTGCAGTGAGAGGTTGTATGGTTATTAAGCCTTACGGATATGCTATTTGGGAGTTTATGCATGACGCTCTCGACAAGATGTTCAAGGACACGGGTCACGTCAATGCTTATTTCCCGCTTTTCATCCCTAAGAGTTTCTTCAGCAAGGAAGCGAGCCATGTTGAGGGCTTTGCTAAGGAATGCGCTGTCGTGACGCACTACCGTCTGATGAAAAACCCTGACGGACCTGGCGTTGTCGTCGATCCTGAGGCGAAATTAGAGGAAGAGCTTATCGTTCGTCCTACTTCTGAGACAATTATTTGGGACACATATAGAAACTGGATAAAGAGTTACCGTGACCTCCCGATTTTGTGCAACCAGTGGGCTAACGTGGTGCGCTGGGAGATGCGTACACGTCTGTTCCTCCGCACGGCTGAGTTCCTGTGGCAGGAAGGTCATACCGCACACGCGACAAGGGAAGAGGCTATGGCTGAAGCTGAGAAAATGCTCACAGTTTACGCCGATTTCGCAGAGAAATACATGGCTGTTCCGGTCATCCGCGGTATTAAATCAGCCAATGAGCGTTTCGCAGGTGCTGTCGAGACATTCTGTATAGAGGCTATGATGCAGGACGGCAAGGCATTGCAGGCCGGCACCTCACATTTCCTCGGACAGAACTTCGCAAAGGCGTTCGACGTGAAATATCTTAATAAGGAGAACAAACTCGAGTACGTGTGGGCAACATCATGGGGCGTTTCAACACGTTTGATGGGCGCTCTTATCATGGCTCACTCAGATGATAATGGTCTCGTGCTGCCTCCGAAGGTCGCTCCAATCGAGGTGGTTATCGTCCCTATCTACAAGACTGACGACCAGCAGCAGGCGGTTCTCGACTATTGCGCCAAGATGAAACAACGTCTTGAGGCTAAAGGACTTAGAGTGAAATTCGACGACCGCGACACTCAGAAACCTGGATTCAAATTCGCTGAATGGGAGATGAAGGGTGTGCCGGTACGTCTCGCAGCAGGTCCACGTGACGTTGAGAATCAGACAGTGGAGATCGCTCGCCGCGACACCTTGACAAAACAATCGATTTCAGAAACGGAGATGGAAGACCATATCCTCGGTCTGCTCGATGAGATTCAGAACAGTCTGTTCAACAGAGCTCTTGAATATCGTAAATCGAATACTCACCGTGTCGACACTTGGGACGAGTTCAAACAGGTTATCGAGAACGGCGGATTCGCTTATGCACATTGGGATGGTACAACTGAGACCGAACTCGCAATCAAGGAGGAGACAAAGGCAACATTACGTTGCATCCCGCTTGACGATGACTACGAAGACGGCGTCGATGTGTATTCAGGTAAACCTTCTAAGAGAAGGGTGATTTTCGCGAAAGCGTATTGATTTAGGATAAGAAGGATAAGAGAGATAAGATGGATAAGATGGCTTATCAGCCGATAGGCACTTATCCTTCTTATCTTTTTTATCATAGTTTGATAAGTCGTCCCCGGGCAATAGGACCGTATTCTTCGGTAATTTGCTCGGGGTCTCCTTTATAATATATATCACCAAGATGGAAAATCTCAGCCTTGATGACTTTGCTTGCTGAGATGTAGCAATCGCCAATAGACCAGTTCGTTATCGTTACTTTTTCGGCAGTGCAGTCTCTTGCATCAAGAATACCGTAGCTGCTTTTGCTTATATATATTTTTGTATTATTGCCGCCATGAAAATTGGCCTTGCTTGTGCCAAATCTGTAGATGATTTCCAGTCTTGGACAGTCGTTAATAGTTATGTCCATGTCGCCGGAAGCTCCGTCAACAACAATTTTGCAGTTTTCCTGGCCGTTTAACTGGTTGTATGTGTCGACATAACCGGATGTTGATGATTTTAGGAAAATAATGTCCTTGAAATACAATGTGGCGTGTAAAGTATAGTCGTAAGGCCTTAGAAAAGACATCTGGTTGCCGTTTTTTATTGAGAATGAACTGTCCGACATGTTGATTTTGGTGGTGATGTTGTCAATCAGGTTTTCGCCGGTGGTAATCTCTATCCAGCAAGAGTCTGATTTCACTAATGTCATGCTGATGTCGTCATGAATATAGACTTTGTTGAAGTCGTCGAGTGGGCGGGATATTGTGATGGTCTTGCCTATGGTCAATGGGACTTTTTTGCATGAAAACATGCAGAACGAAAAGGCTAATGTCAACAATATCAATGATTTAACTCTCATGCTAATTTATTTTATATCCTATTCCGAAACTGAAGAAATCAGCCCAGCCGAAGTGAGTGGTCAGGGTGCATATTGCAAACATATGCTTACATATGTTTTGTTTCGCGCTAAGCTTCTGATACAGGCGGCCTCCGCCCATCTCCTTGCCTGCAAGATGTGCTCCGGCATAAATCATAAACGACGTGGAACTGAAAGATAATTCGTATGCGAAGTTTATGCCCGGTCTCAGTATGTCGATATCGGAATACGGTTTGTTGTCGAGACTTAATATTGCCTTGTCAGTCTCGTCGAAAACGAAGTCGAGGCCGACACCGATCTTGCTCATTTCAGTTAAACGTTTCATGAAATCAATTTCGAGGTTGTAAACAGACCAGGTCTTATTGTATCCGATATACTCCTCGATGTCTTTCGGGGCATATGTAAACGCTATGTATAAAGACAGGTTTTTCTTTGTCCACGGTTTGTATTGCCCGTTGTTCTTCTCCTGCCTTGGGATGTGCTGTTTCGGCTCGTTGATGAAGTATCTGGCGTTTAAACCGAGGTGGGCAATGTTTATACCGTTGTTCGGCGACCGTCGTGCACCATTTGAAAAATGTGTGAATCCTGTAAATACCCCAAGACTTAACCGATTGGTAATGAATCTGTTATATTCAAAAGCAAGATTTATTATCGCATTGTAATGGTCGCCGATGAAGGTGTTTTTGGGATTTTCTTTCGGGTCATAGGTATTGGTGATATATCCCACACCGACGCCGAGTTTGAAATTCAGATGGTTTCTCCTGCTTTTCAGAAAATTGAAACTGATATATGGATACAGCGCATAGGCCTCGCCCAATTCCGAAAAACCACCGAGTCCGGTATACAGGAAACTGACTCCGACGGCTGGATAATTTATGCATGCCTGCCAATATTTCCTGCCGTAAGTGGCTTGCTGCACGCTGATTTCATAAAGAGGAAAGTGTGCTCTGAAATATCTCATTTCAGGGTGGTGGCAGATGATAAATCCGTAACTTGAGCGGACCTCTATCTGAATATTTCTGCCCGATATGGTATCCGGCGTTTTTGCTGATAATTCTGTAAAACAGTTGATTATCAACAATAAGAATAATAAAATGATATGATTTCCGAATAATTTTTTCACGTCGCAAAAATAATAAAAAACAAGACAAAACAATTTGTATCTTTGCAAAAAATTTAATTATGGAGAAGAAATTAGAAGCTTTTAAAAGGCTTTTGAACATCATGGAAGACCTGAGGAAAGGCTGTCCGTGGGATAAGAAACAGACCATTGAAAGTTTGCGTCATCTGACTATTGAAGAGACATACGAGTTAAGCGAAGCTATTATAGCATCTGATTATCAGGATGTTAAAAAAGAACTCGGTGATTTGATAATGCATATTGTGTTTTATGCGCGCATTGCCGAAGAGAGAGGCTTATTTGACATTTCGGATGTGATTAACAGCATTTGCGACAAACTTATAGTACGGCATCCGCATATCTATGGCGACGTGAAAGTGGAGACGGCTGAGCAAGTTCTGGAAAACTGGGAGAAAATCAAGATTAAGAAAGAGGGGAACAAAAGCGTTTTAGGAGGTGTTCCGGCTGGTTTGCCACCGCTTTTGAAGGCATATCGCATGACCGACAAGGCGTCGGGTGTGGGCTTCGACTGGCCAAATAAGGAAGAATGTTGGGCAAAGGTTCTCGAAGAAATGGATGAACTCCAGGAAGAAGTGAAAAACGACGGCTCGAAAGAGCGCAAAGACGAGGAATTCGGTGATTTGTTGTTTGCACTTGTGAACTATTCGAGGTTCATCAAAGTCAATGCTGACGATGCACTTGAGCACGCTAATGCCAAGTTTAGAAAACGTTTCACATATATTGAGGAGAAAGCGAGAGAGATGGGGAAAAGCGTGGCAGATATGACGCTGAGTGAAATGGATGCATTATGGAATGAGGCGAAAAATTTTTTGTCGAATGAATAAAAAATTGTATATTTGCAAGTTAAAATGTACTCACAAATGAGTGAATTGGCAAAAAGAACGATATTCGGAAGTTTGTTTGTGATAGTTGTTATCGGAAGCATTCTTTTGGATTTTTGGGTTTTTTTCACTGTGATGCTTGTGACTGTAATCATTGGTTCTCAGGAAATCAGCAAGTTGATGGCGAAAGAAGACAATCGCGATTTGACGGTTTCGACGGTCATTTTGGGAACTCTGTTTTTTGTGTTGAGCGTAGTTTTTTATCCATATTCACACATTTTGCAATTGGTATTGTTGCTTACACCTTTATTAATAGGGTTGTTTTCGAAAAAATACACTTTTGATAAAGTTGCTGTAAGTTGTTGGACGTCAATGTTTTTTGTGGCGTTGCCTTGTGTTTTGATGATGGAGTTCTATTGGAACTCGCCAGTGTCTATTGAGGGTAAGTATTTGATTATCATGCTGTTTTGCTTGATTTGGATAAACGATGTCTTTGCATATCTGACAGGCATGGCAATAGGGAAACACAAACTTTTCGAGAGGATTTCACCGAAAAAAACTATTGAAGGCAGCCTCGGAGGACTGACTATGACAGTCGTTGTCGCGTTTATGGTGAATCATTTTTGGTTGCATATCATGCAGGATTGGAAAATGATGGGGATGGCTATGGTAGTCGTTATTTTCGGGAGTTTAGGTGACTTGTGCGAATCGATGATGAAGCGTCAGGCAGGTGTGAAAGACTCTGGCAATGTTATCCCCGGGCACGGTGGAATTTTAGACAGGTTTGACGCCACGTTTTTGGCAGTGCCGTTTGTTTATTGTTATTTGATGTTATTGTAAATCAACATATTATGTATATTCATAAAAAAGGTTACGGCGTTATCGCAACGATGTTTACGGTTTTGGTTTTAATCATCGTGGGCGTGGTGATGTTGCTTAACGCGGTTTTGGAAACGACGCATTGGACTATCCTTGCCGGTCTTATAATAATAGGTGTGATGGTTTTTGTGTGGTCGATAACGTTTTTCAGAGTTCCGACGAAACGAAAAATCACTCATGAGGAGAACGCGGTGGTATCTTCCGCTGATGGCGAGATTGTTGCAATAGAGGAAGTTGAAGAGAAAGAGTATTTCCACGACAAGAGAATTCAGGTTTCTGTTTTTATGTCGGCTTACGATGTACATGTGAACTGGTTCCCGATGGACGGTGTTGTGAGTTATGTGAAGTATCATCCCGGGAAAAAGATGTTTGCTATAAATCCGAAGTCGTCGGAACTGAACGAACGTAACTCAGTGGCTGTAAGGGATGAGAAGGGTAGAGAGGTGCTGTTCAGACAGGTTGCAGGCATAATGGCGCGCAGAATCGTTTGTAATGTCAAAGAAGGAGACAAAGCTGAAGTCGGCAAGGAATTCGGCATGATAAAATTCGGCTCGAGAGTTGACTTTTTCCTGCCTGTTGACGCTGATATTCAGGTTGAAATAGGCGATGCCATTACAGGACAGGTGTCGGTTTTGGCATATTTAAAATAAAAAAAGAAAAAAAAGATAGTGTAATTGAAAAAAACTTATTATATTTGCAGGTTCAAATATGAATGCAAATTAGGAATTTGAATAGAAATTAATGTTTAACTAAATTAAATTCACATGAAAAGATTATCTTTACTTTTCGCGATGATTGCCTTCTTAGCAGGCAGCACATTCGCACAGTCAATGTACTTCGATTTTGAAGGACAGACTGCAGGTAACAAGATCGCTCAGACACTTGGCGAGCCTTGGACAACATGGTCAAACGCTCCTGGTGGAGCTGAAGACGGTGTCTTCGGTGAGGCTGGCAGCTCAATGGCAGCACACTTTACCTATGGTAACGACCAGGTTTTGAGACTTGGTGGTATTGAATCAGGCGTTTTCGACCTCGTGTTCGATGCTTACGTTCCTAATGGAAAATGCGGTTATTTCAATGTTCTTCACAACTTTGCAGGTAGCGGTTCAACATGGGCTGCTCAGTTCTATCTCTGCGCAACAAACGATGGTAGTAACACTTCAGCACCAACTGAAGGCCATGGTACAGTTCACGCAGGCAGCAATGGCACAGCCGATGTTCCTTGCGTTTGGGATCAGTGGATGCAGTACAGAGTGCACATCGACATGGACAACGACGTCGCTACACTTTACTGGAACATCGCAGGTCAGCCAGAACAGGAGATCTGCACATGGCAGTGGTCACTCGACAGCTTTGGTGACAATGTTGTCGGTCGTACTCTCGACGCTATGGACTTCTATCCACCATCAAACGGTGCTGAATACTATGTTGACAACATTGGTATCATCTCAGGTGCAGACGACCAGGTTTTGATCGACGACGATTTCGAGGCATATCCACTCGGTGGCAAGATCGCTCAGAGCGCTCAGGCTATTGGCAACGACTGGTGGACAACTTGGACAAATGCTCCAGGTGGCAACGAAGACGGTGTTATTGCAGAAGCAGGTGGCACACAGTGCGGTTACATCTCAGGTTCAAACGATAACGTCCTCCTCCTCGGTGGTCAGGAATCAGGTTCATATGACCTTGAATTCGCTCTCTATTGCGAAGAAGGTAAATATGGTTACTTCAACATCCTTCACGAGTTCAACGGTTCAGGTTCAACATGGGCTATGCAGGCTTACTTGAACGCAACAAACGACGGTAACAGCTCAACAACATACGCTCCGGGTCACGGTACAGTTCACGCCGGTGCTAACGGCAACGGTGATATCCCTGCAGTCGTTAACGAGTGGATGTTCATCAGAGTTCACGTTGATTGCGACGCTGACGTTGCAGAACTCTTCTATCGTTCAGAAACAACACAGGTTGAAGAAATTTCAGTCGTTACATGGCAGTGGTCACTCGACAGCTTCGGTGAAAACACAGTCGGTCGTAAGATGGACGCTATGGACTTCTACGCACCACATTCAACACTCGGTTGCTACTATCTTGACAACTTCAGATTCACAAGAATCGGTCAGGAAACACATTCAACACTTGAATTCAACATTGATGAGATTGAATCATATCTTGAAGAAGACGATGCAGACTCATACGATATCACAATCAGCAATGAAAACGGCACATCAATCGGTGACTGGACAGCATGGATTGACTTCGGTATGAGCACAGTTACAACAGGTAATGGACAGATTAACTGGGACAGTGAGATTGGTGAAACCTCATCACTCGTTGGTCTTAACATTGATGAGCCAACTCTTATAGAGGTTGGTGCAATCTTCGCAGGTCAGGCATATGCCGGTTCAGCAATGGGTACAAAGATCGTGAGTGCACAGTATGTTGTTTTCACAGATTCAAACGGTTCAACAGGTATCGAACCTAACACTCCTCTTACTCTCCGTGTTTATGGTCAGGGTATGTATGGTCAGCCAGGTGAAGTTCTCGCAGAGAAGGTTATCCCTTACAACTCAATCGTTGCAGATGAATGGACAGTCGCTACATTCGACACTCCAGTTGACCTTACAGGTTACAATGTATGGGTGACAGCTGAATTTACACAGTCTGTTGACGGTTATGCAATGTCATTTGACGGTGGCACTAACTCAGGTTACGGTGACTACTATCGTACAAATGGTGGCGGTGCATTCCACAGATGTGCAGAGACATTCTCAACAGATTACGGTAACTTCCACATCCGTATCAACACCACAGGTACTCCAGTTGCTGCAAACTGGGCAAACTTGAGCAAACCAGAAGGTTCAATCGCTATTGGCGACACAGATATGGTTACAGTTAACGTTAACTCAATCGGTCTCTCAGCAGGCGATGAATATAGTGCAAACATTATGTTCATTACAAACGATCCTGAGAATCCGGAAGTTATCATCCCATTGACACTTCATGTCGGTGAAGCATCAGTTAGCGAGACAATGGAGAACGCATACAATGTTTATCCTAACCCAACAACAAGCATGATTACAGTTGAGGGTGAGAACATCAACGTTATCTCTATCTACAACGCAGCTGGTCAGCTTGTCAACATCGTCCGCGTAAATGGCGACAATGCAACAGTTGACATGAGCAGCTTCGGCACAGGTGTTTACTTCTTGAACATCGTCGACGGTGCTAACAACACATCAGTACAGCGTGTTGTTGTTAAATAAATGAAATAAACGAACGAGCAGAAAAAAAATAAGAGACGCTTTAAGCGTCTCTTATTTTTTATAGTGTTTTCCTTGAAAGGTGTCTCTTTCTTCCATTCGTTTTTCGATGAGTGCGAGAACCTGGTCGTAGCGGAGGTTAAGCCACGGTTTGGAGACAAGATAACGTGGCGGCACCTCGCCGGCAAAACGCTCAATAACGATGTTAGGGTTGAGCCGTTCGATGAAATCTATTACGAATTCGATATAATCTTCAAGTGTGAACAGATGAAAGTCGGAAGGGTTGGCGAGATATTCGTCAGCCATTTTTGTGTCTTTGAATATCTGAAGCTGATGAAATTTCACTGTCGTGAGCGGTAACTCAGAGATGATATCGGCGGTGTGGAGCATCATGTCGTGAGTCTCGCCGGGGAGACCGAAGATGAAATGACCGCCGCAGTGGAACCCGTATTTGTGAACTAAATCTATAGCGCTTTTAGCACACGTGAAGTCGTGACCGCGGTTTACTCTTTTTAAAGTAGAATCATAAACAGATTCGATGCCTAGCTCAATTGTAATTGGATAAGCGCTATGCTGATAAGAAGGATAAGAAAGGATAAGAGTTTTTAGCATCTTCAGTATTTCCTCATTGAGGCAGTCGGGGCGTGTGCCGATTACGAGGCCGATGACGCCATCAACTGAGAGAGCTTCACAATAGAGTTTTTCGAGTTCGTTGAGTGGTTTATAAGTGTTGCTGAACGCTTGAAAATAAGCAAGATAAGATTTTGCGCGACGATAACGCCTCTGGTGGAACTCTATGCCTTCTTCGATTTGTTGGCGCACGCTCTTCTCGGGGCGGCAGTATGACGGGTTGAAGGCGTCGTTACGGCAGAAGGTGCAGCCTCCTGTGCTGATTTTGCCGTCACGGTTAGGACAGCTGAAGCCCGCATCGATGCTTATTTTTTGAACGCGGCCACCGAACTCGCGCGTGAAGTACGAGTTGTAGCTGTTGAAACGTCGGTTGTCACCCCAAGGAAACATAGTTTGTGTTGCACAATTACAAGATGCAAAGATATGGATAAAAAGGATAAGACAGAATAAGAAAGATAAGATAAATTTTGTAATTTTGCGGAATAAATTTTAGAAAGATGGAGAATTTCAAAGTAGGCGACAAAGTTAATTTTTTGAATGACAAAGGTGGCGGCGTGATTAGGAAGATCATAGACACACGAATGGCAGAGGTGGAGATTGAAGAAGGTTTTAATGTGCCGGTTTTGATGAGCGATTTGGTTCTGGATTTCAGGGCGCAGCCGACGCGGCAGCAACAAATGGTTGATAACGTTCAGAAGGAGATTAAGAATCAGCAGATTATAGAAGAAGAGACGAGGAATGAGGCGCGGAGAAGCGAACTGAGACGTTTTGCAAGAAACTCAGAAGAAGAAGGTATATATCTTGCGTTCATACCGCATGACCAGCAGTGGCTGCTGACCGGATTGATTGATGTGGCTGTTGTGAACAATACTCCTGCTGACGCTTTGTACAGTTTCAATCTGAAGGAAGACGAAAAATATGCAAATATCGACTATGGCAGCATCGCTCCGTTTTCAAAAGTTGTGGTTGAGGCCATTTCGCGTAATGACATCGAACATTGGTGTGAGGGTGTGATACAGGTGGTGCTTTGTCAGGATGACATCGACTTCGTTTATCATCCTTTGCATGTTCCTTTCTCTTTGAGAACAAGCCGTTTCTTTAAGGATGGAAGTTTTGTGGAATCCGGACTTTTGGGCGAGAAGGCTATGATGATTTGTCTGTCGACGGTGACGGCTTTGAAAGGCTCGGAAACTGATTACACCAAGCTGATGAAAGACGGCGTGATGCAGGCGAAGGCCAACAAAGACATCGTGAAGAAAGAGGCTGCCATCGACAGACATCAGACTCAGCCAGGCGAGGCTATTGTTGACTTACATATCGGTGAGTTGGTTGACAACATTTTAGGAATGTCGAGCAACGATATTTTTAGAGTTCAGATTAATTATTTCAAGAAAATGCTTGACAGCGCTATAGAAAACGACTATTCAAAGGTGACGTTTATCCATGGCGTGGGCAATGGTGTTTTGAAGAACGCGATAATTGAGGAACTGAAACATTACGAAAACACTTCCAACAGGATGGCGTCGATTTCGAGATTCGGGGTGGGAGCTCTTGATGTGATGATAAAAGAAAAGTGACCCCGCCGGGATTCGAACCCGGACCGAAGGAACCGGAATCCTTAATTCTATCCATTAGACTACGGGGCCATTATTTAGCCATTAGCTATTAGCTATTAGCCATTAGCTATTAGCTATTAGCCATTAGCCGTTAGTGGAGCTGGAGGGAGTCGAACCCTCGTCCAAACAAGGAACAATTATGCTTTCTACATACTTATTCTGTTGTTGGTTTTCGTGTCAGGCAAGGAAGCAGACATCCTAATCCAGACCTTATCTCCTTGAGTTTCGCGACGTTGCCGGAGCTTCCGCGTCGCTATCCCGAAATTGCTGAGCACCTCGTTGTCGGACCGGAATCGGGAGGCTCCATCCGCGAGATGTCTCGTCCTCTCACCTTGTGAAAGGATAAAGCTTCAATCTACTGTGCTTCGATTAAGCAGCGAGAGCGTAAGTATTTTCGCCAATTAATTTTTTGCAGTCAAGATTTACGAGCGTCACTGCAAGGCTCGGTATGCTTACATAACCCTTCTACAAGCTGTCAAAACCGGTCAGCCCCAGATTATGTGATTTTGATTACTTAAAAATCGTGCAAAAGTACGAAAATTTTCCGAATTAGAGATATTTTTTTACATCTTCATCGGAAATGACTGAACCACAGAGGATTACGAGACGTCCGACGACGTTCTGCAGCTCGCGGATGTTGCCGGTCCACTGTTGTTTTTTCAGTTCTTCTATGGCCGACTCTGTGAAAGTGGGTATAGGCTTGCCCATTTCGTTGGCTGCTTTCACCACGAAGTTATTAATTAATAGAGGTATGTCGTCGAGGCGTTCACGCAGAGGCGGCACTCGCATTATTATCATGCTTATGCGGTGGTAGAGGTCTTCGCGGAAGTTGCCTTTGGTTATCTCGTCCTGTAAGTTTTTATTTGTTGCAGCTATGACTCTGACATCGACTTTTATCTCTTCTTCGCCTCCTACGCGTGTTATCTTGTTTTCCTGAAGCGCACGAAGAACCTTGGCTTGTGCGGCAAGGCTCATGTCGCCGATCTCATCGAGGAATAGTGTGCCGTTGTTGGCGAGTTCAAAGTCGCCTTTCTTTTGTTTTATTGCGGATGTGAATGCCCCTTTTTCATGTCCGAACAACTGACTCTCAATGAGTTCTGATGGGATGGCAGCGCAGTTTACCTCGATGAAGGCATTGTCTTTACGTGGGCTTAGTTCATGAAGTTGGCGTGCCACAAGTTCTTTGCCGGTGCCGTTTTCGCCGAGGATGAGCACACGGGCGTTGGTGGGTGCTACACGTTCTATCATGGTGTATAGCTCATTCATCGCCCATGAGTTGCCAATCATCTCATATTGTTTGCTGACCGCTTTACGCAATATTTTTGTCTCGTTGACGAGCTTGTTTTTATCCAAGGCGTTGCGCAATGTGATGAGCATGCGGTTGAGGTCCATCGGTTTCTCAATGAAGTCGTATGCGCCTTTTTTTATCGCGTCGACGGCTATGTCGATTGTGCCGTGACCGGAAATGATGATTATCGGGGCGTCGGTGAGTGTCTTGGCTTTCTCGAGAAACTCTATGCCGTCCATTTGAGGCATCTTGATGTCGCAGAATATAGCGTCGAAGACGTCGTTGTGCAGCATAGGCAATGCTTCAATGGCGGAAGCTGCATCGGAGATGGTATAGCCTTCGTTTTCGAGAATGCTGCGCATGGCACGGCGGATGGCAGGCTCGTCGTCGATAATCAGTACCTTTGACATTAGAAATTAGGTTTAAGTTCAGATTTCTTATAGAAGTCGTCGATGATGCTTACAGCCTCATCAGCATTGTCAACTACATGGAAGATGTCGAAATCCGTTTCATGTATCATTTTGTTCTTGAGGAGCGTGCTCTTGAACCAGTCTATGAGAGGTTTCCAGAACTCGGAGCCGAACATCACGATAGGGAAGTTGGCGATTTTGTTTGTCTGCATTAGTGTGAGGGCTTCCGACAGCTCGTCGAGGGTGCCGAAGCCGCCCGGAAATGCGATAAAGCCTTGGGCGTAACGTGTGAACATCGTCTTACGGATGTAGAAATAATCGAAGTTTATTGATTTGTCGCTGTCTATATAAGGGTTTGAGTGTTGCTCATGAGGCAGTACAATGTTAAGTCCGACGCTCTTTCCGCCGGCTTCGTGTGCGCCTTTGTTGCCTGCTTCCATGATGCCCGGGCCGCCTCCGGTGATGATACCGAAGCCTTTTTCGACAAGTTTGGCGGCAGTCTCTTCTGCCTTTTGATAGTAAGGATTGTCTTCACTTATACGCGCTGAGCCGAAGATGGCTACGCATGGGCCTATTCGCGAAAGCGTCTCATAACCGTTGACGAATTCAGACATTATTTTGAAGACCGACCATGAGTCGTTGGCTTTGATGTAGTTCCATTTTCTGTCGTCGATGACTTTCTTTAATATTTCTGAATAATCCATGATAATTATGTTTATTTTGCAAAGATAAAAAAATAATCTAAAAAATGTTTGGTGAACTAAAATTTTTTGTAATTTTGCAGCCTGAAAACGTAAACGGTATTGCGGATTTAGCTCAGCTGGCAGAGCGGAAGCTTCCCAAGCTTCAGGTCGCGGGTTCGAGCCCCGTAATCCGCTCACGATGCAGGAAGCTTAGCTCAGTTGGTTCAGAGCGCCTGCCTTACAAGCAGGAGGTCGCTGGTTCGAACCCAGCAGTTTCCACAAAAAAAGGACTCCAATTGGAGTCCTTTTTTTGTGGAAACTATTTCACTATTTTTCTAGTCGTTATCTTTCCGCTTTGCGTCACACCTTTTATAATATACATTCCTTGATTCAATTCCTGTATGTCTTTAGCGTTGACACGCTGTCCGTTGACGTTGTATATTTCAATGATATTGACGATTTCCTCGTAGTCGATTTCTGATACAGATTCATGATTCTGAATTTCGATGAGGATATAGTTGTCGCCGTTTTCTGTGAGTGCGAAGTCTGACTCGCAATCTTCGTACCAGGCGGTGAGCTTGAAGATATAGTCGCCTGGTTCCAGTTCATAATAATAAGAGGTGTACTCAGGATCAATCTCAATCACTTCTTTGAGGCTTTCGCAATAGAGGTTGTAGTGTAGTGGAGTCGTGTCAGGCGCTGTCCAGGATACAACTGCTGCGCTTATTCCAGTCTCGGCGTTGTAGTAAGACTCACCTTGGAGGTTGGTAGGTGGGTAGCATGGTGTCGGTGGGGTAGGAGGAGTCACTTCACCCATCTCGCCGTTTTGTCCGATATTCTGTCCGTAGAGACCGCCAGGACCGCTGCCACTGACTGCGCCTGTCGAGTTAATCCATGTAAAGATGTTTTGTCCGCCATGGAAACCGGTGGTGTTTTCGCAGCCTGTCTTGCTGTACGTGCTTGAGCACATCTGGGTGCTCCATAAAGCGTCTCCCTTCATGTCAAAACCTTGAGCTTCTACCGTTGAGGCATCGCTTGTAGGACTTTGTCCTTTGATATAAATCACAGAGAATCCGTCGCCGTATTCGAAAGCGTCGACACGTATTTTGGCAAATGGAGCGGAGCCGTTGTCGAGTACAAGCATGCCTTCGCCCCAAATTATTTCACCGAAAGGTGTGATGCGGTTCACATACAATCTATGTTCTGACTCAAATTCTGCGTCTGTCTGGCGATAACCGATGATGATGTCGTGGGTTACAGGGTCGACTGTAGCGTTGGCGTCGATGTAGTAGTAGGTCGGATCTGTTGTGTGCACAGGCGCTCCGTTTGAGCCGATGGTAGAGGCTCCGAACTGGTCGAAATGGAATACATAGGTGTTGAATGCATCGCCGATGCCTGGGTGCCAGATGTAGATATAGCCGCCGCCCATGCCGTCAGAAAGAGCATGGTGGAGATATGTCACTTGGAATGTCTTTGACGACATCAGCAATGTCTCTTGGCTGAACTGTGTTCCGTCAGGGTTATAGCCTGCTACGTAAATCTCTTTGTCGGTATAGAGTCCGTTGCCGCATTTCTCGTAGGTGACGAAGACGCGGTTGTCGTAACTCAATGTGAGTTGTCCGTACATGCAGCGGTAGCCGCCGGCGTCAGAGATGGTGATGACTGGACCTGTTGCGTTGTTAAGATACTGCAGATAGAGGTTCTGATAGTCGAAGCCCAATGCCCAGATGCCGCCATCGTCGGTTGCTATGACTTCTGCGCGTGAGAAACCGAGTCCGCCAAAGAGCTGCACACCTTGCTCACCCCATGCGAATGTGCCGTCAGGGTTGATTTTCACAGCGTAGGTGTAGCCGTCGTAAACAGAGAAACAGCTGACCACGCCTCCGTCGGTTGTAGTAGTCATTGCAACGCCTTCCGACATTGATGAGAACTGATGACCGCTGATGTGTATGCCGTTAGGACCCCATTGCGGCTCGCCTGCGAAGTTAAGACGCTGCAATGTCGGTGACCATCCGTTGCCTCCGACAAAACTGCACCATTGCATGTAAGTGTCGCCGGTATGGGAATTGTAAGCGAGGTAAATCTCACCGGCATCAGCCGAAGTGTTGGCGATAAGTGTGTTATTAACCGGATCGTTGACCCATTGTGCCTTTACAGTAAATGTCACTGCCAAAGCAATAAGAAATAGGTAAAACTTTTTCATCTTAAAAAATTTATAATTAACCTCGCAAAGGTACAAAGTAAAAATAAGAAATGCAAGAAAAAAATAGCCATTAATAAAAAAGCCATTAGCCATTAGAAATTAACAAATACAGCTAATCCTAATGGCTAATGGCTAATACCTAATGGCTAACGGCTTAAGCCTTGATATTAGGCTCTTCCAAGCCAAGGTGTTTCTTCTTGTCAACAACCTTGAGGTAGAGGCCGATGAGCAATGCTGCGATGCCGAGGCAAGCCAGCATGATGAGAGCCCACTTGTAATCAAGTGCTAACGGATCGGTCACTCCTTCGTTGGTTCTGTCGAGAACCTTACCGATGAGCAATGGGAACAGCCACAGACCGATGTTCTGAATCCAGAAAATCAAAGCGTAAGCTGAACCGATAATCTTCTCGTCGACGAGCTTCGGAACGCTTGGCCACAAAGCTGCAGGAACCAATGAGAATGATGCTCCTAAGACCAAGATTGTCACGTAAGCCACAATGGTACCGCCGGCTGCGTTGCCTTTGAAAACAGGCAGGATGAATGCGAATGTGAGGTGGCAGATGACCAACAGTATGGAACCGATCATCAACATTGAAGCGGCTTTACCTTTGTGGTCGACGTAGTTGCCGAGGATAGGAGTGATAGCCACTGCGAGGAGTGGGAACACAGCGAAGATTGTTTCGGCTGTGCCACGCATGTAACCCATGTAGCAGTAAACTACAAGAGCCACTACTGCCAATCCCATCAAACCGTATTTCATGGCTTTGTTTGTCTTGATGAAGTTGCTTGCGAATGAGCAGATAGCGACGAGCAGCATCACGACGTACTGTACGATAGTCACTGAGTTGCTTGCCCAGAATCCTGTACCAGGGTTGAGGGTGAGGTTGCACTGCAGCATGTTGACAGCGTATTTCTGGAATGGGAAGATTGCTGAATAGTAAAGCACGCAGAGCAATGCCACGAGCCAGAATCCGAGACTTGACAAAATCTTGCCGATATCGCTGATTTTGAACGGGTCGTCTTTCTCTTCAGCCTCGCCGGTCTGAGCGTCGAGTTTCTTATCCATGAAGAAGTAAACAACGAACATGATGAGGGCGATGCAGAGAAGCACCACACCAAATGCCACTGAACGGCTCACGTTGATTGTTTCACCGAGTTTTGCGAAATAAGGTGAGAAAATCATACATGTGGCGACGCCGAGACGTGCCAATGCCATCTCAGAACCCATTGCCAATGCTGTTTCACGGCCTTTGAACCATTTCACGATACCGCGGCTGACAGTGATACCTGCCATCTCAGCGCCACATCCGAAAATCATGAAGCCGATGCCTGCCACCTTTGCTGATGCCGGCATGCCTCTATAGAACGGAGAGACACCTAATTCCTCAAAGAGAGGGATGTAGTTGAGGTTGTCGTTGAACCACAGCTCAGCGCCGCTACCGCCGAAATTCTCGTGGATGGCGTAATACTTGATGAGTCCGCCGACGAGCATCACAGCGCCTGATAAAACCGCTGTGAAACGCACGCCCATCTTGTCGAGGATGATACCTGCGAAGATGAGGAAAAACACGAAGACGTTGAGGAATGTCTCAGAACCCTGCATGGTGCCGAATGCCGAGCTATCCCAACCGCGGTGAGTCTGCATCAAGTCTTTGATAGGGGACAAGATGTCCATGAAAATGTAGGCGCAGAACATTGCCAACGCCAACAGTAGCAATGCAGTCCATCTCATGGCCGCATTGTCGCGTAAAGTCTGAATTTTTTCTGTCATATAACTTAACTTTTAAATATAAACTTTCAACTATTTAGTAGTCGGGAGTTGGATGACTTCTTTCTTGTTGCCATTCAACACTTCTTTGGCGAAGTCGGCGATGGTCTGAGGAGTGATGCTCTTCACGATTTCGTCGTATTCGGCCACGATGTTGATATTGTCTTCTTCATAAGTCTCGATGGCGTCAACCCAGAAGTCATTCTCTTCGAGGTTCTCTGCACGTTTCTTGTAGAGGTTTTCAACAACTTTCGTCAAGTCTTCCTGTGCAGGGCCGTTCTGTGCGACGTCGTTGAGACCTTCGTATACTTTATTGAGCAGTTTCTCGTACATTTCTTTGTTGGTGTCGAAACCTACGAGGAACAAGAACGCGTCTTTCGGTTTGTCGGTAACCTGACCCATGACGCCGACGCCGTATGTGCCGCCTTCTTCTTCACGGATTGAACGTGTGAAGTAGATGTCCATGACATCGCCTAAGGCCTTCATATACAGCTGGTTGCTATAGTTGTATTCCATCGTGCCGACTAAGATGGTGTAAACAGTGGCTTTAGGATTCTGCATCTCTTTCTCATAATGGCAAATGTACTCATTTTGAGGGATGCCGAGGTTGATATCTTTCCAAGTCTCTTTGCGTTTGTTCTTCTTCAGAGAAGCGAGATACTGTTCTACCAATGGCTTGAAAGTGTTCTCATCGATATTTCCTACGAAGTAGAAAGTGAAGTTGTTAGGATCTGCAAAACGGTCTTTGTAGAGTTCCATTGACTTGGCATAGTCGATTTTGTCGACCTCATCAGCTTTGATTCTCGTGCGGAGCGGATGGTTGTTGTATAACACCTTGGTGATAGAATCTGAGAATGTCATCATTGGGTTGAGTTCCTGATTTTCAATAGCTGCTTTGGTGCGCTGTGTGTATGACAGGAATGCCTCTTCATCTGAACGTGGCTCTGTGAAGTACAGATAGATGAACTGCATCATTGTCTCGAGGTCTTTCGGTGAGCATGAGCCGCTCATGCCTTCTGCATAGCTGTCAATCCAAGGATTTACGCTGAGGCGCTTGCCCGCGAGAACCTTCGGGAGGTCTGTTGAGCTGAATTTGCCTACACCACCGACTTTGATTACGCCGGAGAGCTCTTTCAGAGTGATGAAGTCTTCCTGCTTGAGTGCGGAGATACCGCCTTCGCTTGATGCGGCGAATCTGATTTCATCTTCCTTGAAGTTGGTCTTCTTGTAGATGACTTTCATGCCGTTGCCGAGAACCAATATTGTGGCGTCGAATTCAGGCATTGCTGTCTCTTTTTTGATTTTGCCTGGTTTTGGCATGTTGTCAACGATAGGGCCGTCGAAAGATTCTTCTTCGTATGGCTGAACTTCAGCGGCGTTGGCTGCTGCGTAGATAGCGAGGATTTCTTCCACTGTAGGGAGTGTCTCTCCTTCTTTCTTAGGAGCTGTCACAGTGATGACGAGGTTGTCGTCGTGGACGAGCTGCTGAGCGTACATGTTGATAGCTTCGATAGGAAGGTTAGGCATAATCTGTTGATACAGAGCATATTCTGTCTCGATGCCCATCATAGGCTCGTTGCTTAAGAAGTTCTCCAAGCATTCGTTGACATAACTATCGTTTTCTGTGTTGTTTCTCTCATTGTATTGACTCTCAATACGTTTCATGAAGTCAGCTTTGGCTCTCTCATATTCGGAAGCTGTAAAGCCGAACTGTTTCATGCGGTTGTTCTCTGTGACGAGAGTTGTGAGAGCCTCGCTGATGCCGGCAGCGTCTTTTGCCATTGCCATGCTGCACCATGCATCCTCTGTCGGAGCGATGTAGTAGTTTGAATAATAGCTGTAACCATAGACGAATGGAGGGTTGGCTTTCTTTGTGATGTCCTGCAAACGGTTGATTTCCATCATAGAAACCATAGATAAGACGTATTGTCCTACCCAGTAGTTCAGGTCGTTTTTCAAAGAATCAGGTGTAGCCTCTGATTTGTAATACATGTTGACGGTGTAGCGTGTTGCTTCAGGGTCGGATGCGATGGCCACGATAGGTTCTTCGTTGTCTTCAATCATGAACTGTGGTCTTGGAGCCGGGTCGACAGGGGCTTTGATGTCGGCGAACATCTCCTTGATGCGAGCCTCGATAGCGTCAACGTCGATGTCACCTACGATGATGATACCTTGGAGGTCAGGACGATACCATTTGTGATAGTAGTCGCGGAGTGTCTGATACTCGAAGTTGGCTACGACTTCCGGGAGACCGCCTGGCAGACGGTTGGCGTAAGGGCTGTTAGGATACATCACAGGAAGAATGGCTTCCATGATACGCTGGTTAGCGTCTTCACGTGTGCGGAGCTCTTCAAGGATGACACCACGCTCGTTGTCGATTTCTGCTTCTTCAAGGGCGATGAAACTTGACCAGTCGTGAAGAATCAAAAGGCATGTGTCGACGAGACCTGGAAGAGTCGTCGGAACATTGGTCACCATGTAGACTGTCTGGTCGATGCCGGTGCCTGCGTTGAGGTTTTCACCGAATTTGATACCGCGGCTCTGTAAGTATTCGCGGAGCATCATGCCAGGAAGGTTCGTCGTTCCGTTGAATGCCATGTGCTCAAGGAAGTGGGCGAGACCACGCTGTGGCTCTTCTTCAAGGATAGAACCTACCTTCTGTGCGATGTAGAAATCTGCACGCTGTGCTGGCTTCTCGTTGTGACGGATGTAATAAGTCAAGCCGTTGTCGAGTTTTCCGATTCTTACGTTCGGGTCCATCGGACACGGCATCGCCATCTGGGCGAAACTTGTCACTGCCAATGCGGCAATGAACAGTGCTGAAAGGATTAGTTTTTTCATTTTTTGTTAATTTAATATAGATGAATTACATATTTTTCAACAAAATAAGGTTCCGCGTACCATTTCGTGATGGATGTGCTCTTGCGTTTCCAATTCTTAGGTACGTTGCGTAGTTCTTCCTCGATGTCGCCACCTTTTAAATAAAGAATGCCACCCGCCTCTATGTCGTTGGTGACACGCAGTTTGTTGTTGCACCATTTCACGAAGTCCGGAAGCTGGGTGACGGCGCGGCTTACTATCACGTCGAACTTTTCTTTGATGTTCTCGGCGCGTTCCTGAATGGCTGTAACATTTTGTAAATCAAGTTTTTCGACAACGTCTTGAACTACTTTTATCTTTTTGCCTATGCTGTCGACAAGCAAGAAATTCGTCTGTGGAAACATGATTGCCAACGGGATGCCCGGGAAGCCGCCGCCTGTGCCGATATCGAGGACTTTCATGCCAGGAAGAAGCTCGAAATACTTGGCAATGGCAAGAGAATGGAGCACATGATGCTCGTAGAAATTGTCCATGTCTTTCCTCGAGATGAGGTTAATCTTGCTGTTCCAGTCTTCATAAAGTGGCGCAAGTTTCTCATACTGAGCCATTTGCGACTCAGTCAACTCGGGAAAATATTTTTTTATAATCTGATAATTCATTTCCACTATTAATCTTGCAAAGATACAAAAATTAATTTATGTAAATAAATTAAGTCAAAATATTAAAAAAATATTTCGTCGAATATATAAAATTAGTAATTTTACACGTTTGAATTCTTAAAATGACCGGAAAAATTAAATATATCGCACTGTTGATGTTTCTGATCGGCACTTTTTCTTCTTATGCGCAAAAAACGCAGAAAAAGAAGGAGACGCTTGACTATATCGACAGATACAAAGACGTGGCGATGGAGGAGATGGTGAAATATAAGATTCCGGCTTCAATCACATTGGCGCAGGGCATACTCGAGTCGGGTAACGGACAGAGCAAGCTCGCACGGCAAGGCAACAACCACTTCGGGATAAAATGCCATTCCGACTGGAAAGGCAAGACGATGCGCATGGATGACGACGCTCCGAAAGAGTGTTTCAGGGTGTATAAAAACGCTGAGGAATCATACCGAGACCACTCTAAATTCCTGAAAAACGGCAGCCGTTACGCCTTCCTTTTTGATTTGAACATCACTGATTACAAGGCTTGGGCGAAAGGCTTGAAGAAGGCCGGATATGCTACACTTCCGACATACGCGCCGGTGCTGATAAACCTCATTGAGACGTATAACCTGCAGCAGTACGACGAAATGGTGGTGAAAGGAAAATACAAGAAAAAGAAGAAGGAGAAGGAAAATAAGGTCGTTACTCCGCCTGTCGTCACAGACGTCAAACAGCCTGGTGAAGTGCCGGTTCTCGCAAATTGCAAGGTTGTCGGGATGACAGATGATCATCATTTCATAAGAGAGAATTTTGGAGTTAAGTTTGTCTTCACCAAACAAGGTGATAATCTTGATAAGCTTGCTAAAGAATTGAAACTCAATAAGAGACAGCTCGTAAACTACAATAATCTTGGCAACAAGACCACTTTCGCGGAAGGCGAGGTGCTGTATATCGGGCCGAAACGCCGTAAGGCCGCTGGCGGTTATAAGATTCATGTGATTCAGCAAGGTGAGACCTTGTCGCAGGTGTCGCGTCTGTATGCCGTGAAACTTGAACGTCTTTATAAGATGAACGGTCTTGATGAAAAAGCCGTGATACAGGTTGGACAGGTTATAAAACTGAGATAATCAGCAAGTTAGATTTCGTTTTTTAAATATTTTGCGGTGTAGCCAACGGCATTTTTTACAATCTCTTCAGGTGTTCCGCAACCTAAAATCATGCCGCCGCGCTCGCCGCCCTCAGGTCCCATGTCGATGATGTAATCGGCCATCTTGATGACGTCCATGTTGTGTTCGATGATGAGCACGGTGTTGCCTTTGTTAACGAGTTTGTTCAGCACTTCCATCAAAATCTTGATGTCTTCAAAGTGCAAACCGGTAGTAGGCTCGTCGAGGATGTACAATGTACGCCCCGTGTCGCGTTTTGCCAACTCGGTAGCTAACTTTACGCGCTGAGCCTCACCTCCCGACAACGTAGTTGAAGGCTGTCCCAAGGTGATGTAGCCGAGCCCGACATCCTGTAATGTCTTGATTTTCTGTAAGATACTTGGGAAGTTCTCAAAGAATACAACTGCTTCGTCGATTGTCAGGTTGAGCACATCGTTTATCGATTTTCCTTTGAAACGCACCTCCAAAGTCTCACGGTTGTAACGTTTGCCTTGGCATGTCTCGCATTGTACCTGCACGTCAGGAAGGAAGTTCATCTCGATGACCCTGACACCGGCTCCTTGGCATGTCTCACAGCGGCCGCCTTTCACGTTGAACGAGAAACGTCCCGACTTATAGCCTCGTATCTTCGACTCCGGCAGCTCGCCGTACAGCTTCCTTATTTCGTCGAAAACCTTGGTGTATGTCGCAGGGTTAGAACGTGGCGTCTTGCCGATAGGTGCCTGGTCAATCTCTATGACTTTGTCAATGAATTCAAGGCCTTCGATGCGGCCGTAAGGCAACGGGTTCTTCTCCGAACGGTAGAAATGTTTGCTCAGGATAGGGTAGAGTGTCTCGTTGATGAGCGACGACTTGCCGGAACCTGAGACGCCTGTGACACATACCATCACGCCGAGTGGCAGATCCAAATCGACGTTCTTGAGGTTGTGACCTGAGGCGTTGTATAGTTTAAGATGCTGCCCTTCAAGAGGCTTGCGTCTGACCTTCGGTATCTCAATGTTTTTATTTCCTTGGAGGTAGTCGCATGTAAGGCCTTTCCCGTGCATAGCATCCTGGGGCGTGCCTTGGAACACCACCTCGCCGCCGTTGACACCTGCTCCCGGACCGATATCAATGATATGGTCGGCGGCGAGCATCGTGTCTTTGTCGTGTTCAACAACTATTATGCTGTTTCCGATGTCGCGCAACTCCTTCAACGATTCTATAAGTCTGTGATTATCACGCTGATGCAAGCCTATGGACGGCTCGTCGAGGATATATAAGATGCCTGTCAGTTGCGAGCCTATCTGTGTCGCGAGTCTGATGCGTTGCGACTCGCCGCCTGAAAGACTCTTTGCCGGACGGTTCATGTTCAGATAATCGATGCCGACGTTTAGCAGGAAGTTGATTCTTTTCTTGATTTCATTGAGAATGTCGTGCGAAATCTCCTTCTGTTTCTCGTCGATATGGTTTGGTAGGTCGTCGAGCCAGTGTGACAGCGAGTTGACGTCCATGTCGGCGAGTTCCGCTATGTTTTTGCCGTTCAGACGGAAATAAAGTGCTTCTTTTTTGAGCCTTTGTCCATGACACTCAGGACATTCCGTCTCGTTCATGAAACTGTTGGCCCATTTCAGTATCGATGCCGGCGCGTTCTCTTCGTTCATCTTCCTGATGACGTTGACGACACCTTCAAACGGTGTGGAATATGTCGACTGTGTGCCGAGATATTCTCTTGTTACGGTGAACGACTCGCTGCTGCCGTATAGTATGATGCTCATCGCGTTTTCCGGAATCTCGCTGATGGGCGTGTCGAGCGTGAATCCGTATCTTGTACCGATAGCCTCAAGCTGACTGAAGACACTGTTGTTTTTGTATTCGCCGAGCGGAGCGAGGCCGCCTTTTCGCAGGCTCAGACTCGCGTCGGGGATGATTTTCTTCATGTCGACCTGAATGATGGTGCCCAAGCCGTTGCATTTCGGACATGCGCCGTAAGGTGAGTTGAAACTGAAGGTGTTAGGCTCCGGGTCTTGGTATGCTATGCCTGTCGTAGGGCACATCAGGAGCTTGCTGTAATAACGTGCGTCAGTGCTGCCTTCTTCCAAAACCATCAGCATGCCCTTGCCTCGACGGAATGCGGTCTCCACCGATTTCACTATGCGTTCCTTGGCGTCGTCGTGAACCGCCAAACGGTCGATGACAATCTCAATGTCATGGGTCTTGTAACGGTCGAGCTGCATGCCGAAGGTGAGCTCGCGAATTTCGCCATCTACGCGTACTTTGATGTATCCTTGCTGCCGTATCTGCTCGAACAAATCACGATAATGTCCTTTTCTGCCTCTTACTACTGGAGCCAACACGTTGATTCTCTTGTTGTTATAATGCTCCATTATCATCTGCGTGATTTGTTCTTCGGAATAACGCACCATTTTCTCGCCGGTGTTGTATGAATACGGCACAGAGGCTCGTGCGTACAGCAGTCGCATGAAATCGTAAATCTCAGTGATTGTCCCCACCGTTGAACGTGGGTTACGGTTTACCGATTTCTGTTCAATGGATATGACAGGGGAGAGGCCGCGAATCTCGTCGACGTCAGGACGTTCCATGCTGCCGATAAACTGACGCGCATAGGCCGAAAACGACTCCATGTAACGGCGCTGACCCTCGGCATATATCGTCTCAAAAGCCAACGACGACTTGCCGGAGCCACTTAAGCCGGTTATCACCACGAGTTTGTCGCGCGGAATGCGTAAGTCGATGTTTTTCAGGTTGTTCTCACGCGCCCCGTAAATCTCGATAAACTCGTCTTCAGCAATATTTTTGTTCTTCTCTGTCATTTAATCTAACTGCTCAACTATGCTGTCGTTTTCAAAATTCATGATGTCGCCGCCCGTAGCTTCCTTACAATAATCTGAAGTGAGGTTGAACGGTCTTTTCGGAATCTTGATTTCGTATGTTTCTCCCTTCTTGACTTTCAATGAGTTGGAACGAAGCCACGGGTTGAAAATCTTAAGAAGCTTATACGTTATGTCATGTTCAATCGCAAAATCAGCCCAGTTTTCAACACTTTTGTTAACGATGACTGTCTTATACTTAAACGGTTGATATTCAAGGTCTTTGCTTACAAAAATTCCATATTGCTCCGGGTTTTCAAGTATGGTTTTGAAGGCTAAAATCCTGAAGATATAGCGTTCTGTCTCGTCGGCCATGAGCAAATCGTAATACGAGTGTACTTTCTGTTCTCTCAAAAACTTGTTAAGACGTCGTGTTCCGGCGTTAAACGAAGCTGCCACCAACGTCCAGTTATGGTAAAGCTCATACGATTTTAGAAAATAGCGGCATGCTGCTTCCGTCTCAAGCTCGACGTTGTACCTCATGTCGATTTCCTTGTTGATTTCAAGTCCGAATTCTTTGCCTGTTTTTTCTATAAACTGCCAGAAACCTACGGCTCCTGCCGGTGAAATGGCGTTTGTCAGGGTGCTCTCTGCTACACAGAGATATTTGAAATCATCGGGGATGCCATATCTTTTAAGTATGGGTTCTATCACCGGAAACCAGCGTTTTGAGCGTTTCACGAGAAGCATGGTGTTGCTGTGGAAATAGCAAGTCGACAGCAGTTCGCGCTCGTAACGTTCCCTGATGTTGAACATCTCCAAAGGCACGCGCTCGCCGGCGAATGTGACGTCGTCGGCGAACTCGATGTCGTTGCTTCTGATGCATATCTGCTCAAGTGACACAGGACGCTTTTCGGCTATTCTTATAGCTCTGATACTCAATATGATAGCGATGATAGCGGCTATGCCTACCGATGCAACGGCGATATAAAAAACTAATAGTTTTCTTTTTTCCATTACAGATGCACCACTTCTCCGTATGCCGCTGCTGCAGCTTCCATGATGGCTTCCGACATTGTAGGATGTGGGAAGATGTTTTCGATGATGTCGCGTCCTTCAGCGCCGAGCTCGCGTGCCAACACTGCTGTAGCGACCATCTCTGTCACGTTCTCGCCGACCATGTGGCAACCCAGCCATTTGTTGGTCTTGGCATCGAACACCACCTTGATGAATCCGTCTTTGTTGCCTGCCGCCGCTGCCTTTCCTGATGCGGTGAACGGGAACTTACCGATTCTCACCTCGTAGCCCGCCGCGACAGCTTTAGCCTCGCTCAGACCCACTGAAGCGATTTCTGGAGTGATGTATGTACAGCCAGGGATGTTGTTGTAATTCAATGGTTTAGGATTCATACCGCAGAATTTCTCAACGCAGATGATAGCCTCGTGCGATGCCTTGTGTGCCAAAGCCGGTCCGTGAACGATGTCACCGATAGCGTAAACGCCTTCAACATTGGTTCTGTAGTAGTCATCAACGATGATTTTGCCTCTCTCGTTGGCGATGCCGAGGTTCTCAAGGCCGAGGTCTTCAAGGTTAGTCTGCACTCCAACAGCTGAAAGCACGATGTCGGCTTCAACGACTTTCTCGCCTTTCTTGGTGCTGATGGTGCACACGCATTTCTCGCCTGTAGTGTCGACATTGGTGACTGATGCTTCTGTCATCACGGTCATCTTCAGCTTCTTGAAGCAGCGTTCGACTTGTTTCGACACCTCTTCGTCTTCGTTTGGCACAACATTAGGCAGGAACTCCACAAGTGTGACTTTTACGCCCATAGAGGTGAAGAAGAACGCGAATTCCGAGCCGATGGCACCTGAACCGACAACCACCATTGTCTCAGGAAGTTTGTCCAACACCAATGCCTGACGGTAGCTGATGATTTTCTTGCCGTCGATAGGCATGGTCGGCAACTGACGCACTCTTGAACCTGTCGCGAGAATGATGTGGTCAGCTTCATATTCGGTTGTGTTGCCTTCTGCGTCAACGACTTTCACAGTTTTGTTCGCTGTGAGTGATCCGAGGCCAGGAATCAATTCGACGTTGTTTTTCTTAAAGAGGTACTGCACGCCTTTGCTCATTCCGTCGGCGACGCCACGGCTGCGGGCGACCACAGCTTCCATGTCAGGATGTACCTCGCCCTCGAGCTTAATGCCGTAATTCTCAGCGTGTTGCATATATGTGTAGACTGCCGCGCTTTTCAAAAGTGCCTTGGTAGGAATGCAGCCCCAGTTGAGGCATGTGCCGCCAATTTCAGCTTTTTCAACAACGCCAACCTTTTTCCCAAGCTGTGAAGCTCTGATAGCAGCGACGTAACCGCCAGGACCGCTACCTATTACTATAACATCGTACTTCATGATTATCAACGATTTATGTTAGTTTTTAAAATATTTTTGTTTATCGAAATTTTATTGTGCGAAATTACAAAAAATTTTGTTATCTTTGCAACATTGTTAGTGAAGAATTTTCTTCATGTTAATATTTGCCGAAAAGCAATTTTTTTCACGTTTTAGTTCCTTTTAATTATTTAATTATGTTAGCTGATTATTTCAATAATCCGCTCATGCCGTATAAATGGTATGAAGTGGCTCGCACCCGCGAGAAAAACCTGTTTAAGAAGGTTGATGTGTTCATGTATCTCTCAATGACGCACGACAACGCTTTCGATTTACTGTACGTCTCTGTTGATGAGATAAACCGACGATTAACCAAGTGCTATCATGGTAAATTTACAATTAAATTTAAGAATAACTGTTTGATTATCAGGAGTGGACTGTTTTGGAAGAGATATTATGTCCTGACCTATGACGATGCTGCCGGTATTGTCGCACTGTCTAACAGAAGGAAGACAAAATGTTGGATTCTGTCGAAAACAATGCCTTATGACACCAATGCTTTACATAATGTCCTTAAATCTGTTGAAACACAAGGTTTTGATGTGAATACTATTGAATTATTTTACGAGTAATATATAATAAAGGTGTTGCGGTTAATTCAATAAAAAAGATTATTGATATTTTTGTCGATTTTTTTTGCCCTTATTATTTTTATTCCTATATTTGCAAGTTAAAATGATAACGATTTTTTGAGATGATAATATCGGAATTAACTGCTATTTCACCTATTGACGGCCGTTATAGGAAAAAAGTTGAACGGCTTGATGAATATTTTTCGGAATTTGGTCTGATTCGTGCCAGAGTGATGGTCGAAGTCGAGTATTTTATCGCTCTGTGCCAGATACCGTTACCTCAACTTGCGAATTTCGACAAAAAGAATTTCCGTAAGCTGAGAAATATTGTTAGGAATTTTAAAGTGTCTGATGCTCAAGAGATTAAAGAGATTGAGAAGACGACAAACCACGATGTGAAGGCTGTGGAGTATTTCCTGAAACGTCGTTTTGATGAGATGAACCTCGCTCAGTTTAAGGAGTTCATCCATTTTGGCCTGACTTCGCAGGATATCAACAACAGCGCGGTGCCGTACACTATGATGCAGGCTAATAGCGAGCTTGTTCGTCCGGCTTTCGCTGCAATAGTGGAGAAACTGAAATCTCTCGCCGCAGAGTGGCGCAATGTGCCGATGCTCGCTCACACACACGGTCAGCCTGCAAGTCCTACGCACCTTGGAAAGGAAATCTTCGTGTTCGTGGAACGTCTCGAGAATCAGCTGAATGAACTCGATAAAATCCCGTTCACGGCAAAATTCGGTGGCGCAACAGGTAACATGAACGCTCATAAGGTGGCGTATCCTCAGATAAACTGGCGTGAGTTTGCAGCTAAATTCATCAAGAAACTCGGACTGCAACGTCAGGAGACGACGACACAAATCGAGCATTACGACGTGATGGCGCAATATTTCGACGCACTCAAACGCCTCAACACCATCCTCATCGATCTGTCACGCGACATCTGGCTGTACATCTCGATGGATTATTTCAAACAGAAAATCAAAGCAGGCGAGGTGGGCTCTTCAGCAATGCCGCATAAGGTCAACCCGATAGATTTCGAGAACGCGGAAGGTAACCTCGGATTGGCCAACGCCATTTTCGAACATCTCAGCCGCAAGCTCCCTATCAGCCGCATGCAACGCGACCTTACCGATTCAACGGTGACACGTAACATAGGAGTGCCATTAGCACACACTCTCATCGCAACGAGTTCATTGTCAAAGGGTTTGGACAAGCTGATACTTAACGAAGCCAAGCTGCGTGCTGACCTTCAGAACAACTACGCCGTGGTTGCAGAGGCAATACAGACAATACTGCGTCGCGAGCAAGTGGAAGGTGCCTACGAACTCCTGAAAGGACTCACTCGCACAAATGAGAAGGTGACACGCGAGTCAATCGATGCATTTATCGATCAACTGCCTGTAAATAAGGATGTTAAGAATGAGATGCATGCGATAACTCCTGAAAATTACACAGGTTTTAACTACGAAAACAAGTAAAAGATGAATAAAAAAAAGAATTTTCGCAGGTTACTTCACTACGTCAAGCCATATTGGTTTAGCGTGTTGATGAATATTGTCTTCAATATTCTTGCAATCGTTTTCTCACTGTTCTCGTTTTCGATGATAGTGCCGTTCCTGAACATGCTGTTTAATCCGAACAATCTGACAACGGTGAAGCCGGAATTCGCTCTCGACACGGACACGTTGCTTGCCACTCTCGACTATTATATCAGTTTCATAATTATTGAACACGGCCAGGCCTCGGCGTTGATATTCATTTGCATTTTGCTTGTCATAGCGTTTTTCCTCAGAAATATCACCACTTATTTCGCCATGTTTTTCATGGTCGGGGTGCGTGCCGGCACCATCAAGGATCTACGAAACGATTTGTACAGGAAAATCATGATTCTGCCGCTTTCATTCTACAGCAAGCATAAAAAAGGCGATATCATGGCGCGTATCACAACCGATGTGCACGAAATAGAGGTGTCAATAATCAGTTATCTTGATGTCTTCATCAAATCACCGCTTACGATAATGGCGTATTTCGCTTACATGCTTGGCGTCAGCTGGCGTCTGACGTTGTTTGTGGTGCTCCTGCTGCCAATCGGCGGACTTATCATCGGCTGGGTCGGAAAATCTTTGAGAAAAGACTCTCTCGAAGGACAGAATAAATTGGCTGGATTGCTTGCCACTATTGAGGAAACAATAGGCGGACTCCGTATCATAAAAGCATTCAACGCCATATATTATTCAAGCGATAAATTCAACGAACATAACGATGACTATACCCGTGTTATAAAATTCGTGAACCGTAAACGTGACCTCAGCTCACCGATGAGCGAGTTCCTCTCGTCCATAATTATCGCTATAGTGATATGGTTTGGCGCTACTTTGATTTTGTCTGCTGATAGCAATCCGGATGCGGTTCCGAGCATCACGGCGGCTAATTTCATAGCTTATATCGTCGTCTTCTCTCAGATTATCTCCCCGGCAAAGTCGTTCTCGCAAGGTTTCTATAGCCTTCAGAAAGGTATGGCGTCTGCCGACCGTATATTTGAAGTGCTTGATGCAGAGGAAGTTATAGTTGAAAAAGAAAATGCTAAATCATTGCTTGAGTTCAACGATGCAATAGTTTACAATGATGTTAGCTTCCATTATAACGAGGTTAACGTGCTGAAAAACATCAGCCTGACCATCCCGAAAGGCAAGATGATAGCCCTTGTTGGCGAAAGCGGCGGAGGTAAGTCTACTCTGGTCGACCTGCTTCCTCGTTTCTACGACGTCAGCGATGGCAGCATCACAATCGATGGCACCGATGTCCGTGATCTCAAGATTTGTGACGTTCGCGGACTCATGGGAATAGTGTCCCAGGAGAGCATCCTGTTCAACGACACGGTTTTCAATAATATCGCTTTCGGTCTCGAAAACGCTACTCGCGAAGACGTCATCGAAGCTGCAAAAATCGCCAACGCACATGATTTCATCATGGAGATGGAAAACGGCTACGACACATATATCGGCGACCGTGGCATGAATCTGTCGGGCGGACAGCGTCAGAGAATAAGCATCGCACGCGCAGTGCTTAAGAACCCGCCTATTCTTATACTCGACGAGGCAACGTCGGCACTTGACACTGAATCGGAACGCCTTGTGCAGGAAGCACTATCAAAAGTGATGACAAACCGTACATCCGTCGTCATCGCACACAGGCTTTCGACAATTCAGAATGCCGATGAGATACTTGTCTTGGTAAAAGGTCAGATAGTGGAACGCGGAAAACACGAGGAACTCATTGAATTGGGAGGTGTTTACAAACGCCTTACCGACCTGCAGTCGTTCAATTAGTTCAAAAAAATCTGATTACAAAACAGAAAAAAATATTATTTTTGCGAAAATTTTAGAAAAATTAACATTTAAGATGGATTTAAGTAAAGTTGTTGCCATTTCTGGCAAACCAGGTCTGTTCCTCGTCACAACAAACGGCGGAGGAAAGCTTATTGTTGAGTCATTGATCGATGGAAAACGTATTCCAGCTTTCGCGAACGACAAAATCAGCTCCCTTGAGGAAATCAGCATCTTCACTACTGGTGAGGACAAGCCTCTGAAGGAAGTTTTTATGAGTATTCATGAGAAATTGGGCGACAAACTCGATTTCGACCCTAAAAAAGCATCGCCGGTTGAGCTGAGAGAGAAATTTATGCTCGTGTTGCCTGACTACGACGAAGACGCTGTATATCAGTCAGATATGAAGAAGGTGTTCCAATGGTACCAACTCCTCAACGACAAAAAGATTCTTGATTTCACCGTTGAGACGAAAGAAGAGGAGAAAGCCGAGGAAGCACCAGTGGAGAAAAAAGAGGTGAAAAAAGCCACAGCAAAGAAAGCAGCACCTAAGGCAGCACCGAAAGAGAACGTGAAAGCCGCTGCCGCTCCGGCGACAAAGTCGACAAAAAAACCTAAGAAAGTGTAAATAAGCACACGCAGAAAGAGCAGAGACAACGGATAATGTCTGCTTTTTCTGCCATTTCTGCGTGAAATAATAACATGAAACAAATCATTGATTTCATTGTAATCGAGAAGCAATCGTTTCAGCGTGCTGCCTTGTTACGGCTCCATTGCGATGAGCCGTTACCGGAAATCCGTGGCGGTCAGTTCGTGAACGTCCGCGTCGACGGCTGCGACAAAGCCTATCTTCGTCGCCCGATTTCCATTCATGACGTTGATTATCAGAATAATACAATCGACCTCCTGATTCAAGAGAAACACGAAGGCACGAAGAAACTGTGCGCGTTGCCGGTGGGAGAGAAGGTGAGCATCGTGTTGCCGTTGGGAAACGGTTTCACCATGCCTGAAAAAGACGATAACGTCCTGTTAATAGGCGGTGGCATCGGAATCGCACCTTTATATTATTTTGCAAAAACGATTGGTAAAGACGTACGGTCGTGCGTCTCAACATTTTTACTCGGTGGCCGCACACAAAATGACCTGATGCTGTTAGAACGTTTCCGTTCCGTTGGCGACGTCTTCGTCACAACCAACGACGGCTCATTAGGCGAGAAAGGCTTCGTGACTGACCACAGTCTATGGAATACGATGAAAATCAATAAGATATACGCTTGCGGACCTATGCCTATGATGAAAGCGGTGGCAAAGGTGGCAAGAGACAGAGGCATGTGGTGCGAGGTGTCGCTTGAAAATCAAATGGCATGCGGCATCGGAGCGTGCTTGTGCTGTGTCGAGAATACAAAAGAAGGCAATCTGTGCGTTTGTAAAGAAGGTCCGGTTTTTAATATTGAGAGACTGCTATGGTAAAGACAGAAATCAAACTCAAGGGCATGACCCTGAAGAACCCGGTCATGACGGCGTCGGGGACGTTCGGCTATGGCGAGGAATACGCTGATTTCGTCGACCTCTCGGAACTCGGCGGCTTCATTGTGAAAGGAACCACTCTGCATCACCGTGAAGGCAACCCTTATCCGCGCATGGCGGAAACGCCCATGGGCATGCTCAACTGCGTAGGACTCCAAAACAAAGGCGTCGACTATTTCATAGAGACGATTTACCCAAGAATCAGACATTTTGAAACCAATGTGCTTGTCAATGTAAGTGGCTCAAACATAGATGATTACGTTACTGCTGCCGCTAAAATCAATGCACTTGATGATATTCCGGCTATCGAACTTAATGTTTCGTGTCCGAATGTGAAACAAGGCGGCATGGCGTTTGGTGTTACATGTTCCGGAATAGAACAAGTGGTGAAGGCCGTTCGTGAAGTTTACCACAAGCATTTGATGGTGAAACTTTCGCCTAATGTCACTAACATTGCAGAGATAGCGCTTGCAGCTGAAGCAGCAGGTGCCGATTCTGTTTCGTTGATAAACACCTTGTTGGGAATGGCTATCGATGCTGAAACAAGAAAACCGGTTCTTTCTATGGTAACTGGCGGATTATCAGGAGCTTGTGTGAAACCTGTGGCGTTGCGTATGGTGTGGCAAGTCGCCAAAGCCGTGAAAATCCCTGTAATAGGTCTCGGCGGCATCTCATCAGCCACTGATGCGATAGAATTCTTGCTTGCCGGAGCCTCAGCGATACAAATAGGTACAGCCAACTTCATCGACCCTGCAATATCGGCAAAAGTTGCAAAAGGCATCGTCGAATATTGCGAGAGACAAGGTGTTAAAGATGTTAACGAACTCGTTGGAGGGTTGATTATCTAAACTATATTCACTTCCGGATTGATTTCAATTCCGAACTTTTCCTTCACGGAATCTTGTATTTTTTTCATCAAATCAAGGATTTCCTGTGGTTTGCCGCCGCCATAGTGAACCAAAACCAGCGCTTGCTTGTCCCAAACGCCTACGTGGTTTTCGCGGTAGCCTTTCCATCCGGCTTTGTCGATGAGCCATCCAGATGGAATTTTTACAAAAGCGGAGTCAGTCGGATAACTCGGAATATTGTCATAACACTCTTTTAATTCCAAAAATTTCTCATTCGTCACTATCGCATTCTGGAAAAAACTGCCGACACTGCCAACGACACTGACTTCAGGCAATTTCTCTGCTCGAATCGCTTTTACTGTTGCTGCCACATCTTGCAATGTCGGACTGGTTATGTTATTGCTAATCAGATAATTGCGAATGTTTCCGTAATCCAACTTCAATTCACCGTGTTTCTTTAAAATAAAATCCACCGCGAAAATCATGTACAAGGCATGCCATGTACCTACGGGTAATGATTTGTCATCCCGTTGGGACAACGCATGCGTTGTCCTTTGGGAAATCAATTCCTTAAAAACCGAATTCCGATATGAAAAATGGCATTCTTCATTGCAGAAAACCTTGGTTTTACCCGAAACCAAATCAATCGTATGTACCTGATAAATCGCGTCTTTCACTTCTGCACCGTATGCCCCGATGTTTTGGACAGGCGCCGCCCCGACTTTTCCAGGGATGTCGGACAAGTTCTCCAACCTATAGAGCTTTCTGGAAACGGTGTAATCGACGAAATCTTTCCACACCTCGCCACAATAACAGCGAATTTTAACTGTCTTATCGGTTTCTTCAAGTGTCTCAATTCCTTTCAGATTCGGATAAACCACAAAGCCGTCATAAAACTCATCAGAGAAAAGGATGTTGCTGCCGCCGCTTAATATCAGAATACGTGACGCGTCTCTACATTCAATAAATTCAGGATTGCGTGTCAATTCATGTATATCATCCATTGATTTTAATTCCTGAAAATATCTCGCTTTAACGTCAAATCCAAAGGTGTTGAGCTCGCGCAACGAAAAGTTTTTCTCCATTTCTGAAATTTTTTTCAAAAATAAAGAAAATTTGTCAAACTACAAGATAAAATTTGTAATTTTATAGCTTGAAAATTTTACAGCATTGAAGCGTGTTATAGTATCGGTTATCAATGACTTAGTCACTGACCAGCGTGTCAACAAGTCATGCCTTACCTTGCAGAAAGCGGGGTTTGAGGTGCTTCTCGTGGGTCGCCGGCAGCGCAAATCGCCTCCGATGGACGAGCGTCCGTACAAGTCGCACCGCATGAAACTGCTGTTCGAGAAAGGTCCGTTCTTCTATGCGGAGTTCAATATCCGATTATTTATATTTTTATTGTTCCATCGCTGTAATTGCCTGCTGTCCAATGATTTGGACACTCTGTTGCCGAACTTTTGGATTTCTAAACTGAAACGTGTCCCGTTGATTTACGACAGTCACGAATATTTTACTGAGGTGCCGGAATTGGTAAGCCGTCCAAGGGTTCAGAAGGTTTGGAAACGCATTGAAGAATACGTTGTGCCGAAATTGCCTGAGATGATTACTGTAAATCAATCGATTGCGGATCTTTTCCATGAGAAATACGGCATAAAAGTGCATATCATACGCAACATCCCGATGCGCAAAATGTTGCCTGAGCCTGCTTCTCGTGAAGAAATGGGTCTTGACACTCAAAAACATATTCTCGTGCTGCAAGGCTCGGGAATCAATATTCACCGTGGTTCCGAAGAATTGGTTGATGCGATGGCATATCTTAATGATTGTCAGTTGGTTATCATCGGTGGGGGAGATGTGCTGCCGATTCTGAAAGAAAAGGTCGCCACCCATCATTGGGACGACCGCGTGAAGTTCTTCCCTCGCATGCCTTACCGGAAAATGATGGCTATAACGCAACTTGCCGACCTCGGTTTCACACTCGACAAGGACACAAATCTTAATTATCGTTTCAGTCTGCCTAACAAGTTGTTCGATTATATTCAGGCCGGCGTTCCTATAATCGCATCGCATCTTCCGGAGATTGAACGAATCGTAACTGATTATAACATAGGGACTTTTATCGAAAATCATGACCCTGAAACCATTGCCAAGACGATTCAAAATGCGTTAAATGACGAAAAGAAGTTGGAACAATGGAAAAATAATCTTATATTTGCAGCCCAGAATCTCTGTTGGGAAAACGAAGAGGAGATTTTGTTGAAAATATATGAGAAATACGTCTGAACGTCATATTCATATTGTGAGTTTTGACATCCCGTGTCCTGTGAACTACGGCGGTGTCATCGACGTGTTTTTCAAAGTGAAGGCGCTCTGTGAACGTGGTTTCAAGGTTCACATGCACTGTTTTGAATATGGTCGTGAGCCGTCTCCAAGGCTTGAGGCATTGTGCTTCTCTGTGGATTATTATAAGCGAAACATGTCGCTCGGCAATGCCTTCAGCAAGTATCCTTATATTGTAACTTCCAGAATATCAGAGAGCTTGATGCAAAATCTGTTGAAAGACGACTATCCGATAATTCTTGAAGGACTGCATACATGCGGCGTTTTGTTGGACCCAAGGATGGAAGGACGCAGGATTTTCGTGCGCGCTCATAACGTGGAGCACGATTATTATCAATATTTGGCTGAGACCGAAAAAGATATCAGAAAAAAGCTGTTTTTAAAACTTGAGTCACGGAAACTGCGTAAGTTCGAGTCTGTTTTGGCTAAGGCTACAGGTGTTCTAGCCATCTCAAACAAAGATTACGAATATTTCAAGAAATCATACGACAATGTTTATCTGATTCCGGCGTATGCAGGCTTCGATAAGGTGGATGTGCTTGAAGGTCAAGGCGATTATGTGCTTTACCACGGAAAACTCGATATTTCTGAAAATTACAATGCCGCAGAATTTTTAGTGAAAAAGGTCTTCAAAGGCACCGATATAAAACTTAAGGTCGCAGGTATGAATCCGCCACGTCATTTGGTGAAATGCATAGCAAATGAACCGAATGTTGAACTTATTGAAAATCCGGAGGATGATGAACTGCAGGAACTCGTGCGTAATGCGCAAATCAATATTTTAGTGACCGCTCAGGCTACAGGCTTGAAATTGAAACTGCTTAACGCTCTCTTCAACGGGCGTTATTGTGTTGTCAATGATAAGATGGTTGAGGGCTTGGATATCAATGACTTATGTTTCGTGGCTAACACGGCGTTAGAAATGAAGACTGTCGTTGCCGACCTCATGACGAAGCCTTTTGTAGAGGAACAGGTCGCTATCAGAAAGAGCAGGATGGATGCTTTCTACAACCCTTCGCGTGCCACCGACAAACTCGAGGAGTTACTTGGATGACTCGGTGATGGTGCCGTTGGCGCAGCTTATCACGCGTGAAGGATATTTCAAAATCAGATTGTAATTATGTGTCGCCATCAGGATGGTGGTGCCGTTGTCGCGAATCTTCATGATTAACTTCATGATGTCGTTTGTAGTCTCAGGGTCAAGGTTGCCCGTCGGCTCGTCTGCCAATATGACATCAGGGCTGTTGAGCAAAGCTCTCGCGATGGCTACACTCTGTTGCTCGCCTCCCGAAAGCTGGTGCGGCATGGATTTCCTTTTTCCTTGAAGACCAACGAGTTGCAATACTTCGTCTATACGTTTGCTGATACCGCTTTCTTCTTCCCAACCGGTAGCTTTCAATACAAATGAGAGGTTCTGCTCGACAGTTCTGTCATAAAGAAGCTGAAAATCTTGAAAAACGATGCCTATTTTTCTCCTCAAAAAAGGAATGTCTTTTCTCTTCAAATCGTTCAAATTATATCCTGAGATGTTGAAACTGCCGTCTTTCGCAGGGAGTTCGGCGTACAACGTCTTGAGAAGCGATGACTTGCCTGAGCCGCTTCTGCCTATTAGATACACAAATTCTCCCTCGTTGATTTCGAGGTTGATGTCTTTGAGAATCAGACGGTCATGCTGAAAGACAGCACCGTTTTTTATAGATATTACCTTATCCATTTGAAATTATTTCACTGCAAAAATAATAAAATTATTATTTTTGCGCCGTTTTTTTAAATAAAAAAAGATGAAAAAGTTGTTATTATCCTTGATTTTTTTGGCATCAAGTTATGTGATGTTTGCTCAGAATGACAGCATTATGCTGAATGAAGTTGTCGTTACCGGAACGCGTGATGTGGTGGATGTCAGGCATCTGCCTATGACGGTAACCATTGTTGGAAGAGATAAGTTGACTGAGCAGAATCAGCCAAATGTGCTGCCGACATTGATGGAATATGTGCCAGGACTGTTTGTTACAAGCCGCTCGATGATGGGTTATGGCGTGTCGACAGGGGCTGCCGGCGGCATCAATCTGCGTGGTATCAGTGCCGGAGCCGGCCAGTTGCTTGTTTTGATTGATGGACATCCTCAATATAATGGAATCTACGGACATCCTATCAGTGACAGCTATCAAACCATGATGGTCGACCGCGTGGATGTCATAAGAGGCCCGGCGTCGGTGATTTATGGCAGCAACGCTATGGGTGGCGTGGTAAACATCGTAACACGCTCGATGCATGAAGATGGCGTGAAGACCAATCTTAACCTTGGCGCAGGCAGCTACGGCACAGTTCAGACAGAGGTCGCAAACCAAATTAAAAAAGGGAAATTCAACAGCACCGTCGCCGTTCAGTATAACCGCAGTGACAATCACCGTCCGCGTATGGGTTTCGAGCAGTATGGCGGATATGTTAAGCTTGGCTACGACATGACGGAACATTGGAAAACAAGTGCTGATGTCAACATTATACATTTCAACGCATCAAATCCCGGCTCAGTATCGGAACCGCTTTATGGCGCTGATCAATGGATTACTCGTGGCGTGGTGTCGGCGGCATTGGAAAATAAATTTGAAAAGACAAGCGGTGCCATCAGCGTGTATACGAACTTCGGAAAACATAAAATTGACGACGGTTCTAATGTAGACACCGTGCCTACCACACGTTATTTCCGCTCGGAAGACGCTCTGACAGGTATCTCAGTGTACCAGAGTGCCACGCTGTTTAGAGGCAATCGTCTGACTGCAGGCGTTGACTATCAGCATATTTATGGCTATGCATACTATACTTCTAAAGCGACAGGAGAAGTTCTTGACACTCCGAATAAACAGAGCGGCAGGTCAAATCGTGACGAGATAGCAGGTTATGTCGACTTCCGTCAGGAGGTGTTGTCGTGGATGACAGTGGATGCCGGTATGCGTTACGACTACCACAGCGTCACGGGCGCTGAACTCGTCCCACAGGCTGGTATTGTAGTTCGCCCTATATCTACAGGTGAAGTCAAAGCCATGGTGAGCAAGGGATTTAGAAATCCTACCATGCGTGAGTTGTATCTTTATCCGCCTTCAAATGAAGACCTTAAGCCGGAGCGTATCTGGAATTATGAGTTGTCGTGGAAACATCGTCCGGGCAAGTTCGTTTACGGAGTGAACCTTTATTATATTAAAGGTGATAATATGATTCAGACTGTCAGAATCGATGGCAAGCCGCAGAATGTCAACACTGGCGTGATTGAGAACAGTGGTGTCGAGATGGAATTGACATGGCATGCCAACGACTACTGGAGCATCACCACGAACCACTCGTTTTTACACATGAGAAATAAAGTTCTGGCTTCACCGGAATATAAAGGTTATCTTGGCGCTGATTTCCGTTATCACAGATGGATGACCAATGCCGGTCTGCAGTATATCAACGGTTTATACAAAGAAGTTGGCGCAAACGAGCAGAAAGAAGATTTCTGTCTGCTTAACGCTTCCGTCAACTTCGCTGTCACCAAAGGACTCAGTCTTTGGGTGAGAGGGGAGAACCTGTTGGATCAGGATTATGAGATCCTCAGCGGTTATCCTATGCCTGGCGCGACCTTTATGGGTGGCGTCAACGTGAGATTCTAATCAGGGAAACCCGGTTAGAATTCCACTTTCGGTGCGGTCTCAGAGCCGGCTTGTGCCTTGAAATATCCGACTTTCTCGAAATCGAACATATTTGCGATGATGTTACGTGGGAACATCCTGATGTACTGGTTGTAGTTTCTTGCGGTCTCGTTGAATCTCTGGCGTTCCACCGTGATGCGGTTCTCGGTGCCTTCAAGTTGTGACTGCAACGCGAGGAAGTTCTCGTTGGCCTTCAGCTCAGGATATTGCTCTACGGTGACGAGGAGTCGTGACAATGCGCCTGACAACTGGTCCTGTGCCGCCTGGAATTTTGCGATGTCTTCAGGTTCAAGGTCAGATGGGTCGAGAGTAATGCTTGTTGCCTTGGCACGTGCCTCGATGACTGCTGTCAAGGTGCCTTCTTCATGTGCCGCATAGCCTTTCACTGTTGCCACGAGGTTCGGGATGAGGTCGGCACGACGCTGATACACGTTCTCAACCTGTGCCCATTGCGATTCAACGCTTTCCTGACGAGTGACGCAGCCGTTGTATGCTCCTTTAATCCATAAGTAAATCGCCAAGACGACTACTACGATAATGATGATGGTGATTAAGCCCTTCTTTTTCATTGTGTAAGAATTTAAATTTATTTAATTGTGTTGAAATTTCTGTTTATAAACTCGCTTAACTCCTTGCCTTTCAATAAGTTCTTCGATAATCTTGCGAGGTCGTACAGCTGTGTCATCACGGCTTTGCGCTCTTCTTCAGCTTTGTCCAACAATGTGGCGATGGCGGCGTTGTTGGTGTTGAGCATCAGGGTGTAGCTGTCAGGCATGTCGCCCCACATCGGCATTCCGCCCATCTGGTTCATCTCTTTGTAACGGCGCATCCACTCGTTTTGGATGATTTCAACAGGAGCCTCGTTCTCGTCCAAAGTGCTGAATTCCACGTTGAAATGCGTCTTGTCGATGATATCTTCAAAGGCTTTCTTCACGTCTTCCTTCTGCTTGTCGTCGAGCTTTGATTCTTTCTTAACATCTTCTTTCTCAATGAGTTTGTCGATTGTGTTAGAGTCGACGCGAGCGAAAGATGTGTGCTCAAACTTCTGCTCAAAAGTGCTGATGAAGTGCGAGTCAAGCATGCCGTCGAGCATCAGGACGTTGTAGCCGTGTTCCTTAGCCTTCTCGATGTTGGTGTATTGCTCATCAAGATTTGTCGCGTACAAATATACGACGTTTCCGTCTTTGTTTTTCTGATTTTCTTCGATTAATTTTTTGTATTCCTCTATGGTGTAATATTTGCCTTCAGTATCCTTGAAAAGCATGAATTTCTCAGCTCTTTCAAAGAATTTCGGGTCGGCAATCATGCCGTAAACTATGAATATCTTGATGTCGTCCCATTTCTTTTCGTAGTCGGCGCGGTCTTTCTTGAAGAGTTCTTCGAGTTTTTCAGCGACTTTCTTAGTGATATAGGATGAAATCTTTTTCACGTTCTGGTCATTCTGCAAGAACGAACGGCTCACATTCAACGGGATGTCAGGTGAGTCGATGACTCCATGCAGAAGGCTCAAAAAGTCTGGTAAGATGCCCTCGACGGAATCGGTCACGAACACCTCGTTGCAGTAAAGCTGAATCTTGTTGCGCTGGAACTCGTAACGATTCGAAATCTTAGGGAAATAAAGGATTCCCGTGAGGTTGAACGGATAGTCGACATTCAGATGAATATGGAACATCGGCTCGGTGAAGTTCATCGGGTAGAGAGTGTGGTAGAACTCGTTGTATTCCTTGTCTTCGATTGTCGACGGAGCTTTCTTCCAAAGCGGTGCCACATCATTGATAATCCAAGGTTTTTCAACTTCTTTGGTTTTCTGTTTTCCGTCCTTGTCTTTCTCTCCTTCAATAGGTTCCTGCACTTTCTTTGTGCCAAATTGGATAGGCACCGACATGAATTTGCAGTACTTATTTAATAATTCGCGAATCTTGCTTTCTTCGAGGAAATCAGCGCAATCGTCTGAGATATAGAGTATTACGTCAGTTCCGCGGCTTCCTTTCGCTATAGGGCTCATCGTGTACTCAGGTGAGCCGTCGCACTCCCAGATAACGCCTTTTTCGTCGTCTTTCTGAGTGTAAGACTTGGTAATCAGCGACACTTTCGACGACACCATGAAAGCGGAGTAGAAGCCCAAGCCAAAATGTCCGATTATGTTGGCAGCCTCAGCCTCGCTGTTGGTTTTGAATTTCTCGACAAACTCAGTAGCGCCGGAGAAAGCAATCTGGTTGATGTATTTGTCGACTTCCGCCTCTGTCATGCCGATGCCGTTGTCGCGCACCGTGATTGTCTTTTTCTTCTTGTCGACCTCCACTTTGACGGTCAAGTCACCCAACTCACCGTTGAATTCGCCAGCGCTGGCAAGGGTTTTCAGCTTCTGTGTCGCATCGACGGCATTGCTGATTATCTCACGTAAAAATATCTCGTTTTCAGAGTATAAAAACTTTTTGATTACCGGAAAAATGTTTTCCGTTTTAACACCAATAGAACCGTTTGTCATATCTTTTGTATTTAATTTTCATTTTTTCCGTGAAACATCAAAATTCATGCCAATTTTTATTTACTGACAAAATGTCAATTTATTTTGTATCTTTGCAAAAAAGAAAAACGGATGGAAAAATTCTTTGAAAAACTTGAATCGGCACTCCAAAACAACACAATGGTGAAGATCACATTATCCAAGCCTGTTGTGAAAAACGATGACTTGAGAAATGTTTATATTAAACCTATCTTGTTGAAAGACAGGAAGATGTGTCAGTTTACATATCGTTATGAGCGCCGTGATGAGACGAAGAATTTTGACGCTGTTCAGACGATGGAGCAGGTGAGGAGCCTTGTCCCGACTAACTTTCAGAATGTGTCGCTTTTTACCTTTACGGAAGACGTGACGCTGCTTGTCAGCAAGAAAGGCAAGCCCACGCTTATGTGCAAGAAAATCAACGAGACACGTGAAGTTGACTTGAGCCACGACCATGAGAAACAACGTTTGATTGACCCGACAAATCCTTGGTGGCATCTCCTCGGACTGACATCACGCGACGGCAAGGTCTTAGCCGACATGCAACATAAATTCAAACAAATCTGCAAATATGTTGAAATCGTTGACGGCGTGATGCGTCAAACCAAGTTCGGAGACGAGATTCACATTGCCGATATGGGAGCGGGGAAGGGCTACCTGACGTTTGCGCTTTACGAATATCTTACCACGCATTACGACAAGAAAATCGTGATGGAAGGGGTGGAGATTAGACCGGAGCTGGTGGAGAAGATAAATGAGATTATAAGGATAAACGCTTCGCTGATAAATGGGAGAAGTAATATGCAATTCATACAAAATTCAATTGCCGATTACAAACCATCAAAATTGGATGTGTTGATTGCACTTCATGCTTGCGACACTGCCACTGACGACGCTATATTAAAAGGTATAAGGAACGACGCCAAGCTGATAATCTGTGCGCCTTGTTGCCACAAGCAGGTTCGTCGCGAGATGGAGAAATCCGGCAAGACTGATGCTATGACAAGGTTTGGTATATTCCTTGAGCGTCAAGCAGTTATGATTACCGATGCGGTGCGAGCCTTGGTTTTGGAATATTGCGGCTACAAAACTCAGGTTATGGAGTTCATTGAGATTGACAACACCCCGAAAAACGTGCTTCTTGTCGGAAGAAAGACAGAGCAACCCATTGATAAAGAAACGATTGCGGCTCAAATAAGAGGCTTGTTGGAGCGATATAGCATTGAGGAGCATTATTTGTGGAAGAATTTGTGGAAAAATTGTCGAACGTATTAAAATAAAGCGTAACTTTGCAATCCAGGAAAACGACGAAAATATTAACATTAAATAAATTTTTATCATGCAAAACATCGATTGGGGATCACTCCCATTTGGTTACTATCCAACAAATTACAACGTCCGTTGCTACTACAGAAACGGCGAATGGGGCGAGCTGGAATACTGCTCAGAGACAACGATTAACATTCACATGGCAGCTACATGCTTGCACTACGGTCAGGAAGCTTTTGAAGGCTTGAAGGCTCACCGTGGTGCTGACGGCAAAGTGCGTATCTTCCGTCTCGACGAGAACGCAAAACGTTTGCAGTCATCATGCGACGGCATCTGCATGCCACGTTTCCCAATGGAGAAATTTGAGGAAGCTATGATCAAATGCGTGCAGCTCAACAAGGAATTCATCCCGACATACGAAAGCGGCGCTTCATTGTACCTCCGTCCATTGATTATCGGCACAGGCGCCCGTGTTGGTGTGAAACCTGCTGACGAATATCTGTTCATCGTGTTCGCAACACCAGTCGGACCATACTTCAAGGGCGGCTTCCAGGCTAACCCATACGTCATCACACGTAAATATGACCGTTCAGCTCCTCTTGGAACCGGTGTTTACAAAGTCGGCGGCAACTACGCAGCATCATTGCGTGCTCACACTGAGGCTTGCCACGGCGGTCAGTATGCTTGCGAATTCTATCTCGACGCAAAAGAGAAGAAATATATCGACGAGGCCGGCGCAGCTAACTTCTTCGCAGTGAAAGACAATACATACATCACTCCACAGTCAACATCAATTCTTCCTTCAATCACTAATAAGAGCTTGATGCAGATCGCTGAGACTCTCGGAATGAAGGTCGAACGTCGTCCAGTGGCAGAAGAAGAGCTCGCTACATTTGAAGAGGCAGGCGCATGCGGCACAGCAGCCGTCATCAGCCCAATCTCACGCATCGATGACCCTGAGACCGGCAAGTCATACACCTTCGGTGACGGCAAACCAGGTCCATGGAGCCAGAAACTGTATAACAAACTTCGTGGCATCCAGACAGGTCTTGAAAAAGATGAATTTGGCTGGAACACAATCGTTGAGATTTAAGAGTCTTAAAAAAATAATTAAAAAAAACACGTCATTTTTTTGTGGCGTGTTTTTATTTTTTTGTATTTTTGTAAGTCTAAATAATGAAATTTGTTTAAAAATAAAAACTATGAAGAAATTTACATTTGCTTTGATGGCTTTGCTGGCAGCTACTTTCACAATGAATGCCCAGCAGTATGTGTCGACAGAACCTGCTAACAGGAATGTCATTCTTGAAGAATTCACTGGTCGTGGCTGTGGCTACTGCACTGACGGACATCGTATCGCCAACCAGATTATGGCTAACAACCCGGGTAGAGTGTGGGCTATCAACATCCATGCCGGAGGTTATGCTCAGACATCTTATCCTAACATGATTACGACAGACGGTAACACCATTCATGGCGGATTCAGCATCAGCGGTTATCCAACAGGTGTCGTCAACAGAACAACTGCAAATGGTATCGACCGCGGTCAGTGGAATGGTCAGGCTAACACTCAGCTTAACCAGGCATCTGAATGCAATGTCGCAGGTATTGCCAGAATCAATCCTGAAACAAGAACCGCAAATATCACCGTTGAGGTCTATTACACCGGCAACAGTTCTGTTGATCAGAATTACCTGACAGTGGCTATGCTTCAGGACAGTATCCTCGGCTCACAGTCTGACCACGGCAACTACAACCCTACACAATGGTTGAACGGCCAGTATGTTCATATGCACATCCTCCGCGATGTCATCACATCAAGCGCTTGGGGTGAGGCTATCTCTCCAACAACAGCAGGCACTCTGATTACCAAGACATACGAGTATCAGATTCCTGAAGTTATCGGAAGCCCTAACGGAGTGGATGTCAACATCGACAATATCTTCTTCCTCGCATGGGTCTCACAGAGCCAGCAAGGTTCGGCAACACGCCCGATTTTGACTGCTTGCGAACTTGAAAAGACAACCTTGACAGATGAACCTATTTATCCTTCTGTCGGTGCTGTAAATCAGATTGTTAACGCATCATGCAGTCTGGAGAAAGAGTTTAATTTCAGTGTTTCAAATATCGGTACAGAGACTTTGACAGCTATTAAGTTCAATGCTTTGGTAGGTGATGCAACTCAGGAATTTGAATGGACAGGCGAGCTTGCTTCAGGAGAAAGCACCAAGATAGACTTCTCAATGGAGATTCCTTATGGCACATATACAGGCACACTTAACATAACAGAAGCTAACGGCGTGGCTTATGAGGGCTCAACAACTTTCGAGGCTGAAAGTCAGGAGTGGGCTGAACTTGATGAGGAAGGCGATTTTACAAATATCAAGATTTATATCATCCAAGATCAGTTCGGCGAGCAGATTACATGGGATCTTATCAACTCAGCAGGTGAGCAGGTCGCATCAGGCGGTCCTTATCAGCATATCATCGGCACAGGCACACAGGCCAATGTCGCCAATGTTAACGACCTTCCTACAAACGAATGCTATCTGTTCAGAATCTATGATTCTAACGAAAACGGTATCTGCTGCAACTACGGTGAGGGATATTATTATATCAAGGATGCACACGGCAATGTCTTCATCGGCGGTCCAGGCAATGGCAATTACGGCACTGAAGCATCAGAACTCTTCTCAATCCATAAACATGGTGACGGCGTAGGCGAGACAGTGTCTTCAAGCTTCAATATCTATCCAAACCCGGCCAACAGCAAGATTTTTGTTGACGGCGAAGGCATCGGCGCTGTTGAGGTTTACAACTCACTCGGCCAGAAAGTCGCTACAGTGGAAGGTTCAGAGAACACTTCTGTTGACGTAGCATCATTCGAGAACGGTATTTATATCGTGAGAGTGCTCACCAACGAAGGCGCAGTGACCACCAAGAAAGTGACTATTGTACACTAATTGAAATGTTTTCGTGTCCGATTCAGATACGGATGAGCGACCTCGATCCGTTTGACCATGTCAACAACGGGGCGCAGTGTAACCTTTTCGACTATGGTCGGAGCCAATATTTTGAGCATCTTTTAAACAAAGATATCGACTGGCTCACTTTCGGTTACGTGCTCGTTCATGTCGGTATGGACTTCAAGAAGCCTGTGAAGATTCACGACAAAATCGTCTGTGAGACTGAGGCTTATGAAATTGGACGCACGAGTTTCAAAATGCGTCAGTATCTAAAAAACGCTGTGACAAACGACATTCTGACCGTTTGTCACAGCGTTATTGTTTGCATCGACCGAGAGAAAAACGTCCCGATAGAAATCCCTCAGGACCACAAATTCATGCTCGGGTTCAGTTTCTAAAGAAGCTTCTCCATCTGATTTTGCAACTTTTTCGCTTCCTCGGCGGCTTTTTCTGCAAAATCTTCACCATTTGAGGCGTAAATTATTCCCCTTGACGAGTTAACGATAAGTCCACAGTCTTTGTTGAGACCGAACTTTGCAACTGCCTGTAAATCACCGCCCTGTGCGCCAACGCCAGGGACGAGGAGGAAATTGTCGGGCATCATCTTACGAATCTCTCCAAGTTCTTCAGGATGAGTGGCGCCTACAACATACATCATCTTCTCGCTGTCGGCCCATTCTTTTGATTTCAAAAGCACGTTTTTGTATAGTTCCTTGCCTTCAGCGTTGAGATATTGGAAGTCTTTTGAGCCTTTGTTTGATGTCAGAGCCAATAAGATGACCCATTTACCATCGAAACCGAGGAACGGCTCCACTGAGTCCACACCCATGTAAGGAGCCACGGTGATGGCGTCGGCTTTCAGCGTCTCGAAGAACGCGCGAGCATAGTTTGCAGAAGTGTTTCCGATGTCTCCACGTTTAGCGTCAGCGATGACGAACATCTCAGGATAGTTCTCCTTGATGTAATTGATTGTCTTTTCGAGACTGATCCAGCCTTTTGCACCGTAAACCTCATAGAAAGCGGTGTTAGGCTTATATGCTATCGCATATTTTGCTGTGGCGTCGATTATGGCTTTGTTAAATGCGAAGACAGGGTCTTCTTCATTCAGTAAATGCTGCGGAATCTTCTTGATGTCGGTGTCGAGACCTACACAAAGAAACGATTTCTTTGATTTAATCTGGTTTATAATATCTTGTTTTTTCATAACTTCTAACTTCTAACTACTCACTTCTAACTAATGAGACGGTCGGCTGACCGTCTCTACTTTTTATTCTTCTAATCCTTCTTTAAGGCGTTCAGCATTTTCTGCCATCTGCAGGTTCTCGATGAACGATGTCAGGTCGCCATCCATCACTGATGTGAGGTTGTAGACCGTGAATCCGATGCGGTGGTCGGTGACGCGGCCTTGCGGATAGTTGTATGTGCGGATCTTCGCTGAGCGGTCGCCTGTCGACACCATGGTTTTACGTTTCGAGCAGACTTCCTCCATGTATTTGTTATATTCTGCTTCATAGATACGAGTACGCAGGATTTTCATTGCCTTTGCCATGTTCTTGGCCTGCGAACGTTCGTCGATGCAGCTCACCACCACGCCTGTAGGGATGTGGGTGAGACGCACCGCGCTATAGGTGGTGTTCACGCACTGTCCGCCAGGTCCTGACGCAGCGCAATAAACCTCTTTCTTGATATCCTTATCGAGCAGTTCAACGTCGAATTCCTCGGCTTCCGGGAGCACCACCACTGATGCTGCCGATGTATGGATACGTCCTTGTGTTTCGGTCTTCGGCACACGCTGCACGCGATGCACTCCTGATTCGAACTTCAGAATTCCGTATGCGCCGTCGCCGATGACGTTAAACACTATTTCCTTGAAGCCGCCAGCTGTTCCTTCGTTGGCGTCGACGGTCTCGACCTTCCAATTTTTGGCTTCACAGAATTTGAGATACATTCTGTAGAGGTCGCCTGCAAAGATAGCAGCCTCGTCGCCGCCAGTGCCTGCACGGATCTCCATCACCGCGTTCTTGCCATCGGTAGGGTCTTTAGGGATGAGCATGAGGCGGATATCTTCCTCGAGTTTACCTACTTTTTCGGTGGCCTCGTCGAGTTCCTCCTGTGCCATCTCGCGCATGTCCTCATCCTTCTCAGTCTTCAGCAATTCCTTGGCTTCGCTGATGTTTGCGAGATATGTCTTATATTGGTTGAACGCTTCCACCACAGGTTCAAGGTCTTTGTAGTCCTTGTTCACCTTGACGTAACGCTTCATGTCGTTCATCAGTTCCGGGTCGTTGAGCTGCTCACGCAGTGCTTCCCAGCGTTCTTTAATCGCTTCAAGTTTGTCAATTATTTCCATTAGTATTCAAAAACTCCGTATTTACTCTTAATTGTCAGTTGTTTTCTGTCTGATTTCTCTACGTGTCCGATAATTTGTGCCTTGATATTGAATGAGTTGGCAATATTTATCATCTCTTCGGCTGATTTCTCGTCGGTGTAGATTTCCAGACGCGAACCCATGTTAAACACCTTGTACATCTCTTGCCAGTCTGTGCCCGACGACTCCTGAATCATCTCGAACAATGGTGGCAATTCAATCATGTTATCCTTGATGATGTGTAATTTATCAATGAAATGCGTCACTTTTGTCTGTGCGCCGCCGCTGCAATGGATGACACCGTTGATTTTTGGTCTCAAATTCTCCAAAATCGGCACCATCATAGGTAAATATGTACGGGTAGGGGCGAGGATGAGTTTTCCTACGTCTACGCCAGGAACCTTTGTAGGCTCAGTAAGTGTGTGATTGCCGGAATAAACCAATTCTTCAGGAATAGAGTGGTCGTAGCTCTCCTGATATTTCTCTGCCAGATAATGTCCCAAAACGTCGTGACGTGCTGATGTGAGGCCGTTTGAGCCCATGCCGCCGTTGTATCTGTCTTCGTATGTAGCCTGTCCATATGACGCGAATCCCACGATGACGTCGCCTGGTTTGATATGGTTCTCAATGACTTCGGAGCGTTTCATCCTTGTGGTGACGGTGCTATCTACGATTATGGTTCTAACCAAGTCGCCGACGTCAGCGGTTTCTCCACCTGTGAGGTAGATGCCTACGCCAAGTGAACGCAGCTTTGCAAGGAATTCCTCTGTGCCGTTGATGACTGCGGAAATCACTTCGCCCGGGATGAGGTTTTTGTTTCTTCCGATGGTAGAGGAGAGGAGCATCTTATCTGTGGCACCCACGCACATCAGGTCGTCGGTGTTCATCACCACGGCATCCTGAGCGATGCCAGCCCACACTGACAAATCGCCGGTCTCTTTCCAATAAAGGTATGCCAACGACGACTTTGTGCCTGCACCGTCGGCATGCATGATGTTGCAATATTCGTCATCACCACCTAAAATATCAGGTATGATCTTGCAGAAAGCGTTGGGATACAAGCCTTTGTCAAGATTTTTGATGGCGTTGTGGATGTCTTCCTTTTCTGCGGAAACGCCGCGCAGCTGATAACGTTTTTCTACTGGCATTATTTGAAAATCAATTTGTGTTCGTCTGTGTTAAACTCAAATGCTCCGAAGCTCTTCAACGTCTTCTGTCCCATCACCCAGTCGTATTTCTGACTGTTTACAACGGTGACTTCAAGATTCTCTACGGTGCGGTCGGCAATACGCATCTCTCTGATAATGAATGATGAGCGGTCTTTTACCTTGCCTGCTGTGATGATTTGGTCAACGTTGTCGCCAACAAAGTCATTCTTCGTGATTGTGCCGTTGTTCAGGAGTTCCATGACCTTTGCTTGCGACACGCTGAAGCCTGAGTCGCGGTCATAAGTTATAGTCTCAGTGTAAGCGTTGATATAGCTCTTGAATGACAGATACCCCATCTTGTCTTGTGCGAAAGGTATCTTGTTGTCTTCAGGATTGAGCTTTATATTTGCCATCTGGTCGTCACTGATGTCCTCTCTCGTCTTGAAATCTTTACTCAAGACCTTGAATTCCGTTCTACGGTTGAGCTGATGTGCTTTCTCCTTCTGTTCTTCTGTCGGTAACGAGTTGATGTATGCTTCTGTGAGCTTGATGCCGTTTACAGTTCTCGGCACGCGTTCGCCATATCCTTTTGCTGTAAGTCGCATCGGGTCGATACCTCTGATAACCAAGTAATCGCATACAGACTGAGCACGTTTTTGTGACAGGATGTCGTTGCTTGCTTCAGAGCCGCGGAAGTCGGTGTGTGAACCTAATTCGATTGTGATATTAGGGTTAACCTGCAGAATCTCGATGAGTCCTTGCAACGAATCCTCAAACTGCGGCAGAAGATCCCATTTTCCGAGTTCGTACTGAATCTCAGGAAGCACGACTGTGCCGTCAGGAATCATGGCTATCTCGTAGTTCGGAGTGAAGTCTCTGCTGAACTCAAGCCCTATGGTGTTGATGGTGTCTGTCAAGGTGAAGTAGTTGTTCTTGCTGATGGTGAGGATATAGACGTTTCCTACGCTCAATAAGCCTTCGTTGAATTGGAATGTTCCTTTGTCGCTTGACAATGTCGATGACTTGACGCCGTCGGTGCCCACGATGCTGACGTTAGCTCCGCCTACGTACTGAAGGCTGTTCACGTCTTTGATTGTTCCGTTGACAGTCAGCAGGATAGGAGGCTCGATGAAATAATAGATGTCGTCATCGAGTCCGTTACGGCTGTCTCTGTTAGAGGCGAAGAATCCGCGTTCCTCTGTAGGGTGGAAGATGATATTGAAATCGTTGCCTGTAGAGTTGATAGGATACTTCAGGTTGACGGGTTTCGACCAGTTTCCTGTTGAGTCTGCCGTAGTCATGAAGATGTCGAGACCACCCATGCCGCCGTGACCATCGGATGCGAAGTACAGCGTGGTGTCGTTGCGCAAGAATGGGAACAATTCGTCGCCAGGGGTGTTCACCACCTCTCCGAGGTTGAACGGACGACCGAATTTGCCGTCGTCGCCTTTGATGGTGACCCAGATATCCTTGCCTCCGAAGCCTCCATGACGCACTGCTGAGAAATACATTATGCTCTCATCGGCATTCAATGTAGGGTGACCTACTACGTCCATGGTGTCGACGCCGGCGATGCTCACCATCGTAGGCTCACCGAAAGTTATACCTGTTCTCCTTGACTTCATGATCTGGCATCCTGACTGACGTTTCCTGTCGTTTGGACAGCGTGTGAAATACACGTCGGAGAATGATTTTGTGAAAAATGGCATGCCTTCGCTGCCTTTGCTGTTGATGCCGCCTTCCTCGTCAACGAGTTCCGGCTTGTCCCAGTTGCCGTTCTTATCTTGTCTCGAATAATAAAAATCAGCGAAATGCTGTCCGGTGATAGCGTCTTTTTCTTTTGCCACTCCGCCCTCGCGTGTGGAAGTGAAGATTATGTCGTTGTAACTGTTTGATATCCAAGCTACTCCGAAGTCTGATGCCTTGGAATTGAGTATTTTCATCCTTGTGACTTCATACTTGGAAGGATATTCGAGCCACTCTTTGATGTTTGCGATATCCTCGGCAGAACGTTGTCCGCGAGGGTCGTCAGGGACAAGTTCGGTGTAGGTGTTATACATCTCAAGGGCCTCATCATATTTTGCGTTGCGTTTCAAAGCGTCGCCGTAGTGAAGATAGAAGACTGGTGTGCTCTTCGGAAACTCGCTTTTTGCCACTCGTTTATACTGTGTAGCGGCCATTTTCGTGTTCTCCGTGAGACGGTAGCATTCGCCGAGTTGATACGTTATACGCATGCGCTCGTCGTTGAATTTTTTCTTCTTGACCTTCTTGATTGCCTTTTTATAGCGTTCGATGGCGAGATTATACTGACCTCTCTCGAAAGCCATGTCAGCATTCTTGGCCGGACTACGTCTTTGAGCTTCAAGCGGTTGCAATGAACCGAGCAACATGACGATTAATATAAGAAACAGTTTTTTTGACATAATATTCCTTTTTATAATAAATAACAACGTAGAGACACAAAATATTGCATCTCTACGTTGTTATCATATAAAATATCTATTTTCTTTTCTTATCGGCGTTCTCGATCATTTTAGCATCGACCTGCTTGCCACGGAACAGAATGTATGCCATAGGTGAGGCGATGAATAATGATGAGAATGTACCTGCGAAGATACCGACCAGCAATGCGAACACGAAGCCGCGGATGGTCTCACCACCGAAGATGAAGATAGCGAGCAACACCACCAATGTTGAACCTGATGTGTTGATTGAACGGAGCAATGTGCTGTTGACACCGTCGTTCATTCTTTCATACCAGCTTCTCTTTGGATAGAGTGTCACGTTTTCACGGATACGGTCGAAGATAACCACTGTGTTGTTGATAGAGTAACCGATGATGGTCAAGACAGCGGCGATGAACGACTGGTCAACTTCCATTGAGAACGGTAAGATGTTGTAGAACAACGAGTACATACCTATCACGATGATGGTATCGTGTGCCAATGCGATGATTGACGACACACCATATTGCCATCTCTTGAAACGGATAGCGATGTACACGAAGATGACCACCAATGAGATGATGACTGCCAACACAGCTTTACGTGTCACGTCGTCGGCGATGGTTGCGCCCACTTTCTGTGATGACATGATACCGAGCATCATGTCGCTCTTCTCACTGTCGGATGTGAACTGGTCGTATGTCATGCCCTTGCTGAAGAAGACCTTCAAACCTTCGTAGAGCAAGCCCTGAATCTTGGCGTCGATTTCTGGATCGTTGCTGTTGATTTCGTACTTGGTTGTGATTTTCACCTGACGGCTTGGGCCGTATGTCTTCACTTCCGGAGCGTCATCTTTGAACTCAGGTACGTTGGCGAGAGCCTCGCGGACTTGAGCGACAGACACTTCCTTGTCGAAGCGGACGACGTAGTTACGACCACCCTGGAAGTCGATGCCGAGGTTGAGGCCGCGCACTGCCAATGAGCCGAAGCTGATGACAATCATGATACCACCGATGATGAAAGCTGTCTTGCCGAAGTTGATGAAGTCGAACTTGGTGTGCTTCAGGAAGTTACGAGTCATATCGGTTGAGAACTTAATCTCTTTATCCTTGTTGAGCCAGCCTTCGAGGATGAGTCTTGTGATGAAGATTGATGTGAACAATGATGTGCAGATACCGATCATCAATGTTGTAGCGAAGCCCTGGACAGGACCTGTACCGAACTCGAACAGGATGAAACCTGTCAAGAAGGTTGTAATCTGACCGTCGAGGATAGCTGAATAAGCTGCTTTGAAACCGTCAGCGACTGCGAGACGTAAGCCTTTGCCTGCTGCGATTTCTTCCTTGATACGCTCGAAGATAATGACGTTCGAGTCAACAGCCATACCCAATGTAAGGACGATACCGGCGATACCTGGCAGAGTCAACACTGTTCCGAATGATGCGATGACACCGAAGAAGAACAGGATGTTAACGAGCAATGCGATGTCAGCTGCGATACCGGCTTTGCTGTAGAAGAACACCATGTAGAGGAGCACTAAACAGAAAGCGATGATGAATGACCAGAAACCTGATGTGATAGCTTCCTGACCGAGTGAAGGACCGACGACGTTTTCTTCAAGGATACGTGCTGGAGCCGGCAACTTACCTGCTTTGAGGATGTTTGCCAAGTCCTGAGCCTCTTCCACTGTCATGTCACCGCCTGAGATCTTTGATGTTCCGTTAGGAATCTCATCGTTGACGACAGGGTATGAATAAACGTAGTTGTCAAGCACGATAGCCACCTGACGGCCGATGTTGTCGCCTGTCAAGCGTTTCCATGCCTTTGCGCCTTCTGTATTCATGTTGATAGTCACCTCGACGCGACCGTTCTGGTCATAGTCCTGACGTGCTTCTGTCACGACTTCGCCACCGAGTGAGCATTTGTTGTCACGGTTGGCCTTCAAAGCCACGAGGTCGATGAATTCGACGTTGCCTGTGATGCTCTTGTTAGGTTTCACGCACCATGCGAATTTGAGGTTACGTGGGAACACTGAAGCGACCTGTTTCAACATTCTGTTGATGTTGGCGGTATCTTTCACCATTGCCATACCAACGCGTGCTGTCTCTCCCGGTACTAACTGACCTGCGTTATTCTGATAGAATGAAGGCTGGAGGACGACATACAACGGGTTGTTTTCCATGAATGTCTCACGTGCTTTTTCCTGAGCTTTCTTCAATGAGTCTTCTGCTGTCATCTGGTTGAGAAGAGCGACGTCGCTGTCTTCTTTCACCTCTTCTTCAGCTTTTTCTGGCTTGCCGGCCTTGTCGAGCTCTGCCAAACGTGCGTTGGCTTCGTCGAAATGCTGATAGATCTCGTTGAATTTGTATGTCTCCCAGAACTCGAGCTGAGCTGTACCCTGTAACAGTTTGCGGACACGCTTCGGGTCTTTGATGCCTGGAAGCTCGACGAGGATACGGCCTGAGCCTTCCAACTTCTGGATGTTAGGCTGTGCAACGCCGAAACGGTCGATACGTGTTCTCAAAATCTGGTATGAACGGTCGATAGCACCGTCAGTCTCTTCCTTGATGACCTTCAGCACCTCGTCGTTTGTCGAGTTGACTGTGATACCTTTGTCTTTGAATTCATATAAGAAAATTGAAGCAAGACGTGCGTTAGGATCAAGCTTTGCGTAAGCTTCGCCGAAAAGGTCAACAAAATCCTTCTGGCTGTTGAGATGCTGCTCGCTTGCTGCACGCATAGCTGCCCTGAATGTCTCGTCTGTGCTGTTGCCGGCCAGAGCGTAGATGATGTCTTGAACCGACACTTCCATCATGACGTTCATACCGCCCTTGAGGTCAAGACCGAGGTTGAGCTCCTGCTCCTTGCACTTGCGGTAGTCTTGCCACATGTAAATTGTAATTGTGCCGATTGAGTCAAGATAATAAGTCTCCTTTGCTGTCTTGATTGAATCAAGATAGTACTCATAGGCGTTTTGGTCGCCTTTAGCCATCTCTGTAGCTAATGCGACAGTCTTCGGACTTTCAGCATAGGCCTTCGCTTTACTTTCCATGTGCCTTGTCACGAACGTAAATGACAACTGATACACAGTGAAAAGTGCCAATAATAATGCTAAAAGCTTAATAACTCCTTTGTTCTGCATTGTAAATCAATTTTTTATAATATTAAACTTTTTAATTAATTTTCAACGTTGTCCTGCTAAAATTTTTAGCGTGCAAAGATACGATATTTTTCAATGCTACCAAAATATTTTTTTAATATTTTATCCATTTGAAAATTTCTTTCCACGACACTTTCTTTCCGTACATCAAAATGCCGGTGCGATAGACCTTAGCCGCAAGCCATGTGAATGTGATGAAAGTGATGAACAAGATGCACAATGACACCGCAATCTGCCAAATTGGCACACCGAATGGAATCCTAAGCATCATAGCAGCAGGGGAGGTGAACGGAATCATTGACATCCAGATACTTAACGGGCTGTCGGGGGCGTTGGCGATTAGTCCTGAACAAACCATCGGGATTATCAGCAACAATGTGATAGGCGTTACAAACTGCTGGGTGTCGGTCTCGTTGTCGACAGCTGCGCCGATGGCCGCAAACATTGCCGAATACAGGAAATATCCTCCGATGAAGTAGAGGAGGAAACACCAGAGAATATCTTTGAAATTGATGGAGTTGATGATGTCAAACACCTCTTTCAAGCCTTCGTTACCGCCGTTGTCGGCCGACATCTCTGCAATCTGCTCGCTCATAACTGTGCCTGTAGAGACGATATCTTGTGTAGGTAGGAATGTCGCCGCTACGCTGGTGATGATGATGGTCATTGTCGCCCAAAGCAGAAACTGAGTCAGTCCGACGAGCGCGATGCCGATGATTTTGCCCATCATAAGCTCGAAAGGCTTCACGGAGCTGATAATCACCTCAATGATACGGTTGGTCTTCTCCTCGATGATGCCGCGCATCACTTGCTGGCCGAACAGCAGTATCACGAAATAAATTATCAGACAAAGCGCCATTCCGAGAAGGAACTCGAACTCGCCGTAGCTTTTCTTTTCCTTGCCGTCTTCATCGCTCATGCGTATCGGCTGTACGTTGATGGTCGTAGCCGAGGCTTTCACGATGTCGGGGTCGATGCCTGATGCCAATAGTTTCTGGTGTTCGACCACGTTTTTCATCGTCGACCTGATGTGTGACGTTACCGACATCGGGATCTGTTTTGTGCTGTATATCTCAGCATTTGTCGGCACTGTAAGCATAGTGGCAGGGATGTAGAGCACTCCGTCGTAGACGCCTTCTTTCACCATATTCTTCGCCTCGTCGAGGTCGTTGTCTATATATATAAAGGTGTTGAAATCGGTGCTTTCAAACTTCCCGACGAACATTGACGACTCGTCACGCACCGCGATAGTTCTTTTCTGGTCGAACTTTTCGGAATTTTCCATGAGAAGGGCGGGGAGGAACATCAAAGCCGCGAAAAACAAAGGCGCAAGGAACGTTATGAGCAAAAACGAACGCTTCCTGACGCGTGTGAGATATTCTCTTTGTATTATGATGCCTATTTTCATGAGTTTATTGGTTTGACGATGATACAAGGTTGATGAATATGTCGTTCATCGATGGTAATATTTCGTTAAACGATACGAGCTCACCTTTGCTGATTATGTCGCGAATCAGTTCGTTAGGCTCCGTTGAGCTGACCGTGAGCCGTGTCTCGCCACTGCCGTCGAAAGGTCTGTAAACAACATCATAAGAATGGTTTTTGAAACGCTGCTTGATGTCGTAAACGCTGCCTTCGAGGATTTTTTCACCTTTGTTGATAAGCATGATATTGTCGCAAAGTTCCTCGACAGATGCCATGTTATGCGTTGAGAATAAGATAGTTGCGCCTTTGTCGCGCAGCTCGAGAATCTCGTGTTTCAAGAGGTTGACGTTGATAGGGTCGAAGCCGGAGAACGGCTCGTCGAAGATGAGCAGCTTGGGCTCGTGTATCACCGTGACGATGAACTGTATCTTCTGCTGCATGCCTTTGCTGAGTTCCTCGACTTTCTTGTCCCACCAACTTGCTATTTCAAACTTTATAAACCAATGACGCAGACGTTTTTCCGCCTCTCTGCGTTCCATGCCTTTCAGCTGTGCGAGATAAATGGCCTGTTCGCCTACTTTCATCTTTTTGTAAAGTCCGCGTTCTTCCGGGAGATATCCGATGTTTGCTATATCTTTGGGACTCAGGGGGTTGCCGTCTAATATCACCTGGCCTGAGTCGGGCATCGTGATTTGGTTCAGAATCCTGATGAGCGTCGTTTTTCCGGCGCCGTTGGGTCCCAAAAGCCCGTAGATGCTCTGTTTCGGCACCTTGATAGAGATGTCGTTGAGCACTTTTTTCGTGCCGTAGGTTTTCGAGACGTTGTTTATTTCGAGGTAATTCATGATATTTTAGCTGAAGAAATCTCTGATTTTGTCGAATACGCCTTTTTCGTGGCTTCCTGGTTTGGGCTTGAAGTTGTCGCTTTCGAGGAGGTCTTGCATTATTTTCTCTTCTTCTTTCGACAGTTTCTTCGGTGTCCACACGTTCACGTTGACTATGAGGTCGCCGATTCTGCGGCTGTTCACTTCCGGTAGGCCTTTGCCTTTCACTCTGATGATGTCGCCGCTTTGTGCTCCTGCCGGAATCTTGACGTTTACTGTTCCTCCGATGCAAGGCACGTCGAGACTGCAACCTAACACCGCTTGTGGGAAGCTGACGAAGAGGTTGTATATCAAGTCGTTATTGTCGCGTTCAAAGTCTTTGTGTTCTGCCTCTTCGATTAGTATTAGCAGGTCGCCTGCTATGCCGTTGCGTGCTCCTGCGTTGCCTTTGCCTCGTACCGAGAGTTGCATGCCGTTGGCGACACCTGCTGGGATGTCGAGTTCTATGACTTCCTCACCTTTGACGATGCCGTCGCCGTTGCAGGCTGTACATTTTTTCTTTATCACCTTGCCTTCGCCGCCGCATGTAGGGCAGGTGGAGACCTGTGTGAAGAATCCTGAGCGCATCACTCGCTGACCGCGTCCGCCGCATGTCTTGCACGTCTCAGTCTGTCCGTCTTCCGAGCCGCTGCCGTGGCATTTGTCGCATGTGACATATTTGTTGACTTTCACTTTTTTCTTGACGCCGGTGGCTATCTCCTCGAGTGTCAGTTTCACGCGCAGACGCAGATTGGAGCCTCTGTACACCGGTTTCTGCTGACCGCCACCGAAGCCTCCTCCGAAGTTGAAGCCGAAGCCTCCGCCACCGAACAGGTCGCCAAAGATGTCGCCAAACTGACTGAAGATGTCGTTCATCGAGGCTCCGCTGAAGTCCTGCCCACTCATGCCTGCATGACCGAAACGGTCGTAACGTGCGCGTTTGTCGGGGTCACTCAACACACCGTATGCTTCCGCCGCCTCCTTGAATTTCTCCTCTGCCTCTTTGTCACCAGGGTTCCTGTCAGGATGGTATTGTAAAGCTTTTTTCCTGTAAGCTTTCTTTATCTCGTCGGCTGAGGCATTCTTTGCGACCTCAAGCACTTCGTAATAATCACGTTTCTCTGCCATTTTTAATGATTTAGCATCCTACAACGACTCTGGCATATCTGATGACCTTGCCATTTAATTTGTAACCTTTCTGAACGACGTCGATAACCTTGTCTTTCATGTCTTCTGAAGGGGCCGGAATCTGTGTTAGTGCTTCATGTTCATCGGTGTTGAACTGTTCGCCTACAGCTTTGATTTCCTCGAGGCCTTTCTGTTCCAAGGTGCGTTTTAACTTGTTGTAAATCAACATGACGCCTTCGTAATGAGTCTTGTCTTCTGCGTTTTCCATAGTTGGCAGAGCTCTTTCAAAGTCATCGAGAATCGGCAGCAAAGCTAAGATTGTGCCTTCAGCCGCTGTTTTTATCAACTCGATTTTTTCGTTGGCAGTGCGCTTGCGATAATTGTCATATTCCGAGTACAAACGGAGGTATTTGTCGTTCAATTCGTTGAATTTTTCTTCAAAATTCTCGATTTTTTCTTCTTTGACTTCTTCTTTTACCTCTTCGTTTTTAACTTTTTTGTTCTTTTTGTTTTCGCCCATAATATATTTTTGTTTTACTTTTGCTCATTATAATAATAAGGTATATCAAAATTCATGCCAAAACGATTTTTGTGTCATTTTGGCATGCAAGTTTCAGATGTTGTGTATTTATATTCGCTCGATTTGTGCCCCGAGCTGTTTCAGTCGTCCGTCGATATCCTGATATCCTCTGTCTATCTGGTCGATGTTGTCGATTATTGACGTGCCGTCGGCTGACAGTGCCGCGATGAGCAGTGCCACACCTGCGCGTATATCCGGTGATGCCATTCTCAATGCTTTGAGCTGATGACTTCTGTCCAATCCTATGATGTTGGCGCGGTGTGGGTCGCAAAGAATGATTTGTGCGCCCATATCGATGAGTTTGTCGACGAAGAACAGACGGCTCTCGAACATCTTTTGATGTATGAGTACGGTGCCTTTTGCTTGTGTCGCCACCACGAGCACTATGCTGATGAGGTCGGGAGTGAAGCCTGGCCACGGTGCGTCGGCGATGGTGAGGATGCTGCCGTCGAGGAATGTCTCCACTTCGTAATGTTCCTGCGCCGGGATGTGTATGTCGTCGCCGATGAACTCCATCTTGATGCCGAGTTTCTTAAACGTGTTCGGGATGATGCCCAAATCTTTTATTCCTGCGTCTTTTATAGTGATGTCGGAGCCTGTCATGGCGGCGAGGCCGATGAACGAACCGACTTCAATCATGTCGGCGAGCAGACGGTGTGTGGTGCCGTGAAGCTTCTCAACACCTGTTATCTTCAACAGATTTGAGCCTATGCCTTCAATCTTCGCGCCCATTGCGGTGAGCATGCGACAGAGCTGTACGAGATATGGCTCGCATGCGGCGTTGAATATCGTCGTAGTGCCTTTTGCCATCACTGCGGCCATCACTATGTTGGCGGTACCTGTCACGGAGGCCTCGTCGAGGAGCATGTATGCGCCTTTGAGTCCGTCTTTTGGCGCCACGAGCTTATAGCAATGTTCCATGCCTACGGTCTCCATTGTCGCACCGAGGTTTTGAAGGCCGATGAGGTGCGTGTCGAGACGGCGGCGGCCAATCTTGTCACCTCCCGGGCGTGGCATGTAGCCCATGCCAAACCTTGCAAGGAGCGGACCGAGAATCATCACTGAGCCACGGAGCTTCGTGGCACGCTCATGAAAGTCGTTCGTGTCGAAATAGTCATGGTTGATGCTTGAGGCTTGCAAAACGACCTCGCTCTTGCTTCTGCGGTCGACTGTCACGCCCATGCCTCGCATCAAGTCGATGAGGTTGTTGATGTCGAGGATGTCGGGCAGGTTGGTGATGGTCACCGGCTCGTCGGTGAGGAGTGCGGCGCATAACACTTGCATCGCCTCGTTTTTGGCACCCTGAGGGATGATGGTGCCGCTGAGTTTATTGCCTCCTGTAACTCTAAATGATGCCATGATTAGTTTTTCTTGTTAGGACGGTTAGGGTTGGCCTGCTTGACCTGTTGCTGATTGTTGTTGTTCTTTTTCTTATTGTTGTTATTGTTTTTCTTCTTCTGATTCTGCTGCTGGTTTTGCGTCTTATTGAGAATCTCGTTGGTCGGGATGAGCTTCGTCTCCATAGGGAGTGCAATCTCCTCACCGGAAATTTTGTACAAGTCATCGAGGATGAGCAGGTCGTTGACGGTGTCGCGGTTCCAGTTGAGATAATCGCGTTTCATCTGGTTGGCGATATTGATGAGGATAGCCTGCTTCTTCGGACCGTCTTCCATTTCCTTCACTTTCTTCACGACGTCGTAGATATATTGTCCGTAATGACCGTAACGGATGTTGTTCTTCTGATAACCGACGTGTTCAGGTTTTTTCTTCTGCATCTCAGGTGTCGGGACAGGATATGGGCTGTCGACGTCGAGTTTGTAGTCGGCGATGATGTGGAGATGGTCCCAAAGCTTGTGCATGTAGTCGTTCGATTCCTTAACCTGCGGGTTCATCTGCGCCATCACGTTGACGATGAAATATGCTGCCTCAGTGCGCTGCTTGCGGTCTTCGATATCCATGAGATGACGTATCATGACCTGGATGTTGCGGCCGTATTCCGAAATCACTATCTTCTCGCGTTCTGTGTTGTACTCCATATTGAAAATTTATCTAAATATTAACGTAATTTAATCTCTTTTATTATTTAGACGGTCAGCGGACCGTCTCTACAATAACCTTTATTGTTTCAGGATGCTCAATTTCGCGAATTTCAGCATGAGCATCTTGTTGCCGTTTTCGTCAAAGTCGACGGATGCTTTCTTGTTTGGTCCGATGCCTTCAACCTTCACCACGGTGCCTTGTCCGAACTTCTGATGAAGGACGCGCATTCCGGCTTGTATTTCTTCGGCGTCAGCGAGGACGAAGTCCGAAGCTGATGCCTTGGGATACGACGGTTTCGGCGCTTCCTGAGTTCTCGGAGCGCTTTGAGGTTTCTGAGCACTCTCATAGCGCTTATCTCCGCTGTAGGTCCATGCTCCTCTGCCGGAAAACGGGTTGTAGCTTCTGTCTTCTTTAATGGTGGTTCCTCTAAACGAAGCTTTCTTTGTTCTTTCGATGAGCTCCGGGTCGATTTCGTCGATAAATCTTGATGACTCGCTGATGGTGATGTTACCCCAACGGTAGCGGCTCTCGGCGTAACTCAAAATGAGCTTGGTCTCGGCTCTTGTCAGCGCGACGTAGAACAAACGGCGTTCCTCCTCCAAATCTTCGCGAGTGCTCAACGACTGTATCCCAGGGAAGAGGTTCTCTTCAAGGCCTACGATGTAAACGTAAGGAAACTCAAGACCTTTTGCGCTGTGGATGGTCATCAGAGTGACATAGTCGGCGTTTTCCTCTTCTTTCTCGTCTTGGTCGGTGAGGAGTGCCACGTCTTCCATGAATTTCGGCAGGTTTACGGTCATCTGCTCGCCTGTGACCTCGTCGACTTGCTTGTCGCTGAATTCCTGGATGGCGTTCAAAAGCTCCTCGATGTTCTGCACTCGCATCACTCCGTCAGGACTCTCGTCTTCCTTCAAAACTTTGATGATTCCGACAGTCTCGGTGATATGTTTGGCGAGCTCAAAGGCATTCATTTTGTCAACCTGCGTCTGAAAACTCTGAATCATGGTGACGAAATTGCTGAGTTTGTTGACAGTGCCCATGTTGAATTCCGTCGACTGCTCGTTGAGAGATTTCAATACATCCCAAACGGTGCATTTGCGTTCGTCAGCGATGACCTGCAGTTTCTGTTTTGTGGTGTCGCCGATGCCTCTCGCCGGATAGTTGATGATTCTTAACAGCGCCTGTTCATCCGTAGGATTTATCACCACGCGGAAGTAGGCGAGGAGGTCTTTCACCTCTTTGCGGTCGTAGAACGAGAGGCCGCCATATATTTTATAAGGTATATCCTGTTTGCGCAATGCCTCCTCGAGTGAACGCGACTGTGCGTTGGTTCGGTACAAAATCACGAAATCCTTGTTCGCCAGCTGGCGTGACATCTTATAGCCGAAAATAGAGTTGGCAACGAGCGTGCCTTCCTCATTGTCGGATGTGGCTCTAAGAAGCGTGATGAGTTCGCCTTCTTCATTGTCAGACCAAACGTTTTTCTTGATTTGGTCTTTGTTGTTGGCGATAACGCTGTTTGCAGCCTTTACGATTGTCTTCGTCGAGCGGTAATTCTGTTCTAACCGTATAAGTCTTTGCTCGGGATAATCTATCTTGAAGTTCAAGATATTCTGGATGTTTGCGCCGCGGAAACCGTAAATCGACTGTGCGTCGTCGCCTACCACGCAGATGTTCTCGCGCATTGCGGCGATACGTTTTATAATAAGATATTGCGCGTAGTTCGTGTCCTGATACTCATCGACGAGGATATATTCGAAATGACGCTGATATTTTAAAAGTATGTCGGGGAAGTCGCGCAGCAGCACATTCGTGTTAAACAGAATATCGTCGAAATCCATGGCGTTGGCGCGTTTCAGACGGCTGTTGTACGTCTTGAAAATCTCCCCGATGAGAGGTTTGTTGGCACGGCGGTCCTGTTCTTGAATCTCGGCGTTCTCACAATAATCCTCAGGCGTATAGAGTGCCGATTTAGCCATCGAAATTCTGTGCAGGATATATTTCGCTGGGTAAGCCTTCGTGTCGATTTCCCGTTCTTTCAGTATGGCATTGATGAGTGTTTTCGAGTCGTCGGTGTCGTAGATGGTGAACTCGGGGGTGTAGCCGAGGCTGGCGGCTTCGATGCGCAGTATTCTGGCGAAGATGGAGTGGAACGTGCCCATCCAGACGTTACGTGCGGCGCCCGGTTCGACGAGCTGCATTATACGTTCTTTCATCTCCTTGGCGGCTTTGTTGGTGAACGTCAGCGCCATGATGCTGAACGGGTTGATGCCTTGCTCAATCATATATGCGATGCGGTGGGTGAGGGCACGGGTCTTCCCCGAGCCGGCGCCCGCTATCACCATCACCGGACCTTCTATCGTTGTAACCGCCTCACGTTGAGGCTCATTCAAATATCTGAGGATGTCTGACACGTTTCAAAATTTTCGATGCAAAGATACAAAAAAATCAGTTAACCAAAATCAGGAAAAGATATGTTTTTAAAATTTTTTAACGGTCGACGATTAACGGTTAATTTCAAATGTTTTGCATTTTCTGACCAAGAAAATTTCCGAAAGGCTATGTATTTACTACAACTGATGAAGAAACTGAACTGGTCAAAAATTTTGACCGGTTCGCTAACTTGAAACATTCAACAGTAAGATCAGGAAACTCAACAACAACTGATTGAAAAGAGCGATAACATTATTTCTGATATTATCGGCGATGACCTAAAAAATAATTATCAATAATTTATAATTGTTTGAAAATTAATCGTAATTTTGTACCGTCAAAAGAAATTATATAATAATATTGATAATCAAATATATAAAAAGAAACTGATAGAAAAATTTAACTAAAAAAATAGACATATTAAAAGCGTTTTCGCTTTTTAGAGGCAAGTTCGAAACGTAGGAAATTTCAAACAGCACGCTCATGAAAGCCAAGACGCTCGCGGAACTACCGTGAGCTTTCTTGTTGGCGTGCTAAAGGTAATCCTACGACCTCGAACTTGCGCAAAAAGAAGTTCGCGGTTTTTTTTATGTCCTGACGAGAATAAAATAAGTAACAAAATAAAATAATAACTAAAAAAATCAAACTAAACAAAATGAAAAAAAGATTTACAATCTTAATCGCAGCAATTGCAGCGATATTGATGATGGCCCAGCCTGTGAAGGTAAAGGGACAAACAAAAACAGAAGCTGTTTTATACACATTAAATCCTGTTGCTGGTTCGGATAATGGTTATGCTACAGCAGAAGATATTGATGTCGAGGACGAAGATACAGACATTACGATTACTTGGAATGTAACGGGTAATTCAACAATGGTTCCATGGCGAATAGGAGGTAAAAATCTATCTGGAGTTGATCGCAATGTTTATTCAAAAACCGAAATGGAATCTGCCATTACAAAAGTAGATCTCACTGTTGGTACTGCATCAAGTGTGACAGTTAACTCACTGAAACTTGTGGTCGCAAGTGATTATAAGGATTTTGCTAATACTAAGATTGATGAGGTTTCTAAAACATTCAAAGCAAACAGTACAATTACATTTATGCCAACATTACCTTTGACAGAGTGGCCTACTGATTCTTATTATATGTTTGTTTTTAACGTAACTATCGGTAAGGACAATAAATATATCCAATTCACAAAGGCCGAGTTTTACGGCGAACCTAGCGTCTATACTCCTTCAATTAACGCCAACAGTGTAAACATTGCAGCCAATGCAACATCTGGCTCTATTACCTATACAATTGATAATGGTGTAGCTGGAGGCGCTGTTACATCAGCAACTGTTACTTCAAGCACTCCCAGCGGGTGGCTTACAGTTACTGGTAGCAATCCGTATACAAGCCCTATCGGTTTAACATGTGAGGCCAATACTGGTGCTTCAGCAAAAACAGCAACCGTTCAATTAACCTATACATATAATACCGACCAAACTGTTACAAAAAATGTATCAGTTACACAAAGTGCTCCTACATACAACATAACATACAACGCTAATGGTGCATCTTCTGGCTCTGTTCCGACAGATGCGACAAATTATACTTCAGGTACTCAAGCCAGAGTAAAAGCAAATACGGGCAATCTTGCAAAAACCGATTATTATTGGATAGGATGGAATACAGCAACTGATGGTAGCGGCACGCCATATACGTCTTACGACAAATTCAATATTGCTGGAAATACGACCCTGTATGCTCAATGGGCAAGTACTTATGTTACATATACAGTCTCTTCAACAAGTTCAGTAAGTTCAAGTGGTACAGCTCCAGCGAATAGTAGTGCATCATTCTCTCAAACATATGGCACGGAATGTCAAATGACTTCTGGTAACAGTATGACTTTAACTTTGAGCGGTTATAAAAACCAAATCATTAAAGGTATTGTATTATCAATGAAATCCAATTCTGGCGGAGGAAAAGGTTATATGTCAGCAATTGTTGGTAGTTCTAACACGATAGCAAGTTTTGGAAGCTCAGGTTCTGGAAATGACAAAACATTTAACGGTGATTGGTATACTGGTTGGTCAACCTCTTATGTTGATATTCCAATTACATTGAGTAATTCAAGTTATGTTATCCAACAAAATGAAAACCTTGTTATTACAATAAATGCGACAGCAAATTCATTGTATTGCCAATCATTCACACTTTATTATGAAACATCAGCAGATCCTATTATTAATGCTGATAATGTAGTATTGAAGTATGATGATGAGTCGGGTGAAATTCCTTATACTATTATCAATCCTAATGGAGAAAACCTCACGGCTGCAAAAACTTCTGGCGATTGGATTAGCGGTGTAACAGTTGATGGTGCAAACAGCAAGGTCACTTTCACAACCACAGCCAACACCGGTGAAGGTCGTGAAGGCACCATAACATTGTCATACACTGGCGCAAGCGACAAAGTTATTAAGGTATATCAGGAAGCTCAGAAATTCACTGTAACATATGCTGCCGGCACAGGTGGTTCGGGCACAATGACTGACAGCAATAGCCCATATGAATACGGTGCAGAGGTAACGTTACTTGACAATACGTTCACAGCACCATCAGGAAAAATGTTCAATGACTGGGCGGTAACAGATGGCTCGTCAAATCCTGTTTCAGTATCAGATGGTAAGTTCACAATGCCAAAAAGCGATGTAACAGTAACGGCACAATGGAGAGACAAATTGAAATATGCGCTTGTGACAAATATCAATCAGTTAATTCCAGGTAAGCATTATATTTTCGTTGGAAAAGACGGGGAGAATTATTATGCAATGGGAAAAGACAGAGGAAACAACAGGCTGGGTATTGGAGTTTCAGTTGACGGAGAAGGAAAAATTGCAGAAACAACAGGCTTATATGAATTTGTTATCAGTGGTTCATCAGCTGATTATTGGACTATTTATGATAGTAATACTCTTGGCCTAAATGAGGGTACAGATAAAACAGGTTACCTATATGCTGCTGGCGGAACATCAAATAACTATTTAAAAACGCAAACATCTAATGATTATAAAGGGCAATGGTCAATTACTATTGCAAGTGAAACAAATTTGGCAACCATTCAAGCTAATATAAGTACAGCGAATGCTAGAAAATACATGCAATATAATCATAATGGCGGTAATCCTGATTTATTCTCATGCTATAAAGATAATGACGCAAACGTTTATATTTACGTTAGAGATGGTGATAACGACTGTGAAATCAATAGTGCAACCACAATAAGCAGCGGCACAACAACAATATCTGGAGATATGAACATCGTGTCGGGTATTGTTACAATTCAAGACGGTGCCACATTAAAAGTAAACGGCACATTGACTAACACCACTGCAGCCAACCTCATCATCGAAGACGGCGGACAGCTCATCCTTTCTGACGACGCCAGTGTTCAAGCCACAGTTAAAAATTCTACTGCAGCCTCAACAGAAACAAAAACTTACGACATTCAATGGAACGCCATTTCTTCACCAGTTGATAATGTCGTTGTCACAAGCTTTGTCAAAGGCGACACACACAATGTTTACCGATATGATGAAAAGACAGTGTACTGGCAAGAATACAGAGGCACCAATGGATTCAACAACCTCCAAAACGGTCGTGGTTACATTTACCGCTCAACAGAATCAGGCATCGAATTTCAGGGCGAGGTTATAACTGGTACAGTTAGCTGCGCCGATTATTTGTCATATGCATGTGACAATAACAGATACATCGGATTCAACCTCATCGGCAATCCGTTCACTCATGATATCACCTGGTCAAATCTTACAACAAAAACAAATATCAGTTCAGCAGGTTTCTTCTTGTTAGGTGCCGATGGTAATTGGTCTGCGCAAACCACCTCTGGAACCATCGCTCCAATGCAGGCCTTCCTGGTTCAAGCAACAGAGGAAAGCCCGGTCATCAATATCTCAAATACTGCTGGAAAAGGTGACGACAGATATGGCAACGACCAAATCCAGTTCACTGTCAACAATTCAGAATATTCAGATGTCGCTTACGCAATCTTTAGAGAAGGCCATGGTCTTAACAAAATCGAGCACCGTAATGACAATATCCCAATGCTCTATATCATCAATGACGATAAAGACTATGCTATTGCAGAAATGCCCGACAATACCAATGTCATCAACCTCGGTTTCAAAGCCAGGGCGATAGGTCAATACACCTTAAGTCTTAATGCAGAAGGTCGCTACAGCTACATGCATCTCTACGATAAGCTCACTGGCAGCGATGTCGATATGCTTCTCGACAACAGCTACACATTTGTTGGCTCACCAAGCGACCGCAACGACCGTTTCGTATTGCGTCTCAACTATAATGCAGCCAACATCGATACCGAAAGCGACATCTTCGCCTATCAAAACGGCGCCGATATCATTATCAGCGGCACTGGCGAACTCCAGATCTTCGACATAATGGGACACCAAGTTTCAACACAACGCATCAACGGCGTCGAAACCATCAACGTTTCAACCCAAGGCGTTTACATCTTACGTTTAGTTGGAACAGAAATTAAAACCCAAAAAATCGTCGTCAGATAAAATTCGTTAAACCGTAAAATAAAGAAAGGAAATAAAAATGAAAAAGATATTATTTGCAATCGCTATAGTAATGATGGTCGGTCTTTTTGCCAACGCCCAATCTGATGGTTTTTTCAAATCATGGTACAACGATAATTATAACGATAGAACCGGTAGTGGCGGCACACCAGGCATCATAATGCCAAGTGATGACATCTTTGGTGCCACCGACGATGCCAACGGAGCACCTCTCGGCTCTGGCCTCCTCGTTCTCACCGCACTCGGTGCAGGATACGTTGCGATTCGCAAGAAGAGACGTTAGCGACGTCTGAAAGAATACGCCGCGACAGAACATTCTTTCTTACTTCAGAATGCCTTTGTTTTGCGTGGCGTTGTTTAGTTTTAGTTTTGTTTGGGGCCTCCCGCTGTGACAGCGCGAGGCCTTTTTGAATTTTCCTGTGTTTTCCTAAGAGTTCTGCATGCGAAAAAAGAATTTCAAAAATTTTTTTAAAAAAATGTTGTGCGTAAAGAAAAATGTTGTAATTTTGCAGCCCGAAAAAGGTAGTAAATGTTGCCTCATTTACCAATAGTAAGGACCTGATAAAGAAAACGCTATAGGTTCTTGCACCGTAAGTCACTCAAACTCAACCCTTTAGACTTCGGTGTGTTTTGATAAAACAAAGTCCGTACCGTGACTTGTCAAATCCTTACTATGTAGTAAAATGCTTCAGGAATTACCGTTTTTTAGTGGTGATAAGAGAGAAAATTATCTATCAAACAAATAAAAAATAATAATTTAAACGCAATTAAAGAATGCCAACGATTCAACAGTTAGTCCGTAAAGGACGTCAGAAATTGGAAGACAAGAGTAAATCTCCTGCCTTGGATTCTTGCCCACAGCGCCGCGGCGTTTGTGTTCGTGTTTATACGACCACACCTAAGAAGCCTAATTCGGCAATGCGTAAAGTAGCAAGAGTACGTCTGACAAATCAGAAGGAAGTCAACGCCTACATTCCGGGCGAAGGCCACAACTTACAGGAGCACTCAATCGTTATGATTAGAGGAGGCCGTGTTAAGGATCTTCCAGGTGTACGTTATCACATCATCCGCGGTGCATTGGATACCGCCGGTGTCGACGGCCGCCGCCAGCGCAGATCAAAATACGGTGCGAAACGTCCTAAAAAAGCAGCAGCAAAGAAGTAAAAATCAGTAAATGCTTAAGAAATGAGAAAAGCTAAACCAAAGAAAAGAATCATCCTTCCGGATCCAAAGTACGGCGATGTAACAGTCACAAAGTTTGTGAACAACATCATGCTGAAGGGTAAGAAGAACCTCGCATACGAGATTTTCTACCAGGCAATGGACATTGTACAGGAAAAACTTCAGGAAGATCCTGTCGAAGTGTGGAAGAAAGCATTGGCAAACGTTACCCCACAGGTCGAGGTCAGAAGCCGTCGTATCGGTGGTGCAACATTCCAGATCCCATCAGAGATCCGTCCTTCACGTAAACAGAGCATGGGTATGAAGAACCTCATCGGTTACGCTCGCAAACGCCATGAGCGCTCAATGGGCGAGAAACTCGCAGGCGAAATCATGCAGGCTTACAAAGAAGAAGGCGCAGCTTTCAAGAAGAAGGAAGAAATCCACAGAATGGCAGACGCTAACAAGGCGTTCTCACATTTCAGATTCTAATCCATTATATTAATAAGGTATAAGAAACAATGACTAACGACCTCCATAATACAAACCTCGCTCTGACGCGTAATATCGGCATCATGGCTCACATCGATGCAGGTAAGACGACGACAACTGAGCGTATTCTGTATTATACAGGCCGTAATCATCGTATCGGCGAGGTTCACGACGGCGCAGCTACCATGGACTGGATGGTTCAGGAGCAGGAACGCGGCATCACCATAACCTCAGCAGCCACAACAGTTTACTGGCATCTCAGCGACAACCAATTCAAAATCAACATCATCGACACTCCCGGTCACGTCGACTTCACCGTTGAAGTGGAACGTTCACTCAGAGTACTCGATGGCGCTATCGCAATATTCTGCGCAGTTGGTGGCGTTGAGCCTCAGTCGGAGACAGTGTGGCGCCAAGCCGACAGATATAACGTGCCACGCATCTGTTTTGTAAACAAAATGGACCGCAGTGGCGCTGACTTCTACAGAGTCCTCGGACAAATCAAAGAACGCCTTAACGCCAACCCGATAGCAATCCAAATCCCGATAGGAGAGGAGGATAACTTTGTTGGCGTGGTCGACCTCATCAAGAACAAAGCTCTCGTTTGGGACGAAGACGAACTCGGCACCCAATTCGACGTCGTCGATATCCCGGCAGAACTGGCTGACTTAGCAGCAGAATATCGCCTTAAACTCTTAGAAGGCGTTGCTGAAAACAATGAAGAGCTCCTTGAGAAATTCATGGAAGACCCTGAAACCATCACAGAGGAAGAGATTTACGCAGAATTAAGAAAGGCAACATTAGAATTGCGTATGTGCCCTGTGATGTGTGGAGCCTCATTTAAAAACAAAGGAGTACAACCTCTCCTCGATGGTGTAGTCCGCTACCTTCCAAGCCCACTTGACGTCGACCATGTGACAGGCATCAACCCGAAGACTGAAAAAGAAGAGACACGTAAAGCAGATCCGAAAGAACCATTCTGTGCACTCGCATTCAAGATCGCAACAGACCCGTATGTAGGCAAACTCGCGTTCTTCCGTGTGTATTCAGGCACACTGGAGGCCGGTCATGTCGTTCTCAACGTCTCTACAGGCAAACGTGAACGTATCCTTAAGATCGTGCAGATGAACGCCAACAAGCAGACACCTCTCGACAAGATTGAGGCCGGTGACATCGCAGCCGCAGTGGGATTCCGCGAAATCAGAACGGGTGACACCCTCGCAGTTGAAAACAAACCGATAATCCTCGAGAATATCAAATTCCCTGAGCCAGTCGTGCAAATCGCCGTCGAACCTAAGACGCAGGCCGACATGGAAAAGCTCACCAACGCTCTCCAGAAGCTTCAGGAGGAAGACCCTACATTCAGAGTCACTACAGACGAGAACTCAGGTCAGACAATCATCTCGGGCATGGGCGAGCTTCATCTCGACATCATCGTCGACAGATTGAAACGCGAATTCGGAATAGAAATCAACGAGGGTCAGCCGCAGGTGGCATATAAAGAATCGTTCACACAGACAGTCCGTTTCCGCGAGGTCTATAAGAAACAGACCGGCGGCAAAGGCAAGTTCGCCGATATTGAGTTTGAGATCGGTCCGGCCGATAACGGACAGTCAGGATTACAGTTCGTCAACGACGCGAAAGGCAACAACATTCCGAAGGAATACTTCGCAGCTATCGAAAAAGGATTCAGAGGCTCGATGTCGAACGGCGTCCTCGCAGGTTTCCCTATGGATTCCGTCAAGGTGCGCTTAATCGACGGCAGCGCTCATCCTGTTGACAGCGATGACCTTTCATTTGAGTCGGCGGCACGCATCGGCTTCAAGGAAGCAGGCGCACAGGCAGGCTCAGTCGTGATGGAACCAATCATGAAGGTCGAAGTACAGGTCCCTGCCGATTACCTCGGTGACGTGACCGGCGACCTCAACAGACGCAGAGCCGTTTTGCACAACGTCGATATGGAGCACGGTCTCCAGATAGTAAAGGCAGACGCACCTCTCGCGGAAATGTTCGGATACATCACAACACTTCGCACCTTGACACAGGGCAGAGGCACATTCAACATGGAGTTCAGCCATTACGCTGAGGTTCCTCCGGCGCTCGCCGACATCGTCATCAAGAAAGCGAAGGGAATTTACTTCTTCTTTTAATAAATAGGAGTCGAAACGTTAACGAAATAAATAGTTAAAAAATAAATAAATTAAAAAAAGGTCTTATGAGCCAAAGAATTAGAATCAAATTAAAGTCGCACGACCACAACTTGGTTGACAAGTCAGCCGAGAAGATCGTGAAAACCATCAAAATGACTGGTGCAGTCGTCAGCGGTCCTATTCCGCTTCCGACCGACAAGAAAATCTACACTGTTTTGCGCTCCACATTCGTTCACAAGAAATCACGTGAGCAGTTCGAGTTGTCATACTACAAGAGATTGTTGGATATTTACAACGCAACTTCTCAGCAGATTGATGCTTTGATGAAATTGGAAATGCCTAACGGCGTAGACGTAGAAATTAAATTATTGTAAAACTATCTAGTAATTAACAGCTTAAATTAGTAGCAATGTCAGGAATACTAGGAAAAAAGATTGGGATGACCAGCGTTTATGACGCAAACGGCAAGAACGTGCCTGTTACAGTCATTGAGGCGGGTCCATGTGTAGTAACCCAAGTAAGATCAAAAGAGAAGGACGGTTACGACGCTATCCAATTGGCGTTTGATGAGAAGAAGGTGAAGAACACCTCTAAGGCTATGCAGAAGCATTTTGAGAAAGCCGGAACAACGCCTAAGAAGTTGGTTAGAGAGTTCACACGTTTCGAAGCAGGCCACAGAAAGAGCCTGGGTGAAACAATTACCGTCGATGTGTTCATGGAAGGCGAATTTGTTGACGTCAGTGGTGTCAGCAAAGGTAAGGGCTTCCAAGGTGTAGTGAAACGTCATCATTTCAATGGCGTTGGACAAGCAACTCACGGTCAGCACAACCGTTTGAGAAAACCAGGTTCAATCGGAGCTTGCGCTTATCCTTCAAGAGTTTTCAGAGGATTGCGTATGGGTGGCCAGATGGGTAACCATAAAGTGAAGGCTATCAACCTCCAAATTGTGAAAATCGTTCCGGAAAAGAATTTGTTAGTTGTTAAAGGTTCAGTACCGGGAGCAAAGAACGGCTATTTAAAAATTGAGAGATGGAGTTAGAAGTTTTAAAGATTACCGGTGAATCAACAGGACGTAAGGTTCAGTTGAACGAGAATATCTACGGCATCGAGCCAAATGATCATTGCATCTATCTTGATACAAAGCAGTATTTGGCCAATCAGCGTCAAGGCACACACAAAGCCAAGACACGTAGCGAGATATCAGGCAGTACACGCAAGTTGTTCCGTCAGAAGGGAACAGGCGGTGCACGTCGTGGTGACATCAACTCACCAGTGTTGAGAGGTGGTGGCCGTGTATTCGGTCCAGTGCCACGTGACTACAGTTTCAAATTGAACAAGAAGGTGAAACGCTTGGCTCGCCGTTCAGCTCTTTCATACAAGATGCAGGAAGCCAACATCGTGATCCTCGAAGATTTCACATTTGACACAATCAAGACAAAGAAAATGGTCGAAGTCTTGAACAACCTTAAAGTGAATGGTGGCAAGAACCTCTTCGTTTTCCCAGAGACAAACATGAACGTCGTTTTGTCAGCAAGAAACATCGTGCGTACAAATATTGAACTTGCCCGTAACCTCAACACTTATGATATTCTGAATGCCAAGAAGCTTTTCATCACAGAAGGCTCACTTGCAGTTATTGATGAAATTCTTGGATAACAATTTAAAAAATTAGAGAGATGATTATCATTAAGAAACCTGTTATTACGGAAAAGATGACCGCTATCAGCGAGAAGCTGAACCGGTATGCATTCATTGTTGACGTCCGCGCTAACAAGTTGCAGATTAAGAAGGCTGTCCAGGACCTTTACGGTGTTCAGGTGGCTGCAGTCAACACTATGAGATATGATGGAAAGCTCAAGTCACGTTATACAAAGGCCGGTATGATTGAAGGCAGAAGAGACGCTTTCAAGAAGGCTATCGTGACCTTGGCTAAAGGTGAAACAATTGACTTTTTTAGCAACATTTAAAGATGGCTTTAAAGAAATATAAACCAACTACTCCAGGTCAGCGCTTCAAAGTTATCAGCGCGTTCGACGAGATTACGACCAACAAGCCGGAGAGATCGTTGCTTGCTTCTAAGAAGAGCACTGGCGGCCGTAACAATACTGGAAAAGAGACTGTCCGCAACATCGGCGGTGGTCACAAGCAGAAATACAGAATTATCGACTTCAAGCGCGATAAAGACGGTATCAAGGGAATCGTTAAGACTATCGAATACGATCCGAACCGCACAGCACGCATCGCATTAGTGGTTTACGCTGATGGCGAGAAGCGTTACATCATCGCACCTCAGGGCTTGAAGGTCGGACAAGAGGTGATGTCAGGCAAGGATGCCACTCCGAACATCGGTAACACATTGTTCTTGAGCGATGTTCCGTTCGGTACAATCATCCACAACATCGAGTTGCGTCCAGGTCAGGGTGCCAAGATGGCACGCAGCGCAGGCGCATACGCACAGCTGATGTCACGTGATGGTAAATACGCCATCTTGAAGATGCCTTCAGGTGAGACCCGTCTCATCCTCCAGGCTTGCAGAGCTACAATTGGAACAGTGTCGAATGCTGACCACAACCTCGAGAAATCAGGTAAGGCAGGTCGCAGCCGCTGGTTAGGCCGTCGTCCACGCGTCCGTGGCGTCGTCATGAACCCGGTGGATCACCCGATGGGTGGTGGTGAAGGCCGTGCATCTGGTGGCCATCCAAGAAGCCGCAAGGGCTTACCGGCAAAGGGCTACAAGACACGTCATCCAAAGAACGCATCCAACAAGTATATCATTGAAAGACGTAAGAAGTAATTAACCAAGTAAAAAGAAAGAAATTATGAGTCGTTCACTTAAAAAAGGACCATATATCCACTATAAACTCGAACAGAGAGTTCTGGATAATGTAGCAACAGGAAAGAAGACCGTGATCAAGACTTGGTCAAGAGCTTCAATGATTTCACCAGATTTCGTTGGACAAACCATCGCTGTTCACAACGGTAATAAATTCATCCCGGTTTACGTGACTGAGAACATGGTTGGACACAAACTCGGCGAGTTCGCACCAACACGTACCTTCAGAGGCCACGCCGGTAACAGAAAAGATAAATAATAAGTACTATGGGAGCAAGAAAACATAATACAGCAGAAGCTAGAAAAGCAGCTAAGAAGCAGGTCGCCATTGCAAAATACAATGATATCCCTACTTCACCACGCAAGATGCGTTTGGTCGCTGACATGATCAGAGGAATGAAAGTGGAACTTGCACTGCATGCCTTATTATACTCACCTAAAGCAGCTGCAAAGCCGGTGTACAAGTTACTCCGCTCTGCAATCGCCAACTGGGAAGCTAAGAACGAGGGTAAGCGCATTGAAGACGCTAACCTGTACGTAAAAGAGATCTTTGTTGATGAAGGCCGCACACTGAAACGTATTCAGCCAGCCCCACAGGGTCGTGCACACCGCATCCGCAAACGTTCTAACCACGTCACTATCATCGTCGATAGCAGAATTGCAGAAATGAATGCAGCAGAAGCTAATGTTGAAAAGAAATAATTAAGATTACAATGGGACAGAAAACTCATCCAATAGGTTTAAGACTCGGAGTCATCAAAGGTTGGGACTCAAACTGGTACTGTGGAAAAGAAACAGCCAAGAATATCGGTGAAGACGATAAGATCCGCAAGTATCTTACCGCTCGTCTCGGCAAGGCAAGTATCTCAAAAATCGGTATCGAGCGTTCGATTAAGCTCGTCACAGTCACTATCTTCACAGCTCGTCCGGGTGTCATCATCGGTAAAGGTGGTACAGAGGTCGACAAGTTGAAGGAAGAGATGAAGAAGCTCATCGGCAAGGAGATTCAGATCAACATCAGCGAGATCAAGAGACCAGAACTTGACGCATTCATCGTCGCAAGTTCAATCGCAAAGCAAATCGAAGGTCGCGTGTCATTCCGTCGCGCCATCAAGAAGGCAGTGTCAGATACAATGAGAATTGGTGCCGAAGGTATCAAAGTCATCGCATCAGGCCGTGTCGGTGGTGCTGAAATGGCCCGTCAGGAAACTTACAAGGAAGGTCGTATTCCGCTGCATACATTGCGCGCTGACATCGACTACTCTCTCGTAGAGGCTCACACATCATACGGCCGCATCGGTATCAAGGTGTGGATCTGCAAAGGTGAGGTCTACGGTCGTCCGGAACTGGTGCCTACCACCACAGCCGCTGCCGCTCCTAAGAAAGCCGGCAACCCAGGCAAACCAAACGGTGGCGCCCCACGTCGTAATAAACGTAGTAAGTAATAGAAAATAAAAAAGATAAGAGATGTTACAACCTAAAAGAACAAGATACAGAAGACCTCAGAAGGGCAAGATGAAAGGCAACGCACACCGCGGCCATGAACTCGCCTTCGGTACTTTTGGTATTAAAACACTTGAGGAACACCTGATCACAGCACGCCAGATTGAGGCTGCACGTCAAGCTGTCACACGTCACATGAAACGTGAAGGACAGATTTGGATCAGAATATTCCCTGACAAACCTATCACCAAGAAGCCTCTTGAGGTTCGTATGGGTAAAGGTAAGGGAGACGTCGAGTACTTCGTAGCTCGCGTAACTCCAGGTCACATGCTTTTCGAAGCTGCGGGCGTGCCGTTAGAAGTCGCAAGAGAGGCACTCCGATTAGCCGCTCAAAAGCTTCCTGTAGCAACTAAGTTTGTGGTTAGAAGAGATTATGTCGAATAAAAAACAGTAACGCATCATGAAGAAAGAAGCAATCAATGAATTAAGCACTGCTGATCTGATGGAACGTATCGACGCCGCTCGCGATCAATATGTTAAGCTGAAAATGCAACACGCAGTTTCTCCATTGGATAATCCGAACAAAATCAGCGCAACCCGCAAACAGATCGCACGTATGCTCACAGAGCTCACAAAGCGTCAGAAAGCAGAACAGAACGTTAAATAATAAACGACGAAAGGAATAAACATGGAAAGAAATCTTAGAAAAGAGAGAATCGGTGTAGTAGCCAGCAATAAGATGGACAAGACGATCGTCGTTGTGATTGAACGTCGTACAAAACACCCGATTTACGGTAAATTCGTTAAGAAATCAACAAGATTCTTCGCACACGACGAGAATAATGAATGCAATATCGGTGACACCGTCCGCATCATGGAGACACGTCCGTTGAGCAAGAACAAACGTTGGAGACTCGTTGAAATAATAGAAAGGGCCAAGTAATGTTACAACAAGAATCAAGACTTGCAGTAGCCGACAATAGCGGTGCAAAGGAAGTGCTCTGCATCAGAGTATTAGGCGGAACCAAGAAACGTTATGCCCGTATCGGCGACGTCATCGTGGTCACAGTAAAAGACGCTCTTCCAAGCGGTAACGTGAAGAAGGGTTCAGTAGTAAAGGCAGTCGTAGTCCGCACCAAGAAGGAAACACGCCGCGCCGACGGATCATACATCCGCTTCGACGACAACGCATGCGTCCTCCTCAACGGACAAGGCGAAATGTTAGGAACTCGTATCTTTGGACCAGTAGCCAGAGAGTTGCGTGAGAAACAGTATATGAAAATCGTATCTCTTGCACCTGAGGTACTCTAATTAAGAAAGGAAAAAAGCTATGAGTAAAATGTTCGTAAAGAAAGGCGACAACGTAGTCGTTATCGCCGGAACCCAGAAGGGCAAGAAAGGTACAGTCCTCAGCGTCGATACAGAGAAACAGCGCGTCATCGTCGACGGCGTCAACCTCGTGTCGAAACACACAAGACCGAATACCGAGAACCCTAAAGGTGGTATCGTAAAGAAAGAAGCTTCCATCCACGCCTCAAACGTCATGGTTTGTGACAAGGACGGTAAAGCCGGCCGCATCGGTCGTAAAAAAGATGAACAAGGAAAATCAATCCGTTATTCAAAAAAATCAGGGGAGGTTATTAAATAATGAACTATCAACCCAAACTCAGAGAACAGTATAAGAGCGAAATCGTGCCTGCGTTGATGAAGGAATTCAACTACAAATCCGTTATGCAGGTTCCACGGCTTTTGAAAATTTCGCTCAATCAGGGTATCGGTGCAGCTCTTGCCGATAAGAAACTGATTGACTATGGTGTAGAGGAAATGACAGCTATCACCGGACAAAAAGCCGTTCCGACAATTTCTAGACACGACGTTTCTAACTTCAAGCTTCGTCGTGGTAACCCGATCGGCGTGCGCGTGACGTTGCGCGGTGACAAGATGTACGAATTTCTCGAACGCTTAGTCGCTGTCGCCCTTCCACGTGTTCGTGACTTCAGAGGTATTAACGACAAAGGCTTCGACGGCCGCGGCAACTACAGCTTCGGCGTGAGCGAGCAGATCATCTTCCCGGAGATCGACATGGACAAAGTCAACAAGATCAACGGTATGGATATCACTTTCGTCACATCAGCGAACACCGACAAGGAAGCAATGGCCTTGTTGAAACAGTTTGGTCTTCCATTTAAAAACCAGAAAAAATAAGTAAGATATGGCAAAAGAATCAATGAAAGCGCGTGAGCGCAAGAGAATGGCGATGGTAGAGAAATACGCTGAAAAACGCGCTGCTCTTAAGGAAGCAGGCGACTACGTAGGTCTCCAGAAGCTCCCAAGAAACGCTTCACCAATCCGCGTACACAATCGTTGTCAGCTTACAGGACGTCCAAAAGGTTATATGCGTCAGTTCGGCATCTCACGTATCAACTTCCGTGAAATGGCCCTCAAAGGCTTGATCCCAGGTGTTAAAAAAGCAAGTTGGTAATTAATTAAAAGGATTAAAACTATGATTACAGACCCTATAGCAGATTTTTTGACACGTTTACGCAATGCCGTCAACGCAAAACATAGAATCGTGGAAGTCCCTGCTTCAAATGTGAAGAAGGCTATCACCAAGATCCTCTTCGAAAAAGGCTATATCCTTAACTATAAGTTCGAAGAAGAAGGCCCACAAGGTACTATTAAGATCGCTCTTAAATACCACCCTGTTACCAAACAGCCAGCTATCATGAACATCGACCGCGTTTCACGCCCAGGTCTCCGTCAGTATGCTGACTCAGAAAACCTCCCGAGAGTCATGAACGGCCTTGGAATCGCCATCATCTCGACCTCAAGAGGCATTATGACAGATAAGGAAGCCCGCAATCTCCATATCGGAGGCGAAGTGTTGTGCTATGTATCATAATATAGGAGGAAACAGAAATGGCATTATCAAGAATCGGTAAATTACCTATTGCAATCCCAGCAGGTACTGAGGTTACAATCAAAGATAACGTTATCACAGTAAAAGGTAAACTTGGCACACTCAGCCAGGATTTCCACGGTGACGTTGATATCAAAATTGAAGACGGTCATATTCACGTAGCACCGGCTAACATCCCTAACGCTTCAGCCAAACACGGTCTCTACCGCGCATTGATTTTCAATATGGTGAAAGGCGTATCAGAAGGTTTCGAGACAGTTCAGGAATTTGTCGGCGTCGGCTACAAAGCTGAAGCTAAAGCCAACGGCAAACAACTCGAGCTCTCACTCGGTTTCTCACACAACATGATTTTCGTCATGCCGGCAGAAATCACATGCGAGACCATCAACGAAAGAGGTAAGAACCCTATCCTCAAGATGCGTTCATACGACAAGCAGTTGCTCGGCCAGGTCGCAGCAAAGATCCGTTCATACCGTAAACCTGAACCTTACAAGGGCAAGGGTATCAAGTTTGAAGGTGAAGTCCTGAGACGTAAGGCAGGTAAGGCAGCAGGTAAATAATGTTTAATTTTTAAAATGCAAGAAAGATGAATAAGAAGATTGAAAGAAGATTAAACATCAAGAGACGCGTTCGCAAGGTCGTCTTCGGCACAGCAGCACGCCCAAGAATGTCTGTCTTTAGAAGCAACAAGCAGATTTACGTTCAGCTTATCGACGATGAAGCCGGCAAGACATTAGTCGCAGCCAGCTCAACAGAGAACGGCATCGAACAGGAAAAGATCACTAAGATCGAGAAGGCAGCAAAAGTCGGCAACCTCATCGCTGAAAAAGCTAAGGCAGCTGGCATCGAGACAGTCGTGTTCGATCGTAACGGTTATTTGTATCACGGAAGAGTTAAGTCTTTAGCAGACGGCGCTCGTAATGGAGGATTAAAATTCTAAAACTATGGCAGAAGTCAACGTAAAAAAAGTAAAAACTTCGGAAATCGAGTTGAAAGAACGTCTGGTCCACGTCAGCCGCGTGACTAAGGTTACAAAAGGTGGACGCGCATTTACCTTCGCAGCTCTCGTCGTCGTCGGCAATGAAAACGGTGTCGTTGGTTACGGCCTCGGTAAAGCTAAGGAAGTTCAAGCCGCTGTTCAGAAAGGCACTGAAGATGCAAAGAAGAACCTCATCAAGGTTCCGGTCATCAACGGTACTCTTCCACACGAACAATACGGAAAATATTGCGGTGCATACGTATACATCCAGCCAGCTACCCCTGGTACCGGTGTTATCGCAGGCGGTGCAATGCGTGCTGTTCTTGAAAGCGTCGGCGTGAAGAACGTTCTCGCAAAATCAAAAGGTTCATCAAACCCTCACTCAGTGGTGAAAGCTACCTTCGCAGCATTGTCACAGATGCGCGACGCACGCACAGTAGCCCAGATGAGAGGCGTGGATTTGGATGTGGTGTTTAACGGATAATCTAAAAATTTGAACAAAATGAAAAAAGTAAGAATAACTCAGATTAGAAGTGGCATCGGCAGACCACAGGATCAGAAGGACACTCTGAAAAGCTTGAACCTCAGAAAAATGCATCAGTCAGTGGAAGTGGACATGGAAAACCCTTCAGTGGCTGGCATGGTCGAGAAAGTGAAACACCTTCTTAAAATTGAAGAAATCTAATTGTTAAACTAAGAAAATTAAAAAATAGTTATGGATCTTAGTAATCTTAAACCGGCAGAAGGTTCTGTAAAGGATCGCAAGAGAATCGGTCGCGGACAAGGCTCTGGCTACGGTGGAACATCCACACGCGGTCACAAAGGAGCCGGCTCACGCTCTGGCAACACACACAAGATCGGTTTTGAAGGCGGTCAGATGCCTCTCGCACGTCTCGTCCCTAAGTACGGATTCAAGAACATCAACCGCGTGGAATACCGCGCCGTCAATATTGAGGTTCTTCAAGACTTCGCAAACAGCGGCATTACAGACATCACTCCTGAACTGTTGAAAGAAAACGGTTTCGTCGGAAGAAATGAACTTGTTAAAATTCTCGGAAACGGTGAATTGACAGCAGCAGTCAACGTGAAAGCCAACGCATGGTCGAAAGGCGCTGAAGAGGCTATCACAAAGGCTGGTGGTACAATAGAGAAAATTTAATCAACTAAACTAAAGAGATATGAAGGAGTTATTAATAGTTATTTTGGTGTGTCTCGTCATCGCAGGTCTGATGTGGATGAACAAGAGACTTAGAGAGAACATCCAGAATATCTTCAAAATCGAGGAACTTCGCAAACGCATCCTCTATACGCTGTTGATCGTCCTGATCTACCGCTTCGGATCATATGTGGTTCTCCCCGGTGTTGACCCTAACGAGCTCGCCGCTTTGAAAAACCAAAGCAGCTCTGGTCTCCTTGGTTTGTTGAATATGTTCTCTGGCGGTGCCTTCGCAAACGCTTCTGTGTTTGCTCTCGGTATCATGCCATACATCACCGCAAGTATTATTATCCAGTTGCTTGGAATGGCTATCCCTTACTTCCAGCGTCTGCAGAAGGAAGGCGAGAGCGGCCATCGCAAGATCAACCAGATCACACGTTACCTTACGGTACTCATCGTGGCAGTACAGGCTCCAGGTTACATCGCTAACCTGCGCGCCCAGTTGCCTGCGACAGCTATCTACCCGTTCAACGGTGCAGCCCCTACAGTGTTCTTCTGGATTTCCTCAGTGATAATCCTCATCGCAGGAACCCTGTTCATCATGTGGCTCGGCGAACGTATCACCGATAAAGGTATAGGCAACGGTATATCACTCATCATCATGATTGGTATCATCGCACGTCTCCCATTCGCTCTGTTCGCTGAAGTGGCATCACGCTTCACCGAAGGCGTAGGTGGCCCGATCTTCTTCTTGCTGGAAATCGTATTCCTCGTATTGGTTATCATCATGACGATATTGCTCGTACAAGGTACCAGAAAGATTCCGGTACAGTATGCAAAACGCGTTGTCGGTAACAAACAGTACGGCGGAGTGCGTCAATACATTCCTCTGAAAGTGAACGCCGCTGGTGTTATGCCTATCATCTTCGCCCAGGCTATCATGTTTGTGCCTATCACAATCATCGGCTACTCACACGCCGAAAGCTTGAGCGGATTCATGAGAGCTATGACCAACATGAACGGCTTCTGGTACAACTTTGTATTCTTCATCCTCATCGTCATCTTCACATACTTCTACACAGCTGTGACCATCAACCCGGCTCAGATGGCAGAAGATATCAAGAAGAACGGCGGATTCATCCCTGGCGTGAAGCCTGGCAAACAGACGAAAGACTATTTCGATACCATCATGTCAAGAATAACCTTCCCAGGATCGTTGTTCCTCGGCGTCGTGGCTATCATGCCTTCTCTCGTCTCAATCATGGGCGTCAACCATCAGTTCAGCCAGTTCTATGGCGGAACATCATTGCTGATCCTCGTCGGTGTGGTGTTGGATACATTGCAACAGATCGAAAGTCACCTTCTTATGCGTCATTATGACGGTCTCACAAAGTCAGGTCGTATCAAAGGCCGCGTAGGTAGTATGTAATTTCTATAGAAAATGATTCATTTCAGAACAGATAACGAAATTGAATTGCTGAGACAAGCTGCTTTGCTCGTGGGCAAGACCCTCGGCGAGGTAGGAAAGCATATACGTCCGGGAGTCCGTACCATCGACCTCGACAAACTCGCTGAAGAGTTCATCAGAGACAATGGGGCGACTCCGGCCTTCAAAGGCTACGACGGATTTCCCGGAAGTCTATGCATCTCTGTCAACGAACAAGTGGTACACGGCATCCCGGGTAACTACGAGCTCCGCGACGGTGACATCGTCTCAATCGACTGCGGCACAGTGCTGAACGGTTACGTCGGTGACTCAGCCTACACATTCTGCTGCGGCGAGGTGTCGGAAGAGGTGAAGCTCCTTCTCAAACGCACGAAGGAATCACTCTACAAAGGCATCGAGGCAGCAGTGGCAGGCAACCGCATCGGCGATATCGGATACGCAGTGCAAAGCCACGTCGAGCAATTCGGTTACGGCGTCGTTCGCGAGCTCGTCGGACATGGTGTGGGACGTAAAATGCATGAAGACCCGCAAGTGCCAAACTACGGAAAACGCGGAACAGGCACCAAACTGGACGAAGGCATGGTACTCGCCATCGAACCGATGATAACACTCGGAAAAAAAGAAATCGTGCAGGAACGTGACGGTTGGACTATCACCACACGTGACAGAAAACCAGCCGCTCACTTCGAACACGATATCGCAGTACGCCACGGCAAAGCCGAAATATTATCAAGTTTTGAATGGGCAGAGGCAGTAGAAAATAACCAATAAAAAGAAATTATATGGCAAAACAGTTGTCGATAGAACAAGACGGTACAGTGACAGAATCACTCGGTAATGCAATGTTCCGGGTTGAATTGGAGAACGGTCTGCAAATCATAGCACACATCTCCGGAAAAATGCGCATGCATTACATCAAAATTCTCCCTGGAGACAAGGTAAGACTCGAGATGTCGCCTTACGATTTGACAAAAGGTCGTATAACTTTCAGGTATAAATAAAAAATTGTGTTATTTTTGTAAATCGTAACACAAAAAAGCGTAATTTTGCGCGCTAAAAAAGAATGCTTCGAAAAGAATAAAAAAAGTATATAAAATGAAAGTAAGAGCATCAATCAAGAAGAGATCAGACGATTGCAAAATAGTGCGTCGTAAAGGTAAATTGTATGTAATTAACAAAAAGAACCCTAAAGAAAAACAACGTCAGGGTTAATTAAAATAAAAAACAGATAAACTATGGCTAGAATTGCTGGTGTAGATATCCCGAACAACAAACAAGGTCAAATATCTTTAACCTACATTTACGGTATCGGCCGTTCAGCTGCTAAAGCTATCCTTGCACAGGCTAACGTCCCAGCTGATAAGAAAGTCCAGGACTGGACCGATGATGAACAGAACGCTATCCGTAACATCATCGCCGACAACTACAAGACAGAAGGTGAACTCCGCAGCGAGATCCAAATCAACATCAAACGTTTGATGGATATCGGTTGCTACAGAGGAATCCGTCACCGTCTCGGATTACCACTCCGTGGTCAGAGCACAAAGAACAACGCTCGTACACGTAAAGGTCGTAAGAAGACCGTTGCAAATAAGAAGAAAGCCACTAAATAGCCATTAGTGATTAGCAATTAGCCATTAGAGTTGTTTTATCTAATAGCTAATGGCTAACGGCTAATAGCTAAAACGTGGTTGGATCATAATTAATACCATTAAAAAAAAGTAAATTAAATGGCAAAAAACACAAAATCTGTTAAGAAACGTGTTGTGAAGATCGAAGCTACCGGTAAGGCTTTTATCAAAGCTTCTTTCAATAACATCATCATTTCATTAGCAAACAATGAAGGACAGGTCATTTCTTGGGCATCAGCCGGAAAGATGGGCTTCAAGGGTTCAAAGAAGAACACTCCTTACGCAGCTCAGATGGCAGCAGAAGAATGCTCAAAGACAGCATATGACTTGGGATTACGTAAAGTTAAAGTTTTCGTCAAGGGACCAGGCGCAGGCCGTGAATCAGCTATCCGCGCTATCCACTCATCAGGCGTAGAGGTGACAGAAATCATCGACGTCACTCCAATACCGCACAACGGTTGCCGTCCGCCAAAACGCAGAAGAGTGTAATTGTTTAACATTTAAAAAGTAAAAGTTATGGCAAGATATACAGGTCCTAAGACAAAGATCGCCCGTAAGTTTGGTGAACCAATCTACGGCTCAGACAAGTATTACGAAAAGAGAAATTTCCCTCCGGGACAACATGGAGCTGCAAAGAAACGTAAAAAAGTTTCTGAATACGGTGTCCAGTTGCAGGAAAAACAAAAGGCAAAATACACCTATGGTATCCTCGAGCGCCAGTTCCGCAATACCTTCGAGAAAGCTTCGAAGAAGAAGGGTATCACCGGTGAAATCCTCCTCCAGCTCATCGAATCACGTGTCGACAACACAGTGTACCGTCTCGGTATCGCTCCTACACGTGACGCTGCCCGCCAGTTAGTCAGCCATCGTCACATCACAGTGAACGGCAAGGTGATGAACATCCCTTCAGCAATGCTGAAACCAGGCGACATCGTAGCAGTGCGCGAGAAATCAAAGAGCTTGGAAGTTATTACAAATTCAGTGGCAGGCCATTCAAACAGCTTCCCATGGTTAGAATGGGATTCAAATACCCTCACAGGAAAGTTCATGAGCTATCCTAACCGCGAGGATATTCCTGAAACCATCAATGAACAGCTTATCGTTGAGTTGTATTCTAAATAATCGAATATAAACTGATATTATGGCAATATTAGCATTTCAAAGACCTGATAAGGTCGTCATGGTAGAATCGACAGACAAACACGGTGTCTTCGAATTTCGCCCACTCGAACCTGGCTACGGCATGACCATCGGTAATGCCTTGAGAAGAGTTCTCCTCTCATCGCTCGAAGGTTTCGCCATCACTTCAATCCGCATTGAAGGCGTGGAACATGAAATGGCTCCAATCCCTGGCGTCATCGAAGACCTCACCGACATCGTGCTGAAGTTCAAGCAAGTTCGTTTCAAACAACAGATCCCGGGTGAGACATTCGAAAAAGTCACCGTCGTCATCGGTGGACAAGAAGAATTTGTCGCCGGCGACATCAACAAGTTCCTCTCAGTGTTCCAAGTGCTGAACCCGGAACTCGTGATCTGCCACATGGACCCATCGGTGAAGTTGACTATCGACATGACCATCAACAAAGGTAGAGGTTATGTCAATGCCGACGAGAACAAAGTTCTCAACGCACCGGTCAACACCATCGCCATCGATTCAATCCATACACCTATCAGAAACGTCAGCTTTAAGGTTGATAACTACCGTGTCGAGCAAAAAACCGACTACGAGAAGCTCATCCTTGACATCGAAACAGATGGCTCAATCAATCCGAAAGATGCAATGACGGAAGCTGCTAAGATCCTCATCTATCACCTCATGCTGTTCTCAGACGAACGCATCACCCTGATGGACGAACAGAAGACAGTGTCAGAAGACTTTGACGAAGGCTCACTGCACATCCGTCAACTTCTGAAGACCAAACTCGTCGACATGGATCTTTCAGTTCGCGCTCTGAACTGCCTCAAAGCAGCCGAAGTCGAAACAATCGGTAAACTCGTCGCCCTTAACAAAGCCGACCTTCTCAAGTTCCGCAACTTCGGTAAGAAGTCACTCACAGAACTCGAAGAATTGGTCAGAAGCAAGGGACTCGAATTTGGAATGAATATCAGTAAATATAAATTAGATAAGGAATAATAGAGATGAGACACAATAAGAAAATAAATCATTTAGGAAGAAAAGCCGCTCACCGTAATTCGATGCTCGCTAACATGGCATCATCATTGATCCTTGAGAAACGCATCATTACCACGACAGCTAAGGCAAAGGCTTTGCGTATCTACGTAGAACCGATGATCACCCGTTCCAAAGACGACTCAACAAATTCACGTCGTATCGTTTTCGCACAGTTGCAGAATAAATACGCTGTGACAGAACTCTTCCGCGAAGTGAGCCAGAAAGTCGCTAACCGTCCAGGTGGCTACACAAGAATCATTAAGCTCGGCCTCCGCGCAGGTGACAGCGCCGACATGTGTATGATGGAACTCGTTGACTACAACGATATCTACACCAACGGCAAGAAAGCTGCTAAAGCAACCAAGACAACACGTCGTGGCGGCAAGAAGAAAGCAGAAGCTCCTGCAGCACCAGCAGCAGAAGAAGCAAAGGCTGAATAATAAGTCTATAAATAATAGATAATCAATAGAGACGTTTCTTGAAACGTCTCTATTTTTTTATTCTCCGTGTATAAAATTTTATTTTGGGTGTACAAAATTTTATTTTAAATGTAAATCGTTTTATTCTCCGTGTATTTTTGAAAAAAATAATTTTAACATTAAAAAATTATAGTACTTTTGCGGCCGTTTTAGACGGTATTTTTTCCATAAACGAGTTCTAAAACCTACTTTTTAACACTATATATCACCTTTTTATTTATTCATTTTTATTTACTTTTTTTTAGTTGTTTAATCGTAAAAACGATTTGTAATTATTTGATTAAATTAAAATGAAAAAGTTCTCGGAAAAAGCAAAAGCCTTTGTTAAAGTCATGGCAATAGTGGCAGTGCTGCTGTTGCCAGGTAAATCAATCGGACAAACCAACACGGATGGATTCTTCTCATCCTACAGCGGTGATTACGCAGAACGCACAAACTCCTACGATGATGTTGCAAATCAAACGTTCGGTCAAAACTACGGATTAGGCATGGGCTTAGGTAGCCCACAACATGAATCACCAGTGGGTAGCGGACTCTTAATCATGACAATCGCGGGCGCCAGCTACGTGTTACTTAAAAAGAAGAACAACTGATTATGAAAAAAATAAGCATTATCTTGGTGGCGTTGTCATTTTTGATGACTTTAACGCAATGTAAGAAAAAAGATTTACATATAGTAAACGATGCCGTATATATTACACTTGATGTAAATAATGGCTCAAGAATTGATGTGAACACAACGACAGGTGCCGTAAGATTTGGAAGATATGACGTTATTTACGCTGTAAGCGACGGAAAATTTGTAGGAACCCTTGAACATAACGGTGAGAGATTCTCCGGCTCTATTGAAGGAGCAGTCGAAGGCGAGCCTCTTTTCTTCTATTTCTTTGGAAATAAAAGACCTGATTATCTTAAAGTTGGAGAATCGACATCATGCTCGGTGGTTATCGACGACCAAACAGACAAACTACCAGTCATTTCATGCGGCTTGTCAAATGAGGAGTTCTCTGCAGAAACCAACATCTATTCAGTGTTCTTGAGGAATAGATGTGCTTTGGTGAAGTTTAATGTCAGCACAATATCTGAAGATGAGGCTACCTGCATTAGCGGATTAAATAACAAAGTGGAGATAGATTTTGCTACATGCACATTCAAATACAGCCAGGCAAAGAACGGTGTTATTAAACTGAAACCGGGCTCAGGTGAACGTTGGGCTATACTTCTTCCAAACGATGAGGCGATAGATGAAGGCGCCATTGGAACAGTGTTTTCAGCAGATTACCGTTACTTCGGCAGCCGTCCGGCTATTGATGCTATTTATAATAATGACTATATCGCATACGGCTATGATATTTCTATTGAAACAGCAGCCGAAGGTGATGGAAAGTTCTCAATGAATGGCTCAAAACGTGTCATCTTTGCAAAAGGCAACGTGCAGTATATTGCTGCTAAGGGTACTGAAAAAGCTTGTTGGAAATTCGCTGATAATCAATACGATATGTTGCCAAATACAGCCGAACAAACTGGTGACGGCGTCAATATCAACCGCGATCGCTTCGGATGGGGCACGGGAGATAATCCTAATAATGTGTCGACCAGAAATGCAGACTATTTCGATTACGTCGACTGGGGTAAGAACTTCCCGAACGATGAGGGCTACGACTGGCACGCTCCTAAATGCATAGAATGGGAATATGTTATGTTTACACGTAACGCGTCGAAACTTAACGGAGTGTATAACGCACGTTATGCAAGAGCAAGAATCGACACCCCTGAAGGCGACAGAATAAACGGCTTGATATTGTTCCCTGATGTGTATAATCATCCGGGAGACGTGGAACTTCCCCAAAAAGCGAGCATAAACTACACCACAGACAACAACGGTGGCGCTTATACTGATAACATCTACTCAGTGGAAGATTGGGAAAAGATGGAGTTGGCAGGAGCGGTGTTTTTACCGGCAGGCGGTCAACGTATCGTAAAAAGCGGCAAACTCGGCTTCTATGATGTTAACGTGGAAGGTCATTACTGGTCACAGTGCGACCTCGGTGATCCGGAACACGCCTGTAATATCTATTTTACTACTTATCGTCCGTATATCTACGATAAAAACGACAAATATAAAGGCTTCTCAGTAAGACTTGTTCATGAATAAAAAATTTGTAACTTCTAACTGCAACTTAAAACTTTTTTGTATCTTTGTAGCTTAATTAATTAGGTTTTAAAATTTAAGAAAAATGAGTAGAATAGAAAAGATTCATGCCCGTCAGATTTTGGATTCACGCGGCAATCCTACAGTAGAAGTCGATGTTATCACCGAAGACGGCATCCTCGGTAGAGCAGCAGTGCCATCAGGTGCCTCAACAGGCGTTCACGAGGCTGTGGAACTTCGCGACGGTGACAAGACAAAATTCATGGGCAAGAGCGTGTATAAAGCTGTTGACCACGTTAACAACGAACTTGCAAAAGCTATCGAAGGCTATGAGGTCACCGACCAGAATGCCATCGATGCCAAGATGATTGAACTCGACGGAACAAAAAATAAAGGCAACTTCGGCACCAATGCCATCCTCGGCGTGTCGTTAGCTTGCGCAAAAGCAGGCGCTATCTACACCGACCAGCCTTTGTATCGTTACATCGGCGGCGTCAGCGCAAACACATTGCCAATCCCTATGATGAACATCCTCAATGGTGGTTCACATGCTGATAACAGCGTTGATTTTCAGGAGTTTATGATTATGCCAGTGGGCGCAAAGTCATTCCATCAGGCTATCCAGATGGGCTCTGAAATTTTCCATAACCTCAAAAACGTGCTTAAAGCTGCCGGTTATTCGACAAACGTCGGCGACGAAGGCGGTTTCGCACCAAACCTCAAGTCAAATGACGAAGGTATCGAGGTGATTCTCAAGGCTATCGAGAAGGCTGGTTACCGTCCGGGCGAGGACGTATTCATCGCTCTCGACGCTGCTTCTTCAGAATATTATCTTCCTGAAGAGAAAGTTTATCATCTGCACAAATCAACAGGTGAGAAACTCAATGCCAAAGAAATGGTCGAGTTTTGGAACAACTGGGTTAAGAAATATCCTATCATCTCCATCGAAGACGGTATGGCCGAAGACGATTGGGATGGCTGGAAACTCATGACTGACACTATGGGCGGCAAGATTCAGCTCGTCGGCGACGACCTCTTCGTGACCAACGTGGAACGTCTCAAGATGGGTATCGAAAAGAATGTTGCTAACTCTATCTTGGTGAAAGTCAATCAGATAGGTTCTCTTACAGAGACTATCGCCGCTGTCAACCTGGCTTATCGCAACCAGTATACAGCCGTCATGAGTCACCGCTCAGGCGAGACTGAAGACACCACCATCGCTGACCTCGCAGTCGCATTGAACACAGGCGAAATCAAGACCGGTTCGGCATCACGTACCGACCGTATCTGCAAATACAACCAGTTGATGCGAATTGAAGAGGAACTTGGCGATATGGCCTACTTCCCTGGAAAGAATCACAAATTCACGAAATAATCGTCTTCGAAATTCACGAAGTACAATTGTTTTTGAGCACGAGTCACTGCAGTGTAAAACCAGCGTAAGTCGCTGACCTGCAGTGATTCGTTTTCTTTAATGTAAGGCGCGTCGATAAACACTGTCGGCCACTGTCCGCCTTGTGTCTTGTGGCATGTGAGGGCATACCCGAACTTCACTTGCAATGCATTGAAATATGGATTTTGTCGCATTGCCTTGTATCTGTCGCGTTTGTTAGGAATATCCATGTAGTCTTCTTCCACAGCCTTGTATAGTCTGTCAGATTCCTCAGACGTGAGGGCAGGGGAGTCGCTTGTCAAAGTCTCAAGCAAAATCTTTACCGATAGATTTGTCTCGTCTTGATAATCAGTGAGTTGTATCTCCACATCGGCAAAGTGGAAACCGTACATTTCCTCGATATTGTTAATGCGCATCAACTCTATCATATCACCGTTGGCGATGAAACTGATTCTCTGGTCTTCGTCAGTCCAGAAATAGTTGTTTTTCACCACCATGAGTTTGTCGCCGGTCGAAATCTCGCCGTCTTCCTGTAAAATTCGTGCTCTTATCGCCTGATTATACATGTTGGCACGATTATTGCTGCGACAGATTATTACAGCTTCGTTATTTGACTGTCCGTTGAAATGTTGCATCAATAACTCCTCAAACTCCTGAGGTTCAATGCGGTGCACGTCAGGAAAGCCGTTGACACTGAACAGTGGACGTATGCGGTCCGTCCCCACAATATTTCTCAATCCTGTTGCATTATATAAAATTCCCGACTCCTCTTCCTGTCGCATCACCTCAGTCAGCTCATACGATGCCACTGTCAGGTTGAAACTGTTTTTCAATACGTTGATGTCGTTTGCCGGACTGACTTCCAATCCTACAGGAGGCAGCTGAGCGTTGTCACCGATTAACAACAGACGGCAATTTTCGCCGCTGAACACATAATTTATCAAATCGTCGAGCAGCGAGCATCCATTGGTGAAGTCGTCAGGAATCATAGAGCATTCGTCGACGATGAAGAGGGTGTTTTTTGCTTTGTTTTCGGCTCTTGTCATGCGAAAGGCGCCGTCGGAAAACTGCTGGAAACGGTATATTTTTCTATGTATCGTTGACGCTGTCTTCCCAGTATAGCCGCTCAGTACCTTCGCGGCTCGTCCCGTCGGAGCCATCAGCTGGTAACGCATGCCAAGTTGCGGAAGCGTCTTCACCAATGTGGTGACAAGCGTGGTTTTTCCTGTACCGGCATAACCTTGTAGCAAATATGTTGGATTGGCCTTTTCAGAGAGAAGGAAAGCAGCGAGATGAAACAACACGGTGTTTTGACCCTCTGTAGGCATAAATCCGAAGGATTTTACCAAAAGCTGATACAATTCCTGCCGTGTCATATTAGAAAGGATATCCTATACCAAAGTTCCAAACCACATTTTTCCACTGCAAATCATTGCCGCGCCATCTATTTGCTTCTTCAAACACAGGGTCAATCAATGGAGCGGCTAAATCAAGACGTATCAGGAAGAAAGAGAAATCGAAACGGATACCGAAGCCAGCGTCCATTGCAAGCTGCTTATAGAATTTGTCGAATTTAAACTGTCCTCCCTCAAACGACTCATTATTGGTCAAAGTCCAGATATTTCCGATGTCAGAGAAAATGGCGCCTTTCAAAATGCCATAAAGAGGGAACCTGAATTCTATATTCGACTCTATCTGCAAATCTCCGATATGCTCCATGTCATAACCGTCATTGTTCTTGAACTCACCAGGGCCCAACGTTCTGAACTGCCATCCGCGCATACCGTTTGTGCCGCCGGCATAGAAACTCTTTTCAAAAGGCATGTCTTTGGAATTGCCGTAAGCAATACCTTGCCCGAACATGAATCGCAATGCCAACACATTTTCACTCATGAAATAATGGTAATATCTCAAATCCAACTGATATCTGAAATACTGTGCGTAACGGATGCCAATGATTTCATGAAACTTATCAGATGTTGTGATGACCGGTGTTGTCTTGAATAACGACAATGCGTTTCCTGACGTCTCGATATCTGCTTTGAAATAAACAAAGTCTTTTGTTTTGGTTACGTTCTGGTTGGTGAAGATGAAAGAATAATTCAAACCGAGAATCAAGTGGTCGGTATATTGGTCTTTAATTCGCTGGTTTGTCTCATAGTCAAGCATTAATTCAAACAAATCTGTCGGCAAGACCTTGACTGTGTTGAGGTTGATAGGGGTAAGGTAGTGCTCGATTGTGTTGGTCGATTTCCAGTTATAACCGAATGATGCCGTCAGGATATATCGTGTGTAAAGCGGACGGATCTGTGCGTTATAGCCTGCCGACAGCAAAGTTCTCGGTTGATATTCGCTGACAAATCTGTGCAATGCGATAGGACTTAGGAATCGGGGGAACATGATGCTCGCGTCGATGCCGAATTCCTTAGTGTTAAACAAACCTTCGTCAGTCACGGCGTTTGAGACTCGTTGCGCCTGGAAACCGCCTTTCAACGTGACCCTCAACACCTCCGAACCTCTGAAAATATTATTGTTTCTATAAGAAATACTTCCTAAAGCACCAAGGTCGCCGCCCGAGTTAGTGCCTTCAAGCTGGATGTTGTAATAATGCAGCTTGCCTTTCTGCAGTTTTATAGTGCAATTCAGAAGCTTTAATGTGTCATTTTCGCTTGGCACCGTGTCGAAACTGATGTTGCTGAGATTGTATAGCTTCAAGCTTCCCAATGCTCTGTACGTCTGGCTGACTTTCTTAATGCTGAACTCTTCTCCTTGATGTATCTGGATGACCTGATTGAAAGTCTTGAGATTCACTTTGGGATTCTTGCCGTAGATGAAATCAAAACGATACTCGGGATCACGTTTCCTTAACGAGAATGTGAACGGTACCGTATCATTTATTGTTACTTTAGCAGTCTTTACGTTGTAATTAGGATAGATGAAAACCTTGTTGATATAATATTTCTCGTGCTTGTTGCCGTCGATACGCAGTTTGATGTCGGCTTTTCTCTGCATCAGGTTGGTGTCGACTTCATAGAAAATATACTCTTTGGTGAAGAAATAATATCCGTTGCTCCTGAGGTGATACGTTATCTGATCACGCTCCTTGTCCATCGTGTAAATGTTGTAATTGTCATCAGTCTTGACGACAAAATCATCCTCAATTTTCTTGATTTCAGAATATATCGCACTGTCGTATATTTTATAGTCGATATTTCTTATTGTGTAAGGTTTTGTCCGATGTATCGAATACACGACTTTAGCCCTTTTCCGTTTTTCTTTTTTGGTAGCTGTGACGCTTGATTTGAAAAATCCGGTGTTGTTCAGATAATTTTCAATCTGTCGTGTCGATTCGTTGGTAAATGTTACGTTATAGTATACTGGTTCGACGGCAAGATTTTTATTTACCCATTTGTAGAATTTTCTGTCGGTCTTCTGTGTTTTGTAATAAAGCCATACACGAGGCATCCATCCGAGAAGAGTTTTGTTAGGTTTTTGCACCAGATAATTTGCATACTCAGATCTTATCAGGTTACTACGCGCCGAGTCGTAAACGATTTTGTTGTCAACCAATAATGCCTTGCCTTCAGGGACATATTTCCTGACGCCGCAACTCGCAATTATCGAAACCACGAGTAAAAACATTATTAATTTAACAACTCTCTTCATTTAACTCCTAACTCCTAACTTCTAACTCCTAACTCCAAACTTTTAAATAACTTCCGCTACCGTGAAATTGCTTCCGCCAATGAAAACTACATCGTCGAAATGGGCATTGTTGAGCGCTGAATTGTATGCCTGCTGCACCGATTCATATACTTTTCCGCGTAATCCGGCCTCTAAAGCTTTGTCAGCCAAGATGTTGGCATCTAATCCGCGTGGTATGTCGGCCTTGCAGAAATAGTAGTCGGCATAATGTGGCAGCAGATGCAAAATACCGTCTATATCTTTGTCGTTCACACAACCTAAAACGAAGTGTAACTTCCTGAACGTCATGTCACTAAGCTGCATCACAATCTCTTTTATTCCGCCAACGTTGTGTCCTGTGTCGGCTATCACCAACGGTTGACGGCTCAAGATTTGCCATCTGCCCATCAGATTGGTGTTTTTCACCACAAACTCAAGGCCGTTGATGACGTCTTTCTTTTCGATATTGAACTTCGCTTTGAGTTGTTCGACGGCGCAAATCACTGTGGCAAGGTTTTTCTTCTGATAATATCCGAGAAGTGGGAACTCCACAGCCTCAATGTATAACTCATTGTCTTTCCAGATGTCAAACTTTTGATAATCAAGAGATTCGATGTGTATTTTGTCGCAATCTACAATCTGGTCGGCGAAGAAAATCGGAGCTTTGCATTCCTGAGCTTTCTTGATGAAAACGTCTTTAGTCTCCGGTTGTGTCTCGCCAATAACCACTGGAGTGTTTGGCTTGATGATGCCTGCTTTTTCAACCGCAATTTCTGCTAATGTGTTACCGAGCATATTCACGTGATCCAATGAAATGTTAGTGATTATGCTTAGTTCCGGATTTATCACGTTGGTTGAGTCCAAACGTCCGCCGAGTCCCACCTCGATGATGGCGATGTCGACTTTCTCTTTCGCGAAATAATCGAATGCCATGCCTGTCGCCATCTCGAAGAACGATAGTTGCATCTCCTCGAACTTCTCTTTATTGTCGCCGATGAAGTCGATGACGTTCTGTTCATGTATCATCTTACCGTTGATGCGTATTCTCTCGCGGAAATCGAGCAGGTGAGGGGATGTGTACAAGCCTGTTTTGTATCCGCATTCCTGGAAAATGGATGCCAAAGTGTGCGAGACTGTTCCTTTGCCGTTGGTTCCGGCCACATGCACTGTCTTGAAGCTGTTTTGCGGATTGCCAAGAAAATCAAGCAATTCTTTGATGTTGCCAAGGTCTGGCTTATATGCCGACGCACCTATCTTCTGGTACATCGGGAACTTGTTGAACATCCAATTTGTAGTCTCTGCGTAGTTCATTTTAAGACAAATTTATATGTTATCGTGCCTTTTTGTAGTTCGGCGGCGTTTTTATCTGATGCGAATACTGAGTTTCTTGCTGCGTTTAAAGCAGTCTCACGCATTTTGGCATTTGCGATGTTAGTGCCTTTGCCTATCTGTGTCCTTTGCACACGTCCGTCGCGGTCAACCCAGATGTCAACTACGATGGTGCCTTCTTCATTGAAGTCGGAACTTGGTCGCGATAGGCTTTTATGTCCTCTGCCTCCAAGGTCATATGATGGCCCGCCGCCGCTGCCGCCTTGTCCCGTGTAACTCTGGGCGTCCCTGGTACCATTCGGGTTACCTTGATCACCGGGTGTTTCAGTGTTGCCTTCTGATGAGGGCTGTTCAGGTGTCTTCACTGGCTTGAACAAGGCTCTCTCGTTGACTTTCTGTTCTTTTTTCTTAGGTTTCGGCTCCTCCAAAGCTGGTGCTTCTTCAGTATTTTGGGTCACTGTCTCTTCTTTGGGCTGTTCCTGCTTCGGTTTCGGAGCCTCTACCACCTTTGTTGGCTTTGGCTGCTGTTGCGTGCCCATGCCTTGGTTGTACATTCCGAGGTTAACCTCAACTCCTGCTTCTCCTGGCAACGGCAATGGCGTAGTGAGTGCCAAAATGAACAAAATCACTACTACAACAGCGTGAACCGCCACGGTAGCACCTATCGCAATGGCCCTATTTCTGTTCTGCCGTGTCATTTCTTCGCTGATGTTGCAAGTAAAACCTTGTGGTTCTGATGTGTCTCGTTGTTGATATTGTTCACAGCGTCAATCACGTTGACGATATACTGCACAGGTACCGTCTTGTCGGAACGTACTACCACAGTGCCGTCTATGGTGTTGCCGAGTGCAAGTAATATCTCCGGTTGTAACTGAGTGTCGGCGACTTTGCGTTCCCCGACGAAATAATCCATCTTGTCGTTGATGTATACTGTGACGGTCTGCTTTGCCATGGTGCGGCTGCTGCTCTGCGGAAGTAACAGTTTTATCGCATTCGGCGCCACTAATGTCGACGTCAGCATGAAGAATATAAGCAAAAGGAACACGAGGTCGGACATCGACGACGAGTTGAACTCCACTCTTCTCTGGTTTCTGCGTTTCAGTGCCATATTACTTTGCAGGTTCGTTCAAAACATCCATGAATTCAATACTCTTCGATTCGAGAAGGTTCACAACCTTGTCAATCTGTGAAACAAGGATGTTGTAGAAAATAAAGGCGATGATACCCACGATGAGGCCGCCGACGGTTGTCACCATGGCCTGGTAGATACCTGTAGAGAGAAGCTCTATATCGATATTGTTGCCTGCCATCGACATGTCGTAGAATGCACGAATCATTCCGATGACGGTGCCGAGGAAGCCCAACATCGGGCCGGCTCCGGAAATCATGGCGAGGAGCGCCACACCTTTCTCAAGGTTGCTGACTTCCAGGTTTCCGACGTTTTCAATGGCTGTCTGAATGTCATTCAAAGGCTTGCCGATGCGCGAGATGCCTTTCTCAATCATTCGTGAAAGTGGGGTGGAGGTGCGCTGGCACAACACCTTGGCATCATTGAGCTTGCCGTCTTTCATGTAATTGCGTATAGTTTCCATAAACATATCGTCTTTTTTCGCTGCCCGATTGATGTTTATGAATCGCTCAATAAAGATGTAAAACGCGATAATGGAGAAAATCGCTAAAATCAACATGATCCATCCGCCGTGAACGGCCATGTCCCATAAAGACATTCTGATTTCTGTGGCTTCTGTAACTTGTTCTGCCACAGGGATTTGCAATAAAAAATTCGTTAAATTCATATACTTGTATTTGTCATTTACAAAAATAAACAATTAAACGACAAATATATTATATTTCTGCGAATCTTTTTACAATTTTTTCACTATAAGTTTTAGAAATCGGCACCGATTCAAGTTCTTTCTTGTCGAAATCGATGTAGTAATAGTCGGATTCAGTGCGTAACACCTTGATATTGTTGGTATTAACTATGTAAGTTCTGTGGCATCGCATGAGAGGTGTGCCTTTGAAAGCGTCTTCAATGGCCTGAATTTTGTTGCGGAGCACAAAAGAACTGATACCTTCTTTATTATTATAGAACACCTCGACGTAGTTGCCTTCCGCCTTGATGTAGTATATATTCTCAAGCTTTACAGCGAATTTCTGAGCTCCGGTGTAGTCGTTGAAGTTGATGATGTCAGGATTTTCGGTGACGAGAGGTGCGCTGGTGGTGTTTTTCGTGTTATTGTTGTTCGCAATGTTAGATTTTATCACTCGTTTGGCGATATTCAGGATTCGGCGTGTATCAATGAGAGCGAAACTTAAGTCAGTGACAATGAACGGGAATCCTAAGGCTATCAGTGAAATCAAGATACTTTTTCCAATGATTAGTGCTTGTGTGTAACCTTGTATCTGCATGATTCTCAATGAGATATATGCATGGAAAAGTCCGATGAGCACAATCTCCGCAACATTCCATAATATATATTTGGGGAAGGTGAACCGTATCAGTCTTTTTGAAGTGTAATACATCATCACCCTGCTGAAAATCAGGAATATAGTGGAGAAGATGATGAAGAATGAGGTGTATATGAACTTGCTTTCATCTTCCACTGAAAACCATGTGGTGTTTGAAAACGGGTAATATATGGCCAAAAACGCGATAGCGAAGAGCGCCGAGATGGTTACCTGCACCACCAAGTTGTTCTTTTCTATCAGGTAATGTGGCAATTTTTTTCTTGTCATAGCCGAAATTTTAGACTGCAAAGATACAAATAATATCAATATGAAGATATTTTCGTCACAAAATTTTACAATTTCGTCACAAAAAATTGAAATTCGTCACAAAAGCCCCTGATTTCGTCACAAATAGTCGAATTTCGTCACAAAATTCAAAATTTCGTCACAAATGGGCTGAATTTCGTCACAAAAATTCATCAGGTGCATTATTGAGGGTATTTTTGCATCATTGAAAACGAATATTAGTAATAATTAAAAGACTTTTTAAATGAAGATTTCAGGAACAGGAAGTTCTCTTCCGTCAAAAGTTGTTACAAACCAGATGCTTGCTGAGATTCTTGACACATCTGACGAATGGATTACAACGCGTACCGGTATCAAGGAGCGCCGTGTCCTTTCTAAGGAATATGTGTTAGACCTCGCTGTCGATGCGTCGTTGAAGGCTTTGGCTGACGCTAAGATGGATGTTAAGGACCTCGACTTCATCATTTGCGCCAACGTCGTGAATGAATATGTGACACCTGCTTTGAGCTGCATCGTGAAAGATAAGATCGGAGCACATTGTCCATGTGTTGACCTCAATGGAGCGTGCGTGGGTTTCATTTATGCCTGCGACATCGCGGAAGCATATTATAAAATAGGTAAAGTGAAAAACGTCCTCGTGGTATGCGCCGAGGCCCCTGCCCATATGCTCGACTGGCATGACCGTACATGTGCCGTGCTGTTCGGAGCGGGAGCGGGAGCGGCAGTGCTCACACCGGGTGACAACATCATCGCCACACGTCTCACCGGTTCGGAAGGCTGGGACCGTCTCTATGAGATGCACGATCTCCAGTGGTGCCCTTACGATGAGAAAGGCAGCACCAATCTCCCTCTCGTGATGCATGGTCAGGATGTGTTCAAATTCGCCACATCAACATGCGTCAGCGACTTGAAGGCAGTGCTTAAAGATGCTAACGTCAGTGCTGATGAGATTAACACTTATTTCATCCATCAGGCTAACTTGAGAATTATTAAATACATCGAACAGATGCTGAGACAGCCTACCGAGAAGTTCCCGACCAACATCGAGAAATACGGTAACACATCGTCGGCCAGCCTACCTATCCTTCTTGACGAAGTGAAACGCGCTGGCGGCCTCAAGGAAGGCGACATGCTCGCTTTCAGCGCCTTCGGCGCCGGCCTCGTATCAGGTGCAATGATTATGAAATGGTAAAATTGAAAACTATGGAAACAAATAAAAGAAGAGTTGTAATTACAGGAATGGGAGTTGTATCTCCTGTTGGAAACGATGTCGAAACATTCCTCGACAGCATCATGACTGGAAAATGCGGCATCGGCATGATTACTAAGTTTAACACCGACGACCTCCCTGTGAAGGTTGCAGCAGAAATCAAGGATTTTGATCCTGCTAAGGACGGATTGGATACTCCTTTCGTGCGCCGTAACGACCTTTTCGCTGTATACGCCATGGCAGCTGCATGCCAGGCTATGAAAGGCAATGAGGATGGCTGGGACGCTGACCGTCTCGGCGTGTATATCGGCTCAGGCATCGGCGGCTTCGACACCATGATGCGTGAGATGCATAAACTCGAGGCAGAAGGTCCACGCTGGGTCTCTCCTCTGATGATACCTACCATGATAGCAAACATGGCGGCAGGTAATGTGGCTATCCGTTTCAACGCCCACGGAGTGTGTCTGCCAGTAGTGACAGCATGCGCAACGAGCACTCATGCTATCGGCGAGGCTTATCGCGCTATCAAAGACGGCTACGCTGACGGCATCATCGCAGGCGGTACAGAAGCTCCTATCAACCGTCTCTCAATCGCTGGCTTCGCTAACTGCAAGGCGTTGACAAAGTCAGAAGACCCGAATGCAGCATCATTGCCATTCGACGCCCGCCGTGCAGGATTCGTCATCGCAGAAGGTGCAGGTATCGTTCTTTTGGAAGAATACGAACATGCTAAACAACGCGGAGCTAAGATATACGCTGAGGTATGCGGCTACGGCAACACTTGCGACGGACATCACGTCACAGCACCACATCCGGAAGGAACATACGCAGCTAAAGCTATCAAGATGGCATTGGATGAGGCCGGTTATCAGGAAAAGAAAGACCTCCTTTATATTAATGCACACGGCACCGGTACAGCGTTGAACGACTCGTCAGAGACCATGGCTATCAAGAAAGCTATGGGTGAGGACGAGGCACGAAGAGCCCTGATAAGCTCAACAAAATCAATGACAGGACACCTTCTCGGTGCAGCAGGAGCTATCGAAATCATCGCTTCAGCATTGGCATTGCAGAAAGGTACGGTGCCTCCGACAATCAATCTTAACGAGGCTGACCCGGTATGTGACCTCAACTACACACCGAATAAGGCTGTCAAAGCTGACCTTACAATAGCAGTATCACAGTCACTTGGCTTCGGCGGACATAATGGCGCTGTGGCTTTGAGACCGATTAAATAAAACATTGAAAACTATATAGCTATGACAAAAGAAGAATTAAAAAACTACTTGCCTCACCGCGAGCCTATGTTGCTCGTTGACGAGATCGAGATTGATGAGCAGCATGTCGCTCACTCGAAATATCACGTCAAGGGTGATGAGTTCTTCCTCCAGGGACACTTCCCGGGCAACCCTGTGGTGCCGGGCGTCATCCTCTGCGAGATTATGGCCCAGTCGTGCGCTCTCCTTATGAAGGACGACCTTCCGGGCAAACTGACTTTCTACACAGGCATCAACAACGTGCGTTTCAAGAACCAGGTTCTTCCGGGTGACACCGTGGAAGTGGACGCTGTCTTGACAGCACACCGCGCCAACATCTATTTCTGCGATGCTAAATTAAGCGTCAGAGGAAAACAGTGCGTCAGCGGAAGCCTGTCGTTTGCTCTCGTTCCAAGAACAGAAAAATAAAATTTGAATATAATGCAGAAGAAAGATTTTCAAATCGTTGTGTTGGCAAAACAGGTGCCTGATACCAAGAACGTTGGTAAGGACGCCATGAATGCCGACGGCACTATCAACCGTGCGGCTCTTCCTGCCATCTTCAACCCTGATGACATGAAGGCTCTTGAGATGGCTCTGATGTGCCGTGATAGAATTAAAGCAGAAAACAACATCGATGTCAAGGTCACTGTCATCACGATGGGACCTCCACGCGCCAACGAGATTATCCGTGAGGCATTGTACCGTGGTGCAGACGATGGTTTCGTGGTCAGCGACAAACGTTTCGCAGGCTCCGACACCTTGGCTACATCATACGCTTTGTCGATGGCAATCAAGAAGTTGGGTCATTATGACATCGTCTTTACAGGACGTCAGGCTATCGATGGCGACACCGCACAGGTGGGACCGCAGACAGCAGAGAAACTTGACGTGCCACAGATCACTTACGCCGATGAGATTATCATCGCGACACCTGAGAAGATCCGTCTCAAGAGAGTGCTCCAGCATGGTATCGAGATCGTCGAGACAAAACTCCCGGCTCTCGTCACAGTACACGGCAACGCACATGAATGCCGCTCACGCCACGCACATCTCGTGATTAAGAAGAAAAACACTGAAATCCCTATGCTGACAGCCGACGACCTCAACCCTGACTTTGAGAGATTAGGTCTTAAAGGCTCTCCGACAAAGGTGAAAAACATCGAGAACGTCGTTCTCGCAAAGAAAGAAAGCATAGCAGTAAGTAGCGATGATGAAGGTATCAAAGGATTGGTTGAAGACCTCACCGCAGCTCACATTTTCTAATTTAAAATTTCAAATTTAAAGATTTAAAATTCATTTAAGATTAAAATTAAACAACTATAGTTATGACAACAAAAGAAAAAATCACTGAAATCATCGTTAACAAGTTGAATTGCGATCCTTCACAGGTTACAGAAGACGCAGCATTTGTCACCACATTAGGTGCTGATTCATTGGATATCGTTGAGCTTATCATGGACATCGAGCGTGAGTTCGAGATCACTATTCCGGATACCATGACAGAGAAGATCGTCACAGTGGGCGATGCAATCAAAGTTGTTGAAGAAATCAAGGCAAAATAATGAATAACATTATTGTTTATTGTGAAGTAAAAGACGACGGCAAGATCGCCGATGTGAGCTTGGAGCTCTGTTCCAAGGCCCGTCATCTGGCCGACCGACTCAACGTGAATGTTGAGGCCGCTGTCATTGGCAACAATCTCAAAGGTCTTGAGAATGAGTTGTTTACACATGGTGTGAACACAGTGTTCTGCCTTGAAGATTCGCGTCTGTCGTTCTATCAGACGCTGCCTCATTTCAGTGTGATGACAAAACTCATCGAGCGTGAAAAACCGTATTCAGTGCTTTTCGGAGCAACTCCTGTCGGTCGTGACCTCGGTCCGAGAGTGGCGTCATATCTCCGTTGCGGTCTCACAGCAGACTGTACAGCCCTCGACATCGACGAGAACGGCAACCTGATGCAGATCCGTCCGGCTTTCGGCGGTAACATCATCGCAACCATCATCTGCCCGGACGTCCGTCCACAGATGGCTACAGTGCGTGAAGGCGTTATGAAACAGGAAGTGTTTGAGAAACAGAAGAATACATCTGTCGTGAAACTCAACGCCGCTGAGTTCTTGAAGCCAGAGGATTTCATCGTGAACATCATCGAGCGTAAGCTTGAGGAGAAGAAAATCGACATCAAAGGTGCTCCAATCATCGTTTCAGGCGGTTACGGCATGGGTTCTAAGGAGAACTTCAAGCTGTTGCATGAGCTTGCTAACCTTCTCGGAGGCGAGGTCGGTGCCACACGTGCCGCTGTCGACGCCGGATTCGCAGAGCCGGAACGTCAGGTCGGCCAGACTGGCGTCACAGTGCGTCCAAAGGTGTACATCGCATGCGGTATCTCCGGCGCTGTCCAGCACCGCTCGGGCATGGAACAGTCAGCGTTGATAATCTCTATCAACACCGACCCGCACGCCCCGATCAACTCTATCGCAGACTACGTCATCACAGGTGATGCCGCAGATGTTGTGTCGAAGATGATAAAATATTGTAAATCAAATAGTAAGAAATAATGAACTTTTATCAAGATAATAAAAGCCTCGCTTTCTATCTGAACCATCCTAAGATGGAGGAGATCGTCCGCATGAAGGAAAACGACTTCGTGGACGCTGGGAACGACGAGTTGGCACCGAAGAACGTTGAAGACGCTATCGACAATTACGATAAGGTTTTGGACATCGTCGGTGAGCTTTGCGGTGACGTTCTTGACGTGAATGCAGAGGCAGTTGATATTGAAGGTCCGAAAATCGTTGACAACGCTATCGTTTACGCGAAGGGAACACAGCAGAACCACGAGGCTATGCGTGACGCAGGTCTCTACGGCATGGCTCTTCCGCGCAAATACAACGGACTTAACTTCTCATACGTTCCATACGTGATGGCAGCTGAGATGGTTTCTCGCGCTGACGCCGGCTTCGCTAACATCTGGGGTTTGCAGGATTGCGCCGAGACTATTCTTAAATTCGCTGACGACGCTATCAAAGACGAGTTCTTGCCACGTATCTACAAAGGCGACACTTGCTCTATGGACCTCACCGAGCCTGACGCAGGTTCCGACCTTCAGTCAGTGCAGCTCAAGGCTACTTTCGATGAGAAGGCTAACTGCTGGAGACTCAACGGCGTGAAACGTTTCATCACCAATGGTGATGCTGACATCAAGTTAGTGCTCGCACGTTCGGAAGAAGGCAGCACCGACGGTCGTGGTCTTTCACTTTTCGTCTACGATAGAAAAGAAAAAGCCGTGACAGTGAGAAGAATCGAGAACAAGATGGGTATCCATGGTTCACCGACAGCAGAGTTGGTGTTCAACAATGCTCCTGCGAAACTCATCGGCGACCGCAAGATGGGTCTTATCAAATACGTTATGTCGTTGATGAACGGCGCACGTTTAGGCGTTGGCGCTCAGTCAGTGGGACTCGCTGAAGCAGCAGTTCGCGACGCTGAGGAATACGCTGACCAACGTGAACAGTTCGGCAAGAAAATCAAGGAGTTTGTGGCAGTACAGGACATCCTCGATCTTATGCGTGCCAAGACTGACGCAGCCCGTTCATTGCTTTATGAGACAGCCCGTTATGTTGAGACAAACAAGAAAGTTGCCGACATGCTTACACCTGTTTTGAAGATGTTCGCCAGCGAGTGGGCTAACCAGATCGCTTACGACGACATCCAGATTCACGGCGGTTCAGGCTTCATGAAGGAATACAAATGCGAACGTTTGTATCGTGACGCACGTATTCTGACCATCTACGAAGGAACATCACAACTTCAGGTTGTCGCAGCTGCACGTTTCCTCGGAAACGGCGCTTACCTCAAGTACATCGCTGACTTGGACAACTTCGAGTATTCAGAAGAACTTCTCCCATTGCGCGACAAACTTCGTGCCATGACAGAGAAATATAAAGAAATTTTTGACCTCTCAGGCAATAAAGAGACCCACCACAGACGTTTAGTAGAAGCGGTAGGTTTCATCATCATGGGTTATCTGATGCTTCAGGACACTACTCGTTGCGCTGATTTCAGAAAATCTTGCGAGAATATTATAAAATTAGGTCAAGGAGAAATTGCAAAATCTTACGAATATGTTAAAGAATAGAACAGCTATCATTACCGGTGCCGCACGTGGTATCGGCAAGGCCATCGCAAAGCGTTTCGCTATGGAAGGCTGCAATATCGCTATTACCGATATTAATGAAGACAACATCAAGGCCACCGTCGCTGAACTCAGTGAACTCGGCACAAAAGTGAAAGGTTATGTTTCAAACGCAGCAGATTTCGCTGACGTTGAAAAGACCGTAGCTCAGGTTGCTGAAGACTTCGGTCGTATCGACATCCTTGTGAACAACGCAGGTATCACCAAAGACGGCTTGATGCTTCGTATGACAGAGGCTCAGTGGGATGCAGTCCTCACCGTGAACTTGAAGTCGGCATTCAACTACATCCATGCCGTGTTGCCTATCATGGCACGTCAGAAGGGTGGCAGCATCATCAACATGGCAAGCGTCGTCGGTGTAAGTGGCAACGCAGGTCAGGCTAACTACTCAGCATCAAAGGCTGGTTTGATCGGTCTCGCCAAGTCAATCGCTAAGGAGATGGGCAGCCGTGGCATCCGTGCCAACTGCATTGCTCCAGGTTTCATCGAGAGCGACATGACGCGTGCACTTCCGGAAGAGGTGAGAAAAGACTGGGCAACCAAGATCCCGTTGAGAAGAGGCGGTACACCGGAAGACGTCGCCAACGTGGCGTTGTTCCTTGCATCAGACCTCTCCAGCTATGTCACTGGTCAGGTGATTAACTGCTGCGGTGGAATGCAGTGCTAGTAGAGACGTGGCGCACACGTCTGTATAAAAAAACGGTTTGTATGTTTGTACGAACCGTTTTTTTATTTGTTTAGTTGATATATCTTGCCTGAAGATGAATCGGATTCCGCACCCGTGACGGATTTCAACACATTGATTTCGTTGCGGCTGCGGAGCAATCCGAGAAACGCGAAAACCAGGGCTTCTTTGTAGTCGATGATATCGTCGGAAGGAACGGAAACCTGATGTTTTGTATGTGCTTGGATGCGTTCTACGAGATATTTGTTTTTTGCGCCGCCGCCTGTTACCAATATTTTGTCTGTTGGCTGATTTTCAATTGATTGTGATATTTGAATGGATATGTGCTCAACGAATGTAGACATCATATCGGCAATATCGTCATGGTTTTCAATTAACGGTTTTATGTTGTCCTCGAAGAATTCACGTCCCAATGATTTGGGATATTTTTGTGAATAGAAAGGATGTGCGTTCAATGTTGTTAATAATTGATTGTCAATGGTTCCGGAACGAGCGATTAATCCGTCTTTATCGTATGGCATCGATAATTTGTTTGCCAGATAATTCAATGCCTGATTTGCGATGCAGATATCGTATGCTATACGTTGACTGTCGACGTCATATGAAACATTGGCGATGCCGCCGATATTGAGACAGATAGGGAAGGAGGGAAACAATAGTTTGTCGCCTATTGGCACCAATGGTGCGCCCTGGCCGCCTTTTAGCACATCTTCGGTACGGAAATCGTTTATGACAGTGACACCGCATTCGTTTGCAAGTGCCTGACCGTCACCGATTTGCAAAGTGTAATGTTCCTGCGGCTTATGGAAGATCGTGTGGCCGTGGGATGCTACGATTTCAGGCTTCAGGCCATGTTTATCAATAAATGATTTCGTCACCTTACCGAGGAATCTTCCATATTGATAATCAATATCTTTTAATTTATTGCTATCATAATAAAACGCATCGGCTAACATTTGCCGCCAATCATCATCGTAATCGTAATTGTCTTTGGCTACAATTTCAAAATGCCATTGACCGTCATGCCGGAAGTCGACGTCTACAAGGTCGATGCCGTCGAGCGAGCTGCCCGACATGAGACCGATTATGTTGTGTTTTTCGATCATTTATAACGAATCGATGATTTTGTTGAGATGTATGCTGTTGGAACCTTTAACGAGGATGTCTCTGCCTGAAACAGGGTGCTGCTGCAGATACTGCGCGAGCTCTTCGACATTAATGAACGTAGAGAACTTTGAGTTCTTTGCGACGCGTTGGAACTCTTCACCTACAAGATAAACATTCTCAAATCGGAGTTCTTTGAGAAGCTCCAAAATATTTTTATGTTCCTGCTCAGACTCATTGCCGAGCTCGCGCATGTCGCCGAGAATCAACAGGTTGTCTGACTTACAGATGTTTCTGAAGTTCTTGATGGAGTGACTCATGCTGGTCGGGTTGGCGTTGTAAGCGTCCATCACTACACGGTTGCGTGCAGTCTCAATGACTTGTGAGCGGTTGTTGGTGGGGCGGTAGCTTGACAGTGCCTCAACGATATCGTTTGCGGCGACATTGAAATATGTTCCGATGCATATTGCTGCCATAACATTCTCGAAGTTGTAGTCGCCAACGAGTTGAGTGTCGATCTTTTTGCCGTTCCATTCCACTGAGAGATACGGATTAGCCGAAAGGAGCTTGCCTTGAATGTCGGCATCGTTGCTTGTTCCGTAAGTCACCTTATTAATACTTTTGGAGAGATCCATCAGCAGCTCGTTGTCTTTATTCACGAAAAGCAGACCTTTGTGTGCCGCAATGTATTGGTACATCTCATTTTTGGTCTTGATAACGCCTTCATATCCTCCAAAATCTCTCAGATGAGCGCGTCCGATGTTGGTGATCATGCCATAATTAGGCTCGCCGATGCCGGTAAGTTCATTTATATCTCCCGGATGACTTGCGCCCATCTCAACCACTGCAAGCTCAGTATCTTGTTTTATTCTCAGCAACGTGAGCGGTACTCCGAGTTGATTGTTGAAATTGCCTTGTGTAAAGAGGATGTTGTATTTTTTCGCCAGCACAGCTGAAACAAGCTCTTTTGTTGTCGTCTTGCCGTTTGTTCCGGTGATGCCGATGATAGGTGTGTCAAGTTGCTTTCTGTGATGGTTGGCAAGTTCCTGCAATGCTTTCAGGCTGTCTTCCACAACGAATAATCTCTCGTGTTGCGGAAGGTCTTTTCTGTCTGCTATAACGCATGCCGCTATGCCTTCTTCTGCCACATTCAAAGCGAAATCGTTGCCGTCAAAGTGTTCGCCTTTGAGAGCAACGAAAACGCATCCTTGTGTGATGGTACGACTGTCGGTAGTGACAGTGTATGCTGTTTTATACAGCTTGTAAATCTTTTCTATAGTACTCATTGTTTGTTCATCGCACATCTGAAGCCTACCGTTGAAGAAGTTTGTGTTTCTTCCATAAAGCGACGTACAGAAGGGCTGAGGTAGTAAGGACCGTCGGCCCATGAACCACCTTTATACACGCGTGAACGATCTGATATCAAAGTGGTCTTGCCATAGTCGTACATCTGTTTGGTGAAGTCCTGCTGAGCGTTGTCTTTGTTGCTCCAGTCGTTCTGGATTGTCGACATATAGTCACCGTCTTTGTAATTGAGGTCACGGAACGGGTTCTGGTCGGCGAAGTCTTCAAATGAGAGCGGACGATAGACGTCGAGCACCCATTCTGACACGTTGCCTGCCATGTTGTAGAGGCCGTAGTCGTTTGGCCAATATGACATTACAGGAGCAGGGAATGCTGCGCCGTCGTTGAGACTGCCGGCTACCCCCATGTAATCGCCGTTACCTCTCTTGAAGTTGGCGACGAAGTTACCCATGTAGTTCTTATCCTGAGAGCGGAGACCGTCGGAATCCCAAGGATATATTCTGCGTTCCTTGATGCTTTCCTCTGAAGTGTTGCCGATGAGACCTAAAGCGGCGTATTCCCATTCAGCTTCCGTGGGGAGACGATATTTTGGAATGAGTATGCCGTCTTCCATTCTCACGCTGCGCTGACCTGTCGGGTTGCTTGGGTTGAGGTCTGTGAAACCGTTGGCAATAACTCCTGTGTATTCACCTGCGAGATATGCGTCGGTGGTGAAGTGGTTGTCTTTGTCCTGATTTGGGTCGAATGCGAGAACTCCGGCTTCGATGAGAAGCATCTCGTTGACGCGGTCTGAACGCCATAATGCGTAGTCGTTAGCCTGAAGCCATGACACGCCGACGACAGGATAATCGCGGTATGCCGGGTGACGGAAGTATATCTCAACCATAGGCTCATTGTATGACAGAGAGTTACGCCATACTAATGTGTCAGGAAGAGCTTTGTTGATCATCTCCGGATAATCGCTTCCGAAGATGCGTTCCAACCAATATATATACTCCAGATAATCAAGATTGCTTACCTCTGTCTGATCCATGTAGAATGATGAAACGGTGACCTGACGTGGGGTGTTGTCCCATTCAGAGTATACGTTTTCCTGTGTGGCACCCATGGTGAATGTGCCCCCTTCTATCGCCACAAGACCCGGCCCAATTGGTTGCTCGGTTGCCTTGGCTACATAAAAACCTCCGTAATTCGGATCATTGTAATTCCATCCTGTGGTTCTCGACTTGGTTGTGGACTTCTTGCCACATGAAATCATAAGGATACCGCAACAAAAAATTGCCAAAATAGCACTAAATCTAATACTTCTATGCATTTTCATTCGTATTTTATTATCTTTTTCAATAACTGAAATTCATTGTATTTATTGCATGAGCCGATAAAAAAATGAATTTTATTTTCTTCAAAATTTTCAAACTGCAATAATACGACTTTTTTCCGTTGTCTGAAAAGGTTTTTTTAATTTTTTTTGAAAAGTTTTTTTACAATATTATTTCACGCTGTTCGTTGTAGTTTTGAAAATATTGTTTATCTTTGCAAATTAGATATGAATACGTCTTTAAAAATATATAGAAAATTATTTGTGTTGCTTGCTGTGATGTTCTTCATGGCAAATGTCACTGTTTGGGCTGAGAATTCGGTTCTTAGCAGCGGGACTTGGTATAAACTGTCGATTTCTGAGACGGGAATGTATAAACTTACATATTCCGATTTGGAATCGATGGGTGTCGATGTGGCGAATATCAATCCGAAAAATCTCCGTATTTATCATAATGGCGGCGGTGTTTTGCCTAAAATCAACAATAAATATTATCCTGATGATTTGTATGAAATCCCGATTTATGTGTCAGGAGAGGATGACGGCGTATTTAACCGTAATGATTATGTCTTGTTCTACGCCAGAGGGCCGGTCACTTGGAGATATATCAAAAAGACGCAGTATTATGGACATGTGAAGAATCCGTATACCAATTATACTTATGTGTTTCTGACTGTCGGTGCGGAAGAGGGCAGACGTATTCAAATGGCGGAAGAGCCGGAAGAAACCTCTGTGATTCCTGTCGACGAATTTATTGATTGTCAGGTGAAAGATGTCGACGACATCAATATCAACAATATGGGTTGTACCTGGTTTTTCGATAAGTTTGATGTTGTCTTGCAGAGAAATTACGATTTTAAATTTGATAATATCAATACTTCAAAAGAGGCAAAGATGAAGGTCTCGATGGCATCGAGGAATATTTCTTCGGCAACGATGACGTTCAAGTACGATAACAGGATAGTGTATTCAAAGTCGTTTAAGAATTACGGCACATACATGTTCGCGGATTGGGATACTTTATGCTCGGCGCGATTTGCTGTTACAGGCAGCCCTATAAACATAACGGCGACATACAACAGGGCGATGACATCGTCGGTGGCATGGATGGATTATATCTCATTGAATGTCTGGCGTTATCTCAAGATGAGCGGAGATGTCATGGCGTTCCGTAATCCGGAATGCAGCAGTGCCAGTGTGGTTTATGAGTATGATTTGCAAAACGCATCGGATGTGGAGATGGTGTGGAATGTCACCGACCCGATCAATCCTACGAGGATGAAAACGAAAATGACGGCGTCGACATTGTCGTTCAAGGTTTATGGTGATATGAATAACGAATTCATCGCATTTAAGGGAAGCGGATTCAAGACCCCTGCATTTGACGGCGTGGTCGGGAATCAGAACCTGCATGCCATGAGGAATATCGATTACCTTATTATTACGCATCCTAAATTCCAGTCGCATGCTGAACGTCTGAAAGATATTCATGCGCAACTTGACGATTATGTTATTGAGATCGTTCAACCGCAGTATATATATAATGAGTTCTCGTGTGGCGCTAAGGATATCGCAGGTATAAGGAATTTTGTCAGGATGCTTTACCAAAACAGCAGTGACGAGCATAGCCTTAAATATGTGCTGCTTTTCGGTGACGCGTCGTATGACTACCATAACACCGATGAATGTCTCATCCCGACATGGGAGTCGTTTAACGGCTGTGACATTACGTCGTCTGTCGTTACCGATGATTTCTATGTCTGCCTTGACGATAACGAAGGTTTGATGGAATCTCCTAAAAACGGTCCCAACGCCTCGATGATAGACTTGCCTATTGGAAGAATGCCGGTGAAGACAGAGGAACAGGCTACGGAAATCATCGACAAAATCGAGGCTTATGTAGCTAAAAATGCCAGTGCGATGGCAAACTGGCGTAATGTCATCACATTGATATGTGACGATGAGTCGAATGATTTTATCTCCAATTCGGAATATTTGGCGAATAACATCCGTAAATGGGGCGGAAATATTATTGTCGACAAGATTTATCTTGATGCATACAATCAGGTGGCTACTGCAAGCGGACAGCGTTGCCCTGAAATAAACGAAGCAATCAGCAACCGTATAGGAAAAGGCTCTCTCGTAGTGAATTATAACGGTCACGGGGGCGAGATAGGACTTGGCGAGGAACGTATTTTGACCATAGAGGATATCAATTCGTGGGAGAATATACCTATGTTACCTCTGTTTGTCACCGCAACATGTGAATTCAGCCGCTATGACGATCACACGAGGACTTCTGCCGGTGAGTTATTGTTTACAAACAGCAGGGGCGGTGCAATCGCGATGATCACCACTGCAAGAACGACGAGCGGAAGTAGGGAGCTTTTAATTAGAACATATAGGAATATGTTCCAGATGGAAAATGGAGAATACCCTACAATGGGTGAGATTTTCTTTAATGCCAAGCAAGATAAAACCAACGTAACCAAGGTGTTCGTGCTTTTCGGCGACCCTGCACTGCGTCTGGCTTATCCGAAAAACAATGTTGTTTTGACCAAAATCAATGGGAAGCCTGTTTCTCCGAATAATGATACAATATGTCTTAATGATACTCTTAAGGCGTTGAGTACTATTGAGTTACAAGGAGAGATAACTGATAATTTCGGTGAGATTATGACAGACTTCGACGGAGTGGTTAGAGTGTCGGTCTACGATAAAGAGAACACGTATCGTACCAAAGGTGATGAGGGCTCTCCGGTAATTGATTTCAAACTTAGGAATAGTCTGTTGTTCGATGGCAGCGCTACTGTTGAGGCCGGAACGTTTACGACCACATTCACGATTCCTAAAGATATCAACTATAGCTTCGGTAAAGGTTTGATAAGCTTCTATGCTACTGATTATGAGCAAGATGCAAACGGAATGTATGACAATATAATAGTCGGAGGCTACAACGACCAGGCTTTGCCTGACGAACAAGGTCCGGAGGCACGCATATTCATTGATGACACATTGTTTGTAAGCGGCGGAATAACTAACGAGAATCCGTTGTTCTATGCGTTGATGAGAGATGAATATGGCATCAATACGACAGGAATCGGTATCGGACACGATATTACTGTGACAATTACAGGAGCCACAAACAAGACGTACACGCTGAATTCATATTATGAGACACCTGAAAACCCGAACGATTACGGTAAACTTGCGTATCGTATCTATGGTTTGAATGAAGGTGAGCATCATCTTAACTTCAGGGTGTGGGACATTTATAACAACTCAACCAATGTCTCTCTCGATTTTGTTGTCATCAAGAGCGATAATCCGGTTGTGGAGAATGTTTATAACTCCCCGAATCCTATGACGAATTACACGAGATTCTGCTTTGAGCATAACCAAAAAGGCAATATTGATATCGTGATAAACATATATAATTTGAGCGGACAGCTTGTCAAGACGATAAGAGACAGCAGATTCGGCACTTCGACACGTATAGAGCCGATTTACTGGGATGGCAGAGGCGATAACGGTGCGAATCTTCCGTCAGGATTATATATTTATAATGTGACGTTGACCAATAATAATAAGGAGAAACATTCCGGCTATTCAAAATTGGTGATATCCAGACAATAAATAAAATTTTATACAATAAATAAGATGCATGTGCGTTAAATGAAATAAATGTTTAATTTTGCAGCGTAATTTATAATAATATGGTAAAGAAAACTTTTGTTATTTTAGTGGTTCTTTTGATGGCTGGCGTCATTGCAAAAGCACAAAACAATGATTACAACGTCATTTCTACGGCAGTTCCTTCTATGATGATTGCTCCGGATGCACGTTCAGCAGGTATGGGTGATCTGGGCGTGTCGACATCACCTGATGTATATTCAATGCATTGGAATCCTGCCAAATACGCATTTATTCAAGATGATTTGAGCGTTGGTCTGGCATATACTCCATGGTTGAGAAAGCTCGTTCCGGATATGAATATCGCTTATCTCGCTGTCTCGAAACGTGTCAGCAGCAAGTCGGCAGTCGCTGGAACATTGCGTTACTTCAACTTGGGAGATATCAACTTCAGAGGTGACGACAACACAGACCTCGGAACATACAGACCGAATGAATTCGCAATCGACCTCTGCTATTCAAGAAAACTTGGTGACTACTGGTCAGCGGCAGTGGCAGCGCGTTATATACGTTCTGACTTGACGCAAGGTGTTCAAAATTATGCTAAAGCGGCATGGTCAGTGGCGGCAGATATCGGCGTTTACTACCAGAGACCGGTTAATCTCGGTAGCGTTGACGGAGACTTCTCATGGGGAGTTTCAATCACCAATATCGGTAGCAAGATGAACTATTCTAACGCTAACTCAAAATCGGATTTTATCCCGACGAACTTACGTTTGGGTCCGACATTGAAAGTCAATATCGATGAGTTTAACTCACTTGCATTCTCGATTGACCTCAACAAGCTGCTTGTTCCTACACCTCCTATCTATGATACAGCCGGTAATATTATAAAAGGTAAGGATCCGGATGTGTCGGTCGTGCAAGGTATGCTCCAGTCATTCTACGACGCTCCAGACGGATTCAGCGAGGAGTTGAAAGAAATTACACTCAGTATAGGTGCCGAATATATCTATAACAACGTGTTCGCTGTTCGTACAGGTTTCTTCCATGAGGCAAAGATGAAAGGTAACCGCCGTTATCTCACATTCGGTGCAGGCTTGCGCTACAACGTGCTTGTTATCGATGTGTCATACCTCGTGCCGGTCAACAATAAGGCCAATTCAGGAACCAACCCTCTCGAAGGCACATTACGTTTCAGCTTGGCATTCAATATCAACAAGTGGGGTGGAAACACCAAACTTGAGAGAGTTGATTAAGGAGTATGGATTAAAAAGTAGGGGCGGATGATTATCCGCCCTTTTTTTATTAATTTTTTGGTGTTGGTATTAAAATTTGTTGTATTTTTGCAGCACCAAAAACAGAAATTTATTGAGACTATTTTTTTATGTGTTTTCAAATAGATTTCTTGGCTTTTGGGTTTTAAGTTACTATTTGTTTAACATTTAAAAAATTAAAAATGAAAAAATCAAAATTTAAACATGGAGCCTTGGTGCTGTTTGCTGCTCTGGCATTCAGCTTGTTTCTGCCGATGTATGTGAACGCCCAAGGTGGAGGAGCCGACGGCTTTTTCAAGGGATTCTTTGACGATTACGAAAATCGAGACGGTGAAGACGTTGAGGTGTATGGCGGCGTCACCAATGATTCTTTTAATGCGCCAATAGGTAGCGGACTGCTTATAATGCTGGCTTCCGGACTCGGATATGCAGCTGTGAAAAGGCGTGGAGTGCGGTCACGAGATTGTGCGACAATGCTTGTGGCGTCAGCTTTGATGCTCGGGATGACACAATGTAAGAAAGAAGTGAATAAGAAAATACCTTATAATAATAAGGTGAATATTACACTGAATCTGGATGATGGGGCTAAAACTGATGTCAATCCGGAGACGGGAACGGTCGATTTTGTTGACGGAGATGAGATTATTGTGGCTAACAACGGCGTTTATGTCGGAACACTCGTGTATGAAGATGATGTCTTTAGCGGAACCATAATTGGGGCGAGTTCTGACGATTATCTCCATTTCTATCATCTTGGCAATAAGGATGTCGGGCTGTTGGTAGAGGGTAGTAGCTCAGCATGTTCGGTGTCGATATCCGACCAGATTACAACGCTTCCGGTGATATCCGCCGGATGTTCTAATGAATTGTATTCGGACGACAACTCGTTGTATACCGCAAGACTGCATAACAAATGTGCCTTGGTGATGTTTGATGTCGACACAGACTCGGAATTTGCCGCTACATGCATCTCGGGTTGCAAGAATCAGATTGATGTAGATTTCAGTGACGACTCTTTTAGCTTTAGTGAGGCTGATGGAGGAAAGATACATCTTTCTCCGGGGAGAGGCTATAGATGGGCTGTGCTTCTGCCGCAAGAGGAACTGGGGGTAGGCGAGGCCGGTTCCGCTGTTGCCGGAATATATAGCGGTACGCGAGGCGCTGTGCCGAAAATAACTGCCAATGAGGTTTATGCCGACGGAGTTTCTGTTGTTATGAATGAAGCGGAGACTGTGGAAGGTGCACTGAATGCCTTTTTTACAGTGAATGAGCAGGGTAAGAAAGTCCGTTTTTCCAAGGCCAATCTTTCTTACAATACGGTTACTAAAGAGTGGAGATTCCTCGATTATCAATATAGTGTTGAAGAAAGAGATTCGGAAGGCGTAGGCGTCGATTACGAGTACCGTACGGTAATGACGCTATTTGGCTGGAGTACGAGCGGGTTTAATCATGGGGCGGTGTGTTATATGCCATATAGCACGAGCACGACGAAATCGAGTTACTGTGCTTATGGAAATGGGGCGTTGAATCTGTATGACGGAGATGGAACTGCTGATTGGGGATACAATAAAATCGCTAATGGCGGAGGAGCGTATAAGCAATGGCGTGTCCTGACGCAGCCGGAGTGGTATTATTTGATAACCAGAGCTCAAGATGATGAGAAGTTTGCTGAAGCTACGATAAATATACCGCGAAAGTCGATTACAGGATTCGTTCTGCTTCCTGACGAATGGTCTGAGCCGTATCCTGAATGTTTTACGGCAGGTTACGGCAATAATTATACAACAAATGTCTATACTTTGGAACAATGGCAGCAGATGGAAGAGAATGGGGCTTTGTTTCTCCCTAATTGCGGCAGGCGGTATAAGAAAGTATGTACAGGTCCCAATCTGTATCTGTTCTTGTGGACAAGCTCAAGAAGTACTAATTCAGATGCTTGCGCTGTGTTTTTAAGTGACACTGAGATAAATCCGCTGCGAATTGATTACAAAAGCTGTGGCTCGGCAGTCCGTCTTGTGTGTGAATGACTTTTGTGAATAAAAAAAGAGACAATGACATTGTCTCTTTTTTAACCTTAAATAATTAATTATTAGGTACGGCTTCGCCGAATCAATACTCGTCAGATACTGTGAGCTTTTTTCTGCCTTTTGCGCGGCGTGCTTTCAATACCTTGCGACCGTTGGCAGTTGCCATTCTTTCTCTGAAACCGTGTTTGTTCTTGCGTCTTCTGTTCGATGGTTGAAATGTACGTTTCATTGTCTTATGTATTTATTTTTTCTTTTTTCCTAATTTTTCGGACTGCAAAATTACACATAATTTTGATACGTACAACATTTTTTTGAAAAATTATTTTTCAGGTACATTTTTCAATGTTTCTACTAAGAATTCCCAGAATGGAGCTACTGATTCGATGAGCAGAGCCTCGTCAGGTGAGTGTGGGTGAACGAGTGTCGGGCCGAACGAAATCATATCCCAGTTAGGATATTTTGCGCCGAGGATACCGCATTCGAGACCTGCGTGGATGACCATGACTTTAGGTTCTTTGCCGAATTTATCGTTGTATACCTTCTTCATTGTGGCGAGGATCGGGCTGTCGATGTTCGGTTTCCAGCCGTGGTATGAGCCGCTTGACTCTGCCTTTGCGCCGTGAGCTTCGAGGACGGCACGGACGTCTTCAGCGAGTTTGTCTTTGAGTTCATCGACGAGGCCGCGTTGCAGTGAGCATGTGATGATCTTACCGTCTTCCGATTTCACGAGAGCGAGGTTCGATGATGTCTCGACAGTGCCTTCGAAGTCTTTTGACATTCCGATGACGCCGTTAGGATATTTTGCGATGGCTTCGAGCATGTTCTTGAAGGTCTTGTTGTCGATGACTTCTGCAGGCATCTCAGTTTCTGCCATTGCTATTGCGAGGTCTGGTTCAGCTTCTGAGAACTGTTCTTTCACTGCAGTCTCGTATTCGCTGACGAATTTCTGCATTTTCTCCACTTTGTCGGTTGGGACTACCACTGTGGCGAACGACTCTCTTGGGATGGCGTTGCGGAGGCTGCCGCCGTTGATGGTGGCAAGACGCACGTTGAATTTCTGTGACACCATGATTAATAAGGTGTTCATGATTTTGTTGGCGTTGCCTCTTCCGAGGTTGATGTCCATGCCCGAGTGACCGCCTTTTAATCCCTTTACTACCAGTTGGAATGCTGCCATGTCGGCTGGTGTTTTCTCCATTTTAGGAGTCCAGTAGCCGTTGGTATCGATTCCGCCTGCGCAGCCCACGTAGAGTTCGCCTTCGGTCTCTGAGTCCATGTTGAGGAGGATGTCGCCTTTAAGGAATCCCGGTTCGAGTTTGTTTGCGCCTGTCATGCCGGTCTCCTCGTCGATTGTGAAGAGGCCTTCGATAGGACCGTGCTCGAGGTCTTTTGATGCGAGCACACCCATTGCCGCGGCTGCTCCCACGCCGTTGTCAGCGCCGAGAGTGGTGCCTTTTGCGCGTACCCAGCCGTTGTCGACGTAAGTCTCAATCGGGTCTTTCTCGAAATCATGAGCGGTGTCGGCGTTTTTCTGCGGCACCATGTCGAGGTGTGCCTGAAGGATGATGCCTTTGCGGTTTTCGTAACCTGGTGTTGCCGGCTTGCGGATGATGACGTTGCCGGCAGCGTCGACGATGGTCTCAAGACCGAGGTCTTCACCGAATTTTTTCATAAAAGCAATCACCTGAGCCTCCTTCTTTGAAGGACGCGGGATGCGAGTTAAGCTGTAGAAGTTTTCAAATACTTCTTTTGGTTGTAATTCGTTGATTGTCATAATGTTATATTTTTAAAATGATTTATTTGTTTTTCACAAAGTTGTTTATTTTCTCGTCGCCCCAGATGTCTTCCATGATCTTCAGCGATTCTTCCACCTTCATATCTTTGCGTGCTTCCATATTACGTTGGACGAATATGCAATCTGAGAGTTTGCAACCGTTGCACACGATGTCTTCGGCGAGGGCGTCACATGACGGTGCGCCGCAGATGCCGCAGTCGATTTGAGGCAGCAGGCGTTCCAACTCTTTTATTTTATTCATCTTCTCGAGAGCTTTCGAGATGTCGGGGTCGAGGCTGATGGAACGTGCTTCCACCGGACCGACTGCGATGTTGTCGAGCAGATAGTCGTGTTCGTCTTCCACCTCGTTGGCGCGTGTCAGTTCGCCGCGACGTTCCTTGCCAGCTACATATCTCGCGCGGTTGAACAAACGTTCGCAGGTGAGGAAACGGTTGTTGTAGGTGAGGATGCCGCCAGGACAGCTCTGGTCGCAGGCGCGAAGCTCGAGGAAGTCGACGTCTTCAATTTCTTCATTCTCGACTTTTTCGAGGAATTCGATGCAGTTTTCCATTCCGTCAATGGAGAGGGAGTGCTCGGATACTGAGAGTCGGCGTTCGCCGTTGGTCAGTGAGGTTAGGATGCTGTCGGATGTGAGCTGTGCGACTGGCAGTTTCACCTCTTTGTAGTCGTGGCCTTGTTCCTTGATTTTCTTGTAGACGCGGTTATATAGCGAGTCCATGTTGATGACGCCGTCGACGCTGGATTTCTCTTCGCCTACAGGGCTTTTCACTGCTGCTATCTTCGCGGCGCAAGGTGTTACGTAGAACACTCCGATTTGGTCTTCCGGCCATCCGTCTTTCACGAGTTTGCGTCTTATATACATTGCCGTGATGTCAAGCGGAGCCTTGATAGGGATGATGTTGTCAACCAGACCGGGGAACTTCACCTGAATGAGGCGTACGATGGCGGGACAGAATGATGATATGAGTGGTTTTTCGTTGCCTTCACGCTCCAAACGGTTTTTTGCCTCGGTATAGATAGGCGTTGTTATCTCCGTCTCAATGACGTGCTGGAAGCCTATCTCTTTGAGGATGGCATAGATGCGCGACACGCTGATGTCGTCTTTAAACTGACCCAGGAAGACGGCTGGGACAAGTGCGACGCGGCAAGGATATTTAAAGATTTCCTCGAAGTCGTCCTGTTTGACGAATACGGCTTTATGCGGACATGCTATGAAGCAGTTGCCGCAGTCGATGCAGCGGTCTTCGTTGATATGCGCTTTCCCGTCGCGGACACGGATAGCTTGCGTGGGGCACACTCTCATGCAGTGGGAGCAGCCTTCGCAAACGTTTTCGTTTATTTGTAGAGCGTGAAAGAATGACATAATCCTAATTTTTTAATGATTAACTGAGGTTGACCTCCATTTCTACGGTTGTCCCCACACCTACGGTTGATTGCACGTTTAGGCGGTCGACGTTTTTCTTGATGTTAGGGAGTCCCATGCCGGCTCCGAATCCCATATTGCGGACTTCCGGTGAGGCGGTGCTGTGGCCTTCCTGCATTGCCCAGTCGATGTCGGGGATACCGGGGCCTTTGTCGATGACACGAAGGAGAATCTTGCCAGCGTCGATGTCGGCGGTGACCACACCGCCGTAGGCATGCGCGATAGCGTTGACTTCGGCCTCGTAGAGGGCGACAACGACGCGTTTCACTATCGACGGGTTCACGTTGAGCTGCTTCAGAGTCTTCTTGATAGAACTTGAGGCAGAGCCGGCGTTGACGAAATCTCCTTCAATTACTGTATATTCCAAATGCATGTTAATTAGTTTTCGTTAATATCATGTTAATAAATCGGTTTGAGTCCGGCTTCCCATAGGAGACCGCAGGCCTTGAACATCGAGTAGTCGCATTCCATGAGTACCATGTCCTCCTCTTCGGCGAGCTCGATCATTTCTTCTGTAGGTTTCTTTTTTCTTACGAAAACGACGATGTCGAGGTTGCCCATCTCGCATGTGCGGATTGTCTGCATGGTGCAGAGGCCGGTGACAATCATCGGGAAGTTGTCGCCTAAGGTCAGGATGTCGGACATCAGGTCGCTGGCGAAAGCTTTATCCTGTTCCTCGTCGAGACGGTCCTGACCGCATATTACCTTGGCGTTCAAGACTTTAGCAATTTCAGATAGTTTCATTGTATTATTCGTTATATTTTATTTCTTCCAAATTTTCTTGAATCATTTCCTTTAAATATTTCATGATGTTGATGTCGTTCATTGACATTCCGTCGAGGGCTTCTTTGATTTCATCGGTGTCGAACACGAATTCGCCTTCGTCGGTGATGTGTTTGTAGATGAAATGGATGTCTTCATGGGCGGCGAACAGCATCACGAGGGTGCCAGAGAGATCTCCCATTGGCGGACGGTCGATGTTGTCGTGCTGGAACCAGAAGTTGAGCACGGTGCCTTTGCCGACTTCGCTCTCAATCTTCATTCCGCCGCCGCAGTTCTCAGTGTTCATTTTAATAAGAGGTAACCCGAGGCCGACTTTTCGTGTCGTGCGTGACGTCGTCCAAGGGTCGGTGACCTTTGCAAGAAACTCCGGTGACATGCCTTTGCCGTTGTCCTTGATGGTGAAGGCGTAGACGTTGTCCTTCAGGCTGTCTTTGATGGTCAGCTCGACAAGGGTGGAGTTGGCAGCAGTGGAGTTCTCCATCAGGTCATATACATGTAATGCTAATTCTTTCATCCGAATAAAAGTTGTAGTTTTTCTTGAGGTTCAGTGTCGATGTAGCGGCCGTCTTCGCCGTGGAGCGTCTTGCGGAACTCGTCGAAAGTCTTGTCGTACATGTGAAGCACGCAATGCACCTCGCCGATGATATGCAGGAAATGCGCGTCGCTGCTCTTGGTGAACATGAACTTCTTCAAATATGCGAATTTCTTCAAAAAATCCTCTTTCTTGACGTGTTTTGAAATCTCCAATGCATCAGCTTTGAGGTCAGGCGGAATGAAACCCAGTTGTGACATCAGAGACGATGCCGGTTTGTTGACGTGTGCCGGCACGAAGAGTCCGCCGATTTCATGCACCTTGTCGTAAAGCATGTCGAGGTCGCAGTCAAGTGCCGACCATAGCAGCCAAGGCTCGTCGCCGATGATTTCCTCGTCTTTGTCAACTATGAGTTGGTAGCCGAATTTCTCCTCATCGAGAGGGATGTGCGGCAGGTGCTCGTCGAGGAACTCCTGGAACTTGTCGAGTTGTTCGTCGGTCTCGAAGTAGGCGAGGGCATGAGCCTCTTCCTGTGTCGTTATCTCCACTCCTCCGATGACGAGTATGCCGTTCTCGCGTCCGATCTCCTGCGTTACCTTCACCTGTCGTGTGGTGTTGTGGTCGCAGATTGCGATGACGTCGAGATGCAGTTTCTTCGCCTGTTCCACGATGGCAGTGGGCGACATATAGATATCGCCGCACGGTGAAAGCACCGTGTGAAGGTGAAGGTCAGCCCGATATTTCTGCAGTTCCATTATTTATTGGGATAATAAGGATAATCGCTTCGCTGATAAGAAGGATAAAAAATTAGCCGCAAGGCACTTATCTTTCTTATCCTTCTTATCTTTCTTATCCTTTTATTAAATTATAAACAAGTCCTGCGATTTCAAATGTAGGCAATGATGTCTGGAGAATCGGCAGTTCTTCATCGTTAGCCTGGTTGATGGTGTCTTCGTTGGCACCGAGGTCTTTGACGAGGATGATGCACGACATCTCTTTCAATGATGCCACCGCCATCACGTTTTTATGTGTCTGGAGGGTGATCCAGATGTTGCCTTCCTGTGCGTTGCCCATCACGTCGCTGAGGAGGTCGGAGATGTAGCATCCGTCGATTTCGCGATCGAGGCCGTTTTTGCCTGCGAGGACCTTAAGTCCCAGTTTCTCAACTAATTCCTGTACTTTCATATATTTTTTGATTTAAAAATTCAAAATTTGAGATTTAAAATTCACAAATAAGACTGCAAAGTTATGAAATAATAATGAGATTGCAAAGGAAATTGAAAAAATTATTTTTTTAAAAAATTATCACTAATTTTGCAACGTGAAAAAGAAATTTGAGTTAATTGTGCCGGGAGGGGAGACGAAGGTGCTCCTTCACACCTGCTGTGCGCCGTGTTCGTCGGCGATTATCGAATGCCTTATGCAGCATGGCATTACACCTACTATATATTATAGCAATCCGAACATCTTTCCTTTGGAGGAATATGAGATAAGGAAAAACGAGTGCACGCGTTATGCCACGTCGCTCGGTTTGGAAATTATTGACGATGATTACGATCATGAAAAATGGCGTTGCGAGATGGCAGGATTGGAAGACGAGCCTGAGAGGGGAGGACGTTGTCTTAAGTGCTTCAAATACAGACTGTTACGGACAGCAAAATATGCTCACGAACACGGTTTTAAAGTCATCACGACTACCTTGGCATCGAGCCGTTGGAAGAGCCTCGAACAGATTGAGGAGGCAGGGAAATTTGCCACGACATTTTACCCTGATGTGACCTTTTGGGCGCAAAATTGGAGAAAGGGAGGACTGAGCGAGCGAAGGCTCGAAATCATTAAGGAATACGGGTTTTATAATCAAAGATATTGCGGATGTGAGTTCTCGATGAGAGACGTCTAAATATTTTTTCTTAATTATTTTTTTATATAAAAAAGATTCGTATATTTGCCACACGTTAAAATATGTTGGAAATATTGTAAAAATATTCGTAAATCATTCATTAACATAACATTACAAATATGGCTAAAGTAAAATCATTGGCAGAATTGAAGGCAATGAGAGAGAAATTACAGTCAAATCTCGACCTTCGTGAAAAGAGCAACAACCCTGATTCAATGGTTCAGGTGAAAGTCGCTATGGCAACTTGCGGTATCGCCGCCGGTGCAAAACAGGTGATGGAACACATGATGGAGAAAGCCGACCAGCTGAAACTCAGCGTCGTCTTCACACAGACAGGCTGCATGGGCTACTGCCACGCAGAACCTACCATCGAGGTTAAAGTTCCGGGCAAAGACCCGATCGTCTTCGGTCACGTCGACAACAAACGCGCTGACGAGATTCTCGAGAAGTATGTCATGAACAACGAGCTCGTCGAGGGTATCATCCCTGTGAACTATGAGAAAATCTAATCATTCATTCTAAATTGGAGGACTTTATATGACAAAAATCAAAACGCACGTGCTTTGCTGCGGTGGTACCGGATGTAAGGCATCTGCAAGTGATGAGATCATCGCAACCTTTGAAAAATTATTGAAGGAAAAAGGTTTGCAAGATGAAGTTCAGGTCATCAGAACAGGCTGCTTCGGCTTCTGCGAGAAGGGCCCTATCGTAAAGATGCTCCCTGACAACACATTCTATACTCAGGTAAAACCTGAAGATGTCGAGAAAATCATCAACGAGCACATCATCAAAGGTCGTAAGGTCACTGACCTTCTCTACCTCGATCCGGAAAACAAACAGCATGTCGCCGACTCAAAGCACATGGGTTTCTACAAGAAACAGCTCCGTATAGCTTTGCGTAACTGCGGTTTCATCAACCCAGAAGACATCGACGAATACATCTCACGCGGTGGTTATGAGGCTATCGCCAAGGTTCTCGGCGAGATGACACCTCAGCAGGTCATCGACGAGATCACAAAGTCAGGTCTCCGTGGCCGTGGTGGTGCGGGCTTCCCGACAGGTGTTAAATGGGGTCTCTGCGCAAAGAACCAGGCCGACCAGAAATACGTCATCTGCAATGCTGACGAAGGCGACCCGGGCGCGTTCATGGACCGTTCAATCATGGAAGGTGACCCGAACTCAATCATCGAGGCTATGGCTATCTGCGGATACGCTATCGGTGCAACAAAAGGTTTGGTCTACATCCGTGCTGAATACCCATTGGCAATCCACCGTTTGCAGGTTGCTATCGCTCAGGCTCGTGAATACGGTCTCCTCGGCGACGACATCCTCGGAAGCGGCTTCAACTTCGATATCGAGCTTCGCTATGGCGCCGGCGCATTCGTCTGCGGTGAAGAGACAGCTCTTATCCACTCAATGGAAGGTAAACGTGGTGAACCTACTTTGAAACCACCATTCCCGGCTGTTTCAGGTTATATGGCAAAACCATCTAACGTTAACAACGTTGAGACATTCGCAAATATCCCGATCATCATCACAAAGGGTGCCGACTGGTTCGCATCAATCGGTTCAGAGAAATCAAAAGGTACAAAGGTGTTCGCATTGGCAGGTCAGATCAACAACGTCGGTCTTATCGAGGTTCCTATGGGAACAACACTCCGCGACATCATCTACGAAATCGGTGGTGGTATCAAGGGTGGCCGTAAGTTCAAAGCCGTTCAGACCGGTGGTCCTTCAGGCGGCTGCTTGACAGAGAAACACCTCGACACAGCTATCGACTACGATTCATTGATGGCAGCAGGCTCAATGATGGGCTCTGGCGGTATGGTCGTTATGGACGACACATCATGTATGGTTGCTATCGCTAAGTTCTACCTCGAGTTCACATGCGAAGAGAGCTGCGGTAAATGCTCACCATGCCGTATCGGTAACAAGAGAATGCTCGAAATCCTCAACAAAATCACAGAAGGCAACGGAACAATGGACGACCTCCAGGAGCTCCGCAACCTCGCCGCTGTTATCAAAGACACAGCATTGTGCGGTCTTGGCCAGACATCACCTAACCCGGTATTGTCAACACTCGACAACTTCTGGGATGAATACGTTGAGCACGTCGTCGACAAGAAGTGCCGCGCTGGTGTCTGCAAGAAACTCATGAACTACGTCATCGACAAGGAAAAATGTATCGGCTGCGGCAAATGCGCCAAGAACTGCCCTGCAGAAGCCATCTCGAAGACCAACTACATCGCCGAAGGTCACAAGCTTCCTTCAATGGAAATCGACACAACGAAGTGTATCAAGTGCGGTGCATGTATGAGTGGATGTAAATTTGATGCTATTTCTGTCAAATAAAATAGAGGAGGAGAAAGATATGATTAATGTAACAATAGATAACAAACAGATTCAGGTCGCAGAAGGCACAACAATTTTGAAAGCTGCCCGTCAGGCCGGTATTCATATTCCTACCCTCTGCTATTTCGAGTTGGCAGGAATGAACTTTGAGAACAAACCAGGTGGATGCCGTGTTTGCGTTGTCGAGATCACAAAGGATTTCAACGGCAAACCGCGTCGTAACCTTGCTCCAGCTTGCGCTACAGACTGCGTCGAAGGTATGGAAGTTCTCACACACAGCGCCCGCGTCATCAACGCACGCCGCACTGTCGTTGAGTTGATTCTTTCAGACCACCCGACAGACTGCTTGACATGCGCTAAGTCAGGACAGTGCGAACTCCAGAAGCTCGCTCAGAACCTCGGTATCCGCGACATCCCATTCCATGGCGAACAGTCGACATACCGCAAGGATATGTCACCTTCAATCGTTCGTGACATCGACAAATGTATCATGTGCCGCCGCTGCGAGAACGTATGTAACAACATCCAGACAGTCGGTGCTTTGTCAGCTGTGAACCGTGGCTTCCAGGCCGTTGTCGCTCCAGCTTTCGAGCAGGACCTCATGGATTCACCATGCGTCATGTGCGGTCAGTGCGTCCAGGTGTGCCCAGTCGGCGCTTTGAGCGAGGTTGACGACACACGCGCTGTCATGGCAGCTATCAACAATCCTAAGAAGACCGTCATCGTCAACACAGCTCCTGCAACACGTGTCGCTCTCGGCGAAGAGTTCGGCATGCCGGCAGGTACCATCGTCACAGGCCAGATGGCAGCAGCATTGCGCCGCCTCGGCTTCGACTATGTGTTCGATACAGACTTCACCGCTGACTTGACCATCATGGAAGAAGGTACAGAGCTCCTCGGCAGAATCAAGAAGTTCATGGCAGGCGACAAGTCAGTGCGTCTCCCTATCTTGACATCATGCTGCCCAGGTTGGGTCAACTTCTTCGAGCACAACTTCCCGGATATGCTTGACGTTCCTTCAACAGCTAAGTCACCTATGCAGATGTTCGGCGCTGTCGCTAAGAACTACTGGGCAGAGAAGATGGGCATCAAGAGAGAAGACCTCGTCGTCGTTTCTATCATGCCTTGCTTGGCAAAGAAATACGAAAGCAAACGTAAAGAGTTCTACAAAGACGGTAACCCGGATATCGACTACGTCCTTTCAACACGTGAGTTGGCTCGCTTGATCAAGCAGTTCAACCTCGACCTTAAGGACATGCCATCAGAGGATTACGATGATCCGCTCGGCGAGTCAACAGGCGCTGCTGTCATCTTCGGTGCAACAGGTGGTGTTATCGAGGCTGCTGTCCGTACAGCATACGAGGTATTCACAGGCAAACCGTTGCCAAAGATCGACTTCACAGAACTCCGTGGCATGGACGGTATCCGTGACGCTTGGGTTGACTTTGCAGGCACACCAATCCACATCGGTATCGCTCACGGTCTGGCAAATGCACGCAAGCTCCTCGAGAGAGTACGCGAAGGCAAAGAGCAGTTCCACGCTATCGAAGTCATGGCTTGCCCAGGCGGTTGCGTCGGTGGAGCTGGTCAGCCATATCACCATGGCAACAGTGAAATCATCAAGAAACGTACAGAGGCTATCTATCGTGAGGACCTCGGCAAACCGATCCGTAAGTCACACGAGAATCCTTCAATCAAGAAGATCTACGCTGAGTACTTTGGTGAACCATGCGGCCACAAGTCACATGAACTGCTGCATACACACTATTTCGACAAGTCAGAACATGTTGAGATTAGCGAAAAATAATTGTTGAAAAATTAAAAATTGAATATTATGGCAGTTATTAAATTATCAGAAGATAAAATCAACTTCATCAAGAATGTTTGCAAATCATTCCGCAATGACGGTGGTGAAGTTATCAACGTGCTTCACAAGGTTCAGGGTGAGTACGGCTACCTCTCAGCAGAAGTTCAGGAACTCGTCGCTAAGGAGTTAAACATCCCTGTATCAAGAGTTTACGGTATCGTTTCATTCTATTCATTCTTCACCATGACTCCAAAGGGCAAGCACCCGATTTCAGTTTGCTTGGGTACAGCCTGCTACGTGCGTGGTGCTGAGAAGGTTTTGGATGAGTTGAAACGTCAGCTCGGCGTTGAAGTCGGTGGCACAACACCTGACGGAAAGTTCTCATTGAACTGCCTCCGTTGCGTGGGCGCCTGCGGTCTTGCTCCAGTCGCTATGATTGGTGACAAGGTCTACGGCCGTTTGACACCTGACAAAGTCAAAGAAGTTTTGGCTGAGTACAACGATTAATAAGATACCTTATTAATTAATATGAAATGTAGGGGCAAAAAAGGTTTCGCTCCTACATTTTTTTTTGTATCTTTGTAACCAAGAACATAATTCATTATTTATTAAATCTTTAAAATAAAATTTTATGAAATCTGATCAAAGTAAATTAGAAAAAGTTTATTTTAATGAAAATCACGTTTACAATTCGGTGAGAAGTTTTGTCGTTGAGGCAAGACGTGAAATCTACAAATCTGTTAACGAGGCTATGGTTTTAGCTTATTGGAACATAGGCAAAACCATCTACGAGGCCTGTGGGGAATCGGACCGTGCGGCATACGGTCAGCGCATTTTGAATTATATTTCGGATAATTTGACGAAAGAGTTTGGGAGTGGGTTTACAGTAGCTAACTTGCGGAATATGAGACAGTTTTATTTGATGTTTCCAAAACGCTACGCACTGCGTAGCGAATTGAGTTGGACGCATTACAGACTATTGATGCGAGTGTCGAATGAAGATGCAAGAAACTTTTATGCCAATGAATCTGTAAAATCCGGATGGTCATCGCGGCAACTGGAGCGGCAGATAAATACTATGTATTATCAGCGGATTCTGGCAAGTCGTGATAAGGACAGTGTAGAGGCTGAGATTCAGAAAACTGAACCTAAACCAGAATATGAGTATATTATCAAAGACCCTTATGTTCTTGAGTTTCTTGATTTGCCAAAGAACGAGCATTTTTATGAATCTGATTTGGAACAGACTTTGATTGACCATTTGCAGAAATTTATGATGGAGATGGGACGTGGATTCTCGTTTGTAGCACGGCAACAGCATTTTAATGTTGACGGCAGGCATTTTTACATTGACTTGGTTTTTTACAATTACATTTTGAAATGTTTCGTGCTCGTTGATTTGAAGACTGGCGACCTGACGCACCAGGATCTGGGACAGATGCAGATGTATGTGAATTATTATACTCGTGAGATGATGAACGAAGGCGACAATCCACCGATTGGATTGCTGCTATGCGCAACAAAAAGCGACACTTTAGTAAGGATGACATTGCTAGAAGACAATAAACAGATTTATGCTGCGAAATACATGCCGTATTTGCCGACAGAGGAGGAATTAAGACGTGAATTGAATTTGGATGGTTTTAAAAAACTGAGTTTGTAGAAAAAACTCCAAACTTCACACTCCACACTTCAAACTTTTTGTGTATCTTTGCAGAAAACTTAAACGATATATTATGTAGAAAAAACGACATATTGACATATAAATAGCGGTTCGAAGCTGTTCTTGAACTCCAATTTACCACATCGTCCCTGGGGACACAATCTCAAGAATAAGTTCCGAAATGCCGTATTTATTACGGCGTGGATAGACTTGTTGAGATTGTGGGCGTGGTAACCCGGAGTTCAGGCAAGATTTACTTCCACGCCTTTTTTATGTCGTGTTAAAAAACCTTAACGTAGCATGGCAACTAACGAAGCACCACATATCGGTCATCTCATCAAAGATGAGCTCGCCCGCCAGGAGCGGACGGTGGCGTGGCTTGCCCGTAAGCTGAACTACTCGAGACAAAATATCTACCATATTTTTGAGAGCCAATGGATTACCACCGATGTTTTGCTGAAGATTTGTGACATTTTGGATTACAATTTCTACAAAGTTTATGCCGATTATTGGGATAGTGTCAAAAATAATGTTACACAAGTGACAAAATAAATATTACAGGGTAATTTGTTGATTATCAATGATATGTTGTAAATTTGCAAAAATAGGGATTAGTAGCTTATGAAGATAGAAAAACGATATTTGTCATTGCCCTTGACGGCGCAACTTGAAGTGACTGATTTCTGCAATCACCGTTGCATTCATTGCTACAACCTTGATTCAGAAATCAAGAATCGCCCGAGGCGCCAAGTCGATGACGAAACCGTTTTGAAATGTGCGCAGAAGCTTGTTGAAAACAAGATTTTTGGCGTTATTGTAACTGGTGGCGAACCTTTAATTAAAAAAGAACTAACAAAACAAGTTATCAGTTTGCTGAAAGAACATGAGATTCGTGTAAGCTTGAATTCAAATCTCACACTTTTTGATGACGATTTTATTGCTTTTTTGAAAGAAAAGAAAGTTGGTGTTCTAACTTCTTGCCCTTCGGGAATACCTTCGTCTTTTACAAAATTGGTAGGTGTTGACAATTATAAAATGTTTGAGACAAATCTAAAGAAACTGGTTGCTGCCAGAGTTAGTTTTACAGTTAATATGGTTGTCACCAAAGAAAACTTGCATGAAGTAAGACCGACCGCAGAAAAGATGAAAGCATTGGGATGTAGGTCGTTTGCCGCTACGCCGATGGGATTGAATGTGGAATACCCGAGGCTTGATTTGCTTTTGAGTGTTGAGGAAGTTCGTCAAGTTGTTTCCGATTTGCTATGGATTGAGAAGGAATTGGGCATAAAGGTTGATGTTTTAGAAGCCCTGCCCAAATGTGTGTTTCTGGAATCGGTGTTGATGGAGAAGCATGCTTTTTTGAACCGCAAATGCCAAGCGGGGCGGACGGTGGTTGCCGTATCGTGCAATGGCGATTTGCGTCCATGCGCTCATAACCCTTTTTCGTATGGTAACATTCTGGAAGAAGACCTGCGTGACATCTGGCAAAAGATGAGCGATTGGCGTTCGGCACAATATGTCCCCGAGCCATGTCTCGACTGCGCTTGGCTCAACCGCTGCAACGGAGGCTGCCGCACCAGCGCCAAAGTCTTCAATGGCGACTGGAACAAAAATGATATGTGGTGTACTGGAAAATTGTCCATTTCGCCACCAAACAATAACAGCCCGGTCATTGAACTAAAGCCTGACACACAGTTGCAATTCACACCTAACCTTCAAGCAAGGAGAGAGGACAATGAGGCGTATGTTGTTTACAACGCCGCTGATGATGAGTTCTTTATGGTAAATCAGGCTTATTACGACTTTATCATGAGCATGAAGGAATGCGGCACTTTCTCTTTTGGAGAGTTATGTCAAACTAATCATCTTTTGCCTGATAGCCAACAAATTCAAGAAATTGTCACTTTTTTGATAAATAAAAAAACTTTATTATTACTCAAATAAATACAAAACTATGGAATTAGATTTCGATAAAATGCAGATGTTTGATTTTAACAATTTAACTATACAAAAAGGCATCAGTGATAATTGTGCTATTTGTGATATTAGCGAAGCAAATGGATGTGATTCTTGTGACTATTGCGACCATGGTTGGTAATACATATTGTTGTTAAGTTATGGATGATATTATTAATATTTTTGGAACTATATTTATTGCAATAACAGCTGTTGCTACATGGATTACTGCAAGAACAGCAAGGTCATCTCTAAAAATTGCAACATCATCACAAAGCGATGAAAGAACTAACAGATTGTTAGATGTATTAGCAGAAATTAGAGAGATAATAAATGACGAAAAACTCTCTCAAAGCATTGATTACATTCATTCGTCCAAATATAATGATGATTTAGAAAGAGTAAGAGCCGTTTTAGGGAGATATGATATTAATGATATCGGTCTTGGGGATTTCGAGACGATACTAAATTTATTCAAGAATTCTTTGTTTCTCAACAAGAATAATGTCAAAAGAAAAGACATAGGAATTATTAGAGAAAGACTTCGTAAATCTTATAAAAAAATACAATATCTTCTTGACAATATGAATCGTTTAGGTTATTTAGCAGAGGATGAGAATCATAGAAAATGTATTGTAAATTACTTTGATACAATAACTACTATTGATATTGAAAAAACATATGAGAGATTGTATTCGCTCATTAAAAACACAAGAAAGGAATTAAAATCGGATAAAAAGTACATCCATT